>Ga0256404_1000230_pt1 | contig 141947 bp, 128 predicted proteins | sample RumenRJG_01DNA_FD_185990 | JGI IMG/M metagenome (GOLD analysis project Ga0256404, IMG submission 185990) | Bovine rumen microbial communities from Lethbridge, Alberta, Canada - RJG_01 | ecosystem: Host-associated > Mammals > Digestive system > Stomach > Rumen | place: Canada: Alberta... | reverse complement strand
TCTTCTTTGTTTTCTTACCATTGCGGGAATCGGGATTATCGGAACGCTCATATTCCTGATATCCCAGGTGCTCGTCCATTTCGGACTCGAGCATTTCCTGGATCGTTCCTCCGAGAAGGTCTTTGAGTGCATCCTCGATATCCTTAGCCGACTTGATGTCGTATTCCTCAAGCAGCATTCCTATGATGTTCTTCTTTCCCTCGCTCATCGGTTCTCTTTTTCTTCTTGCCATAAAAAATCAGCCTCCTGTGATATTAATTCTATCTTATCACAGTTAGCTGATTTTTTACAGTCTTTTTTTCAGAGGCTCAGATCAGCCATAAGTGCCTTGATGTCCTTGTAAGAGACGTATTTGCTAGAATTTCTGAGCTGATGAATTATGCAGTTCTGGATATCAGTTTTTGGAAATACAGCCTCTATTGCTTGAGAGAAGCCTGTAAGATTGTCGGTGCAGGCGATAAGAATATCTTCGACGCCTCTGTTTCGCAAGGTATTAAGTACGCCTGCCCAGAACTTAGCACTTTCATTTTCGCCTACCAACATACCGAGAACGTCCTTCCTGCCGTCCATATTAACGCCTATGGCTATATAGACAGCTTTCTTGATGATCTGCCCCTCGCTGCGGACATGATAATGGATAGCGTCAAGAAAGACAACTGCATAGACGCTTTCAAGCGGTCTCTGCTGCCATTCTTTAGCTACTGGGAGAACCTTGTCAGTGATGCGGCTGACGGTAGTGTCAGATATCTCCAGACCGTAAATATCGCGGATATGATCCTCAATATCTGATGTAGACATACCTTTTGCATACATGGAGATGATCTTGTTCTCCATATCCTGAGATATGCTCGTCTGATTCTTAGGCAGTATCTTAGGTTCAAATTCGCCGTTTCTGTCACGGGGGACTTCAATATCTACCTTCCCCATACTGGTACGCAAAGTTTTCTTGCTGTGTCCGTTACGACTATTGTCAGTTTCCTTGTTCTTTACGTCATAAGGCTCATACCCAAGCTCAGAATCAAGTTCTGATTCGAGGCTACCTTCCATAAATCCGGCAAGTGCCTCCTTGAACAGTTCCTGAATATCATCCATGCTCTGGATATTCGCTGCCGAAAGAAAATCGCTTATCAGCTCTCTTCTTGCACGCTGCTCTTCTGTTTCATTTCTTCGTCTTCTGCTCATAATTAAAACCTCCGAAGTAGTCTCTCTTCTATTATACACTACTTCAGAGGTTTACACAAATTTTAGGATAGACTCCATGAGTCAATGAAATACTGCCGCTCAGTTTCGTCCTGAACGGCGGTGGTTTAGTCACAAGCAAATCGTCATATAAGGCGGTATGCAAACAATGTCCTCCTTGAAACTGAGATTTCGTGGGTGTATCACATAGCACTCTCCGATCCTTGCCCTGTACTTCTCCTTGAAGCGTTTGAGCGACTCTATCGAATACTTCTTCCCCGACTTGACCTCTATCGGGAACATCTTGTATTTCAGCTTGCTGTTGTTAGAGATCAGGAAGTCTATCTCGATGTCGTTGCGGTGCTTATCAACGTTGTACTGCGTATAGAAATACAGCTTGTGACCGTTAGCCGTCAGCATCTGAGCGATTGCGTTCTCATAAAGCATTCCCTCGTTCATGTTCAACTTGTCACCGAGTATCTGCTTGTAGACCTCATCTTCGAGCAGTTCGTTCTCGTCAAATGCGTGGCTGACGAGCAGTCCCGTGTCACCGAGGTAACATTTTACATACGCTCTGTTCTCATTGATTGAAAGTCCGATATTAGGATCGTTGCACAGAAAGCATTCGTTGGAGATCATCGAGTCCGACAGCCAGAAGAACGTTTTCTCATACGCGTCTGCCTTGCTCCCTGCTGAAATATCATTGAAAACGACACGTTTTTCGTGCTGAGAGAGCAAACCGGGTATCTGATCGAATATGGTAAGGACTTTGCTCCTGTACTTGCGGCTTATTTTCAAAATCTCACTGCGGTACAGCGAGAGAATATCACGCTTTTCGATATCAGCCTTGTCAAAGTCTTTCCTGCTTTCAAGAAAAGCAATAACACTCTGCGGCATACCGCCCACAAGCATATACTGCTTGAACAGTAGCATCGCCTTGTGGTGAAGCTCATTTTCAAGGGGAACTCTATCGGCAAAGCACTTGCGGATATAACCACATATCTGCTCCTCACCCAGCGCATCGCAGAATTCCTCAAAATCCAGCGGATACATACTCAGATGACGCTCCTCCGAGGGAATGACGATATCCTTGACGTTCTCTTTTATAGAAATAAGCGAGCCTGTTTCGATATAGTCGTATCTGCCGTCGGCAACAAGATACTTGACACATTCTCTCGCTTTCGGGTACATCTGCACCTCGTCAAAGATAATAAGCGACTCACGCTCATACAGCTTCACGCCGTAGTAGGTGGACAGCAGCATGAAGAACGTGTCAAGATCGTTCATGTGTTTTACAAAATATTCCTTCACTTCATCGGGACACTTGGCGAAGTCGATCAGTATGTAGCTCTTATATTCATTTTTGCCGAATTCCTCACAGATCGTTGACTTACCGATACGTCTTGCTTCCTCTATCAGATACGCTTTTTTGCCGTTCAGCTCGTTTTTTAGGGTCAGCAGCTTGTCGTACATTTTACGTTTCAGTATCATGATAACGCCTCATTTCCATAATACGCATGTTTTAGTTCACTCAAAAGTTCCTGAATACGCAGGTTTATAATATACTCTAAATTCCATTATGCGCAGGTTTGTGATAATTATACTATATGGAAACGAAAAAGCCAAGTGTCAAGTAAAGACGCATTTTACGCAAAATGCCCGTATTTTCCCCCCACAAAAAAGCTCTCACAGCCGAAACTGTGAGAGCCTTATTATTAACTATTCTATCGACTCAGACATACACGTTTACACGGATGTCACGCCAATTATGGAATTCACGCTTCTCGGACTTAGCTTTGAAGTACATCTCTGCATCGTCCTGAAACAGCGTAAAATCGCCGATTTTGAGATAGTCGTGAATTACTTCTTTTCGCTTATTGCAGCCTGAGCAGCAGCAAGTGGAACCGTCACCCACAATAAACTTAGGGTGACAAATGGGTGACAAAATACCTTATCGTCTCCAAAAATAGTAAAATCCTGACAAGTCATAAAACCTGTCAGGATTTCATTTTATAACGTATTATAGCCAAAAAGCTATTACTTCATAGCCTCTTCAACAGCAACTGCACAAGCAACAGTAGCACCGACCATGGGGTTGTTGCCCATACCGATAAGTCCCATCATCTCAACGTGAGCAGGAACAGAAGAAGAACCTGCGAACTGAGCATCTGAGTGCATACGTCCGAGAGTATCAGTCATACCGTATGAAGCAGGACCAGCAGCCATATTATCCGGGTGGAGAGTACGTCCTGTACCGCCGCCTGAAGCAACTGAGAAGTACTTCTTGCCAGCGTCAACTCGCTCCTTCTTGTAAGTACCTGCAACAGGATGCTGGAAACGAGTCGGGTTAGTTGAGTTACCTGTAATAGAAACGTCAACATTTTCCTTCCACATGATAGCAACGCCTTCTCTTACGTCGTTAGCACCGTAGCAGTTAACCTTTGCACGGAGACCGTCTGAGTAAGCCTTGCGGAAAACTTCCTTAACTTCGCCGGTAGCGTAGTCCATTTCAGTTTCGATATAAGTAAAGCCGTTGATACGAGCGATGATCTGAGCAGCGTCCTTACCAAGACCGTTGAGGATAACGCGGAGGGGCTTCTGACGAACCTTGTTAGCCTTCTCAGCGATACCGATAGCACCCTCAGCAGCAGCAAATGACTCGTGGCCTGCGAGGAATGCGAAGCACTCTGTATCCTCTTCGAGGAGCATCTTACCGAGGTTACCGTGACCGAGACCAACCTTACGCTGGTCAGCAACAGAACCTGGAATACAGAAAGCCTGAAGACCTTCACCGATAGCAGCAGCAGCGTCAGCAGCTCTTGTGCAACCCTTCTTGATAGCGATAGCGCAGCCTACTGTGTAAGCCCACTTAGCGTTCTCGAAGCAGATAGGCTGGATGCCTTCAACGAGTTTGTATATATCAAGGCCCTTAGCCTTGCAGACATCAGCGCACTCTTCGATAGAGTTGATGCCATATTCCTTTATAACAGCAAGGATCTGCTTTTCTCTTCTCTCATATGATTCAAATAAAGCCATTGTTATAAGTCCTCCTTATTCTTTTCTTGGATCAACGATCTTAGCAGCATCAGCAACTCTGCCGTACTGTCCCTGAGCCTTCTCAAAAGCAGTATTAGCATCATCGCCAGCCTTGATGAAGTCCATCATCTTGCCGAAGTTTACGAACTTATAGCCGATGATCTCATTATCCTCATTAAGAGCGATACCAGTGATATAACCGTCAGTGAGTTCGAGGTAACGAGGACCCTTTGCGAGTGTACCATAAGTAGTACCTACCTGTGAACGGAGACCCTTACCGAGATCTTCAAGACCTGCACCGACAACAAGACCGCCCTCAGAGAAAGCAGACTGTGAACGACCGTAAACGATCTGAAGGAAGAGTTCTCTCATAGCAGTATTGATAGCGTCACAAACGAGGTCAGTATTAAGAGCCTCGAGGATAGTTCTGCCAGGGAGGATCTCAGCAGCCATAGCAGCAGAATGAGTCATACCAGAGCAGCCGATAGTCTCAACGAGAGCTTCCTGAATAACGCCTTCCTTAACATTGAGAGTAAGCTTACAAGTACCCTGCTGAGGAGCACACCAGCCAATACCGTGTGTAAATCCGGAAATATCCTTGATCTCCTTAGCTTTCACCCACTTAGCTTCCTCTGGGATGGGAGCAGCGCCGTGAGCAACGCCCTGAGCGATAGGGCACATTGTTTCAACTTCGTGCGAATAAATCATTATAAATACTCCTTTCGGTTTTTAGGCAGCGGGAAAACTTTCCTTGCATACTCTAATATTATACTACAAAACCCATTTTTAATCAAGACGAAACGTTAAAATAGTGACAAGCTTTTGTTAGTAAGTGCTAATACAATTGATATAAGTCTCATTTCTCATCATCCTCTTGATTACTTCAATTACTGTTCTATAATACTATCATAATCTGTTTGTATGAACAATAATCAGATGTTACAGGTATTGACAAACACACTGCCGCAGAACTACTCGACAGGTACATCGCTGAAAATCCACCGGCAGCACACCTTGCAGCTGCAAATGAAACTATAATTATAAAGTCCCGATGCGATCAGACGCTCCGGGACTTATTATTTTCTATCATATATGCAAAATGAAAAGCCGAGACCGGAATGATCCTCACGTCCGACAAGGCGGTACTCTCTATGGTCAAACTCCGGAAAACGCACATCTCCCGCGTACTCATCACGGAGCTCAGTAATATACAGTCTCTCAGCGAATGCAAGTCCTTCACGGTAAACAGATCCACCGCCGCAGATAAACACATCCTTCCCTGCTCTTTCGGCAATTGCTATCGCTTCCGGCAGACTTCCAGCCGTGACAATACCATCTTCGGATATTTTTTTGCTGCGTGAAACGACAATATTCAAGCGTCCGGGCAGCGGTCTGCCTATACTTTCATAAGTCAGCCTGCCCATCACGACTGCTCCGCCCATAGTGATCCTGCGGAAATAAGCCATATCCTCAGGAATTCTCCACGGTATCCTGCCGCCTGCTCCGATAACGCCATTAGCAGCTACCGCTGCAATAATACATATCATTTCTTTTTCAGCCTTTCGAGCAGCTGTGTTACTGTCATGCCAAGTATAGGGTGACGGTAGTAAGGCACGAGCTGTACGACCGGTTCAAGCACGAATGTACGGTTATGCATATCCGGATGCGGCACGATAAGATCAGCATCCGCAATTATCTCCTGATCGTAGAAAATGAGGTCAAGATCGAGGGTGCGAGGTCCCCAGTGTATCTCCCTCTTACGGTCGGCAGCGTTCTCAACAGACTGCATGAATTCAAGAAGTCCATGCGGTGAAAGCATCGTCTCACAGTACACTGCGCCGTTGAGGAAATCGTCCTGTGCAGTATAGCCGTAAGGCTTAGTTACGATGAGTTCCGAACAGCGGACATTCCTTATCTGCGGCGAGGCAACTATCTGCTCGACAGCTTTCTCAATATATCCCCTGCTGTCGCCCATATTTGATCCAAGTGCAATGACAGCTCTGTGCCAGCCGCGGTGTATCTTTACAGATACCGAACGGAAGTCCATTTCGATAGGAGCATCCGGCTTTCTCACTTCAATATCAACAGCTTTTACAAGGCTGTATTCTCTCAGTATAGCCTCAGCGGCTGTCTGAGCGGCTGTCTCAATGAGCTTGAACACATTGTCGGTCATTACCTTTCCAAGCAGTTCACAGACCTTGCCATAATCAACCGAGCACGACAAGTCGTCACGCATACCGGCTTTTTCAGTTTCAACATAAAGAGCCGCATTCAGAAAAAAATACTGTCCGTTGATATTCTCGTGTTCAAAAACGCCGTGGTGAGCGAAAATCTTAAGATCCTCAATAATTATCTTATCCACGCTTATATCCTTTCATCACAGCCTCGGTCATCCTGACTGCACGAAGATTCTCCCTGACATCGTGTACTCTTACAAATGCCGCTCCCTTCATAACTCCGATAACTGTCGTAGCGACAGTACCTTCTGTACGTTCATCCTTCGGAAGATCAAGAGTAAGCCCGATAACTGATTTCCTTGAAGTTCCGAGCAGGACAGGGTATCCGAACTCATTTACCAGACGATCAAGCTTGTCGATCGCTTCAAGATTGTTTTCAAGTGATTTTGCAAAACCGATACCCGGATCGAGAATTATCTTATCCCTGCCGATGCCTGCTTTCGCAGCTATGTCAAGTGTACCGCGTAGATCATCGAGGAGATCATCCATGAACACCTTATAGTTCTGGTCGCCGCGGTTGTGCATGAGGCAGCACGGAAGTCCGCTCTCCGCAATAAGCTTAGCCATTTCACCGTTATCATGTTTAAGTCCGCAGATGTCGTTTATAAGATCAGCACCGGCATTTACAGCTTCCTTTGCAACAGCATATTTGTATGTATCTATTGAGATCGGGATGTCGAAATTCTTTTTAACCGCTTCGATCACAGGAACAACTCTGCTTATCTCTTCCTCATCAGTAATGCGCGTAAAGCCCGGACGTGTAGATTCGCCGCCGATGTCGATGATGTCTGCGCCCTCGTTTATCATTTCCTCGGCGTGTCTGAGGGCAGCCTCAACTGTATTGTACTTTCCTCCGTCCGAAAAAGAATCCGGAGTAACGTTAAGTATTCCCATTATATAGCATTTATTTTCCGTATCGAATTCCTTGTTCCCTATTATCATTTTTATACCTCTATTTCCATGTTTTTTCTAACCCAGTTACACTCATCGCAGGCTTTGCACAAAAAGCATTTGCGTGATCTTTTATCAGCTGTAAAAAAGAGCTGTTCAGGTGAATCCTCCGGATTATCCTTGCGGCGGTGATTTGCGATCAGGCTTATTATCTTTTCCGCCATATCCTCAGGACAATCAACATCCGCGAGTATACCGGCAGCTGTGATCTGACCTGCCATTTCATGCGGGATACCGGCAGTTATCTCCTGTATCCTTCCGAGATCATGTAGAAGCGCAGCTGAATACACAATATCCTCGCTGATCTCAACTTTCCTCCGGGTACAAAGTATCATCATGATCCTTGCAACATCAAAGAAATGCTCAATATCATGACGGCAGAATCGGCGGTCTTTTTCAAGTTCTGCCAGCTCTGCGACAAGCTTTCTGTATTTTTCGTTTCTGAATATCCTGTTGGTGATCTCAAGTTCCATATTGCTGAATGATCCGGCGTACAGCCGAACTCTCCTTAGCTAAAATTTCAACTGATAAAAGAATCTGTGTTCCCCGAATGAAGCTCAGGGCAATACCCGCTTGACATCGTTTATTGATGACACATTAATTATATCACACACCCAAAACAAAATCAAGAGCGACAGCTTTTTCATCAAATTTTGAGTTTTTCAGACAAATATTATTGACATCACGCTATGTATATTTTATAATAAGTATATACTTATACACGAAGTCTTTTATCACTTCTACATGATTCCGGATCACGGATCACGGATTATTTAAGTTAAGGGGAATATTAATGAACAGAGCTAAACGCCCTATAATCGGCGTTGTTGCCGCCGAAGCCAATTGTATCGAACAGCGCCAGATACTGAAAGGTATAGTCGAACAAGCGCAAAAACTCGGTTACGATACAGCTGTTATCACAAACGTTTTCAATACGCAGAACGAGGATAGTCCGATGTTCAGCGAAAATGAGGTGTATGATCTGATACTGTCCGAAGATATAAGCGCTATTATCATAATCTCGGAATCTTTCGTAAATGAGACACTGAGAAAAAAAGTCGCTTCATATCTCGTAAGACGCAATATACCTATTATCTCTGTGGGTTCTCTTCACGATGAATTCAAGCCTTTCGTATTCAGATCCATAAATACAAGCGACGAAAATGACACCGAGGAGATCACCTCACACCTTATCGAAGAACACGGTTATACCTCTATTGATCTGCTTACCGGATATGACTACGTTGATGTTTCTCACAAACGTGCAGAGGGCTACCGCAAAGCTCTGAAAAAACATGGTATGCCAGTAGATGAATCAAAAATACATTTTGGTGATTTCTGGATGAATTCAGGAAAGGAACTCGCAGAAAAGTATATCCGCGGAGAACTCCCCATGCCTCAGGCTCTGATATGCGCCAACGACTATATGGCTTTCGGCGTTCTTGACGTATTTGTACGCAATAGTATTTCAGTTCCGGATCAGATAGCAGTAGTAGGCTATGAATACATTGATAAGCGCACTCTTTATTCACCGCTCCTTACCACTTATCAGCGCAACCGTGCCGAGCTCGGACGTTCCGCTATACACATAATCCACGAAAAACTATGTTTCAATCTCGACTATGAGTTCCTCCCGCCGTCAGGTACTCTTATCAAAGGCGACAGCTGTCCGTGCGGAAGAGATAATACACAGTTCTATCAGGAGCTCGACCTGCTGAAAGCGAAAAAGGACTACGAATTCTGGAATCTTTACAGTTCCCTCGACCAGGAGCTGACACTGAGCAGAAATCTTGAAGAGTTTTCTGCAACTCTCGGAAGCTTCCACTGGCTTCTCAGAAATACAGCAAGCATCATACTCTGTCTGTATTCAAACTGGTATGATACAAATTCCCCTGCTTCTGATTTTATGACCTGCCGCCAGATAGTACCGTGGGCTGAAAGCACACCTCTTGAAATCAGCAAATACGACTTCGCTTCGTTCTTTGCGCTCCATTCCGAACCCTCAGTCTATTACTTTGATCCGCTTTACTTCGGAAGTCATCCGCTTGGCTTTATAATTCTCAGATATGATGAACCGGATACCTACGATGATATTTTCCGCAACTGGATAAAAACTGTTTCCAACAGTCTTGAATTTCTGCGGATGAAGAACGATATACAGTACCTCAGCAAGTGTCAGAACCTTTCAGAGCAGCGCGATACGCTTACTGGTATGTTCAATTCACAAGGGATCAAAAAAGCCTATAATTCCGCTGTTGTTCACGGAGACAAGGAGCTCTACATGGTATTGCTGAAGGTTTGCCTTTTCGAGGAATCTTCGTCTCAATTATCTAACGATAAACGCATTGATGCTATCCTTGATGCTTCAAAAGCAATAAGCAAATTCTGCGGAAATCACGATGTCTGCGGAAGAATAAGCGATAACACTTTCATCTGCCTCGTTCAGAGCAACGCTTCGCCGGATACTCTTTCCGATTGTCTTGCGTCAATACTCATCCAGCATAGAAAATATATGGAAAACTTCGGCATGGATTCGTTCATCTGCACTGCCGAAAAATGCAGTGACAGTTCTTTCGCTGATATTATCAGGATATGCAGCGAAAAGGCAGACAGACTTATAAGCTCCATCTCTGAAAGAAGGCTCACAAGCCACTATAACCAGCTTTCAGAAATACGCAATTATGTCTACATGAACCCTATCGAGACATTCGATACGACAGAGCTCCATAAACGTTTTTCGGGAAGCACCGGCTATTTCCGCAGCATTTACAAGCAGTGCTTCGGTTCAAGCTTCCATAAGGACTGCATTTCCGCACGTATCGCAAAAGCAAAGTATCAGCTTTCTACTACTACTCTCAGCGTTATGGAGATCTCGGAAAAATGCGGTTATCTCGACAGCAAATACTTCCTCAGACAGTTCAGTGCGTCTGCCGGTATGACACCGATACAATTCAGGAATCTTCTCAAATCCTGAGCATTGCTGCTCCGGCAGGTCAGCATTAAAATCGCCCGCATACGGGCATCATAATTTTTGATATAATAAGGTGATAATATGATACCTTTCAACACTCCTCCATTCACCGGCGATGAAATGGAATACATACGCGAATCAGTTTTCAGTCACAAAATAGGCGGCGACGGAAAATTCACAAAGCTATGTACAAAATGGCTCGAGGAACGCTTCAACGCTCCCAAAATACTTCTGACAACAAGCTGCTCAAGCGCTCTTGATATGGCTGCTATTTTAAGCAGTTTCAAGCCGGGCGATGAAGTAATACTTCCAAGCTTCACTTTTTCAAGCACTGCCACTTCTATGATACTCGGCGGCGCAAGTCTGGTATTCTGCGATATACGTCCTGATACCATGAACATTGATGAGAACAAGATCGAAGCCGCTATAACAGAGCATACACGCGCTATCGTCGCGGTACACTATGCCGGAACCTCGTGCGAAATGGATACCATAATGAGTATCGCAAGGAAATATAATCTTCTCGTCATTGAAGATGCTGCTCAGGGAGTAATGAGCAGCTACAAGGGCAAATCACTCGGTACTATCGGTGATTTCGGCTGTTATTCCTTCCATGAGACCAAGAATTACTCAATGGGCGAAGGCGGCGCGATACTCGTCAACAATGACGCTTACATGGAACGCGCTGAGGTCCTGCGTGAAAAGGGCACTAACCGTTCAAAATTCTTCCGCGGAGAGGTCGATAAATACACATGGGTAGACTTCGGAGACAGCTACCTTCCAAGCGACATAAACGCCGCTTACCTTTACGCTCAGCTTGACCACGCTGATGAGATCTACAATGATCGTATGACTACATATAACGCTTACCTCGAAGCCCTGAAGCCTATCGCAGACCGCGGAGATATAGAGCTTCAGCACATTCCGGAACACTGTATCCACAATGCTCATATGTTCTACCTTAAACTCAGGGATCTTGATGAAAGAACACGTTTCATAAAGTATATGAAGGATAATGAGATCTGTGCAGTTTTCCACTATGTTCCGCTGCATTCAGCTCCTGCCGGAAGAAAGTACGGACGCTTCAGCGGTATAGATGAGTATACTACCCGCGAAAGCGACCGTCTTGTGCGTCTGCCGATGTATTTCGGTATTTCACCTGATGACAGGGATAAGGTCATTCAGACCACCCTTGATTTCTTTAAAAAGTAACTGGTGCGATAATGAAAAAAAACAGTTTATTTACATATGCCGCTTTGCAGTTCATGGTAGCTGTTTACGCCTGTGCAGGCATATTCTCAAAGCTTGCCTCGCAGCACAGATTCCTCAGCCTTAAATTCTGTATGTTCTATGCACTTATGATAGCTGCACTTTTCGTCTACGCGATAGGCTGGCAGCAGGTCATAAAACGAGTTGAACTGACGGCAGCTTATTCCGCAAAAGCCGCTGCCGTTATCTGGGGACTCATCTGGGGAACAGTAATATTCCATGAAAGGATAACTCTTCCAAAAATCGCCGGAATAATCCTCGTCTTTGCCGGACTGCTGATATACTTTACCGGAGGCGGACAAAGAAAGGATGATACAGCATGAATGGATGGCCTATCCTGCTCGGTACTTTTATCAGTTCAGTATCTCAGGTAATGCTGAAAAAATCGGCAGGCAAGAAGTATTCCTCACGAATAAGGGAATACCTGAATCCGATCGTCATAACTGCATATGCAATGTTCTTTGCAGCTACTCTTCTTTCTATACTCGCCTATCGCAGCATTGACCTCTCTGCCGGAGCAGTCCTTGAAACATCAGGCTATATATACATAACGTTATTCGGATATTTCTTTTTCAGCGAAAAGCCTACTAAGCGCAAACTGCTTGCGCTTCTGCTGATAATCGCAGGAACTATCATATACACTTTGGGTTAAGGAGATCACAATGAAATACATAAAACGCAGCAAGGAGTATTTTATTGCACCTGCAATAACGCTCCTTATTCTATGTGTAATATTCATCGTCAAGGGAGTTTACCCATTCGGTGACAGGCTCACGCCTTATTATGACATGAATGCACAGTATATCCCTCTTTATACGAGAACTTACGATGTCCTGCACGGAAACGCGCCTGTTTTCTACAACTGGCTGAATGGTTCTTCTGAAAGCTTCATGGCAAATTATTCATGCTATGTTTTCAGTCCGACGAATCTTCTGTTTTATTTTGCAAAGCGTGATTACATAATGGAATTCATGTCCTTTGTGATAATAGCCAAATTCATGCTGGCTTCGCTTACAATGGCAGTTTACACTAAGAAGACTCATGATCCGCATCCTCTTGTAACTATCGCTGTTTCAATCCTTTATACGTTCAGCGGATACGATCTTCAGTATTACACGAACATCTTCTTCATCGACATAGTTATCATTCTGCCGCTGCTCATGCTGTCGCTTGACAGACTTCTCAAAAACGGCAAGTTGATCGCATACACCGCGATCGCAGCGCTTACCATATCAATAAACTACTATATCAGCTCGATGATATTCATATATATCATACTCTATTCTCTGGGAGTTCTTATTTTTGAATTCAAGGACAAAGAACAGCGCTGCCGCACCTGTGCGAGACTTGGCATATCAACATTCATAGCCGTGCTTATCTCAGCTGCATTTTCTATCCCCAGTGCGCTGAAGCTCTCTTCTTCAAACCGCGTGGACTACAACGACAGTACCTACTCAAAGCTGATACTTGTGCGTCACGGAGGCTTTGATCCGCAGAAGCTGTTTATGCTTTTCGGAGCAGAGGCAGGTATTGCAGCCCTCATTATCACTGTTATCATGTTCAGAAAAAGCAAAAAGCCCATTGAAGGACGTACAAAGCTTCACATATACCTTATTGCTCTTCTGATAATGCCGATAATTTTTGAGAGCACGAACCTCATATGGCATCTCGGATCTTATATGCACTTCCCTTACCGTTTCGCCTTTGTTCTGACTTTCACTGCCGGAGACATCCTCGCAAGATACTTCGTGCTTGCCTCCGACAAGGAGCAGCCGATAAAGCCGCGTGTTGCTTTGTTCGACCGTTTCAAGGAGAGCTCGGTACTACTTATATCATTTATATCTGTTACCGCTATCGGCGTTATGGCTTTCCAGATGAAGAATATCGGCATCGCAGATCTTGATATATATACTCTGTATAAATTTGCACTTATCCCGGGAGTAATAGCCGCTGTTATTGCATTCGGCATATGCGGGAAAAAATTCCGCACTGTATTTATACTTTCAATTGCTGTAATACAGTCAGCTGCCGCAGGCTATGGACTTTTAGCTCCGAGCGAATCCAAATTCACAAACGAGTTCCCGATCTATTTAAAAAACAACTATGACCTTCCTAAGGATAATGTATCCCGTGTCAAGCAGGCATCAATGACAGTATTCGCAAACTACGGCATGGTGCTCGGCACTCCTACCTTAGCAGACTGGTCAAACGATGCATCATATGACTATTCAAAAACAATGCGTGATCTCGGTTATTCAAAGTCGTATATCTACCAGTTCGATAACGGCGGAACAGCTTTCACGGATGCTCTTCTGAATGTAAAAAAGGCATTTTCAATGCCTTCTGTTGAGGATCATGTCAGCAAGGAGCTTTACACAGCTCCTGAAAAAACTCCCAGTGCTGTAATGTACGACTGCAAATACACACTCCCCTTCGGAATTCTTACCAATGAAGATTTCATTGAGGCTTCAAACAGTGAGCCTGCCAACACTTTCGATTACCAGAACAAGCTTTATAAGGCTCTTACGGGCGACAATGACGACCTCTTCACTGTATACAGATACTCAGACATTCTCGATGATGCAAAATGTGAGATGAAGACCAATATCCTTTTCACCTATCCTCATACAGGCACTATCACTATACCGAATGAATCCTGCCTTTATATCTGGAAGGATAAACGCAGCGAAGATGACAGAAGCAGCAATGATGAAAATAAACTGCTCGAATCCTCTATGGATATAAACATAAACGGTGAACCTTACTACATACCATGCTACGGCAAGGTCGAACTAAACCGTTACCCTCAGAAAAACACAAACGGAAGCGTTCTGCTCGGAACTTACAAAAATGAAACTATAAGAATATCCGCTGTTTCTACTGATGCAGATGTTTCTGATGTATATTTCGGAGTTATGGATCTGAAAAAGCTTGAAAAGCTTTGCGATTCATTAGAGAATGTCTCGGCATATGACGTAAGCGCTCACGATTACGACCTTGATATGAAAGTTGATTCGCCAAATGGACGCTATGTCTTTATACCTATCGAATACGATAAGAACTGGAAGGCTGAGATCAACGGCTCTTCCGCTGAACTCACCCCTGTAATGAACGGCGCTTTCATGGCTCTTGAACTCGGAAATGATGATGCGGACATACACCTGCACTATACTCCTGTCATGTTCTATAAATGTGCAGTGATAAGTATTGCCGGACTTATTCTGTTTGCCGTGTTGATACTCGCATTGAAGAAAGGTCATGATCCGGCAAATGTAAAAGCAGTAAGCCGCACAGCAGGCGTGTTGTTTGCAGTAATAGGTATTGGTGTTCTTGTCGTACTTATAATCATCCCTGCCGCCGCTTATCCTGTATCATTCTTTATCAAATGACACTGTCACAGACACACAGTTATTATACCACTGTTTTAGCTAATTCATTTTCAGTCAACATTTAACTTGGCTATTTGTGGTATAATATCATATGACTTCATTGCAGAGCATATTGCTTCTGTCAGCACAAAAAAATCCAGGAAAGGAATAAAACCATGAAACTTATCCCAAGCTTTTCGATTGACCATACAAAAATCGTTCCGGGCATATTTGTCAGCCGTGTAGACACGATCAATAACAGCACGATAACTACCTATGACGTAAGAGTCACAACTCCTAACAAAGAACCGGCTATCGACGTTGCTGCGATGCACTCGCTCGAACATATCATTGCAACCTTTCTCAGAAATGATCCTGATTGGAAAGATGAGATCATTTACTGGGGTCCTATGGGCTGCCTGACCGGTTTTTACCTCATTCTTAAAGGCGACCACGCTCCGCAGGAGATCCACGGACTTCTGCTGAAAGCCTTCCGATCAGTCAATGATGCCAGGATCGTTCCCGGCGCCGAGGAGAAAAACTGCGGAAATTACCTCATGCACAATCTTCCTATGGCAAAGTGGTATGCTGCAAAATATGCAGATTACCTCGCTTCAAATTCCGATAACCCAAAAATATTTGAGTATCCTAAGACTGAACGTCTCGTAACAGATGACGGTCAGCAGTTCTTCGATTCGTAAAGGTACAGCAATGCTCCCTGAAAGTTCATAAACAACTCCAGGGAGCTGTTTTTACATTTCTCAATTCTGTTTATTTAAAACACAAGATCAAGGAGGTAAAACCACTATGCAAAATTTTGATTACATGACACCAACCAGACTTATCTTCGGTGATGGCTGTATCAGGAAGCTTCCCGAAGTCATGAGAGCGATCGGTAAAAAGGTGCTGCTCACATACGGCGGCGGAAGTATCAAGAAGATCGGGCTCTACGACAAAGTGAAAGAGCTGCTTTCCGGTTTCGAGATCATTGAGCTTTCCGACATCCAGCCGAATCCAAAATATGACCCGAGCGTACTTGAAGGCGTAAAGCTCTGCAAGGAACATGATATTGACGTTATACTTTCAGTCGGCGGCGGAAGCGTTCTCGACTGTTCAAAGGCGATCGCGGCAGGCGCAAAATACGACGGTGATCCGTGGGACCTGATCTCATACAAAGTCAAGGCTCAGGCAGCGCTTCCGATCGTAGATATAATCACTCTTGCAGCAACCGGAAGTGAATACGACTGCGGCGGTGTCATTTCCCGAACAGATACAAACGACAAGATAGGATATATGTGCGAACTGCTTTATCCGGTCGTGTCATTTCTTGATCCTAAGTATACTTTCACTGTGCCCAAAAATCAGACGGCAGCAGGCTGTGCTGATGCTATGAACCATATTATGGAACAGTATTTCTGCGAGGATTCCACACTCCTAAACGACGGATTCATGGAAGCGGGACTTAAAAGCCTGATGATAAATGCGAAAAAATGCCTTGAAAGCCCGGAGCATTATACCGCAAGAGCAGAAATGATGCTCGCCTGCACTTATGGCTGCAACGGCATCTATTCTCTCGGCAACAGCCATTCCGGCTGGCCGTGTCATGGTATGGAACACGCACTTTCCGCTTATTATGACATAACTCACGGCGAAGGTCTTGCAATCATCACGCCGCGCTGGATGAAGCACATCCTCAGCGATAAAACCGTAGGACGCTTCGCCAAATACGGTGTGAATGTGTTTGGCATCGACAGCAGTCTTGATAGCTTTGAAATAGCCGAAAAAGCAATTCAGGCTACGTATGACTATTTCAAGTCCATAGGAATACCTATGACGCTCCGCGAGGTCGGTATCGACGAAAAACGCATTGACGAAATGGCACATCATGTTGCTGAAAACGAAGGACTCGAAAATGCATGGGCACCTCTCACAGAGAAGGATATTGCCGAAATATTCAGAGCCTCACTGTGACAGACACGGAACAGATGCTTTTATTTAAAAAAGAAAAATTTTCAAAAACGCTTGACAAATCTGATCTCATGTGATATAATCCAAACATAAGCTGTGAGGAAGACAAGCAGAGAATTGCCAATGTCAACAGAGAGCCGGCGGCTGGTGTGAGCCGGTGATATGCAATGCTATGTATCCCTTCTGAGCCGGAATGCTGAAATCTTTCAGTAAGCGTTCCCGTGATTCTGCGTCAATGAATAGGACTTGCTGGAGTCTGAAGTGGTGTTACGCAATAGCGGCACAATTTGAGTGGTACCGCGGGTAATCAGATCATGATACTCGTCTCAAAGATCAATTCTTTGAGACGAGTTTTTTATTTTCCCGGTGTCCAGAGCACCGGCAGTAGTTCTCAGCGTGCGTTTCATTACCAGCACATATTTATTTAAGGAGAGACTGTTATGAACGAAATGACAAAATTACAGAATGCAGAAGTTAAGATCAAAGAAGTAGCAGAGCGAATCGCAAGTCTGCGAGAGGACCTCGGTATCTCTGTTGAGGAGATGTCCGCAATAACTGATTCTTCCGTGGAAGAATACAAAAAGCTCGAAGCCGGTGAGCAGGACTTCAGCTTTACGTTCATCTACAAATGTGCAAATACCTTTAATGTTGATATTACTGAGCTTCTTGAAGGCAGCAGTCCTGAGCTGAGCGGGTATACAGTTACAAGAAAAGGCGAAGGTGTTCCGATCGTCCGCAGAAAGGGCTTTGCTTACAACAGACTTGCTTCAAAGTTCAAAAATAAAGCTGTCGAGCCATTCCATGTTGTTATCCCCTACTCCGAGGAAGCCTTGTCACAGCCGCTTCATATGGCAAGTCACGCAGGTCAGGAAATGGACATCGTTCTCAAAGGAACACTGCGTATGACAGTCGGCTCGCATACTGAGATTCTCCACGAAGGCGACTGTATTTATTATGACAGCTCCATGCCTCACGATGAGGTCGCACTCGGCGGCGAGGACTGCGAGATATACGCTTTCGTTATGCCTCCGAAAGGCACTACCGGTATGTCCGAATACCATGAGCACGTTGCTGAACACCACCTTACAAATGTTGACAAAGCCGGTCTTCTTCACCCGGTCGCTGAGAAATTTGTAAAGTGTGAGACCAATGACGCCGGAATACTCAGCGCGGTCAATTTTGAAAATCAGGATAAGTTCAACTTTGCTTATGATATTGTTGACGCAATGGCTGAGAAGTGTCCCGATAAGACCGCTATGATATATGTTGATGTTAACTACAACGAACGCCGCTTCACATTCAAGGACATAAAGAAATATTCCTGCCAGACTGCAAACTATTTCAAGTCACTCGGTATCAAAAAGGACGATCGCGTTATGCTCATCCTGAAGCGCCATTATCAGTTCTGGTTCTCGATCATCGCTCTGCACCGTATCGGCGCACTGGTTATCCCCGCTTCAAATATGCTCAAGGAACACGACCTTGAATACCGCTTCAATTCAGCTGAGGTATCAGCGATCGTCTGCACTTCTGACGGCGATGTGGCAGCTGAAGTAGACAAAGCCTGCACCGTTTCTCCTACACTCAAAACAAAGGTAATTGTAAACGGTCAGCGTGAGGGCTGGCATGACTTCAATGAGGAGCTCCCCGCTTACAGCACTCATTTCGAGCGTACTGCTGATACTCCCTGCGGAACTGATCCTATGCTCATCTTTTTCAGTTCAGGTACTTCCGGCAATCCTAAGCTTGTACTCCACAGCTATCAGTATCCGCTCGGTCACTATGTAACCGCACGTTACTGGCAGAATGCCGATCCGAACGGACTGCACTTCACGATCTCGGATACCGGCTGGGGCAAGGCTCTCTGGGGCAAGCTCTACGGTCAGTGGATGTGTGAGGCTGCTGTATTCGTTTACGACTTCGACCGTTTCCACGCTGATGATATTCTTCCTATGTTCAAGAAGTACAATGTTACAAGCTTCTGTGCGCCCCCGACTATGTATCGCTTCTTTATCAAGGAAGACCTTTCAAAGTATGACCTTTCATCACTGAAATATGCCTGCATCGCTGGTGAGGCTCTCAACCCGGAGGTATTCCACCAGTTCTACCGTGCAACCGGCATAAAACTTATGGAGGGCTTCGGTCAGACAGAGACAACTCTCTCGATCGCAAATGTAGTAGGTATGGAACCTAAACCGGGCAGCATGGGCAAGCCAAATCCTCAGTACGATGTGCAGGTGCTCCTGCCTGACGGCACTCACGCAGGTGTCGGCGAAACAGGTGAGATCTGCATAAAGCTCAAGGACAGCAGTGCTGAGGGCTACGGCGTTCCGGGACTTGCTCTCTGCTACTATGGAGACGAAGAAAACACCGCCGAAACATGGCGTGAAGGCTACTATCATACAGGCGATACAGCATGGGTAGACGAGGACGGCTACTTCTGGTATGTCGGACGTGTCGATGATGTTATCAAGTCCTCAGGCTACCGCATCGGACCATTCGAGATTGAAAGCGTACTTATGGAATTGCCATATGTGCTTGAATGTGCAGTCACAGGTGTTCCTGACGAGATAAGAGGTCAGGTCGTAAAGGCAACGATTGTTCTCACTAAGGGAACAACAGGTTCTGATGCTTTGGTTCAGGAGATCAAGGACTACGTAAAGAACAGAACTGCACCTTACAAGTATCCACGAGTTATAGAATTCGTTGAAGAGCTACCGAAGACAGTCGGCAGCGGTAAGATCCGCCGTGCTGCGATCCGCGAAATGGATAAAGCTAAATATCAGAAATAAAAACATCGTAAAAGTATACGCGATACCCATGTAGAAATTTTGCCCCGAAGCATTTCAACTGCTTCGGGGCATTACATTTTATAAACCCGCTAAAATCAGAGTTTACATTATCATATCTTATTTTGTAACTTGTCCTTTCGGTATCTGCCGAAAATAATACCGTCATAACATATTTATCAGCCTGCGAGACCCACATTGGAGATTTTCCTGCTGCAACAGCAGTCTGTCCGTTAAGCATTCCTGTATGGAACGAAATATGGCGGAATTGTCTCAGTACCAGTTCCGTTCTTGTATGTTCACAGCTTTCGTGACATTCATATATGAGTACCGTACATAATCTTACGCTGCTTTTTATGACTATGATTTACATTACTGTCGGAGTAAAGCGGATAGCATCATCTGCAGAGATCACGGTAGCTTCTCAGATAATCAGACAGATCAGGATGACTGAATTTCTGATTCAGTGCTTCCAGACGTTCAGCAGGAGACATACTCCGTGACACGGTAGGATCACCGTTTCTCGTCTTGACATTATCCTAAATTTTCAGAAGCGAAAACAATGCCTTATCCGTTGAGGAAAGCTCAGGATCAGTAGCAGTGCCGCAAAGACAGCCGTTTTCACAATTCAGAGCATCAATAAACAGGAACGGTATCTCGCGTTCAGCGATAGTGCGTGAGTGTGTTTTAAGATGCAATTATCATTTGTAAAAACAAGTGTCTTCATATCCGCCACCTATATTCTCTCCTCTCATATAGATTATTATATACTATTTTCATAGAGCAAAATATGGTCTGTATTGTGATAATAAATAGTTTTATCAGACAAATGACACATTAATACTATAACATAATCCAACACGAAAAATCAATAGATAAATTGTAAAGAATAGATCATTTTATGAATTGAGGTGCTTACGTTAGGTGCACTTTATTTCTGATATGTACTGTAAAAAGCCTTAACCCCCCCAATATCATCCATCATTTTCTATTAATTCCGGAATTTCGGCAAGTCATCTATTTTGTTATGCTATCATGTATAAACTATACAGAATTGATGACAGTACCGTCAGCGAAAGCAGATCAAGCCTTCTGTAAAAAGTGAACGAGTAAAACGAGTGCCCCCGTGGAAAGGGGCACAGGCACTGCACTGTGTAAACTGTACAGAATTGATGACAGTACCGTCAGCGAAAGCAGATCAAGCCTTCTGTAAAAAGTGAACGAGTAAAACGAGTGCCCCCGTGGAAGGGGGCACAGGCACTGTGCTGTCTTGGCATGACTTAATTGATGACATTCACTTTTCTGCAATTTTAAGCGGTATTTAATACCACCGTTTTTAAAGTGCCTACGCACTATCTTTTCTTATATATTGTATAGCATATTATAAGGTATTTGTCAAGAGAAAAACATAATTTTCCAAAATATTTTTCAGTTAACAAATATGTATCTCTGCTCCCTGTGCTAAGGCGTACAGGGAGCTTTTTCTGTCTTATAATGTCTCAACACCGTGGAACAAGAAAAGCATCTTATCTATCCGCTTATCCGTATGTCAGTGTCCGATGTACCATGCTTTATAGTCAACCTTGCTTATCCTAATAGCTCTCCTTTATATGTACCGTTTTGGATCTTGAAGAAGAACTCGCTGAAGCTGTCAGTCTCAAAGATCTGCATGAGCTCACGCATATTCCATATGAGATTTGCACTCTCTATTTCTGCTCTATCAAGCCAGAACACTCTGCCTTCTTCGGAGCTTTTCAGTTCTCCTTCGAACTGGTCTGTCTTATACAGCAGAACAATATAACGTGTACCATCCTCCAGTATCCAGTCCTTGAATCCGCATGGCTGTGGATTATATATCGTAAGACCTGTTTCTTCCTTCATCTCACGAATAACTGAGTCCAGAAGAGATTCTTCAGGCTCGACGTGACCGCCCGGGAAAACGAGACCTCCTTTGTATTTTTCCTTCAGCCCTTGTTTCTCCTGTACAAGCACACGCTTGTCATCATAAATAAGGCACATATTGGTAAGTTCTATTTTTGATGATCTATCCATTTATATTACCTCACGCATAATAGAACACTGAAGATGCCATGTCTTTTTTAAGTATAAGGCTGCGATTAGCTGTCACATCGCCAGGTGTTTTCCATGTCCTGAAGCTTATCATGGGTATCTCATATCCGTTTGTAAGTTTTACAGTTATATTCAGCATAGTTCATTTTTCGTATCGTCCTCAATATCCTTGATTTTCCTCGCAGGCACACCGCCCACAACGCAGTTATCGGGAATATCCTTAGTCACAACAGCCCCGGCAGCGACCACAACATTATTACCTATTGTCACTCCCGGCAGGATAGTAACATTACCGCCGATCCATACATCGTTACCGATATGGACAGGCTTTGCGATACCGAGGTGTTTTCTTCTGCCCATAGGTGAGAGGGGGGGCCGACCGTTGTGATCAATGTACCCGGACCGATCATCACATTATCTCCAATATAGACCTCACGAATATCGAGTATTGTGAGATTGAAGTTGCCTGTGAAATTGTTACCGATAAATAATTTCTTGCCATTGTCATAGCTAAATGTCTTTGCAATCCACACTTTTTCGCCCACGCTGCCGAGCATTTCTTTAAGCTGAGCGTATTGAGCTTCATAATCAGTATCGTCAATCGCATGGTGATTGCTTGCAGTAACGGTTGCCATTGTCGAACCTGCTTACGCATCGCCATAATCAAGAGGAACAACTGCAAAAGCGTGAAGTCCGACCGGATTTCCGAGGACTGCTTCGACCTTTTCCATTCTGTCTTTCAGCGGAGCAGTACCTATCCGCACCGCACCAAGACCGAGCGACGCTGGTTCAAGCCACAGGTTTTCGGCGGCGATACTCAGGTCAATCTCACAGTAATCGGGGAATCTCGTACTCTCCACCTAATGACACGAAAACACGCCCAAAAACAAGAGCACGGGTCACTATTCCCATGCTATATTATTCTATTCTGCGGCTGTGTGCCTGAATCTATGCGGATGCATCACTTTACCGATGCTGTTCTCTGAATCCTGCAAAAAGAGAAAATCTGTATCACGCCACTTTGATCCCCCTCAATTAGCAATTCTATGGTGTACGGGCTCAACATTTTCATCAAGTGCTTTAAAAACATAGCCCTCCGAAATCGCAGTATCAAGCATCTTTTCAATTATCAGCGGATTATTTTTTAAACGCTCCATATCATGCATCAGAATGATCGGCGTTTTGAAATCAGAATGTATCCCGTCCATAAGCATATCATAAAGCTCCTGCACTTTATGATTGTCAACGCTTGTATCATAAGGATGAATATTCCAGTCGTAATATACATAGCCATAGGACTTGGTCTGCTCGGCAAGTTTTGTCATGATCTTGTAGCAATAATGTCTGCTGACAGTATTTGACGAGCCTCCAGGGAAGCGCATGATCTTCGGTGCTTTGCCGGTGATCTGTTTTATCAAGTTTCGTGCTCTGAGGTTGTCGTCCCAGAAGGTATTTGTATTTCTGTATATGATATCGTATTCGTGCTGAAAAGCATGTACGCCGATACTGTGACCTTCATCTGCTATACGCCTGATGATATCCTCACGACCTTCTATCATCTCTCCGACAACAAAGAATGTAGCATAGGAATGATACTTTTTCAGAATATCAAGAAACTGCTCTGTGTGACTGGAGGGACCGTCATCTAATGTAAGATAAATTGTTTTATTGTTCATTTTCATCACCAATGCTTTCCTCAGAATAGAGTTGTCTGTACTCCGGACACGTTTCAAGCAGCTCTTTATGTGTACCTTCTGCGAGCACCTTTCCGTCCTCCAAAAAGAACAGATGCTCACAATTGACAACCGTAGAAAGTCTGTGCGCTATCATTATGATCGTTTGGCTTCCCTGCATAGAATCTAAAGCTTCACGTATTTTTGCCTGCGTTATATTATCAAGAGCAGAGGTCGCTTCATCAAACATCATGATCGGATGTTTGAGAACTATGCTTCTTGCAATCGCAATTCTTTGCCGCTGACCTCCTGAAAGACTGATGCCGCCCTCTCCGACAACTGTATCATAACCCTGCGGCAGCCTCATGATATCATCGTGTATACAAGCTATTTTGCAGGCATTTATCATTTCATCATCAGAAAGGTCATCCTTTACAACCATCAAATTGTCACGAATGCTCATATTGAAGATATACGGCATCTGGCTGACTGTCTGGATATTGCTGCGGATCGTATCCTGATCAAGCTGCTTTATATTATGACCGTCAAGGGTGATCGTTCCGCTGTCCGCATCATAAAGACGTGAGATCAGTGAAAGAACGGTACTCTTTCCACAGCCGCTCTTTCCTACAAAAGCAACGAATTCACCTGCTTTAATATGCAGGCTTATACCTTTGAGAACAGAGACAGTGGTGCCGTTTGCACGTTTGTAGGAGAAGTATACGTTATGCAGCTCGATATCTCCCTTTACAGTATCGAGGTGGACTGTTCCGAAGCTCTCCTTTTCGTAATCTTTACTGTTCATGAGCTGGTAGATACGCTCAGAGGAAAGGTTCAGGTCGTAAATAGAGGTCAACATAGAGGAGAGCGTATACGAACATGAGTAAACTCTGCCATTGTAGTTATATAGGATCAAAGCAGTCGCAGCAGACATATGTCCCATTGACATCTGAAGCGCAAGCAGCGCCATATAAATGAAATTTGACCAGCTAACGAACTGTGTACGCAATAAGATGAATTTCATTGACTTGAATCTCATATCTGTAACAAGGTCAACGCTTTCGTCGATGCTCCGGCTTAGTCTTTTCTTAAAGCTGTCCTCACAGTGCAGGAGCTTGATGTCACGATTTGCACGAACCATTTCACCAGTAAAGCTCGTATGTTTTTCAATGGCGGAGCTGCATCGGCGCATATCATCCGTCAAATTGATTTGATGAGCCCTTTGTATCAGGAAGAAAATTGTGAACAGAACGATCTCGAATGCAAACATATTTACGGATATAAGCGCAAATGCCACAAAGACACTGATAAGGCGGAACAAATCAATGGTCGCATCGAGTATCGCATCCATACTGTCAACGACCTTTTCGGTTTCATTGATAAGACGCTGTGTGAATACACCCGTTCCGTTCTCATCCATACAGTCCGTCTTTATCCGAAGGATGCTGTCCGAAAGTTCATGTTTCATCTGCTTTACCATTTCACCGTAGGAAGCCCTTAGCATTCGGCTCGTAACATAATTCAGCAGACTTGATGCGGCTGCTTGTACCAAAAGCAGTCCTGCGGCGATGTATATCTTTTTTATCTCCGAGGCGGAATATGCAATAATGATCTTAGCCGAGATGATGGGCTCGACAACATTGAAAAGCATCTGGAGAAAGCGCAGAACACAGGCGAGTATGAGAATCCATTTCTTTTTCATCATGGCGCTCAATATCTTTTTTGTCATTCTGAAATCTGTCTGCGGCATCTTCGGAGAAAAATCAATGACATTCTGTCCATGACGGTATTTCCATAGAAGCGGACTGTTCAGATTGGATAACAGAGTGCTCTGCATCGGGGTCATGGGTTCCGTCAGCGGGTTACGGCTGCTTCCATCCACCCATACACGTATGGAGATCTTCTTCAGACGGCTTCTAAAGATGATCTTGAACTTTTTGCTGCCATTGATGTTCATATAATCAAGCAACAATTCTTCAAGCAGCAACTTGAAGGCAAGTCTTTTTTTGGCATCTAAGCCGCTTCTTTCAAGAAAGCTGTATGTTTCCTCAGTAGCTGCTGAGATGTTTTTTAAATCTAATTCCATATTATACTCCTGATCGGTCATATGGCGGACCGAACCTTTCATTTATCATAGGAATTGTCTCAGGGAAATGAATTGTGTATTCATCATTTACTTTCAGCTTGGGATCAATCCTTTCGATCGAATTCTCCCTTATTACTGCTGCATCCTCTGCCGGCACAACAAAGTATCCATTTTTTTGACCGACAGCCATTGGTTGCGTATACGCCAGAAAACATCGAGATGCTGAATCGGGTTTGAAGCAGTAGGGGCTGCAATAATACAGGCGAGTATAAAAATCTGGTTGATGCTCAGGCTGCGTACATCATTGTCAAAATAGAATTCAGCGGCATCACAAATCCCGTATTGTCCGTTTCCGAAATAGATAATGTTGAGATACAGCTCAAGGATTTTTTCCTTGCTGAGCGTATGCTCTATTCTGATGGCAATCACAAGCTCGATGATCTTGCGGAAATAGCTCCTTCGGAAATGAAAGTACATATTCTTGGCGAGCTGCTGTGTTATCGTACTTCCGCCGGCAATGATTTTCTTTTCCTTTCGGTTGCGCTTGTACGCATATCGTATGGAATCGTATCTGAAGCCTTTATGATCGAAAAAGCGGTCATCCTCAATAGTGACTACGTACTCTGCCATCTTCTTTGGGATCTGTTCATAGGGACAATAGTCCTTCTGTGAACTTCGTTCTTCATAAAAGCGCATGATCGGACGTTTCCACATAACCACCTGCGCATAACCATATACAAATGCTATCGCCAACAAAATCAACGTTACCACTGAAACTGATATAAACAGCAGTACAAATAATACAGTATTCATAACATAGTATAATACCACAGCACAAAGGCTGGTATCCATTTACCTCCTATATAGTAATTATCACCGGTCGTATTCCACTTCAGAAAAAGTCTTGCAATTCTGACGATTCAGTGGTATAATTTTATGGAATGATGAATCAATCAAAGCAGCGGATCAATATGTGAGAGCAGCCTTTCTGCAAAAGACAGCGCTAAAAAAGCAATGACGACCGGAGGGAAAAATGGAACAGAAAGAACTAATATCACTGAGCAATGCAAGGGCAGCAGCACTTTACTGCGTTGAGGATAACCAATATCTTTATGCTGACAACATGGATGCCATTATCTATCCTGCCAGTATCACAAAGCTCCTAACCGCCTGTACTGCTTTACAGTTTCTGCGCCCTGACACGATTATCACTGTCGGAGACGAACATGAACTTGTAAATGAGCATTCCAGCCTTGCGCTCGTATTTCCGGGATATCAACTGACATTCTCGGATCTGCTTGCAGGTATGCTGATATCATCAGGCTGTGATGCAGCCTATACAATCGCTGCTGCGGCTGCACGAGCAGCGTTTCCTGATACAGCTATGAGCGCAAAGGAAGCTGTTGAGCGCTTTGTTGTCTTGATGAACGAATATGCCTGTTCTTTCATCGGCATGAAAAACAGTCACTTTCAAAATCCCGACGGCTGGGATGACAAGGAGCAATACTCCAATGCTGAGGATCTGATAAAACTCGGCAAGCACGCAATAGAAATGCCCGAGATCCAAGCCATTACCAGCCTGTCAGAAAAGGTATCAGACATTGTTTCAGGTGAGCATCTGGTATGGCTCACAACCAACATGCTTCTTGTTAAGAACTCACCATACTACTGTCCGGAAACTGTCGGCCTCAAAACAGGCTCTACCAACATTGCAGGAACGCATTTTCTCGGTGCGTTTGAACGCAGCGGTAAAACGTATCTCTCATTTGTCTCCTGTTCAGATTTACAGCAGGATAAATTCGGACTCACATTGCAAATCCTGGCGGAATACGGACCCATTATAATAAGTGATACGAAAAGCGATCATACCACAACGATTACACTGTAATTATACCAAAAAAACTTGTACAAAAGATGAATTTTCCGTCCTTCTGCAAACTTGTATTTAGATAAATAACTAAATACATAACAGAGGTGTGGGCATGAAGGATACCTGGAGTGTCATGGCGAATCCCACACACCGTGAGATCCAGCAAATGCTGCAAAAGCGTGACATGACAGCAGGTGGAGAGCGCCAGTGCATTCCTTATAAGAGGGACAGTAGGGTAAGCTGTAAAAAATACGCAGAAGAACGTAGCCGCATGCGTCTGTGTTGTTACGCCTTTTCAGGCGTGGCTTATATCCTGAGCCCCTATGGGGCGTTTACGTCCCCAGCTTTCTGTCTTATATTGCCTCCGCACTGTAATCTGTCAATAATAACGTCGCCAAGCGGATCGTTTGTGTATAGACCTATCAAATACTGATTTGAAGCATTGCTGCGGAGCTTTAGCTTTTCAGGAGATACTTCTATCCCGGATCTCTTAAGCTTGGCTGTCAGCTCACAGCTGTTTTTCGGCAGTTCAATGGTCATTTCTTTATCCTTGTACTGAATATTGACGTTTATCATAGCAGCACCTCACAATCTCATGCCGACGTCCTCAGCAGGTGTGTCGAGAGTTTCTTTAATTTCCTCCTCTGTCATGAGCTCCCATGCACCGCTTGTATCATAGAAACTGACGTAAATATCTCCTTCAGAAGTATGGATCTCATGCTGCTCGAGCCCTTCACAGTAGCCATCACTTGCTTGACCGCGTAGCTCCTGAAGTAATTCGTCATACTCGTAGCTGTCAAGTTCGCCGCAGATCTGACAGGTAAACACTCCCATGAGCCTATCTCCGACCTTCTCAACGGAGGGGAATATGGAGTAGACCTTATCTGCGAAGCGCTTTCGACCATATAGATACGCCATTAAACCACGGTTTTCTTCCTCAAAGCTCTGATAAGCTTTGATAGCTTCATTGATCTCACTCTCATATTCAAGAGTTTCATAATCGGAAAGCACTTCGGTGTCCTCGAAGAATTCTTCTTCCTCATTCTCGTTGAATGAAGGCTCGATCACTCGTTGTACCTTCAAGGGACAATAGAACCTCAACTCAGTGAATTCTTTTGGCTTTACTCTGATATCAGGCTGATATCCAATTCCTATGTCAATATTCTCAGCCATTTCGATATCATTTCGCATGGCGAGCTGCTGTACAATAGCATATTTTACAAGGCTTTCGACCTCATCCATGTCAATCATATTGTCAGATATGAAGTCAGTTTTTCCAGTATGAGACAGTTCGGCAATTCGTTCGACAGTACCAATTATCATATCGTGTATATAATAATCTGATTCTGATGTCATATACCTTTTATAGATATTGACGGCATCAGGTACGAACATGGAGTAACGGGGATAGTCAAATCCATCTGCCTCGATAAGTAGCCCATCATCACCGTACTCATCAAGAAGCATTATGCAGTGGTAGGCATTCTCGTCCTCGTACATAAGGTCCCTGGCGGCAGTTATCGCTTCATGCTCCTGGTATGGGTTGGCTTTCAGCCTTTCAAAGTCAGAGTGAGGCAGGAATACCCATTTCTCGACCTCACAGCGTTTTGTGTTGTGATCGGAAGCTTTGTGTATCAGCTTACCGTTCATGTAGAATTTGTTCATCTGATTTCCTCCTATCATTTTTTCCATAGACAGCAGGCGTGATCTGCTTTCTATGTATCTGCCACAGGAGGCTCACAAATCGTTCACAGTGCCTTTTACTGTCATCGGTGGTGTAGTTTCTCGACCTGCTGCCGATGCCGCCGAAAAAGGCTCACAAATCACTGGTAGACCTTCTATCATTTGTTTTTGGAGGAAAATAAAAAAAGGACTCGATTCCAGCGTTTTCACATTTCGTGAAAACCACTAAAACCGAGTCCGAAACTTTGTATACTATTTTTCGCCGACAAAATCGAGATTCGCCTGTATTTCGACCTTTGAAGGGGACTTAATCTGCTCTTTTGAGAGTTCAAATCCTTACACATGGCTAAAACAGCCCAATGTCATCTATGAAAATCGAAGTAAATTTTTCGAGATTTGGGTAGCAAAAAAGCCCGATATTTCGGTTTTTTTGGGCATGTCATCAATTTTGTTATGCCATCATGTGTAAGCTGTACAGAATTGATGACAGTGCCGTGAGCGAAAGCAGATCAAGCCTTCTGTAAAAAGTGAACGAGTAAAACGAGTGCCCCCGTGGAAGGGGGCACAGGCACTGTGCTGGATGGGTATAACAAAATTGATGACATTAATTCCTTTTGCGGTTTTAATGGCGGCGTACCTTTCAAAGAGTAAAGAATAAATAAGAAAAAATAATACAACAGCACCCTGATAATTATTCTTTCTTATATATAATTTTACCGTGCTTTGGAGCAAATACTCGGGAAACACACCATACAAGAAAATAGCGATCTTTTTATATCGCTCACTTTTCTTTCAAAAGTATCGGCGGACAGCTTAACGCTACCCGCCAATTTTATTAGTTAAGATTATTTGATGAGTTTGGTCTCGTCGTCTTCAAAGCTGGTGGTTATAACATCCTCCGCCTCGAATGTCACGATCTCCATATCAGGTGTGATGTATTTTTCCTTATTCATAGTCGTTTACCTCTTATTCGGAATATGTTATTGCAGCCTCAGCGTAATTATACAGTGCCTTTGCAACATCCTGCAATGCAGCATCATCTGTACCGCCGTTCAGGACGTTGTAGCAATAGGTAATCGCATTGTATTTCACGCTGCCGTCAGCAAATGTTACGGTGAAGTCATTTTCAAGCTCGTTTGCCTTGATGCCTCTGATACGGGCTACGACATACTCGCCGTTCTTTGCAGTTTCAACGTCCTTGTTGCTGCAAGTGAACTCTATATCCTCGGGCAGCCCATTGAAATAGAGTGAGAGCGTTGTTTCTGACTTCAGTGAGAGCGTTGCACCCTCGAAGGTAACGCCAGCCGGAAGAGGTGCATTCGCTTCGTTGAACTTGAATGTTTCGGGAATGCTTACCTCGCCGAGTGCCTTGTCAGTATCGTCAAGTCCTGCATTTGCAGCTGTGCCTTCGATGCCGAAATATGTCTGTGAAGCTGCACCATAGTTCAGCATTGCCTTTACAAGCGGAGCTGCCTTTTCATATTCCTCGACCTCGTTATGTGCAAGGATGTATTCAGCATAATCCTTGACGGAATAAGTATATTCCTTGCCGGACTTTTCGCCGTCAACGAGCTGTGCGGTGATCTCAGAAGCCATATCCTTGACGGAAATGCTGCACTTGAACTTGTAGTAGGTCTTTCCGCCGATGACTACCTTGTTGCTGTCCTCTGCGATAACGTCCTTGACGAGGAGAGTCTGTGTATCGGTCTTGCTGCCGTTGGGAACGGTGAACACCATTTCAGCGGCCTTGCTTTCAAGTAGCTCATCTGTCAGCTCAACATAGAAGTTCACGCCGATACTGCCGTCAAGGGTAATGGAGTGTCCGTAGAGATGCTCGCCGAGCCCCATATCCACAATGTCACCAATGAAATCGAAATTTACAGAGGAGTTTATTATCTCAAAACGTTTGACAAGAAAGTCAACCACGGAGATATTGCCGCCTCCAAATAAACCTCCTCCGCTTGAATATTCAAAAACAAAGTTGTCACCTGTTTCGCTGCCGACCTGAAGTCCTTTGTCACTCTTTGAAACAGCATTATTGAACTGATCGACCGTGAAGCCGGCGAGGGGATCTGCCTGAACGTGAGATCGTATCATGTCCGCATAATTTGCGACGTATCTCTCAGGATCGTTGCAGAGCTTCATTATATCATTTATATAGCTTATGTACATATCGTAATACTCGGGTATCAAAAGGAGTTTAGCGAAAGGACGGTTGTCTACCGTAACCTTATAAAGGCTCGTGGTAACATCGGAGTTTACCGTGCTTGCTCCGTCTATGAAGTTTCCAAGGCAAAGATTATAGTCCCACCCTACGAAATAGTGCTTGCCGCCAGTGTACATAAGGTAGTAGTTATGGGCATAGGAGCCATTATAGCTGTCGTAATTGCACATTACTGAGTTTACGGCAAAGGCCTTTAGGAAACTCTGAACGTCCATTATGTCCTCGAGAAATCTATAGTTGGAGGTAGTTGCTGTATTTATAGCAGTCTTGAGCTCCTCGAGATGCTGGAGTTGCTCGTCGTTTCCGAATTTGAGGTCAAGGTTGCTTACAGGCATTTTCTGGGTGAATGTACTGTAGCAGTCACTTACAAATAGGTTAGTGCTGCCCTGCTCACTTCTTTCGGTAGCTTTGTAGAGATTTGAGTCGTCATCTATCGCATAGCGTTCGGCAAAAGTTTTGTCGGGCTGCTCGACGACAATGTAGAAGCTATAGAGCGAGCCGTTTACAAAAACGTCAGAATATGCACAATGAGGAGTAACTCCATCGATAGCGTTAATTGCGTTGTAGCAGAGCAAGTCTCTCAGGCATGAAGTATCGGAATACATATTGTTCACGCAAAACTCAGTAAGTCCGTGATAATTCGTATATTTATCGTACTTGTCGAGCTTAAAGCGGAAGCTGTACTTTCCGTTCTGTACCATAAGAAGAGAACTGTTACCCTTTGCTCTGATACCAACGTTCTCAAACTTTTCACCGTCTATCGTAAGGTCGCAGTGGCTCCATTCCTCGGCCTTTGCTGAAGAGAGGAAAGACTTCCATTTTGAGTCGGACATTCTAATATCGATCGTGTGTACTATGGACTGGTCAAAGAGCGAGGCGTATAGCTCCTCTGGATTTTCCATATCGTTGTTGACGTCCTTGTAGACGGCGGGGGTTCCAGCTTTGAATGAGCTGCCGGAGGAATGCTTCATCTTGATACCGCCGGCAAAAATCTTGTAATCCGAATCGCTGAAGTCAAAAGTCGACACGAGAACGTATCTGTACTTTCTGAGAGAGTTCTTTTCGAAAATAACAGAGTTTGAAGCGTTGGTTACTGTAATAGGATTGTTTTTGGACCATTCCTTCGTAAAGTCGAGCATCATCGTCGGCTGTGATACGTAAGTAAGATTTTCGCATTGATTATCGTATGCAGTCGCCACGATAACTCCACCCAAAATTTCTATCTTGCCAGTAGAGGTAAGACCTCTATCACCGAACGCTGAAACGTTGCCGCCAGAGATTTTTAAGGTGGTCTCGGCCTGAATTGCATCCTTGGAACTCTTAACGATTATTTCTCCGCCCTTGATATTGACGTTTCCCTTTGAAGATTTGAGGCCGTCTCCCTCAGAAACTATATCTATTTTTCCATCCTTTACACTAACAGAGGTCTTACCATTGACAGCACAGAAACCGTCATTTTTATTAATGGAGTTTATCTTGATATTTCCACCAATTATCTTTATATCGTTATTGCAGGAAACGGCAGGCTGAACGTTAGCGGTAACTGTCAGAGAGCCATTCCCCTTCTCTCCTCCCTTAAATGTGATATCGTCCTTTGCTTCGATAAGTGCGTTCTCAAGCTGATCTCTGGGATAGGCAGTCTCGGAGTCGGAGACGAAGTTTTCAGTGTCGTCGGCTATCGTTATCGAGGTATTTTCTGCGTTCTTGACAAAAATTGCCGGAGCACTTCTTCCAGTGATGTTCACCCCATTGAACACGAGATTTACAGTATCTGGGTCGAATATTTCGTTTGGCACATCGACGTAGATCTGGCCGTCGCCAAGCGTTCCCTCTATAGTATAGGTTCCAGAATGTGAGATAGTTACCTTAGAGCCCTCGACAACCGCATATTTTCCTTCTACAGAGATTGATGTGCCGTTAAGACGGATTTTTGTATCGACCTCCTCCTTCGGAAGAGTTACTGTGAGCTCAGTCGTCGTTGAAATTTTCGTCGTTACTAAGGATGTCGTAGTGGTCGTGACATATCCGGATGAATAAGATGCAGGTAGCTTTGTCACGATACCCATCAGATACTTCTGCACGGTCAGGGCATCAATAGCAGTAAGAACGTTTCCACGGTCCGCAACATCGCTGCGATCACCCCCATCTTCTGTCAAGCAGTTAGAATCTGAGCCGTAAATGTCGAACTTGTCTGTATTAGAGAGCGACTGCGTTATCAGCACGGTATCACCCGTCTGGACAGAGCCATTACAATTTGCGTCACCGTATACTATGGAACCGGAAGTTTCAGAAGGAACGGAGACCATACCAGAGATAGCGAAGAAACTTCCAATCAGGCAAGTGAAGAAAACACAGACAAGCATTCGTTTGACTTCCATTTTTTCATCCTCCTTATCGTAATTTTCGATTCCTTAATTGTATGTCTATATAATAGCGATTTGTTAAAACAAACAAACCACTTATAGCGTCATTTTGTTCCAACATCGCTGATCAGTTACCTAATCAACGTAGTTACAGTAAGTGTTCTTTTATTCATAAATCAGAAATTCGAGATCGACAGCACTTTCCGGCCCTCTGCCTTCTATTTTGAAATTAGAAAAACAAGGGGCAGATATGGACTGATGATGCAATCTGTACTGATAAATCCAGAGTTATTCATTTTATTTGAAAAACGGCATTCGTCTCTGGCGTCAGGTGCAGTATAGATATACTATAGACAATTCTCACCGAGATTTTTACGGTTTAGATTTTGCTAAATGCTTTTCTGTCTTTAAAGTGCAAAACGGCAGGACAGCCGAAGCGCCTGCCGTTCGCTATACGGATTATTCGTGATTAGTCCCCGTAACCACCCTGACCTTCGTTTGGATTATAGCCGCCGGATGTTGTAATAACATCTTCTGTTTCAAACTCTGTAATCTCAATTTCAGGAGTAACATATTTCTTATTCACTTAATTTTACCTCCTTATTCTGTAATAATACCATTCAGATCTGCTTTAACAAGATCACCATACACAGTATGTTCACCATTTTCATCATTGTAAACAAGATATGGACGAACGCACCATACATCGTCTTCACTCACATTGCTCTTAGTCCATGTGAATTTGTATGTCAGATAGTTATAGCACTTGCTGTCATCGTATCTTGTAAACTTTGCTGTGTCAGTTGTAAGTTCCTCGCCGTTCAGATCAGCTTCTGTATTCGCAACAATTCCTGCTTTGAGTATTCTCGCACCTTCGGGAATAGAGACCTTTGATACAAAAGCAATCTTGTTGCCGTTGATCGTTGTTACGCTTTCAATAAATGCAGTACCAACTTTTTCGATCTCTGTTTCAGCAGAAGAATATACAGCCCTCAATGTGAGCTCCTTTGACGGAACATGGAATGAATACACTTCATTATAGCTTGCAACTGCTCCGTTATTCACCCAGTGGTCAAACTGTAAGCCTTCTTCTGCAGGAGCAGCAGTAGCTATAAGTTCTGTACCCACCTGATAGTTGTCACCTGATTCGCCTTCGCTAAGAGAGCCGTTCATAACTGTAACCTTGAAAGTATCGACTTTCTTCTCATAAACCACCGCTACTGTGATAGGTGCTTTTGGATTTTTGGAGATAAGAGCTGCAATAGTCTCCTGAACCTCGTCAGCAGTTGTAAGGAGTCTGCTATTCACAGTCCAGCCCACAAAGTTGTAGCCGTCCAGATAAGGTGATGCAGGAACGGTATAATCTGTCTTTGTGAATGTTTCTGCATAAACTTTTGTTGAAGTGATGTCACCGTCAATATCAATGGATCTGATGATGACCTCTGTTCTGACAGGCTGTTTGAGTGTAACAGGATCAGTCACAACCTCTCCGTCAGCATTAAATATCCTATACGAATATTCATCTTCGAGTTTACCAAAAGAATAACCCGAAGGGAGGTACTCGCCGATTTCCGCTAAAACGTCTTCTTCATTGCTGCCTGAGAGCAATACGTTATTCATTATTACACTGGATGTTTCATCAATATTGAAATCAAACGGATCAGAATACCAGCCGTTGAAGGATGCATTTCCATTGATGACCATTTTGCTTCCGTTTTTGATCTCAACGCGATCTGCCATCCATGAAATACCCTGACTATATTCATCTTTCGCTTTAGGAGTATTCAAGACTGCATTGTCAAGCGTGAGTGTAGCAAAATAGTTGCTGATATTATTTATCATGCAATTAAGCGTACCATTCTTTATCGTAATACCATAATTTGAAGAGAACGTACCAAATGTAACTGTATGACCATTCAGATCAAGTTCAATGTTTTTATTATAGCAGCCACAGGTCTGATCGTTGCCTGGATTAACATCAGGTTCATCAACATCAGCATATACTGTGATAACTTCATCACCGTATGCTGCATCGATAGCTGCTTTCAGCGAATCGAATTTCTTATCTCCAACAGTTGCGACAAGTACCTTTTTGGGGATAACGACTTCCTTAGTTTCGGTGTATTCCGTGCCATCGAAAGTTGCCTTTGCTGTATAAACGATCTTGCCGTCAGCTTCGTAAGTAGGCTCAACTGTTTCAGATGTAACGACTGCATCTACAATTTGCTTATCATCGCACTTAGCGCAAGTAAATACAGCACTTGCTGCGCTGTTATCATCTGCCCATTCCCATTCGGGTTCGCCATAGCTATGCCCGGTCTTGCTAATAGTGACAGCCTGGCGGAGAGTTCCGTAAAATTCTCCATACATCAGGACATAGACCATTCTGCTTTCACTTTCATAATGTTCGATACATCCGTTCTCAGTGCAGGTCGCCGGTTTAGCAGGAACCTTCTTGAGAAGCTCCACTTGAATTGTCACATCTTCCGCAGGCATATTGAATGAGAAAGTATTTTCGCCGGTTCTGCTGGCGATCACGTTTCCTGCTTTTACTCTTTTTACATAATATCCGCTTTCAGTATTGATCGTCAAAGTGACCACATCGCCGTAACGCGCAATAGTTTTGTTTGATTCAACAGAGCAGTTTGCAATGTCATCAGGAACTGTAATACTGTTTTCATCCTTTGAAAATGTTCCTGTTATAACTATATCTTTATCAGGCATTGTTTCGGGGATATCGCTCCAGCCGCTGAATGTATAGCCTGTTTTCACAGGTATTTCACGAGGTGTCAGTTCAGTGCCATATGGGACGGTATCGACCTCTCCGTAAACTTCGCCGTCAACCATGTAGGTAACATTGTAAGATTTCGGTACTTGAGTGAAAGTAGCATTATAAACTGTATTGCCGACAGTCTTTGATACATTCGGTGACCAGCCTGAAAATTCATAAGTATACTTTGAATCTTCTTCCTTTGTGGGAATCTCTCCGTCATAAGTAGGAGTTGTTCCGTAAGGTACATTGGTATCTTTTTCAAGCGTGGTATCATCGTTTTTCCAAGTTACTGTGAACGCATTTACGGTGCTGCTGAACTGTGCTGTATAAGTCTGATCTCCTGTAACTTCTTTAATTGCTGGAGACCAGCCTTTGAATGAATAGCTATACTGTGCATTTGAGGGCTTTGTTGGTTTTTTACCACCGTAAGACGGTGTTTTGCCGTATTCAACAATAGATCTTCCAAGTATTGTACCGTTATAGTTTTTCCAAGTGATCGTATATTCGTTGATAGTCCACTTTGCATATAATGTTTTATCACCTGAAGAACCTACAGGGATATTAGTAACAGGTGAACCGGTGCAACTTGAATTGGTATACCAACCAGCGAATGTATAGCCTGTTCTTGTCGGCTCTGCAAGTGTTAATTCTTTATCATCATCATAAGTTGAAGGATTGGATTCCGAATTTGTACCGCCGTTAAGTTCATATTTGATATTGTAAGTCTGTACCGGAGGTGCATAAGTTACAATGAATTTACCTGGTGCACCCAATCTGTTACCGCCAGAGCCTCCATCCCAATGCACAGTGATAGTTTTGTCATTTCCGTCGGCTTCTATGCTTGTTTTGGCTTTATTGAATTTGACATATCCCTTTCCGTCAATCTGTACGTGCTTAATAATACGTGTTTTGCTTGTGATCGTGAAATCATACTCGTTCGTATTTAAATAGTCATAAAAGCCTAACATATCATACGATTTAGTGTCATAGTTGCAGGTAAAAACATTTCCACCCGCATCAACATCGAAAGTAATATCGTCGCCCATTTCTATCTGAAGAGCATCAAAAAGCCTTCATGATAATATTGGAGTGCCTCAGAAAAAACAAAATCGTACATCCGAGTGAAATGCTTCATTCACAGACTCACAAATCGCTGATAGGTTTACTATCAGTTGGCATTCAGAGAAACAAAAAAGGACTCGATTCCAGTGTTTTCACATTTCGTGAAAACCACTAAAACCGAGTCCGAAACTTTGTATACTATTTTTTGCCGAGAAAATCGAGATTTACCTGTATTTCGACCTTTAGAGGGGACTGAATCTGCCCTTTTGAGAGTTCAAATCCTTACACATGGCTAAAACAGCCCAATGTCATCTATGAAAATCGAAGTAAATTTTTCGAGATTTGGGCACGTCATCTATTTTGTTATGCTATCATGTATAAACTATACAGAATTGATGACAGTGCCGTGAGCGAAAGCAGATCAAGCCTTCTGTAAAAAGTGAACGAGTAAAACGAGTGCCCCCGTGGAAGGGGGCACAGGCACTGTGCTGTGTTATCTGTACTAAATAGATGACAGTGCCGTAAGCGATGTACAACTATCATTCCCGATAACGGTAAGCGAGCTTTGCGAGCGACAACGTGGTCGCGGGCACAGGCTCTGTGCTGGTACGCCTGACTGGAGTCGAACCAGCGCACACGGCGTCGGAGGCCGCTGCTCTATCCACTGAGCTACAGGCGCATATAAAATGCTGAGTTAAACACACAATAGATATTATAACAGAAAAACTCAGATTTTGCAAGAGGGAACTGAAATTTTTTATTAAGCCTCACAGAAATATTTTTAGTATTCGATGAATATAATTAACCGAAAGGTTATACTAATGAGGTGAGGAAATGACACATCGCAAGAAGAAAAAAATCGCAGGAATTATAAGACTCTCTATGCTGATCCTGCTGCCTTCAGTGATAGCAGCCTCTGCAAGCTGTATCGGAAGAATGAACAATTTGCTGAAAAGTGAAAGCAAAACCGCAGAGGAGCAATCGGCTTATGCTGTAACGCGCGATGACAGCACAAAAGCATCCGAATACAAAAAAACCGCTTCCGTTTCTCCGGACGACCTTCTCACCGGAAGCCTTATCCTGTCGGAAGGCTATGGCGTAAGCGATGAGACAACAGACACATCTCCAAATGTTAAGCTGAAAGATCCCACAAAAACCGTTTCGGATGATGCCGGTCCAAAGCCTTATCCTACATCATGGAGCGACGGCGGAACTATAATCCGCAACACATATCAGCCTTACTCCGGAAACTGCTTTTTTGACCTTGAAAACGGCGGTCAGGTAAACAACAAAAGTGACATCCCTAATGAAACTCTGATCGAAGAAAGCCGATGTCTGCCTAATTTCGAGATCGGTTCGTCTGCCCAGCCGCAGGTACTGATATATCACACGCATACCTCTGAAAGCTTTGAGCCTTATGTCCGCGAAAGCTACGATCCTTCCTTCAACTACCGCACGACCGATGAAACAAAAAATGTAGTCATGGTAGGTGACGCTATACAAGCCGAGCTTGAAGCTCAGGGTTTCAACGTTATACACGTCCGCACTATCCACGATTATCCCTCCTACAATGGTGCCTATGACCGCAGCAGAGCATCAATACAGCCTATTCTCGAACAATACCCCAGTATAAAAGTAGCGCTCGATATTCATAGAGATGCTATCTCAGGCGAAAATGTTGCCTATCAGCCTTATATAACCGTAAACAATAAAGAAGCTGCACAGATAATGATAATTTCCGGCTGTGATGACGGTACTCTTGATATGCCAAACTTCATGAAGAATTTCCACTTTGCTTCATCACTCCAGCAGCAGCTTGAAAGCGATACCCCCGGACTTACACGTCCGATACTGTTTGATTACCGAAAATACAATCAGGATCTTACCACAGGAAGTCTGCTTATCGAAGTCGGCTCGCACGGGAACACCCTTGAACAGGTGCAGTATTCCGGACAGCTTTTCGGCCGCTCTCTCGCACGGCTTCTGAAAACTCTGAAAAAGGAGGATTAGCGTTGCATATAAAGAAAAAAACCGCTGCCAGAGCGGTAATACTATACCTTATACTGACAGCCGGTTCGTGGATGTTCATAAATTCATATACTAATTCCTACAACAGGATCACCGGTGAAAAAATAGCACCTGCAAGTGTAACACTAAACGGTGAGAACGCCTCACTGAGCCTTCTTGAACATGATACTGAAATAGACCTCTCTCTCATATATCCGGAAAGCAAGGTCTATTGTGCCGCATATATAGCCTCACCTGATGAAATACGCGCTGCTGCGCTTCTTATATCACTTTGCAACAGACTTTGAACGCCTGATGTTATAAAAGTCATTGAGTTCGCCCGAATACACAAGAACTGCACCGGGGAAATTCCTGAAATCATCCGGCGTATAAAGGCAGAACGGCTTTTCAAGCGGAATACCGATCTTGTCCATAGTATAAGCTACAAACTGTGAGCACAGGAAGTTCTTTTGCCTGTTCCATTCGATATTCAGATAGACTGTTAGCAGCCCGAGAATATTATAAGAATAAATATTCCTGTTATCGGAAAAATGACGTATAACTCGATAATACTCCTCTTTTTGTTCATGGGTAACAGGCAGCCTGTAAACCTCGCAGGGTATTGAACCGAAGCATCCCAGAGTTCCCTTGCCTACTATTTCCTGATTGAATGTCGCAGGCAGAGGAAATCTTCTGTAAGTCCGGCAGAAGCTGTACATTTCAGAAAGATCAATATCAGCAGAAAGAGAAACATGATTGAATGGCTTTTTAGTAACGAAGCGGAAGAACCTTGCCGGTCTTGTCCCCGTCTGTGCCATTATGATATATATATAATCTTCCAGAATGTATCCCTCCTTTAATAGTATTTAGTCAAAGAGATACTTTTTGACGACAGGATAACTGCAATGCTGCAATTATCACACACGCTGTTATTATATCATATATTTGCAAGGATTTCAAGTCCTACATAGAATTTTTTCTGAATCAAGGCGATGATAATATGTATGAACAACATGGTTTACGCCGTTTGTGCTTTATGCTGGTAATGGACGTGGTAATTTTCGCAGCCTGTGGTCTATTCTTTTTGCTTGGCAGACTGTTGTTATTCTCCTCTGCGGATAACAGTGAAGATAAAGGCATATTCCTTCCTGTTATAATGTATCACAGCATACACAGCGGAACTCCGGCAGAATACGTAACAAGTCCCGAAGAAGCAGAATCAGACCTGCGCTGGCTGAAAAATAATGGCTACTGTACTGTAAGTGCAAAGCAGCTTTATGATTACACCTGTGGCATCGGAGATCTTCCGGAAAAACCTGTTATGATAACTCTCGATGACGGCTTCTACAATAATCTTTCCGAATTCCTTCCGCTTCTTGAAAAGTACGATATGTGTGCAGTGGTATCGGTTGTCGGAAGGTATACAGACTTCATTGCTCCGGCTGACCCTCATGTACCTGCATACTCCTACCTCACTTGGGAAGACATACGCTGTCTTATTGATTCCGGAAGGATCGAAATAGGCAGCCATACCTATGATATGCATTCGATAAAGGGAGCCCGCCGCGGATGTGCGCGTATCGAAGGCGAATCAGCTGCTGATTATTCAGAAAAGCTTTCAGCCGACATTGGACTTCTGCAAAGCGAAATGCACGAAAATACCGGTATATCCCCGATAGTATTCGCCTATCCGTTCGGGAGCGTATGCCGAGAAAGCCTTCCCGTTCTGAGAGAAGCCGGCATACTGCTTACACTGAATTGCTACGAACGTCCAAATTACATAACCCGCGATCCTGATTGCCTGTACGGTATTTTCCGCTATAATCGCAGCGGTCTGACATCGACCGAAGAATTCATGACACGTATCATGAAACAATAAGCATAACAAAAGCCCTGCTTATGCAGGGCTCAGCATATAATAAATTATGATAATACCACAAGATCCTCGCCGTCGCGGTCAACACTGCGTTTGCCGGTAGTTGATTGCTGCGACTTTGTAGTCTTTTCCTTAGTAGTCTTTTCCTTAGTAGTCTTTTCCTTAGTAGTTTTTTCTTTTGTAGTCGTTTCCTTGGTAGTTTTCTCTTTTCCTGTTTTTTTGCCGCCTTTATCATACCAGTCATCTTCATCGTCGTAAACGGAATCGCGGTATTCGCCTATAATGTCGCCAAAGAAGTCATCAAAATCGTCGTATCCAAGATTACTCCAGATCTTGTCGTATTTCTTATCCCTGAACTTTTCATATCTTTCAGGTATTTCGCCGGTCTCATAGTATTCTGCGATGATCTCCTTATCGTGATCTGCAAAGTATTTGATCTCCGGAGCTAACTTGACTATCACCGCTACGTAAAATGCAAAGATGAGTGCTGATAATATAGAAACTATTATCGAGATCACAGCCATTATCCTGCCGGAATTGCCTCTTTTCAGTGCAATGATCGCAAATATCAGTACAACAGGCACTGATATAAAGCTTAATATGCTGCCGAACATGAAGAAATTCACAAGACTTACTATAAGTGCCACAAGTCCTTCACTGAATCCGCTATTTTTCTGTGTCTGGACTGCCGCACCTCTTACCGGCTGACCTGCATATACAGGCTGATAACCACCGGGAGTTCCATAGGCATTCTGCCTGCCATGCTGGATGTCCGAAGCGCTGTTTCCGGAACGGTCTCTGCCGCATTCCGGACAGAATCTTGCTGTCTCCGGTTTTAGCTTGCCGCAGTGAGGACAGTATTTCATCTTTGGTGCGTTGTTGTTATTGTTATTGTCCTTGGTTTCATCAACTATATCAGCTGATGTTTCATCGATAAAATCATTAGCCATATGCTGCATCCTTTCGTTGATTTATCAATCACATACAAATATTACAAAGTTGTTTCCCAGTTCCAGTTGCGTACCTCAAGCTCGTCAAGATTATACGGCGTTTTCTGATAAACACAGTAGTTGAGCCAGTTTGTGAACAAGAGATTCGCTGTACTTCTCCACGAGAATACCGGAATATTATCCGGATCATCATTTGGGAAATAGTTATAAGGCATCTGAATGTCAATGCCCTTATCAAGATCACGGCGGTACTCATTTGCGATAGTTTCCCTGTCGTATTCAGAGTGACCGGTAATGAAATACTGTCTGCCGTTTTTGTTTGCGACTATGTGCACACCTGAAATATCAGACGAAGTGAGTATTTCAAGCTGATGAACTCTTTCAATGTCCTCTCTGCGTATCTCGGTATTGCGTGAATGAGGAACGTAAAAAATATCATCGAAGCCTCTTAGCAGCTGACAGTTGCTTATCTCAGCCCTATGAGGGAATATGCCGAACATTTTATGTTCGAGCGGATACTTAGGAACACCGAAGTGATAATAAAGTCCTGCCTGAGCAGCCCAGCAGATGTAGATAGTCGAGAATACGTGCGTTTTCGACCATTCCATGATCTCGGTTATCTCACCCCAGTAGTCGACCTCCTCATACCTCAGGAGTTCGACCGGCGCACCGGTGATTATCATACCATCGTAACGCTTGTCCTTTACCTCATCAAATGTCTTGTAGAATGCTTCGAGGTGATGGTGGGAAGTATTCCTTGAAACGTGCGAAGCCATCTGGAGCAGTTCTATGTCCACCTGAAGCGGAGTGTTACTGAGAAGTCTCAGCAGCTGACACTCTGTTTCAATCTTTTTGGGCATGATATTGAGTATCATCACCTTCAGCGGACGTATGTCCTGATGCTCGGCTCTTTCATTAGCCATCACAAATATGTTTTCTTCTCCAAGCGTTTTGAATGCCGGAAGCTCAGAAGAAATTTTGATCGGCACTTCAAATCGCTCCTTTCTTTCAATTATTATTGTGCTTACAGTTTTCGCAGCCGTTCATAAAGCTGTCGATATTTTCGGCAACGCGGCTGTTTTCTGTAATGAATCTCAGTTTTATCAGCTGTCCGAGTTTATTCTCGTCATCAAACCGGAATTCACACTTGCTTATCCCCTTCAGGCAGCTCTTGAACAGAACTGATCTTACCAGACCGTCACAGAGCATAAGGTCACCGTGAGAATCATAATCGTATACTACGGTAATTTCCCCCTCATAGGAATAGGCTATAAATCCGATGACCTCTCCCCTGTCGAGAGCCTCGGTTATATGCAGCATGACAACATCGCTATGAGCCTCAACAAGCTTTTCATAGCCTTCTGTCGAATGCTTTTCCTGTATTTCGAGCATATTACTTCTCCTTGCCGATAGCGTTTCTCATCGCTCTGAGTTCGTCGGCTGTGAGTTCACGCCACTTTCCGGGCGGAAGCATACCAAGCTTGAGAGGTCCGATACTTACGCGGCGCAGACGCGCAACTTCAAGTCCGACTGCCTCGCACATCTTTCGTATCTGACGGTTTCTGCCCTCTTTTATTGTAATAAGCAGAACAACTCTGCCTGTTTCTTTGGATTTTACAACAACATTAGCCGGAAGAGTCTTTCTTCCGTCGATCACAACGCCTTCAGAGAGGGCTACAAGCTGATCGTCGCTGATGTCGGGACGCACTGTAACGCGGTAGGTCTTTGAGACATGGCGGCTCGGATGCATGATACTGTTAGCAAATTCGCCATCGTTGGTAAAGAGGAGAAGCCCCTCCGAATTGCGGTCAAGCCTTCCGACCGGATATACCCTCTCCTCAACATCCTCAAGGAGATCCATAACGCAGCGTCTTTCAAGCTCATCTGAAACAGTCGTTACATATCCGCGCGGCTTATTCAGCATTATATAGACGAAATTTCTCTTTCGCGGCAGCATAAGACGCTCGCCGTCAATAGTAATAATATCCTTAAAGCCGCACTTATCTCCCGGCTTTACAGGATGACCATTCAGTTTTACTCTGCCCTGCTGCATCAGTTCCTCGGCTTTGCGGCGGGAACAGTAACCGCAGTCAGCGATCATTTTCTGTATTCTTATCTTTTCCACTTTAACTCCATTTCCCCTCAGAATAAATACCTTCTGAGTTTTGAGATTATCTTCTTCAAAGTGCCCTCATCATCTTCCTTATCGGGCACGTATACATTTATATTTTCAGCTGAAAACAGTGGTATATCCACAATATCCCTGTCCTTGAAGCTTACCCTCAGCGAAGCCGCTTCTTCTCCCTCTTTAACAGGAGCGTAAACGAACGGCGAAGCGATCAGTCTCAGTGCGAGATCCTCTGCTGAAGCATCAACGACTGTTATACCTGGAATAACATCTCCGCAGCGAAGCTTCAGCTTATCCGCTTCACCGCCTACCGCATCAAGTTCAGGAAGCTGATTCACCTCCGGCTTTACAAGCCTTACCTTTCCGAAGCCGAAATCGTAAAGAGACGAGTGATCCTGCCAGTCATTGCGGTCATTCAGCGTAACGCAGATAAGTCGCATACCGCTGCGCTCACACGCTGAAACGAGACATCTTCCGGCTTCATCAGTAAATCCGGTCTTGACACCGTAAACTCCCTCGCAGGTCGAGAGCAGTTTATTCGTATTTTTTAGCCAGCGCTCGTAAGGCGGATTGCCAAAGCAGAGCTTTATGCTCTTCTTTGAACAAATTTCGCGGAAAACAGGCTGTTTGAGTGCTTCCCTTGCGAGTATTGCCATGTCATAAGCCGAAGAGCCGTGACCTTCGCCCTCAAGTCCGGAAGGCGTTACGAAAAATGTATGCGAAAGACCAAGAGCTCTTGCTTTTTCGTTCATAAGCTCGGCAAAAGCAGGAATGCTGCCTGCAATTCTCACAGCAACTGCATTGGCAGCATCATTTCCCGAAGGCAGCAGCATACCGCAGCAAAGAGCGTATTTTGTTACAATATCGCCCTCCTGAAGCCCCATAGAAGAACCCTCTACCTTTATTGCCTCGCTGTCAACGACAAAAGGTACATCCAGACCTCCGCTCTCAATGCAAAGCAGAGCAGTCATGATCTTGGTCGTGCTTGCCATAGGAAGCTTTTCGCGGCAGTTCTTTTCATAGACTATCTCGCCGGTATCGGCTGAGATGAGCACAGCCGCCTTCGCTGAGATCTCAGGCACTTCTGCCCCCTCACAGCGGGCATCCAAAACATACAGCGGCTGAGCTATGATTAGCATGACCGCTGCTATTACTGATAATATCTTTTTTGTCATTCCGCACCTCCGCAGCGTATAATTACGTTTACAGGATATGCGGTATCATGCCGTAATATGTCGGAACAGCGGTATCATTCGCCGTCCTTGTTTTTCCTCTTGCTCATGAAATCAGAGACCTTATCTATCACCATAGGCACCTTCTCAACTGCCACGCTGATAGGATCATTTGCCGGTGTCATAGGAACCATTTTTGAAGTTCCGTCCGGTGAGATCACAAGGAAGCCCTCCGGCTTGATAGAAACGCCTGCACCTGCACCGCCTCCGAAGAGATTCTTGTCATATTTTGAAGGTATATCAGAACCGCCGGAAGCAAATCCGTATGAGACCTTAGAGACTGGAATGATAGTAGTTCCGTCATCAAGCTTGATAGGCTCGCCGATAATAGCGTTCACATCAGCCATCTGCTTTATTTTTTCCATTGAGATTCCGAGAATATCGCTGACAGATGAATTATTCATACCCATGTTTATTTACCTCATTTCAGTATTATTTCTGCACGGCGGCAGCTTTTTTCATTTTGTGATTTTTGAGTTTCTTAGGTATCAGAACTCTGAATAGATATGTTATCAGGAACCATATTCCTGCTATAACCGCTGTTCCAAGACGAAAGCTTACGCTGAACGACGTGTCCCATCTTCCCTTGTCAAGACCGAATCCCGGCTGTATGTCGACAGTTTTGAAGCGTATGGTGAATAGTCTGCTCAGCTGAGCGAGCCCATTATAAATAAGTGTAGTGTATCTGCCGTAGTTTACGGCACATTTGTAAGCGTCCTCATTGGCAATTATGAAGTCGATGTAGAAATTACGGAACTTGAAGCCCTTGAATATCATGTTGGCAGGATTTTTTGCCGCAAGCCAGATATTTCCCAGCTTTTCAAGCTTTTCACCGAGTGGCTTCTTAGGCTCATCGTCTGCATCGTTATCCCAGTCATCGGAATCCTCCGCGGTGTTATCCTTATGCTTATGCTTTTTCTTCTTTTCCTTCTTTGAAGGCTTTTCGTCAGCCGCAGGAGCGTTCGCAGCATTCTCCTCACTGATGACATCCGCAGTTTCCTCTGCGGAAGCAGTCTCCTCAGGGGATTCCGCCTCATCACCTATGTCATCATAGACATCGAGATCTTCCTCAGGAAGTTCCTGTTCATCAGCCGGTTCCTTCTTCTTCTGAGACTTTTCAGCCTTTTTGCGCTTACGCTTATCCAGAAAGCCCTCCTTAGAGGAATCCATAAGGTCAAAGAACCATATCTTGACCTTATACTTCATTTTGCCGTCGATATAGCTGAAATCGACATCGGCAGGTATAACACATACAACGATGATAATGCCAAGTATAGCAAGTAATATCCAAAGCAGTATCTTGAGTATTATCATCACTGTTGCTCCTTTCTATCAGATGCCGTCCGGATCGGCGTTATCGTTTTCAGTATCAAATTCAGTCAGCATAGGCTGATCCGGCAGAGGTGGAAGATCAGCTATCGAACTAAGCCCGAAGCTTCGGAGGAATACCGGAGTAGTACGGTAAACTATCGGCTTTCCGGGAACATCAAGCCTTCCTGCCTCTTCAACGAGACCTTTCTCAACGAGGTTGTTTATTACCGATGAGCTGTCTATTCCGCGCACATTCTCTACGAATCCCTTTGAAACGGGCTGATTATATGCGATTATTGTCAGAGCCTCAAGAGCGGCATTTGAAAGCGGTGCAGAACGTTTAGTTTCAAGAGCCGCTTTTACCTGCGGTGAAAACTCCTCGCGCGTACACATCTGATAGCTGCTGTCGAGTTTTTTTATCGTGATACCGCTGCCGCAGTCCTCATAGCGGTCGTTGAGCAGTCTTACCATTGAAGGCAGAGAACCAATGTCCACTCCGCTCGCCTCTGAAAGACGGTATATCTCGATAGGCTCGCCGCTTGCAAAGAGTATAGCCTCTATTGCTCCGAGTTTCTCTTTGATCTCCAAGTTTTTTTCACTCCGTTCTTTCTTCCCTTGAAAAAAATCATCATATTGTCCTCGCTGATAGTGATACGCCCCGATCTTGTGAGTTCGAGGACAGCAAGGAATGTAGCAACTCTTGCTGAACGGTCGGTAACGCCGTCGTAGAGCTTGTCCATATAGACCTCGCCTGTGGAATAAAGTTCTCTCAGAACGTGGACTACCTTTGATATAACTGAAACTATCCTGCGTTTCACCACAGAATTGATCTTGTTTTCAACTCTCAGCTTAGAGACTTCATTTTTGATACTTTTCTGCGAGATCATGCTGTAAGCAATGGCAAGACGTTCCGGCTCATGCACAAGAGAATACGTCATATCCGCCTTTATCTTCATAGGCTTTCTTACGAAAATATCACCGCCGCAGAAAGACTCGGCAAGCTTTGCAGCCGCAAGCTTACAGAGCGAATACTCAATAAGAGCGCCCTCAAGTTCCTTCTTCATCTGTTCAGCCTCTTCCGGCTGCGGAAGAAGTGAAGCGGTCTTGATATAGATGAGCCGCGCCGCCATTTCAAGGAATTCTCCTGCAAGTTCGAGATCCTGTTCACGCGCCTGATCCATGTAAAGCAGATACTGTTCAAGCAGCTTCGAGATCTCAATATCGCAGATATTCAGTTTATGCTTGTTTATGAGGTTCAGCAGCAGATCAAGAGGGCCTTCAAAGACCTCCAGCTTGAACGATATGCTTTCCATTATCAGTTGCCCCACTTATGTTCAGGAATCTTGACAAGTATGTCCCACATCCAGTTATAGACCTTATCCTGTGCGAGATAAAGCAGATTGTACTTATGCGGGATCAGATCGAGATTGAGTATCAATATGAAAGCAAGGAATCCCATCTGTATCTCACGGTAGTGCATATATACCCAGCGGTCAAACTTATTGCTTGTGAAATAGCGCATTACATTGAAACCGTCAAGCGGCGGTATCGGTATGAGGTTGAAAATCGCGAGACCGATATTCACTATCATCAGGAACTCCATGAGCAGCATTACGCAGAATGTTGTAGTAATACGGTCATTGAGAAGATAATCACGATATGCCCGGAAGCCGTCCTCTGTACATAGCATACAGGCTTTGACAAGTCCGGCAGCGAAGGCAGCGATGAGGTTCGAGACAGGTCCTGCGAGCGCAGTAAGAGCCATTCCTCTGCGAGGATTTCTCATTCTTGAAGGATTAACCTCAACCGGCTTAGCCCATCCGAAGCCGGTTAGCAGCATGAGCAGCGAGCCCATCGGATCGAGATGAGCGAAAGGTGTCAGCGTTATACGTCCCTGTCTGTCAGCAGTATCATCTCCGTGAAGCTTTGCAACAAGAGCGTGTGCGGACTCGTGCAGAGGAAGTACAAGAAGAAGAGTTGCAGCTCTTGCAAAATATTTGATAAAATGTTCTATGTTCATAATTATCCTTTCATAATGTCACCTATAAATAATAATACAGTTTATATTATACTACATTCTAACAATATTTTCAAGTAATATACGAAAATTTAACCTCTCAAAAAATTTTTTCAAGTTTTTTTCAAAAAACACTTGCTTTTTTTTTAGTTTTGTGTTAGAATAATCATGTTGTATTTTTTCACAAGTTTTTTAAGGAGGTGCAGCCTGATGGCAAAATGTGATATTTGTGGCAAGGGAGTTACTTTCGGTATCAAGGTTTCTCACTCTCACAGAAGAACAAACAGAACATGGAAGCCTAATGTTAAGCGTGTTAAGGCTATCGTCAAGGGTACTCCTTGTCATATCTACGCTTGCTCAAGATGCCTGCGTTCAGGTAAAGTTGAGAGAGCTAACTAATTGTTCAACGAAATAAAGAGCGTTCCGGAAGGAGCGCTCTTATTTTTTTATGCAGAACTGCTCTCCTTTAAAGGAGAGCAGCCGATTTTTTATTTCACATATTCGCTTAAACCATTGATATTTGCTTTTTTGAGCTCATTGGCAATGAGCTGTGCAATTACAGGTGAACCTGTCTCATTTAAGTGAGTTGTATCGAAATGCAGCTTAGCAGCGTTGTCGTAGCCGATAGAATTGTAGTAATTCACCATAGCGCCGTTGACATCAACGTATGGTATTGAGTACTTAGCCGCAAGACGCTTGCAGGCATCAGCGTAATCTGTGTATGATCCCACGAATCTGCCATTGCTGTAAGCTTTCAGTCCGAGCGTACAGGACATCAGGATAGGTGTTGCTCCCTTAGCCTTAGTATCCTTTATGAAGGACGTTATGTACCACTCATATGAGCCGCTTGAAGGATTATCAACATTGCCGCAGAGCGGAGCATATCTGTCTGCATAGGACTTTCCCGCATCGTTTATCGCAAACTGTATAGTCACGAAATCGCCCTGCTTTAGGTTATCAGCAACAGCTGCAAATCTGCCTTCATCGTAGAATTTCTTGGAGCTTCTTCCAGCCATTGCGTGGTTGTAGATGCTCAGACCGTCCGAGAAGAATTCGGGGATATTATAACCCCAGCCCTGTATAGGACCGCCCTGCTGTGCCTGCTTTCGTGCATCGTAGTACATACAGGTCGAATCACCAACAAGATAAAGTGCAGGCTTGCTTGTGTCGATATCCTGACCGTGAGCGTTAGGATCATAGACCTCAGCAACAGGCTCATCGGTAAGCGTTATCGTGAGGTAATCGAAATTCGGACCGCCGTCGCTGACTGCCGATTCAAACTTGATCTTGTTCTCTCCGGCTTTGAGGGGAAGTACAAGTCCGAGTGCATCCCAGTTGGTCCATGCACCGGTCGGCGCAAAGGACTGCATCCAGTAGGTCTGGGTATCGCCGTTCACGTATACGGCAGTCTTTCTGTCTGCCGCCGAGCCGTTGGCAAAGCGGACGTACGCCATATATCTTCCGGCTTCCGGAGCATTCACAGTAAATGTGATACTGCTGCCGAGCTGATTTGCGAGGTCGATATATCCGGTATTTGAGGTCTTGCCCATTGAAGCATCCGTCTTGGTATATCCGGCATTTGTATCCTGAGTCCAGCCGTCAGTCCACTCCTGATCCACTGCGAAATAGTAGCCAGCCCACGGATCAGAAGGCTCGGTTACAGGCTCTTCCTCGTATTCGACAGGCGGAAGCTCTTCGAGCAGAAGTGTGCAGCGCTGGATAAACATGGCATCCTGAAGATTTACGCCGTCATTGCCGACAACATCAGCGTTGATTATGCCTTTATCTGTAATACCGTCCTCTTTTCCGACTCCGTATTTTGCAGGATTGAGGAAATACTGCATTATCATAACAACATCCGACATATCTACCTGACCGTCACAGTTTGCATCGCCCGGACGCTTCTTTATAACATTGCCATGAGTTACAGGCGCTTCTGTTTCGGTCACCGTTTCATCTGTAACAGGCTCTGTTGTGGGATCCTCCTCTTTAACGACCTCTGCGATCCACTTCTGGCAGTTATGCGAATTGCGCTCCCACTCCTGAACATTAGCACCAGCCGACATCGAAGCACTTGCGACCTCCATTGCACTGCTGTCACCGGAGCATCTTGTAACGATAGTATAGCTGCCGTCCGTATTCGGGAAGAACCTGAACCACTGAGCGTTTGAGTTAGTATTAGTATAGATGCCTATATTTGTTCCGTTATCTGCTTTGCCATAGTCAACATCAAGCAGGAATTTCTGACCGCCGTCAAGCTCAGACCAGATCTCGTAATAATTATAGCCCTTATGTCTGAGATGCCACGTATTCCAGTCGCCTATGCGGTCTCCGTTCCACTGCTGAACATTTGCACCGGCTTCTGCCTTACCGTCCTTGACTTCGAGGTAAAGTCCGCTGTTTACGTTCTTGAAACGATACTTCACAGAGGTATCCATTTCAGCAGGCTGAGGTGCAAGACCTGTAAGGTCAGCCATTATCTCGGCTAATTTAACAGCACCCGCCTTGCTCTGGTGGAGATCGTCCGCAGAGCCGTTAGCCTGTATAGCATAGTAGGAAGCCATTCCGTCATAGCCGACAGAAAGTCCGAAATTCTGCCACGGTGTGAACAGGTCGAGGACCTTAACATTCTCAGCAGCACCGACCTGATCGAGCTGACCGCCGAACCAGCGTCCGGTAAGCAGCGGACTTCTTGTGAGGTCGCCTCGTCTTCCCTGCTGTTTTACAAGGAGCACTGTCATCCCCTTTGCCTTTGCCTTCTGCGTCATATATGTAACAGTTTCGGCATATTCGGTTTCATTGGAATAGTTCTTATCGTTGATACCGATAGAGATTATGTAATAATCGCCCTTTTTACCGTATGCTTCGATAGGTGCGAACTGACCGCCGTCGAGGAATCCCTTAGCGTACTGTCCTGATGTTGCCATATTGCGGACTTCGTATCCGCTTCCTGCGATCTTGCTCTGGAAGAACTGTCCCCAGCCGTGCTGAGCAGAATCATCCTGATTATAGTAGTTCGCAACGGTGGAATCGCCGCATATCCATACAGTCGGCGGCATCTCACCGGTAGTATTCACCTGTTTTATCTCGATAGCAGATATTGACCTCTCACCGTTCTTTATGCCTGTAACAGCCTGTATATTGAGCTGTCCGTCTGTTACCGGAAGCTTGACTGTTTCAGTGGCATTCAGCCTTGTGAGGTTCATCATCTGGAGCATACCCTCCATTTTGATAGAGGTACGCGGCGCATTGCCGACTGTAACCTTGACCTCATAAAGACCCTTCGGGAGATCGACATTGAAAGTATTGCCGGTATCATCGGAATTAAATACAACGCAATCGCTGCCGGCACCGCGTCCGCTTGTCGAAGCGTTGGTTACGTTCCATGTCTGAGCGAAACCGTAGCCCCTTGAAGTGTTATAGCCGTCCGAAGCCGATACTCCGGTGTAGCCGCTTTCGGTGCCGCCTCCGCCGAGATCGAATTTCCATTCTGTGGCTGCCGCCGAAGCTTCAAGTCCTGATTTTGCCGGGATCTCGCCTATACCAGCAAACATACCCAGCGACATCGCTGCCGAAACGATACCGCTGACAATTTTTTTGAATCGCATATTAAATCCTCCAGTTCATAAATATCTCACGCTGCCTAAAGCGCTCGAAGATCACGCGAATACATCTGTATAGATTTTACCACAGTTTTACCGCAAAGTCAATAGTATAACTATACATATTACGATCTTTTTTGTGATATTTTTCTCAAACCTCAAAAACTGTTATCTATTGAAAAATCTCCGCAGATGTGTTATACTTAATTGATACATCATTGCATAAGAGGTGAACACTATGCCTGAAAAACACGTTCATAACGGACACAGAAAACGTCTCAGACAAAAATACCTTTCCAACGGATTCTCAGGTTTTACCGATCAGGAACTCATCGAAATGCTGCTGTTCACTACCATTCCACGCTCCAACACAAGCACTGCGGCAAGCAATCTACTGAAAGAGTTTGATACGATAGATAATATAATCCACTCAGAGCCATCCGAGCTCCAGAAGGTCGCCGGTATAGGCGCTTCGAGTGCTGATCTGCTGAATACGATCGGCAAAATAGTTGATAAGCTTTCCGAACAGAAGCTTATGGAGGTCTGCTGCGATCCGCGCGAGGTGATAAAGAATTATGTCAAGGAGCGCTTCTGCCGTCTGCCGGCAAATACCGTTTCACTCATCCTTTGCGATGAACTTTTGAATATCGTCAATGCACGCGATTGTCCCGTGGACTGCATCCTGCGCGGAACAGTCACTCTCCGCGGACTGCTCGAGGATATTCTCTTCACAGACGCTTCACACGTCATTATAGCATTCAACCACAAAGACCATATCGCTGTTCCGGAGGATAACGATTACCTCATAACAAATAATATAGCATCTTCTATCCAGAAACTCGATATACTTCTTGAGGACGTTCTCGTAATAGGCGAAAAAGGTAATGTTTTTTCGTTCCGCGAAAGCGGTTCATTCAGTTTCTGAGATCAGAAAACGAAAGCAGAAAAATAATATGTTCAGTATTGCATTTTTAACGCAATTAATATGTTCGTCTCCGAGGAGGACTCAATGAAGATAAGTATTATATCTGCAATTCTTCTTATATTGGGACTTTGCGGTATGATAGGCTCACTCGCGTGGGTGCTCGGACGCGGTAACCGCAACCGCCTGGCAAGACTCTTCATCAGCTGTCAGGCTTCAATAGTTCTTTGGATAGTCTCCGAGCTGCTCATTCAGTTTTCGGCAACGCAGTCGCAATACTGGAAAAGCTACCTCATAGGCAACGTTGGTATCAGCTGTTTCAGTCCGCTGTGGCTTATGCTTACCGCTGAATACTCTGAAGTATCGCCCAAAGCAAAGAAAAATCTGAGCCTCACTCTGCTCATCTCATTAGCTTCAATGATAGTTATATGCACTAACAAGAAGCATCATTTGTACTATTCAGTTTTCGATGAGGGAGATGTGAAATACGGTCCGCTTTTCTATGTTTTCCAGATGATATACTATATCTGCATAATCTCCGGCTTTGTACTCATCGGACTGAAACACAGACGCAAACACGAAATGATAAACAAGCAGTCTGTGCTGCTGATACTTTCGTCTGCGATACCGCTTATCGTAAACACACTTTCCATCGCAAACGTCTTTCACTCCAAACTCCGCCTTACGCCGTTTATCTTCGGACTTTCAAGTCTGCTGCTCATCATCGCACTCGGCAGGTATGGGCTTCTCAACATTAACAGCATCGCAATGCGCGAAACTATCGACAACATCGACAGCGGTGTTGTGATCTTCAATACAAACGGCTATATTTCCTATAAAAACAAATACATAGAAAGCCTGCCTTTTCTGAAGAACATCAAAACCTCACAACAATTCATCAAGGCGGTTTCAGAAGCCGCAGATCAGGAGATACCTGCGAATTTCTCGACTGCGGAGATAAAATGCGGTAACGAGTATTACAGCCTGAAGCAGTCCGACTGCGACAACAAAAACGGAAACCTCGTTGCACGTACCATCACTCTCACCAATGTCACCGAATACCACGAGCATATGATCGCTGAAAAGCAGCTGAGCCTCGAACAGGAACGCACCCGCATTGCTCAGGAAATGCACGATTCAGCCGGACATACCTTCACGATGATAAGTGCCCTTGCAAGACTGCTCCGCTCGGATATGCAGGCGGAAATCCCAGATACATCGGACGTTCTCGAAAAGGTATCCGAGATAGACGGGCTTTCACGGAGCGGTGTCACGCAGCTTCGCTGTACTATCAACAATCTGCGCGATCAGGCATTTATGTCATCTGTAACCAACGCCATACAGTCCGTGGTAACAGCTATCCGCGGAGTTGAAGTCGAGCTGTGCATTCAGGGGGAAGAGGACGGGCGGTATCAGTTCTGCATCAGAGAAATGTACGACAACTGCCGCGAAACTATCACCAACGCTCTGCGCTATTCAAACGCGGACAAAATAGACATTATCCTCAAATTCCTGCCCGAACGCATCGAGCTCCACATTCTCGACAACGGCGACGGCTGTGATAATATCGAGGAGCACAACGGTCTGCACGGGATACGCAGCCGCACGGAAAGTCTCGGCGGCGAAGTAAGGTTTATGTCAATGGCAAACGAGGGATTTCATACAAGTATAAGGATACCTGTCAAGGAGGTGCAATCATGATAAAGATACTGCTGGTTGACGACGTGCCTATCCTGCGCGCCGGTCTTAAAGCCGTCATCTCAGGAGACAGTGAGCTGAAAGTTGTCGGGGAAGCCTCAAACGGCAAGGAGGCTCTTGAAATGTCCACACGCCTTAAACCCGATGTCGTTCTTATGGATATGCGAATGCCCGATTTTGACGGCAGCTACGGTACAAGACAGATAAAAACGTGCCTTCCGGGAATAAAGGTCCTCGTCCTGACGACGTTCGACGATCAGGAGACCGTTGACCGCGCTGTCGCAGCCGGTGCAGACGGCTATATCCTTAAAGAAATGGACAACGACAAGATAGTCAGTTCCATAAAAGCTGTCGCAGGCGGCATCAATGTATTCTGCGACAACATCTTCCAGTCGATAAAGAGGAACGTAGTGCAGTCCGCACCAAAGGACTTCGGACTTACCGAGCGCGAGATAGACTTCATTCGCCTTATCTGCGAAGGTGCTGACAACAAGGAGATCTCAGCAAAGCTCTTCCTCGCTGAGGGAACTGTCCGCAACGGTATTTCCCGTCTGCTTGAAAAACTCAGTCTCAAGGACCGCACACAGCTTGCAGTCTTTGCAATAAAAAACAATATCGTTTAACGTTTCCGGAACACCGCGCCGACCAGCAATGGCCGGCGTTTTTTTATTATAGTGACATTTGTCACTCGCAAAGTGACAGCCGACCTCTTCCAAATTCCGGCAGAATGCGTATAATTAAAGCATAGACTACGGAAAGACAGGTGAACTTCTATGAAAGTGATGTTCTATGAAATTAACGACTGCGAATATGAGTACCTTAACGGCAGACCGGTGATAACAGCTCCTTACTGTACTGACTTTGCACTGCTGAAAAAATACCATTTTGTGCAGCTTATAGACGGTCGCTGGGTACACTATATGACTGACCGCGAAATTGATAATATGAGAAAATATCCCAACGGCGAACCACTTATTATCTATGATGCTGAGGAACGATACATAATGCCTGAAAACCAGCAGCCGGAAAGGGATTCTGAAAACGATGCTATTGTTACAATAGGTCTGACGCTCCTGTTTTTGCTCGGGTTCTGCATGACAACTGTCAACTCTAATATCGGCAGCAATGCAATGTTTGTAAGTTTTATATCTTTATTAGCTTGTGCTCTCGGTTTAAAAAACAAATCGGCAGGGATAGTGGTCATCATTATTTTAGTTGGCTTGCAATTAGTTTCTGTAATTCTATTAATGGCAGCTATCAACAGCTGTCTCTATGAATGCAGCACTATCGGCTGAACAGTAAGTCTGCTCATGAGGTTTTAATGCTATGAAGATACACATCAACACAGATCATGGCACTATATCGCCGTACAGTATATTTCTCCTGCTTGCATTAGCTGCCGGAACTGCTGTTATCATCCGGCTGTGTATCAAGCGCGGTATAGCTCTGAGAAAGTCGCTTCTCCTTGCTGTAATGATACCGCCTATGTGCATAAGCTGTGCTGCGGCTTTCGCATTCTTGACATCCGGCGGAAGGATATTCGGATTTGCTTCGATAGGTGCAGCTGCCGGAGTATACATCACAGCACTGCTCATCTCGCTCATATGGCAGAGCCCCGGTGAAAGAGCGATCCTGCTCCAGAACTGCACATTCGCACTTCCGCTGATGTACGGCATAGCAAAGATAGGCTGCTTCACCGCAGGATGCTGTCACGGTATCTGCTATGACGGTCTTCTCTGTGTAAGGTACACCGGAAAACGCATCGGCGATATATGTGTATTCCCGGTACAGCTCATGGAATCAGTTGTGTTCATCGCTATATTCATTGCCGGAATGGTATTTCTTAAAAAACACGATATACATTCAGTGCAAAAGGTCGCAATTCTTTCAGCCGCAGCAAAATTTGTCCTTGAATTTCTCAGAAAGTCGCACTCCCACAGGGCATTATCAATCGAACAGGCTATCTGCCTGCTGGTAACTATCGCGTGTCTCATCAATATGAAGAAAACTCAGAAACGTAAGAAGGTCACTGCAAAGCCAGTGACACAGTAACGAAAGGGTGTGTTTCTATGAAAATAACTGCTATGACAGGCACTTTCAACCGTACTCGGAATGAACGTGCTTCAATGAAAAACAAGAACATCTTCCAGAGTATGCGCTGCGCCTTTCAGGGTATGCAGACAGCGTGGAAGGAGGAACGCAATTTCCGCGAATATACAGCGATATACTCCGTGTTCTTCTTCGCAGGACTTATGCTCGGAGTTTCCGCGTCAGAATTTCTGATCGGCTTTGCACTGGTCTGCGGAGTCTTTGCGGCGGAGTACCTCAACACTGCCATTGAACGTCTCCTCGACACTAAATTTCCCGAAATATCCGCCGATAACAAGTTCATAAAGGATACTGCCGCAGCCGGTGTATTCATTCTGTCGATAGCATTCTTCGTATCGCAGGCAATTATACTTATCCCGAAATTTCTGGAGATGATGTGATGAGAATTCTGATTATGTACGCAACTCTGATGCCTGTTGTAATCGCCGGAGCTGCAAATATGCTGTTCACGAAAACGCAGCTCTACCGCTCCCACTGCGCTCCGATAGACGGCGGAAAAAACTTCTCCGACGGCAAGCGCATCTTCGGTGACAATAAGACGTGGGCAGGCTTTTTCGGTATGATAGCCGCTACTGCTCTCGCGCAGATAATGTGGGGACTTCTCACAGCGTCGTCCGGAGCAATAGGCAGCCGCAACGAGCTATATCAGAGCTTTGACAATTCACTGCTGTTCAACGCCTTAGCCGGTGCGATGTTCGGACTTGCCTACGTCCTCTGCGAACTGCCGAACAGCTTCATCAAGCGCCGCTTAGACATAAAGCCGGGAAAGACCTCACACGGCTTAAAAGGAGCGATTTTCTTCATCATCGACCAGATAGACTCGCTGCTCGGAGTAGTCCTGATTCTGACACTGTTCACAGGTCTCACTATTCCGCAGTACATACAATATATCGTGCTCGGTGCACTGACTCATATCGCGCTGAACCTGATACTTTACGCGGCAAAGATCCGCAAAAATCTTTAACGTGAAAGGAGCATTCATATGCTGAAACGACTTAATATCTACTTCAGGGAAATGTACCCTCTGATACCGAGACTTCTGCTCGGCGGAATAGTTTTCTTCGAGATATACTTCATTATCCTCCTCAATAACGGAGTGACGAGTTTCCAGATAAGCGCAGCCGAATTCATCGGCGGCTTTACGGTATTCAGTTTCCTTTGCTGGCTGCGTATCGCTGACGACTTCAAAGACTACGAACTAGATTGCCGGCTGTTCAAGGAGCGTCCGCTCCCCTCCGGCAGAGTTACGAAAAAGGATCTTGGTATCTTCATTGGTCTGCTCATTGCGGTAACAGTTCTTCTGAACGTCTGCTTTATGAACAACATACCATTCTTCGTATTCCTCTACGTCTACGGAACGCTGATGTCGATGTGGTTCTTCCAGAAGAAAAAGATACAGAAAAGTCTGCCGCTCGCGCTCGTCACCCACAATCCGGTGCAGATGATAATGAACATCTACATCATCTCGTTCACCTGCATAAAGTACGGTCTGAGCGCATTCACACTAACGACAATCCTCGCCGCTTTCACACTCTATTTTCCGGCACTGATATGGGAGGTCTCCCGCAAGATAAAAGCTCCCGAAGATGAGACCGAGTACGTCACCTACTCGAAGCTTTTCGGCTACCGCAGGGCAACGAGGTTTGTCCTGATACTCACAATTGTTGACATCATCACGAATTTCCTGCTGGTATACCGACTCAGCTGGCTCTCCGTCATCGCACTCTTTATCAACGTCTGCTGGATGACGTGGAAATTCATCGAATATATGCGCGATCCGCACAGGTTCAGACTCGTTGAGAAGGTCGAGCGCTACACATACATTCAGGAGAGCATTATGCTCCTGACCGTCGGAGGATATATCGCTTTTGCGAGGTGAGAAATATGATCGTAACTGCTGAAAATTACACTGGTTTCTGCGTTGGCGCAAAGGCTGAAAGGCTGTTTCAGATGAAGCAGCACGGATTGAACGTCCCGGAGCTGTTCTGCGTGACAGATGAAACAAAGCAAGAGGAAGTCCATGAATATGTACGCAGGAAATTTCCTGAAGGAACGCTGTTTTCCGTCCGTTCATCCGCGTCTGCCGAGGACAGTTCATCGTTCTCGTTTGCCGGACAGCTCGATACATTCCTGTTCGTCCCGTCAGACGAGCTCCCAGAGAAAATCAGACTATGCCGTGCGTCTGCCAACAGCGAAAGCGTGACCGAATACCTCCGCATAAGCGGCATACGCCGCACGGATCTTCACATCAATGTCATTGTGCAGGTCATGGTAAACGCTGACTGCTCCGGCGTTATCTTCACCGCAAATCCGCAGGGTATCCTTAGCGAGACCGTCATTACGGTCGGATACGGAACAGGTGACAATGTAGTCGAGGATCGTGTAGCTGTCAACACCTATTACTGTAATCGCTACGACAGCAGCTTTTACGCAGAGCTGCATGATGATGCTCCGAAGCTCGGCAGCGATATTATCACAACGCTGCTGAAGATCGCTGCGGATGTCCGGGAGCAGTTCGGCTGCGAATGTGATATTGAGTACGCAGTCAAGAACGGCAAGGTGTTCGTTTTGCAGGCGAGACCAATAACGACTCTCCACACTGACGGACACATTATCCTCGACAGCAGCAATATTTCGGAGAGCTATCCCGGTATTTCCTCGCCGATGACTATCAGCTTCGTCAAGGAAGTTTACAGTCTCGTATTCAGCAGCTGCGTCCGCCGCATAACCCGCAATGACGGAACTGCCGAGCGTCTGGAAAGCGTTCTCGCCAATATGACCGACTCCGCAAACGGCAGGATATATTACCGGATAAGCAGCTGGTACGATGTTATCACAATGCTGCCGTTCAGCAGAAAGATCATTCCGGTATGGCAGGAAATGCTCGGTGTTTCGGACAAAAGTGTTACACGTTCATCTAAGTCCCCGAGACGTATGACTAAGCTGAGAGTAATGCTGTCGTTCATTCAGCTCATCTCCGCAAACGAGCGGAATATGAAGAAGCTGAACCGGAAATTCGATGATATGTACCCGGAGTTCAGTGCGCGAATACATCAGACCGACTCCCCTGCCGAGCTCTTCGGCATATACGTTGAACTGAAAAATGCACTCGGCAATTGCTGGGATCTGACGCTGGTAAATGATATGTACTCTTTCATTTTCACCGGTCTGCTCAAACATTCTCTCAGGTGTGAAAACCCGGAAAATACGGCAAATCAGATCATCTGCGGTTCAAATTCGATAGAAAGTATGAAGCCTGTCAGACTTCTGACGGCTATCCGGAAAACGCTCCGTGAAGAGGACAGCTACGAGGAATTCTGTTCAATTTCAACGCAGAAGGAATTCAGGGAATTCGTCTCACGTCCTACACGCTCGGCGCAGATGATAACGGAATTCATCGAGGAATACGGCGACCGCTGCTCGTGTGAACTAAAACTCGAAGCAGCTACCTACCGCACCGATCCGCTGCTTTTTGTTGAGACCGTCTCAACTTTTGCGGACATCACACCGCCTGAAACAGCTGACCGTCCGAAGCTGCACGGTCTCTCTAAGCTTTACGCAAAGAAGGCTTACACCGGTATTCAACTCCGCGAGAAATCGAGAATGTCGCGCGGCAAGATATTCGGACTTATCCGTGAAATAATCCTTAAATGCGGCAGTGACCTCAGCAAACGAGGTATTATCGGACATCAGAAGGATGTATTCTATCTGACGTTCTCCGAGCTTGAACAAGCTGTAAACGGCAAGACCTCAGGTCTGAGCGAACTCATCGCTTCAAGAAAGCAGCAATGGAAAGCCTTTGCTGCGATACCGCCGTACACGCGCATTGTTTTCGACCGTGAAGTCTTCGACAAGCACCCGGCGGACTTCGTTTCCGACACCATTCACAACGATGATACGCTTATCTACGGCACTCCGTGTTCATCCGGAATAGTCGAGGGCGAGGTAGCTCATATCTCCGCACTCACCGCTGATACCGACGTTTCCGGAAAGATAATCTTAGCAGATGTCACCGATCCGGGCTGGGTGTATGTCATATCGCAGTCGCTCGGCATTATCTCAAAGCGCGGTTCTCTGCTCTCCCACACTGCAATCATCTCACGCGAGCTCAGAAAGCCGGCTGTTGTCGGCGTGGGCAATGCCTGTGACCACATTCACGACGGCGATCATGTTCGTCTGAACGGAATCGACGGCACGGTTCAGGTAATACAGCGCGCCGCTTCATAAAGGAGACAAATATGAAATTCAAGGCAGTCAATTTTGATACTAATGATAAAAAAAGCATCCGGTGTTTTCTGCGGTTTCCGGCTAAGCTCTATACGAAAAAACAGCTGACACATAATATGTCAACCGAAAAAGCTATCCTCAGAGGCAGACATACTCTCAGCCACTATTTTTCCGTGTATCCGTTTCTCGTATACGATGAAAAGCGCAATGTCGCCGGACGCTGCATTCTGACTGTCTATCCCGGCTCAGCTTGCGCGTACATCGGCTTTTTCGAGTGCATAGACAACTCCGCAGCTGCACGATGTATTTTCAGAGCAGCAGAGGCTAAGGCAAAAAAGCTTGGCTGCACTTCAATTGTAGGACCTGTTGACGCTTCATTCTGGATATGCTACCGTCTCAAGACAAACTGCTTCGATAAGCTGCCCTACACCGGCGAGCCCTACAATCTGCCATATTACGAGCAATTTTTTCTCGAAAACGGATTCTGTGTCAGCGGTGAATACGTCTCGAACCGCTACGGTAAGATACCGCCGAGCTTCCTGAACAGGAGGAATGTCCGCAGACTTCAGCACTTCACGGAAAACGGCTACTCGATATGCTCCCTTGAAAAGGAAACATTCGACAAGAGCCTGCGCGAGATATACCGGCTTCTGATCTCTCTTTACAGCGATTTCCAGACCTTCTCGCACATCACAGAGGACGAATTCTGTGCGCTGTACAGCTCTATGAAGTTCGCTGCCGACTACCATATGGTAAAGATAGCTTATCATAACGGAAGGGCTGTGGGATTCTTTGTCACACTTCCGAATTACGGGAACGCTTCGAGCGGAAGACTTACTCCCTCGAAGCTATGGCACATATGCAAGGTGAAGAAAGCGCCCGAGGACTACATTCTACTGTATCTCGGCACAGAACCGGAGCACCTCGGGCTCGGCAAGGCTCTCTCTGAATGTCTCCTCCGCGAGATATGCAAAAAGCAGGCGTTCTCCGTCGGTGCGCTTATCCGCAAGGGCAAGGTCACCGGGAGCTATTTCAGCCAGCTCATAGAAGAGCAGTACACCTACGCGCTGTACGAGAAAAAGCTGTAAGATATACTGCCACACTGTTATCAGCAGTTTCTTTATTACAAACTAAAGCCCCGGAACGATGTCCGGGGCTTTTCATACTTATGTTAAACTAAACTCAGCAAAATCATGCAAGAGCAGCCTTTATTGCATCAACACGGTCTGTCTTTTCCCATGCAACACCGAGATCCTCGCGTCCCATATGACCGTATGCAGCAAGCTGTCTGTACTGCGGCTTTCTGAGCTTGAGCATTTCGATTATAGCTGTCGGACGAAGATCAAACACCTTGCTTACAGCTTCCGAAAGCTTGTCCTCATCAACTTTGCCTGTACCGAATGTATCAACGAGTATTGATATTGGCTTAGCTACGCCGATAGCATATGAAAGCTGTACCTCACACTTGTCAGCAAGACCGGCTGCAACGATATTCTTAGCGATATAACGTGCTGCATAAGCTGCACTGCGGTCAACCTTCGTCGGGTCCTTACCGCTGAATGCTCCGCCGCCGTGACGTGAATATCCGCCGTATGTATCAACGATGATCTTGCGTCCTGTAAGACCGCTGTCTCCCTGAGGACCGCCGACAACAAAACGTCCTGTCGGGTTGATGAAGAGCTTGGTATTCTCGTCCATAAGGTCAGCCGGGATAACAGCCTTGATAACGAATTCCTCGATGTCCTTGCGTACCTGCTCAAGAGAAATGTCAGCTGAATGCTGTGATGATACTACAACAGCGTCAACTCTTACAGGCTTTCCGTTATCGTACTCAACTGTTACCTGCGATTTTCCGTCCGGACGGAGATAGCGCAGTGTACCGTCCTTTCTGACCTCTGTAAGTTTAAGCGCAAGCTTATGTGCAAGAGAGATCGGGAGCGGCATGAGTTCAGGAGTTTCATTGCAGGCAAAACCGAACATGATACCCTGATCGCCGGCACCGTTTGAAAGTCCATCATTCTCGTTGTTTTCCTCACGATACTCGAACGCCTCGTTAACGCCCATAGCAATATCAGGCGACTGACCGTCGATAGAAGTGAGAACAGCGCAGGTATGAGCATCGAAGCCATACTTTGCTCTGTCATAGCCGATGTCTGTTACAACCTGACGTGCGATCTTAGGAATATCGACATCAGCAGTAGTTGAGATCTCGCCCATTACCATTATCATACCTGTTGTAACGCAGGTCTCGCAGGCAACTCTGCCTGTTTTGTCCTGTTCAAGGATAGCATCGAGAACTGCATCAGAGATCTGATCGCATATTTTATCGGGATGTCCCTCTGTAACTGATTCTGAAGTGAAAAAGCATTTGCTCATTTAAATAAAACCTCCTGAAAATAATAAAGGCGCACTCCGTAAGAAGTGCGCTGTTTTCCATTGAAAAAACTCCTCATCTTCCGGATAAACCGCAGGATTTAGCACCTTGTCTGATTAAACAGTCAGGTTGCCGGGCTTCACAGGACCTGTTTCCTCCGCCGCTCTTGATAAGGTTATGAAATAATTATACTACAAAGGTCGGAATTTGTCAATAGTTATTGCCCTTGTGCAACAAATTTTTTCAGGAAAACAAACGAGCCTCCTTTTACGGAAGCTCATCTGCCATGATATAGGGATTATTGGGGATTTAATAATTTAATGTTGGGGTAAACATTAAACTAACATGAAAATCAGCTTCAGGATCTCTCCTTCAGCAATTATATTATATAGTATATATGTGTAGATAGTGTGATGAAAAGACAGATATGTTGTTACGAAAAAATCAATATTTTATGAATTAGTATTTTTTGCGCACCGGTTTGCAGATAAAAGATTTCCTCAGTTGCCGGCAATTCCCCAAAAATCCAAAGAACTGACCATAACGGTCAGCTCTTTTTATTTTGTTACTCAATTACGTCCTGTGCGCTTATTCTGAACCAAAATGTCGAGCCCTTGCCCTTAGTGCTCCGCACACCGTAATCATAGTTATGAAGCTTCAGAACAGCCTTTACTATTGAAAGTCCAAGGCCTGTTCCGACTACCTCTCGCTTGTGATTTTCCGAGCGGTAGTATTTATCGAAAATAAGCTTTATCTTGTCCTCTTCGATGCCGTCGCCGGTATCTTCGACCTCAATAAGAACTCCTTCCGGAGTATTTATCTGCCTTACAAATACCTGTTTATCCTCGCCGGTATAGTTTATGGCATTATTGATGAGGTTATAGATGACCTGCTCTATCTTGCTGACATCACAGCGGACGTTCTTTTCGCTGTCCGGAGTGAATAATATATTGTATCCCATTTTTTCCGAGATTCCCTTGAAGCGCTCTATTATCTCACCAAGCTTGCTGCTGATCTCAAATTCAGAGATATTCAACTTCTGCTTACCGCTTTCAAGCTTTGAGAGGTCAAGGATGTCGTTGACCATGAGCGAAAGCCGGTCGGTCTCATTTATGATTATTTCGAGGTGCTCATTACGCTTTACCGGATTATCGCCTGAAAGATCACGTATCATTTCCGCATAAGCTTTCAGCATAGTGAGCGGAGTTCTCAGGTCATGCGAAACATTTGCGATAAGGTCACGCTGCATGGTATCGACTCTTGAGAGTTCCTTTTCCGCATAGGTGAGCATATCCGCAAGTTTTTCAGCTTCAAGGTATCCCTTGCCGTCAAATCGGGTAGAAAAATCTCCCTTTGCAAGGTTCTCTGCGGATTTTGTGATATTTGCGATAGGACTTGCGATACGTCTTGAAAGGAACAGCGAGATCACAAACGCAGCAACTATAAGCACTATCGTAATGAACATAAGCTGGCGCTTTATGATGTAAACAGTCGAGCCGACAGGTACAAGTGCTGAATTCACCAGCAGATAGCCGCTCGGATTATTCTTGTTGCCGAGAGTACGTCCATAGAGGAGCATATTGTAGCCGCTGCGAGGGTTCTTCATTGTATAGCGGATCGTTCTGTCGCTGCTTTCGAGAATATTCAGAAGATATACGCCTGTTTTGTTTTCCTTTCCGTGTATCAGGCAGTCTCCGAGAGTTTCGACCGAATAACGCGAACGCTCATACCTGTCGAATATCTCAACACAGAGGTCGTTATCAAGCGCAATAGACTCTATGCGGCTCTTGAACTCAGCGGCATCTATCGTGCCGTTCTGGAGTTCATCATAGCATTCCGCAATATTATTGGCACTGCGCTCGGCAGCGCGTGTCTTCATGCTCTCATAGAAATTTTCAAGGAAAAGTATCTGGAAAGTCCACATAAGGACGAATACCATTATGGTAAACGACACAAAATACATCCATACCTTGAATTTAAGCGGCATACGTCCGCTTGCAGTTTTGATTTTACTGAGCAGCTTCAAACTTATAACCCATTCCTCTCAGCGTTACGATGAATTTCCTGTATTCTCCGAGACTGTTCCTGAGCATTTTGATATGTGTATCAACTGTTCTGTCGTCGCCGAAGAAATCGTAACCCCACACCTCTTCAAGCAGCTTATCACGGGAAAGCGCGATATTCCTGTTCTTTACAAGATAGAAGAGCAGATCATATTCCTTCGGAGTCATCGAAGCCTTTTCGCCGTTGACATATACCTCTCTGCCGGATATATCTACCTGAAGCCCCTCGAACTCATACTTGTCCTGAACAGCAGCATCCGCAGCCTTTGTATTCCGCTTCAGAACTACCTTTACTCTTGCCATGAGCTCCTTAGGTGAGAACGGCTTTACAACATAGTCATCAACACCGATCTCAAAGCCGAAAAGCTTATCATACTCCTCGCCTCTTGCCGAAAGCATGATTACAGGTATGCTCTTGTTCTTATGTATTTCCTTGCAGGCGGAATAGCCGTCAAGGCGAGGCATCATAACATCCATTATTATAAGGTCATAATCATTTTCAAGACAAAGCTTTACGGCTTCCATACCGTTTTCAGCTTCGGTCACCTCATACCCCTCGAACTCAGCGTATTCACGAACGACCTTTCTGATATTTACCTCATCATCAACAATTAAAATATGCGACATAGATTCACCCTCCATTATAATTAAGATTCTGAAAGCACGTTTTAACTTCATTTATTATTATAACATTATATCCTGAAAAAGTGTACATTCTGTGAAAAATTTCTTAAAATTCATGTCAAATTTATAAAATCCGTCTCACAGCAATAAATATTGATTGACTTTTTATGTAAAATTTGCTATAATATATTTGGTTAACACATCATATAAGAAGGTGGTTGAAATAAAATTCAATAATCCGCTCGCAGCAGCATTCGTAATAACTACTGCTACCGTTCTCATACTCTCATACTGCTATCTTTACCCGGAATCTGCTATAACCGCTCTCGTCATCTACATTTCGACCATGATCTTCCTGACATTGATCCTCTCTCTCGTCAGCTGGCTTTACAGATCACACAAATCCTCAGTAGATGATACGGACATTGCAGAGATCACACACGATCTCAATTCCGAGATGATCCTCTGGACAGATGACTTTTCCGATGTTTATGTTAATCAGAAGCTCGCAAACCTTATAGGATGCGCTGAAAAGCCGGTCGATGGCAAGGAAGTTATACGTCTTGCCTTCGGCATAGAGGATCTGAACAAAGACGCTATCGCCCTCATTACCAGCAAGACTTCTCACGAAGCACGTTTCAAGAACCAGAAGGGCGGTATGATAACTATTGCGTGGAGTACATCCCTTGTAAAAAAGCGCAAGAAGAATTCTCTCTACCTCAGCACCGGCTTCAATCTGACAGATATAAAGAAAATGAAACACAGTCTCGCAAGCGCCAACGACTTCTTCAATTCCTCAATGGAACTTGCCGAGATCGGCGTTGTAATGAGTACAGACCGCAAGAAATTCCGCGCATCACCGGAAATGGTACGTATGCTCGGTCTCAGGAGCAACAGCTTCACACTCAGCGAATTCCGCTCACTCGTTCATCCGAACGACCGCATTCAGTTCGACAGCGCTCTGAGCTCCAAGGACTCTACCGAAGTCCGCAGTGCTGATATGCGTATGCGCTCCGCTGACGGCATCTACCGCTGGTATTCCTACCGCTACAAGTCGATAAAGGGTACAGAGCACACTCTCCCGCTCTTCGGCGGTGCTATCATTGATGTAACTCAGGAACATGAGAAAGACCTCCTCATCGAGCGTCTTGCTTATATAGACGAAGTCACAGAGATCGCAAACCGCAACAAGCTCATGGTAGTCGGTCAGGAGACATACGAAGCCGCTCAGCTGCTCGATTACTCCTACTGGATAATGGTGCTCGACATAGACCGCTTCCATATCATAAATGATACCTGCGGCTACTCGAACGGTAACTATATCCTCAAGAATTTCGCGCATATCCTGTATAAATTTGTCACCCCGGGCGGACTTGCCGCACGTATGAGCGGTGATAACTTCGCACTGGTACTCCGTGATTACGGAGACGATGAACTCCCCATACGTACAGCAAGAGACATACAGGAGGAGTTCGCAAAGCTTGCTGTTGATGAATTATCAGCCATAAACCTCAGCTGTTCTGCCGGATATTCCAAACTCCCAGAGGACGGAAAAACCTTCCTTGAAGTCCTCGAACACGCCGAGTTCGCGCTGAAATCCGCCAATAACATTCAGGGCAGCATATGCGGCTATGAACCAAGTATGCACGATTCTATCATCGGCAATACAGAACTTGAAAAATCACTTGCGCTCGCTATCGGAAATAACGAATTACAGTTGTTCTATCAGCCTAAAATCAACCTCGCTACCGGCAGGATAATGGGCGTTGAAGCCCTTATACGCTGGATCAAGCCGGACGGCACTATCGTAACACCGGATCAGTTCGTGCCTATCGCTGAAAGCTCTCACCTCATCGGAAAGATAAGTGAATTCGTACTGAACGAGGGCTGCCGCCAGAATGTCCTGTGGCAGAAAATGGGCTATCCGGAGATAGTTATGTCGATAAACTTCGCCTCTTCCGACTTCTACCAGAAGGATCTGCGCGACAAGGTATTTGAAGCACTCGCAAAATCCGGTCTTGAAGCAAAATGGCTCGAGGTCGAGCTTACCGAGACTCTCGCTCTGAGCGACATCGACTTCGCCGTAGATCAGATGAACAAACTCCGCGATCTCGGCGTCAAGCTCGCTATGGACGACTTTGGTACAGGCTACTCATCACTGAGCTACCTCCAGATACTCCCGATCACCCTCCTCAAACTCGACCGCTCGTTCATCACTGACATCGAGCACGATAACATCGCCTATGAGATCGTTTCAGCCGTTATCAGGATCGCAAAATCCAAGAAGATCGAGACCATCGCTGAGGGCATCGAAAACGAGAATCAGGAGGATATACTCCGCAAAGCCGGATGCGATTACGGTCAGGGCTATCTCTACGGCAAGCCTATGCCGGCTGAAATGCTTCAGGATTTCTTTGAGGAAAACATCAGAAAAATAAATGAAGCAAACAAACGCAGCAAGGAAAAGCCTAAGAAAAACTCAAAAAACCAAAAATGATCAGCCTTCCGGCTGAAATATAACAGCGAAATACTATCACTATCAATGCAGTATATTTTAATGTAAACGGAGGTCAAAAACTATGAAAAGACGAATCGGTATCCTTACAAGCGGCGGCGACTGCCCCGGACTTAACGCTACTATCAGAGGTGTTGCAAAAGCCTGCTATGAACGCTTCGGCGAGGACAATGTTGAGATAGTCGGCATCTCAAACGGCTACTACGGACTCATCAATAACCTCTGCAAGGATATGCTACCATCCTCTTTCTCAGGCATCCTTACTCAGGGCGGTACTATCTTCGGTACTAAACGTCAGCCGTTCAAGATGATGCAGGTCATCGGTGAGGATAACGTGGACAAGGTAAAAAATATGAAGGAGACCTACAAGAAACAACGTCTCGACTGTCTCCTTACCCTCGGCGGAAACGGTACTCACAAGACCTCAAAGCTTCTCGCAGATGAAGGTCTTAACATTATCGGTCTGCCTAAGACTATCGACAACGATATTTACGGCACTGACGTTACTTTCGGATTCCACACAGCCGTTGACATCGCTACTGATGTTATCGACCGTCTCCATACTACCGCTGCAAGCCACTCGCGTATACTCGTATGCGAAATAATGGGTAATAAAGCCGGCTGGCTCACTCTCAACGCCGGTATCGCAGGCGGCGCTGACATCATAATCATTCCAGAGATACCTTACGACATAGACAAGGTTTGCGATGCCGTTATGGCAAGAAGCGCCTCGGGAAAGACCTTCTCTATCCTTGCTGTGGCTGAGGGCGCTTTCGACGTAGAAGAAGCTAAGATGAAGAAAAAAGAACGTGCCAAGAAACGTGCCGAGGCTGGTATCATCACAGCTACAAGCCGTATTGCTGCCCAGATACAGGCTAATACAGGTATTGAGGCAAGAGTATGTGTTCCCGGACATATGCTCCGCGGAGGCGCTCCAAGCGCTTATGACCGTGTTCTTTCAACTCAGTTCGGAGTTCACGCTGCTTACCTCATCGCTCAGGAAAAATACGGCAGAACTGTTGCTAAGATCGGCAACAAGATCACTCATAACAAACTCGATGACGTTGCCGGCAAAACAAAATTCGTAGACACCGATAACCACCTCGTTATCGCAGCCCGCGACATCGGTGTCTCCTTCGGCGACTGATTTCATAAATTTCAGGCGGACAACCTAAAAGTGTTGCTTATATAGAAATTGATACTTTTATCGGGGCAAACCTTTCTGAGGAAAGGTTCTTCCCCGAACCCCTTTCCAAAGACTTTTATTTCGTTTTTTTCACAATGGTATATTTTTAACATAGAAATAAAATAATTGCACTTTTTATGCTTTCGCATAGTATATAATACCATTGTGAAAAAAACAAGTTGAAAGTTTTAGGAAGGGAGTTTGAGGGAGAACCCTTTTTCAAAAGGGTTTCCCTCAATAATAGGTATTAATCTCCTGTATATGCAGCACTTTCAGAGCGTCCGCCTTAATTCAGGAGACTAATCATTGAAAAAGCGCATTGGATATCTCGACTTTCTTAAAGGTCTCGCAATGATCCTCGTTATAACCGGACATCTGGTAAGTCAGCTTTACACCACCGAGCCGGAAATCTACGAGCATAACGTCATTTTCAAGTTCTGCTACTCGTTCCATATGCCGCTGTTTGTATTCATAAGCGGCTGGGTTGCCGGATTGACTGTAAAAAGTGATGTGAAATGGCTGACAAAACGTCTGCGGAGCATCGGTATCCCATTCATTGCCGCATTCGTGATATGGTGCGGAATACTGCACAGAACGACCTTTCACGATTCCGTTTACCGCACTCCGTTCTGGTATCTGCCGTTCATTCTGATAGCCGATTCGATGCTGTTTATCGACCGCAAAGCCGGAACTGGAAATATCCTGCTCATTGCATTCATACCTGCGGCATTCGCAGCAGAGCTGCTTATTGCAGATCAGCTGAATGTGAACGGACATCCTGTCCATATGCTGACGCTCATCGAAAACTTCTTCATCTTCTACATACTTGGAGTTAATGCTCCGGCGATACGAAAAAAACTCCCGAAGCTGACCTTCTCAGCTGCTGTGGTCTCACCTTTTCTCTATGCGGCTGCTTTTCCGTTCTACGAACACGGTATCGACAATCAGGTCGAACGTGTACGCGGATTTTCAGGCTTCGATATAGATAAGATACCATTCTGCTTTGGCATTATCGCTGCTGCAAACAAATACATAATGCCGCTCTTCGGTATAGGCTCGGTAATGCTCATAACATGGCTCGTCTACCGGATGCCGTACACAAAGCTCGTCAGAACAGCATTTCAGTTCATCGGAAAGCACACATTGTTCATTTACCTGCTTCACGTTGAATTCTTCTTCTCGCCGACAGGTCATGCAGTCCCCGACTGCATCATATCCGGCATCCTCGCGGTAATCTTTCCTGCCGCGATCTCATGTCTGTGGACTTTATCCAAGCGCAGAATTGTTTCGGCAGCGCAACATCATTAGGATGTTTTGCACTAAAAATGAGGTCAAACAATTATATTTCAGTTCAAATCAGAGTAAAAACAAAAAAATAACCTTTTTTTTCTAAAAACGCTTTTCATTATTAGAAATATGTGGTATAATATAATATATTTCTAAATTATCAGGAGGTAATTCTATGTCAGAAATGGAACTTTACGATCTTTGGTGCAGTAATGTTACAGGTGAACCGGATCTCCTTTCCGAACTCACAAGCATCAAAGAGGATAAAGAGGCTATAAACGACAGATTCTACCGTGATCTCGAATTCGGTACAGGCGGTCTCAGAGGCGTTATCGGCGCTGGTACTAACCGCATGAACGTTTTCACTGTAAGACGCGCTACCCAGGGCTTCGCCGACTACCTCAACCAGGAGTACAAGAACCCCAGTGTTGCCATCTCATTCGACAGCAGAATTAAATCAGACGTTTTCTCCAAGGCTGCTGCTGAAGTTTTAGCTGCAAACGGTATAAAAGTACATATATACACAGAACTCATGCCGACTCCATGCCTTTCTTTCGCTGTTCGTCAGCTGAAATGCCAGGGCGGTATCATGATCACCGCAAGCCATAATCCGGCTAAGTACAACGGCTACAAAGTCTATGGCGAGGACGGCTGCCAGATCACTCTCAGAGTTGCTGAGATTATCATCGAAAAAATCAACTCTCTCGATATGTTCAAGGACGTTAAGACATCTTCCTTCGACGAAGAACTCGCAAAGGGCAATATCTCCTACATCGGAAATGATGTTATCGAGGCTTTCTACCAGAACGTTCTTAACGAGGGCATCAACACTGATCTTTGCGCTTCAAGCGGTCTCAAGGTAGTTTACACACCTCTCAACGGTACAGGTAACAAGCCTGTCCGCGAGATACTCAAGCGCATCGGTATCAGCAACGTTACAGTCGTAAAGGAACAGGAAAATCCAGATGGAAACTTCCCGACCTGTCCTTACCCGAACCCTGAGATCCGCGAGGCTCTTGAAGTCGGTCTGAGATACTGCAAGGAAGTCCAGCCCGATCTTCTCCTTGCTACCGATCCTGACTGCGACCGTGTCGGTATTGCTGTTCCGGACGGAAACGGCGGTTTCGCACTCTTCTCAGGAAACGAAGTAGGCGCCCTCCTTCTCGAATACATCTGTCAGCAGCGTATCAAGAAGGGTACTATGCCTAAGGATCCTGTCGCTGTAAAGACTATCGTTACTACTGACATCGTAAACTACATCGGTGAGGAATACGGTGTTGACATCATAAACGTCCTCACAGGCTTCAAGTTCATCGGCGAGCAGATCGGTATGCTCGAAGCCAAGGGCGAGGAAAAGCGCTATATCTTCGGATTCGAGGAAAGCTACGGCTACCTCTCAGGCGGATATGTCCGCGATAAGGACGCTGTAAACGCTTCAATGCTCATCTGCGAAATGGCTGCTTACTACCGCACTCAGGGCATCACTCTTCTTCAGGCTCGCGAGAACCTCTATAAGAAGTACGGCGTGTTCTATCAGACACTTTACAGCTTTGAGTTCGACGGCGAAAGCGGTATGAAGCACATGAACGAGATCATGAGCAACCTCAGAAATGATCCCCCGGCTGAGATCGGCGGTCTGAAGGTCGTTAAGTTTGAAGACTACAAGGAAAGTACCTGCAAGGACATCGCTACCGGCAATGTTACTCAGCTCACACTTCCTAAGTCAAACGTTCTTGCTTTCTACCTCGAAGGCGGCTGCAAGGCTATTGTACGTCCTTCCGGTACAGAACCGAAGATCAAGACTTATCTCACTGCAAAAGCACCTTCCCATGATGCTGCTGTTGAGATCGAACAGAAGATCTACAAAGACTTCACTCAGAGCATGAAATAATCTGCAAGGCGAACTTTTTTTGCAAGGCGAACTTAGAGTTCGCCTTTTTCCTGTAATAAGATAGTAAATGTAATAGGAGACTGATATGATAAAAAAGAACTACAAAAACTGGTACGAAGCAGTTAATAATAGTCCATTGTGTGCATTTATAGCAAGTGCGATACTTGCTGTTATCACATTCAGACTGCTTTACGGCTTCAGAGTTGTCGATCCGACCTACACCGACTGGATCTTCATCGAGGGCGGTGATATGACTCAGCATCACTTAGGCTGGTTATTCTTCCGCAAAACTCCATGGAAATTCCCGATCGGTCTCATTGACGATGTTACCTGTACCGGTTCTGTTTCGTGTATGTACACAGATTCGATACCTATATTCGCCATATTCTTCAAACTCCTTTCACCGATTCTTCCCGAAAATTTCCAGTATATCGGTATATGGGGACTGACCTGCTACATCCTGAACGGCGGACTTTCAGCTATTCTCCTGCGGAAATTCCGAAAGAATATCATCTTCACAACAGTAGGTTCTCTCTTCTATATTCTTTTCCCGCCATCAATGTTCCGAATCTTCCACCACGATTCACTCATTGCTATATGGCTTCTGATAATACCGCTCATAATGTGTGTTTACCACGATAAAAAATGGAAGCATAAAGCAACTCCTGTTATAATATGGACTGTCACCGGTATGCTCGCTGTACAGATACACAGCTACTTCGTACCAATGATATATATGGCTATGGTCGGCTATTTTATCCTCGACATCGGTCATACAAAAAAATTTATCCGTTCACTTTTAGTATTCGCTTCAACAACTGTATTCACATTATTCACCATGTGGATCATCGGAGCATTCTACGGCGAAGGCAATGTAGAAGAAAGCGGGCTCGGTTATTTCAATAGCAACATGAACTGCTTAGTAAACAGCTTCGGTTATTCAAAATTCCTCGTTCCTATGAACGCTATGGACGGACAGTACGAAGGCTTCGGCTATCTCGGTCTTGGCTCGCTGCTCTGCATTTTCTTAGCACTCGTAACTGTATTCTGTCTCTTCGACCGCAAGGAGGGCAAATATACAACAGCAGTCTGGAACGCAGTAAAGAAATACAAATTTGAACTCATCGCATTTGTGACTGTATTCCTTCTGAGCTTCCTCTTTGCCATGAGTGTCGTAGTTACTCTCAACAGACGTGAACTCTACACTATCAACCTCCCCGGCAGAATTCATAGCAAACTCTCCATTTTCCGCGCTTCCGGACGTTTTGTATGGCTCGCCGGACTGCTTCTGATAACCGCTGCTCTCGGCATCGTTTCAAAGCTCGGTAAACACGCTGGTTTAATTGCAATAATTATGTGTATGTGTGTTCAGGTACTTGATCTTCGTCCATGGAGAAATAACCTCTACAATCATTACAGCGTTAAAATGAACTATTCCTGCACTCTCTCCAATGAAAAATGGAACGAGATCGCTGATGGCGCTGATGAGATCATATTTACTCCTCTTCCGCCAAATTACCTCGTTTATCATCAGCTCTACTTCGATTTTGCTCAGCTTGCAGAGAATAATGACATGGCATTGAGCAGTTTCTACCTCGCAAGAGCTGATTACAACATCCTTGCCGAATACGCCGCTGAGCAGTATGAAGACCTGAAAAACGGCAACGGTCGTGATGACGCACTTTACGTATTCTTCAACAAGGAAGATGTACCGCAGAACGTCAGCGGACTCGAAGTCTATGAACTTGATGGATACATCGCTGCAAGATACAAAGGCTGAATAATAGTTAAATAATAAAAAAATAGCACGGTTTCCTTGACTTTCTCAGGGAACTGTGCTATAATTAATTACTGTAATGTATAACGGCACTACTGTCTAAGGGAATTGATGGGCTGCACGGATACAAAAATCTGTGAAAGAGGTGACAATCGTGAAAGAGGGAATCCATCCTAACTTTGTTAAGACTACTATTACCTGCCACTGCGGCAACGTGATCGAGACTATGTCCACAAAGGAGAATATCAAGGTTGAAATCTGCTCAAAGTGCCATCCATTCTATACAGGCAAGCAGAAGCTCGTTGATACAGGCGGACGCGTTGACAGATTCAAGAAGCGTTTCAATATGGACAAGTAAGTCATTCAGCCGGTCTATGACCGGCTTTTTGCGTATAAACGCAAGCTTTTACAAATCTATCATTCCGGCACATCTGATGTGCTGTCTCTGAATAGGTAACAATATGGATTATTTTACAATTTCAGCACCTGCTAAAGATTCATTCATCGAAAAACGTTCCGAGTTTATAGGACATATCGCTCCTGTCACTACCAACGATGAAGCGGTCGATTTTATAAACTTGATCAAAGCCCAGCACCGTAAAGCAAAGCATAACGTCTACGCATATATTCTCAGGCAGGATAACATCTCCCGTTATTCCGATGATGGCGAGCCGCAGGGTACAGGCGGTATGCCTGTACTTGAAGTCCTGAAAAAGCGCGGACTTACCGATGTATGCGTTGTTGTAACACGTTATTTCGGAGGCATCCTGCTCGGCGGCGGCGGACTTGTCAGAGCATATTCTCATGCAGCATCTCTTGCCTGCAATGCCGCAGATACCATGCATATGTGTCTGTGTCACAGGCTCAGGATAACCGCTGATTACAGTCTTTACGGCAAGATCTCATATCTCCTGCCGAACTACGCCACGGTGATTCTTGATTCCGATTTTGGCAGCGAGATCTCAATAGAACTGCTCGTCCTCAACGAGAAACTCGAAGCTCTCAGAGCAGATCTTATCGAGGCTTCTAACGGCGCTGTGACTATTTCCGATGAGGAAGAACTCTACGGTGATTTTTCAGGTGTGAAAAATTTTTCTTAAAAATAAAGGGTTTTTACATTTTTAAGAGTATAAGTATATTAGTGAGATATAATGCTCAGGTATACATTTTTCTTGCAGGAGGGATATTATGACAGTTCGTGAACAGATCGAGATAACAGAAGTCGGCATACTAAGCAAATATGCCTGCACAAGTATCGACGAAGCCGGTACTCAGCGCGATACCCCTGAGGACAAGTGTCCTTACCGCACCGAATTCCAGCGCGACAGAGACCGCATACTCCACTGCAATTCCTTCCGCAGACTTAAAAGGAAAACTCAGGTATTCCTCTCCCCTGTCGGAGATCACTACCGTACCCGCCTTACACATACGCTTGAAGTCGCTCAGATAGCACGTACTATCGCAAGAGGTATGCGTATGAACGAGGATCTCACTGAAGCAATCGCTCTCGGCCACGACCTCGGACATTCCCCCTTCGGTCACTGCGGCGAAAAAACTCTTAATGAGATATGTCCCTATGGCTTCAAGCATTATATGCAAAGTGTGCGTGTAGTCGAGAAGCTCGAAAAAAAAGGCAAGGGACTTAATCTTACTCACGCTGTAAGGAACGGTATTGAGTGCCACACAAACCTCGTTGCGGATACCAAAGAAGGCAATATCGTGCGTCTTGCCGATACTATCGCCTATATCAACCACGATATAGAGGATTCTATCCGCGCAGGCATACTCAAACCAAACGATCTCCCTATGGACTGCGTAAGAGTTCTCGGCAATACCAAAACAAAGCGCATCACTACACTTATAGCCTCGGTCATTGAGCATGGTCCTTATGAGATAGACTTCGCTCCGGAAATAAGAAAAGCTCACGATGCTCTGAAAAGCTTCATGTTTGCTAAGGTATACACAAATCCTGCCGCTAAACAGGAGGAACAGAAAGCAGAGCTCCTCGTGAAAAAGCTATATGCTTATTTCATAGAGAACAGCCGCCTTCTTCCGGACGAATACCGCGTTATCATGAAGGAGACCGATGCCGACCGCGCTGTCTGCGACTATATTTCCGGCATGAGCGATGAGTACGCTGTTGATCTTTATACCGAACTCTTCGTGCCAAAGTTCTGGAAATAACGGAGTGCGCTATGCCCAGAGATGATGAATTCCTCTACCGCCTGAGAAGTGCTAATCCGATAGAAACGGTAATGGGTGCTTACGTTCACCTGATACGCCGCGGACGCAATTACGTCTGCTCGTGTCCGTTTCACTCGGAGAAAACGCCTTCCTGTACCATTTTCACCGACAGTCAGAGCTTCTACTGCTTCGGATGCGGCGCAGGCGGTGATGTTATAACCTTTACCATGAAGATCGAAAACCTCGATTTCATGGAAGCTGTCAAGCTGCTCGCTCAGCGGTCAGGACTTGAAGTCCCTGAACGAAATAATACCGACAGCCGGCTCGCTCAGCGAAAAACTAAAATTTACGAAATGAACCGTCTTGCGGCGAATTTCTTCTATACAAACCTGATAAAAGGCAAGGATAAGTCCGGATTGCAATATTTCGCAAAACGAAAGCTTTCCCCTGCCACTATCAAGAAATACGGTCTGGGCTACGCTTCTGATTCGTGGAGCGAACTCAGTACATACCTGCGCTCGAAAGGCTACTCCGATGACGAGATAATCGACGCTTGGCTCGGCGGACGTTCTCAGAAAACCGGCAAAAGCTATGATATGTTCCGCAACCGCGTCATGTTCCCGATCGTTGACCTCAGAGGCAATATTATCGGCTTCGGAGGAAGAGTGCTCGATGATTCCCAGCCGAAATACCTGAATACAAGCAAAACTCCGGTATTTGACAAGGGCTCTAACCTCTTCTCGATGAACTTTGCAAAAAATGCCGAGACCAAACAGATAATACTCTGTGAAGGCTATATGGACGTTATCGCCGTCAATCAGGCCGGCTTCGAGAATGCCGTTGCAACCCTCGGAACTGCTATAACCCCCGATCAGGCACGTCTCATCAGCCACTACGCTGAGGAAGTCATCATCGCTTACGACAGTGACGGCGCAGGTCAGAAGGCTACCCAGAAAGCGATAAATCACTTCGCTGATGTAGGTATACGCACAAAGGTCATCCACATGGAGGGCGCTAAAGATCCCGATGAATACATAAAAAAATTCGGCGCTGAAAGGTTTCGTATGCTGCTTGAGGATTCCTTCGATGCGACTGACTTCATGCTCGATAAATGCGAGATAGGTCTTGACCTTTCAACGGAGCTCGGCAGAGTTGAACTGCTCAACCGTGCTTCAAAAGTTCTCGCAGGAATAGAATCACCGCTCGAACGCGAGGTTTATATTTCCCGTACCTCGCAGAAGTGTGAGATACCTGTACAGGTACTCAAGACACACATCGATGATATGCTGCGCCGCAGCAGACGTTCCGAGCAGAAACGCGAATGGCGCAATATACAGTCCGCTGCTACGTATCAGCGCGATGACATAAATCCCGAAGCCGTAAAATACAGGCGCGAGGCTAAAGCCGAAGAATCTATCATCTGCTACCTCCTGAAGCACCCAGAGGAATGCGATGTTATCGAAAAGGAAGTGCCGCCGGAGTTATTCGTAACGGCTTTCAATAAAAAAGTATACTCAGCTATGCTCGACATCATGAAACAACATGAACACTTCTCTGTATCAATGCTCTCGGACGATTTTACATTCGAGGAAACAGGAAGAATTACCGGTATCGCTGCAAGAAACCGCGAGTATCCGGTCACAGGAGCAGTCTTTGAGGACTGCGCCAACGTTCTGAAGAATTACGCTCCGAAAGATTCAGATAATATGTCTGATGACGATTTGATGGATCTTTTTAAGTCAAAGAAAAAATAGGAGGATGTTATTATGGAAAACAAGAAAAATACGATCGAAGCCCTTATGGAACAGGGTAAAGCCAACGGAAAACTTACCACAAAGGAGATCACCGATGCTCTCGAGGACCTCGATTTTGATGTTGAACAGATCAACACCTTCTATGATAACTGCGAGAATCTCAATATCGAGATCGTAGAGGATATGAATGTTGACGCTGATCTCAAGATCGGTATGGATTCAAATATGACAGACGACCTCGAAATGGCTCTCTCTACTGAGGGTATCGCTATCGACGATCCTGTTAAGATCTACCTCAAGGAGATCGGTCGTGTTCCCCTCCTTTCAACCGAAGAAGAGATCGAACTCGCACAAAGAATGGCTAAGGGTGATCCTTACGCTAAAAAGCGTCTTTCAGAGGCAAATCTTCGTCTTGTAGTATCAATCGCAAAGAAATATGTCGGAAGAGGTATGCAGTTCCTCGATCTCATTCAGGAAGGCAACCTCGGACTTATCAAGGCTGTTGAAAAATTCGATTACACTAAAGGCTTCAAGTTCTCGACCTACGCTACATGGTGGATACGTCAGGCAATAACAAGAGCTATCGCAGATCAGGCAAGAACTATCCGTATACCTGTTCACATGGTAGAAACTATCACAAAAGTCAAGAAGGTATCGAGCCAGCTTCTCCACGAAAACGGTCACGATCCGAGTCCGGAAGAGATCGCGGACAAGCTCGGTATGCCTGTTGACAAGGTACGCGAGATAATGCGCGTTGCTCAGGATCCTGTTTCTCTCGAAACTCCTATCGGTGAGGAAGAGGACAGCCACCTCGGCGACTTCATTCCCGATGATGATGCTCCTGCACCGGCAGAAGCTGCTTCACATACCCTCCTCAAAGAACAGCTCAATAAGGTGCTTTCAACTCTTACCGAGCGTGAAGCAAAGGTACTCAAGCTCAGATTCGGTCTTGAGGACGGAAAATCACGCACTCTTGAAGAGGTAGGTCAGCGCTTCGACGTTACCCGTGAAAGAATACGTCAGATCGAAGCAAAGGCACTCAGAAAGCTTCGTCACCCAAGCAGAAGCAAAAAGGTCAAGGACTTCCTCGATTGATATATCAAGGCTGCCGGAGAAATATCCGACAGCCTTTTTTTGTTTGTCCACATTGCCCACATACACAAAAAAGCCCCTTTACAAAAGGGGCTTTTCTTTATTCGTAATTAAACATTGAATCTGAACAGAACGATGTCGCCGTCCTGCATAACGTATTCCTTACCTTCAAGACGTACAAGTCCTTTTTCTTTGGCAGCAGTCATTGAGCCGCACTCCATAAGGTCATCGAATGAGATAACCTCAGCACGGATAAAGCCTTTCTCGAAGTCTGTATGGATCTTTCCGGCTGCCTGAGGTGCTTTAGTACCCTTTGTGATAGTCCATGCGCGGACCTCCTGTTTACCGGCAGTAAGGTAAGAGATAAGACCAAGAAGAGCGTAGCCTTCCTTGATGATACGATTAAGACCTGATACTTCAAGTCCGAGTTCGCTGAGGAACATAGCCTTATCCTCGTCACCCATATCCGAGATCTCAGCTTCTATCTGAGCACATATCGGCAGAACTGCTGAATGCTCCTCTGCGGCAAGTTCACGCACCTTCTGATAATTCTCATTGGTCTCGATGTTGTTCACGAAGTCGTCCTCACTGAGGTTGGCAGCGTAAATTACCGGCTTTGCTGAGAGAAGCGGAGTTGACTTTATCATTTCGCGCTCATCATCAGTGAAATCGAAGCCTCTTGCAGACTTGCCGTTTTCGAGGTGCTTTTTGAGTCTTTCAAGGAAGTCTATCTCGGCAAGGTACTTCTTATCGCCCTTTACAGCCTTCTTTGCACGGTCGATACGTCTGTCGATCATTTCTATATCGGAGAAAATGAGTTCGAGATTGATAGTTTCGATGTCGCGCAGAGGATTGATACTTCCGTCAACGTGGATGATATTAGGATCCTCAAAGCATCGTACAACATGAACGATAGCATCGACCTCGCGGATGTCAGCAAGGAACTTATTTCCCAGACCTTCGCCCTTTGAAGCTCCCTTTACAAGACCTGCGATGTCCACGAATTCAAGTGTTGCAGGAGTGAACTTATCCGGCTCGTACATTTCAGCGAGTTTATCGAGACGTTCATCCGGAACCGAAACGATACCAACATTTTTCTCGATAGTACAGAACGGATAGTTTGCAGACTCAGCGCCTGCATTCGTGAGTGCGTTAAACAGTGTGCTTTTGCCGACATTCGGCAGTCCAACCATACCAAGTTTCATTAATAAAATACCTTTCTTTATGAATAATATCCTGCTGCTCCGTAATACGGAAACAGATGATGTGCTAATATTTACCGCGCCGTCAGTGGCTGATCTTCTGGTTATTTACCAGTGAGCTTACAGTCGAATTCTGTATCTGGAGGTCGCCGCTTCCTGTACCTATGTCCTTAGGGTTTCCGGCAAGAAGCTTCATTGTGACAGCGGAATCAATGATAGCGACATTGCCCGAGCCCATAGCGTCTCCGATGCCGGTAACATCGTCTCCCTCAGAATCAATGCTTATCTCAGCATTGCGTATCTTGGTGTTCACAGCGCCGTTCACAGAACCGATGCAGGTATGCTTAGCGGAACGCATCTTCATTTTGATCTTTCCGCCCTTAACAAGAACGCTTCCTTCGCCCTCTTCAAGAACGCCCATACCTACTGCCTGAGCGCCGGTGCATGAGATATTAATGTCGGCAGAGGATGTCACGGAAGCAACTCCCTTACAGCTTCCGATACCGGCTACCTTGATACCGGAGAGGTTGATGTCGAGAGAGCAGTCCTCGGAAATATCAACGTTAGCATCGCCGTTGAAGCTTCCTACGGCAAGTCCGTTATGGGCGTAGAGGAAGAGCTTGATCTTTCCAGAACGCAGATTGATGTCTGAATCATCCTCGTTGTAACCGCCGCCGATACAAAGTGTTTCGACGCTGTTCGAGATCACTTCGAGAGTTCCCTGCATATCAATGGTAATGTCGCCGTAGCTGTGATCGTAATCATTTCCGATACCGATGCCCTCCGGCGCGTAGCAGTCAATGGTGAGCGTACCCTTTCCGCAGAGCTCAAACTGTGATCCCATAGGCACATAGATGCCGGAATATCCAAGCTTATTGGTCTTGACCACATTCAGTACAAGCCTTGCATACTCACCGACTGAGATTACCGGACGGCTGTTTCCGCTTGTGATGTTAACATTCTTGAGTGTCAGCTCACAGCTGTGGTTGTCCATTATAGCAATGTTCATCTTTACAAGCTTTTCCGGATCACCGATGATAGTAGCCTTGCTCTGGTAAATGTGTATATCAGTGTATTTTTCAAGCGCAAGCTTGAGGAGGTCTATCTCGCTGTCGTTCTGGGCAGTATAGATCTTCTTCATGCCGTCCGGACGTGTTTCGAGATTGGTCTTGATGATCTCGTCCTTGACTTCAGTTGCAATACTGTTCAGGAACAGCGGCTTTGGCTTTGATGTGTAATATCCCTGAACGAGGTCAACTCCGAGACGTATCACTGTTTTAAGCTCCTGAAGGGTTTCAACGCCCTCAGCAAGCGACTGAAGCTGATTATCGTGGCAGAACTCAATAACTGATGTTACGAGCTGCTGCTTTTTCAGATCGTTATGTATGTCGCTGATGAGCGAACGGTCGATCTTAATGTAATCCGGAGCGTAATTCAGCAGATTCGAGCTGTTTGAATAGCCGGTGCCGTAATCGTCGATAGCAAGTGTGGTATGTGTGAATCCGCAGCGCTTTTTCAGGAGTTCAACTCCTTCTGCGGTAGCATCGCTGTCCTCGACTATCTCAATAACGGTCTTGGCAATGAGTTCGCCGTAATTCAGGTAAAGCTCATTGAAATCCTCATCAGTGAGAAGACTGTTCGGCAGACAATTGATGAAAAGCTTTCTGTTCTCAAAGACCTGCTGATTATCGCTGAGGAGCTTGAGCGTATTGAACAGAGTAAGCTTCTCGATAGCATAAAGGTTGTTCTGGCTCTCAGCTATCTTGAGTATCTGTGTGGGAGTCATCTTGATATCGCCGGTAGTACGCATCAGAGCCTCATAAGCCACTATCTCGCCGGTATGAGTTTCAATAATAGGCTGAAGATGATATGTAAGGAGATTTTCCTGTATGATGCGTGAAAATACCTGTGCATCGCGGTAGGAATCCTTATCGCGGTTATAGTTCTCTTCGGAGAACCAGTTGATAACTCCGCGGCGGAAATTTCTCGCCTCATAGAGTGCGAACTCCGAATAATTCACAAGCATATTGAAATCCGAAGCCTCTTCCGGATAGGACGAACAGCCGATCGAAAGACTGAGACTGCTCTTATCGGAAATATCAATGATCTCGCCGAAATCATCGGTAAGAGTGCAGTGCTGAACAGCCTCATCCATACTGTTAAGGATGTTATATATACTCATTTTATCGGTATCACGGAAAAACGCGCATATCTCATAATTCGACTTCGAGCCGATAATGATATTATCGCTGACAAAGCTTTTCAGCACCTCGGCAGCGGAGGTTATACAGCTGTTGGTATTGTCAACGGTAAGATAAGAACCGAGCTTGTCGATACCATTTATGTAAATGGTCGCAAGACATCCATGCTCAACATCCGGAAGCAGATTCCTTATCTTCTGGGAGAATGACGGGAATGAGGGAAGTCTTGTAACAGGATCATACTCAACAAAGTCACGCTTATCATTTATATCCGAGATCTGACGTGTGAAGTCCTGAACAAATCCGAGCCACTCATCACTGCTCTCGTAGATGTTCATTTTGATGTATCTTGTGACATTATTTTCAGTGAAACGATAGATATGCTTCTGACCTTCAACAGGATTCTTCGAGATCATTTCGAGAAGGTTGAAGAATTCAAACTCATTGAGTTTTTCTCCGGAACAAGAAAGCATCCGACAGGCAGCCTGATCGAAATATGCGGTCTTCTCCTTTGCGATGTAGGTAAAAGCGCCTATATTGCCAACGAATTGCTGAAAGACCTGCCAATCGTGGCTCAATTCCGGAGTTTTTTTACTGAAATCAAAAATACTCATAATTACTCCATATAACGAAAACGCACGTATCAGAGGGAAGATCACTGCGTTTTTCGTGCTGCACTGTAAACGGCAGGCAGCTTACCGTATTACGAAATTAATCATATTAATTATACCCCATATAAGCAGAAATGTCAATTGCTTTGACTGCAAAAACAGAACATCCTGCTACTTCTGCATACAGCTTTCAGCATAAGCCATAAGATATGGCGCTATACCTTTTGCATCATTTTCAACTATCTGCTCGCTGAGATAGTATCCCGCAGAGCCGTCACGGAAAGGCTCACCGCCGAGACCTGCCATGAGACAGATATTTCTCAGAACAGGCATACCTTCCGGACTGAAACGTATATATCCCTCACTCACCGCACCGAAAGCCCTCTTCCCTGCCGCTCCGGTATCAGCGCCGACAATTCCCAGACGCGCCGCTTTCATAGCAGAATAGGCAAACAGCAGAGTTCCGCTGCTTTCGGGATAATTGTCCGCGAGTTCCTTTCTAAGCGGAAGCTGCATAAGCATACCTTCCGGTGTCATATTCTCAGAAAGCGCAGAGAGAAGTCCTGCAAGCATATCTTCGGCAGAGCCGGGCATTATCTCGCAAATATCCACAAGTCCGGCTGCAAGCCAGCCCATTGAACGCAGCCAGAATTCACTTGAAGTCCCCTTCACTTTATCCGCCCACGACATTTTTCCGGATTCATCAAGACCGTGATAATACAGTCCGGTAACGTCATCGCGCATTTTCTCCCTGATGACCGACAGCTGCCTGACTATATCGTCCTCAAGCTCCTTATCGCCGTTCATAGCCGCATATTCTGCGGCAAACGGCAGTGCCATATAAACGCCGTCCAGCCACACCTGCTGCGGATAGACCGCCTTGTGCCAGTAATTCCCGGATACTGTCCGCGGCTGACGCTGAAGCTGTCCGCGCATAAGGAGTTCCGCAGCCGCAAGGTATTTTTCCTTTCCTGTATTTCTCCACAGCCACAGCAGATTAGATCCGCCGCAGATGTTGTCGAGATTGAAGTCATCAGCGCTGAATGTGGGTATATCGCCGTTTTCAGTCAGGTAAGAATCAGTGAGTTCAGCAGCCTTTTCCGCAAGCCGCTTATCTCCAACTATCTCGCTCAGCATGATGATCGCCTTTATCATGCAGTTATCAATATAATTCCACTTGTGCCGTTTTCTGAAAATAATATTTTCCTTGTTCCAGAGAGGCATAAGCGGATCAGATGGCAGTATCAGCTTTTCGATGTAAGCTTCGGCAGCTGATCTCTGCTTTTCTGTAATACTCATCCTGTCAATCCTCCCGCGGTTATACCGCTGACGAATTTTTTCTGTGCCAGTGCAAATACTCCTATCGAGGGTATAAGTCCTATCACCGACATTGCCAATATTTTGCGCTGTTCATAGCCCTGACCGGTACTGTCCGCAGAAAGTCTCAAAGCAAGTGAAAGAGGGTATTTTTCCACTGAATGTATCATGATGAGCGGTTCGAGGAAATCGTTCATAGTCCAGAGGAATGTGAATACTGCTATCGAGACAACAGCAGGTCTTATACATGGCAGAAGCACGTAAAACAGCGTTCTGAGAGTACCGCAGCCGTCTATCCTTGCGGCTTCATCGTATTCCCTCGGAACTCCCTTGAAAAACTGTATCAATATGAACACGAACATCCCCTCGCAGGCAAACATAGAGGGCGCAATGAGAGGAATGTAGGTGTCAAGCAGACCGAGCCTGCTCCAGAACATATACATCGGCATTATAGTTGCTATCGAAGGCATGAACATCCCTGCCATGAGCATAGCAAAGAAGAAACGCTTCAGCGGGAAATCAAACCGCGCAAAGCCGTAAGCTACAAGCACAGACGATGTTACGGCAAAAACTGTTTTCGGAATGATTATCATGAATGTGTTCATGAAATAATGTCCCATATTATAGGGGGTGACAGTCTGCCATGCGTTTCTGTAAGACGAGAAGTCTATGCTTTCCGGCATGAACCATACAGACGAAAATATCTCGTCATTGGTCTTGAACGAAGCGCCTATCAGCCAGATAAGCGGATATATCATCACTACCGCTGCGATGGTCAGCATGAGGTAAAAAGGCAGTCTTTTCATCGCTCATCCCCCTCTCTTCCGTGCCGCAATACCGCAAACATTATCCCCGTTACAGCCGAGATAATAACGAATAAAACCCACGAAAGCGCATTCGCATATCCGACATTCATATCATTGAATCTGAACATCTCATCATAGATCATCATACCGACAGTATATGTACTCTTCATAGGTCCGCCGCCGGTTAGCATATACGGCGCATTGAACTCCTGAAATGCCGCGATGGTCTGAAGCACAAGATTCACGAAAATGACGTTTTTAAGCTGGGGCAGAGTTATCGAGAAAAACGCCCTTATCCTGCCGCATCCGTCGACCTTTGCCGCTTCGTAGAGTTCAGCCGGTATGGCTTTCAGTGCTGTGAGGAATAATATCATAGTCGAGCCGAATTCCCAAAGTCTGAGAAGGATTATCACAAACAACGCCTTATCGGGATCGCCGTACCAGTTTACAGGTGAAGCGCCCATTATCCCAAGGAACTGATTCACCAGTCCGCCGGATGTGAACAGATACTGCCACATTATCACAACAGCAAGATTTGAGCCAAGTATCGAGGGAATGTAGAAAACGGTACGGTAAATGCCTATCCCGCGTATCTCAGCAGACAGAAGAAGAGCCGTAAGCAGTGAAAAGAGCAGCTTCATCGGAACGAGCAGCACCGCATATTTCAGCGTTACTCCGACTGACTTTCTGAACGTATCATCGTGCAGCATCCTGCGGTAGTTGTCAGCACCGACATACTCAGGCGGACGCACATTATCATATTCTGTAAGTCCGAAAGCAAACGAGCATACGAACGGATACAGCGTAAACAGCAGAAATCCGGCTATAAACGGTGCTATCAGCAGAAGTCCGGTATACCTTCCGACTCCGACCGGATTACTGTAAATGCGTTTTTTCATTTTCTTATTTTCTCCAGATATTCCGTTATCGAATCATAAAGCTCCTCAGCCGCCTCTGAGGTATCACAGGTGCTGTAAGAAACGCTCTCTATCGCAGAATTGCAGAATTCCTTGACGCGCGGAAGCTCCATATAAGGGCTTACCGGCAATGTATCCATAGAGTAAAGCTTAGTATCGTTTTCAATGGCAAGTCCTGTTAGCCTTCCGCTCGCCGCAAGACTGTCGTAAGCCTTTTGTGAAGCCGGTATTCCGCGTGTTGTACCGAGGATCTCAGCACACTCGCTGTTGTTGAGCAGAAAGTCCATGAACGCCGCTGCCTCATCGGGATGCTCTGTATGCGCCGAAACAGCGTAAAGCATCGAGGGCTTTACCATCCAGCCGCAGTTATTGCCAGAACTGCTGAGAAACTCGCCTGATACCAACTCGCCATCCGGAAGTACCTGCTCATACTTTCCGACAGAACTTCCCCACTCACACAGACCTGCAATACGTCCGCTTATAAATTCCGGCGACTGATAGAGCGCAGCATTTCCGTCCTCGCCGCTGCGCTCGCTGACTTTTCGGATGATGTGTTCGTCCTCAAGTCTCTTGTAAAAGTCGAGAGCAGTACGTATATCATCCTTTGTGAAGCCGAGCCTGCCGTCAACAGAAATGAACTCCCTGCCCGTAAGCTGCTGAACATACACGGCAGCAAGATACCATGCTGTTCCGCCGGACTGTATATCCAGATCGAGCGGATATTTGTCGTTTTCGCGGAATTTATCTCCAAGCGCAAAGAGTTCATCCCATGCAGCCGGATATTCAGCTCCGAGACTTTGATAGGTAGCGGAATTGTAAAAAAGACCTCTTCCCGTAATTGAGACAACCGCTCCGTTAAGATGTCCGGACACTCTTCCGAGCGAAAGCACATCCTCATCCACCCCCGAAAGATCAAGGTGATCCCTCAGTTCATCAAGATCATAGAAGCCCTTTCCGTCCGGCGACATTGTTACGAGCCAATCGTAGTTTATCTGCATAATATCAGGCTCTGTGCCGCCGCTTATCTGAGCCGCAGTCTTTTCGCTCCAGCCGTCCCAGCCGCCGTATTCGGGAACTATCTCTATTTCCGGATGAATGGTATTCCACAGTTCTATCGCCTTGAGGGTAGCTTCATGACGGTCATCACCGCCCCACCACGAAAACCTTATCGTACAGCTGTCAAGACTTCCGTCAGGCGGAGTAACGCTTCCATCTGATCTTCTTCCGCAGGCGCACATGACCGCTGCACATAACGCCGCTGCTGTTCTAAGAATAAAGCTTTTCACATTCATTCTCCCATTTTTACTATCCAATAGCATAAAAACGTACCGGCAAAAAGCCGGATCCAATAAATATAATGATGTATATATTATACATTATCCGGATAAATAAATCAATAGGGATACCCGATAACAAAAACGTCATAATCTTTTCACAGAACTGTCAATAAGGTGAAAAAAGCTTCACATAACATTTTCAAAAGCTATACAATTACTGCAAATTCATATCACACAGCACGGATATAATAAGACCATAGCCTGAGGGAAGACCTCAGAAACAAAATCTATAACGAAAAGGAATGTGAATTTTATGAATAACCAGTTTGATAACAATTACAATAATTTCAATAATTACTCAGAGGATAACACTTTCAGCTGTGATGCAAATGCCAAGCCGGCAAAGAAGAATCACACCGTTGCCAAGATCATTGCAGGTATCATGGCAGTTGCTCTGATCTCAACAGGTTCGGTAAGCGTTTACAGAGTTTTTGAAAAGAAAGACAGTTCAACACAGGTGATAACACAGTATGTTGAAAAGCCGCTCTCATCATCCTCAAATGCCGCTTACGCTGATCCTATGGGAATGATCGAAAACATTGAGACCTCAAACGATGTTCTTTCTACCGAACAGATCGTTGAAAAGCTTCTTCCGTCAGTAGTTGGCATCGAATCAGAGTTCACAGTAACAACCCAGTCCAACGGCGGAATGTTCATGTTCGGCGGCAGCGCACAGCCAAGTACACAGACAGGTACAGCTACCGGCACCGGTGTTGTCATCTCGGAGGACGGATATATCGTGACCAATGCCCATGTTATTTATGATACAGAGCATGGCGCAGGTCTTTCCAAGAATATCTCAGTTATACTAAATGACGATTCAAATTATGATGCAGAGGTCATCGGCTATGATACCGACCTCGATATTGCAGTGTTAAAGATCAAGGCAGAAGACCTTACAGCTGCTCAGTTCGGCGACAGCGATCAACTCAAGCAGGGCGAATCAGTTGTTGCGATCGGCAATCCTCTCGGCTTCAAACTCAAGAATACTGTAACTACCGGCGTAATTTCAGGTCTCGACAGAGATGTTACTATCAACGACAAGTCCATGACTCTTCTCCAGACCGATGCTGCTATAAACTCAGGAAACTCCGGCGGTCCACTCATCAATAAGTACGGTCAGGTAATAGGCATCAACTCATCAAAGATGTCTTCATCATATTCATCAGCTTCGATCGAGAATATCGGATTCGCTATCCCTTCAAACGAGGTCTCAAAGATAGTCAAGGACATCATGGATTATGGCTATGTTACAGGTAAGCCGCAGCTCGGCATAAGCTGTCAGGACGTTGATGAGTATACCGCAGCTAACTTCCGTCTGCCTGTCGGAATCTACGTTACATCCGTTACCGAGGACAGCGCAGCCGAAAAGGCTGGCCTGAAATCAGGCGACGTTATCACTGCTTTCGACGGTCAGGACGTTTCAACCTACGAAGAGCTCAATGCCGAAAAGAACAAGCACAGCGCCGGCGATACAGTAGAGATAACCTTCTCACGCAACGGCGAGGAACAGACTATCGAAGTAACTCTCGATGAAGCTGTTAATAAGGCAAAATAATTCAGGCTGCTATTTACAAATCCTCCCGGATGGTGTATAATATTACTTGAGCATATGCTCACAATCTTAATACCGGAGGAATTATATATGTATATCACCTGTCTCGATCTCGAAGGAGTTCTTGTACCTGAAATCTGGATCGCTTTTGCTGAAGCAAGCGGAATACCTGAACTCAAAAAGACTACCCGTGACGAACCAGACTATGACAAACTCATGAAATGGCGTCTTGGCATTCTCAAGGAGCATGGGCTCGGTCTCAAGGAGATACAGGAGACTATCGCTAAAATAGATCCGATGGAAGGCGCTAAGGAATTCCTTGATGAACTGCGTTCACTCTGTCAGGTAATCATCATCAGCGACACTTTCTCGGAATTTGCCGCTCCGCTCATGAAAAAGCTCGGTATGCCGACTATATTCTGCAACTCCCTTGAAGTTGCTCCGAACGGCGAGATAACAGGCTTCAAGATGCGCTGTGAGCAGTCAAAGCTCACAACCGTGAAGGCACTCCAGTCTATCGGCTTCGAGACTATCGCAAGCGGCGACAGCTATAACGATCTCGCTATGATAAAGGCAAGCAAGGCTGGCTTCCTCTTCAAGAGCACTGATAAGATCAAGGCTGATAACCCTGAGCTCCCTGCTTTCGAGACCTACGCTGAACTCATGGCTGCTATCAAGAAGGCTATGGACTGATCCGGTGTGCTGCTATGGGATTCAAATTCACAAAAAGTATAAAGCTCGGTAAAATCCTGAAGATAAACAAAACCAAAAAAGGTACAAGTGTAACAGTCGGCGGCAAAGACCTGAAAGTCACTGTAAATGATAAGAAGAAAGTCAAGGCTACCCTCACAGGTACTGGGATTTCTTACGATACCACCTTGAAAAACAACAAAAAATAACGAATGATACGTTCCTGCCGGATGGCAGGAACGTATTTCCTTTTCAGTACAGTTTATCCGGCAGCTGCATATAATGTAGTGTACCCTGTTCAGGCTGGACTGCACAGTTCAGGTCAGGGGGGATATTTTTGACAGTATGCAATGTGGAGATGCCGTCTTACACCTACGCTGTAAAAGCCGAAAAGCTTCTGCGCGCAAGAGGGTATCCATGTGAGATAAAAAGGATCGACCGTCCCGGCAGCAGCACCTGCGGCTTTATGCTATCAATAAGAGGTCACTGCCGTGAGGCTATCGGTATCCTGAAGAATTATTCCGTGCCTTTCACTCAGATCATCGGAGAGGAGTTCGACAATGCCGGTAAACTTCGATAACGCAGCTACAACTTTTCCGAAACCTGAAATGGTCATCCGTGCAGCCTCATACGCTATGGAAAAACTTGGCGGCAATGCAGGAAGAGGCGGTCATGCGCTGGCAATGAAAAGTGCTGCGGAGATCTACTCGGCGCGAGAAGTCATTGCCGGATTCTTCGATGCACAACCTGAAAACGTAGTATTCGCACTGAACTGCACTCACGCACTGAATATGGCTATACAAGGCATTATGAACGACGGCGGACACATGATAATAAGCAGTCTGGAACACAATTCGGTCGCAAGACCTGCCGCAGCACTCGCATCGGCGAGGAAGGCTTCGATGTCCATTGCAAAGGTCTATCCGGAGGATCAGCGTACCGTTGAAAGCTTCCGGTCGCTGATACGCAGCGACACAAAGGCGATAGTGTGCACTCTCGCAAGCAACGTTACGGGACAGCTTCTGCCGTGGCGCGACATAGCTGCTCTTTGCCGCGAACGCAATATTTGCTTCATTGCCGATGGCGCTCAGGCTTGCGGTGTTACCGATGTAAAGCTTTCAGACGGCATAAATATACTCTGCACAGCCGGTCACAAGGGACTTTACGGTCTTGCCGGAACAGGTCTGCTGATAAGCGACGGCAAATTCCCGATAGTCCCCATAATACAAGGCGGGACCGGCACTGCTTCATCAAGTCTTGCACAGCCAATGCTGCTTCCGGAAGCTCTTGAAAGCGGAACACTCAACCTCAGCGGCATAATGTCTCTGAAAGCAGGTGTTGAATTCGTCAAGCGGATAGGCATCGAAAAAATATACGCTCATGAAAACATCCTTTGCCGATCATTCATGAACGAACTGAAAGGCAACGAAAAAATAACGTTCCTGCGACAGCCGCAGGCTTCTTATGTTCCGATAGTATCATTCACGATCGACGGCATACAGCCGGAAACTGCCGCTGCAAAGCTGTCCTCAGCCGGATATTACCTGAGAGCCGGCTTTCACTGTGCAGCTCTCGCACACAATTATCTCGGAACAGAAAATGGCACGATAAGATTCGCACCGTCAGTTTTCAGCAAAAAATCTGATGTTTCCGGACTATGTGAAAAAATAAAATTAATTATACCATAATAAAAATCATGTGAAAACTATTGAAATTATCTGAATTTGTGGTACAATATTATTATGAGGAATTGTGCAGTCAGCCAAGAGGGATTTTCTCCCTCTGTACATAGATAACGATTATTTGTATATGTGTAGAAATACCAATCCGAAAGGAAGTGAAACGTGTGAACTTAAACGATATTAAGTACGCTTTTCTTAGTATCATCAGCACCCTTAAATTCATTGATGTTGTGGACGTTGCTATCCTCGCCTACTTCATTTTCATATTACTTAAACTCATACGTGAAACAAGAGCCGGTCAGCTTATAAAAGGTATCGTCCTCCTCGTTGCAGGTTACTTTCTCAGCGAATTCTTCGGACTTAAAACCGTAACATACATTCTGAAAAAAACTCTCGACATCGGTCTCATCGCTATGATAATCCTCTTCCAGCCTGAACTCAGACGTGTCCTCGAAAAGGCAGGACGTACAAAATTCGATGTGCGTATGCTTGGTCTTGGTCAGAGTGCTGACGAAAAAACTCAGATGTGGCAGCCCGCTATCGTAGCTGTTTGCGATTCATGCGTCGAGCTTTCAGCTACCATGACAGGCGCTCTGATAGTCATTGAACGTGAGGTGCGTCTCGGTGAACAGATCGAAACAGGTACTATCCTGAACGCAACTCCCAGCAAAGAGGTGCTCGGAAATATCTTCTATCCCAAAACTCCACTCCACGACGGTGCTGTCATCATCCGCGACGGTATCATACTCGCCGCAGCCTGCTTCCTTCCTAAACCACAGAAGGATGAACAGATCAACAAGCGTCTCGGTTCACGCCACAGAGCTGCAATTGGTATGAGTGAAAATTCCGATGCTGTTGTTATCGTTGTTTCCGAGGAAACGGGTCAGATCTCAGTAGCTATGAACGGCGTTCTCACAAGAGATTACACTCATGATAAATTGAAATCACTCCTTGAAAAGGAGATCTATTCTCCGCAATCAGATATTTCTATCCCCGCAAAGAAGCTGCTCTCCTCCCACTCTGAAAGGAGGAAAAAAGATTGATAATACTGAAAAATATAAGAAAAAAGATCGTGAAAGGCGCTAAAGATAACCTTGCATTGGCAATATACTCGGTTATTATCGCCATACTGCTGTGGTTCGTTATCTCAATGACCTTCTACCCTTCCGTTCCTAAGACGCTGACCAACGTTAAGCTCAGTCTCGACATCAGCGGAACTTCTGCTGCCGACAGCGGTCTGAGTGTAATATCATGCGATGTCGATACCGTAAACGTAAGAATAAAGGGCAGCCGTACACAGGTCGGTACTATGACTTCCGACAGCCTTACCGCTTATATTGATGCGGAAAATATCACTTCTGTCGGCAAGAAAACACTCAATATAAAGGTCAAGGGCGGAAATGGTATCAGCTATGAGGTCGATTCTATATCACCTTCAACCGCAAACGTAGTATTTGATAAGTATGATACTCAGGAGTTCCCTGTATATGCAAAAACTCCGAACATAACCCTCGCTGAGGGCAAGACTATCGACACCGATGAATACTCGAAGGAGATCGACATCGTTTCGATAACAGGTCCTTCCGAGCAGCTCGATAAGATCTCGAAATGCTATGCTGTTTCGGCTAAGGCAGAAACACTCTCAGCTTCATATACCGTGCCAAGTGATACTATCGAGCTCTTTACAGAAGACGGCTCACTCATAGACCAGTCAATGCTTACCTTCAATAAAACAAGCTTCCTGATAAAAGTTCCGGTGCTTACGCAGAAAACTGTGGATCTCGCTGTTGTGCTCAAAAAAGCACCTTCCAACTTCAACACCAACTGGCTCATGAACCGCTTGTCGCTTTCTACGGATACGCTTACAATCGCTTCTGCAAGCTCTCAGGCAGATCTGCCTAAGAGCCTTGAAATAGGCATAATCAACCTCAGTGATGTAACTCTCGATTACTCGGCTACCTTCGATGTGGGAAAGGTGCTCGAAAAGGCAGGGCTCAAGAATCTCAGCAATACCTCTTATGTTACTGTCACTTTTGACAGTTCCGGTCTTGCTAAACGAGACTTCACGATAAGCAATGAGAACATCCACCTGAGCAATAAGCCTTCAAGCAATTATGAGTATTCTGTACTGTCGAACAGTCTGAATATAACCGTTATCGGGCCTGAGGACGTTCTGAAGGATCTCACTCCGAATGACTTCATCGCAGAGGCTGACCTCCTTGCAAGTGAAGCTTCTCTTTCAAGTGACTCTGATGTTTCTCAGTATTCAGCTGATGTTACAATATCATGTTCAGATCACAACAACGTCTGGGCAATAACTAAATCCAAGATCAATATCCAGAAATCCCCTAAGACCGATGAGATCTCATAATGCTGCACTAAACTGCCGGACATATGTCCGGCAGTTTGCAAATTATCAATAAGGGCTGTCTGACTATTGCCGGACAGCCCTGTTCTATCTCAAAGCAGCTGTCCGGAAGACGTTCGGCGTCCGCAGCTATTCAAGGGTACAAGTACCACTCCGGACAACGCTTCTTTTCTGCCGCTTACATTATTCTATGCTGAAACAGCCGAAAGGTACAATGAAAATTCTTACAGCCGGCAGATATATTATTGTCATTTTTGTCAGCATTATGTAATCTTTATAATAATTGCGTAATCGCAGTTATTCCAATCTGTCTTATAACTGAAAACTCTCTGTTATTGCAAATCCGGCGCAGATGAAGTATAATAAAAGCGTAAACAAAACAACTGTAATGATACCTCCAAAGATGATAAGCGGCTGCACACCGCTAACATCTCATACACACCTTTCAGAGTATAAAAATGCAGGGGCAGCCCAATAGGGCTGCCCTTGTGTTTATAGTGGATCATTTTTTCTTTTTGATCAGGAACATCATACCGCTGAATGGCGTTATGTTCATTCTGATACTGTTTCCGGAATACTCATAATCCGATTTTCCCTCGGGAGTTGTTCCGCTGTATTTCTGGCTATCCGAATCAAGAAGCAGTTCAACATCAAGATCGCTGCCTATATTCACGCAATAGTCAGCCTGATACCAGTCTGAGAGGTTGAGCACTGCAAGAATATCGCCTTCTGCACTCTTTCTGCGTATCGCGTATACGCATCTTTCAGTTGAATTGCAGTCCTCCCAAGCAAAATTAGTCGGGTCATAGTCATAGTGCAGTGCATTGTATTTAAGGTATATCCTGTTGAGTTCGATGATGTATTCCCTGAACGAATCATGCAGCGGGTATTTAAGCATATCCCAGTCCTGCTGACGTTTGCAGTCCCATTCACGCAGCTGTGCGAATTCGCTGCCCATGAAATTGAGTTTTTTTCCGGGATGCGCTATCATGTACATATAAAGTGCTCTTGCCTGAGGAAATTTCTCAGGATACTGTCCATTCATCTTCTGGGCGATAGTTGCCTTTCCGTGTACGACCTCATCATGTGAAAGCGGAAGGATGAACTTCTCATTGTAAAAATACAGCATTGAAAATGTAAGCTTGTGATAATCGCGGGTACGATAGATCGGTGCGCTCTGAAAGTATTCGAGTGTATCGTGCATCCAGCCTAAGTCCCACTTGTAATCGAAACCGAGGCCTCCGTCGAAAACCGGTGCTGTGACCTTCGGATACGATGACGAATCCTCAGCTGCTAATATTGCCGAAGGATGACGCGCTTTAAGTCCGCTGTTCATTGATCTGAGGAAATCTATCGCTTTAAGGTTTTCGCCGCGGCTCTCTTCACCGTTCCAGTAGATCATATTGCGGATAGCGTCCATACGCAGACCGTCAAAGTGATACACGCTCAGCCAGTAATTCGCAGCGGATTGCAAAAACGACTGCACCTCACCCTTTGAATGTATAAAGTTACGGCTTCCCCACTCATTATAACCTATATCATCAGTAGGATGTTCATAGAGCTTAGTGCCGTCGTACTCCGTAAGTGCATAATGGTCAACAGCAAAATGCACCGGCACAAAATCTATGATAACTCCGATATTGTGTCTGTGGCACTTGTCAACAAACTCCATGAGCTGCTGCGGATCGCCATATCTTGCAGTCGGTGCAAAGAAGCCCGTACTCTGATAACCCCATGATTCATCGCAGGGATGCTCGCTCAGCGGCATGAGTTCGATGTAGTTATAGTTGCTGCTGCAAACATAGTCTATAAGCATATCTGCAATTTCAGAGTAAGAATACCAGCCCTCTTCGTCCTCATCGGACTTCCTGCGCCACGAACCTAAATGAACCTCGTATATATTCATGGGCTTATCGCGGCAGTCGGTACGCTTTTCGAGCCACTGAGCATCCCCGAACTCAAAGCCCTCTATGCTGCGGATAACAGAACAGGTTCCGGGACGCAGCTCCATACCGAATCCATAGGGATCGCAGTGGTCGATAAACTTCCCTGATCTGTCGTAGATACGGTATTTATAGCGCATTCCCTCTTCAGCTTCAGGAACTTCGATCTCATACGATCTGCCGTCTATGACCGGCTGCATAGGTATCTCTTCACTCCAGCCGGTGAAGTCGCCGATAAGCGAAACTTTAAGTGCATTTGGAGCATATGTGCGAAAAACCGTACCATTTTTGCTCAGATGAGCACCATAATACTCATATGCTTCAAAGACCTCTCCCCTGTAAAACCTGTTAATATCCAAAATGTCACCTCTTTATGCAAAATATATCATCAGCTGTAATTTCTCGCGATCCGGAAATCTACCGAGCCTGAGAAAGGGTCATAAATAATATCGTCATTATCATCGTATGCCACAAGGTAGCTGTTCTTGTAGAACACCGGTACAAAATCGCCAGCATCGAGCAGTTCGCGCTCGAATCCGGTACACTTCTCAACAATATCGGGAACAGAATCGCAGTGAAGGATCTCAAGCGAACGCTTCCTGCCGTCCGAATCCTTTTTCAGTATACTGTCGTTTTCAAACTCGCTGAACAACGAAACCGTACTGTTCAGGTCAGCTTTTAACGGATAAAGTGCAACACTGTAATCACCGTTTTCAAGCCGCTGATAGAACTCATCCTGCTTGACTTCTTCGATACCGATATAAACACCTGTAACATCCTGCCACTGCTGTGAAAGCAGGTGTACATACCCCGAATCTATGGTGTCCGCACAAATAAGGATCTTCACATTATTGAACGAACCTACATTTAGCTCTTCTTTGGCTCTCTGCACACATTCAGCAGCTTCATCCGGCTTGTATACATCGAATATCTTATCAGATACCTGATCTCTGTACTTCTTTCCAGCAACCTCAACAGCAGGAGGTACGATGCCGCAGGCAGCCTCAACATCATCGCTCAGTTCGTCAGCAAGCTTTGTGCGGTCGATAGAAAGTGAGAGTGCTTTTCTGAGATCCTCGCTTTTGAAATAGCCTTCCTTCTGGTTGAAAACAAGTCCGAGAGTAACAGCGCTCTTCTCAGTAACCGAATACTTTGACGAACTGTAAGAACTGCTGAGAGTCGTAAAGCACTCTATCTCGTCATCCTTGAAGCACTGACGAACATCATCCTCATTTTTCTCAATTGTGAAGCTAAGATACGAAGGCAGCACCTGACGTTCAAGATTTGCGTTTATATCACACTTTTTCATATAAAGTATATTATGATGTCCATAAGGATCATAGTACCACTGACGCATATAAAATGCTCCGTTGGACATGACAGACTTATCATCAAGACCGTATCTGCCCTTAGTCGAAAGGAAGAATTCCTCATTGCAGGGCGAAGCCGGAGAAAGTGCGAGAAGTCTCAGGAACTCCGCCGAAGGGTAATCGAGGGTTATTTCGAGGGTATAGTCGTCAACAGCCTTAACGCCAGCCTCATCCGGCGACAGCCTGCCGCTGATGATGTCCTCGCCGCCCTTGATACATGAATAGCACTCAGCGTAAGGCGACTGCATTTTCGGATCAAGCAGCCGCTGAAAGGCGAAAACATAGTCCTTTGCAGTTACCGGGAAATACTCAGATTTCTCGATAATATCGTTTCCGTTATCGTCCTTGAACCAGTAATTATCCTTTCTGAGTTCAAATGTATATGTGAGGCCGTCCGGTGAGACTGAGTATTTGCTTGCATTGCAGCACGAAATAGCGCCGCTCGGCTCAGTCTGCATAAGACCGCTGTACATATTCTTTATTACAGTGTTCGATGAAGCATCATTTGCATACTGCGGATCAAGACTCTGCGGATTCCCCTGAAGAGCCGCATTATAAAGGTGACCTATACCGTCACCCTTATCTTTATTCCCGCATGAGACCGCCATCGAAGCGCACATCGCTGCACATATCAGGAATGGGATCTTTTTCACTGTTATCTCCTTTATTCAGAATATTTGTATATAGGCGAATACGTCCCCCTTTCGGGGGACGCTGTTTTTAGTTGAGTGTCAATGTAACGATAAAACCATCGGAATTATTTCCTGAGATCGTATAGGACTTGTTCTGCGGAACAGGAACATCGGTATTTCCCTCAGCAGATGCCGGAACATAGTAGACCTGATAAAGAGTCTGTCCGACTGTTATTTCAAGCGGTGCAGTGTTAGTATATGACTTGATCGTTTCGATATACTCTTCAAGGCAGAGATTGTTCTGCTTCATATAATTTGCATGAGGCTTTCCAACGTAGCGATAGGTCTGAGTTCTTGCCTGTTCACCGGTGATCGACTCCTTGCCAGCCGGGAATCTCTGGATAAATCCGTAATTAGCAGCATTTTCATCGAGCCATGCGTAGATGCCGGTAGGAGTATAATATCCCGAGCTTGAACCGTCCTTCGGGAAAACGCCCATATCAAAGGTCCTTGCTGTATGGTAATCAGTGTAACCGCCGCGGAAGCTTGAATATCCGCTGTTGAACTTGTCGTTCTGCTCTTCGAGTGTACGGAAACCGCCGATAATAGTAACATCTGTGTTCTTATGAGCGGCATAGAAATCGTTCATCCAGTTGTCGATATTACTGAGGGTTTCCTTATCGAGCCTGATAACGTAATCGCTTACGTTGTAATAATCGTTCGCCTTGTTGTTATAAACGGTAACAGGATCTGTATCGTCAGCCGGGAATTTATATTCATTTCCGGAATTTACGAGCACAAGATTACCTCTGTAAACGTCAGTTTTAGCGTGAGTTTCAGTAACGAACTGAGAAGCATCCGGTCTGAGAGTGTCGATAGCAGTTGTAAGGATGGTATCAGACTGCTTGCTGGTATCGAGGTTATCAATTATGGATGACTGTGTTGTTTCAGCAGCTGCTGTTGTGGTCTCATTTTCCTTATCTGAGCTTTCATCGCTTTTTGAGCAGCTTTTAACGCATGAAGTAAGTATAACGATAAACACAACTAATACAAGCACAACAGCAGCGATACGGTCATATCTGACTCTGTATCTCTTTGAAGACCGCTGTCTCCTGTGATTTCTGCGATAGTTGCCGTTACTCATATATATAGATCTCTCCTTAGAAGTAAAATGGTCATAATTCATCAATCTTAAATATTATAGCACATTTCACGTTATTTGTAAAGAGTTTTTTCAGATTTTTCAAATAAACTGCATATATTCACTCTTCGGATTCAAGTATCTTTTTGCGGTATTCAGTCGGAGTGCAGCCCTTATGCTGTTTGAACTGGCGCATGAAGTAAGAGTCGCTTTCGTAGCCGCATTTTTCTGCTATATCGCTCAGGGTCAGACTGTTATCCCGCAGGAGCTCAGCGGCATATTGCAGGCGGCTCTCAATGGCGTCCTGACGGCAGGTAACGCCGAAAGCTGCAAGGTAAATCCGGTGAAAATAAGCGCGGCTTATGCCCATTTTTTCTGCAAGGATGTCGGCTTCCCAGATCTCAGCCGGCGAACGGTATATCTCATCGCGGAGCTTCCTGAGCTTATTCAGGTGCGGAACATCCTTCTCATGTACACCTTCTTCACTGCCGTTAAGTGCAATAAAAATAGTACGCAGAGAGAGCTCCATGAACTCATCGTTGGCACTGTTCTGGCGCATAGACTGCGCCTTCATACAGCGAAGTATCCCCGAAACAACGTAATCATCCCCTACCTCTATCGGTTCATCTATGGGAATGCCGCTTGCTGAGAGGTACTGCTTATCGCCTGCGGACATCCTGAACAGTACATAGTCGCAGCAGAATTTTGTACCGAGAGCCGGTTGGAAATTCTGCATATATCCGCTTGAAAAAATCGCAGCCGAGTTGCCGCGCATTTTGATACGTCTGCCAGCCTTACTGAAAACGACAGGGCTTTTGAAGTAAAACAGTGCAGAATCCGTACTTATATCGCGTTTCATTTCAGCTTCTTCACTGCAGTTTAGATTGATTCTCGTGATCTTCATTTCCGGACTCCTTTACACTTCATATAGTAATAATACCACATAATCTTAAAAATAGCAATATCCAAACAAAAAGAGCGGACTTGCGTCCGCTCCTAAAATACTATTCAACGATCATATCTCGTTGACCTTTCTCTTCACATAAGTTGTGTGGAGAACCTCATGAGCCTTGTGGCTGCCCGGCTTCTCGAAGAATTCCTCATAAACCTTCTTGATAGCAGGGTTTTCATGAGACTGTCTGATAGGCATTGACTTATCGAGGTTGTAGAGAACCTTAGCTCTCTCTTCTCTGATGTCAACGAAGTTTCTTATGCCCATTGGTACCTGTGGCTGACCGCCGCCGTTTACACAGCCGCCCGGACAAGCCATGATCTCGATGAACTGAGCATCGCACTTGCCTGCTCTGATGTCGTCGAGGATCTTTCTTGCGTTAGCAAGACCGCTTGCAACCTTGACCTTAACATTGAGGTCGCCGACATTGTAAGCAGCTTCCTTGATTCCCTCAGTACCGCGAACCTCAGTGAGGTCAGTAACATTCTCGCCAGTGAGAGTATGAACAGCTGTTCTGAGAGCAGCCTCCATAACACCGCCGGTAGCACCGAAGATAACACCAGCACCTGTTGAGATTCCGAGCGGATCATCAAACTTCTCTTCCGGAAGTGAATTGAAGAGGATGCCTGCACGCTCGATCATTCTGCCAAGCTCACGTGTTGTGAGAGCGTAATCAACGTCAGGAACGCCGGCAGCACTCTGATCGTCTCTGCCGATCTCAAACTTCTTAGCAGTACATGGCATGATAGAAACCATAACGATATTCTTAGGATCAATGCCCATCTTCTGAGCCCAGTATGTCTTAGCTGTTGCACCGAACATCTGCTGAGGTGACTTACAGCTTGAAAGGTGATCGAGAAGATCAGGATAGTAGTGCTCACAGAACTTTACCCATCCTGGTGAACATGAAGTTATAAGCGGGAGAGTTCCGCCGTTCTGAACGCGCTCGATGAACTCGTTAGCTTCTTCCATGATAGTAAGGTCAGCAGCAAAATCGGTATCGAATACCTTATCGAAGCCGAGTCTTCTGAGAGCAGCAACCATTTTGCCCTCAGCGTCTGTACCGATCGGGTTGCCGAAGCACTCAGCAAGACCTGCACGTACAGCAGGAGCAGTCTGAACGAGAACTGTCTTCTCAGGATCTGCGATAGCTGCGAGAACTTCCTTAGTGTAGTCCTTCTCAGAGAGAGCGCCGACAGGACATACAGCGATACACTGACCGCATGATACGCAGCTTGTCTCACCGAGTCCCATATCGAAAGCAGAGCCGATATATGTCTTGAAACCACGCTCGTTAGCACCGATAACGCCGATACCCTGTGTCTTTGAACATACTGCTACGCAGCGGCGGCAAAGGATACACTTGTTGTTATCGCGGTACATATGAGCAGCTGAATTATCAACTTCATATTCATTCTTAACGCCATCGTAAACTGAAGCGTCTTCAACGCCGTAGTCCTTAGCGAGCTTCTGGAGTTCGCAGTTGCCGCTTCTGACGCAGGAGAGACACTTTCTATCGTGAGTTGAAAGAATGAGTTCAAGAGTCTTCTTTCTTGATTCGATAACCTTAGGAGAATTTGTGAGGATCTCCATATTGTTTGAGCATGGGTATACACAGCCTGCTACGAGACGGAAACCTCTGCCCTCATTTACCTCAGTAACGCAGATACGGCAAGCGCCGATCTCGTTTATCTCTTTCATATAGCAAAGTGTAGGAATTTCAAAGCCAGCCTTATGAGCAGCCTCAAGAACAGTGGTGCCCTTAGGTACTTCTAATTCAACACCGTTGATTTTGACAGTAATATTTTCCATTAGTATTCCTCCGCTTACTTCTTGATGATTGCCTTGAACTTACATGTAGCGATACAAGCACCGCACTTCACGCACTTTGTCTTATCTATCTCCATTGCAGCAAGCTTCTTGCCGGGAGCGATATAATCAGTTCTTGTGATAGCGGAAGCAGGACACTGCTTAGCACACATTCCGCAGCCGATACACTTATCCTTTTCAATCTCGAAGCTGAGAAGATCCTTACATACGCCTGCAGGACACTTCTTATCAACAACGTGAGCTATATACTCATCGCGGAAGCATCTGAGTGTTGAAAGAACAGGGTTCGGAGCTGTCTGACCAAGTCCGCAGAGGGAGTTAGCCTTGATATGGTAAGCGAGTTCTTCGAGCTTATCGAGGTCTTCGAGAGTACCCTTACCCTTTGTGATCTTGTCGAGGATCTCGTACATTCTCTTTGTACCGATACGGCATGGTGTACACTTACCGCATGATTCATCAACAGTGAATTCGAGGAAGAACTTAGCAATATCTACCATACAGTTATCTTCGTCCATAACGATAAGTCCGCCTGAACCCATCATTGAACCGATACCGATAAGGTTATCATAGTCGATCGGGATATCGAAGTTTGAAGCATCTATGCATCCGCCTGAAGGACCGCCTGTCTGAGCAGCCTTGAACTTCTTGCCGTTCGGGATACCGCCGCCGATCTCTTCGATAACTTCGCGGAGTGTTGTACCCATAGGAACTTCAACAAGACCTGTATTCTTGATCTTACCGCCGAGAGCGAATACCTTTGTTCCCTTTGACTTCTCAGTACCCATTGATGCGAACCATTCTGCACCATTGAGGATGATCTGAGGGATATTAGCATATGTCTCAACATTGTTGAGGATAGTTGGCTTCTGGAAGAGACCTTTTTCAGCCGGGAAAGGAGGTCTCGGACGCGGCTCACCGCGGTTGCCTTCGATAGAAGTCATAAGAGCAGTCTCTTCGCCGCATACGAAAGCGCCTGCGCCAAGACGGAGGTCGATGTCGAAGCAGAAATCAGTGCCGAAGATGTTCTTGCCGAGCATACCAGCTTCACGAGCCTGCTTGATAGCGATGTTAAGACGCTCAACAGCGATCGGGTACTCTGCACGAACGTAGATATAGCCCTGTGTAGCGCCGATAGCGTAACCAGCGATAGACATAGCCTCGAGAACTACGTGCGGATCGCCTTCGAGAACGGAACGATCCATGAATGCGCCCGGATCTCCCTCGTCAGCGTTACAGCAAACGTATTTCTGATCTGCGTTAGGAACGATATTTCTTGCGAGCTTCCACTTCATACCAGTCGGGAATCCGCCGCCGCCTCTTCCGCGGAGACCGGAATCGAGGATAGTCTGGATAACGTCCTCAGGAGTCATAGTTGTGAGGACCTTACCGAGAGCCTCATAGCCCCGTCTGCCTATGTATTCGTTGATATTTTCAGGATTGATAACGCCGCAGTTTCTGAGGGCAACACGGTGCTGCTTCTTATAGAAAGCAGTATCATCGAGAGCCTTGATGTTATCGCCGTCAACAGTTTCCTCATAGAGGAATTCCTTAACAGGATTGCCGCCGATGAGGTGCTCATCAACGATACGCGGGATCTCTTCAACGTTAACGCGTGAATAGAATGAACCCTCAGGATAAACGATCATGATAGGTCCTCTTTCACAGAGACCGAAGCAGCCTGTCTTTACGATCTGAACTTTATCTGTAAGTCCCTTAGCAGCGAACTCCTTTTCGAGCTCCTCGATGATCTTCGGAGAACCGGAAGAAGTACATCCTGTACCGCCGCACACGAGGACGTGTCTTTCATATTTTGAAGCAGCATTGCCGTGTGTTCTGAGGGCTACCTCACCAGCCATGCTGTCTCTGATAACCTTGAGTTCTTCAAGAGTTTTCATAAATTAACCTCCTAAGTGATATTATGTTGGATCAAGCGTATTTAGCGATGATCTTGTCTACATCGTCGACTGTGAGACGGCCGTAAACGTCCTCATTTACTGTGAGAACAGGTGCAAGACCGCAAGCGCCTATGCAGCGGCAAGCGTCGAGCGAGAATTTACCGTCAGCAGTACATTCGCCGCCGCCGATGCCAAGCTTTTCCTGAAGCTTGTTGTAAATATCACCGGAGCCTTTAACATAGCAGGCTGTACCAAGACAGACTGAGATTGTATATTCACCCTTCGGGTAGAGTGAGAACTGTGCATAGAAAGTTACAACACCGTAGATCTTCTCAAGCGGGATACCGGTATTGTCAGAAATGATGGTCTGAACTTCGATAGGGAGATAACCGTAGATCTCCTGAGCTTTCTGGAGAATCGGCATTAAAGAGCCCTTATCGTCCTTCTTCTCTTCGATGACCTTGAGAAGCTGCGCCTCCTGTTCAGGAGTACCCTTGAAGGGAACAGTTGATTTAGCTGAATTCATTAAATGAACCTCCTTGTATTTAGCTGTGAAAAATGTAACAATAAGTCTTATGACTTTACATTCCAGACATAGGGAATATATCACATTCCACATATCATAATGTATTATACCATACAAAAAAGAAAAATTCCATTTCTAATTTGACCTAAATCGGCATTGTATTTTTGTTGGTTTTACACAGTTTTCACATACTAAGATTTTACACACTAACAAAATTGGGCTAACCGTGGTTAACAAAACCGAGGCTTTGTTTCTCAGACGCAACAGCATACAGACTTTCTTTATAATAAAAACGCATTTCTTATTGATCAAGTGAATACTTTATGTTATAATAGTATAAAATCATTATAAAAGATTTAAAGGAGGCAGACAAATGTTTGACAAAAGTATATATGTCCGGCATCTCACCACTCTCAGGAGCTGCCGCAAGAAATACACTATCATATTCTTCTATTCGATAGCATCGAGCATAATGCTGCTGCTTTACGGTTTCCTGAATCTGGTGAGCATCAGTCCTGATATGTATATACTGAAAATGACCGAAAACAACAGCAATCTTCTGTCGCCGAACTATTTTGTGCTATTTATTGATTCATTGATAGTCGCTCCCCTCGCCCTCTACTTCGGACTAAGGGTAGCTATCAGTCAGCACGACCTCTCGGCTTTACTGAATATCCTGCTGCTGACAAGCAATCTTATACTGTTTTTTGTAAATCGGGACTGGGACTTCTTCCACCGCGTACCGATAACCTTCGCTTTTTATGCGTTATTCTGTGTTACAGGCATATTCTTCTCAGTGCTCGGACTAAAAACCAATTTCCGGTATCACTGGCTCGAAGAACAGGATGGCTTTCCGCATTTCAGTGAGCATCTCGCAGAATACGAGATGTACGGCAGGAACTGGGACAAATACAATCCGTACATCGCAGAGAGCGAACGCCGCAGCAAAACCGCTCAGGATCATATGGACGAGCTCCCGCAGCTCTCACCCGAACAGCCGGACAAGCCGCAAAGCAATCCCACAAAAGATTGAACTATAATTTATGTGTATTTGTTTGTAGTCTCTGTACACTGTACAGAGACTACTTTAATTATCAATACATATTTACAAAAAATTCACATTTCAAGCTGCTCATATTTTATTGACAAATCGCAGCGATTATTGTATATTTATCTTGTATCATAACGTATCCGCAGGCTTCGCAGCAGGTGTACTGCACTGCCCCTGTTTCTTCAGTCTGACGGTAAGGAGGAAATCATGAATCTGCCAAACGATCCGGCTATTCTTTTAAGCTATGTAAACACCAAGCTGAGAGACGACTTCTCTTGTCTCGACGAACTATGCAGCTCTCTCTGCGTTTCCAAAGAACAGATAGAATCCAGATTATCGTCTATCGGTTACGTTTACGATCCGGAAAAAAACTGCTTCCGCTGAGTTATCTTCCGCGGAAAGCCCAACCAAAACGGGAGGAAAACATGAATCAATTTTTCAAACACGCAGCCTCAGCACTTATGAGTGCAGTTCTGGCTGTGTCTGTACTGCCCGCCGCTAAAGTCTCAGCGGTCAGCGATGATACCGATCCTGAGGTCATCGTTACCTTCGATATAAGCGAAGAGGGCGTTTCTATTGCAGAAAATGATGACGGAACTGTACCGGAGCTTACTGATATTTCCGGTAATGTCGGAAGCTCATTAAGAGTTCCGAAGGTTCAGCTCGTAAAAGAAGGCTGTATTTTCAACGGCTGGACTGATGACGGTATCAGAGGCTTAGCACCCGGCGAGGTATTCCAGTTCCCGGATGCAGAAATAACTGTATTGAAGCCCGTGTTCTCGATCGAAGGCGACAAGAATTTCCACAAGGTCGAGTATCAGATCGAATTAGAGGGAAAAGTCTACGGAAAGACCGAGAAGCCGCGTAATAACTACGGAACTCCGGGCGATTTCATGACAGTATCTACTATGCTTATGAGCAACGATAAGTACAAGCTGTTCGATTACTTCATCGACGGAACTTATCTCCTCGAACGCGGAAGACACTTCGTTATGCCGGACCGCGATGTCATCGTAACTCCGAACTGGAAAAAAATGTATAACCTTACCTATACCGCCGGCGATGTAGACAGGATCGTAGGCGCTGAAAATATGTACTATACAGCTATGGAAACAGACGGTGTCAACCTCCAGAAGTCCGACCGCTTCTCCAGACTCGGCTTCAAGATAACAGGCTGGCGCAGCAGTCACGATGACCAGATATATCCACCGGAACTTCAGTATACTATGCCTTCTGAAGACGTTATTATGTACGCTGTTTGGACTCCTATAAACTATCACTTCATCTTCAGAACTTACGATGATACTGAGTGTGCCCATATCACTGCCAAAACCGACACCTCTTTCATCGTGCCGGAATGCACCTCAGTCAAGCCGGGCTATAAGTTCGGCGGCTGGGACATCGAGGGTACTGTTTATCAGCCCGGTGATGAATTCTTCGTTGAGGGCGTTATAATCGGTCTCGGATACACGATCAATCCGGTATGGCTCAAGGACGATGAACCAAGCACTTCCTCGGATGTTACACTCGCCGGAGATGCAAATCTCGACAATGTCGTAGATATGTCCGATTCCGTAATGGTTATGCAGGCATATCTTAACCCCGAAAAATACGGTGAAAACGGATCCAGCGATGACCACATTGATCCGCTGGGACTTAAAAACGCCGATGTTGACGGCAAGAACGGCGTAGATCTCAACGATGCACTTCTCATCCAGAAGTACGCTCTCAAGATCATAACAAAATTCTGATGCAAAAAGGGTGTGATAATATCACACCCTTTAAGTCTGTCAAAAAAACTTCATTTCAATAAAAAGTATTATCGGGCGCATTCTGTGCGCTTCCCTTTACGGAAAAAGCGGGCTGCCGAGCCGTAATCTTGCGTTACGTATTCGGTAGCCCACGAAACTGCCCGAGGGGGGCTCCCCTCCGTGCGCCCGTGTTTTATTTCACATAGCAGCTACCTTTTTATATCACGCCAAGACCTTCAAGAAGAAGCTTCGTACCGATCAGGATAAGTATAACTCCGCCTGCAAAAGCCGCCTTGCGCTCATATTTGCTTCCGAATTTGTGGCCTATCCACACTCCTATGAGTGAAAGTCCGAACGTAATAACGCCGATAGAGGTAACCGCCAGCAGCAGATTCACCTCTTCCGCCACGAAAACTATACCTACTGCAAGAGCGTCTATACTCGTTGCGATAGCAAGCACGAACAGCTCACTGATAACAAGCTTGTATTCCTTGCCGCCTTCGTCCTCATCCTTTTCAAAAACAGCTTCAAGTGCCATTTTACCGCCTATGACAGCAAGAAGTCCGAACGACACCCAATGGCTCACAGAGGTAATGTAATCCGCAAATCTGCTTCCGAGGAAATAGCCTATCAGCGGCATAACTCCCTGAAAAACGCCGAAAAACATCGCGGTAATCACAGCGCCCCGAACATTTATCCTTTTCATGGTAAGACCTTTGCAGACGGATACCGAAAATGCGTCCATAGCAAGTCCTATCGAGATCAGAATTATTCCTGTAATATCCAATATACTTCACCTCAACTCAATTATTATATACCATATGCAGTTTGAGGTCAAGTTATAACTGTTTGTCCGGAATAACACAGCGCTGCGTATATGCTGTACTCATATTGGAACTTATCTGTAATTTATTGAGGGAAACCCTTTTGAAAAAGGGTTCCGCCAACAGCGGCGGTCCCCTTTGTCCTTCGGACATCTCCCCGCACTGCGGGGAGTCACCCTCAAACTCCCTTCCTAAAACTTTCGTCTGGTTTTTTTCGCAATGGTATAAATATAGCCGGAGGTCATTAAGACTTCCGGCTTTATTATTCTATCCCAAAACGTATACCATTGCGAAAAAAACGAAATAAAAGTCTTTGGAAAGGGGGCTGGGGAAGAACCTTTCTTCAGAAAGGTTTGCCCCAGTAAGCTACAAATAAACTTCCATATGGGCACAGCACGTATGATACGCTGTTATTCTTCCTCGGGCATTTCCCAGTTGTGGTAAACATTCTGAACGTCGTCGTTGTCTTCGAGGTGTTCGAGAAGAAGATTCATTTTCTTGATATGCTCCTCGTCTGTGAGGGTAGTGTAGTTAGCCGGGATCATCTCAGTTTCAGCTGAGAGTACATTATATCCCTTGCCTGCAAGTCCCTCGCGGAGGGCGTGAACGTTCTCGGGAGCACATTCGATCTCTACTGTCTCTTCATTGATGTCGAAATCATCGCCTCCGAATTCAAAAACATCGTCCATAACAGCGTCTTCGTCAAGGCCTGTATTTTCGAGGATAACGATACCCTTTCTGCTGAACATGAACGATACACAGCCAATAGTACCGAGGTTTCCGCCGAACTTATCAAAATAGTGACGAACCTCTCCGGCTGTTCTGTTTCTGTTATCTGTAAGGCACTCAACTATAACTGCAACGCCGTTAGGACCGTATCCCTCATAGGTGATATTCTCGTAATTGTTCTTATCCTCGCCGCCGGCAGCCTTCTTGATAATTCGCTCGATGTTATCGTTAGGCACGTTGTTTGCCTTAGCCTTAGCAATAAGGTCACGGAGCTTAGCGTTGTTGTTAGGATCAGGGCCGCCCTCTTTTACGACAACTGTGATCTCTCGACCGATCTTAGTGAAGATCTTGCCCTTAACAGCATCGGTTGCTTCCTTTTTACGTTTGATATTGTTCCATTTTGAATGACCTGACATTGTTTAACACTCCTATCTGATTATTATTCGTTTATCTATTTCACTTTCATCGGGTATCTGAAATATACCCGCGAATTTCTCTTCAAGTCCCTTGTCAACGTAATAAGCGCTGACCTTTCCTTCACTCACAAGCCGATTTCTCTCAGCGATGCGCTGTTCCCAGAGTTCATCGGAAATATCGAGGTAATGCAGCTCGCAGGAGACCTTGTTCTGCGAATAGAACCTTCTGGCATACTCTCTCTCAGCGGAGGTCCAGAAGCCCCAGTCGAGGATAACATTTTTTCCGGAAGCAATGACCTCCAGCGATTTACCGTAGAGGTAAGCCTGAGTACGGCGGACATATTCATCCATCCTGTCGCCCGCACCCTCCGGGAACAGTGAAAGAGTTATCTCGTCAACTGAAAGTATAACAGCATTGTTCTTGTTTCTCAGACCTGCCGCATAGGAAGTCTTACCGCTGCAAAGCTTTCCGCAGGTCATATATACCTTAGCCATCGTTTTCTGTCTCCTGTGATATTATAACGTCGAATATCTGCGTGATGCGTTCATTTTTTCCGGTAAGGAAGAGATAGCCGAAAAGGCTCTCTATCGCGGTCGCTCTGCGGTACTGAGCAGCCTCGGCGTGTTTCGGAACGGTATTTCCGGTAGCGTTTCTTCCGCGTTTCAGAACTGCAAGCTCATGCTCATCGAGCATATCAGCCACAACGTCATAGGCTGCCGACTGAAACTCCGCACACACAAGCTTTATCTTCGCAGAGTGAAGCTTCGCCACAGGCATATTCGCCTTTCTCAGCAGATGCTCTCTCACAAGCATATCATAAACGCTGTCGCCGAGAAATGCAAGGCTGAGCGGACTGTAATTATTCGCCTCACGCACTGATAAGTATTCTTTTTCCATATTATTCCACAAAATCGAACTCAAAGCCCTCAAGGTTAACGGTATCGCCTTCCTTAGCGCCCATTTCCTCAAGCTTGGCGATTATGCCGCTGTTGATGAGCACTCTCTGGAAATACTGGAGCGATGAATAGTCGTCCGGATCGACAGTCCTCATAATAGGCTGTATCCACGGCGCATCGACATAGTATAAATCGTCCTCGAAGGTGATCTCGAACTTCTTGTCAACGCCGAGCATTTCGTCGAGTTCCTCCTGCGGTATCGGCTCTGCCTCGTACTCCTTTATCGGCGGGAGCGTATCGAGAACCTCTGAGACCTTGCCGATGAGTTCGGCAGTACCCTTTGTAGTTGCGGCAGAAATACAGAAGAACGGTATGCCCTTATCCTCGATAAATCTGCGGAGATCCTCTATCTGCTCATCTGTCGCCATATCGGACTTATTTGCAGCAACTATCTGCGGACGCTCTGCAAGCTCCGCATTGAACTTTGCAAGCTCCTGATTTATGACCTCGAAATCCTCTTTAGGATCACGTCCCTCAACTCCGGATACATCGACAACGTGTACAATAAGACGGCAGCGCTCAACGTGTCGTAGGAACTCATGTCCCAGACCTATGCCATCACCTGCCCCCTCAATAAGTCCGGGGATGTCCGCCATGACGAAAGACTTCTCTTCATCGACCTTGACAACTCCGAGAACGGGAGTAAGCGTTGTGAAATGATAATTTGCTATCTTCGGCTTAGCCGCGCTTACTACCGAGATAAGCGTGGATTTTCCGACATTCGGGTAGCCTACCAGACCAACATCTGCAAGGAGTTTGAGTTCGAGAGTGACCTCAAAAGCCTCACCGGGATAGCCCGGCTTAGCGAAACGCGGTATCTGTCTTGTAGACGTAGCGAAGTGGACATTGCCCTTTCCGCCCATACCTCCTCTTGCGAGTACCTTCGGCTCATCTGTGGACATATCTGCCATTATCCTGCCGGTATTTGCATCGCGGATGACAGTTCCTCTCGGAACTTTGACTATCAGCGGCGGAGCGCTCTTTCCGGTGCAGTTTCTTGCGCCGCCGTTCTGACCTCTCTCAGCAACGTATTTGCGTTTATATCTGAAATCTATCAAGGTCGAGAAATTGTCATCGACCTGAAAAACGACATCGCCGCCTCTGCCGCCGTCGCCTCCGTCAGGACCTCCGGCAGCCACGTACTTTTCGCGGTGAAAAGACACCGCACCATCGCCGCCGTCACCTGCTTTGATTTTAATTCTTGCCTGATCAACGAACATTTTCCGCGACCTCCTTGACATCTAAAGAAAAATCCCAAGCGGAAAGCTCGGGATTTATTGTCTTGTAATGCGTGATTACTGCTCGATCTCGTAAACTGAGACCTTCTTACGGTCACGGCCGTAACGCTCGAACTTTACCTTACCGCTAACTGTTGCGAATAAAGTATCGTCTGAACCGATACCAACGCCCTCACCGGGATGAATGTGAGTACCTCTCTGACGAACGAGGATATTGCCAGCTTTTACAAACTGACCGTCAGCTCTCTTGACACCGAGTCTCTTAGCCTCAGAGTCACGTCCGTTCTTAGTTGAACCAACACCCTTTTTATGAGCAAAAAACTGCATACTGATCTTGAACATACTTACACCTCCGAAATAGTGATTTTGATTGTTTCGGGAAATTCCTCAAGGATAGCCTCGAAATGTTCTTTAAGACGGTCAAGCAGACGTGAAGCCTCACTTCCGCCCGATGTCATACATCTTATGACATTCTCACCGACCTTAACATCCGGCTTGCAGCCGAATTCATCGAGGATATTCACCATCAGCTGAACTGCTGATGAGACAGCAGCACACGCAACGTCCCTGCCGCTTTCAGCAAATCCGGCGTGACCGCTCAGTTCAAATCCTTTCAGACTGCCCTTTGATCCATAGAATTCAGCACGGATCATGCCTTGATAGATTCGATCTTTACCTGAGTGTAAGGCTGTCTGTGACCCTGCTTCTTCTTCTCACCCTTCTTAGGCTTGTAAGTGAAAACTGTGATCTTCTTAGCCTTGCCGTTCTTAATAACCTTTGCTGAAACAGCTGCACCGTCAACGTAAGGTGTACCGATCTTGAGTCCATCGTCTGCTCCGAGAGCAACTACCTTGTCAAAAGTAACTGTCTCATCAGCCTCTGCTGCGAGCTTTTCGATGAAGAGAACGTCTCCCTCGTTTACCTGATACTGCTTTCCGCCGGTTTCAATAACTGCGTACATATTGTGGCACCTGCCTTTTCAATAAACTCGCTGCGACGGGGTGTGCGGATGCACAGCTTGTTCGCCCGTTTACAAGCGGCAATAATATTTTATCATACCATGCAGGATTTGTCAAGCACTTTTTTACGATTTTTCGTAAAAAGCCCGAAACCTCTTGCTTTATAAAAAAGCCTGAGCATAACGCTCAGGCTTTTGATTTTACCAAACCTTGTAATTCTCAACGTTTATCTTGTAGGAAGTACCGGGAACATAGAGGTCGATAGGCTTGATCTCGTTGCCTTCCTCCTTGGACTTGTCGATAGCCTTCTTGAGTTCGTTGAATGCAACGCTGTTTGTAACGATGCGTGTTACCTTCTCCTGTTCAGGTTTCTTGTTGAAGTATTCAAGCACAGCCTGCTGGAGGTAGAAGTAGGAACGAAGCTGAGTTTTTCTGAATTCGATCTGAGTTGTGTCATCGCCCTCGCCCTCGATGAGGAAGAGGCTGTCGCCCTCTCTGTAACCGAGAGTAAGCTTAGCGAATATCTCAGGGATGAATATCCTGATCTCGGCAGCAAGAGCCTTATCGCCTGTCATTTCCTCAACCTTTTTGCTCATCTCGTTATACTCTTCACGGCTCTTGATAGTAGTCATCATCTCGATGGTTTCCCTTGCAGCTTTCATGACTGTATCCTTATCGAACGGACACTCATCGTCAGCGCGGTTCACAAATATACCGTACTGCTTCTCGCAGGTGAAGCCGTCACCCTCTGGCCATGAGTTAACGTAATCAAGGAAAAGCTTTGAAAGCTCATTGCAGACAGATCCGTTCACACGCACTTCTGTTATTTTCTTATCCTGGAAACGTGCAAGATATATTCTGATCCAGTAGTATTTCTTTGAACCGAGATACTTTGAGATCTCGTCCTTGAGATAGCCCATGAGCATGATAGGCTGCTTCTCCTTAACGCCGATACGTACAACAGACTGGCAGTACATATCGAAATCGTAGTGCTGTCTGAGGTAATCCACAGAGAAATGCACCGGATTCTTCTTGTTCACAGACTGATCTATCGGATGCCACAGACCTGCATAGAAAATATCAGCAGCCATCTGAGCAGCCTCCTCATGAGTCATTCCCTGAGCGTCAACAGGATCAATGAGCGGCTCATCGAAATCATCGTTCTTAACAATGAATACGACCTGAATAAGCTTGATCTCGCCCTTTTCCTCCATTCTGCCTACCTGAACGTCAACAGTGAAGCCCTTAGGCATGATAACGCAGTCATCGTACAGAGTACCCTTGAGCTTCTCATTGAGCTTTTCGAGGACCATCTGCTTAACGTCTGCTGAAGGATTTTTAGTCTCCTGTTCAACCTGCTGATTCTTCTTCTTGTTAAATATTCCCACTTTGATCATACTCCTTATATAATTGATTTATTTACTGATTTATCACAGTGTAAGCCGGACTGCCGCCCAGCCCTCCTTGACATTTGCTTCCGGTCCGCTGAAGCCGACACCGATAAGTGCATCCACGACCTCGTTCATGCGTTCCTCAATGATTCCGGACACTATAAGAGTTCCGCCCTTTTTCAGATAGCGTACAAAAAAGTCCTTCATCGCAATAAGTACATCTGCCACAATATTTGCAGTTATGATGTCATACTTATCGCTGATCTCTGCGGCAAGCTTCTCATCGCTGAGTATATTGCCGTAATACGTCTTATAAAGTGCCGTATCAATATTGTTTTTCGCAGCATTTTCAGCAGCGGTAGCCGCAGCATTTTCGTCTATATCCACCGCAACAGCGCTGCCTGCTCCGAGGAGCATCGCGCCTATTGAAAGTATACCGCTTCCGCAGCCCATATCAAGCAGCTTATCGCCTTTATTGAGCGATTTTTCGAGCAGTTCCAGACAAAGCCTCGTTGTGTGATGCTGACCTGTTCCGAAGCTTGAAGCGGGATCTATTTCAAGTATGATCCTTCCATCGTCTCCGGAATATTCCTCCCACGAAGGTTTTATAACAAGTTTCTCCCCGACTTTAAGCGGTTTGAAATACTGCTTCCAGTTATTAGCCCAGTCCTCTTCGCGGATGCTTGAAAGCTCCGCTTCGAGTCTGCCGTAAGCACCTTCGGTGTCCTGAGCCTTCATTTCCGCAAGTACTGCCCTGATAGAGGTGAGCATATCAGCCCCCTGAGAATTAGAAGGCAGATAGACCGTAACACAGGTCTCGCATTTTGAAAGCCCCATAAGGTCATCGTCGATGTAATCCCACTGACCGTTCTTATTTTCAAGGAATTCGTTGAAATCCTCAGCATCCTGTATCGCAAAGCCCTTTATACCTATATCGGTAAGCTTTGAGCAAAGGAGCTCTATCGCTTCGGTAGCGGTGTAGATATTAACTTCAGTCCATTCCATTCAGTTATCTCCTTAATTGCATACGATCTTCAGATATTCTATAACATCTCCGCCGTCAACACAGCCGTCTCCGTTAATATCGGCAGCCTTGATCTCACAGGATCTCAGATCGCTTATTCCGGCAGGCAGAGCCGCCAGTTTTTTCAGATATTCATTAAGCAGCGAAAGATCATATTTGTCGATATTTCCGTCGCCGTTTATATCGCCCTTCTTCAGCTCAGACGATCTGCCGAGCCTTCTGAGGAAGGTAAGGTCAGCCCAGCCGACTTCATTTCCGTCCGCATCGACTATCCTTCCATAATTTCCATAGACCGCATCGACCGTAACGATGTTGCCGTATCCGAGACTGTACGGAGCTGCCTTTGTATCAACGACCTCATAAACATTTACACTTTTTTCATTTTCACAGTAGTATTCAACCGGTTCTATCGGGAATCCGGTATTTGTGGTCGTAGTCGTTGTAGTTGTGGTCGTTGTTGTGGTCGTTGTAGTTGTTGTTGTGGTGGTTGTTGTTGTAGTCTCACAGAGCTCAGGGAAATTGTGGTTACCGTCTCTTCCCCTCAGCACCCAGTATTCGTTGCCGCCGAGGTCGTAAAGGTCGTAAAGCTTCCTTACGTCGCTCGCAGGATCGAGCATATATATCTCATCGTCCTCGATACGCTCAACGTATACCCAGTGGTGACCATTCACATTTATGATGATATGGTAACCATTTATGAGCATAGGAACAAGCTCGGAAGCTACTTCTTCCCTTGTATAGCCATCGAGGTGATAATCAGCGATGAAGTCTATCTGCGGGATAAGCTGACTTATCGTACCCCAGCTCGCAATACCGCCGCCGTAAGTGAATCCGCCGCAGTTACGGTAAGCATCAGCAAGAACGCCCGGATTGAACTCCGACACGCTGCTTATTCCGAGATTGCTCAGCGCACGGTCATCTATCGAATTTGAATGAACAGCCATGACAGCGAGAGAAGTTATGAGGCAGCCTGAATTCGCCACTGTTGTACCGTTCATGCTGACATCGCCCCATCTCGGATCCATCTGGCTCCATGTCGAATAATCGTCAGCAGCCGAAGCCTGTACTATCGGACGCACCGAAAAGACTGCTGATACAAAGATAAGAAAAGCAAGAACAACTCCTGTCATTTTCTTTCTGGTGAATGAATGCATAACTACCCCCTGTTCTGTCGGCGTATTCAGCCGGACTTTTTTATTTTCGCCGCATATTCTGCGGAACTATGCTGTTTCATGTTTCTTTTTGTGCAGAGCCTCTCTGTAAGCCTCAAAAGCGGCTGTATAGACCTCTATCGCCTTATCGCGCTCCTGTTCCGAGAGTTCTTCACCGCCGTAGGCAGCCCTGTTGAAGAGCAGCTCGAGTTCTGAGATGTCCGCACCGCTGAAAAGTCTCACAGCTGCGGCAGTTTCAGCGGAAGTTACCGTTCTGCCGAGTCTGTAAATGCGGCATATCCTCTGCATAGCCGCGATAACGACTGCGGAAGGCTTTTTCTTTCTGCACATCCTTAAAAATACCTTATGCGTTATCATAGGCATAAGCAGGTATAATATCAATGCCAGAACAGCAGTACCGAATATGGTAAGACCTGCTGCTGCAAGAGAATTTTCCTCATTGCCTTCCCTATCGCCGCCGGTATTCATGTCTGTTGACATCGTTGGCTCAAAGACTACCCATCCGAGACCTTTGATGTAAAGTTCAGGATAAGCGTGAGCGTCCTTCGGAGTTATAACAAAATTTGCGTCGAGGTTGTCTGTTTTGCCCGGAGTCTGCATCAAGAAGCCCTCGCAGTATCTCGCCGGAATACCGCAGGCACGGGCAAGCAGTACCATAGAAGTGGCATATTCATAGCAAACGCCGCGCTTTGTGCGGAACAGGAAGTCCTCAACGTTTTCCGTCCTCGACTTGACGTAATCAAGATCGTAAACATAGCCGTTATTGAGGAAGTAGACCTCGATAGCCTGTGCTTTGGCGTAATCAGTTCCTTTTCCTGCTGTGATCTCCGCAGCGAGTTCTTTTATCTTGTTGCTGTTGTCGAAATTAAGAAGCTCGACAGCATTCTTATATGCTTTGTATTCTGATACGATTGTCTTGTAATCAGCGTAGAGCTTTTCAGCGGTATCCTCATTCTCATGCGCCTCATAGACATCGTAAAGAACGTCTCTTGCGTCCCTGAGAAGCTGCATATAATCCGCTGAGGAAACTGCATTTACCAGCTTTCTGTTCACCTCATCGTTCATGAAGGAATCCTCACAGTAATCGAAGGTGAAGCGCTCATTTCTCGCATATTCGTAATCATCCTGACTTATAACTCCCGAAACGGAGAGATCAAGTCTCGAATCGAAGGTCGAATCCCTCATGATCTGTGCATACTGCGGAACGGGTACAGATAAACCCGAACGGTATACAGAGTAAATATCAACGCTTTTGGTCTTCGGCATCTTGAATTCCTTGCCCACAAGCTCAGTGAGACCGTATTTAGCGGCAAAACTGCTGTCATACGCAGCCGCCTTCATAAGGCACTGAGGAAGATCGCCGGGATTTCCGACTACGCTCGGATAGCTTCTTATCCTCTTGGCAATATCAGAATCCAGATCCTTGCCTTTCCACGAATCGTTATCGAAATTATAGCTTGACAGTGTATTTGTTTTCAGGTGGAGAGGCTCGTCCGCCTTGACATAGTAAAGCGGTACGCTGTTATTTACGCCTCTGAACTGCTGACCGGACGAGCTGCCCCTGAATCCGCTGAGTGAAGCGACAAGTCTGTCGGTAAATCTTTCAGCAGCGATAAGCGACTCGACAGCCTCACGGTTCGCCTTGATCTGCGGCTTCGGAAAGACCGAAGCGACTATCATGAAGGTGAGTGTGAAAATGCCAGCCGAGGAGAGTATCCCTCTTTTGCCTACAACAACAGTTCTGCTGTCCTCATGAAGCTGGCGGCAGTATACCATCAGTCCGATATAGCTCGCAACGATGAGTATAATGAACTGAACAAACATTTTTTCGTATTCCTTACCGTATATGATAAAGGGTATCATCATGATAAGGAAGTTCATGAACACACGGTAGATAACTCTTGTGAAGTAGTATATGACCGATGCCATGAAAAACTGGAACAATATGAAAGTTGCCCACGAATACCAGACATTATAGTCGAGCGCGAGCTGCGGCGTGAAGAACCACAGCGCGTAGCTTATAGGCTTCGTTTCAAGAACGTCCGTGTAATAATCGTAACCGATGTGCGTTACAAATACAAATATCTGGAACGCCAGATAACCTGCTGCTATGTAGAGCGCTCCGCCGATAAGCTTGTGCTTCTGTACATAATCGAAGAGCCTGAACAGTAAGTATGTAGCTGCTACCGAAGCCAGAGCAAACATCAGATAGCCTTTCTTGTAAAAGTGATACATTATAGTCGTCATGATGAGAACAGTGTACCACAGAACAGGATCGGCGAAGGTCCGCTTCAGATGATCTGTAACAGCCGATGATTTTTTCAAAGTCACTTGCATAATTTATACCATTTTGAAGTTTTCGTCTTCATCAAGATACCAGAATTTAAGTCCGGTAGCATTAACGCTTTCAGCGCTTACACCGAGGATGCTCGTATTTTCCCTGTCCTCGATGACATCCGTCACCGCAGCGAGCTCGCTGCCGGCATCAGTAGTAGCGATAAGGCAGGCGCAGACATCATTCATCATGCCGCGCAGATCTATCCTTCTTCCCTCTGTCACCTTCACGGCGAGCACCTTCAGCAGAAGCTGTGCAGGATATTCCGGGTTATCGACCGTTTCAACGACCATATCTCCGCCTGTTCCGTAATATGCGAAATCACAGGCAATGCCCTGTTTTACGAGCAAAGTTACAAGACCGAACACAGAGCGGATGATCTTTTCCTCAGTTATAACGGCATATTCAGCCGAAGCGCCTGTTTTTCTGTAAAGGTCGAGGACTATGAGCGGCTGCACTGACGATGCAGCCTCATCAAGCCTTACCATGAGTTTATTCTTCTTCGATGAGAGCTTCCAGTTCACTCTTTTCAGCGGATCGCCCTCGACGTACTCCCTGTGCTCATATCCGGGGGAAGTATTGGCTGAAAACAGCATAGAAGTGTCACTTTCTTCCTCATCATCGCTTGTGAAAACGACATCTGCAATGCTCATGAAAAGCTGCGAAGACGATTTGATGTCCGGGATTTCCGGAACGACTCCGACAGATACAGGCTCTGGCAGAACGCCCTTTGCTGCAAGCCTCATGAATCCGAGGAATCCGCAGGAATACACCTTTTTAATGGATATACTGCCGTTTCCGCCGACTCTTCCTCTTACATCGAAGCTGAACTCAGTGCTTTCGTCCGTGAACATTGAAAGGCGGAAGGTCTTGTCCATTTTATCGAAAACCTCGCTCACTTCCGGCACTATCTCTATGACTGAAAGCGGAAGTTTTCCTGTTTTTTCAACCTTGACCTTGACCTTTATCGTATTGTTCTTGTTCACATAAGAATCGCATTTCAGGCTTATTTTTATGCGCTTCCTGCTGCTGACAGCCAGCGCAAACGAAATAAGCGGAGCGGTAACAAAAAATACTATCAGTATGATACCCATACTGCCGTCCATAAAGAAGGTAAACAGGTAGGTGAAGAAAGCGAGTGCACCTATACTGAAAATGGTCTGGATTATCTTTCTCATCTGCTCATCGACGGAACATCGCAGGTTTTCAGGAGATTTGTTATGTATTCCTCATTGCTGCTGAAGGCTGTTTTGCCCTGCGGCGAGAGGATTATTCTGTGTGCCAGAACCGAAACTGCAACATTTTTAACATCATCAGGAGTAACATACTCCCTGTCGTATATATACGCGAAGGCTTTTGCCGCCTTATACAGGGTTATACTGCCTCTCGGACTGATTCCGAGGATAGTATTCCTGTCTTCTCGGGTAGACGAAACAAGCTTTACTATATACTGCTTGACTTCGTCGGTAACTCTTACCTTTTTGACCTCTTCCTGCATCCTGAGAACGTCATCAGTAGTTATAGCAGGCTCGGTAATATTATTGATAGGGTTGTGCATCTCAGTACGTTCAAGAATATCGGTTTCCTCCTTGAATGTAGGGTAACCGAGCGAAAGCTTCATGAAGAAGCGGTCCATCTGAGCCTCAGGAAGGTGGAAAGTACCATAGGTCTCAACAGGGTTCTGAGTTGCCATAACGAGGAACGGCTTCGGAAGAACGTGGGTTTCGCCGTCGAGACTTATCTGTCTTTCCTCCATAGCCTCAAGCAGAGCCGACTGTATTTTCGGTGAAGCACGGTTTATCTCGTCTGCAAGGAGAAAGTTGCACATCAGCGCACCTTCACGGTAAACGAAGTCGCCTTCCTGCTGCATGAACATAGTAAAGCCCACAATATCCGAAGGCATAACGTCAGGAGTGAGCTGTATACGGTTGAACTTTCCGCCGATAGAGCGGGAAAGCGCGGTGATAAGCTGAGTTTTTCCGACACCGGGAACGTCTTCAAGAAGGACATGACCTTCACAAAGAAGTGCTGCGATAAGTTTAGTGATAGTTTCATCCTTGCCGACTATGACCTTAGCGATAGAGCCGGTAAGCTTTGTAATATCAGAATTCATATGATAAACCTCATAAATATAAAATAAAGATTCCATCCTTTGAAGTCACAAGAACCGGCAAGCATGACCGGCGTGATACAAAAAACCTAGTATGAATATTATACCATATTTTAAAACTGTTATCAAGTGAAATATACGTGAAATATCGAAGTTGAATCTTGTGCATCATAAACAAAAGCACCGTCGGAATTTAAACAGAATGTTACTAAGTATAATAAATAAATAGCGCAAAATACAGCTATAACCGCAATTTTTCATATAGCAGCGCCCCGGAAAGCAGTTGACAAATCGCAGGCAATGTGTTAATATATTAGCATAAAATGCAGGTATTTTACTGAAAAGGAGAGATGAAAATGTTATATGAATTAATGGGCATTATGGCGGCTGCTCCGGCAACTGGTGACAATTTTCCGGTGAAAAAGCTTATAGCGGTCATCGTTATCGCCGTTGGAATACTCGTTCTGCTGAGCATTTTTGCAGTTGTTGCAGGCAAAAAGGAAGAAGAGGGAAATCCCGGAGAACACGATCCCGAAGAATTCAACACAAGAGATGACGGATAATTTTTAACTTGTACCTCCGCATACACTATATAAATAGTTATGCGGAGGTGTTTTTATGATCTGCACCCTTGAAGAACTGCGGCGAAAGGAAGTTATCGACATTGAGACCGGCGAAAGACTCGGGTTCATTGATGATGTCCGCATCGACCTCAGCACATCTGAGGTGCTTGAACTCGTCATCTACGGCAGATTCAGGATATTAGGGATTTTCGGAAGGGATACCGATACAGTCATCCCCTGCTCGGACATTAAAGTTGTCGGCAGCGAAGTCATACTGATAGAACACGCAAGAAAGCCCGAACAGACAAAATCACCAAAATGCCAGAGCGGCAACACTTTAAGTTTGTTCAATAGTTTTCACGGAACTACTTGAAATTTCTTTCAGAAAATGATATAATATTAAGGCAATTCGCACGGTCGTGTTTTTGTGGATTGGTGCGTTCATGTGAACGTTGTCCGCAAGCCAAACGCGCCGGAGGATTAATATAACCAATTTTTAAGGAGGACTACACCATGGGAGTAGTATCAATGAAACAGCTTCTTGAAGCTGGCGTTCACTTCGGACATCAGACAAGAAGATGGAACCCGAAAATGGCTCCGTACATTTTCACAGAAAGAAACGGAATCTACATCATCGACCTTCAGAAAACTGTTAAGAAGCTCGAGGAAGCTTATATGTTCGTTCGCGACATCGCTTCACAGGGCGGCGAAGTTCTCTTCGTAGGTACAAAGAAGCAGGCCGGCGATTCCGTTAAGGAAGAAGCTACAAGAGCAGGCGCTCACTATGTAAACGCAAGATGGCTCGGCGGTATGCTCACAAACTTCAAAACTATCCAGACAAGAATCAAGAGACTTGAACAGCTCCACACAATGGAAGAGGACGGCACTTTCGCTCTTCTCCCTAAGAAGGAAGTTGTTAAGCTCAACCTTGAAATAGAAAAGCTCGAAAAGTTCCTCGGCGGTATCAAGAATATGAAGAAGATCCCAGCTGCTCTCTTCATCGTTGACCCACGCAAGGAAAAGATCGCTGTTGCTGAAGCTAAGAAGCTCAACATCCCGATCGTTGCTATCGTTGATACAAACTGCGATCCTGATGAAGTTGATTACGTTATCCCTGGTAACGATGACGCTATCAGAGCTGTAAAGCTTATCGCAGGCACTATCGCTAACGCTGTTATCGAAGGCAGACAGGGCGGCGATGCTGAGGCTCAGGAAGCTCCTGCTGAGGAAGCTGCTGCTGACGCTGAATAAGCACTATATAACTTATAAATTCGGGCGGATAATATCCGCCCCGACTTAAAAATAAACAGGAGGTCATTACAATGGGAAAGGTTTCCGTTGCAGAAATAAAGGAACTCATGAAGTCCACAGGCGTTGGCATGATGGACTGTAAGAAGGCTCTTGAGGCTAACGACGGCGATATGGACAAGGCTATCGAATTCCTCAGAGAAAAAGGTCTCGCAACTCAGGCTAAGAAGAGCGGCAGAGCTGCTGCTGAGGGCGTTGTAACTGCTGTTGTAAACGGCAATGTAGGCGTTCTCCTCGAAGTAAACACTGAAACAGACTTCGCTGCTAACACTGATGACATCAGAAACTTCGTTGCTAACGTTGCTAACACTATCATCGAAAAGAATCCTGCTGACGTTGAGGCTCTCAAGGCTGAAACTATCAGCGGCGGCTCAAATACAGTCGGTGAAGTTCTCACAGAACTCGCTGGCATGAAGATCAGAGAAAACATCGTTATCCGTCGTTTCGTAAGACTTGAAGGTGTTCTCGCTTCTTACATCCACAACGGCGGCAGCATCGGCGTTCTTGTAAAGCTCGACACTGACCTTTCAGCAGATCAGGTTTCAGCTATCGGTAAGGACGTTGCAATGCAGTCTGCTGCTCTTAACGCTCCATATCTCTGCCGCGAGCAGGTTCCTGCTGAGGTTATCGAGAAGGAAAAGGAGATCATGATGGCTCAGATGGCTGAGGATCCTAAGATGGCTTCAAAGCCTGAGCAGGTACGCGCTAAGATCGTTGAGGGTAAGGTTGGCAAGTATTACAGTGAAAACTGCCTCCTTGAGCAGGCATTCGTAAAGGACGACAAGCTTTCAGTTCAGGGCTATGTTGACGCTGAGGCTAAGAAGCTTGGCGGTTCTATCAAGGTCGTTGACGTTATCCGCTACGAGCGCGGCGAAGGTGTTGAGAAGAAGGAAGACAACCTCGCTGACGAAGTTGCAAAGATGATCAAGTAATTAATGCGGCTCCCATTTCGGGAGCCGTTTGCTTTAATAAAAACAAGGGGGATAAATCAACTTTATCCCCCTTTTAATATTCAGTTATTTACCAACTGATCGTTGAATGACTATGGATGTAGAACTCTTCCTGACTCGGCTGCCAACCCTTAACCTTCGGCGGAAATGCTTTGTCGTACTCTTCAAGAGCCGCCGTATCATCACACGGATGATCTGCATCGTTCGGATGATAGTACCACTTTCTGCCGTCGAGAGTGCCCTCCCTCAGTTCCTTTACCAGAAGAGCTGCCGGAAACACATCCCCCTCAAAGCATACGTTGTACTTTTTACAGCTTTTGTAGCCTCTGGCAACGTAGTTATCTGGATTTCCGAAGTTGATAACAACATCATAGCCCATATCCGCAGCAAGCTTAAAGGTATGTTCAAGGAGTGCTTTTCCGAATCCGCAGCGCTGGAACTCCGGCAGAACACAGATAGGTCCCATAGTCAGGACATTCATGACCTCACCGTTTTCATCAGTGAGTGTACTTTTGCTGTACATAATACTGCCGGCTATCCTGTCACCGATGACTAAAACACAGTCGAGTTCCGGGACAAAAGCCTCATGTTTACGCAGAACGTGCATGAAATAATGTTCATCGCAGCCGGGCTTGCTGAGATTCCAGAAAGCTTCTCTGGCGAGATTTTCTACTTCGTGATAGTCATTTTCTGTTTCCAAGCGAATGATATAGTCAAAATTTTTCATTGTTTTTCCTCCTGAAATGCTGACAAGACACGGGAGGTTTGTGTGAGTGATAGTATTCGCAAACCTTCCCGTTTACGCTGCTATCTCAGGTCTGTTGAAATTCTTCAAACAACTTTCTCCTTAAAAAAAGAAATATCAGACAGCTTACCTGCGCTGTCAGTTACATTATATCACGTTCGCACTATTCTGTCAACAGCTTCTTATCCCGCCGGACATAAAAAAGCCAGACCTCTTCTCAGAACAGGTCTGGCATCAGAATTAATGTCTGCTCAACGACTCAAAAAGTGCCTTATTATAGATTTTAGAAGGCATTTTTGAGTTGTCAAAGTGAACTTGACATCAATTAGTGTGCCACGCAAATTCCCAAATTATAAAGAATTTGCGTTCCCCGAACAAAGTTCGGGGCAATAACCGCCTGACGGCGGTTATTGGGGACACACTAATTATAAACGTGTTATCGCACCGAGTGCTTTGAGGTATTTCTTTTCCTTATACATCATATTGTCGGCGCGGTCAAATATTTCGCTGACGCGCCTGTCGCTTTCAGGCTCATACACAGCCATTCCGACGGATATGACAGGCCCTTTTTTCGATGTGAGATTATCCATGACCTTATCACGCAGAACGCTGATGAGCTCCTCACGCTCGTGGTAATCGCTGCTGTTCAGGAACGCAACGAATTCGTCACCGCCGACTCTGAATATCGGACTGTGTGCAAATACCTTACAAATCATCTTGCAGGCAGACTGTATGTACTTATCGCCTGCTTTATGTCCGAGCGTATCGTTGATATGCTTCAGACCGTTGATGTCGCACACCACTATCGCAAAACAAAGGCTGCTTCCGTCATCAATATTCTTCTGAACAGAGGCTTCAAGCTCACGGTAAGCGTTCTTGTTTCTTGTACCCGTGAGTTCATCGCGTCTTGCGAGCTCATTAGCCATATTCAGCGCCTGTATGCGCTTGTTTTCCTCGCGGACTTCATCGTTGATATTCTCAACACCGATGATGAAATGCACCTTATCGCTTGCCCACATAACGGTAAATCTGGTATACTGCGTCTTACCGTCGATAATGAGCCTGTAATCTATGCTATGCTGTTTTTTAGCTTCGAGAGCGGTTATGAGGTAGTCTCTCTGGAGTGTATTGGCAACTCTCGCCTTATCCTCCGGATGAACGACCATATCGCAGTTCACCTTTGCATCAGCGAAGAAATCGTTGCCTTTTTCCTGTATCTCAAGCTTACCGTAGATAGAATTCGCGGTATACTCGGCATAAACGCCGCTTGAGGAATCAACATAGTAGATGACATCGTAATTGAGTGCAAGGCTCTCAGCGATCTGAGCATAGGTTATGCTCTTTTTCTTGGTTTCCTGAAGATCGTTCTGGATAGCGACCTCGTTATTGATATTCTCAAGACAGATTATGATATGCCTGTTGTCCTTAGCCCAGATCTGTGAGCAGCGGACGTGCATGACCTCTCCCTCAACGAGAAGCCTGTAAGAAAGGGTATAGGTATTCTTCTCAGAGAGGTTCTTGATTATAGTATCCTTGCTGAACAGGAACATAACCCTTTCCCGGTCATCCGGGTGGATAAGTCTGTTAAGGTTCTTGCGGCTTTCCGAGAAGAAATCCGCGCCGACAGGTCTGATATGCAGCTTCTTGTAAACATCGGTCGAGGAGAATTCAAAGTAGTTATTGTTCTCCATATCAACGTAGTAAAGCGTATCGTAATGCTCGGCAAGGCTGGCAGCGATCTGGTTATATATATCGCGTTCCACCTCGTGCTTTTCGGATTCCAATCTCCTGCGGACCTCCGCATCGACATTTATTACACCGAGAATGAAATAGTCATCGTTTTCGCTCACGCTGCGGATCAGCCTTAGTCTGTGGTAGACAGGCTTGCCGTCGATCATAAGGCGGTACTCTATATTCTGCATGGTACCGTTTTTCATATGAGCCAAGAGATTTTCTTTTTTCATATCTTCAATGAAAATATGAATATCGTCCTTATAGATGACCTGTTTTGCATCGCGGATAAGGTTCTTGAAGAAGTCCTCACCGCCCTGTTCTATCTGAAGCGAGCGGAAATTCGGATCATTGGAATACCATTGATACTCATTAGTCACGGCATTTACGTAATAGACGCTTGTGTAGTCGACCAGCAATGCCTGTGCTATTTTATTGAAAACACTGTCGTTATTGGTCATAGTTACCTCCTGTGCCGTGATACGGAATCCTAATGTTAATAACATTATACCACTATTTTTGATAAATTGCAATAACCTGTGCTAAAAAAAATTGTGAATTCGTTGCATTAGTTAACAAATATACCAAATTGCCATATCCCTGTAAATCCGCATTCAAGGCATAAGGTCTGCTGCGGGGATCATTTTTTGTTAGCACAGATTAACAACTTGCAAGGCAGCCGGACTTGTGGTATAATTAGTGTGTCATCATAAGGCAAATCAGACTCTTACCATGTACATTCTTTCAGGAGACCGATGTTTTGAACTTGAATAAATTCTTCATACTGATCGCAGCTGTGGCTGTGACCTCTTTCACGGGCTGCAAAAGCAGTTCTTCCGCTGATACCTCAGTGCAGAAGACTTTCAGCCGCGATCTGTTCGCTATGGATACCTATATGAGCGTGAGGTCTTACGGCGGTGACGAATCCGCGCTTGATTCCGCTGAAAACTGCATCCGTGACCTCGAAAACAAGCTTTCCGCAACTATTTCCGGAAGTGATGTGAGCCGCATAAATTCCGGCGGCGGCAAGCCGGTCGATGTCAGCGATGATACTGCCGCTATCCTCAGAAAAGCGGTCGAGACCGGTAAAATCACCGGCGGCGCACTCGATGTAACCGCATATCCGCTCGTCAGGGAGTGGGGCTTCACTACCGGCAGCTACAAGATACCGTCTCAGGAGAGGATAGATTCTCTCCTCGCAAGCGTTGACTACCGGAAAATAGTCCTGAACGGAAACACGGTGACGCTTCCGGACGGTATGCTCCTTGATCTCGGCGCTCTCGCAAAGGGCTACACCGGCGACAAGGTTATAGAAACTCTCCGCAAAAACGGCGCTGATGCCGCAATAATCAGTCTTGGCGGAAACGTTCAGGCTTTCGGAGAAAAGCCGGACGGCTCTGCGTGGAAGGTCGCCGTGCGCGATCCGTTCACACCGGAAAACGATATGTGTACCATTGAGATCGGCGAGAAAGCTGTAATAACGTCCGGCAACTACGAGCGCTGCTTCACCGGAGATGACGGCAAAGTGTACTGGCACATTATTGATCCCGCCGACGGCTTCCCTGCCGATAACGGCATCGTTTCTGCAACTATAATCGGTGATGACGGTCTGACCTGCGATGCACTCTCAACTGCGATGTTCGTGGAAGGTCTTGAGGGTGCCTGCGAACTCTGGAAAAACGACCGCTCCTACGATATGATACTCGTCACCGACGACAGCAGGATATTCTACACTGAGGGCATCGCTGATTCCTTCACCAATCTTACCTCAATGCCTGCGGAGGTGATCCCCGTTGACTAAAGGCGTTAAAATATGTATTGCGGCAGTCGGGGCAGTATTTATCGTCTCGCTGGTGCTGACCGTGAGATTCCTCACACCAACTGACCAAAACGCTTCCGAAGGCTCTGTGTGGGTAGAAATAGTTCAGGATAACAATGTGATATTCACGCTCGATCTCAGCAAAGAGGACGACCGCTCCTTCCGCATAGAAAGTCCCGAAGGCGGCTGGAACGAGGTCACGATAAAGGACCACAGCATCATGATCTCAGACGCGGATTGTCCGGATCACACCTGCGTAAAAACCGGTACTCTCAGGTATGAGTATCTGCCGATAGTGTGCCTTCCCCACAAGCTCGTAATTCGCTTCTGCGACAAGGAGAACAGCTGATGAATACCCGAAAACTCGCTGAACTTTCAATGCTTACAGCTGCGGCACTGATAGTATTCATAGTTGAACTGAGATTCCCGGATATACTTCCTGTTCCGGGAGTAAAGCTTGGTCTGGCGAATATTTTCACAGTCTACGCCGTTTACCGTTTCAAGGCGAAGGAAGTCTTTCTGATGGTAATAACGAGAGTAACGCTCGGCGCTGTGTTCAGTTCAAATTTTTCCGCGCTGCTTTACAGCTTTTCCGGTGCGATGATGTGTCTTGCAGGTATGCTCCTTGTCAGACGCATAATACCGGTGAAATACATCTGGCTTTGCAGCATTATCGGTGCTATCCTGCACAATACCGGTCAGATACTCGTTGCTATGCTGGTAATGCGTTCGCTGGCAGTTCTCCCCTTCTATCCGATACTCCTTACAGCAGGATGTATCGCCGGTGCTTTCACAGGTATCTGCGCCAGCCTCATACTAAAGCGCCATACGCCCCACGATGATAACTGAAACAATTCCGATATAAGCAAAACGCGCCCGAACCAGCATCCAAGCCGGTTCGGGCGCTTATCATTTACCTTACTTTACTATGCACTTCTTGAATGCTTTCTTGCCCTTGCGGACGATGACTTCACCCTCAAGCTTTATCTGAGCCTTAGGATCGCTCATTTTCTCGTCATTTACAGTGATACCGCCCTGCTGGACAAGTCTGCGAGCCTCTGAAACAGACGGTGCGAGTTCAGCCTTAACGAGAAGTGTGAGAAGTCCGATAGCGCCGTCAGTGAGGTCATCAGCGCTTATCTCGGCAACAGGCATATTCTCGTTTGAACCGCTTCCGCCGAAGAGAGCTCTTGCAGCAGCCTTAGCCTTTTCAGCCTCTTCCTCACCGTGAACGAGCTTTGTGAGTTCGTATGCGAGGAGCTCCTTAGCTGCGTTGAACTGAGCGCCTTCCATAGTCTTTTCCATTTCCTCGATCTGCTCAACAGGTACGAATGTGAGCATCTTCAGACACTTGATAACATCAGCATCGTCAACGTTTCTCCAGTACTGGAAGAACTCATAAGGAGTGGTCTTAGCAGGATCGAGCCATACTGCGCCCTTTTCGGTCTTACCCATTTTCTTGCCCTCAGAGTTGAGAAGAAGAGTTATAGTCATAGCGTAAGCATCCTTGCCGAGCTTGCGGCGGATGAGCTCTGTACCGCCGAGCATATTGCTCCACTGGTCATCGCCGCCGAACTGCATATTACAGCCGTATTTCTGGAACAGCTGGTAGAAATCGTAGCTCTGCATTATCATATAGTTGAATTCGAGGAAGGAAAGTCCGCGTTCAAGTCTCTGCTTGTAGCACTCCGCTGTGAGCATACGGTTTACGCTGAACTGTGCGCCGACCTCGCGGAGCACCTCGATATAGTTGAGGTTCATGAGCCAGTCAGCATTGTTCACGATGATAGCCTTGTCGTCAGAGAAGTCGATGAAGCGGCTCATCTGCTTCTTGAAGCAGTCAACATTGTGCTGGATAGTCTCAGGTGTGAGCATCTTACGCATATCGGTCTTGCCGGAAGGATCACCGACCATTGCTGTACCGCCGCCGATAAGTACGATAGGCTTGTTGCCTGCCATCTGGAGTCTCTTCATAAGACAAAGAGCCATGAAGTGACCTACATGGAGCGAATCAGCTGTCGGATCAAATCCGATGTAGAATGTTGCCTTTCCTGCGTTCACAAGTTCCTCGATCTCTTTCTCGTCAGTAAGCTGTGCGAGGAGACCTCTGCGTTTGAGTTCTTCAAAAGTGGTCATAGTTTAATTCTCCTTTATTATCTTCAGCAAGCTTTAATATCTCATCTTTGTGAGAGAGTATGAGCCTGCGTTTCCATTCACTGATATATATTTCATTTTCATATATCCAATCGTCTATGATATCTGAATCATTGAGCCATTCTTCCGGATAAGGAAAAGTATCAGTTTCGACCTGATATTTTTCGTCAGCGTAATCATGTATGCCGGAAGAAAAAATATCTGCCCATTTTTCCTCTCCGTCAGCTCTGAGGTAATCAGCGGCTCTTTCAAGCTTTCCCTTTTCAAAAGAGCCGTTTTCATAATACTGCCATACTCCGCATCTGAAACTCATTCCCTGCCAGCCGTCCAATTCGATAAACATGAAAGCTGCATCGGGAATATCCTGATACGGTGTTTCTTCGTAGACCTCATATAAAAACATGAATATGTAATATTCCACATCAGGCAGTTCTTCCGGTGCAGTTTCCTCATAGGTCACGAGCAGGTCATTGATAGAATCATATCTCATATACATCTTCCTTTCCTTAACGGAAAGCACAAATAAACAATGAGTTCGTCGGGCGACCTCATTACTATCACTCCCCTTAAAACAAAAAGTCCCCGACAGTCCGAAAAGACCGTCAGGGACGAATTTATCCGTGTTACCACCCTGTTTTATGCGTAGGAACGCACCTCATTCAGCTATAACGGGCATTACCCGTCCACACCTACTCACGTCCTCTCTGCGGACACTTCAATGCAGCTACTCCCAGCCGTAATTCTCCGCGCACCTTCGTTCCCTCGCACCACCCGGAAACTCTCTGTATCTGGCTCTGCACGGCTTTTGACCTTTCACAGTATTTACGCTTCATATCATAACATATACCAGCCGGATTGTCAAGCATTACATTTGTTAATATAAAAAAATATGTCGTCGCTATTGACTTTATTTCTCCTTTGTTGTATAATATTATCTGTTGATGCTGATGTGGCACAGTCGGTAGCGCAACGCCTTGGTAAGGCGTAGGTCGTCGGTTCAAGTCCGATCATCAGCTCCACGCAAATAACGTGAAATAGGCACTTTCTCAATACGAGAGAGTGCTTATTTATTTAACTAAAAGCAAAAATGTCATTATTCTGTCATTGTTGAAAAAAAGGCATAAAAAAACAACTGCATCCACTAAGAGCCTGAGCCAGTAAGAAGTGAATACAGTTGTTTTTCCTAAACTGAAAGAAGTTTCAAAATTCAATGCTTTAAGACCTCAACACACTCTCCAGCGTAAGCCGTGGAAAGATCGTGACTTAAATTTTGAATTTGCTAAGATAATTATATCATATTTCCATCGGAAAGTCAAGGTTTTTCGCTATTTACCGCACTAATTTAATAATATCATCTATGTGGCATTGCAAATAATCTGCTATGAGTGCAGCCACTATGAGCGGACACTCTCTGCCCTGTTCCTTCCTGATCCTGTAAGAATCTGGATTTATACCGGCTGAGATGCAGAACTCCTCGTCTGATGTGATACCACGTTTGCGGTACGCCTTTTCAATCTTCCCATAGTTAATAATGCAGATCATTTCATCACGCAATCGAGCGCATATAATCGAGCATCTTTCAAGGTTGTGAACTGCTGCGGCTGACCTATACGGACAAACCTCGCGCCGATACGGTCAAACCTTTGGACTGTTGCTTCGCCTGTCGCTCTGTCAACGGTCAATATTGATTTGTGCTTTACGTCCTTACCGGATGCAGCTTTCAGGCGTTTCCGCATCTGCTCTCTCCAAACTGTTGTAACTGCCATTGTCGTTCACCTCGCTTTCAGTCAAGATACTTGGCATAAGCCGGCATTTTATCAGGATGTTTGCGGACAAATTCAGCTATATCAGGGTGTTCGCTGAGAATATCCCTGTAAACTCTGCCGCTGCCGTCCACGTTGTTAATGTATCTGTTACCGTATTCAATACGCATTGCGCTTATGAATGACGAATAGATCATAGCTGTCGCAGATATCGCCGCAGGGCTGTTCAGCTCTCTTTCTCTTGCTGCCTTTCGCTCCTCGAATTTTGCCCTTGAAGCATTGAAGGTTGTAATGGCACTGCCGTTGAATCCGCTTGCGATCTTGACTATTTCTTTATCTTTGATGTCTCGCATAAGTCCGTTCGTATCATCGTAACGGCAGATAATAAATGAACCTCGGACAATTGGTTCGCCGGTTTCGTAGTCCGTGCCAGTTATCGGTGCATCTTCTGTCTCGGGCGGTGTAAGTACCGTGAAGATGTTTTCGTCTATCTCTTCACGTCTGACATTGAGCTTATCCGCAGGGCATCTGAGCCGTGCAGCGCACTGTCTGAGCTTATCCTCGTTCTCTACAAGCTCCACGACCTCAGGAGCGTGATTTGATGTTATCAGCATTATTTTCATTTGTTTATACCTCATTTCCGGCATTGCTGCCATATTGTTTTTCCCATTTTTCAATCACCTTTTCAAGCGGTGTCTGCTGCTTTGGTGGTTGTATCTTCTGATCGGATAGACGTTTTAAGGCTGCCGGACTTAGTCCTAACTCATTACTGAGCTTTCGGCAGAGTTCGCTTAAGTCTGTCCACGCTTGCAGAAGGGGATTTTTTCCGGTATTCCTTGCGCCTCGGTCTGACACCTTTTCAATGACCGGTTGTGCGCCTTCGTCCACGTATTGCTTGTATATCCTGTCACGTTCAGCCAAAGTCTCAGCGTAAACATTGATTATCAGGCTGAATTCAGGCTTGAAGATGTGGAGTGCTTCAAGCTGACTGACGATTTCTTCCTTGTATGCTTTTATAGCCTTGTTTTCGTGCATTTTTCACACCTTCTTTCATATAATGAATTGTTATTGTCACTACAATTGAACGTCGTTGCAGTGCTTTCTCTGCGCTTATGGGGTATTTTATATTATTTTTATCTCAGATTTATGAGAAGTTACTGCCACCGTTTCAATTTACCGTTGGTATCATTATCCGGACTGGGGGGCGGTATCATATCTTCAATGCTTCAGCTATCGCACGGATAAGCCTTTCATAAGTTGCACCGTCAATAGAAAGCGTATCAATATAGTTTCTGATAGCGCTGTACAGTCTGTAATCGTCCATTATATCACCTCGCTTTTTTGCAATGTGCAAAATGTGCATTTTGGGTGTGAGGTTTCAAACTTTCTTAGGCTCGTGAAAAGGTCACACCAGTTTTGCACAAAATGCACAGATACGCTCAATTCGTCAAAATATAGCCATTTATCACGTTGTGTACTGTTTTTCCGTCAATAGTTCCGGTAGGCGAAAGAAGACTTCTTTTTCTCAGCATATCCATAAACTTTACCTTTCCTTCTGCAAAATATCCGTTTGAACTGCACCATTCACGATAACAGTTATACACATCCTTTGCGGTGATCGTTCCGGAACTGTCTTCTTCAAGACATTCATCAAGAAAAAGCTGAAACTTATCTGAGTTCTGAGCATATTCTCTTGTAGCCATTCCAACGGAAAGCGGCAGGAGCAGTCCCTCTTTGCGATAGAGTTCAAGCCCTTGTATCATCCAATTAACAACAGCTGAGATATTCTCAGGAGACCTCAGTTTCTGTTTTAGCGTTATATCCTGTTCACTCGTTTCAAAATGCCTTTCAAAGGTTATGACGTTCACTCGATTTGATGTAAACAGGCTGTCATCCACCACCTTCGGAAGATAGTTTGTGTTTATGAATATTGCAAACTGCGGTACATATTCAAAGCTGTTCTCAAACAGTCGCCTTGCCGTTATAGTATCGCCGCCGGTGAGAGACTTCACCAGTGCTACATCAAACGCCATTGACTGCGGCGGTTCACTTACATTAAGGAAACGCACTCCTGCAAGCCTTGCAAGGTCTTCCGAAGCGTTCCGGCTGTCCTTCTTCCTCATTGCAAGCGTTTCCGGCGGAGTATTCGCCGCATAGTCTCCGAGTGCATAACCGACAGTAGAAAGCAAAGTTGACTTGCCGTTGCGTGTAGTCGCACCATAGAGGATGAAAAGCCGTTCAAGGTCAGCCCTGCCGGTGAGAGCATAACCGAGAGCCTTTTGCAAAAATCGCTGTTTTTCCTTATCGTGGGGCAGAACATCAGAAATGAAGCGTTCCCACAACTCGGATTTTGCCGCCTTGTTATAATCAGCATTGCACATTTTGGTTATGAGATCATCAGGAGAATGTTCCCTGAATCTCAGCCGGTCAAGTTCAAGTGTACCGTTCAGGAAATTAAGAAGGTTCACATCGCTGTCGAATTCCTCGCCGCTGATACAGAGACAGTCTTTGCTGTCTTTTATAAGTACATCACGCTTGTTCTTGCTGCCGTATCTGATATAATAGGTATAGAACTGCTGCCGCTCGTCCTCGTCCGTAATGCTTATGCTATGACGTATAAGCAGATCAAAGAATTCTTTTGCAAGAGAGTGTGCAGCCATTCCGTCGCCGTCCTTCATCCACAAAATGCCGTTATAGTGATACCATTCTTTTGCAGTTGTGGAGTATCTCAGTTCATCACGATACAGCTTTGCAAAGAGTTCAGAAGTTCCTCGGTCATTATATCCATAACTCAGCGGATCAAGAATTGTAAGGTGCTTCAGCTTGCTTTCCTCTCTCAGCTTTGCGCTAAATCTCTCGTTGAATTCATCGAGACAGTCAAGTTCCTGCGCTCGTTCCCTTGCACCTTCAAGTAGCTTTGTCTTTTCGCTTTGTGTTGCTTGCAGATATACTCGTTCACAGAAATCCGGCGTACATTGCAGGAATCTTTCACGTTCACTTATCATCTGTATAGACCTTCCCTTATATCTACCGGTTTTATAACTCCGTCCTGCTCCTCAGGAGCAATGAGAGTGCAGGTGTTGAAGTAGTCCGCTACACTCTGTTGATTAATAAGAATCTTACAGCCGCAGCGAACAGCTTTGACCTTTCCGGTGAGAGCAAGCTGCCGGGCGTGATGTTTTGCAATGCCGAAAGTTTCAGCAGTCTGATTGACTGTCAGCATTACCGGTAAATTATCGTTGTTTATCATAGTTTAACAACTCCTTTCATAATAGAGCATAAATCGGCGATTTTTCAATGGAAAAACATTGAATAACGGAAAATGTTTACAAAAAGTTAATATTATCCGTTGCACCTGCTCCGCCGGTATGATATAATAGGAGTAAAGCAGGTACTATCTTTGTGTGCTTAGGTATTTGCTTGAACGTCTGACGGTTGCCGCCGTTGGACGTTTTTTTATTTTGCCTGACTTGCAAGCTCGTTGATGATACGGCGAAAGGTCTCTTTTTCACTTTCGGGCAGTTCCTGACGTAGCAGGCGTGTCATTGTTGGTTCGCTTATTCCTTTGACCTTTGCGACCTGCCACAGTTTAACGCCGTTCTGCTTTGCATAATTCCTTATGTCCTGATTTGCCATTGTTTCACATCCTTTCAATTTAGGTATTGACAAATCATCATCAGTATGCTATAATCATTATGACGATGATTGTTTACATTATCATTATAGTGTAAACAATCGTAAAAATCAATAGATGTAACAAACATAGACAAAGGCGGTATTTTTAATGTTCGATGTCACAGAAACAGGCAAAAGGATAAAGGCTATAAGAGGAAATGTCAAGCAGTCTGAATGTGCGGAAATGCTCGGTATATCAAGAGCTGCTCTGAGCCAGTATGAAAACGGTAAAAGAAAGATTGAAACAGATATACTATATAAGTTCTGTGAGCTGTTCGGTGTGTCTGCTGACTATATCACAGGACTTTCTCCAAATCCCACAGTCAATGAGGATTTGCAGGCAGGAATGAAGTATACCGGGCTTTCTCAGCCTGCAATTGAAAGCCTGAAAGTGGTTCAGTCGTTTCATGGCAAAAGAATAACAGAGCCGCTGAACGAGCTGCTTATCAATACGGCTTTTTATGATCTTCTTCTCACTCTCAGGAGCTTGCAGAACGAGAGTGAACAGTTTATAAAGACTGAAACAAAAGAGCGCATTGATATTGATGATAAGTGCGATATGCTCAGATACAGAGCTTCAAGGATAACGGAAAACATCTACAATTCTTTCGACTGGAGGGAAAGCAATGAACATAACGGCAAACAAAAATAAGGACGGCGTGATCGTTTCTTACAGAATCCGTGTGTCTGACGGCTACGGAGTTGACGGCAAACAGCGTTTCCAGACTATGACTTGGAAAGTTCCTCACGGTATGACCGAAAAACAGTCTCAGAAAGCCGCTCAGGCTGCCGCTGTTGACTTTGAAGAACAGGTCAGGAACGGTCTTGCAGGCTCACAAAGAGGGCTGAAATTCGCTGAGTTTGTACCGATGTATCTCGAGATCAAAAAAGGCTCACTCTCTCCAAGAATACACTTTGAATATGAGCGAACCCTTAATGATGTGATTATCCCTGCACTCGGTCACATTAAGCTCTCAGAGCTGAGACCTGCACACGTTCAAGCGTTTGTAAATCAGCTTCAAGGCGATGTAAGGCGTAAAAAGGACGGTACTATCGACGAAAAGAACCCTAAACTTTCACCTGCGACTATACGCCGTAAACTGACGGTATTGCAAAGCGTTCTCACTCAGGCGGTCAAGCTCGGTCTTATATCTCAGAATCCGGCAGACAGCAAAAGGCTCACTCTGCCAAAGGTGACAGCTCCTAAAATTGAGATATTCAGCAAACAGGCTGCTCAGAAAATGCTTGACTGCTTGGAGAGTGAGCCTTTACAGTTTCAGGTACTTATACAGCTTGCTATTATGTCAGGCTGCCGCTGCGGTGAGTTGTGCGCTTTGAAGTTCTCCGACTTCGATTATGAAACCTGCAAAATGACTGTTGAACGCTCGGCTTATAAGATCAAAGGTCAGCCGATAGCGATAAAACCGCCAAAGGATTATGAAGTCCGCACAATTACTCTGAATCCGTATTGCATAGAGCTTGTAAAGCTCCTGCAAGCTGAGAAACGCCGTGAAGCTCAAAGGCTCGGTACATACTGGAAAGGCGGCGAATGGGTATTCACTCAGGCAGACGGTGAGATCATCAACCCACAAACTCCGACAGTACAGTTCAGCAAGTTCCTTGAACGTCACGGACTGGAACATAAGAAGTTCCACGCCCTGCGCCATAGTTCCGCTACGCTGTTACTATATGGCGGCGCAAACATCAAGACAGTACAACAAAGGCTCGGTCACGCTGACATCGTAACAACAAACAAGTATTTGCACGTTGTCGCAGAAGCTGACGAACAGGCGGCAAATATCTTGCAGGATATGTTCATCACTCAGAAAAAGAGACCTCAGGAGCAGGAACAGCCGCACACAATACAGAAAACAGGATAACAGAAAAGGGACTGTCCGAATGTGGATAGTCCCTTATTCTATGAAAAAATGTCATTGTTAAACTGAGATTTGCCTAAATAGCGCCGCTTTCGGTATAAAAATCTGTCATTATTCTGTCATTGTTGCTGTGAAAAACGGTCAAAAACGATGATAAGCCATAAACGGTAAAACGCTTGAATTCATCTATATACCGCCGTTTGTAAGGATTTGTAAAAATCTGTAAAAAGCCCTTTCTCACTTTGGTAAGGCGTAGGTCGTCGGTTCAAGTCCGATCATCAGCTCCAGCACAGAGCCTGCGCCCCCTTCCACGGGGGCGCTCGTTTTACTCGCTCACTTTGTCCGAAAACTTTACTTTGTTTTCGCTCACGGCAGTATATACAAATCGATTCACATTTTCAGCGGTGAGCCCCCGCGGGCAGATTCGCGTCTCACTTCTTGTGGAACGCGAATTTTTTCCGCGTTCCATACCGTATCTAAATTGTAACACATACACTGCGCCCCCTTCCACGGGGGCGCTCGTTTTACTCGCTCACTTTGTACGAAAATGTTACTCTGCTTTCGCTGACGAAAGCAAATCTATTTTGTAACACATACACACGCAGAGCCTGCGCCCCCTTCCACGGGGGCGCTCGTTTTTACTCGCTCACTTTGTACGAAAATGTTACTCTGCTTTCGCTGACGGAAGCAAATCTATTTTGTAACACATACACACGCAGAGCCTGCGCAAGCATATTCACGCTTCACTTTTAGTGGGGCGTTTGTTTTTATCCGCGCTCCATACCGTATCCGAATTGTTCCACTTCTCAACATAGTGCCTGCACTTTTTTCGCGTTTCGCACTTCAGCGGACGCGATTTTTTGTCTTAGTACGGAATTCGTGCCGGATATATCCATGTGAACACTCGCAGCAGGCGCAGAAAAATCGGCTGTTTCCATATTAAAAGAATAAAAAGGTCAAGAAATTATCATAAATGTCACAAAAACGCTATGCAAACTCAAAAAATTGTGTTATAATATAAATATAAAGCTTATCGCAAATCCAATAAGGAGGTCACTATTATGAAAAAAGCGAAATTGTTATCACTCATATCAGCCGTTGTCATGCTTACCGGATGCGGAAGCGCCAGCAGTTCTTCAAAGGCTGATGACAAAAAGAAAACCGATGTACCAAGTCTTCCCGATTATGAACTCCTCTGGAACGATGAATTTGACGGTGATGAACTTGATGATTCGATATGGAGCTACGATCCGCACGAACCCGGCTGGACAAATAACGAGTTGCAGGAATATACCGAATCGACCGATAACGTGTTCCTGAGAGACGGAAAACTCGTACTCAAAGCTATCAAGACAGAAAAAAACGGCAAACCTTACTACACATCAGGAAAAGTAAAAACACAGAACAAAAAGGACTTTACTTACGGCAAGATCGTAACAAGAGCCAAAGTTCCTGAGGGCAAAGGCTTATGGCCGGCTATCTGGATGATGCCAACGGACGAAAGTATATACGGTACATGGCCGAAATGCGGCGAGATAGATATTATGGAAATACTCGGAAGCCGTATTGATACCGCATACGTTACTCTTCACTACGGCGAGCCTCATGGTGAACAGCAAGACACTCATATCCTCAAATCAGGTTCTTATGCCGATAGTTTCCATGATTTCTCAGTTGAGTGGGAACCCGGCGAAATACGCTATTATGTTGACGGCGACCTCACTCTGACTGTCAACGACTGGTACTCTGCTGATGCAAACGGAAATGAAAAAAAGTTCCCTGCCCCGTTCAATCAGCCATTCTACATTCAGATGAACCTTGCAGTCGGCGGTACATGGCCGGGAAATCCGGACGATACCACTAATTTTGACAAGGCTGAATTTGAGATCGACTACATCCGTGTATATCAGAAATTCAAATACGACAGAAACGTATCCAAGCCTGAGCCCAAAATGCGCGAACCTCTTGAAGACGGAAACTACATCCATAATGGTGATTTCTCAGTCGCAGAAGACCTTGAATACGATGTAGACTGGAAATTCATGCTCTATGAGGGCGGTAAAGGAAGCGCCGAGATCAAGGATAATATGATCGTTATAACTACACAGAACGAAGGTACTCTTGATTACTCAGTACAGCTTGTACAGCCTGAAATGCCGATCAGAAAGGGCAAAAAGTATAAGGTATCATTTGACGCCTGGGCGGACGAGGACCGCAACATCATAGTGTGCGTTTCAGCACCTAATGCAAGCTGGATAAGATACCTCAAGGATACCACGCTCGGTATCACGACAGAAAGAAAGAATTATGAATTTGAATTTGAAATGAAGGACAGAGATGATCCTAACGGAAGACTTGAATTCAATATGGGACACTGCGGCTCTACCGCTACTGTCTACCTGACTAATGTAAGATTGGAAGAAATAGGCTGAGTTCCTGAACCAATCGCTTTGTATATGTAAATAAAGCAGTCTGCATTTATTGTGCAGGCTGCTTTTTATTATGAGTTCGCGGTCAAAGATTCACAAACTAAAACAGAGCCTATGTTTTGACCTAAGCATAGACTCCCCGCTGTGATAGATGTACAAAATTGATGATCGCGCCGTGAGCGAGTACGTGTATGCTCTGCTATGATCTACAAAAAGGACGCCATCATAGACAAACTGTTGAACGCATACATCGAGTGCAATAAGTCATAATAATTAACCCCTCAAGGATTTTCCAAGAGGGGCTTTGTTATTATTAGCTGTTTTGAAGCTCTGCTATTTTAGCTTCGCATTCAGCAATTTTAGCTTTTTGTTCCTCAATTTGCGCCTCAAAACCTGCAATTTCAGAATTGTTCTGATCTATCTTGGCTTGGTAATAGTCTACATTTCCCTGATAATAGTCAACATCTTTTTGAGCCTCGATAAGAGCACCTTTGTCTGCCTGATAGCTCCAGCCTGATTCGCCATACACTCTCACTTTGTTGTTTTCAACATTTTTAAGTTTAATCTCGGCAGATTCTAAGTTACTTTTCGATCTGTTAAGACCGTTTGTGAAATCTAAAATAAGCGATTTTCTGGAATTAATAAAACCAGTATACATCTCTATTGTAGATTTACAAGAGGAAATATCTGTTTGCAAACTTCTTATTTCGTGGGAATGATCTACCTTTACGGTTGGCGGCTCGGTTACTACTTCAGCCTCCGTTGCGACTACTATTACAGGCTCTTTAACTACCACAATATTTTGTGGTGGAGTTGTCTGAACCGGCTGTGTGACAATTGGTTCTGTGCTAATGACCTCCAGTTCTGTAGCAGTTTGTGTCGTTTCGGCTTCTGTTTCAGAGGCGGTGGTTGTTTCTGGCTCGGTTGTGGTCGTTGCCGTGGTGGACGTTGTTGTTGTGGCTGCGGTTGTCTCACTTGTATCGGATGATTTGTTTTTGCCACATCCTACAAGCATTATTGAGCAAAGTAATAATATGATAATAATTTTATTTTTCATAGAATCAACCTCCTTTGTATACACTTATTATATAGGCATACTTTGGAGAAGTCAACGAGCATCACTGAATAGTTACAAACTGTTCATAATAAATATCAGCTTGCACAAAGATAGAACATCTGCTTTATTAATTTTGCTTGCTTATCAGTCCCATCTTATCAGCCAATATAATTAACTCGGTTGGAGACAAGTTTCCGAGTTTGCCTGTTTGCGGAGTTCAAACTCCACGATCGCGCCGTGAGCGAGTACGTGTATGCTCTGCTGAAAAAGTAAGCGAGCTCTCGCGAGCGTCAACGTGGAAGCCCGCGGGGGCTCCCCGCTGTGTTGACTATTCAAATTTGATGATCGCGCCGTGAGCGAGTACGTGTATGCTCTGCTAAAAAAGTAAGCGAGTAAAAACGAGCGCCCCCGTGGAAGCCCGCGGGGGCTCCCCGCTGGTGGAGCATAGGGGATTCGAATTGAGCAAGAGCCTTTTCGTTATTTTTAGTAAAACACGAAAATGGCTGTATTTCGCGGGATTTTAACTGTTTGCTTTTAGTGGCTTCA
>Ga0256404_1000229_pt1 | contig 142117 bp, 129 predicted proteins | sample RumenRJG_01DNA_FD_185990 | JGI IMG/M metagenome (GOLD analysis project Ga0256404, IMG submission 185990) | Bovine rumen microbial communities from Lethbridge, Alberta, Canada - RJG_01 | ecosystem: Host-associated > Mammals > Digestive system > Stomach > Rumen | place: Canada: Alberta... | reverse complement strand
GTTGTATACTCTTATACATAGAGAACATCCTCCTTTTAGTATTTGTTGGGTTTTTTAAATACTATCACAAAAGGATGCTCTCTTTTCTTTTTTCCTCTCTTTCAACCTACAAACATTTTACGCTAGCGGCAAAACCTGTATAAATCCCGCCATGCAGATTCCGCCGCCCTGACCTCCGGTAGATGCATATGGATTATACTACCCAATTTTTGCAAAGGCAGCAAAACAGGGATGTATCGATGTGTTGATTAAAAAAAGGAGGCGATAATCAATGAGATTTTACAACATGATTCTGAACACAAACGCGGAAACGCTGGAGAAGGAGGCGGCCGTAGATTTCAAGGAGTACCGCAGCGAAAACCCGATCACCGGGATGAACAATTACATCTACAGGCACGCCGAAAACGGAGTGCTCCTGTTCGCGTACCGGGAGGAAGGCCCCACGATCCTCACCGTATTTTCCTACGACGAGCAGAAGCATTCCTATCAGGGCGCCTATGATTACATGGCCGGCTTCCTCCAGGAAACCTTCCATGCAAAAGCCATCGACGACATGGCTGAAGAAATCACGCTGCGGCAGCTCTTCACGCACCTTATGGAGGGACGGCGCAGGGAGTACGTCAACTACGTCGGCCGCTACACAGAGGACTGCAATATGGAATGGCTGTACACGCAGTGGCGTGACGCGGAACACGCGAACAGCAAGTTCCCATCCTTTCATCTCGACGAACGGATCATCTCCCGTGAGGAACGAACCCTCTCCGCCATCTACGATCCGACTGTGGCGCGGGAGCTGGCAAATATCGAAGGGAACGAAAACCTGACCGCACTGAAAGGCAACCCGGTCCACTACGTCATCTCCGCCAGAGGGACGGACGCTGCCTGCGATATCACAGAAGTGCTGGCCCAGCGCCTGCTGAAGGCGAAGCGGATCGACGGCAGGCGGATGACGATCATCCGCGAGATCCACCCGGAGATCTTTACAAAGGCAAATCATCTGGAGGAACTGATCGACAACAACCGGGGCGGGATCGTCATGATCGACCTGTCCACCAGGTTCGCCCACTCCCCGACAGAATACGGCGCGGCGTGCGAGTACCTGGCGAGGATCTTCCGGCAGTGCAGGAATCAGTGTCTGTTCATCTTCACCTACAACATGGACCAGCCGGGGTTTGCATATCAGTTCCTTCCGCTGATCCGCAAGTACGCAATCACCGTCGACCTCCGGGAAGGCCGGGCCGACAGAAAGACCGCCGCCGCGTATCTGGAATCGCTGATCCGGCGTTCCGATAACGCCCCGTACGCGCATCAGGCGGAAGAGTTCATGAAGCTCTTCCCGGAGGAAGCTTTCACCCAAACCGATGTGTTTGAGATGTACGAGAAGTTCGACTCCTGGTGCCTGAACGAAAACGTGCTGCACGCGTATGATTTCGATGCTTCCGAAGACCTGATGCTGGACAGGGACGAAGGCGCGGAATCCTCCTACGACAAACTGCACAGCCTGATCGGCCTTGCGACCGTAAAGGCGCAGATCGACAGGATCATCGCATCGGACATCATGGAACACGAGAGAAGAAAGCGCAAAGGCAGACAGTACGAGTCAGGCACCATGCACATGGTTTTCGCCGGCAGTCCCGGCACCGCCAAGACAACCGTCGCGAAACTGTTCGCCGGGATCGCAAAGGAAAAAGGACTCCTGAAGAGCGGGGCCTTTGTCTCCTGCGGCGGAATGGAGCTGAACGATCTTACCGGATACTGCGTAAGGAATGCGTTCAAGGCGGCCAGCGGCGGCGTACTGTTCATCGATGAAGCCTATGCGCTGCAGATCGATACGTCCATCACCGCTCTTATCCAGGAACTGGAGAACCGGCGGGATGATGTGATCGTCGTTCTGGCAGGATACGGGGAAGCGATGGAAGAGTTCATGGCGCAGAATGACGGGCTGAAGAGCCGTCTCCCCCACTGGGTGGACTTCCCGGACTACACCGCGGACGAGCTGTCGCAGATCTTCGCGGCGATGCTCGAGGAACGCGGCTTTCAGGCGACCGATGATGCTGCAAAGGCCGCCCACTACATCTTCGAAAAGATGCGGACCGTGGAGAACTTCGGCAACGGCAGATATGTGCGCAACCTCATCGACCGTGCCGCGCAGAACCAGTCCGTGCGGCTGCTTGCCGGTGGGACGGACGCGGAGAAGCTTGACAAGACAGAGCTGTTCCGGCTGACCGCAGAGGATATTACCTCCCTGAAGGAGGGTCTGAGCAAGGAACGCACCCCGGGCACCGCTCTGCGGGAGTTCGACGCGCTGATCGGTCTGTCCTCCGCGAAGAAGATCATCCACCGCGCCATTGCCAATTACAAGGTGAACCGCCTGTGTCTGGACCGGGGCATCCCGAGGGAAAAGGCGTCCCTGCACATGGTGTTCACAGGCAATCCGGGTACGGCGAAAACCACCGTCGCGCGGTTGGTCGCCGAGATCCTGAAGGACGAAAAGGTGCTGTCCACCGGAGCCTTCGTGGAGGTCGGAAGAAAAGATCTTGTAGGCGTCGCCGTAGGCCACACCGCGCGCCACGTCCAGGCCAAGTTCAAGCAGGCAAGAGGCGGCGTCCTGTTCATCGATGAAGCCTACGCACTCTGCGACCGCGCGGAGGGAGGTTTCGGCGACGAGGCGATCAACACCATCGTGCAGGAGATGGAGAATTACAGGGACGAAGTCATCGTGATCTTCGCCGGGTATCCGAAGCCGATGGAGGCGTTCCTCGCCAGAAACCCCGGCATGCGGTCCCGGATCGCCTTCCGGGTGAACTTCGAGGACTACACCGCCGAGGAACTGTGCGAGATCACAACCCTCATGGCCGGCAAGAAAGGTCTGACCGTGACCGACGCCGCCATGGAGAAACTCCGGCAGAACTACGAAACCGCGCGCTCGCAGGAGGGCTACGGCAACGGCCGCTACGTCCGCAAGATGCTGGAGGAGGCGGAGATGAACCTCGCCGAGCGGATCGCGGGATCTCTCGCGGACTCAGCGGGATCCCTAGCGGGCTCTGCAGAATCCGATCACGAGGCGGAGCTCACCGCCGAGATGCTCACGACCATCGACGCCTGCGACATCCCCCAGGTGCAGCCCGTCAATAACACAAGTGCAAAGGCAAGACGCATCGGCTTCGCAGTTTGATCGCGGAGCCCGGTTGCTTTTGCATGAATTGCAGCTTTTGCATGAAACAGTGAATAAGGAGGTATTGATATGGCAGACGAAAAAGATTATGAGATCCCAAAACACCGGAAGAAATCCCAGAGCGCCCGCCGCTCGGTCAGCGCCCGCCGCGCTGACCACCGCCACGACTACGAGAAGGTCATCATTCAGGAAGACAGCGCCGATCCGCTCAAAAGCTGTTGGTGGGCCAGGCGCTGCCGGATCTGCGGCCGGGTCGAGGACCGCGGCAGGTTCAAGGCGGGCGCCAGAGCGGGCCTCGTCAAGAAGACCGTGCGCGTCTGCGACAGCCGTATCGACGTGTACTTCACCGCCGCCGAACTGCGCGAAAAGTACCCGGGCGTTCCGATCCTTGTCGAAACGAGCGCCCGGGGCGTGTACGGAAAAATAAAGATTTAGATTCTACTAGTATATTCCAAAGCATAATATCAGGAAATTCTAAAGCCTATATATAGGAAATTCCAAAGCGGCTCCTCTGAGCATGTGAGTACATTCTTATTGTAGGATGGCTATAATAAAAATGACTGCGCTATGCGCGCAGTCAAAAGGGTGAATGATGGATTAAAGATAGTGACGGTAGTCTTCGAACCTGCTGCAAAGGCTATCCGGAGCGTGGCTGTCACTGGACAGGATGAACCTGCCGCCGTTGGCGGCGATGTAATCCAGGATCGGCTTGGCCGGATAGGTGTCTGTTCGGTAGCCGCGGGTCATGCCGCCGGTGTTGATTTCAAACAGCGCTCCCGTCTGCAGGAGTTTATCCACTGCCTTCTGCCAGGCCGCGACGTACCGCGGATGGCCCTCGTCAAAGATTGCGCCCTGCTTGCCGCCTTCTCCGCCGGCGTTGTACTTGGTGATCAGATCCAGGTGGCCGATGATGTCCGCGCCAGTGCGGGTCACGACTTCCGCTTCTGTTTCATAGTACCGCTCGATCATGGCGTACACATCTCCGCCGAAGTATTTCTCCACGATCTCCAGCCAGATCTCCTTTGATTCATCGATGACGGCGATGCTGCCCCCTTCCGGACTGCAGTCGATGTAGTGGACCGAGCCGATGACATAATCCCAATCTCTCGTGGGCGTTCCCGCCAGGCAGTCCTGCTCGACCCCGCAGAGGATCTCGATGCGATCCGCGTACTGCTCGGTCAGCGCACGCACGTCCGCTTCATAGGCGGCTTCCTGCTCCGGCAGCATGCAGTAACTCTCATCATAAGTCGTATAGCCGTGACCGGAAAAACCGTAGGCTTTCATGCCCTTCGCCAGAGCGCCCGCGAGCATCTCCGCCGCAGTGTTTCCCCCGTCGCAGTACGACGTGTGGGTGTGAAAATCCGCCAGACTGTTTTTGTTTAATTCTAAATATTTGCTAAAATCCATTTTGTTCTACTTCTCACGCTATTTCGTCATCTTCTCCTGCTTGACCTTGTGGTCGATCACGTGGCGGGAGGCAAGTTCCTTCGTGATGTCGTCCAGCGAGATCCCCGCTTCCACCATGAGCACCATCACGTGGTACGCCAGGTCCGCGATCTCGTAGATCGTCTCGGGTTTATCTTCTGCCTTTGCGGCGATGATGACTTCGGTGGACTCTTCGCCGACCTTCTTCAGGATTTTGTCCAGTCCCTTCTCGAACAGATACGTCGTATAGGAACCTTCCTTCTTCTCGGTCTTGCGTCCGCGGATCAGTTCCATCAAACCCTCGTAGGAAAATGTATCGTCGATAGGCGATGAAGCCGCTGCCGCAGGCGTTTCAGGCGCCTGTCCCGCCGCCGCTCCGCAATCGCCGTCCGCCTCCAGCATCGGATAATCGAAGCACGACCAGGTGCCCAGATGGCACGCCGGACCATCCGGCTTGACCTTTACCACCAGCGCGTCCCGGTCGCAGTCCGCCGTGATGGACACGATGTGCTGGTAGTTGCCGCTGGTCTCGCCTTTGAGCCACAGCTCCTGCCGGGAGCGGCTCCAAAAGCAGGTCAGCTTCTTTTCCAGCGAGATACGCAGGCTCTCCTCGTTCATATACGCCAGGGTCAGTACCTCGTTCGTGTCCACATCGACTACGATCGCCGGCACCAGTCCCTTCTCGTCAAATTTCACATCTTCTATTTTTACCATTGTTCCCATACTTCTATCTCCTTGTTGCTTTCCGGCCGGTTCGCTGCTTTCCGATCTAGCGCCTTGCCGGTATTCCTGCTTTTGCCATTGCGTCCTTCAGATCCGCGATCTCCACCTCCCGGAAGTGGAAGATGCTCGCCGCGAGCCCCGCGTCGATGTCCGGGATCTGGGTGAACAGTTCAATGAAGTCGCGGGTGCTGCCCGCCCCGCCGGACGCGATGACCGGCACGTTGACCGCTTCGCAGACCTTTTTCAGCAGTGGAATGTCAAAGCCCTTCTTCACGCCGTCCGTATCGATGGAGTTGACGACGACCTCGCCCGCGCCTGCGTCGACGCAGCGGCGGATCCAGTCGATGGCTTCCATGCCCGTGTTCTCCCGGCCGCCCTTGGCGAAGACCCGGTAAACGCCGTCGATCAGGGAAACGTCAACGGACAGGACCACGCACTGGTCGCCGTAAAGACGCGCCGCTTCACCGATGATCGAAGGGTTGCGGATGGCGCCGGAGTTGACGCTGACCTTGTCCGCGCCGCACTTGAGTACACGGTCGAAGTCCGCGATGGTGCTGATGCCGCCGCCGACCGTCAGCGGGATGAAAACGTTCGAAGCTGTCTCCGTCAGAATCTCCGTGAACAGCTTGCGCCCGTCACTGGACGCCGTGATGTCATAGAACACCAGCTCGTCCGCGCCAGCGTCTGTATAGAATTTCGCCAGTTCCACAGGAGATGAAACATCGTTCAGATCCTTGAACCGGGTTCCTTTGACGACCCTGCCGTCTTTTACATCCAGACAGGGGATGATTCGTTTTGTGATCATTTTGCCTCCTCTATCACGCGGTCTTATCGCGCGGCGTCTGCCGCCGCAATTGCTTCTTTCAGATCAATGGCTCCTGTATAGTACGCCTTGCCGATGATGGCGCCGTACAGGCCCCGGGCGGCCAGCCGCTTCACATCGTCGATTGACGATACACCGCCGGAGGCGACCAGCTGCATGCCCAGACGGGCGGACAATTCCTCGTAAAGCCCATGGTTCGTGCCTTTCATGGCGCCGTCCTTGGAAATGTCCGTAACGATGATGGTGGAAACGCCCAGTGCCTGCATCTGTTCGCAGAAGTCGTACGCTGTAAGCTGCGTCTTCTCCGTCCAGCCTTTGATCGCCACATACCCGTCTTTGAGATCGATGCCGACGGCGATCTTCTCGCCGTACGCGGCAACGGCCTCCTCCAGAAACGCCCGGTCCGTCACCGCCGCCGTTCCCAGGATCACCCGGTCGATGCCGGCGTCCATATAACGGCGGATCACCTCCATGCTTCGGATCCCGCCGCCGATCTCGCAAAAGCACCCGCTCGCCTCTTTGATCCGGCATACGGTCTCAAAGTTTGGCGTGGTGCCGTCCTTGGCCCCCTCCAGATCCACGATGTGGATATATTCCGCGCCAGCCGCCGCGAAGTCTCTTCCGATCTGCGGCGGATCGTCGCTGTATATAGTCATGTCCTCGTACCTGCCGCGCAAAAGCCTCACAGCCTTGCCGTCAAACAGGTCGATGGCAGGAAAAATCTTCATTCGTTTCGGTCCTCCTTATAGTTCACAGAACGCCTGCAAAATCTTCAGCCCCACGTTCCCGCTCTTTTCCGGGTGGAACTGACATCCGTAGACATTGCCGTTTGCCACAGCCGCCGTCAGCTCCGCGCCGTATTCCGTAACGGCGATGGTGCTGTCTTCGCAGTCCGCGGCGTAAAAGGAATGGACGAAGTACACGTGGTCTCCTTCCCGGATGTACTTGAACAGGGGCTCGCCCCCTTCGGCTGCCCGTCCCCGGAAGGTGAGCGCGTTCCAGCCGATGTGCGGGATCTTATAGGAATCCGGCACTGCGCCTTTGATGGGCACGACGCTGCCTTTGATCAGGCCCAGCCCCTCGTGTTCACCGTATTCGTAGCTCTTTTCCAGGAGAAGCTGCATGCCGAGACAGATTCCCATCAGAGGCTTTCCGGCTTTTGCTTGCGCGGTGACAATGTCCGCCATACCGGAATCGCGCAGCTTGCGCGCGGCGTCCTCGAAGGCGCCGACCCCCGGCAGGATGATCCGGTCCGCCGCTTCGATGATATCCGGATCGGAAGTCACGCAGACCTCCTGCCCGATGTATTTACATGAACTCTGCAGGGAAAACAGATTCCCTACGCCGTAGTCAATGATTGCGATCACTATAGCACTCCTTTCGTGGACGGGATTTCATTTGCGAATGCTGTATCGATGGCAACGGCCGAACGCATGCTGCGCGCCGCCGATTTGAACGCCCCCTCGATGATGTGGTGGGTATTGGTCCCCGACATCTGGATCATATGGAGGGTGCAGTTGGCGTTTCTGGAAAATCCCATCCAGAATTCCTCGACCAGCTCGGTATCAAACGTGCCGACCTTCGCCGTCGGAGGCTTCAGCCCGTACGCCAGGAAACTCCGTCCGGAAAAGTCCACCGCTGTCAGGACCAGCGCCTCGTCCATCGGCAGCATCTCTCTGCCGTAGCGCCGGATGCCTTTCTTATCGCCCAGGGCTTTTGCAAAAGCCTCCCCCAGCGCGATGCCGATATCCTCGACCGTGTGGTGGTCGTCCACATAGGTGTCCCCTTCGCACTTTACGGTCAGGTCGAACTTCCCGTGTTTGGCAAACAATGTCAGCATGTGATCCAGAAAGCCCACGCCTGTGCTGATGTCTGACGTTCCTTTGCCGTCCAGCTCCAGCGTCAGGGCGATATCCGTTTCTGCTGTTTTTCTGTTGATTTCTGCGCTTCTCATTTCAGTTCCTCTATTACCTCTCCGAGAACCTTCAGGAATACATCCATCTGTTCTCTGCTTCCGATGGTGACTCTGTTGTACTGCGCCATCCGCTCTTTCGTGAAGTGCCGGATCAGCACCCCGCGCGCCTTCATTTCCTCATAGATCCGGCCGCCGTCCACTGCCGGATGCTTCATAAAGATGAAGTTGGCGGAGGAATCCGTCAGCTCAAAACCCATGGCACTGAGCCGTTCCTGCGTATATCGCCTATTTGCGATGATCGTTTCGCAGTTCCTGCGGATCGTCTCTTCCTCCTCCAGGACGCCCAGGCCCGCCGCCTGGGTCATCGTGTTGATATTGTACGGATTGGTCGAATTCCGGATCGTGTGCAGATCCCGGATGATCTCAGCCGATGCGACGCCGAACCCCAGTCTGGCGCCTGCCAGGGACCGGGATTTGGAGAAGGTCTGTATGATCAGAATATTATCATATTTTTCAAGCAAAGGCAGACTGGATTCTGCACCAAAATCCACATACGCCTCATCCACGATCACCAGATCGTTCGGGTTTCCGCGGACGATCTCCTCGATCTGGGTCCGGCTGAGGGCGATCCCGGTATGAGCGTTCGGGTTGGCGATGAAGATCGTGCCGCCGGCGCCGATGTAGTCCTTCGGATCGATCCGCAGCTGGCTGTCCAGCGGGATCTCCCGGTACGGCAGGCCGTTCATGTCCGCGAACACCGGATAAAAGCCGTAGGTGATATCCGGGAAAATAGCTGGTTTCTCACTGCTGCAAAAGGCCATAAAGGCGAAGTTGAGCACTTCGTCCGAGCCGTTGGTGATAATCACGTTGTCCCTGGTCAGCGCCGTGCCTGATTCGGCCGCGAGCTGCGCGCTCAGCATCTGGGCCAGCTTCTCCGACAGCACCCTGCAGTCCGGATCCGAATACAACTGCAAACGCTCTGCGGCCTTTGCGGCTCGTTCGATCGCCGCGGGCGGCGGCGGGAACGGGGATTCGTTGGTGTTGAGTTTCACATACTGCTGATCCTGGGGCTGCTCCCCGGGAACGTATGGCTCCAGGTCTTTGTATCTGTTGTTTAAAAATCTGCTCATTCTGCTTTTGCTGTTCTTGTTCTGTTCTTAAGTTATTCTTCGATGATCTCTTCCAGCTTTTGCGCGATGGTTTCGATCTGTTTCGTTTTGAATTTGAAGCTGGACTTGTTGGCGATCAGACGGGCGCTGATCTTGACGATCTCCTCCACCACCTCCAGGTGGTTCTCCCGAAGGGTCGTGCCGGTCTCCACCAGGTCCACGATGACGTCCGACAGTCCCAGGATCGGCGCCAGCTCGATGGAGCCGTTCAGGTGGATGATGTCGATGTCCGTGCCTGACGCCGCGTAGAACTCTCGGGCCACGTTCACGAATTTCGTGGCGACTCGCAGCTCATTGTCCCGGTCGTAGCTGAACCCCACCGGGCCCGCCACTGCCATGCGGCACTTGCCCACGTTCAGGTCCAGCAGCTCATACACGTTGGCCCGGGATTCCATCAGGATGTCCTTGCCGACCACGCCGATGTCCGCGGCGCCGCGCTCGACGTAGATGGCGACGTCGGAGGGCTTCACCCAAAAGTACCGCACGCCGGCGTCCGGGTTTTCGAAGATGAGCTTCCTGTTTTTTTCTCTGATGGACGGGCACTCGAAGCCGGCCCGTTCAAACATGTCGTAGACTTTGTCGCCCAGTCTTCCCTTCGGCAGGGCGATGTTGACCATTTTTACTGCTTTATCCAATGATCTCCACCTCCTCACCGTCGAATTTTGAAAGCTTGCCGAGACTGTCCACGTATACGCCGAAGCCGATGGCTCTGGACGTCCGCTTCATGTTCTTCATCAGCTTATCGTACTGGCCGCCGGAGATGATCCCGTCCGGGACCCCTGCCGCGAACCCTTTGAAGATGATGCCGTTATAGTACTTGAGATCTCCCACGACGGAGAAGTCGATGTTCAGCATGTGCAGCAGATCCGCCTTGCGGAACGCTTCCACGATCTCCTTCAGCGCGCCGATGCTTTTCGCAAAGCCCGCCTTTTCCTCGGATGAGAAAACGGGGCTTTCCAGAAACGCTTCTTCCAGCTTCGGGATCACCGTCTCCGGATCTCCGTAGGTCGTCACCAGGGCGTTCAGCAGCTCTGCTCTGGCCGGTCCCAGATCGACGCTTCGGCAGATCTTCTTCAGTCCGTGGGCGTTCTTGCTGCTGATGCACGCGGTGATCTGTTCCTGCGCGTCTCTGGAAAGATTGCAGCTTTCCAAAAGCTGCGTCAGAAGATCCAGGTTGGATACGTCCAGCTTGGGCTCATCGCTGAGGACCCGCAGGCTCTCGGCTGCGAGCAGCAGCACCTCGCTGATGCAAGCGCTGTCGACCGCGCCCAGACACTCCAGACCGACCTGCATGATCTCCTTGAAGTAGTGGGTCTTCGGGGAAACTCTGTAGATGTTTTCGTTATAGTATAGTTTGATGATCCGGTTTCCGATGTGCCGGTTGTTCTTGACGATGGATAAGGTGACGTCCGGTTTGAGGGCCATCAGCATGCCGTCCGTATCGGTGAAGGTGATGATCTGTCCTGAATCCAGGAAGTCCATGTTGGCGGCATACAGCTCGAACTCCTCGAACTTACTCATCCTGTACATAGAAAAACCATGACTTGCGTACAGCTGTCTGAGAGCAAACATGGCTTTTTCTTTATTACTGAATATTTCCTGATTGATGATCATTATTGTATTTCCTTTCGGGGAGGCCGGATGGCCTCCCCATCAAGCTCCTATTCAAATCGACTCAGTATGGATCGTGCGTGTCCTTCGAGTCCTTCCTCTCTGGCCAGGAGCGCCACTTTGTCCTTGGCGTAATCCAAAGCCTCCGGTTCATAATATGTCAGTGACATTTTCTTGGTGAAGTCATCTACTGTCAGAGGACTTGCGAATCTAGCGGTGCCCGAGGTGGGCAGTGTATGGTTCGGTCCGGCGAAGTAGTCGCCAAGCGCTTCCGGACAGTTCTTTCCTACGAATACCGATCCGGCGTTCTCGATCTTGTCGACGTAATCCTCCGCGTCGTCCAGGAACAGCTCCAGATGCTCCGGCGCCAGCTTGTTGGCCAGGTCGATCGCTTCTTCGATCGTATCGGTGATGATGATTTTGCCGTTGACTTCGACGGATTCTCTGGCGATATCCTGTCTGGGCAGATCCGCCAGCTGCATTTCAAGCTGCTCTGCCGTTCTCTCTGCCACGAAATGATCTGTTGTGATCAGCACGGCAGTCGCCATTCTGTCGTGTTCCGCCTGCGAAAGCATATCCGCCGCGATAATGCGGGCGTCGCTACCTTTGTCCGCGATGACGAGGACTTCACTCGGTCCTGCGATCAGGTCGATGCCGACCTGTCCGAAGACCTGCCGCTTCGCTTCGGCGACATAGGCGTTTCCAGGTCCGACGATCTTGTCCACCATCGGGACAGTCTTGGTTCCGTAAGCGAGTGCCGCAACTGCCTGGGCGCCGCCGATGCGGAAGACTCTGTCTACGCCGGCGATCTTCGCCGCGGCCAGGATAACAGGCGCAATCCCGCCGTTATCGGTCGGCGGAGAAACCATCACGATCTCTTTCACGCCGGCGATCTTCGCGGGGATCGCGTTCATGAGAACGGTTGACGGATATGCAGCCGTGCCGCCCGGAATGTAGATGCCGACCTTCTTCAGCGGCGTCACCTTCTGACGGAGCTTCACGCCGTCTTCCTCCAGAACGTATCCTTCCTTCACCTGCGCTTTATGATAAAAGGCGATTCGGTCAGCTGCTTCCTGAAGCGTGTTCAGCACTTCTTCCGAAACCTCGCTGACTGCGTCGTCGATTTCCTCCTTCGTAAGCTCCACGGAATCAATGTCGGCCCCGTCCAGACTCTTCGTGTAGTTGATCAGGGTCGGATCCCCGCCCATCTTAACACCAAAGATAATCTCTGAAACGACCCTGCTGACATCTCTGCCGGATCTGTCTCTGATCAGAATATCGTCCAATGCGTATTCACCTTTTTTCAAAATCTTAATCATCTATCGTTCTCCTTTATGATTCGTTTATGCTGACGCCGCTTTAGCGCTTTATCTAAATAAATAATTAAACAACTACATTACTATAACGCTTGTACTGCAATTCTGTCAAGGGGTGCGCGCCTTTAAAAACTGTTTAGATACAATCCTTGCGGCTGCCGGGCGGCCGGCACCACGAAAAAAGGAGCTGCTGCACGTACGCGCAACAGCTCCTTTCTTTGTTCTACCGCATGTTCTCTACAGCCACCTTGCTTCAGCCCGTTGGGCGGCGGCTTTCAGATGTTCTTCGACGGCCTTTTTCGCGGCCTCTTCATTCCCGGCTTCCACCGCGTCGAAGATCCGTTGGTGTTCCTCCAGGATCACGGGCAGGTTTTCACGCCGCGCGAGGGCTCCCTGCCGCGCCAGATCGATATACTCCTGATAGGACTTCAAGGCCTGGGTGATGAACCGGCTGTGGGTCATCTGATACAGAACGTTGTTGAACTCTTCGTCTGCCAGAATGAGTTTTTCCACCATGCCGCTGGCAGTATATAGACTCATGACTTCCAGCTGTTCCCTGAGCTTTTCCATGCCTTCTTCTGTTTTATTCCTGATTGCCCAGACAACCGCCAGCTGCTCTACTGCAATTCTGACAGCGTAGATATCCTGCAGATCATTCTGCTCGAATCCCTTGGCGAAGCACCCCTTGTTCGGCACATACTCGATAAGGTTCTCCTTTGTCAGCTGCTTGAACGCTTCCCTGACGGGCGTCCTGCTGACCTTGAGCTCCTTGGCGATCTTGTTTTCCACCAGTTTTTCGCCGATGGCGTACTCGCCGTTGATGATCCTGCTTCTTAAAATCTGTATGATTTCGTCCGCAAGAGAGGATTCTCCTTTCAATACCTGATTAGACATACTCCTCACCTCCTGCTTGCTATTCTGACGATGGTGGTGAAATCAGTTTTACAGCAAATGATTCTCAATAACCTGAACGTCCGGATCAAAATCTTCGATCTGCAGGTAGTATTCTGCCGCGTCAAGGAACGCCTTCATCGGCGCAAGTCCGATGACCTCTGTACCGATTACGTTGACGCCGTATCTCGCCGCTTCTCTTCTGACCAGCTCAAGAACTCTGTGGAGCGGTGTGATGTTGAAGTTCGTCATGTTGATGGAAACCTGCGCCACGTTTCTCTCTTCAAGCAAAAGCCCCATAGCCTTGACGCACTTAAAGCCGCCCTTGACTTCACGGATGATGTTGGCAATGTTCTTCGCGATCTCAACATTGTCTGTTGCCAGGTTGATGTTGAACGCGATGAGTGGAGGTCTCGCGCCGACTGCGACTACGCCGCCGGTCGGGTGGATTCTGGCGCCGCCGAAGTCCGGGCACCACTTCTCTTCCTTGACCTTCTCTGCCATGCCTTCGAACTGGCCCTTTCTGATCTTAGCCAGGTTCTTTCTGTGCTTGGCTGTCGCGGAATCCTCATAGAGGAATACCGGCAGATCCGCTTCCGCAGCGATTCTCTCGCCGACCTTCTTGGACAGTTCGATGCAGTCCTCTGTGGTCGCTTCCTTGATCGGAACAAACGGTATAACGTCGACGCAGCCCATTCTCGGGTGTCCGCCCTCATGCTTGGTCAGATCGATCAGCTCCACTGCCTTCTTCGCCAGCTTGACGCTCGCTTCTTCGCAGGCCTCCGGGCTTCCCATGTATGTGATAACGGATCTGTTGTGTGTTTCATCGGATGAGTAGTCGAGCAGTGTGCATCCCGGTGTGTTCCGGATCTGATCTACACATGCCTCGATGACTTCCTTGTTTCTTCCTTCACTGATGTTCGGAATGCTCTCGATGATCTTTGCCATTATAATTCCTCCTCAATTGCCTTGTATAATCTGTCCGCGATCTCGGCGGCTTCCGCCAGGATCTTCTTTCCTTCCGCTTCAGCTTCCGCTGCAAAGGCCTCATCCTTTACGCCGGGGAGATTGATTTTGACATTCATCCATGCTCCCTGGATTCCGGTCTTGAAGTTGATGATGCCTACGCCCAGATCGCTGGCGCAGTTCGTGTTGAAGTGGCCGTAGAGCCTGTCTGCCAGACGCAGACCTTCGATTCCCATCTTCATAACGCTGAGCGGAACCTTCGTTGCCTCCAGTGTTCCGTCCGCGATGGCCTGTTTTCTGGCCGCTTTGTCTTCCGGCGTTTCCTTCGGCATCTTGAACGCAGCCGCTACCAGATTGTAGGCGTCTGTATCCTTATCAATGGCAGCCTTCAGATCCGCATAGAGTCCGACAGCTTCTTCCTTGATCTGTCTGCACAGTTCGTGGTCATCCGCGTATTTCTTCTTCGCCGTTGTAAGATCGCACACCATGGAAACAAGGGCTGCTCCCTGGGCGCATGCCAGCGCGCTGACGCTGCCGCCGCCCGGTGCCGGTTCATCGGAAATCAGGATATCCAGATACTCATCCAGTTTCAGGTCAATCAGTTTCATATCTTGTTTTCTCCTTTATTTTTTTTAGCTATAACTTCTATCTTCCATTCTCAGGCAGATACGAGCTCACCTTTCTTGATGACTCTGTCTACCATGTTTGAACCAAATCTGTAACAAATCATCTCAAAATCAGGCGCGTTCCAGATGACCAGATCCGCCTGCTTGCCGACTTCCGCGGTTCCCACCTTCTCACCCAGACCGATGGCGCAGGCCGGGTTGATCGTGACTGCGGTGAGCACTTCTTCCGGTGTCAGCTTGTATTTGAGACAACCCAGGTTGATGACAAACTGCAGGTTCAGCGACGGGCAGGACCCCGGATTGAAGTCGCTTGCCATAGCGACCGGGATGCCCTTCGCGATCATTTCCTTCGCAGGCGCGAAGGTCTTGTTCAGATAAAATGATGTTGCCGGCAGGCACATCGCCGTAACGCCGCCTTTGGCCATGGCGTCCATGCCGGACTCTGTGATCGCGATGAGATGCTCAGCGGATGCCGCCTCCATCTCTCCCGCAAGCTCTGTTCCGCCGATGGCTTCGATCTCGTCGGCGTGGACCTTCAGACCGAATCCCATGTCTCTGGCGCAGGTCAGATACTTCCTGCTCTGCTCCGCGTTGAAGACGGAATCCTCGCAGAAGACATCACAGTAGACTGCCAGATTGCGCTTTCTGATCTCCGGCAGGATCTCCTGGCAGGTCATCTCGATATACTCATCGCCTCTGCCTTCGTATTCGGGCGGAACGGCGTGAGGTCCGAGGAATGTCGGAACCACATCCATCGGATGCTTCTCTGCCAGATCATTAATGACTTCCAGCATCTTGATCTCAGAGTCCCTATCCAGACCGTAGCCGCTCTTGGCTTCGCAGGATGTGACGCCCATGCTCATCATCTCATCGAGAAAGCCCTTCGTCTTCTCAAAGAGTTCTTCCTTTGAGGCCTCTCTGGTTTTGCGAACGGTGTCCAGGATGCCGCCGCCGGCGCGCAGGATATCCAGATAATCTGCGCCCGCCAGTTTCATGGCGACCTCGTGCTGGCGGTAGCCGCCGAAGACCATGTGGGTGTGTCCGTCGACCAGACCCGGCGTCACCAGCTGTCCGCACGCGTCGATCTCCTCATCGAAGGGACCTGCCACATGCCGCCCGCCGGACTTGATCTCCACGATGACGCCGTCCTCGATGGCGATCTCGGCGTTGATGTATTTCTTATTGTCACCTTGCTTGCTGCCTTTGTGGCTGTAGCTGCCCACAGGGGTCTGCAGGCAGCCGATATTCTTAATTAATACTCTTCCCATAATAATTCTTCTTGGTTTTATTGCTTTTGCATGAAATTATTTAACGAATTTGTCGACCGTCTCGTCGATGATGCTGTCTTCTACGAGATACGGGATCGTGATGTGGCCTTTGCCCGCGTAGTTCTTATTGTACTCGACGGATGTCTCGATCGCGTGCTCGTTTCTCGCCCAGTTTCTTCTGGCTACGCCGCCCATAACGTCCCACATCATTGCGGAGTGCAGGATCTTGTCGACTCTCTCGCTTCCATCCAGGAGCAGACCGAAGCCGCCGTTGATGGCTTTGCCGATGCCGACGCCGCCGCCGTTATGCAGTGCGCAAAGGCTCATGCCTCTGGCTGCGTTTCCTGCGTAGCACTGCACTGCCATGTCCGCCATGACGTTGGATCCGTCCTTGATGTTGGAGGTCTCTCTGAACGGGGAGTCCGTTCCGGAAACGTCGTGGTGGTCTCTTCCCATCATAACCGGACCGATCTTGCCTTCTCTGACCAGCTTGTTGAAGGCCAGTCCGATGTCTCTTCTGCCCTCGGCGTCCTGATAGAGGATTCTCGCCTGGGTTCCGACGACCAGCTTGTTCTTCTCCGCGTCTCTGATCCAGATCCAGTTGTCTCTGTCCTGACCGCGGCGGTTCGGGTCGATGACTTCCATCGCTGCCTGGTCGGTGGCTCTTAAGTCTTCCGGCTTGCCGGACAGGCATACCCATCTGAATGGTCCGTATCCATAGTCGAAGAGGACCGGTCCCATAATGTCTTCTACGTAGGACGGCCAGATGAATCCGTCTTTGTCATCGATGCCGTTCTTGGAGAGTTCCTTGACGCCGGCGTCGTACATAGCCTTCATGAAGGAGTTGCCGTAGTCGAAGAAGTAGGTGCCCTTCTCGGTCAGCGCCTTGATCGCTGCGTAGTGTCTGTGGAGGGTCTTGTCAACTTCCTTGCAGAACTTCTCTCTGTCTTCGTGGAGCATCTGCGTTCTCTCTTCGAAGGTGTATCCTACCGGGCAGTACCCGCCGTCGTATACGTTGTGGCAGGAGGTCTGGTCGGAAAGCAGATCGATGTGGAAGTCTCTTGCGACTGCCGCTTCCAGCAGATCTACGATGTTGCCGTGGTACGCGATGGAGATGCTTTCTTTGGCGTCGAGCTTTTCCTGCGCCAGCTTGAATACTTCATCCAGATCCTGGCAAACGACATCGACCCATCCCTGATCATGTCTTGTGTCGATTCTTGACTGGTCGACCTCTGCGAAGATGCCGACTGCACCGGCGATGTTTGCTGCCTTCGGCTGCGCGCCGCTCATGCCGCCAAGACCGGAGGATACGAAGGTGTGTCCTGTCAGGTCTCCGTCTTCCGGAACGCCCAGTTCCTTACGGCCGGCGTTGAGGATCGTGTTGAATGTACCGTGAACGATACCCTGCGGTCCGATGTACATCCAGCCGCCGGCTGTCATCTGTCCGTAGTTGGCAACGCCCATTTCCTCAGCGACTTCCCAGTCTTCCAGATTATCGTACATACCGATCATCATGGAGTTGGTGATGATGACGCGCGGTGCTTCCGGCTTGGACGGGAACAGTCCCAGCGGGTGACCGGACTCAACGACCAGAGTCTGTTCGTCGGTCATCTCTTCCAGATATCTCTTGATGAGGTTGTACTGGAGCCAGTTCTGGCAAACGGAACCGGTCTCTCCGTAAGTAACGAGTTCGTACGGATACAGCGCTACTTCGAAGTCCAGGTTGTTGTCGATCATGACCTGGAAGGCTTTGCCTGCCAGGCAGTTTCCTTTGTACTCATCGATTGGCTTGCCGTAGATGCGGCCTGCCGGTCTGTATCTGTATGCGTAAACTCTGCCGTAAGTCTTGAGCTCTTCCATGAACTCCGGCGCAAGTTTTTCGTGGAGTTCTTCCGGTACATAACGGAGCGCGTTTCTCAGCGCGATCTTTGTCTGTGCCTTCGTCAGTCTGAAGCCTCTGTCCGGAGCTCTTCTGATGCCTTCCTGAAACTCCGGCATCTCCGGATATCCCAGGTCCAGCTTGATGGTCATTGCATTTGCGATGGCTTTGTTTTCTAACATTGGATTCTTCCTCCTTCTGTTTGGAATCTGTTTCAAGTTTCTACCTATTTCAGGTTGATTACTTTTTCTACTGCCTTGTTCAGTGAGAAGTCTTTGACCATCTTGTCAAACTTCTTCAGTTCATCCAGCATGATGATATCTTCCTCGATCGGCGCGGCCTTTGTTCTGATGAAATCGTAGGCCACCTTCGTTGCAGGCGCCAGGTTGTCGATTCCCTTCTCGCCCTGCTCCTGTCTGAGCCAGATCGCCTGAGCTGCCGCGGACAGCTCAATGCCGAGAACCTTCTGCGCGTTGTCCAGAACCATCGCCGCGGTTCTTGCGGATGTGGTGCCCATGGATACGTGGTCTTCCTGGTTGGCTGACGTCGGAATGGAGTCGACGCAGGCCGGGTGGTCGTAAACCTTGTTTTCGGAAACCATGGATGCCGCCGCGTACTGCGCGATCATGTAACCGGAGTTCAGGCCGCCCTTCTTCACGAGGAACGCAGGCAGTCCTTCCGAAAGCTGTGAGTTGACGAGACGTTCGATTCTTCTCTCGGAAACGTTCGCCAGCTCTGAAATCGCGATTTTCAGGAAATCGAACGCCAGCGCCATCGGCTGTCCGTGGAAGTTTCCGCCGGAGATAACTTCGTCCTCTTCCGCAAAGACCAGCGGATTGTCGGTTACCGCGTTGATCTCTGTGGTGACTTTATCGTAAACATACTGGATCGCGTCTCTGGATGCGCCGTGGATCTGCGGCAGACATCTCTGGGAATACGGATCCTGGACCTTCGTCTCATGGAGCCACTTGGCGTTGTAGGATCCATCGAGAAGTCTTCTCATGTTTTCGGCTTCGATCATCTGTCCTTCGTGTCCTCTGATGGCGTGTACCTTCGGATCGTAAGCTTTACGGATCGCGTGCATTGCCTCACCGGTCAGCGCGCCGGCGATGTCCGCTGTTTTCAGAAGTTCCATAGCGTCGTAGAGTACATTCACGCCGACAGCGGTCATCATCTGTGTGCCGTTGTTAAGGGCCAGGCCTTCCTTCGCCGCCAGTTCAACCGGCTTCAAGCCTTCTGCTGCAAAAGCATCCTTGGCTTCGATGACCTTCCCTTTGTATTCGACCATGCCCATTCCGATCAGGCCGAGCGCGATGCAGGAAAGCGGTGCCAGGTCGCCGGAGGATCCGACGGATCCCTTCTCCGGAACGATTGGTATAATGTCGGCGTTCAGCATATCGATCATTGTCTGGATCGTCGAAAGCCGGATGCCGGAGAATCCTCTTGTTAAGTTGTTGCATCTGAGAAGCATTGCTGCTCTGACATAGTGTTTCGGATAGGGATTACCCATAGCGCAGGTGTGACTCATGATCAGGTTCTTCTGCAGCTGGGCCGTATCTTCGAATGAGATCTTAACGTTGGCAAATCTGCCAAAGCCTGTTGTCAGTCCGTAAATGACTGCATCGTTTTCGAGTTTCTCTCTTACGTAGTCTCTGGATCTGTTGACTGTGATTTTCGCGTCTTCTGTAATTTCCACTTTTTCGTAATCCCGACAGACTCGGATCACATCTTCAACCGTAAGACTTTTCCCATCGATTCTGACTGTCATAACTTATCTCCTTCTGATTTAATCTGTATATTTTGAATTAAATATAGACTTTTTCTGTTTAATTATACCAAAAAGGGGAAGGGAATACCACACTTGTGGGAATATTTTCCATCTCGCTAAAGGGGTATCGCTTTAGATTATTAAAGTGTGTCTTCGGTGGGACCGGTGGCGGAACGCCTCCCGTCGACGCTTAACATGAGTGTTTCACATAAAAAGGAGGCGTCGCTTCATACGACGCCTCCATGCATATGCTGCATATACTGTCTGATATTTTAACTGCCCTCTTCCGCTCTCTTAGTCTGTCGTGTAGTTGTCGAAGTAGCCCTGGATGAATACGATCGGGGTTCCCTTGTCGCCGGAGCCGGAGGTCAGATCGCACAGGGATCCGATCAGATCCGTAAGCTGGCGCGGAGTCGTGCCTTCGGATTCCATCTTGCCGACCAGGCTTCCGTCCTTCTCGGTGATTCTTCCCTTGATGGCTTCCTTGAGCGCATCTCCGGACAGGTCCGCGAAATCGTTGTCCGCCAGATACTTCAGCTTCAGCTCGTTCGGTGTTCCCTCAAGTCCCTTGGTGTAGGCGACTCCTACGCGCGGGTCTGCCAGCTCCCAGATCTTGCCGACCGGATCCTTGAAGGCGCCGTCTCCGTAGATCATGACTTCTACGTTCTTGCCGGTTCTCTCCTTGAAGTCCGCCTGCACGGCTTCGACGAGCTCCTGGCTTTCGGCGAATCTCGGGAAGAGCTTTACGGTATTCTCCGTTGCCTTGTTTGAACCGAGCAGTCCGAATGCTTCGTTGAAACCGCTTCCGTCAACGGATGCTGTCAGGATGTCGTCCAGTCCGCAGACTCTCTCCGCTCCCGCAGCCTTCAGCAGTCTCTTGCTTCTTTCTCTTGTGTGGATATCACAGGTGAGCACGTTCTTCGTGTACTTCAGGATCTCTTCCGCGTGATTTGCGAAGATCACTTCTACCTCTGCTCCGCACTCTTTGATCAGATCGCTGTAATACTGTACATAGTCAACGCCTGTGAACTGGTGCTTATTTTCGCCGAACAGTTCTCTGTACTTCGCCAGATCCAGCACGTCGCTGTACGGGTTGATCCCTGCTTCGTCTACCTGATCCATCGTGATGAGCGCGTTTCCGACTTCATCACTCGGATAGCTCAGCATCAGGACGATCTTCTTCGCGCCCTTGGCGATGCCGCGAAGACAAATGGCGAATCTGTTCCTGGAAAGGATCGGGAAGATGACGCCGACGGTCTCTCCGCCCAGCTTGGCCTTCACGTCTGCCGCTATCGCGTCGACGCTGGCGTAATTGCCCTGCGCCCTTGCTACGACTGACTCCGTCACGCAGACAATGTCTTTGTCTCTAAGCGTGAAGCCGTCCGTTTCCCCGGCCTTGAGCACGCTGTCCACGACGGTTTTGCCAATGTCGTCACCCTCACGGATGATCGGGCAGCGGATGCCTCTTGAGATTGTTCCAACGTTTCTTTCTGTTGTACTCATTTCTTACCTTCTTTCTATATTAACTAACATTATTTACCATTTTTGGCGTTTCCCGCGATGCAATGTTTCACGTGAAACATTTCGATGGTCACGCAAGACTGCTGAGCAGCTCGATGAGTCGTTCCAGTTCATCCGCGCTGTAGAACTCGATCTCGATCTTACCGCCTCTTCCCTTGCGATTCAGATTGACTTTCGTGCCGAGTGCGTTCTTGAGATCCTCCTCAACGCGTCTTTCGTCAGCGGACTTTACCTTTCTCGGTTTTTTCGTCACCTGCGGCTGTTTGCTCTCCTTCGCAAGGGCCTCGATCTGCCGAACGGAAAGTCCTTCTCTATCAGCCTTTATCGCCAGTTCGATCTGGCGCTGCTGGCTTTTGACAGATGCCAGCGCACGGGCGTGTCCTGTAGAGATCCTTCCTTCCGCCGCCAGTTCCTGGACCTTGCCCGGAAGCTTCAGCAGCCGGAGACTGTTTGTGATATATGGTCTGCTCTTGCCGACGCTGTAGGACACCTGCTCCTGTGTCAGTCCGTAGGTGTCGATCATCTGCTTGAGCCCTTCTGCTTCCTCGATTGGGTTGAGGTCTTCCCTCTGCATGTTCTCGATGATCGCCAGAAGCATGTTTTCCTCATCGGTCAGCTCCTTCACGATGCACGGAACATCCTTCAGCCCCGCGATCCTCGCGGCGCGCCAGCGCCTCTCGCCGGCGACGATCTCGTATCCCTTGCCCAGCTTCCGCAGAACGATCGGCTGGATCAGTCCGTGCTGCTCAATAGACGCAGCCAGTTCTTCCAGCTTTTCCTCATCGAATCTCTTACGAGGCTGGGAGGCGTTTGGTTTTATGTCGTTGACACTGACATACAGGATCCCGTTTTCGTCTGACTGGGATTCTTCCTTCGCTTCCGACGCACCGGACTTGCGGCCGGAGGTCTTTTTCTTTGTTGACGGCTTTTTCTCCACAGGAGCTACTTCCGCGTCTCCGAAGAGCGCGTCAAGTCCTTTGCCCAGTCCTTTGGCTTTGGTCTTCGCTGCCATTTATCTCTCCTTTTCGTTTTCAAGGAATTCTTCAGCGAATTCCATATACGCCTGCGCTCCTGTAGATCTCGGATCGTACTGTATGACCGGCATTCCATGGCTCGGCGCCTCCGCCAGACGTACGTTCCGTGGGATCACAGTGGTATAGACCTTCTCTTTGAAGTATTTCTTGACCTCTTCAACGACCTGCGCTGAAAGATTGGTTCTGCCATCAAACATGCTCAGAATAACGCCCTCGATCTCAAGACCCGGATTCATATGCGTTCTGACAATATCGATCGTGCTCATGAGCTGGCTTACGCCTTCCAGCGCATAGAACTCACACTGGATCGGGATCAGAACGGAATCCACTGCTGTCAGGGAATTGATCGTCAGGATGCCGAGTGACGGCGGGCAGTCAATGAAAATGTAATCATAATCAGGCTTGAGGACATCGATGGCCATCTTGAGCCTCTTCTCACGGCCTGACATGTTGATAAGCTCGACCTCCGCACCAGCCAGTTGCACGCTTGCCGGCATGATATCCAGATTCGGAACGCCTGTCGGAATCACGGCCTCCGCAGGGTGGTGGTCGTCTTCGATAAGAATTTCATGAGTCGTAAGTTCCAAACCCTTCTTGGACACACCAACACCGCTTGTCGTGTTCCCCTGAGGATCTATGTCCAGGATCAGGACCTTTTTTCCTTTGAGTGCCAGGCAAGCCGCCAGGTTGATATTGGTTGTTGTTTTCCCGACGCCGCCTTTCTGATTGAATATTGCTATCGCTTTACCCACGTCTACCTCCTTTTCATATTTCAATGCCATGTCAGATTATATAACATGTGGCAATTTCTTTCCATACAAAAGCATCAAAAAATAAAGAAAAACCCGAAAAAATTATTAATGTTTCACGTGAAACATTTGCTTTTCGGGTATATATCTCAAATATAAGGATTTCCATTTATTTCCATTAATCATAACGGCTTCTTCGAAGGCGTACCGGCCTTCCTTGGATACGCCGGCGGTGTTGCGTTCTCCTTCTTTATGATCACAAGGCTGTGCTCCAGCTGGGTAAGAGGAAGAATCAAAGGAGCGCCGCCGCCGAGAAGCCCGATGGCGTGCTCCGCCTCTGCGATCTCCGCATCGCAGTCGGCGCCTTTGTAGGCAATAAACGTTCCGCCTTCGCGCACGAAGGGCAGACAGTATTCCGATAACACGCGCATATTCGCAACGGCTCTGGAAACACACAGATCAAAATGCTCCCGGTAGTCAACCTTTCTGGCCAGTTCCTCTGCCCTGCCGTGGATCACCGTGACATTCCCGATCCCGATCTCCTCGCAAAGCTGCCGCACGATCCGCACCCTCTTATCCAGAGAATCCATCAGAACGAACTCCTTGTTGGGATAACAGACAGCCAGCGGCACGCCGGGAAAACCGCCGCCGGTTCCCACATCGCAGACAGAAGCCGCGCCGGTGAAGGCGTCAGTCTGCGCGCACAGAAGCGAATCAATGAAATGCTTTCGCACAAATTCCTTTCGGTCTGTAATCGCGGTGAGGTTCACCTTTTCGTTCCATTTCAATACCGCTTCCATATACCGTTCCAGCTGTTGTGCCTTCACGTCGGCTCCCTCAATATTCAGTTGCTCCAGATATGCTTTCAGTTCTTCCATAATAATAATTTCACTTTCGTAAATCTCGCTGTTCCTTATTCATCCCCGCGAACGGTGCTCCTCCGTCTTTTTTCCAGATAGATCAGGAGCACGTTGATGTCGGCGGGAGAAACGCCGGAGATCCTGGATGCCTGTCCGACGGAGACCGGCTTCAGCGCGTCCAGCTTCTGGCGGGCTTCGATCCGCAGGCCGTCGATGGTCGCGTACTCGATGTCGCTTCCCAGTTTCTTGTTTTCCAGTCGCTTGAACTTTTCAATCTGGGCCAGCTGTTTCTGGATGTAACCGCCGTATTTGATCTCGACCTCCATCGAGGTCTTCTGGTGACGGGACAATACGGGGCGATTCGGATCAAGCGCCGCGGTGTTGTCATAAGTCACCTCCGGTCTGTGGAGAAGCTCGAACAGAGACTGGGCTCCCTTCAGAGGAGCGGTTCCGAGCTGCTCCAAAAGAGCGTTTGCTGTCTGCGGCGTGATCATCACATGTTTCAGACGCTCTGTCTCTTTTTCCACCGCTTCTTTCTTTTCGAGAAAACGCTGGTACCGGTCTTCCCTGACCAGTCCCACGTCGTATCCCAGCTGGGTCAGTCTGAGATCCGCGTTGTCCTGCCGGAGCATGAGTCTGTATTCCGCGCGGCTCGTCATGATGCGGTACGGTTCATTGGTGCCTTTCGTCACAAGATCATCGATCAGCACGCCGATGTACGCCTGGCTCCGATCCAGAATGAACGGCTCCCTGCCGTCCAGCTTCAGCACCGCGTTGATCCCGGCCATCAGCCCCTGGGCCGCGGCCTCTTCATATCCGGAGCTGCCGTTGAACTGGCCGCCGCAGAACAGGTCGGGGATCGTTCTGTTCTCGAGGGTCGCCTTCAGGTTCAGCGGGTCGATGCAGTCGTACTCGATGGCGTAGGCGGGACGCACGATCTTCAGATTCTCCAGCCCTTCGATCGTTTCATAAAAGGCCTGCTGCACATCCTCCGGCAATGAGGAAGACATTCCCTGAATGTACATTTCCTCTGTATCGAGGCCTTCCGGTTCGATGAACAGCTGGTGACGCTTACGGTCCGCGAAACGGTTGACTTTATCTTCGATGGATGGACAATAGCGCGGCCCCACGCCTTCGATTTGCCCACCGAAGAGAGCGGACCGGTGGAAGTTCGCGCGGATCACATCATGCGTATGTTCGTTGGTATAAGTCAACCAGCACCGGATCTGATCCCGGGAAAGCTCATCATTCATAAAGGAGAACGGAACGATCTCCGGATCCCCGTCCTGGGGAATCATCTTGCTGTAATCCAGACTGGACGCCAAAGCTCTGGCCGGCGTACCCGTCTTGAACCGCCTCATCGGAAGACCATATTCCCGCAGACGCGCTGCCAGATCGACCGACGGCGCAAGCCCGTTGGGACCGCTGTCGAACACGCTTTCCCCGATAAATATTTTCCCGGCGAGGAAGGTACCCGTAGCCAGTATCACCGCGCGGCTGCGGTACACGGCACCTGTTCGCAGCACAACGCCGCGGGCCGCCCCGTCTTCAATCACAAGATCGATGACTTCGCCCTGCTTCAAATCAAGCAAAGGCTCCCGCTCGATGGTTTTTTTCATTTCGAGATGGTAGCGGTTCTTGTCCGCCTGGGCGCGGAGGGAATGGACTGCCGGACCCTTGGCCGTATTCAGCATTCTGCTCTGAATGAAGGTCTTATCCGTGTTGATTCCCATTTCTCCACCAAGGGCGTCGATCTCCCGGACCAGGTGGCCTTTGCCTGTTCCGCCGATGGACGGATTGCAGGGCATCATAGCCACAGACTCCAGATTGATCGAAAGCATCAGCGTCCGCTTTCCCATTCTGGCCGCGGCAAGACCGGCCTCGCATCCTGCGTGGCCCGCTCCGACGACGATGATATCGTATTCCCCCATCACATATTGTGTCATGTTCCGCTCCTTATTTACCCAGACAGAATCTGGAGAACACTTCGTCGAGCACTTCATCGGATACCGTCTCCCCGATGATCTCTCCCAGTCTGTCGTATGCTTCTCTGATATCGATTTCGATAATGTCCAGCGCCTCGCCTGTCAGCGTAATGGTCCGGGCGTCCTCCGCGGACTGCAGCGCCTGTCGCAAAAGCTCCTCATGGCGCACATTGCTGACCATGATACTGTCCTTCTGGGTGAGCTGTCCTCCATAAACAAGCGCCTCGATTTTATCCTCGATGGAATCGACACCCTCTCCCTGCAAAAGACAGGTCTTAATAATATCGCTATTAGGCGATATATCCGCGATATCACTTGGTGTGACTGTGTTTCCGAGGTCTGTCTTATTCAGAAGAACCAGCGATTGTCTTCCCTCCAGACGCTTCAGAATATCCAGATCTTCCTCGTCCAAAGGCTCACTGGCGTTGATGATCACCACCACCAGGTCCGCCTGATTGAACGCTTCCTTGGTCTTCTCTATACCGATCTTCTCCACGATGTCTTCCGTCTGCCGGATCCCTGCGGTATCCACCAGATAGACCGGGATGCTGCGGATGCTCACCGCTTCCTCGATCGTATCGCGGGTCGTTCCGGGGATCTCCGTCACGATGGCGCGGGACTGACGCAGCAGCGCGTTCATAAGAGAAGATTTTCCCACGTTCGGCCGTCCTACGATGGCGATGCGGATGCCCTCCCGGATCATTCTGCCGGTAGAGGCGGTTTCCAGAAGACCGCGGATTTCCCGCGCCGTATCATCGATGCCGGCAAGAAGTTTTTCGTAAGTCATCTGCTCGATATCCTCATCGGGATAATCGATATTGACGGTTAAATCTACAAGGATATCTAGAACCTTCGCCCGGATCTCCCCCACCTTCTTCGAAAGCGCTCCTTCCATCTGAGAAAGGGCTGCGTCATAGCTGGCATCCGCCTTTGCTTTGATCAGATCGATGACCGCCTCCGCCTGGGAAAGGTCCATCCTTCCGTTCAGGAACGCGCGCTTTGTAAATTCTCCCGGCTCGGCCATGCGCGCACCTTCGCGCAAAACCAGCGCAAGAGTTTTTCTAAGGGATACAGTGCTTCCGTGGCAGTTGATCTCCGCCACATCCTCTCCGGTGTAGGTCGCCGGTCCCTTCATATAAACTGCCAGCACCTCGTCGATGACTTCGCTGTTAGACGGATCGATGATCCTGCCGAAGGTCATGCGGCGGTCTTTGATGCTTTTGCGCGAAAAAACTCTGCGGAGGATCTCCTTCGCGTCCGGTCCGCTGATTCGGATAATTCCTATTCCGCCTTCTCCGTAGGCTGTTGAAATTGCTGCGATCGTTTCACACATAATACCAAACTTACACTCGTTATTACACTTTATTAAATATAAAGGCCCGCGCAAAGCGGGCCCCTCATGCTATTTCTTAAGTTCGATCACAACTCTTCTGTAAGGCTCTTCGCCTTCACTTCTTGTTGTGATGTTCGGATTCTTCTGCAGCGTCGCATGAATGACCTTTCTCTCATATGGATTCATCGGTTCCAGGCGTACATGCTTTCTTGTCTTTATGACCTTCGCTGCCAGTCGGTTGGCGAGCTGTTCCAGTGTCCGTTCTCTCTTGGCTCTGTAGTTCTCCGCGTCAACGACCACCTTCGTATACTTCTCGCTGTCCTTATTCACCACAAGGCTGGCAAGATACTGAATGGCGTCCAGTGTCTGTCCTCTCTTGCCGATGACAGTTCTGGAGTCTTTGCCGTTCATTTCGATATAAACGAGATCTTCACCGACTCTGGCGCTGAAATCAAGATCCAGTCCCATCTTCTCCGTGATGTCCTTCAGGAATGTCAGCGCTTCGTGCTCTTCCACTACCGTCAGATCCTTGACATCTACATCATCCAGAACGATGTTTCTCGGTTTTTCTTCTGCCTTTTTTTCCTGCTCTTTTTTCTCTTTTGGCTTATTTGCCTTTTCTTTTTTCTTAGGCTGAGACTTCTTTTCGAAAGTCTTCTTCTCATTAATCTTTTTTTCCGGAGCTTTTGCCGGCTGCGGTTTCGGTTCTTCTTTCTTTATTTTATCGACTCTTACTTTAGCCAGCTTAGCGCCAAGTCCCAGGAATCCCTTGGTCGGCTCCTCGAGGACTGTGACTTCTACTTCATCTCTGGAAACCTTCAGATCAATAAGGGCAAGCGATACTGCTTCTTCAATGTCTTTGCCCCATTTTTCTGTGTAATCCATTCTATTTCCTCCGTATACAGAGACTTTTCTGATCAGTGACCTCTGTTTTTCTTTTCAATTCTTTCTCTAATCTGTCTTTCCTTCTGTTCCCTCTTGATCTTCTTTCTCATTGTCTGCAGATGGATGTTGAATCCGATCTGAATGATCTGGCTGACTGCCCAGTAAAGAGCAAGTCCCGCCGGGAATGATCTGGCCATCCAGAGAATCATGACCGGGAAGATGTACTGCATCATCTTCATCATGGCAGCCGACTGATTGGCTGCGTCAGATCCGGTATCCTGCAGCATTCTGTTCATCGTGAAAGCGATGAATGTCGCTACGCCCGCGATGATCGGCAGGATCCACGGGTCGGGCTGGCTCAGGTCCTTCATCCACAGGAACGGTTCATGGAACGCGAAGATCATGGAGTCTTTCGTGATGTAGCGCATCGGATTTCTGAGAAGCGCGAACAGGCCCATAATGATCGGCATCTGAATGAGCATCGGAAGACATCCGCCCATAGGGTTGAACTTCTCTTCCTTATAGAGCTCCTGCATCTTGATATTCATCATTTCCTGATCATTGCCATACTTGTTCTGAATCGCTTTGATCTTCGGCTGCATCTCAGACATCATAGCAGTCGACTTCGTCTGCTTGATGTACAGCGGATACAGACAGAGCTTTACGAATACCGTAAAGATAATAATCGAAAGCCCGTAGTTTCCAATGAATCCATACAGAAGGTCAAGCAAAAGCCCCATTGGCTTCGCTATAATTCCTAGTATAGTATACATTAACTGATATCCTCCTAATGGAGTTGTCACCGTGAGCCTTGAGGCGAACGGATGAAACTCCTTATGCTTTAGCGGCCCAGGAACGTGCCCGCATGGCGCGCGACTGGCTAGCCGCTAGTCGTATTATTTTAAAGGATCGTATCCTCCTTCGTGGAACGGGTGGCATTTCAAGATCCGCCTTATTCCCAGATAACTTCCTTTAAAAAAACCGTACTTTTCCAGAGCTTGAATACAGTAAACTGAACAGGTAGGATAAAACCTGCACTTTGGCGGGAACAGAGGTGATATGAATTTCTGATAGAATCTGATCAGGGCAATGAATACATACTTCATTCTATTATCCCCTTTTTTCCGATATTATGATCTTCCCTCTTGAAGCTGCGTTCAGCATGGATTTGTTAACGTCCCGGAGTTTCCTGCCGTTGATTGTTTTTCGCGCAATAAATATCAGATCGAATCCCGGACGGATCCTTTCTGCATTCAATCTGTAACACTCCTTCATGAGACGCTTCGCTCTGTTTCTCTGAACGCTGTTTCCTACCTTCTTGCTTGCTAAAAAGGCTGTCCTGCTGTAGGGCAGATCATTCTTCCTGTAGAAGAGAACGATATACCTGTCCGGAATGGACTTTCCCGCTTTATAGATCGCGTTGAAGTCATCTTTTTTTCTCAGTACTTCCTTTTTCAGCATGTTTGAGCGTTTTTCTGTTATAACAGCATGCCTATAACAAAAAGACCACTTGTGCGGTCTCTATGCTGTTAAAACTTTTCTTCCTCTTTTTCTTCTTCTCTTGAGCACATTTCTACCATTCTTTGTTTTCATTCTTTTTCTGAAGCCGTGCTCCTTTTTGCGCTGCCTCTTTTTTGGCTGATATGTCATCTTCATGGGCTTTTCCTCCTTCTTCTAAAATTTATCCGCGCGGATCTGAATTCCAATCTGCGCACATATGCTCGGATATTATACATCTACGAAATAATCAATGTCAATTTATTTGCAATTTCTCTATCCGGAATTTATGGCCTTTGCATTACTGTAAATTCCATTTTTGTACATTTTTTAATACAAAACACAATATCTTGTTGTTGCTGTTGAAACTATGCACAACTTTATCCACCGTCTGTGGATAAATCTTCGAATCATTGAAAAATACAAATTCAAATTTTAACTATTGTCTGTGGATAACTATTTTTGTATGATATATTTCTTCTGTGATATAATGTGTTTCCAATGAAATGAAAGGCTGTATTCGCGTGATGGAGAAAATCAATAGTCTAAAATGGAAGGATGTTCTTGCGCAAACAAGAAATGAACTGACGGAAGTAAGTTACCGCACATGGTTCCTGCCTCTGGTCCCCCTGGAGATGGATGAGGAGAAGGCCATCATGACTTTGGCAATCTCGGAAAGCTTCAAGGCCAGCATGTTTGTCAAGAACCCGAGATATCTGGAGATTCTGGAGAACGCTGTCAAAGATGTATTCAAAAAACAGTACAATATCCTGATATCCCATAAGTCAGAAGAAGAAATCAAAAAGATCATGGAAGGCAGTGCTGCGGAAACGGCCCGCCCTTCCATCGATTCCGACAATCCATATAAAGAAGAGTATTATCTGAATCCGAAATACAATTTCGATAACTTTATCGTCGGACCAAACAACGAATACGCCCACGCGGTTTCCCTGGCGGTTGCCGACAATCCTTCGACAGCATACAATCCCCTGTTTATCTACGGAGGATCCGGACTGGGCAAGACCCACCTTATGCACGCCATCGGTCAGCACATCATGCGGACCAATCCTTCCCTGAAGGTGCTGTACGTCTCTTCGGAAATGTTCACATCCGAACTGATCCAGGCGCTGCAGGATCCGGTCCACAAAAACAGCAAACTCAACGCTTTTAAGGCGAAATACAGAACGGTTGACGTACTGCTGATCGACGATATCCAGTTTATTGAAGGCAAGGATTCCACACAGCTTGAATTTTTCCATACATTTAATACACTGTACAGCCACAACAAGCAGATCGTCATCTCCAGTGACCGCCATCCGAACAAGCTGCGCGATCTGGACGAACGTCTGACTTCCAGGATCAAGTCCAATATCATGGCCGACATCCAGCCTCCGGACTTTGAGACCAGAGTGGCGATCCTGCGTAAGAAAGCCGAAGAAGAAGGCATTATGATCGAAAGCAACACCCTTGAGGTCATCGATCTTCTCGCGGAAAAGATCAAATTCAATATCCGGGAACTGGACAGCGCGCTGCTTCGTGTTATTTCCTTCTCGAAATTCAAGAACCAGCCCATTACTGCCAAGTTCGCCAAGGAATATCTCACGGATATCTTCTCCCTGCGGGACATCGATATCTCCTGCGAATCCGTCAAGAAGGCGGTCTGCAAGAAATACAACATCAAGATCACGGACATCGAGTCCAAGAAACGAAACCGGGAATTCTCTATGCCCCGCCAGATCGCTATGTATATATGCCGCGAGATGACGGACCTTTCGTATCCTAAGATCGGAGAATCCTTCGGCGGCAGAGACCATACGACGGTGCTGCACGCCTGCGAAAAAATCAATAAGCAGATCAAAATCGATCCGATACTGGCAGAAGACATCCGGAATCTGAAAGAAGACATACAATAGTTTATCAACAGGTGCTGTGAGCAAAAAAACACAGTTTATCTACAGCATAATGTTTATAAAAAACGGCTGAATCTCAATACTGAAGATGCTTATCAACAAATCCACAGCCCCTACTACTACTGCTACTAAATATATAATATAATAAAAATGAGTTTTATTTTCAGGAGGATCCTATGAAATTCATATGTAATCAGCAAACGCTCGCAAAAGCATTAAATACTGTTTCAAAAGCCGTCTCAAACAGAACGACGATTCCGATTCTGAAGGGAATCCAGATTTGCGCGACCGAAGACGGTAAGCTCATCATGACCGCGTCCGATCTTGAGATCAGCATCAAAAAGGAAATGGAAGCAGACGTCACCGAACCGGGTGCTGTCGTCGTCATGGCGAAGTTATTTGGCGATATCATCCGCAAACTTCCGAACGAAGACATTCTGATCAGCGATGAGCAGGAAGGATCCATTCTGATCAAGACAAGTTTCTCCGAATTCAATGTGGTTTCATTCCCAACCGATGAGTTTCCGGAAATCGGAAATAAAGAAGAAGGAAGCGAAAGTCTGGTATTCGACAGAAATCTCTTCCGTGAAATGATCCGCAAGACATCCTTCGCGGCAAGTCTGGATGAATCAAAGGGCGTTCTGACCGGCATCCTGACGGAAATCGATGAGACGAGCATTCGCATGGTTTCACTGGACGGCTTCCGTCTGGCCCTGGTGAAGGAATCCATGACAAGTGCGGCGCCGAACAAATTCATCATCGCCGCCAAAGTGATGAACGAGATCAGCAAGATCATTTCCGAAGATGAGGAAGAATCCGATATCATGATCTACCTTGGTGAGAAGAGAGTTGTCATCAACATCGGAAAGAACGAGATCATCATCCGCAGAATGGAAGGAGACTTCATCAAATACAACGACATTCTTCCGTCGGAAAGCACAACCAATGTGATCGTAAACAAAGGAATGCTTCTGGAAAGCATTGAAAGAGCATCGCTCCTCTCCAGAGAAGGCAAAAACAATCTGATCAAGATCATCATCAAAAACGATCTGATGACGATCACTTCAAGATCCGAGGAAGGTAATGTCAGAGAAGAGATCATCGTCGACAAAACCGGAAATGACCTGGAAATCGGATTCAACTCCAAGTTCGTACTGGATGTGCTCAAAGTCATCGATGATGAGCAGGTATCCCTGAACTTCCGAAACGGCGTATCCCCTTGTGTCGTGAAACCGGTCGAGGGAGAACACTATGAATATCTGATCCTTCCGGTCAGAATTCCTTCGATGTAAGTACATGTATATCAAAGAAATAGAGCTTACAAATTTCAGAAATTACAAACATCAACACGTATCCTTCAGCAGAGGTGTGAATATTTTCATTGGGAGGAATGCCCAGGGAAAAACCAACCTGCTGGAGGGTATTTATTTGAATGCCTTTGGAAAATCTTTTAAGAATGTAAAAGACAAGGAACTCATCCGCTTCGGTGAGGAGTACTGCAGGATCCGCTCTGAGGCAGCAGGTGAAGAAGAAGAGATGACGACGGAGATCCTGATCCAGAGCGACGGACGTAAAGGCATCAAAAAAGATGGAATCAAAATCAAGAAATCCTCTGAGCTGCTGGACCGGATCTACATCATTATTTTTTCGCCGGAGGATCTGCGGATCGTAAAGGATGAACCGGAAAAAAGAAGGCGCTTCATCAATCGGGAGCTGTGTCAGATCCGGGCAGGGTATCTGTCCGATCTGAATGATTACAATAAAATACTCAAACAGCGAAACACCTATCTGAAGGGACAGGACATCGACCATGATCTGCTGGATATATGGGACCGTCAGCTGGCCGCCAGCGGCGCGAGGATCATCCGCAAGAGAAAGCAGTTCATCGAAAGGATCGATGAGATCAGCCGGCGGATCCACAGCGGAATCACCAACGGACTGGAGACGCTGGAACTGAAATACGAATCCAATATCAGCGCTGCGGACAATATAGAAGATGCTTTTTATGAGATGCTGGCAGCTGTGCGAGAAGACGATATCCGAAACGGCACCACAAGCAAAGGCCCTCACCGGGATGATATCAAAATCTCCGCGGACGGGATCGATCTGAGAAGATACGGATCCCAGGGGCAGCAGAGGACCGCGGCGCTGTCCCTGAAACTCTCGGAGATCAAGATCATAGAAGACGAAAAAGGAGAAAAACCGATTCTGCTTCTGGATGATGTTTTATCCGAGCTGGACAACGACCGGCAGACCATGCTGGTAAGGTCTCTCGGAGAAAACCAGATGTTCATCACAACGACTGAAATAAATGAGAACGTCGCCGGGCGTCTGCCGACAGGGAAATATTTCCAAATATCAGATGGGCAGGTCGTCTCAGAAATATAAATATAAAGCAAAAAATATATGGTCTGGGAAGATTTTAGTACCCAGTCCATATTTTTTATCAAATAAAACACAAAATATTGTAAAATCGGCGATTTTATGCTACAATATGGTGTGTTTTGTGACAAATAATAAATAGGAGAAAAATGAATGGCAAAAAACGATAAAATACAGCAGTACGATGCCGAACAAATACAGGTATTGGAAGGATTAGAGGCTGTCAGAAAACGCCCCGGCATGTACATCGGAAGTACAGGTTCTCCGGGACTGCACCATCTCGTCTATGAAATCGTAGACAACAGTGTGGACGAGGCTTTGGCCGGATTCTGCACGAACATCCAGGTAACCATCAACAAAGACAACTCCATCACCGTCGAGGACGACGGCAGAGGCATGCCGGTAGACATGCATCCGAAGATGAAACTGCCCGCGGTGGAAGTTATCCACACCGTTCTCCACGCCGGCGGTAAATTCGGCGGCGGCGGATACAAGGTATCCGGCGGACTGCACGGCGTCGGCGCGTCGGTCGTCAACGCGCTTTCCACACGCATGGAGGTAGAAGTCAGAAGAAACGGCAAAATCTACACCCAGGCTTATGAGCGCGGCAAGACGGTGACACCCCTTGAAGAAAAAGGCAACACCAGAAAAAGAGGATCAAAGACCACCTTCTGGCCGGATCCTGAAATTTTCGACGCGACGGTTTATGATTATGACACTCTCTCAAGAAGATTCCGTGAAATGGCCTTCCTGAACAAGGGCGTCAAGATCAGCATCAAGGACGATCGCTACGGGCACGATGACGTATTCTATTATGAAGGCGGCATCAAGCAGTTCGTAGAGTACATCAACAGAACAAAGACACCGATCCATAAGGACATCGTGTATTTCGAGGTCACTGAAGCAAGCAGAGAAGTGGAAATCGCCATCCAGTATACGGACGGCTACAGCGAAAACATCGCTTCTTACGCCAACAACATCAAGACGACAGAAGGCGGATTCCACCTGCAGGGGTTCAAGGCAGCCCTCACCAGGACCATCAACACCTACGCCAAAAACAACAATATCCTCAAAGAAAAGGATGACCCCTTTGATGGTGACGACGTCAGAGAGGGCATCACGGCAGTCATTTCCGTCAAGCTGACCGAACCGCAGTTTGAAGGACAGACGAAGGCGAAGCTGGGTAACTCCGATATGAGAGGTTTCGTAGAGACCGCCACAGCCGATTATCTGTCTGCTTTTCTGGAGGAAAATCCGAAGCAGGCGAAGACCATCGTCGAGAAATGCCTGAGCGCGGCAAGGGCGAGACTCGCTGCACGCAAGGCGAAAAACTCCGTCCGGAAGTCCTTCCTGGAAGGCAACTCCATGCCGGGTAAACTGGCGGACTGTTCCGAGAAGAATCCGGAGATCTCCGAGATCTTCCTGGTAGAGGGAGACTCGGCGGGCGGCAGCGCCAAGGACGGAAGGGACAGAAAACGCCAGGCTATCCTGCCTTTGCGAGGAAAGATCCTTAATGTAGAGAAGGCCAGAATGGATAAGGTCCTCAGTTCGGAGGAAATCAAGAATATGATCACCGCCTTCGGATGCGGGATCGGCAAGGAATTCGATATTTCGAAGCTCCGTTACCATAAGATCATCATCATGACCGATGCGGATGTAGACGGCGCGCATATCCGGACTTTGCTTTTGACATTCTTCTACCGTTATATGACGCCGCTGATCGAGAACGGCTACGTGTACGCCGCGCAGCCGCCGCTCTTCCGCGTCAAAAAAGGCAAGGAAATATACTATACGTACTCTGACAGGGAACAGGAAGATCTTCTGGAATCCCTGAAGGGAAGCAAATACGAGATCCAGCGTTACAAGGGTCTTGGTGAAATGGACGCGGAACAGCTGTGGGATACGACCATGGATTACAGCAAGCGCACCCTCGTTCAGATCACTGTGGATGACGCCAACGCAGCGGATGAGATCTTCACGACCCTGATGGGCGATAAGGTTCCGCCGCGCAAGAAGTTCATTGAAGACCACGCTGTATACGCGACGCTCGACGTATAAGGAAAGGAGGGCATCTTAAGTGACACAGAACAGTTTACTGGAAGACCAGAGAATGATACAGCATGAGATCCACGACGAGATGAAGAACTCCTACATCGACTACGCCATGAGCGTCATCGTAGGACGTGCTCTTCCGGATGTCAGAGACGGACTCAAACCTGTACACAGAAGAATCCTTTACGGAATGAACGGTCTGGGGATCACCCCGGACAAACCCCATAGAAAATCCGCCCGTATCGTCGGTGATGTCATGGGTAAATACCATCCCCACGGCGACAGCTCCATCTATGAAGCGATGGTAAAGCTGGCCCAGCCGTTCGCGACCCGGTATCCGCTCATCGACGGGCACGGAAACTTCGGCTCCATCGACGGAGACGGCGCTGCGGCCATGCGTTATACGGAAGCCCGTATGACGCCGTTCGCGCTGCAGATGATCCGGGATATCGAAAAAGACACCGTCGATATGATCCCGAACTTTGATGAAGAGGAGCTGGAGCCGGTCGTTCTGCCGTCCCGTGTGCCGAACCTGCTGATCAACGGCAGCAACGGTATCGCTGTCGGCATGGCGACATCCATCCCTCCGCATAACCTGAGCGAGACCATCGACGCCTGCGTCAAGATGATCGAATGCGGTATCGACGATGAAGAATGCACGGTGGATGATCTGATCAAGATCATCAAGGGACCGGACTTCCCGACCGGCGCGCAGATCCTGGGCAAGAAAGGATTCCAGGAAGCTTACCGGACCGGACAGGGCAAGTGCGTCGTCCGTTCTGTCTGCGAGATCGAAGAGACCAGCAGGGGAAAATCCCAGATCATCGTGACGGAGATCCCGTATCAGGTGAACAAAGCCAGAATGCTGGAGCGTATGGCGGAAATGGTCCGCGAAAAGAGGCTGGAAGGTATATCGGCGATACGCGATGAATCAAACAGACAGGGCATCCGGATCGTCATCGAGCTGAAAGCGTCCGCCAATCCGCGGGTCATGCTGAACAAGCTCTACAAGCACACATCCCTGCAGGAAAACTGCAGCATGATCCTGCTGGCCATCGTAGACGGCCGGCCGCGGGTGCTCAATCTCAAGCAGATCATTGAAGAATATCTGAAGCACCAGAAAAACGTTGTAACCAGAAGGACCCAGTTCGATCTGAACAAGGCAGAGGCGAGAGCCCACATCGTCGAAGGTCTGCGCATCGCGCTGGACAACATCGATGAAGTCATCAAGACGATCCGGGAAAGCTACAACGACGCCAAAGAAAAACTCATGGACCGCTTCGGTCTTTCGGAAAAGCAGGCCCAGGCCATCCTCGATATGAGACTGGCCCGTCTGCAGGGACTGGAACGGGAAAAGCTGGAAGCAGAGTACAAGGAACTCTGTGAGAGAATCGCTTACTATAAGAGTCTGCTGGCAGACGAAAAACTCCTCATGGGAGTCATCCGGGACGAGCTCCTGGAGATCAAGAAGAAGTGGGGAGACAAAAGAAGGACGAAGATCCTCGCGGCTGTGGACGAGATGGATGAGGAAGACCTGATCGAAGAGAAGCAGGTTGCCATCACGCTGACCCACAGAGGCTACCTGAAGCGGGTCGCCGCGGATACCTACAAGACCCAGAGAAGGGGAGGCAAAGGCATCACGGGCCTGACGACAAGAGAGGATGATTTCGTACGGGATCTGATCATGACGTCATCCCACGATCACCTCATGTTCTTCACCAGCATGGGCAAGGCTCACAAGATTCGTGCCTACGATATTCCGGAAGCGAACAGAACGGCGAAGGGAACCAACGCAGCGAACTTCCTGAATCTGCTGCAGCGGGAGCGCATTTCTGCCATCATCCCATTCCGGGATTTCAGTGATGACAAGTTCCTCATCTGCGTCACCAAGAAGGGAACCATCAAGAAGACAGCGATCTCTGCCTTCGATACCAACCGCAAGAGCGGTCTGATCGCGATTTCCCTGAAAGACGGGGACGAACTGGTCGAGATCAAGCAGACCTCCGGAAACGACAATGTGATCATCATCACCAAAAACGGCAAGTGCATCTGCTTCAACGAGCAGGATGTCCGTCCGATGGGAAGAAACGCGGGAGGCGTTCGGGCCATCAGTCTGGATCCGGACGATGAGGTCGTCGCGATGCAGCTGGTACAGCCGGGCGAAGAGCTTCTGGTTGTCACAAGCAAGGGCTACGGCAAGCGTACGGCAGTCGAAGAGTACAAGATCCAGGCCAGAGGCGGCAAGGGTCTTCTCACCTACGATAAGAGCAAGTTCAAGAAGACCGGACATCTCATCGGCGCTGTCGTTGTCGATGACAACGATGAAGTGATGCTCATCAACTCCAAGGGCACCGTCATCCGGATCGCGGCCAAGGATATCTCGCGTCTGGGAAGAGCGACCCAGGGCGTCAAGATCATGCGGGTCGGCGACGACATCGAGATCATTTCCATGTCGAAGGTGATCAACGAGGAAGAACGGGCGCATCTGGCGGAGCAGGCCCAGAAGCAGAGAGAAAAGAAAAAAGCCGAAAAGCGCGCTGCCCAGGCGAAGGCCGACCGGGAAAAGGAAAAAGCCCGCAAGGCGGAAGAAGCCGAAGCGGCGGAGTCTGAGGAAGACAGCGGCGAACAGACGAAATTAGATATTTAATTCGATCTATGAGGAGTAGCAAATAAAATGAAGAGAGTATTTTCCGGCGTTCAGCCGACAGGAAACATCCATATCGGTAATTATCTCGGCGCCCTGAAGCAGTTCGTCGAGCTGCAGGAAGACCACGAATGTATCTACTGCATCGTGGACGAGCACGCGATCACCGTACCGCAGGATCCGAAGGAGCTTAGAGCGCACATCCTGGATGTCGCCGCGCTGTACATGGCCATCGGCGTGGATCCGAAGAAGTCCATCATCTTCGTCCAGTCACAGGTCAGCCAGCACGCGGAGCTGGGATGGGTCCTCTGCTGCAACTCCTACACGGGAGAGCTTTCGAGGATGACCCAGTTCAAAGCCAAGAGCGGCGGAAACGAATCCGTCGGCACCGGACTGCTCACGTATCCTGTGCTGATGGCGGCGGACATCCTTCTCTACGATACGGATGTGGTTCCGGTGGGCAATGACCAGAAACAGCACATCGAGCTCACACGTGATATCGCCATCCGGGTCAACAACAAATACGGCGAGACCTTCGTCGTTCCGGAGGGACGGTTCATGAAGGAAGGCGCCCGCATCATGGCCCTGGATGATCCGGAGAACAAGATGAGCAAGAGCGCGGAGAACATCCACTCCCGCATCTCTCTCCTCGACGAGGACAGCAAAATCAAAAAATCAATTATGCGCGCCACCACCGATTCCGACGGGGAGTTCCGGTTCGATCCGGTGAACAAGCCGGGCGTCAGCAATCTGCTGAACATCTACAGCGCCTTCAGCGGCGTTTCGGTGGAAGAGATTCTGGCAGGACAGAGTTGGAGAGGCTACGGCGATCTGAAGAAGGAGCTGGTGGCTGTCACGCAGGAGGCGCTCGCCCCGATCAAGAAGAACTACGAGGAGATCCGCCACTCAGAGGAACTGATCCGTGTTTTGAACGACGGCGCAGAGCGGGCTTCCGCCATCGCGGAGCCGGTCATGCAGCGCGTCCGTGACAAGTTCGGGCTCGGACTGGGATGATCGGAATAGTGTGAATGATTGAATCTGATCAAACCGGCCGGGGAGCTTTTGCATTACATGTTTGTATAATATGATCAATCGAAATGAAATCCTTGTTCCCCAGCCTCGGCTGGGGAGCATATTTTATGTAGTAACTTTAATAGTCATGATGACAGTCCAGTGGATGACGCTGGACATGTATCTTCCTGCGCTTCCGGTGCTCAAAGAGGAGTTTGGCGCTTCGGAAGCTCTTTTGAATGTCAGTCTGAACAGCGATCTGTTCGCGTGCGCCATCGGAACGCTGGTGGGTGGGACCATCAGCGACAAGTACGGACGCAATCCCATTATGATCATCGGGCTGATCCTGGCGGGCGTGCCGCTGCTGGCGGCGGTCTTCGCGCATGGGGTCTGGTTTCTGACGATCATGCGCGGCATTTCCGGTCTGGGCGGCGGGTTCGCCCTGACGGTTGCGGCGGCTATCGTCCGGGACAGCTTCAAAGGCAGGACATTCCAGATGGTCACAACGCTCACCCAGGCGGCGGCCGTCATCGGTCCGCTCTTCGCGCCGGCCATCGGCGCTATGCTGATCGAGTACCTGTCCTGGCGTTGGATCTTCATCCTCGAAGGCGGCGCCATCCTTCTGACCCTCATCCCGTTCTTCATCGCGGAAGAGACCTGGCCGAAGGAAAAACGGCAGGTTGAAAATGTCATGCAGGCGACGATCCAGGCCTTCGGCATTGCCCGGAACCTGAAGTACCTGTCCTTCGTCGGATGGGCCATGGTGCTTACCATTCCGCTCTGGGCGTACATCGGCGTCTGCTCCTATGTCTATTATGAGTATTTCGGCGTCAGCAATCTGCAGTACGCCATCCTCTACGCGGCCGGAACAGTGGCGTCCTTCGCCGCGCCCTTCGTCTACATGTTCCTGACGAAGATGGCCAGCACGAAGAAGACCGCAGTGATCGCGATCATCATGACAGGGATCGCGGCGGTCCTGTTCGGAACGATCGGGCCCCTCAGTCCCGTTCTGTTCCTGGTTGCCATGGTCCCGGTCTACCTGGTCGAGGGGATCGTGCGGACGCTGGCGACCGTAGAGGTCCTCAACCGCTATCACGAAGAGGCCGGTTCCGCCAGCGCGGTCAACGGCTTTGCCCTGATGATCATCAGCGTACCGGGCACGGCCATTGCCACCATCGGCTGGGGCTCCTTCCTGACCGGCATCACCGTGATCACCGGCGCCTGCTGCCTTGCCGCCATCCTTCTGTGGATCCACGGTCGGAAGTTTGTGGAGTGAGTTCGGTTCGGCGGTGATTGCACCTCGCCTCGGTTCGGCGCGGCGCGTCTCGGTCTTCTGTGCCTCAGTGCGGCGCGGTTCGGCGTGACTGGAGTGACTGAATCCCGTCTTAAACTGTGAAAGTACAAAAGGTGATCGCCGAAACCCTTGATACTGCGTTTTGCTTTTGTACTTTGTGCCGTCTCAAACTGTGAAAGTACAAAAGGCGATCGCGGGAACCCTTGATACTGCGTTTTGCTTTTGTACTTTGTGCCGTGCCGGACAGTGAAAGTACAAAAGGTGATCGTGGGAACCCTTGATACTGCGTTTTGCTTTTGTACTTTGTGCTGTCTCAAACAGTGAAAGTACAAAAGGCGATCGTGGGAACCCTTGATACTGCGTTTTGCTTTTGTACTTTGTGTAGTCTCAAACTGTGAAAGTACAAAAGGCGATCGCGGGAACCCTTGATACTGCGTTTTGCTTTTGTACTTTGTGCTGTCTCAAACAGTGAAAGTACAAAAGGCAATCGCCGAATCCTTTGATGCTGCGTTTCACTTTTGCAGCCATTCCTGTAACCGCTAATGAAACATTCCCGTTTTGTGTTATAATAAACAAACTGGAGGCAACGAATGAGCAATCGCATGATTATTGTTACCGGTTATTTTGGTGCGCCGATTGAAGAAACGGCGTGGAAGCTGGCAACGGACAAAGGACTGGATTACATATCCCTCGATGAGGAAATCACAAAGCGGGACGGGCGCAGCATCAAGCGTCTTGTTATGATGAACGGCGAGCACGGTTACCGCAACCAGGAGTACGAGGTGCTGCAGGAGCTGTGCGACACGGCCGCCGCCGGCCTCGTCATCGCATGCGGCGACGGGGTCCTCTACGATGACGACTCCAGGGAGATCGCCCTGGGGCAGGAGCTTGTCATTGCCGGCGAAGGTATGACAACGGAGGAGCTTTGGGAAAATGCAAAAGCAGCCGAAGACTCTTACCATGCCTTTATGGCCTTTGGAACAGAAGACGAGAAACGCGCGTCCTTCGAGGAGCTGATCCGGCGGCAGAAAATTCTGTTTGATAGCATAGGAGGAACATCGACATGATACAGGACAGACTATTAGCATCGAGCGAAGCGGCGATCCGGGTCGGGCAGGCGATGATCGCGGCCGCGATTACGGCGCCGAAGGGAAACGGCGAGGATGATGTGCAGGGCGTGCTGCTCACCGGCGAGGACAAGGACGTGCTGGCGGCGCATATGCGCGACATCGCGGATGAGACCGGCGAGGATTTCTATGCCCGGGATGCCGGCAATGTGGATAGAAGCTTTTGCGTGGTTTTGCTGTGGGCGGAGAATAAACCGCAGAAGTTGGCCCACTGCGGAATGTGCGGATTCAAAAGCTGCGGAGCCTGCAAGAAGGCCGGCGCCATGTGCGCGTTCAGCATAACAGACCTCGGCATCGCGGTGGGATCTGCCGTGTCCGTCGCGGCGGATAACCGGATGGATAACCGCGTGCTCTTTTCCGCAGGCAAGGGCGCCGCGCGCATGGGAATCTTCGGAGAGGACGTCAAAGTGTGCTACGGCATTCCGCTTTCGGTGGCGTCGAAGAGCGTGTTCTTCGACCGCGGCCCGGGAGACGTGAAGTTCTAGGAGAAACAACATGAAAATCATACCCAACATCCCTGCAGGCATGAAGGTCCTGGGGGATGTAATCCATTACAACAAATACAAGAAAAAAATCGATAACGCAAAGGCCTCCGGGGACATGGAAGAGGAGCGCCGCATGATCCTGGAGGCGACCTCAGGTTTTGGTCCGAAGATCATGGAGCAGTTCGGCGTCGACCTTCGCGTCCACGGGGAAGAGAACATCCCGGACGCGGGCCCTGTCGTGATCATGCTCAACCATCAGAGCTACGCGGATATCCCCGTGATGTTCGCTGTGTTCCGGAAGTTCCAGTTCGGATTCGTGGCCAAGCGTTATCTGGCGAAGGCGCCCATCCTCGGCGAGTGGATGCCCCGCATCCGCAGCGTGTTCATCGAGAATGAGGATCCGCGGGAGGCCCTCAAGGCGATCAACCAGGGCATCGAGTACATCAAAGACGGCTTTTCGATGGCGATCTGTCCGGAAGGCACGAGAAGCAAAGGCCCCAACGTCGGGCCGTTCATGCGCGGCGCGATTAAACTCGCCACGAAGCCCGGAGTGCCCATCGTTCCCGTCGCCCTCCATGGGACGTATCATCTCCTCGAGGAGACCGGGGTCGTCACGCCGGCGCGGGTCGACGTGAAAGTGTTCCCGCCGATCGAAACGGCCGGCATCACACGCAAGGAAGAAAAAGAAATCGCAGACAGAGTGGAAGCGCTTATCCGGGAAGGCGTAGCGCAGCTGATAGAATTACAGGAGAATGACAATGAGTAAGAAACCAGTACTGGTGATTATGGCAGCGGGCTTAGGTTCCCGTTACGGGGGAGCGAAACAGGTCGATAAGATCACAGACGCAGGGGAGATCATCCTGGATTTTTCCCTGTACGACGCCATGATGGCCGGATTTGATAAAGCAATTTTCATCATTCGGGAAGAGCACAGAGACATCTTTCGGGAACTCGTGGATGAGCGGGCCGGCCGGTTTATGGAGGTCGCATACGCCTATCAGGATCTGCAGGATATTCCGGAGGGTTTTGAAGTACCTGAAGGAAGAGAAAAACCCTGGGGAACCGGGCATGCCGTTCTAGCCGCACGCGATCTGATCGACGGACCATTTGCGGTGGTCAACGCGGACGATTACTACGGACCGAGCGGATTTGTAAGCATGTATGAGTTCCTGACGAAGCAGCAGGAAGAAGAAAGACCGTATCCATTCTGCATGGCCGGATACAAACTGGCAAACACCATCACCGAGTACGGGCATGTAGCCAGAGGCGTCTGCGAAGTAGATGAAGACGGCTTTCTGAAGGAGATCACCGAGCGGACGAAGATCCAGCGGCAGCCGGAAGGCATATGCTACACAGAAGACGGTGGCGCCAGCTGGCATCCTCTGCCGGAGGACACCTCTGTCTCAATGAACTTCTGGGGGTTCACAGAGGATATGATCGGGGAGCTCGAGGCCGGCATCAGCAAATTCTTCGCGGAGCAGGTCCCGGGAAACCCGCTGAAAAGCGAATACCTGCTGCCGACCATCGTCGACCGGCTCATCAAGAGCGGCAAGGCGAAGGTCAAAGTCCTGCCGTGCCACGACAAATGGTGCGGAGTCACCTACAAAGAGGACTGGCAGGGCGTACACGATGAACTGCAGTCAAAGAAGGACAAGGGAGATTATCCCGAGAAACTCTGGAAATAACGGGCAAAGGCAGCGTATCGCATTATGGGAGGAATCATCAACACAATCGTATCCGTGCTGATCGCCATGTTCATTTCGGGAAGCGCCACCAGCATGGCGGAAATAGCGCCCACGGAAGCTGCGGAAGCATTTCTGCAGAATCTGTCCGCCGATGACGCGCAGACAGACATGATGTATATGGATAACAAGTACATCAACTTCTTCGAAAACATCAAAGGCACCGATGAGGAAATGGAGAAGCTTGAGGACGCCGTCTTCAGGAATTTTTCCTATGAGATCACGGATGAAAGGGCACGGGGAGATGTGGCAGTCGTCAAAGTCGCCGTGAATAACTGCGACTTCAGCGGCATCCTGGATGATTACGAAAAAGCCTCCTACAAATACGTGACAGAGAATCTGTACAGCGACACTGTCACCGACAAGAAGAAACTGAACAAAAAGTGTCTGGATATTTATCTGAACCAGATCGAAAAGGCCGCGGAAGAGAAACCGTCCTATGAAGCGGATGTCTTCATCCCCATGGAGGCGGACGGATACGGCGGGTGGCGGATCCTTTTAAATGACGAGGTTATGCAGTCGATCGTGGGAGAGCTGGAGATCCCTTCTGTTGAGTGAGCCGGATGAGTGAACCGGATGAATGAGACGAATGAGTGAGTCCGATGAGTGAACCAAGATACTATTCAGAAATAGAAGTGAATAACCCGGGCAGATGGAGTCGAAAGACACTGCTGCTCATCGCAGTGGGGACCATCCTGGCAATCGTGCTTTTGCTTGTGGCGCTTTGGGCGGGGGTGAACCGTCTGTCCCATGACTCGGCGGAAGAAGCCATCGCCATCGCCGAGGAAAAGAACGCGTCGGCGGAGGAGATCGATCTGGCCAACAGCCTGCGCGAGACGACCGTCGATTACGTGCTGGAGCAGGAGCAGATCCCGGCGTACACCTATGAGCAGGTGCAGGCCATGGATATGAGCAAGCCCAGCGGCGTTTCCGTCGAGGACCTCAAGCTCGTCACAAGGTATAAGCTCGTGGGCACCGAGGAGACCCTCTATCAGCTGGAGCAGGACTACGATCTGAACTGCCTGTTCCTCCTCGCCATCGCCTCTCACGAAAGCGCCTACGGAACGTCTCAGTTCCACCCGAACAACGTCTGCGGCTACGGCGGCAGCGGGTTCTCATCCATCAACGAGTGTCTGAACACCGTCGGCAGAGTGCTGGCCAAGAGCTACCTCAGTCCCGACGGCGCCTTCTACAAAGGCAACACGATCCGGGCGGTGAACCGGACGTACGCCGCGTCGGGGACCTGGAATGTCAAGGTCGCCCGCAACGTCGCGTCCTTTTATCAGATCATCAGCGAAAACCACAACGCCCAGCTGGAAAAGCTGAAATAATGCTTGATTTCATCAAGATTTGATGTATAATATACAGGCGCGTCATTTCGGCGCGTATGTCCTTGCGATGCGATAAGGGCATCGCCATTTAGTCCATAAGGAGGTGAAAACATGACTAACTATGAGGTATTATTCATCATCGATCCTGCATTGGAAGACGAGAAGAAGGAAGCCACGATCGAAGCAGTCAAGGAAATCATTGCTGCTGACGGCGAAGTCGGCAATGTAGACGTATGGGGAATGAGAAAGCTCGCATATCCGATCCAGAAGAAATCTGAAGGATATTATGTTGTCATCGAATTCCAGGGCAATCCAAGCCTGCCGAAGGAACTCGACAGAAGACTGAGAATCTCTGACAACGTAATGAGACACCTGATCGACAACAAAGATCAGAAATAAAAAGGGGGAACATTATGAACAGTGTTATTTTGATTGGGAACCTGACCAGAGATCCGGAACTCAGATATTCCACAGGCGCCAGCCAGACGGCGATCTGCAGATTTACCGTCGCGGTCAATGACCGTCGCAGAAATCCGCAGACACAGGAATGGGAAGATAATCCCAGCTTTATTCCGATCGTTGTCTTCGGCAAGCAGGCAGAAAACTGCGACAGATATCTGGCAAAAGGCCGCAAGGTAGCCGTCAACGGAAGAATCCAGACAGGCAGCTACGAAAAGGACGGCAGAACGATCTACACGACAGATGTCATTGCCAACAACGTCGAATTCCTCGGCGGCGGGCAGCAAGGTCAGGGTGGCGGCTACGGCCAGCAGCAGGGCGGCTACGGTCAGCAGGGCTTTGGACAGCAGAGCCAGGGCGGATTCCCGCCGCAGCAGGCACCGGCACCGCAGCAGGCACCGCAGGGCGGCCAGGAGATTGGTGCACCGGGGGACGGATTCACATCCCTGCAGGATGATGACATCCCGTTCTAGAATTAAAAATCCTGAATTGGAATCCTTAGAAGAAAGGAGAGGATATCATGGCTTTTGATAACAAGAGACGCGGCGGCATGAGAAGAAAGAAAGTCTGCCAGTTCTGCGCTGATAAGAATAAGAGCATTGATTATAAAGATGTTGAGACACTCAAGAAGTACGTTACCGAGAGAGGTAAGATCCTTCCGAGAAGAATCACAGGAACATGCTCCATTCACCAGAGAGAAGTCACGAAGGCTATCAAGAAAGCAAGAGTCGTTGCTCTGATGCCGTACATCGCTGAGTAATCTCAGAAGTGAAATGAATGACCAAGAGCTGTTGCGCTAAGAGATTAGTGTGACAGCTCTTTTTCTGTGCCGTATGTGGATCGGCAGACATCATGTCATCCCTAATGTCTGCTTTTGCAAAATCAGGGCCACAGAGAATCCTTCAACTGTCGTCCCATATTTCAATTTCTTAAAATCAGGATGACATCCGCAAGGATCTCAGAGTTCATCTTAAGTGAAATGTAGCCCCAAACAAGCAATCTTCCAATTAAGGATGACAGGCATCTTTCTAAAGTACCCCCTAAAACGCAAATCCCAGAAATCGGGATGACAGCGAACTCCAATTCTGTCACCCTGATTTTGCAAAATCAATATTAAGGGTGACAGTCACGCCTGAGAGACCGCAGATGATCCCCGCGTCTGCGGAGCCGCTGACGACACCTGTAGCTGCCGGACTGCAAGCAGACTTTTTAATGTAACTTTATTAAGGAAGACCGATTCGGCCGGCGCGGTATTGTATCATACAGGCAGTACGCTTTTGCATGAAATACGGACGCGGGCGGGAAGCTCCGCGGCGAGGAGGTACGGCGATGAAAATCACAAAAGCAGCAGTCCTGATCACAGCGATGCTCCTGGCGGCAGTGGTGATGCCGCTGTGGGCGTTTGGGCAAACCGCAGATCCGGTCGGAGCAGACCGGAGCGAGGACGCGGAACAGACGGTCGGAACAGACCAGGCCGAGGACGCGAACCAGACGGACGAAACGGACTGGTCCGACGGCGCGGACTGGGACGCGCTGCAGGAGAAGTACCTCCGGGATGACGCCGTACAGGATCTGATCTTTGTCAAGTACGAAGGCAATGCAAAAGCAACCCTGTACCTTTATGAGAAAGACGAAGAGAACAACTGGGAAGAGACCCTTTGTTGCCCGGCGTATACCGGCAGCAATGGAATCGATAAAGAACGGGAAGGCGACCGCAGGACCCCGACCGGAGATTTCCCGATCACCCATGCCTTCGGCATCCAGGATGATCCGGGCAGCCAGATGGAATATCTCAAGGTCAATAGCAACCACTACTGGTGCGGCGATGAGGAGCATTACAACCAGCTGATCGATATCAGCGAGGATTGGCACTGGTGCCGCGGAGAGCACCTGATCGATTACACGAAGCAGTATGCGTACGCCATGAACATCGGATACAATACAGAAGGGACCTACGGCAAGGGTTCCGCGATCTTCCTCCACTGCTTCGGCTACTGCGAATACACGCTGGGATGCGTCTCTGTCGCGGAGGAGAATATGATCAAGCTGCTGCAGCGCTGCGGAGAGGGAACGCGCATCTGCATCTACGAGGAGTGATAAGCGCTAGGAATGATAAGCGCGGGAAATGATCCGTGCAAATGATCCGGCGCAAATGATACGGTGCAACCACAGGTTGCATGCCGGGGGCTTGACAGGATCGACGCCCGGCCCTTATTATAGTTTTGCACACCACAAAAGTGAATACCATACAACCCCATTTCGTTGTTGATTGTGTTTATTAGGGGCACAAGAAGCGAAACGGACAAGAAGGAGTCCGTTTCAGCAGCAGACAACAGAAAGGGGGTTTTTATTTTGTCGGAAGAAGAAAAATACACGCAGGACTTAAACAGTAATCTTACCACCCAATTTTTTTCAGAAAGGGGGAATCAGCATGACTGATAAAAAGGAAAAGAGAGATTTTGCATCTCAGAGAAACGACGGGAGACGTATCCTGGCGAGGGACGAGAGTACGTCCAACAACACCTGGGAGACGGGACGGAACAACAACGACCTCATCATCGGGCCGACGGGGTCGGGCAAGACCCGGTACTACGTGAAGCCGAATCTGCTCAGCGCCAGCGAGAGCCTCATCGTTACGGACACGAAGGGGAATCTCCACAGGGAGCTTCGGCCGGCGCTGGAGGAAGCGGGCTATGAAGTCTTGCTTCTGGATTTGTCCAATCCGAAGAATTCCATCGGCTACAATCCGTTTGACTACATCGCCTGCGACCGGGACACGGGTGAGTACAGCCAGAAAGACATTGCGACCTTCGCGGGGATTCTGTACGGCCAGGCGCAGGACGCTCGCGAACCGTTCTGGGATGAGTCTGCCAAGGCACTGCTTCGCAGCCTGGTTGCCGCTGTACTGGAGGCAACTGTCGAAGAGGACCATAACATCCACAGTCTGCACAGGCTCTTTGAGAAGATGGAAATCGGCCGGGAGGAGCGTTCTCCGTACGGTGTGCTGATGGATAATTTGCGGGCGCGGGATCCCGGCAGCTATGCGGCATCTCAGTACGCGATGGCCATCACCGAACAGGTGGAGCGCACCTCGAACTGCATCCGCATGTTCGTCGGCAACAAACTGGCGGCCCTGGAGGCGAAGGAAATCGACGCTCTGCTGCGGCGGGAGGAGCGTATCGACATTCTGCAGCTGGCCCGCAGGAAGACTGCGCTGTTTGTGACCATCAGCGATACGGACCGCTCTCAGGATATGCTGGCGAACCTGTTTTACACCCAGGCACTGCATACCCTGTGCCGCTACGCGGATGAAGAATGCGTGAACAGCTGCCTGCCGGTGCCGGTGCGGTTCATCCTCGATGACTTCGCCACCAACGCCTGCATCCCCGACTTCGACAACCTGATTTCGATTATCCGTTCCAGGGGAATCGCAGTCAGCGTCATCCTCCAGAGCCAGACGCAGCTGGAGAAGATGTACGGGCAGGCCGCGGCAACGACCATCCTGAACGGCTGCGACACAGTGCTGTACCTGGGCGGGCAGGACCTGGCCACGGCCAGCTACATCGGCACCAGAGTCAACCAGAGTGACTTTAAGGTGCTGACCATGCCGCTCGCGAAGGTTTGGCTGCTGCGGCGCGGGGAGGAACCGAAACTGGTCAGCCGCTATGAGCTGACGGAGCATCCGCGGTACGGCTTTCTGCCGGAGGCGAAGGAAGCACAGGACAAAGCATCAAACAAAGCACCAAGAGGAGGGATGGCATATGACAAACAGGAAGTCTGCTGACACAGCGAAGAGGACAGGCACGGCCAACAGGACAGGCAACAGGACAGGCAACCACACAGGATGGGAGAAACTTCCGCTGGAAGAACTGCTGCGATGCATGGACGAATGGGCGAAGGACGGCAGCAGCAGAACGCAGCAGGTGGCCGCGCGGCTGGAACAGGCGATACTGGGTCAGTCCGTTTACAGTTTCTTCGCCGCTTGCCTTGAGGCGCGCGGTCTGGAAGGCGCCGATGCGGAAAGCGTGCAGGACTGGATTGGCGACTGCGTCGAAGCGGTGCTTGACGAGAAGAATACCCGGTTTCTGACCATGCGGCAGCTGGCAAACCGGATCGCGGAAGCGGTCAATGCCGAGGATACCGGCGATGAGGACCGGTGGGCGCTGTATGAGCTTTGCTTCATGCTCACCGCGCAGATGAACGGTGAGGAGGTGCGCTTTTTCAAACACGCGGACCTTTGCGCCCGCAGGGGAACGCCAACGGAACCGGAGCCCCGGTCTCTGTACAAGCGGGCGTTCGACGTGCTCATCGCCAGAGATTTCAGGCCAAGAAAGGGTGGAAGAGGAAGAGAGAAAATGACGCTGGAGCAGCTGCTGCAGAGCATGGACGGCGAAAGCAAAGGCCGGCAGGAACTCTTCCGTAAAATGTCGCTGGAACAGTTCCTCTACTGCTGTCTGGGGGCGCGCAACCATGAAGGTCCATCCGGTGAGGTGGACGCCTGCAGCTGCATGATAGAAGAGCACCGCTTCCTGGAAGCGGCGAGAGTCTACGGGGGACGCGAGTGGACCGGACTGGAACGGGTGACGGATTTGGTCAGCGACATAACGGTCGGGTACCTGAACAAAGCCGAGACCCGGGACGTCCCGCAGCATGAAGTGCTGCAGGCCTACGAACTCTGTTACGAGTTCATAAACCTGATGGCCGATGAGGTCCATTGCGGCAAGCACCGCTCTCTGATGCAGGTCGAGGGTCTTCCGGCCCAATACGATATCGACCTGCTGCAGGAAGCGCGGCTGGAAGCGGACATGGACGCCGCGGCGGCCTTTGAAGAATACGAGAGACAGCAGAGAAACGCGAACTGAGCACCATTTGAGTATCATGGGGAAAGGAGATTACACATGGCAAACAAACCGAGAATCATCAAGGAACACAGAAACGGCATCGCAACATTCAGCCTCGAGGACGAGATGCTGAGAAACCGCCAGGTGGCGCTGATGGGGCCGGTGGACGAGGAATCCGTCAACGCGCTCATCACCCAGCTGCTCTATCTGGAGCACGACGCGCCGGGTGAGGAAATCACCTTCTACATCAACAGCGGCGGCGGGGAGGTCCGGAACGGACTGGCTCTGTACGATGTGATGCAGCACATCTCGAGCCCCGTGCACACCGTGTGCATCGGCCTGGCCGCCAGCATGGCTGCCGTGCTGTTCGCCGCAGGGGACGACAGGGAGCTTTTCACCCACAGCAAAGTCATGATACACGATCCGGCCATCTCGGGGAACCTGACCCGAAAGGCTCTGGAGCTGCAAATCATGAGCCAGGACCTGATGGACACCCGCCGGGCGCTGGCCGAAATCCTGGCAAAGCATACGGGACAGCCGCTGGAGAGCATCCTGGAGAAGACCGTAAACGACTGCTACTTTGACGCGGAGGGCGCCATCGAGTTCGGCCTCGCCGACCGCGTCATTGCGTGAGCAGCAGCACCGGGCAACTGCCGGTTTGTTGACCGCCGGCAGCTTTGCCATTACACTTGGAATCAGAAGACGCCCCGGAAATCAAACCCCGGCTGTCAAGCAGAAAGGAAACACGAATATGACCGTAAACAGAGGAACAGACTTTTTATTCTTTGATTCTGTCGAAGCCTTCTTCGAGGAAACAAGAGAAAACCGGATTCAGCACTTGATCGAGGAGTTGACCGAAGAGAATCGTGACAGCTCCGCGGCGGAAATAAACTCCTGGAAAAACTCCCTGCCGGATCTGGCCAAATTGCTATGCTGTCCGGAGGCATACCTGGAGGAAACAAAGAAAGAGTGCGCGCATTATATACTGGCGCTGGATTACTTCAAGACACTGATTGCGGCGGGACACTTCGCGGAGCTGGCAAATTTCATGGAAGATGAAGACATCCGGAAGAACGTAAACAAAATCTTCGACAAAAAAACAATGAACGCTCTGAAGAAGATGATCGAAGAGCCGAATACATTCAACGATGAACAGATAGAGATGTCCTGCTGCGACGCGATGGAAGCGGAAGTCAGGAAGCTGAACAGCCGAAAAGATATGACCGGCAGAATAACCCTAAATCAAGGAACGCATGAAGCGGGTCAGGGTCTTCCGAGAAATCTTAAGGTCCTGCTTGAATGCAAACTGGAGAACAATCACAGAATCGATGTCCTGCTCAGCGATCCGGGTCAGAACAAGCATGTGATCATTGAACTGAAACAGTGGACCGAGGAGAATATCGAACTCTGCGCCGATGAGGCCGGAAGAGAAGGCAGAGCGGTCCGGATCAAGGAATATAATGAAACACAAATGCACCCGGCGCTAAAAGTAAGGGAGGACTACCGGGAACATCTGAAAGCTGACGTAGGAGAAAATGCTGAAATCATGTGTCTTGTTTATCTTCACAATCAGTTCTACGAAGGCAGCACATTGTTTTCCGCACCGCGTGAAGTACTGTATGATACCGAAAAATTCAACGGGCAGAATATTATTATGTATTCACGCATGCGCTGCGAACAGTTCAGAGAAAGGATCTGCAGTTTCTTCCAACCGGAGTAACAGTAAACGCCGGCAAGCGGCAGGCGATACACGATTAAGAAAAGGAGAAGGTATATGGGTCTGGATTTAATCTTAACATTCGCAAAAGAAGAAAAACCGGTTAACAGATTTCTCAAGTGGAAACAGGCGCGGGCTCTGGAGCCGCTGGAGGAACTCTGCGTCGTGGAGGGCGGCAAAGCGAAATACGCGCAGGTCAGCCTCACGGACAGGCTGAGCGGTGAAGAAGCCGGCCGGCTGATTTACACCCTCGGTCCGCGCCGGGAACCGCCCTGGTCGTAGACGGCACCATCGTAGCGGAAATGCTGGAGCCGAGCCCGCAGAACGGATAAAGAGAATAGAAATGTTTAGCAATGTGCCAAAAGAATCGTCCCTTTTGGCACATTTTGCATTGGGGTGCGGTTTTTGCTATAATATACGTTACGATAATATGCCTTATTGTGCGCTTTTTTAAAAAACGCAAGAGAATCAGGAGAGTTAAACTATATGTACGTTGGACGAATCGAACGGCTGCTGGCCTACTATTCGCCTCTGCCCATGTGCATCGTGAACGCCCAGGGCAAGGTGACCAGAGCCAGCAGGAAGATCGCGGAAGTGTTCAAATATGACGGTATCATCGACCAGGATGTATACGTTCTTACCGGGATCAAGATGCCGGAGCTGGTGAAGGCGGCCGAGGAGGAAACGCCGCTGTTTATCAAACGAAATGAGAAGATGTTCCGGCTCGGATGCTGCTTCCTCGGAGGAGAGGGAGATGACGAGACCCACGAGGGCGCGTCCCTGATCCTGCACTTCACGGATATCACGGACTATGAAGAACTGCTGCAGAAGTACAACGACGAGCGCGTTTACATGATGCTCGTCAACGTGGACAATTTCGACGAACTGACAGCCAGCAACGACGGAAATGAGAGTGGGATCACCGCGAGCATCGACCGCCTCCTGCGTGACTGGGCAGCCGAAATGAAGGCCATGATCGTGCGGTACAAGGAAAATCTGTATGAGGTGGTCATCACAAACCGCAGCTATGAGGAGCTGGTGGAAACGCGATTCCCGATCCTCGACAAAGCCAGAGAGATCGAATCGAACGCGGATTTCCCGGTGACCCTGAGCATCGGCGTTGGCGTCGGCGGCAGCAGCCTTGTGGAACTGGACGACTTCGCCCAGGAAGCGCTGGATATGGCCCTGGGCCGCGGCGGCGACCAGGCAGTCGTCAAGGATGGCAACAGCTTTGAGTATTACGGCGGCAGCACACAGAGCGTAGAAAAGAGCAACAAAGGCAAGTCCCGTATCATCGGACACGCCCTGACGACCCTCATGGAGCAGTCCTCACGGATCTTCATCATGGGGCATAAAAATCCGGACATGGACAGCTTCGGCGCGGCCATCGGCATCGCGCGGCTGGCGAAGTCCGTCGGTAAGGACGCGTATATCCTGCTCAGCGAGTACAACGAGACCATGATCGATATGGTCGCGGACGCGAAAAAGACGGGAGACTACGAGTTCGTCACAGGCGAGCGGGCCATCAGTCTCATCGAGGAGAATTCTCTGGCAGTCGTTGTGGATACCCACAGGCGCATGCTGGTCGAATCGGTAGAGCTGATCGATAATGTTGAGCGGCTCGCGATCATCGACCATCACCGAAAGGCAGAGGACGTCTTCACAAACCCGAGCCTCTCCTATCTGGAATCCTACGCGTCTTCCGCGGCGGAGCTGGTCACGGAGATCCTCCAGTACCGGCTCGGCAAGAAGTCTCTGACGCGGTTTGAGGCGGATGTGCTGATGGCGGGCATCATGCTCGACACAAACCGGTTCGCCGTCAAAGCGGGCGTGCGGACATTTGAAGCGGCGTCGTGGCTGCGAAGAGCAGGCGCGGATCTGTCGAGAGTGCGGCGGTACTTCCAGGAGTCTCCGGAGAACTTCATCAACCGGGCCAACGGCATCGTCAACGCACGGATCATGGAGGACGGCATTGCCATGTCCATCTGCGACGAACAGACGATCAACACGCAGATCGTCAATTCCCAGATCGCGGACGAGCTGCTCACAATCAAAGGCACCCGGGCCAGTTTCGTAGCCGGCAGAAACGAAGACGGCATGACTGTAGTCAGCGCCAGATCTCTGGGGAACATGAACGTGCAGACGATCATGGAGCATTTCGGCGGCGGCGGACACATGAACACAGCAGGAACGAAGACCGATCTGGCACCGGAGGAGATCCTGAAACAGATAGAAGAATTCATCAAAACCACAGAAACTACACAATAGCGTAATACAATAAAGTGATGGCCGCGGAAAAGCGGCGACAGGAGGTTATAAATATGGTAGTGATCCTTTTGAAAGACGTGAAGGGAACCGGCAAAGCAGGCGATGTTGTCAAGGTCAGCGACGGCTACGCGCGCAACATGCTGATCAAGAAGGGCCTCGCCAAGGAAGCCACCCAGGGGAACGTGCGGAACCTGGAAAAGCAGAAAGCAATTATGGAAGAGAAGAGAGCGGAAGAAAAAGCCGCAGCCCAGGCAAAGGCAGCAGAGCTCGAGAAGATCACGCTCAACGTCGCGTCCAAGGGCGGAGAAAGCGGCAAGCTGTTCGGCTCCGTGACATCCATGGATATCGCGAAGGCTCTTAAGGAGCAGGAAGGCATCACCATAGATAAGAAGAAGATCGACATGCCGGATGGACCGATCAAGCAGGCAGGCGTAAGTCATGTTGTGCTCAAACTGTATCAGGACGTATCCGCGAAGATCAAGGTGAAAGTCACAGTATAAATTACGGCAACAGAAGCAGGCGAAACAAAGTAAGCGAAAAGGGGAAAACAACATGCAGGACATGGGAAATACGGGAAACTACACGGAAGAAAGGATCCCGCCGCACAATTCGGACGCGGAGAGATCCGTTCTGGGCGCAGCGCTCCTGTCGCAGGACGCGCTGTACGAAGTCATCGAGGTCGTGCGGCCCGGGGACTTCTATGACCCGAACCATAAGGAAATATTCACCGTCATCTGCGATCTGAGCAGGCGGAACGCGCCGGTGGACGCGCTGACCGTTTCCGAGGAACTGGATAAGCGCGGAAGTCTTTCGATTGTCGGCGGACGCGCCTATGTGGCCGGGCTGGCCTCCACAACGCCGACGACCGCCAACGCGGCGGAGTACGCGAAGATCGTCGCGGAAAAAGCATCGATCCGGCGGCTCATCGAAATGGCGGATGACATCGTAGCCAAGGGCTACGACAAAAGCATGGAGGCAGGGCAGCTCCTGGACTACGCGGAGAACGGGATCTTCGAGATCTCTCAGGCGAGTCAGAAGGGGGCGTATGTGCCGCTCAAGGACGTGCTGCTCAGCAACATCGACGCCATCGATAAGGCGTCGAAGCTCAAGGACGGACTGACCGGCATCACGACAGGATTCCGGGATCTGGACGCGAAGACATCCGGCCTGCAGAAATCCGACCTGATCATTCTGGCCGCGCGGCCTGCCATGGGCAAGACGGCCTTTGCGCTTTCGCTCGCGCTCAACGCGGCGGTGAAAGGCGGCGCGTCGGTCATGGTCTTCAGCATGGAGATGTCGAAGGAGCAGCTGGGGCAAAGATTACTGGCGATGGAGTCGAAGGTGGAAATGCAAAAGCTCAAGACAGGGCGTCTGGAGCGGCGCGACTGGGACGATGTGAACATCGCGCTGTCGGATCTGTCGCGGGCGGATATCTACATCGACGACAACGCGGGCATCAGCATCATGGAGATGAAGAGCAAATGCAGAAGGCTCAAGGCTGAGAACAAGCTGGATCTTATCGTGATCGACTATCTGCAGCTCATGAATCCGGAAGGAAAATCGCTGGACTCGAGGACGCAGGAAATCTCCGTCATCTCCAGAAATCTGAAGCTGCTGGCCAGGGAGCTCGACTGTCCGGTCATCGTGTTATCGCAGCTTTCGAGAAACCCGGAGACCAGGACCGACCATCGTCCGATGCTGTCGGATCTGCGGGATTCCGGATCCATCGAGCAGGACGCGGATATTGTCATCTTCCTTTACAGAGACGAATACTACAATGAAGACACCGATGCGCCGGGGGAATGCGAGGTCATCATCGCCAAGCAGAGAAGCGGTCCGACAGGAACGGTCAAGGTCGCGTGGCTGGATAAGATCACGAAATTCGTGGACAGCGCCGGCGGCGGAAACTTCGGTACGATATAACAGACAGAACACAATATAAGAAATGGGATTTTACAGGGAGAAAACAAAAGACTATTTTCTGCTTGATACACAGGTGGAGAATATGTTTATCAATGAATATATGGTCGGTGCTCCGGGAGAGTACGTGAAAGTGTATCTTTTCGCGCTTATGTACGCCCAGCTGGGAGTGACGTTCAGTAACGAAGACATTGCCAAGCAGCTCTCCATGGAGATCGAGGATGTGCTGAAAGCATGGACCTACTGGGAGAAGATGGGCATCATCCGCAAAGTCCGCACATCCGCGGACAATCCGCTGGAGTATGATGTCACGTTTGTCCTGCTGAAGGGCATGCTCTACGGAAGCCATGAGGACAGCGTTCCCGCCGGATCCGACCAGGGAATCAACGCGCAGATGGCAAGCCCCGAATACAGGGCCATGTTCGAAAAGATCGAAAAAGCTTTCGGACGCGTCATCAGCGGGACGGAGATGGGAGAAGTCCTGTCCTGGATCAACGACTATGGGGTCGATCCGGACTATGTAGCTTTTGCAGTAGAATACTGCGCGAAGAAAAAGAAAAAAACAGTCAACTACGCAGACTCGGTCATCCGCAGCTGGATCAGCGAGGGTCACAGGACCATCGAGGACATCCGGCAGCACATTGAGCAGATGGAGGGGCGGTCCGCGGATTTCCGGAGGATCTTCCGAGCTCTGGGCTGGAATCGGAACTGGACCGAAGAAGAAAAGCGAATCATGAGCCGCTGGTTCGACGAGATGGGGTTCGGGCTGGAGCAGATCCTGGACGCGTGCGCCAAGACGACGGGGATCCCCAATCCGAACATCAACTATGTGAACAAAGTCCTTGAAAACCAGTACGCGAAGGGCGGAGTCAGGAAGGTTTCCGAAGGAGGCCTCTCAGGTGCTGAGATCGCCCGGTATTATGAGCTTTTGCGTCAGAAGGACGAACGGGAAGCGGAGCAGCGGCGGGCGGAAGTGTTCGAGAAGTTGCCGCAGATCCGTGAAATGGACGATGAAGAACGCCGGCTCGGCGCGGGTCTTTCCAGACTTGTGGTCTCCGACCGGATCGACAAAGAAGAAGAAATCAGGAAAATCAAGGATAGAATAGATAATTTAAGCGCACAGAGGGCATTCCTTCTGACAGATCATGATTATGAGCTGGACTATATGGATGTCCGGTATAAATGCGACAGGTGCAAAGACACAGGTGTGCTTGATACGGGAGAACGGTGTCCATGCCACAAGGAAATAACCCCGCAGATGTTAATGGAACTGCAGAAAACAAAATAGAAAACAGAAACGAAACGGGCAGCGGCGCTGCCGGCACGGAAAACAACGACGCCGTCAGCAAAGCGTACCAGGACGTACAGAATCTGAGAGAACAGATCGAACGCCTGAAAGCGCAGGCGCAGAAGATCTACGAGACCCCAGCAGCGCAGGCCGACGAAAAATCGGAGGCTAAGGCAGACGGGTCTGTTTCGGGTGCGACGAAACCGGTCGAACGGGTTTCTGCTGTTGATCCGGATGCGGCCCGTGCGGCAGAAGAGGCCGTACGCAAGGCGGCGGAAAAAGACCAGATTGCCGGCGATGAAGTGTTCGATCAGCAGAGAGCGGAACGGCAGGCGATCATTCAGGACGCGCTCAAGCGGGAACGGGAAGCCAAGGAGCGGCTGGAACAAAAGCGCGCGGAAGCAGAGGAAAAGAAGAAAGCCCTTCAGGAAGCAGAGCGAAAAGCGGCCAGGATGACGACGAATCTGCGCAAGGCGGAGATCCAGACAGAGCTGAACCGGACCCTTCACGCCCAGGAAGAAAAGCGCGCCCTGTTAAAGAAGAAACGGGAACTGGAGAAGCAGGAGCGGCTCAGGATCGCCATGGAGCGGGAGAAAGCGGAACTCCAGAAAAAAGAGGAAGCCCGTCTCGAAAAAGAACGGCTCCGACTGAAAAGAGAACATGAACGCCAGGTAAAGGCGCAGGAAGCGGAGCGCAGAAGAAACGAAGCGATTCGCCTCAGAAATGAAGAACTCAAGGCGCGAAAGGAAATAGAACGCCTGCAGGCGGAGGAACGTGAAAACCTTCGCCGGCAGAAGGAAGAACGGCAGGAGAAGATCCGCAGGCAGCGTGAAGAGCGGCAGGAACTCCTGCAAAAGCAGAGAGAAGAGCGGCAGGAGATCCGGCGCCAGCGCCGGTTCGCACGCAAATCCGCGGAACTGGGCGGCGGCATTGTCAACGTCCACGGAACGACGATCAAGACAGAGATCAAGCCTGTGGCAGCCTTCTCCCTGAAGGAGTTTTTCGGTTTTTCCAAACAGAAAGAGATCAAAGCCGCACAGACGGAAGAAGAGCGTCAGCAGCTCCTGGAACAAAACGCACGGATCCAGGCGGAAGCAAGAGCGACGGCCGCGCACCTGCGGGAGATCCAGCAGAGGCGCAGGCAGAATTCTGCGGTCTATAAAAAAGCGAAGGACGTATTCGACTTCTGCGAAAGGAAGAAAGCACCGCTGCTTCTGGCCTTTTCACTGCTGCTTGTCGTCGCGGTGGGAACGGCCGGCCTGTTCAATTATTTCACCGCATACGAATATTCCTACGGAGATAAGAAACTGGGATATGTTAAGAACAAGGATGACGTGCTGCAGATCACCGAGATGGTGCGCGGCGCGCTGACGGAGGACAAGGATATGTCCGTTGTTCTGGACCCGCGGGGCGATATCCGCTTCAAGCGGGTATTCACCGGGAACAAGGACATCGTCATCGATACCCAGGACGGGGTTCTGGAACAGCTGTCCTATCTGGGCGACATCAACGTCAAAGCCATTGGAATATACGTGGACGGCAGGAAGGTCGGCGCGGTCAGGAACAAAGAGGTTGCCGCCGAAGTTCTCCTGGGCATCCGGGACAGGTACGCGAATCACGATGAAGGAACCGTGATCAACGACGCGGTGCTCGTAGAGGCAGTAGAACCCCGAGAGAGCAATACGCCTCTCAGCGAGGTCCTGACGAAGGACGCGATGATCGACAAGCTCTGCACGGATACCGAAAAGGAGATCGTCCACACGGTAGAAGGGGGCGAGACGCTGGAAAGCATCGCGGAGGACCACCGCACGACAAAGGAGCAGATCATCGCAGAGAATAATGTTCCGGCCGACGGCCAGCTGAAGGTGGGAAGCACGCTCGTTCTGAAAGAGGTTGGACCGCTTGTCACGGTCAGGATCACCGAAACGCGGACCTTTACCGAGAAAACAGCATACAAAACGATCAAAAAAGCGGACGACGAGATGTTCGAGGGAGAAACGGAAGTCTCCCGCAAAGGCAAGAAAGGCAAAAGCCAGATCGTAGATAAGACCGTCTCTATAAACGGAGAGGTCGTGGAAACACAGCACCTGAAAAACGAAGTGGAGAAGGAACCGGTCGACAAGATCATTCTGGTCGGCACCAAGGAACGCCCGCCTACGACAGGAACCGGAACCTTCATCTGGCCGGCGTACGACGGGACCTATACGATCACGTCCGAGTTCAAGTGGCGCTGGGGCAGACAACATGAAGGCATCGATATGGGATGCCCGACCGGCACAGATGTGCTGGCGTCGGATGGCGGTACCGTTGTTCACGCCGGACCGATGGGCGGATACGGCAACCTGGTCATCATCGACCATGAGAACGGCATCGAAACCTATTACGGGCATAACAGCTCGCTTCTGGTAAGCCGCGGGGACAAGGTCTTCCAGGGGCAGCACATCGCGGAAGCCGGCAACACCGGCCACAGCTTCGGAAGCCACATCCACTTCGGCGTCAAGGATAACGGCTCGTTCCAGAATCCGAGAAATTATCTGCCGGCAAGATAGGGTCTGAAGGATAAGGCCGGAAGGTACGGCCTGAAAATCGGCCTGATAGATAGGAAGAACACAGCATGGCGAAAAAGAGAAGAAGCAAACAATTTAAGAGAAGCAGCCGCGTCATCGACATGGATGAAGCGAGGCAGCAGCGCCTGGAAAAAAGGCGGAGAGCGCAGCTCGATGTTCCACAGGAGCAGACCACCAGCTCCCAGAGACAGGTGCGGAGAAAACGCGCCCTCAGAAAAAAGCAGAGCAGGCACAGAATGCTCATGTCCATTGCAGCCGCCATTCTGCTCGTATTCCTTTGCGTGTCCATATTCAACATCCTCAAGCTCAAGGCAGAGGAGCATGAAGCGCTGAAGCGGCAGGATGAGCTCAAAGCCAAGCAGGAGCAGCTCAAGGAAGACCTGAAGGAAGCGGACACCGAGCAGAACATCGAGGATCAGGCGAGGGAGCGGCTCAAGCTGACCAAGCCGGGAGAGACCATCTACATCCCCGATTCGGAAGAAGCAGAAGACGGCGAGACTGGAACCAACGCAAACAACGGCGCGGAGGAACAGTAATGGATCTTTCATCTCCCGCAGTAGTAAACAGAATCCGTGACAGGTTTCACCTGCAGCCGTCGAAGAGCCTCGGACAGAATTTCATCACCGATGGGAACATCGTCCGTAAGATCGTGGATGGCGCGGGGATCACAGAAGAGGATCTGGTCATCGAGATCGGTCCCGGCATCGGCGTACTGACCTCCGTTCTTGCCGAACAGGCGGCCTTTGTAGTAGCGGTGGAGCTGGACAAACGGCTTCTGCCGGTGCTTGACGAGACGCTGGCGGAATACGATAACATCCGCGTCATCAACGCGGACATACTGGAGACGGATCTGCAGCAGCTGGTACGTACGTGCCGCGAAGAAGGTCTGTTCACAGGGAAGGTGCGTGTGATCGGAAACCTTCCGTATTATATAACCACGCCGATCATCATGAAGCTTCTGGAGGAACAGGTTCCCGCGGACAGCATCACTGTCATGATGCAGAAGGAAGTGGCTGACCGCATCCGGTCAGCGCCGGGCAGCAGGACCTACGGCGCGATTTCCGTATGCGTGCAGTACTACTGCCGTGTCGAAAAGGTTGCCGACGTTCCGAAGGAGGCCTTTATCCCAAGACCGAAGGTCGCCTCCACCGTCCTGAATCTGGAGCCTTTGGGAGAGAAAATGGAGGTCGCGGATGAAAAGACGTTCTTCCGGTGCGTCAAGGCAGGCTTCGCCCAGCGGCGGAAGACGCTCCTGAATTCCCTGGCGTCAGCCGGCGGTGCAGATAAGGAGCAGGTACGCAAGCTGCTGGAGGCTGCAGGCATCGATCCCGGAAGAAGAGCAGAAACACTTACAGTAGAAGAGTTCGGAAGAATAGCAGACGGCTTATTCAAAGAACACTCTCAGGAATAGTCCCGCGAAAGAAAAGATCAATGAACAAAATAAAAGAAATACTGAAAAAGATAAAAAGGAACCATGTACTAGTACTGTTTATCATGGCAGTCGTCATAGATTACATCATCGAAGCGCTGGGGAGACTGTCTCCGCCGGCGGCGGCGCAGTTCTTTATAGAGCATCCGGTCATCACCTTCTGCAACGTGATGCTGATCATGGCGGTACTGTCGCTGTCGCTTCTGTTCCGCAGGCGGGTCTTCACGGCGAGCATGCTCTCGCTGCTGTGGCTGGCCATCGGGATCATCAACGGCATTATCCTGACCAACCGGATGACGCCGTTCAACGTCAAGGATCTGTCGACGCTGAGCGAGGCTCAGTCGATCATTACGAACTACTTCTCCGTCAAGAGTCTGATCTTCATCGCCGTGGGCGCGGCCCTGTTTGTGCTGCTGGTCATCGTCCTGTTCCGTAAAACCCCGCGATTCGAAGGCAAGATGGATTACCGCAAAAGCATCGCGGCCGTTCTCATCATCATACTTGTGGCCTTTGGTTCGATCACCGGCGGCATGAGGATGGGCGTTCTGGACACCTTTTTCCCGAGTTTGCCGTACGCTTACCGGGATAACGGCGTGCCGTATTCCTTCATGATCACATGGGTCAAGACCGGCATCGACAAACCGAAGGGGTATTCGGAAGAAACGATGAAGGAGATCTTCACCGGAGGCGAGCTCGGCAAAGACGGCATCTATACGCCGGGCAAGGACGATACCGAAAAACCGAAGAGCAAACCGAATATCATCTTCGTGCAACTCGAATCCTTCATTGATCCGACCATCGTTAAGAATGTGGAGTTCTCTAAGGATCCTGTGCCTTATTACAGGAAACTGCTGAAGGAGTATTCCTCCGGATATCTGACCGTTCCGGCAGTCGGCGCGGGCACGGCGAATGTGGAGTTCGAGGCGATGACCGGGATCAGCGCCAGATTCTTCGGACCGGGCGAGTACCCGTACAAAAGCATTCTGACGGAGACGACCTGCGAAAGCATCCCTTACGATCTGCGGCAGGTCGGTTACACGTCCCATGCGATCCACAACCACAGGGGCGCCTTCTACAACCGGAATACGGTGTTCAGCAACATCGGCTTTGATACGTTCACATGCCTGGAGTACATGAACAACGTAGTCAAGACGCCGAAGAACTGGGCGAAGGATACGATCCTGACAGAGAACATCATTGACGCGATGAACAGCTCGGAAGGACCGGACTACATCTATACGATTTCCGTGCAGGGGCACGGCAAGTATCCGAAGGAGCAGGTCATCGAGGATCCGGTCATCGAGGTGACATCGGCACCGAACGACGAGACAAAGTGGAGCTTTGAGTATTACGCCAATCAGGTCTATGAGATGGACCTCTTCGTGAAGGAACTGACCGATGCTCTGGAAGACTACGATGAGGACGTTGTGCTCGTCATGTACGGAGACCACCTGCCGGCACTGGATATAACGGAGGAAAATCTGACCACCGGCGATCTGTACAAAACCCAGTATGTGGTCTGGAGCAACTTCGGGCTCAAGAAGAAGGACGAGGATGTCCACGCTTACGAGATCACATCGCATCTGCTCAAGCGGTTCGGCATTTCCGCAGGCCTTCTGACCAAGTACCATCAGAATTATGAGGATTCCCCGAATTATCTGGAAGGACTCGAAGCATTGTCCTACGACATGCTCTACGGCAGAAGCTATATCTACGGCGGAACGAAGCCGTACGAGCCGACGGAGCTGAAGATGGGAATCCGGGACATCAAGATCGAAAACATCGTCAAGATCGGCGATAAGTATTATATCAAAGGACAGAATTTCACAGAGTACAGCAAGATCTCCCTGGACGGAGAGGTGCTGAAGACGGTCTATCTGGGACCGACCATCCTGGCGCTCAACGAGGAAGTGGATCCTGCGCGGGCGTCCGAGATGAAGGTCAGCCAGGTGGAGAAGAACAAGGAGATCCTCAGTACGACGGAGTAAGGTGAGGAAGGCCGAGTAAGGAGACCCTATGGGCAGAATCGTGAAAGTGCCGCAGTTGGAGACGGACCGGCTGGTACTGAGAATGTGGACAAAGAAAGATGCAGAGGCGCTCTATGCATACGCGAAGGATCCGGACGTCGGGCCCCACGCGGGCTGGAAGCCTCACGCCAACGTGGGGGAGTCCCGCCTGATCATCGACCAGATGTTCCGCCGCAATATGACCTGGGCCATCGTCGAGAAGGCGAGCGGCGTGGTCGTCGGAAGCATCGGGTTCGAGGACGATAAATACCGGCCCGGGATCGCCAGCAAGGAGATGGGCTATTCCCTCGCCAAGTCCCGCTGGGGCAACGGCTACATGACAGAAGCGGCCCGCCGCCTGATCCGGTACGGGTTCGAGGACCTGGGTCTGGTCATCCTGATGATCCGGACGAGCGAGACGAACCGCAGGAGCCAGCGGGTCATCGAAAAGTGCGGTTTCACCTATGAAGGGACCCTGCGCCGCGCCTACCGGACGTATGACGGAGGGCAGCGGGAGGTCCGCTGTTATTCCATGCTGCGGGAAGAATACGAGAAGCTTTATCTTGAATGACATTTCGAAGTGTGGTAACATTACAAAGCGTATGGAAAAAAATAATGAAACGTTCATGAGAGCAGCGCTCTGCGAAGCGGAGGCGGCCGCCGCGGAGGGAGAGGTCCCGGTCGGCGCCGTGATCGTGCGGGGCGGTCAGATCATCGCCAGCGCGCACAACCGGACCGAGCAGGATAAGGATCCTACCGCGCACGCGGAGATCCTGGCCATCCGGAAGGCAGCGGCGGCGTTAGGCGGCTGGAGGCTTCCCGGCTGCAGCATGTTCGTGACGATCGAACCCTGCAGCATGTGCGCGGGGGCCATCGTCTGGGCAAGGATCGAGAAGCTGTACATCGGAGCTCCGGATCCGAAGGCCGGCGCCTGCGGATCCCTTTACTGCATTCCCGGCGACAGCAGGCTCAATCACAACGCGGAAATAGAAACAGGATTGTTGGGCGAAGAATGCTCACGACTGATGAAAGATTTTTTCAGGAAACTGAGATCGGAGGAAAGACGATAATGAAAAGAGTAAGCGCATTCCTATGCGCATTCATAGTGGCAGTATTCATGATGGCTCCTGCGGCGTTCGCAGCAGACAAAGACACGGCGGCAGATGGTGCTGCAGCCGGTACCGCAGCGGCGGCGAAGACAGATCTGGAACTGGTATCTTCATCCCCTGAAGACGGCGCGACAGGCGTCGCGGTCGACAACCTGAGTGTGAAGATGCGCTTCAACAAGGACGTCGCGCCGGCTACCGACAAAATCCGCAAGGCCAACGCCAAGCAGTTCAAGATGGTCGATGAAGACGGCAAGAGGATTCCGCTGAAGGTCTACTACAGCGAGGAAGAAAAAGGCCTGATCCTGGTGGCTGCGGACGTCTATAACGGCAGCAGCAAAAACAGCATCAAAGGCGGCGCCGACTACACGCTGACCGTCGGCAGAAACTTCCAGGCCACGGACGGCTCCACGACCGGACAGCAGATCTCCGTCGCGATGACGACCCTCAACCAGGGCAGATCCACCGCGATCTACATGCTGCTGATGGTTCTCATGATGGCCGGTATGGTATTCTTCACAGTCAGAAGCACCAAGAACGCCGAAAAGAAAAAGAAGGAAGAACGCGAATTCAAGGAAGGCGTTAATCCATATAAGGAAGCGAAGAAATCCGGCAAATCGGTTGCCGAAGTCGTCGCCAAGGAAAACAAGAAGAAGGCCAAGAAGGAAGAAGCCATCCGCCGCCAGAAGGAAGCGGAGGCTGCCATCGAAGCCGAGATCATTGAGAAGATCCGCCGCGAGTCCAACAAGCGCGTCTCCGCGCCGCGGGCGATCTCTGCAGCCGGCTCCACCCTCAAGCTGAAGGTCGTAACCGACGCCGGCCAGAAGGTCGAGGCCGCACAGGCCAAGTCCGCAGACCCGGCCCACAAAAGCAACAAGGGCACCACAAACCCGAAGGGCCAGAGCGGCAAAGCCAAGAACAAGAAGGGCAAAGGCAAGAAAAAGAAATAGCAGATAACGAAGAACGTATAGCAATCGTTTCGCGGGAGCTGCCGGGTGGCAGCTCCTTTTTTCGTGCCGATTTCGGATTGTCGTAGTTTTAGTAACGAAAAGGTGCAAATACTACGACTATTTCGTTCAGTAGTAATAACCAGCTGTTCCGGGAAGTCACCATAACGAGTCAAATCGTAGTATTTGGGTCAATAGAAGGCGAAAACTATGATTCTGCAGAGATCATGTGCAGTGCACTGCGCCCTTTGAAGTGCCGGGCCTCCCTTGCAGCTGGGGGAGTTCATTGAGAGTCGTAGTTTTTGCACACAATTAGAGGAAAAACTACTACATTCCGAAATTTGGCATCGCAGGGGCGTACGTCCAGCATGCGCGGGAGTTGCTTTTTTATCCGCAAACAGGATACAATACAGGAGGGAGGAAACGTCATGAAGGGAACATCAGCAAGCATCGAGTTAAAATCATATGCGAAGATCAATCTGTCGCTGGACGTCACGGGCATGACGGATGACGGCATGCATCTGGTGGAAATGGTCATGCAGCAGATCCTGCTGTGTGACGACGTCGCCATGCGATGGACGCCGGCGATTACGTCCGATGCAGCCGGTGCGGGTGAACCCGCAAGCGCGTCGGGTCACGGCGGCCTGCAGATCAATCTGAAGACGAACCGGAGCTACCTGCCCACAGACGAACGGAACCTGGCGTATCAGGCGGCCCTGGTCATGAGGGACATCGTCGCCGCGGAGAGGGGCCGGGTCGCGGCAACAGACATCGCTGCAGCGAACGCCGCGTCAACGGACGGCACTGAGGGAGCAGCATCCGCCGCCACCGCTCCTGCCGGGACCCTCGACATCAACATCCGCAAACGCATCCCCGTCGCGGCGGGACTGGCCGGCGGCAGCGGAAACGGTGCGGCGGTGCTGCACGGACTCAATGTCCTGTGGGATATGGGGCTCAGCCTGCAGGAGCTGTGCGAGGCGGGCGCGAATCTCGGCTCGGACGTGCCCTTCTGCGTGATGGGACAGGCGGCGGAGTGCGACGCGCTGAAGGAACGCTTCAAGGGCGATCCCCTTGCCTGCCACTGCGCCCTCGCCACAGGAACGGGGACGGATCTGGTACCCCTTAAGGGGCTGAAGAGCCACATCGTTTTGTCCAAACCGCCCATCAGCGTTTCCACGGCAAAAGCCTACCAGGGCATCGACCATATCGAGATCAAAGAGAGGCCGAATACAGCGGAATTGATCGAAGGTTTAAAAACAAGAGACCTTCCCCGCATCGAAAAAAACATGGTCAACGTACTTGAAAATTATACCTTAAAGGAGTATCCTACAGTTGTGTATACAAAGAACAAGATGCGGGAACTGTGCGGAGAACGCGCCGTTTTGATGAGCGGAAGCGGACCCGCTGTCTACGGTCTTGCAGACAGTATTAAACAGTCCAGAAGCATTTGCGATGAGATGCTGAAACTCAATCGGGAGAGCTTTTGGACCAGGACAACATACTGACAACAGCATGTTGATGACAGCAATTGACGACAGCAAATTGACGACAGCGTATTGATACTGAGGGACATACCATGTTGAATTTTGATATCCAGAACCATAAACCCCTTCGGGAAATGGTCTATGAAGAATTGAAAATGCAGATACTCAAAGGCTCCATCATACCGGGAACGCGCATGATGGAGGTTGAGCTCGCCGAGGAAATGGGCGTCAGCAGAACGCCGATCCGGGAAGCGATCCGTAAGCTCGAGAAGGAAGGGCTCGTCACCATCGAGCCGAGAAGAGGCGCGTACGCGTCCATGATCTCCACGGAAGATATGGTGGAGATCCTTGAAGTGCGTCAGGACCTGGAAGGCCTCGCGGCATTCTTCGCGGCGGACAGGATGACGAAGGAGCAGATGGAAGCGCTGCGGCAGGTCTCCCAGAGCTATAACGAAGCCGTTAAGCAGGGCAACATGGAGGCCATGATCAAGCACGACACCAGATTCCATCACATCATCGTCGAGTCGTGCCACAACAAGATCCTCGTGCAGATGATCGAACAGCTGCAGGAACTGGTTTTGCGGTTCCGGTACATCTACTATGATAATTTCAGAAGGGCAGAAAACATGCCGGAAGAGCATGAAGCCATCGTGTCAGCCATCGCGGAGGGCGACGCCGACAAAGCCAGAGCCGCCGCGGACATCCATATCGAACGGCTCAAGGAACTCGTCATAAAAGAAGGCGTACATCAGAAACACATATAGAGCAGCGACAAAGGCACAGGCAAAGGCCACCGATACAGGAAAGAGAGGTGTCAGAAATGACACCTTTTCTCATACACAAGCAAAGGAGACCCACAATGAGAGAGAAATACCTGAAACTGCAAAACGGAAGTGACATCAGAGGCGTGTCCCTGACAGGCGTTCCCGGAGAACCGCTGAGCCTGCGGGAGGGCGAGGCGAAGGAGATCGCCATCGGTTTTATCATCTGGCTTTCGGACAAGCTGGGCAAGCGGCCGGAGGATATGACGCTGGCCATCGGCAGAGACCCCCGCACCTCGGGACCGCGTCTGCTCGACGGACTGATGGACGGCTTCGGAGAATACGGATGCAAAGTCTACGACTTCGGCTACGCGTCCACGCCGGCGATGTTCATGGCGACCGTCTTTGAGGAGTTCGCCTGTGACGGAACCGTCATGATCACAGCCAGCCATCTGCCGTACAACCGGAACGGATTCAAATTCTTCACAAGGGACGGCGGACTCAATAAAAAAGATATTACACAGATCCTCGAATACGCTGCTGACAAAGACGCGCAGATCGCGAAGATCGGCGAGCCCCCGCGGGCCGGTATGCAGACCCACCGGCTGGGCAAGCTTGTCTTTGAAGCGGAACCAAACGATATCATGACGCCGTACTGCGAGTTTCTGAAGAAGCTCATCGTCGACGGCGTCGGCGCAGGCGAGCGTCCGCTGGAAGGAATGAAGATCGTCGTTGACGCCGGCAACGGCGGCGGCGGCTTCTACGCGACCAGAGTGCTCAAACCACTCGGCGCGGACATCAGCGCCAGCCAGTTCCTGGAGCCGGACGGCATGTTCGAAAACCACGCCCCGAACCCGGAGGACAAGGACGCCATCAACGCGATCTCCTTGCAGACAGTAGGAAGCGGTGCAGATCTGGGCCTCATCTTCGATACAGATGTGGACCGTTCCGCGGCAGTGGACAGCCGTGGGCGTGAGATCGCCAGAAACGGCATCGTGGCCATGGCCGCGGCCCTGGTGGCGGAGGAGCACCCGGGCACGACCGTCGTGACGGACAGCATCACCAGCCGCCAGCTGACGGAATTCATTGAGAAAAAACTCGGACTGAAACACTTCCGGTACAGAAGAGGCTATCGGAACGTTATCAATAAAGCCATCGAACTGAACGAACAGGGGATCGACAGCCAGCTGGCCATTGAAACATCGGGCCACGCTGCGCTGAAGGAAAACTTCTTCCTGGATGACGGCGCGTATCTGGCGACAAAAATCGTCATCAAGGCGGCGAAGCTGTTCAGGCAGGGCGAGAAGATCGACAGCGTCATCGAGGCGCTGGAAAACCCGGTCGACGAGCGGGAGATCCGTATCCCGATCATCTGCGAGGACTTCGCGGCCTATGGGGACACGGTCCTTGCCGACCTCGAGGAGTACGTGGAGAAGACGGAAGGCCTTTCTCTGGAGCAGCCGAATTACGAAGGCGTGCGGATCAACTTCGAGGAAGCAGGCTGCGGCGTGGAGGGCTGGTGCCTCCTGCGCAAATCCCTGCACGATCCGCTCCTGCCGATGAATATGGCGTCCGATGAGCGGGGCGGCTGTGAGAAGATCCGCCGGATCATGATGGATTTCCTGTCCGGATACGATCAGCTGAAGCTGTAATGCCGCAGGCCGCAGCAGGCCTTATGAGAGAGGGGATTAGCTATGGAACAGAACACATTAAAGGAGAAACTGAACAAACTCGAAGAGATCATCCTCGGCTACGGCCAGATGATCGTGGCCCTTTCCGGCGGTGTGGGCAGCACCTTCCTTCTTGCCTTTGCATCAGAGGCATACCGGAAGGCAGGCTGTCCGGACAATGTGGCAGCCATCACTGCCGTGGGACCGCAGTTCGCCGAAGATGAAGCGGAGTACGCGGCGGCGCTCTCCGAGAGTCTGGGCGTCGCCCATAAGAAGATCCACGTCGCCTATGTGCTCGACCTTATCAAGGATAATCCGCCGGACCGGTGTTACCACTGTAAGAAGGAACTCTTCAGTATGCTCAAGGCGCGGGCGGACATGGTCGGGAGCGTGTTGGTCGACGGCACGAATCTGGACGATCTGGACGATTACCGTCCCGGGTACCGGGCGATCCAGGAGCTTGGCGTAGCAAGCCCGCTCAAGGAGGCAGGCCTGACAAAGGCGGAGATCCGGCAGGCTTTGGCAGCGATGGACATCGGCAAAGCAGCGGAGAAAGCCGATTATCCGGCCTTTGCATGTCTGATGACCAGGATCCCGTTCGGTGAGGAGATCACGGAAGAGAAGCTGGAGATGATCTACCGGGCGGAGGTCTGGCTGAAGGAACACGGCCTCACCCAGGTGCGGGTGCGGTGCCACGAGATCGCGGGCGGCCTTTTGGCCAGGATTGAACTGCTGCCGGAGGAGATGACAAAACTCGTACCGGCGGAATGCGATGCGGCGCTGCGGGAAATCGGGTTTCAGTTTACCACCCTCGATTTGGGAGGGTACGAAAAAGGCAAAATGAACCGCTAACCCTTGTTGCATAAAGGTTTCGGCTATGTTATAATGACCTCGCAGCAGGGGCTGCACCGGAATAGTCAACCAACTAATTTGTTAAATAGTGGAGGAAAAGAGAATGAACAAAACTGAATTAATCGAAGCAGTTGCAAAAGAAGCAAATCTGTCAAAGAAGGACGCTGGCGCAGCAGTCGCTGCAGTATTCGATGAAATGACAAAAGCTCTGAAGAAGGGCGACAAGGTTCAGATGATCGGTTTCGGAACTTTCGAAGTAAGACAGAGAGCAGCCAGAAAGGCAAGAAACCCGCAGACTGGCGAAGAGATCAAGATCAAGGCCACAAAGGTTCCGGCATTCAAGGCAGGAAAAGCGCTGAAAGACGCTGTAAAATAAAAAGCTGATATAAGATGCGGTACGCCTTGCGGCGCACCGCATTTTTCGTATAAGAGAAGCGGAGGGAAGCAATGAACGGATTCGGTAATTTTAAGATGCCCAACATACAGACACTGATGGCCATGGGCCAGTCAAAGGAAAAGTTTATGGCCAATCATCCCCAGGTCCAGCCGTTTCTTGACAATGTGAACAGCCGCCAGCCGGAGGTGGGGCAGGAGGTCGCTATCGCAGTCCGGTATCCGGACGGCACGGAGTACAAGACCGGCATCCGCGTTACGGAGGGTGACCTGGATCTGCTGAACAGCATCAGACAGCTTTTGCGCTGAGCCGGCCGAGAGCGTATATGGCGTAAGGGCGTAAGAAGGAAGAAAGGTACGTAAAGAAGGAACAAGAGATGAAGATCATTGATTTATTCAGGGAAAAAACCGATCAGGCGAAGGATTCCGCAGCTTCCGCGCTGGACGCGTCATCGGTAAGAGACCGGGCCGCGGCAGCAAAGGAAAAGGCAGCCGCCGCGAAGGAGAAGGCGACAGCTGCCAAAGACAAGGCGGCGGAAATCAAGGAACGCTTCGCGCCAGCGATCAAAGAGCTGACGGATGAAGCGGGACACCTGGCGAAGGAAGCCGAATCCGAGATCAAGTATCTGAAGGATCAGAGCAGCAGAGGCGGAATCGGCGCGCTCATTCGCAAGCCCTCTGAGGATGACATCCTCGCGATGAGCAGAAAGGCCAGAAAAAAAGCCAACAAACTGGAGCGGAAGGCTGCGAAGCTGGAGAGAAAGCTCCGGAAGATCGAAAAGAAACAACAGAAACAGTTGAAGAAATACGAGAACCAATAGGAACACAGGCGGAATATGGATGTAGAATTAGTAAAAAAGAGAATGCGGAAACGGGTCCTGGAGACCATCGAAAAGTTTCAGACGCGGGAGGATATCACCTGCCGCTTCGGCGAACCGGAATTCGCGTACGTCAGCGTCGATGACGTGCGGTTCGACATGCTGTTCGCGCGGGGACTGAACGGCCACCCCAGAGAAATCTATCGGCCGGGCAGAACGATCATCCTGTACCATATCCCGCTGGCGGAAGATCTCGTCAGGGCCAACGAGGAGAGCGCCGAGCCTACGGAGGAGTGGGTCCGGGCCTACTATGAGACCCTGTGGCTGGCCATGTATGTGAACCAGACCATTCGCGAAGTACTGGTGGGACAGGGACGGCTTGTTTCGAGCCTGAGCAACATGGTCGAGTGGGACGATGAGAAGTGCCAGGAAGGCTGGTCCAACAAGTACGCGGCGGCCATCGCGGGGCTGGGCCGGATGGGACCGGCGGGCTCCTTCCACATAAACGGAAAATACGGTGGGAGGGTCGGCGGAATGATCACCGACGGGATCTATGCCGACAGACCGCAGGTCATCGAAGGAGAGGAACTGACGGAAGCGCTGGCAGAGATCCTGGATCCATGTCTCTATGAAGGACCATGCAGTGAAGAGATGATCCGCGTATGTCCTTGCGGCGCGATCACGGCGGATGGCATCGACAGGAAAAAGTGCAGCGATTACTGCAGGAAGTTCAACGAGACCACCCCGGTGCCCGATATCTGCGGAAAGTGCTTTAGATTTATATGAACAAAACGGAACTTGAAGAAATAATCAAATCCATCAAGCCTGCCGACAGGCAGGCTATTATTCAGGCAAAATCAAGACAGGCACAGCTGGCCAAACCGCCGGGATCCCTGGGCGGACTGGAGGATATGTCCGTGCGGATCGCGGGAATGACCGGACAGGTGATCAACCGCATTGGCAAAGGCTGCGTGTCTGTTTTCTGTGCTGACAACGGCGTGGCAGCGGAAGGTGTCGCCTCTGCGCCCCAGTCCGTGACGCGGGCCCAGACGGTGAATTTCACCAGACGGCTCACCGGCGTAGGCGCTCTGGCGAAGAGCTATGACAGCGAGCTTTTGATCGTGGATGTGGGCGTGAAAGACCCGATCCCGGAATCGCTCTACGACGATGAGCCGCTCCGGGACACTTCGAAGATCATAGACCGCAGGCTCCGCGCCGGCGGCCAGACGGACAATATCGCGAAGGGCCCGGCCATGACGCCGGAGGAGGTTCTGCAGGCGATCGGGGTCGGCCTTGAAATGGCCGACGCGGTGCGCCGGGCAGGCTATAGCATCCTGGGCGTGGGCGAGATGGGAATCGGAAACACCACCACGAGCGCGGCACTGCTCTCGGCGGTCACAGGACTGGACGGGGGCGAGACCGTCGGCAGAGGCGGCGGCGTCAACGACGAAGGTTTCACAAGGAAGAAGGAGATCGTGGACCGGGTTTCAGAAGACTTCCGCACAAACGGCGGGATCGCAAGCGCCTCGGAGGACGCGCGGCCTTCGCAGATGCTGGCGGCCCTTGCACGCATGGGTGGATTCGACATCTGCGCCATGGCAGGCGCCTACCTGGGAGCGGCAGCGGGAAGAATGCCGGTGGTGATCGACGGATACATATCCGCGGCGGCGGCGCTTGCGGCATACATGCTGGCGCCGGCAGCGGCAGACTACATGCTCGCGTCCCATAAATCCTATGAAAAAGGCTATACGCTGGCCATAAACGCGATGAAACTGAAGCCGTTCCTTTCCCTCGACATGAGGCTGGGCGAAGGCAGCGGATGTCCGATTGCCTTCAGCGTGATCCGGGGCGCCTGCGATGTGATGGCCAACATGGCGACCTTCGAGGAAGCCGCGATCAATGACGACTACCTGGAAGAAATCAGAAGCAAGAAGAAATATCAGAGATAGGTAATACAGAAGAGATGAAGTACGTCAGAGGATTTCTGATGGCATGGGGCATGTTCTGCTGGATCCCATGTCCTTACAAAGAATGGAGAATGGAAGACCGCAGGGCGCAGATTGCGATGCTGCCTTTGGTAGGCACGATGATCGGCGTCTGCGTCTGCCTGATCTGGTGGCTGCTCAGCTTCACCGGCTGCAGCGGGCTGCTGGCGGGCGCCGTCCTGACGGGCGCGTATTTCCTGCTGACCGGCTTCATACATATAGACGGATTCATGGACTGCAGCGACGCCATCATGCCGCGGCATCCCGAGATGGAGGAGCGGCGCCGCATCCTGAAGGATCCGCACTCAGGAGCCTTCGCGGTGATATGCCTTTGCCTGATGCTGCTGATCTTCGCCGCGTCTATGGCGGAGATCGCCCAGGACTTCAGCCTCAAAAGCTGCAGCCTTCTGGTCGTCATCTTCACGGCGTCCAGGACCGTCAGCGCGCTGGAGGTCACCCTGCGCAAGCCCATGAGCACAAGTCAGTACAGCCAGCTGCAGGAACCGGGAAGAGTCCGGGATACGATTCCGGCGATCGTGATTCTGGCAGTGGTGCTTGGCGTGTGCGAGCTGATCATGTCCGATATGAGCTGGATCGCGCTGATCGCGGAGCTGTACAGCAACATCATCGCCCTGACCGTCATGGTTGCGGCCTTCATCACCTGCGGCGTCGACTGCAAAAAACTCGGCGGCATGAACGGCGACATTTCGGGCCACATGATCACCATGTCGGAGATGTTCGGCGTGTTGGTTATGGCCCTGATCTTATAAACTACAATGCAAAAGCAGGAGGACCCGGATGAACGTACTTATCAGCGGCGGATGCAAAAACGGCAAATCGTTCTTCGCCCAGCAGCTTGCGGCGGAGCTTGCGGCCGGCGGGCCGCTTTATTATATCGCCACAATGATCCCCAGAGATGAAGAGGACCGGGCGCGTATCCGCCGGCACATCGCCGAGCGCGACGGCTGGGGATTTACGACTGTCGAGCAGGGCAAAAGCATCGCGGCCCTGATTGGGCGGGACGACATCGACCTTAGCGGCAGTTTCCTGCTGGACAGCGTCACGGCAGTCCTCGAAAACGAGATGTTCCCGGTGGCGCTCAAAGAAGGAAAGGCTGAGTTTCTGGGAGAGGATTTGGACGCCCCGCGCCGCGTGCGGGAAGAGCTGGTGGCTTTTGCGCGGGCAACGGCGGAGGCAGGCGGCTCTGTGGTCTTCGTCTCCGACGGCATCTACGGGGACAGCTGCGGATACAGCGCGTCGACGGAACACTACCGGCGGGCGCTGGCGGACGCGGACCGGGCGCTGGCTGCGGTGTGCGACAGAGTGACGGAAGTGACATTCGGAATGACGGAGGAGTGGAAATGATACTGGTATTCGGAGGCGCCTATCAGGGCAAAACAGAATACGCGCGGACGCTGTGCGGTGGCGCGGCTGATGTCTGCGACCTGGCGGACGGCGGGGAGCCGGATTTCACCAAGGAGGTCATCACGGGCCTGGATGCTTTTGCATTGCGATGTGTGCGGGAAGGCGTGAGCCCGAAAGATTATTTCCGGGCCCGGCGCGACCAGTGGGACCACTGTGTGCTTGTGGCGACGGACATTTCCCAGGGCGTGGTCCCCATCGATACGGATCTGCGGGCGGCGCGGGAGGCCAACGGCAGGCTCATGATCTATCTGGCAGAAGAAGCGAAAGAGGTGCACAGAGTATTCTGCGGCATCGGAAAGAGGATGAAATAATATGGAATCAAAGATCGTACTGATCCGGCACGGCATCACAGTAGGAAATGAACAGCATATGTATTATGGCAGTACGGACGTGTCCCTGTCTGAGCGGGGGAAGAAGCTTTTGGAGAAGCAGCGAGATGAGGGCGTCTATCCCTCATCAGAGGACGCCCAGTACTTCACGACGGGCATGCTGCGGACGGAGCAATCGCTGAAGATCATCTACGGCAAACAGGAACACGAGGTCATTGAGGATCTCAGGGAGCTGGATTTCGGGGAATTCGAAATGCGCACTTACGAGCAGCTCACCAGCGTTCCGGCATACCAGCGGTGGATCACGGCGGAGGACACCGAAACAGCGCCGCCGGGCGGCGAGAGCATCAGCACCTTTACCGAGAGGGTGCGCCGGGGGTTCGATGCGCTGAAGGTCAAGAACGAACTGTACATGTTGAAACTACGCAACCATGGCAGGCAGGCCATGACGATCTGCATCTGCCACGGAGGCGTCATCTCCGGGATCATGGACTACATCTGGCCGGGGGAACACAAGAACTTCTTCGAGTGGATCCCCGATCCAGGGCACGGATATGAACTGGATGTGGAGGACGGCTCGATCAAAGGGTACCGTAAATTCTGACGTTGGTAGAAGGCGTTGATGAAAGAAGGGTGCTGCGCAGTGCAGCACCTGTTTATATGCGCTGTGAGCGCCCGCTACCTTATCGTATTTTAAGAAAAATAAGTATATTTATATGATAAAATGCCTTTACAGGATATGGAAATCATAATGGGAGAAAACTATGAGTGATAACACAGAAAAGAAAAGAGTTATAACCATCAGCCGTGAATACGGAAGCGGCGGAAGACTGATCGGCAAGCGTCTGGCAGAGAAACTGGGCGTACCTTACTATGACAGAGATACGATCAACGAGAGGATCTCTCAGGAATCCGGATACGACAAGGACATGTTCGCGGGCCAGGAGAAGAAGGCCAAGAACAGCTTCCTTTACAGTCTGGCTTCCGCCATGGGTACAGGTGAGGCAGGCCCGGAATCCCTGAGTCTCAACGAGAGGCTGTTCCTGGCGCAGTTCGACACCATCCGCAAGATCGCGGAGGAAGGCTCCTGCGTAATCGTTGGAAGATGCGCGGATTATATATTAAGAGACCTCCCCTACGCGACGAATATCTTCATCTACGCGGAGGAAGCGGACAAAATCAAGAGAGCCGTAGAACAGTACGGAGATTCACCGGATCAGGTCAGGAAGATCATGAGAGCTGCCGACAAGGCCAGAGCGAATTATTACGCGTATCATACGGGCCGTAAGTGGGGCGAGCATGTGAACTTCAACCTGTCCCTGGACAGTGGGTATCTGGAACTCGAAGACGCTGTCGATCTGATCATTGCTTACACGGAGAAGCAGATCTGGAGAGAATCAACTCTGGACGACGAGCAGTATTGATGAAATCGAGGAACAAAATACGAAACAGTTTCATAGCGATCATCACAGCACTGAGTGTTGCTGTGTCCTTCATGCCGGCCGCAGGCCAGTTGGCGTACGCGGAAGAGACACCGGGGAATTCTGAAACCCCGGCGGTTTCGGATACCTCGGCGGCGGCCGGGCAGGAAGAGGGAACTTCGACAGGCGGCGTAGTCACGGGAGAGGACGCGTCTGCAGCAGAACCTGCAGCGCCCGCGGCGGAGACTGCCGCGCCTGAAACGGAGAAAGCAGCGCCCGCGGTAAAGACAACCGCGCCCGCGCCTTCTTTTAATGTAAAGGGAAAGGTCAAGGGACTCAAGATCTACAGCCGCACCTATAAGAGCGTGCAGGTCAGCTGGACGGCGTATTCGCTTGCGTCCGGGTATGAGCTTTACCGGGCGGATAAGAAGAGCGGCAAGTACAAGAAGATCAAGACGTTGAAATCCTGCAAGTACAACGACACCGGCAACAAGAAGCTGGGCAAGTCCAAGTACTACAAGGTGCGCGCGTACGCGTACAAAAGCGGCAAGAAGGTCTACAGCGCGTACAGCAGCATCCTCAAAGCTTCCCCGAAGGTCGCCAAACCGAAGACTATAACGACTACCGGGAAGACGGGGTCCGTTAAGATTTCCTGGAGCGGCGTTTCCGGCGCCACGAAGTACCAGGTGTACCGGGCCACAAGCAAAAAAGGCAAGTATAAGAAAATCAAAAAGACGAAATCAAAATCCTACACGGACAAGTCTGTGTCCGCAGGAAAGAGATACTATTACAAGGTCAGAGCTTACCGGAAGGTCAAGAAGAAAAAGCATTACAGCGTATTCACTTCCCCGGTGGAGGGAATGAAGCTGCTCGGAAACGTCGGAAACCTGAAGGTGAGCATCAGCAGCAAGACCGGTGTGGTGACAGCCTCCTGGACAGGGAAAATCGGCGCGTCCGGTTATCAGCTGCAGCGGAAGCTGGGCAATGGATCCTACACCACGGTTGCCACAACAAAAGCAAGCAGCGTGAAGAATACGCTGACGAAGAGCGGGACTTACACTTACAGAGTGCGGGCGTACTCCGTAGTAAACGGCAAGAAACAGTACGGACCGTATACCGTTTCGGGCGGACGCGCCAGTGCGCTCGCCAAGGCGCAGAGCTGGGTTGGATGCAAAGAGAAAAACGGAACGCATAAGAAGATCATCGATGTATACAACAACTACGGCCCGTCCAGCGGCAAGATCGGATACAGTACTCCATGGTGCGCGGCGTTCGTGTCAGCTGTGGCCATCAGCACGGGCAATACTTTCGTGATCCCGGTGCACAGCTACTGTCCGACTATGCTGAGCAAGTTTGAGAGCAAGACCTACGACAGGAAGTATTCACCGCAAGGAGCGGACGTTGTCTTTTTCGACTGGAACGCGAATAAGGTGCCGGATCATGTCGGCATGGTCGAAAAAACAGTCGGAAACAACGTAACAACCATCGAAGGCAATTACTCAGACGCCGTCAAGCGGAGGACCTTCAAGAAGGGATACTCCCTCCTGCTTGCTTACGGACTTCCGAAATACACGATTCGCAATACCGTGTCCTACAAGGCCCCGGCCAAACCGGCAACCCCGGCGGCTCCGGCGACTCCGGAACCAGAAACTCCGGATCCGGTTGCTCCGGCAGAGGACAGCAGCACTGTAGAGACAGCCTGTCTTGAAATCAAGGCCGTACTCCAGGAGGACATCGAAGATACTGCAGGCGATGCAGCAACTGGTGAATCTGCGGAAGGTGAATCTGCGGATGCCGATGCAGCAGCTGATACGGAAGAAGGCGACGCTGCAGAAACGAAAGACGCAGCCCCAGAGACATCGGATACGTCAGAAGAGACGAAGACTCCGGAAGCGGCAGATACGGAAGCATCTGATAAGGTCGCCGATACGGAAGCAGCCGACAAAGATACAGAAGATACAGAAGCAGCGCATACGGAAGAATTCACATCGGATGAGCCGGCCGCCAAGGCTCCGGAGGAACCGACAGACGTAAAGACTGCGGAGACGATCATCGACTACATTCAGGAAGAAACGCCGGCCGAGGAGGAGGGCGTAGAGGAAGAGGACGTCAGTACCTTCAACTCCTACCTGGCATATGAAGTCTGTGATGAAATGGATATTGACGCCTGCGTCGTCACGGTGACAGAAGCGGACGGAACAGAGCGTTCCTATAACGAAGTGGTATTGGATGGAGAGTTGTATATTCTCGACGCTACGGAAGAAGGCGGAACCCTCGAGAAATTTACACCTGAAGAAATCAACTGATCGAATGGACCAAAGCAAGGTCTGACCGGTGCCCATTCGCACCGGAGAAAGGAAAAGACAAAATGGCAGACAAAGGAACTTATTACATCAGCACACCGATTTATTACCCAAGCTCGAACCTTCATATAGGGCATACGTACTGCACAGTCATGGCAGACGCCATGGCGCGCTTCAAGAGGCTTCAGGGTTACGATGTCATGTTCCTGACAGGTACAGACGAACACGGACAGAAGATCCAGCTTCTCGCAGAGCAGAAGGGCGTGACTCCGCAGCAGTACGTTGACGAGGTCGTTGCCGGCATCAAGGATCTGTGGAAGACCATGGAAATCTCCTATGACGATTTCATCAGGACCACGGAAGAAAGACACGTGAAGAGAGTGCAGGAGCTCTTCATGAGAATGTATAAAAAAGGCGACATCTACAAAGGCCACTATGAAGGATGGTACTGCACACCGTGTGAATCCTTCTGGACGGAGAACCAGCTGATCGACGGCAAGTACTGCCCGGACTGCGGCAGAGAAGTGCAGAAGGCAAAGGAAGAGGCGTACTTCTTCCAGATCAGCAAGTATGCGGACAAACTGCTGAAGATCTTCCGGGAAACACCGGAATTCCTCGAGCCGGAGGCCCGCAGAAATGAGATGGTCGCGTTTATCGAACAGGGTATGGAGGATCTTTGCATTTCGAGATCATCCTTTGACTGGGGCATTCCGGTGCCGATCGATGAAAAGCACGTCATTTACGTATGGCTCGACGCGCTTTCGAACTATATCACGGCGCTGGGATGGCCGGACGATCCGGAGAAGTACAACAAGTACTGGCCGGCAGATGTGCACCTCGTCGGAAAGGAAATCGTTCGGTTCCACTCGATCATCTGGCCGGCGATGCTCATGAGCGCGGATCTTCCGCTGCCGAAGCAGGTCAGAGGTCACGGATGGCTGCTCCTGGGCGGCGAGAAAGTCTCCAAGTCAAAGGCAGCCAAGGGCAAGGATGTCATCGATCCGGTCGTTCTCATCAACCGATACGGGATCGACGCGCTCAAATACTTCCTGCTCAGGGAATACACTTTCGGACAGGACGGCACGTTCACCAACGAAGTCATGCTGAAGCGGCTGAATTACGATCTGGCCAACGACCTGGGCAACCTGGTCTCCAGAACCGTCAGCATGATTGAGAAATATAACGGCGGCTTCGTTCCGGAGCTGACAGACGCCGGAAAGTGCGTTCCGGGTGAGGACGGCGTCGACTACGACGCCCAGCTGAAGGAGATCGCGATCTCCGCAGCGGACAAGGTCGGCAAGCAGATGGACGAATTCAAGTTCAATATGGCCCTGGAGGAGATATGGATCGTTGTCAGAAGAGCCAACAAGTACATCGACGAAACGATGCCTTGGGTTCTGGCCAAGAATGAGGCAGACAAGCCGCGTCTTGACAACGTGCTCCACAATCTGGCGGAAGCGATCCGGATCATCTCCGTGCTGATCCACCCGTTCATGCACACCACGTCCGACGCGATCCGCAAGCAGATGGGTCTGTGGTACGCGGACGTCGCGTGGGAGGACGCCTTTACCTTCGAGATGATGGCAGGCGAGCAGGTCAAGAAAGGACCGGCGATCTTCCCGAGACTGGACATTGAAAAAGAACTGGAAGAGTTGTATGAACTCGGCGCGGCAGCAGAAGCTGCAAAGGCAGGAAAGGTCGAGGAGAACATCCCGCTTGAGCTGAAGGATGAGATCGTCTATGAGGATTTCGACAAGCTGGATCTGCGTGTGGGCACGATCCTGTCGGCCGAGAAACACCCGAAGGCCGATAAGCTCCTCATCTTCCAGGTACAGATGGGAACAGAGAAACGCCAGATCGTATCAGGCGTGGCAGAATATTTCAAACCGGAAGACTGCGTCGGACAGAAGGTCGTCGTCGTGGCGAACCTGAAGCCGAGGAAGCTCCGCGGCGTTGAATCCAAGGGCATGCTGCTCTTCGCGGATAACATGGTCGACGGCAAGGAGAGAGTCGAATTCATTTCAACCATTGCAGAAGACGGAAATCCTGTCACCTGATGGGCGGCCGCCCGGGCGGACAGACAGGAACTATCTACGGCAGATTGAAAGAAAAAGGTGAGATTATGAAACAGGCAATCAGGAAACATATACGAGCAGCCGTTGCGGTTACAGCGGCGATGGCGATGGCCGTGGCCTTCATGCCGATCAGCGCGCCGTTTTCGCACGCGGCAAGCTTCCCATCGTCAAGCGCGGTATCAGGCCTCAAGGTGACCTCGTACACAGGATCATCCGTTACGCTGAAATGGAACAGCTTCTCTTCCGCTTCCGGCTATGAGATCTACAAGGCTACGAAGAAGAGCGGCAAATACAAGCGGATCAAGAAGATCACGAAAACGACCTTCAAGAGAACAGATCTGACAGCGAACAAGACCTGTTACTATAAGGTCAGGGCGTATCACAAGAATTCCGACGGATCAAAATCATACAGCAAATACAGCTCCGTCGTCGCGGGAACGCCAAAGCGCTTTACCGATGGCAAGATCAAAGATTTTGAACTGAGCAGCAAGACTTATGACAGCATCACGCTGTCCTGGGACAGCTATCCGGAAGCGGCCGGCTATAAGGTCTACAAAGCCACAAAGGAGAATGGTAAGTATAAAAAGATCGCGACCGTCAAAGGTACGTCCTTCAAGAGAACGGACCTGACGACGAACAAGACCTGCTACTACAAGGTCAGAGCCTATAAGAAGTCAAAAAAGGGTAAGCGGATCCACACGAAGTACACTTCTCCGGTGAAGGGAACGCCGTCCCTGAAGACGCCGTCCCTGACCGCGTCCTCCTCCAGCTCAGGAGTTACACTGACCTGGACTGCAGTCACCGGCGCGTCCGGCTATCAGGTGTACAGAGCAACCAGCGAGAATGGCGACTACGACAAGGTGGAGACCACCTCCGGCAGAAAGTATACCACAACCAAGATCGACAAGAATAAAAATTACTACTTCAAAGTTCGTGCCTATAGAACGGTCGACGGTGATAAGAAGACCGGCAGCTTCTCCGGATCGGAACTGGGCGTCAAGGTGTACATTCCGAAGGTCAGCAGCGTCGCCGCCAAGTCAAAGGATGACTGCGTAGCACTGTCATGGAAGTCGATTTCCGGCGCCAGCGGCTACCAGATCTACAGAGCGTCCGGCTCCTCCTCCAATTATACGAATGTAGGAACGGCGTCCTCGGCATCCTTCAACGACTACAATGTTGCCAACAAAGTGACCTATTACTACAAGGTCCGCGCATATAAAGAGGTAAACGGAACCAAGGTATACGGCGGCTTCAGTTCTGTGGGATACAGCAGATCCGCAGTCGTCAGCGCGGCGGTAGCATGGCTCGGCTGCAAGGAATCCAACAGGTCCAACAAACCGATCATAGACCTGTACAACAAAAACATGGGAACAAAGTTCTCCTACACCACACCGTGGTGCGCGATGTTTGTATCCGCTGTCGCCATCAAGACGAAGACCACATCGATCATCGTCAGAGGAAGCTACTGCCCTTCTGTGATCAACGTATACAAGAACAGCAAAATCAAGAACTACTCCTACGGCAAGGGCAGCAAATATAAACCAAAGGCAGGAGATGTTATCTTCTTCGACTGGAACAGAAACGGCGTGCCGGATCATACAGGACTGGTCGCTACGGTCAGCGGAAATACGATCAAGACCATCGAAGGAAACTATCATGACGCAGTCGGATACAGAACCTTCTCCGTCGGCTATCGGTATGTCCTTGGATACGGTCTTCCGAACTACGATGACGCCAACGGCATCGTATACACTGGCAAGAGCAACTCCTCTGTCGGCTGCGGTGAGCTGACGACCATGGGAATCGGCATGGAGCCGGAAGGCTATGAAGATCTGGGCAGCGAATACGATACGGCGGAAGAGAATATCGATGAAGGCCTGGACGAAAAAGAGGACATGACCGATTATGAGAAGATGGAACTCATGATCGAAAAGGCCAGAGAGAGCGCGGAAACGGACGGTATAGACTGTTCCGAAACACAGTACTACGCAGCGTTCATCTACAAGCTCTGCACCGAAGAGGACGAAGATCTGGAAGCGTCCATCATGACAATGGAGGATGAAGAAGGAACGACGCACGCGTGGGTAGAGGTATGCCTCGATGACAAATGGTATAAGGTAGACGCTTCCAAGGAATCCGATCAGATCACTGAGTTCACGCCGGATTCAACAGATGTTGAAGGCGAAGCAGTCGAATCGAATGAAGAGGAGATGGAAAAAGGCGCTGCTGCTGCGGATGAAGAAGCCAACGAAAACATCGATGGCGTCAACGCCGATGTTGCCAGCGAAGGAGACTGGGCGGAATTCGGTGATGAGGACACAGCAGAAGAGGCAGATGCAGATACCGCAGAGGACGCGGACGCAGACACTGCGGAGGACGCGGAATAACAAACGCTGAACAGGAGCTAAGGAATTATGTTATTCGATTCGCACACGCACTTTAATAATGAAGATTTAACGAGCCTGGAACGCCAGGCTCTCTTCAATACTGTAAACAAAGCCGTGGCAGACGGGAAGATGTCCGCAGCCGTGGACATCGGCTTCGACCTGCCCAGCTCTGAGATGGCGGCAGAGCACGCCCGGACCTGGCCCTGGTGCTACGCGGCGGTGGGATGCCACCCGCACGACGCCAAGACCATGGACGAGGAGGCGCTTCTGCAGATCAAACGTCTCGCGGCGGAGGAAAAGGTCGTGGCCATCGGTGAGATCGGACTGGATTTTCATTATGATCTCAGCGACCGCGACACCCAGAGGTATTGGTTCCGCAGACAGATCCGGCTGGCCAATGAGCTGATGATGCCCATCACGATCCACGCCCGGGAAGCGGACCAGGAGGTAAGAGACATCCTGACAGAAGAGGGCGCGTTCTCTAAGGAACGTCTGGATCACTTCGGGCACGCCGGCGTTCTGCTCCACTGTTTCTCGGGGTCTGCCCAGTTTGGCCTCGAATATGTTAAAATGGGAGCGTATATCAGTGTGGCCGGTCCGGTGACATACAAGAACAACAAGAAGACAGTGGCTATGGTAGAGGCGGTGCCGTTAGAGCGGCTTCTGGTGGAAACCGACGCGCCGTATCTGACCCCGGTACCCTTCCGCGGCAAGCGAAATACGCCCTTGTTTGTAGAGTACACCGCCCGCAAGGTGGCGGAGATCAAGGGCCTGACGTTCGAAGAGGTCGCGGCAGCCACCAGGGACAACGCCATGCGGTTCTACGGAATCTGCGAGGACAAACCCAGATAAGACAAAGACGATGATGCACGCAAACACAGGACAATTCAAAAGGACGTCAAAGGTCGCGGTCATTCGATGCGGTTCCTATGAACGCGGCAAGGTAAAAGACGCGCTGCGGGAAGCCATCGGACTTTTGGGCGGCTTCGACAATCTTTTCGGAGACGCCGAGGCGATCCGGAATCTGGGAAAGGACGCGGAGATCCTGCTCAAGCCGAACCTGCTCCGAAAGGCGACGCCCGAGCAGGCGGTGACCACCCATCCGGAAGTGTTCCGTGCGGTCGGGGAGCTTTTGCAGGAGGAAGGCTATCGTAATCTGGCGTATGGCGATTCGCCGGGCAATCCGGCCTTTGGAATGGGGAAGGTGGCGGAAGCCTGCGGCATCAAGGCAGCGGCAGAGGAGCTTGGCATCCGCGCCGGAAACTTCGAACACGGCACAGAGGTGGAGTACCACCGGGGAAACGTCGCGAAGCACTTTGTCCTTTGCGATGAAGTCGCGAAGGTGACCGGAGCCGCAGGAAGCGCGCCAGCAGGAATCATCGTGAACATCTGCAAGATGAAGACACATCAGCTGTCGAGGATCACAGGCGCTGTTAAGAATACCTTCGGGTGTGTTTACAGCATCAACAAAGCAGCGTCGCACGCGAAATTCCAGAGCCCCGAACACTTCGCCAGAATGCTGGCGGACCTGAACGGCCTGGTGCGTCCGGCACTGCACGTGATGGATGGGATCGTCGCCATGGAGGGCAACGGCCCGGGCTCCGGCGATCCGAAACCGATCAACGCCATCCTCGTATCGACCGATCCGGTCGCCCTCGATACCGTGTTCTGCAACCTCATCGACCTGGACCCAAAACTCGTCGCGACGAATACAGCCTGCGCGGAAGCGGGCATCGGGACCTGGGACGACGAGGAGATCGAGATCTTGCTCGGCGGCGTTCCCATGCAGCGGGAAGGCGCCGTCATTACGATGGATGAGCTGGTGGTGAAATACGCGGATACGGAGTTCAATGTGCAGCGCAGCCGGGACTTCCGCGGCACGATGAGCCTGATGCCGCTGGTAGGCAGGCTGGCGGGAAAGAAACCCGTCGTCATAAAAAGCAAGTGCGTCGGCTGCGGCATTTGCGTGGAGACGTGCCCTCTGGAGGAGAAGGCCATCTCCCTCCGAACAGACCTCTACGCACGGCCCGTTGCGGCCTACGATTATTCCCGGTGCATCAAGTGCTATTGCTGCCAGGAAATGTGCCCGGAAAAGGCCATCACGGTCAAGAAATCATTACTTGCGAAAATCATTGACCAGTGCTGGAAAGTGTGATACTATATGAGGGCTCGCGGGGAAAAGACCGCGGAAGCAACGAAGACGGCTCGGCAGGGCGCAGGCCCGCGAGAGCAGAAAGGAAGTGAGAAGCATGAAAAAAGGAATCCATCCTGAGTATAAGGAATGTAAAGTAACTTGCGCATGCGGCAACACATTTATGACCAGATCAACTGAGTCTGAAATCAGAACAGACATCTGCTCAGCGTGCCACCCGTTCTTTACAGGAACTCAGAAGTTCACCACCAGAGGTGGTAGAGTTGAGAAGTTCAAGACCAAGTACGGACTCGAATAATTCTGAAGTACTCAAGCACCGCCTTTTGAGTGGCACGTCATATCTTCAATTTTGGACATGACGTGTGACTCGAAAGGCGGTGTTTTATTATGTCAGAAATGATTAAAATGCATACAAAGAGTAGCATCACTATTGAGGAAGGATGCGAGGAGTTTTATAGGTGGTGCAGATTAAATGGTTTTTCAGAGTACACCATCGAGTTTTATCAAGGGATAGCACATAACTTATCAACTTATACAAGTTTGGAACAACCTATTAACATCTTTGATAAAACTTTATATGAAGATTATTGCCTCTTTTTACAACAAAAGGGGATCAAATCGACAACGATTTACACGTATTTACGAGGACTAAAACGAATGCTCAATTTCTTCATGAATGAAGGTCTGATTGATCGATTCATGATAGACCTTCCAAAGATGGAAACACCAACAAAGGAAGTATATACGGAAGAAGAACTAAGAAGACTATTAAAGAAGCCAAATCTGAAGAAATGCCGCTTCACAGAGTATAGAAATTGGGTGATTATCAATTACTTAATTGGAACAGGCCAAAGGAGAAATACGATTACAAATATTAAAATCGGTGATCTTGATTTAGACAACAGGCTAGTTGTGTTAAGAGTTACAAAGAATAAGAGAGAAATAATTCTTCCTATAACAGAGTCTTTAGTTTTAGTACTTAAAGAGTATTTGCGCTTCCGAGGTGGAACAAAAGATGATTATCTGTTCTGCTCTCAGGAAGGAAAGAAAATGGGAAATGACAGTTTAACAAATGCTATTAGAAAGTATAATCACAAGAGAGGAGTCGAGAAATCATCAATTCATTTGTTCAGGCATACGTTTGCTTATATGTGTATGAAGAACGAGATGGATATAATGAGGATACAGAAGTTGCTTGGGCATGCAAGAATAGATACAACGCAGAACTATTTGAGACAGTTTGGCTTCTCTGATCTGCAGAAGGATTATGAAAAATACAATCCTCTAGAAACATTGAAAGACGATTCCGTAGCAAAAAGGTGGAGAAAAAAAAACAAATAAAGAATTGACAAATATTTTTACATGTAAATCTTGATATTAAGTTGTGACTTTAACATGTTGTGACTAAATAATAACACGTTATGAAGTACTATCTAACATCTTTTATCATTATATATATGCAAGAAATGTACTTCTTTTGATGACCTTTTTTGAAAGTTCATATTCAATCAGCAGCATGCTAGAAGTGGATATCGCATTATATTTGTCGAGATGGTATAATTAGACATACAATTGGGGAAAGAGAGCCTACTGTAAGGAAGGATGGATTATTATGAAAAAGCTCTTAAGAATAATGGTGTTGACGTTTGCCGCTAGCGCTTTGCTGTTTTTAGGCGCTAGCGTTGCGTCTGCTGCAGAAATAGTCGATCAAGGGAATTGTGGAAAGAATGCAACATGGCAACTTGATACAGATGGAGTATTAACTATTTCGGGAACAGGTGATATGACCGATTGGAACTCAAGCAATCCCCCATGGCTTAATGAAGCACAGTCGATAACACAAGTTGTTATTAATTCTGGGATAACTCATATTGGTATGAGCTCATTCTACAAGTGCATTAACTTGGAAAGTATAACAATTCCCGATAGCGTTACATCTATACGATCAAATGCATTTAGTAATTGTGATAGCTTGAAAAAAGTATATATAAATGACTTGGAATCATATCTTTGTATTAAGCGTTCGAATGAAGCAGCATCGCCAACGTATGCCGGAGCTGCTTTGTATGAAAAGGGCAATCTTGTGAAAGAACCGATTAGTAGCGATTGCGGCGCTTGGTCATGAATGGAATTCTGGTGTCGTCACAGTAAAACCAACATGTTCACACACAGGAACAAAGACTTTTACATGTGGAGTGTGTAATGGGACAAAGACGGAAACAATAGCTAAACTTAAACACACATGGAAACACATTAAAAATGCAGCAGGACTTCTCAAAAATGGTAGCGAGTATGACCAATGCTCAGTTTGCAAGACAAAGAAGAACGTCAAGACTCTTAAGGGTTATGCATCTTACTATGTCAAATCGTTCAAAGTAGTGAAAGCAAAAAAAGCATTTACTGCTAAGTGGGTAAAACAATCTGCGGCAAATCAGAAGAAGTTCAACGGCTATCAGATCAGATATTCGTTGAAATCAAATATGCGTAGTGCCAAATATACTACTGCGAAAAAAACATCAACATATAAGAAAATCAGCAAGTTAAAAGCAAAGAAAACATATTATGTTCAGGTAAGAACTTATACTAAGAAAAATGGAATAACATTCTATTCAAAGTGGTCAGCAAAGAAATCAGTCACGACCAAATAACCTATAAGTAATGAGTATAAATGCGGCGAGTTTCTCATCTAAGGTGCCACTAGTTGAATATGAACTTTCAAAGAAAGACCATCGAAAGATGGTCTTTTCTTTTATAAAAGATATATTGAAGATGTTAAAAAGATGTTATAATCACATTCGAAAGATTATACTAACGTCTTATCTAAAATTAAGAATGACATACCACTAATAGCGGAAACCATTGGTATTGCTGAGGAGAGCGAAGCTCTCATCTGCAATACATCTGCTCAGCGTGCCACCCGTTCTTTACAGGAACTCAGAAGTTCGCCACAAGAGGCGGCAGAGTTGAGAAGTTCAAGAGCAAGTACGGACTCGAATAATTATACTCAACGAAAACGCAGAGACATTGCGCGGAAGACGCGTGATGTCTCTTTTTCATTACCGGTAATACCGTCAATCTGCGTCTACAAAGACGCGGGGAGTGTGTTATAATAATCCGGAAACAGCAAGAAAAGAGGATTGAAAGAGATTGGAATTCTGTTCATTCGCAAGCGGCAGCAGCGGAAACTGCTATTTAATCAAAACTCATGATACGGCGATTCTGGTCGACGCGGGGATCTCAGGGAAACGGACCCTCGAGGGACTGGAGCAGACAAATACGCCGCGGGAGATGGTCCGCGCGATCCTTGTCACCCACGAGCACATTGATCATGTCAAATCCCTGCCGGTCCTGACCAAACGGATCCCGCAGCTGGCCGTCTACGCCAATGAGGCGACGTGGAATCAGATCGAACGTCCCGTCCCCGAAGAACGGAGGGAATACTTCACGACGGGCGTGCCGTTTCAGGTCGGGGACCTGCGTATCCGGCCTTTCCCGGTGTCGCATGACGCAGCCGAACCGGTCGGGTTTTCGGTTGTTTCCGGCCAAAGCAAAATCAGCATCTGCACGGACGCGGGATACATCAGTGATGGGATCATCGAGGAGATCAGCGACGCTGACCTGCTTTTGCTTGAGGCAAATCACGAGAAGGAGATGCTGCTCTACGGGAAGTATCCCTATCCGCTCAAGCAGCGCATTCTGGGAGACGAGGGGCACCTGTCGAACGTGCACTGCGGGGAATGCCTGTGCAGGATCGTACATGAGAATCCGAAGCCGCGCCGGGTGCTGCTGGGCCATCTGAGCCGGGAGAACAACACGCCGGAAGTGGCGATGCAGGCGATCCTCAACACCCTCGAGGAGGAACGGATCTTCACCGGCCAGGATCTGCAGATCGAGGTGGCCATGCGGGATCGTATCAGCGATGTATATGAATTGTAGAGCGCTGTGTGAATGCACTATGTGAATTCGCATGCGTGAACGGTAATCGGCGGAGGAGTGCAGCGTGAACATACGGATCATTGCAGTCGGCAAATTAAAAGAAAAATACTGGCGGGACGCGGTCGCCGAATACTCCAAGCGGCTGGGCGCGTACTGTAGCCTGGAAATCATAGAACTTAAGGAAAGTCCGCTGCGGGCCAACCCGTCTCCGGCGGATGAGGGGGCGGTGAAGAGGGCCGAGGGCGAGGAGATCCTGCGCCACCTTGGCAAGGGCGATTACGTGATGACTCTCGAAATCAAAGGCAAAAGCCTCAGCTCCGAGCAACTGGCCTCGAAGATCGCGGATCTGGCCCTGGACGGCAAAAGCAGCATTGCCTTTGTGATCGGCGGATCGCTGGGCCTTTCGCCGGAGGTCAGCCGGCGGGCGGATTTCAAGCTGAGCTTCTCGGCGATGACCTTCCCCCACCAGATGATGCGGGTCATCCTGCTCGAGCAGATCTATCGAAGCTTTAAGATCAATCGGAACGAGACGTACCATAAATAAAAACACAAATAAAAATCGGAGCAAGTCGCATTGCGCACTGCTCCGTTTTTTCTTATCCTGACGGGCGTTCAAAAGAACCGACCCCTCTTCCCCATTAGTCGATAGTGAATTTGTATCCGAGGCCGCGTACCGTCTGGATGTACTGGGGATCGGACGGGTCGTCTTCGATCTTCTGGCGCAGACGGTTGACGTAGACCATGATGGCGTTTTCGTCGATGATGGTCTCGCCCCAGATCATGCTGTAGATCATATCCTTGGAGAAGATCCTGCCCACGTTGTCGATGAAGAGCTTGATCATGGCGTTCTCCTTCGCGGAGAGCGGGATCTCGACTTCGTTTTTATAGAAGCGCAGGGTGTGGGTGTTGTAGGTGAACGGGCCCACCTCCAGGATCGGGTTGTCATCGGAGACCGAACTGCGGCTTCTGCGAATCAGCGCTTTGGCTTTTGCACCTAAGGTAACAGGATTGAAAGGCTTGGTGATATATTCGTCCGCGCCGATATCCAGCCCGTAGAGTGTGTCGTAGTCGGCTTTGCGTCCGCTGACAACCATGATGGGGACGTTTTCTCCGCGGCCGCGGAGCTCGTGGATCACTTCGAATCCATCCATCCCGTGCATGTTGATGTCGAGCAGTATAAGCGCGAAGTCGTTCTCTTCGACCGCTGCCAGAGCCTCTTCGCCGCTGGCGGTTTCCACTACATCAAAATCGTTCCCTCTCATGACCTTTCCGAGCATGGTGCGAACGGCCTGGTCATCATCTACAACAAGAACAAGATCCTTTGCCATAATAAACTCCTGTTTTACATTATCACTATATCTTGTATAATTATAATGAAAAATACTGAATATAGCAATAAGGAGTGTGGACTTTGCGCAATTTGCTGAAAAACACAAAGAGAACGGAACTGATAGAAGCGGCGTTGGCGGCGCTGCTGGTAGCGCTGGGAATCATCGTCGGCGCAACGACTGCCAGCCGGATCATCCTCGGCGGCGCGCTGGTGCTGGCCGGTATGCTGATCGCGAGCCTGATCTTCATGCAGGGAAAGCGTGACATGATGAAGGCGGACCAGGAGCTGGAAGCCCTCAAGGAAAAGAACCGGCAGATGGAGGAGCTTACCCGGAAGACCCAGGAGCTGGCCCACCATCAGAGGCTGGAGACCATCGGTACGCTGACCTCCAGCATCGCGCACGAATTCAACAATCTGCTGACGCCGATCATGGGCTATAGTCTGATGACCCTCGAAAAACTTCCGCAGGACGCCGACGGCCCCTATGATGATGTGCTGGAGATCTACAACGCCTCCGTCAAGGCAAAAGACATCATCTCCCGTCTGTCAGAGCTCTCCCGCAAAAACACGGAGATGCGCTTCGAGACGATCAATCCGGACGAGTTGGTGAACAAGGTGCTTCACGTTGCCTCGCCGGCCCTGCCGAAGAAGGTGGACATCTTCCGGCATCTCCGCTGCGCGGATAAATATATAGAAGGAAATGAAACACAGCTGTCGCAGCTGGTCCTGAATCTGATCATCAACGCTTTTCAGGCGCTGGGCGATGAACGCGGCGAAGTTCACGTTACGACAAATAAGATCGGCTCGGATATCATGATCGAGGTTGCAGACAACGGACCGGGTATCCCGGATGACATCAAGGAAAAGATCTTCGATCCCTTCTTCACGACGAAGGAGGCGGGTGTCGGCACAGGCCTGGGACTGGCCATCGCCCTCCAGGCGGCCGAGGACCACAAGGGAAGACTGGAAGTCGAATCCGGAGAAGGCAAAGGCACCAGCTTCAAGGTGTACATTCCGGAGCTGGTTCTGCAGCATGACAGCAGACGGTTTTATTATGACTATGAGTGAGGCGGGCAGGAGAATCACATATGAGAAATGACGGAGTTTTGAGAATATATACAGACGGAGGATGCGCGGGAAACCAGTCCGAAGAGAATCTCGGAGGATGGGGCGCCATCCTGGAGTTTGCCCCTGCCGGAGCGCTGGGCGCGGCAGGCGCCGCGCCGGCGGTGAAGGAGCTTTACGGCAGCGAGGCCAACACGACCAACAACCGCATGGAAATGACGGCCCTGCTGGAAGCCTTCCGCGCCATAAAAAAAGACGGTCAGCGGATCCAGGTCTTCTCGGACAGCAGTTACCTGATGGATTGCTTCCGGAAGAAATGGTATGTGAACTGGCAGTCGAACGGCTGGAAGAACGCCCAGAAAAAGCCTGTGGAAAACCAGGACCTGTGGACAGCGCTCCTGCCGTTTCTGGACCGGCATGAAATCGAATTCTACCGGGTCAAGGGTCATGTGAATCTGGCGAGCGGAAACACGGACATCGAGAAGCTGTATAGCAAGTTCTGCGACTGGAACGGCGACGGCTTCACGCTGGATGAGTTCCGGTACATCACCGAAAAAAACAACCGCGCCGACGCGCTGGCCAATCAGGGGATCGACGAGATCCGGTGATTCGCGGGCCTTACCGCATGTTTTCGAATTTGCGCGTTGCGTCCAGATAATTCTGGAGCGTGCCTAGATGGACATAGTAATAAGAGAAGCGATCCTGCTTTTTGATCTGGAGCAGGTTCGCGTCGGCAAGCTTCTTCACATGCTGGGAGATCGTTGCCTGCGCGTATCCGAACTCTGCAACGAGATCTTTGTTGCAGACAGGGGTGCGCGTTCTGTTTTGCATCATGATGAAGCGGAATATCTTGATCCGCGCCGGATGCGCCAGCGCGTCTGATATCTCTGCAATGAGCAGGACTTCCTTTTCCTGCAGTTCGTCTAATTCTTTTCTGAGTCTCATTGGTCGTTCTCCGTTGGTTGTTAGTAGTTTGTTTGTGTAACGTCTTGGTTTATCTGTAGCTTATTCCGCAGTTATTTATATAACTGTTCTTTATCGATTACGTCGAGCACCTGCCGGGCCATGAATTTGTGGCCGTCCGGTGTGGGGTGCACGCCGTCCAGATAGGCCAGATCCACATCCCCCAGTTCCTCAATGAAGTCGCCGTAAAGGCGGTTCATGTCAACGAAGGGTCTGCCGGAGCCTTTCAACAGCTCCGAAAATGTCGCCAGGTCCCGGTTGACAGCGTCGTAGGAAATGCCGCATCCGGCCAGCCACATGTAGCCGGCCTTGCCGGCGTCCACCGGCGTCGGCGTGATGTAGACGGTGATTGCGCCGATCTCGTCGGCCTGTTTTGCCAGTGCCTCCAGGTTTTCGAAGGCCTCCTCCGGACCGGCTTCCCGGTAGATAAAATCGTTGGCTCCGGTCAGGAAGAACACAACGTCCGGCCGGTGGCTGAGCACATCCGCCTCGAACCGCGCCGCGATGCCCGCCGTTGTGTCGCCGTTTACGCCTTTGTTGATAATATCGAAGCCGGTGCTTTTCGCAAAGGCCGGAGCGCCCGCGGGGTCACCGTCGCCGTCCTTTAGGATCCTTCGCAGCACGCCTGTGAAGCTTTTGCTTTTGCCCCATGGGTATCCTGCCACGATGCTGTTGCCGATGAATATGATTTTCTTACGCATGGTTCCCGTGCCGCCTCCTGATCTGCTTCGCCCGCCGCGTCCCCTGATGTGTTTTGCCCGCCGCGCGGGAGGGGAGGGCGCATCGCCTATTTGCTATTGACTATCTGCGGTTAACTATCCGCATTGTACCACATACGGGGTGGATCCAGCCACATATTTCTGCAGTGCTCAGGAAAAGCGACGCCTGTTTTGACAGAATTTGAGTATTTGATACTATCCGTCAAAAGTTCTTAAACATCCAGTTCTGTTTTCGTTATTTGGGGCTTTTGCTTTTGACACATTCCCCGTATATGAGACTATCTGTCAAAGGACCTGGTCTTCTCGCAGCTTCGGAGTGAGATTCGCCCTGCGCGAATGGAAGAAAGTGGAAGCCCAAGGTGGTTGCTCTTGACAAACAGTATAAATACAGAAGGTTATGTCAAAATCCAGCCCATGAGATGTGCAAAATCCGGCATAAGCTTCACATCGTTTTGACAGATGGTGCCTGATTCTAAAAGACTGTCAAATGCGCGGACTTGTGTGTCCCCAGCAGAGAGCTGAATCGAGACCCGAGCCGCAAATATATTTGCATGCCGGCGCTCGAACGTGATATAATTGCGGTGCAGGCGACCGCAGAAGGTATCCGGCAGGAGGAAGAAGCAGACATGAACGCGAAAGAATATCAGGCAATACTCAGAGCGGCGGCGGAGGTCCTGGGCGGCGCGATGCACATCGTGAACGCCGAGGGCATCACGATCCTTTACAACGAGGAGATGGCGAAACTGGAGAAGACAAAGATCAACAACGTCATCGGCAAGCCCTTCCGGGAGGTGTTCTCCAACATCCCCGAAGAAGAAAGCACGCTGATGCAGGCGCTGAAGGAACGAAAGGCGACCCGAAACCAGCAGCAGACATACCTGAACGTCTACGGCAAGGAGATCAGCACAGTCAGTTCCACGGTTCCCATCATCGTCGACGGCAAAGTTGTGGCCGCCATGGAAGTAGCCCGGGACATTACGGACATCAAGAACATGAGCGACACCATTCTGGATCTGCAGAACGACCTGACGGCGAGCAAAGGCACCCGGTCCGGCGAGGACCCCGCGGAAGACGCGCCCAGAAAGAAAGGCCCCCGCGGCATTCGCAGGTACAGGTTCAGCGATATCATCGGCGAAAACCGAAAGTTCGAAGAGACGATCGCCCGGGCGAAGAAGGCGGCAAACAATGATACCTCCGTCATGCTGTACGGAGAGACCGGCGTCGGCAAGGAGCTGTTCGCCCAGAGCATCCATTACGACGGGCTCAGGAAAAACGGTCCATTCCTGGCCCAGAACTGCGCGGCAATACCGGAGAGCCTCCTGGAGGGAATGCTGTTCGGAACCGCCAAGGGCGGATTCACCGGCGCGGTCGACCGGGCGGGACTGTTCGAGCAAGCCAATGGGGGAACGCTGCTTTTGGATGAGGTCAGCGCGATGCCCATTGGGCTGCAGGGCAAGCTTCTCCGGGTTTTGCAGGAGGAGTACATCCGGCGCGTTGGCGGAACCAAGGACATCCCCATCGATGTGCGGATCATCGCGACCATCAATGAACCGGCCCGGGAGCTGATCGACCGGGGCGCGATGCGGCAGGACCTGTTCTACAGACTGGGTACGCTAAATATCACCATACCGCCCCTGCGGGAGCGGAAGGATGACATCCCAATTCTGGTGAACGCGTTCCTCAAGAAGTACAACGAACGGTTCGACAAAGAAGTCTGGATGGTGTCCACCGGCGCGGAAGAAGCGCTGATGAACTACGACTATCCGGGTAATGTGCGGGAACTTGAGAATATAATCATGGCGGCGGTCTCCATGGCAGAAGACGAACATGTCATTACTGACCGGGATATCGATATCGGCGGAAGCTTCGGCGCGGTTTCCGAAACCTCGGAGGGCCATGCGCTGGACAGTTTCGTGGAAACCGAAAGCAGCCTCGCGGACTATCTTGCGGGAATCGAGGAGACGGTGATCCGGCAGTATCTGACCGCCAACGACGGAAATGTCTCGAAAACCGCGAAGGATCTGGGCATGCTCAGGCAAAATCTGCAGCACAAAATCAAGAAATACGGGATATAAGCATATGAAAACTGCAAAACGCAAATATATTTGCTCACATACTGCAAATATATTTGCGAAAAAAATGGAAACTCTTTGGTGGGATTTTGCATTAGTGCGGCAAAGCGAAAAACAAAATCCCGCAAACCCTTGCTGCATAAGGGTTTGGACGAAAACAAAAAACAAACACATCCCCGGCCGGAGTTGGCACGGGGATTGCTTTATATATAGGCACATTCAAATCGCTTATAATTTTTAAGAAAATAAGATGAAAAGGAGAAACACTATGGAAAACGTAAAAGTAATCATTTGGGGACTTGGCGCTATGGGCGGCGGCATTGCTGACATGCTGCTTTCAAAGAAGGGCGTAGACATCGTTGGCGTAGCCGGCAGAGAGCACAAGCAGGGACACTCCATGTATGAGTACATTAAGACAGAAAAGGGCGACAGAGAAGACGTCATCATCAAGGCTCCGGAAGAGATCATCAAGCCGGGCGCTGCTGACATCGTAATCCTCTGCACAGACTCCTTCACAAAGGAAGCTTTCCCGAGACTTAAGTTCATCCTGGAGCAGGGCCTCAACTGCATCACTTCCGCAGAAGAAATGGCATATCCTGCTGCACAGAACCCTGAACTGGCTGCTGAGCTGGACAAGATTGCTAAGGAAAACGGCGTTTCCGTACTGGGAACAGGCATCAACCCGGGTCACATCATGGACCTGCTCGTACTGGTTATGACAGGCTGCATGATCAATGTAGACCACATCCTCTCCAGAAGAGTTAACTCACTGTCACCGTTCGGACCTGTTGTTATGCATGAGCAGGGCATCGGCGTTTCAGTAGAAGAGTTCAATGAAAGAAAAGCAAACGGCACAATGTCCGGTCACGTTGGATTCGCGGAATCCGTTGGCATGATGGCAGAAGGTCTTGGCCTGAAGGTCGAAGAGTTCTCACAGGACATGAACCCGATCGTAACTGACGTTGACAGAAAGTCTCCGTATGGATTCGCAGCAGCTGGTTCCTGCGCAGGCGTTGCTATGGAAGCTGACGCTACACTGTCCAACGGCATGAAGGTTAGAATGGAGCATCCGCAGCAGATCGAGCCTGAACAGGTTGGCGTTCAGACTGGTGACTATGTCATCCTCGAAGGAACTCCTGCAGTCAACATGGTCAACAGCCCTGAGGTTGAAGGCGGACTGGGAACAATCGCTATGTGCGCTAACATGATCCCGCAGGTTATCAACGCTGAGCCTGGCCTGAAGACAATGATCGACCTGCCGATTCCACGCTGCCTGATGGGTGACGTAAGAGACAGAATCGACCCGGCTAAGAAGATCGTTAAATAAGAATCATTAAACACAGATAACACTCGATGGGGCACGCTCGCGCAAAAGCAGGACGTGCCTCATGTTCACAATACGGAGGATGAAAATGGCAAAAAAAGGTGATTGGGTCCGCATCCACAGCATCGTTCTGAAGGCTGAAGAAAGAACAGCGAAGCTTCCTGACGATACGAAGAAATGCGACCTGGAACAGTGGACAAAAGGTTTTCTGCTTGCAGACGCTGAGATTGGCGACGAAGTAGAAGTTGAAACAGTTGTAGGCAGAATCGAGAAGGGAACTCTGATCGACGACGCCCCATATTATGATCACGATTATGGTCAGTTCGTTCCGGAACTGATCGAAGTAGACAAGGTTCTCAGAAAAGAGATGGCAGAGATCGGAGGTGAAAGATAATGACACTGGCGAAGGATTATGCTTCCGTAATGGGAAGATCCAATGATATCCAGAAAGACGCGCTCGGACTGGACTACGCGGAATTTGAAACATCTCCAATCGCGTTCGATTATGACAAGCTCATGACTTCCACCGGATACACTCTGGAAGAGGTTAACAGAATACAGAGCCAGTTCGGAGTAGGCAACACTCCGCTGCTCGAGGCAAGAAACCTGACCAAGCTGGCCAGAAAATACGCGAAGCCGGGATACGGCGCCCGCATCTTCATCAAGGACGAGGCTGCGAACCCATCCGGTTCCTTCAAGGACAGAAGAGCTGCCTGCGCTGTATATCACGCAAAGAAGCTGGGATACAAGGGCGTTATGGCCGCGACATCCGGAAACTACGGCGCTGCTGTAGCTTCACAGGCTGCGATCCAGGGCCTCAAGTGCATCATCGTTCAGGAATGCTACGACTCCCACGGAGTTGGACAGCCTGAAATCGTTGAGAAGGCTCGTAAGTGCGAAGCGCTCGGAGCGGAAGTCGTTCAGCTGACAGTAGGACCGGAACTGTTCTACTCCTTCCTGTCGATCCTGGAAGACACCGGTTACTTCAACGCTTCCCTGTACTCACCGTTCGGTATCGCCGGCGTTGACACACTGGGTTACGAGATCGTAATGCAGTGCAGAGAAAAGCTGGGCAAGGATCCTGCAATGGTAGTATGCACAACTGCAGGCGGCGGCATGACAACAGGAACGGCCCGCGGTGTCAAGATGGCCGGCTGCGACGCTGAGATCGTTGGCGCGTCCATCGACCTGTCCGGACTTTCCATGGCTTCCGATATCGACTTCAACAAGAAGTCCTGCACAACAGGCCACACAGGATTCGGCGTTCCGTACGCAACCGATCCGGACCACTCCGACGTACCGCGTTCTGCAGCACGTCCGCTGAGATACATGGACAGATACGTTACGATCACCCAGGGCGAGATCATGGAAATGACAGAGATGCTGGCACAGCTGGAAGGTATCGAGAGAGGACCTGCCGGACAGACATCACTGGCTGCTGCATTCTCACTGGCTCAGGAACTGCCTGAGGACGAGATCCTGGTCGTATCCGAAACAGAATACACAGGCGCCGGCAAGCACGTACAGCCGCAGCTGTGGTTCGCGAAGCAGAACGGCATCGAAGTCAAGCTCGGCGATCCGAAGGAAGAAGTTCCTGGCAAGAGCGTAGTTCTGCCGTCAAGCCCTGCACTCTTCAAGTACAAGGAAGCTGACCTCAACCACTTCAGACAGTCCCTGATCAAGAAGGCTGTCAAGAAGGCAGGCGTTAAGCCGACAGCTTCAGACCTCGAGTTCCTGGCTGAAGAGACAAAGACAGACGTTGATTTCGTTAAGAAAACTCTGGAAGAAAACGGACTTCTGTAAGCAAAAGCAACACTACAGAACTGAAACATGCGAAGAGACGGCCGCAGGTCTATAGCGGCCCGCGGCCGTCCCCATAACGAAAGGAAATAAGGATGAGAAGAGAAGACGATTTTGCAGAACGCAGAAAGCATATTGCGGATCTGACAGATGAGCAGCTGTACGACAGATTCTGGGAACTGGTTGACCAGGTTGTCGATCCTCTGCTTGAACTGGGAAGAAAGAACACAACACCTTCCGTAGAGAGAGCGGTTCTCCTGAGAATGGGCGTATCCTCACTGGATACACAGAAGGTTGTTGAGGGCTGCATGGACAGAGGTCTCATGGGACACGGCGCTGGCCACGTAGTTTACAAGGTAATGAAGGCACACGACCTCTCAGCGAGGGAAGCAGCTGAAAAGCTGGTTGCCGGCGAGTACTGGGACGAAGTAGTAGCGAGTTTCAAGTAAGGAGGTACCAGGATGTCAGATTTCAAATTAGCACCTAACGAAAAGTTAAACATAAAAGAGATCCTGAAGGATCTGGACAAGTATGAACCGAGAAGAAGAGGCTGGCACTGGAGAGAGCCGGATCCTGGCTGCAAGCTTGGACCGTTCGAGTATCATGATTGCTCCAAGCCTCTGAAGAACAGCGTTGGTCTGCCGCCGGCAAAGTACTTTGAAGACGCGGACCCGCAGCCAATGCCTGTCATCACAACTGAGATCGCTTCCGGAAGATTCGAGGACGATATCAGAAGAATGAGAATGGGCGCATGGCACGGCGCTGACCACCTGATGGTTATCAGACACATGGGTCAGTCCCACATCGACGGCCTGATGGAAGGTACTCCGCAGGGTATCGGCGGCGTTCCTATCACACGTAAGCAGGTTAGAGCGCAGAGAAAAGCCTGCGACATCATCGAAGACGAAGTTGGTCGTCCGATCAACTATCACTCCTACGTATCCGGCGTTGCCGGCCCTGACGTAGCGGTCATGTTCGCAGAAGAAGGCGTCAACGGCGCTCACCAGGACCCGCAGTACAACGTACTGTACAGAGACATCAACGCAATCAGATCATTTGTAGACGCCTGCGAATCCAAGAAGATCATGGCTTGGGCGCAGATGCTCCAGATCGACGGCGCGCACAACGCTAACGCGACAGCAAGAGACGCATGGAAGGTCATGCCTGAGCTGATCGTACAGCACTCCATCAACTCAAGATTTTCAGAGAAGGTCGGCATCAGCCCTGACCTGATTTCACTGTCCACAGTACCGCCAACAGCTGTACCTGGCCCGCTCATGTACTATGACCTGCCGTACGCTGTAGCGCTGAGAGAAATCTGCGGCAGATACAAGATGAGATGCCAGCAGAACACCAAGTACATCTGCTCCTCCGCAAGAGAAGCGACTGTAACTCACGTTCTGGATATGTTCATCTCCAAGCTGACTTCCGTAGACATCCAGTCCACGATCACGCCGGACGAAGGCAGAAACGTTCCATGGCACATCTACAACATCGAAGCCTGCGACAACGCGAAGCAGACTCTGATCGGTATGGACGGCCTCATGGAAATGGTCGAGCTGAAGAAGGACGGCCCGCTGAGAGAAAACGCTCGTGAGATCAAAGAAAGAGCTCTCCTGTTCATGGAAGAGATGGTCGAAGTAGGCGGATACTTCAACGCTGTTGAGCAGGGCTTCTTCGTTGACTCCGGTAAGTATCCGGAAAGAAACGGTGACGGTATCGCGCGTAAGCTGGACGGCGGCGTAGGCTATGGATACATCTTCGAAAGAGAAGACGACTACATGGCTCCTGTAACCGCTCACTTCGGATACAACAACGTTGAGCAGTACGGCGGAGATCCTGAGAACCCATCAGCTCTCATCGGCGGCTGCACATTCGAAGACAGAAGCAAGATCGTTTACATCGACGAACTCGACGAGGAAGACAATGTAAACGTAAGACTCGAGAAGGTTGCCAAGTATCACAATGGCGAAGCTATCATTCCGGAAGTGGAATGGTGCGGAGACGGCATCATCCTGCTGACCATGTGCATCCCAACGCACGCCAGAGCATCCGAAGCGGTTGCCCTGGAGATCGGACACAGACTCGGCCTGGAAGATCCTGTCGTTATCAGTAAGGAAGTTCTCCACCCGGCAGAGGGAACAAGAATTGAAATGAAGGGTAAGGTTCCGTTCGATATCGATCCTTCCACACTCGAGATCCCGGCACCGCCGCATCACCAGTCCGATGCTGTTCTCTACAAAGAGTTCGAAGAGCATCCAATGGTAGTCGTCTGCGGAACCGTCGGCAATGACGAACACTCCGTAGGTCTCCGTGAGATCATCAACATCAAGCACGGCGGCATCGAGAAGTGGGGCGTCAAGGTCAACTACCTCGGCACATCCGTTCCTGTAGAGAAGCTGGTCGACGCTGCTGTAGAGCTTAACGCTAACGCGATCCTGGCGTCCACGATCATCTCTCACGACAACGTTCACTACAAGAACATGAAGAGAATCAACGAGCTGGCCATCGAAAAAGGCATCCGCGACAAGGTCATCATCGCTGCAGGCGGAACACAGGTAATCCCTGAAGAAGCCCGCGAGACTGGCATCGACGAAGGATTCGGCAGAGACTCCCACGGTATCGACGTTGCGACATTCCTCTGCGAAGAGGCAATGAGAAGACGTGGCGAAGAACCACCTGAAGTTCAGGAAGTCATCTAAGCAAAAGCAATAACACAGGGCCGGGCGAAAGCCCGGCCCATATCATCTTGAAAGGAAACAAACATGAAAGTTGACGTACTGGTTGCGGAAATCGGATCAACGACGACAGTCGTAAACGCGTTTCGGAACATCGATAGCGACAACCCGGAGTTCTGGGCGCAGGGACAGGCACCGACATCGGTGCTGGAAGGCGACGTCAGAGTCGGACTGCAGGGAGCGATCGATGATCTTTGCGCGAAGATGGGCATCGATAGTCTGGAATACGACGAGATGCTGGCGACGTCTTCGGCGGCAGGCGGTCTGAAGATGACGGTCCACGGACTGGTCTACGACATGACGGCAAGAGCGGCCAAGGAAGCAGCGCTGGGCGCAGGCGGCATCATCCACTTCGTCACAGCCGGAAAGCTCCGGAGAACAGACCTGGCGAAGATCAAAGAAATCAAGCCGAACCTGATCCTCATCGCGGGCGGCGTCGACTACGGTGAGAGAGATACGGCGATCGACAACGCGGAGAAGATCCGCAGTCTCGGTCTCAATACGCCGATCATCTACGCCGGCAATATCGAGAACCAGGAGGAGATGGAGCTGATCTTCGACGAAGAGTCCGGACAGAAGCTCTACAACGTCGAGAACGTATACCCGAAGATCGACGACATGAACGTTGAGCCCTGCCGCAAAGTCATCCAGGACGCCTTTGAAGATCATATTACGAACGCGCCGGGCATGGAGCATGTGCGTGACATGGTCAACGGACCGATCGTTCCCACACCGGGCGCGGTCATGCAGGCTACGAAGCTTTTGCACGAGTGTATTGGGGAAGTGGTCGTCATCGATGTTGGCGGAGCGACGACAGACGTGCATTCCGTCTGCCGGGAATCGGACAACGTGGCGAGGATTCTGACAGCGCCGGAGCCCATGGCCAAGAGAACCGTAGAGGGCGATCTGGGCGTTTACGTCAACCGGATGAAGGTCATCGAATCCATCGGAGAAGAGGAATTCCGCAAAAAGGCAGCCGCGGCCGGTTTCGATCCGGACGCGACCCTGGCAAGCTACGTGGCGATTCCGAAAAACGAAGACGAAATCAAAATGGTCGAGATCCTGACGGAGGAAGCTGTCATGAAGGCAGTGGACCGTCACGCCGGCCAGATCAGATATATCTACGGCCCGAGCGGCCGCAGCACCGTGGCGGAGGGCAAGGACCTGACGCCGGTCAAGTACATTGTCGGAACCGGCGGAGCGCTCACGCGTCTGCCGCACCGGGAGGAGATCATGGGCCGCATCTGCGAATACGACCAGACCGGAACCAAGCTGTTCCCGACCCACCACGCGAAGATCGCGGTGGACAACGACTACATCATGGCGTCCCTCGGCGTGCTCAGCGTCAAACACAGGGAAGGCGCGATCAAGCTTCTCGAGAAATCTCTGGGCTTCAAATTCGTCAAGCCGGAGGAAGGGCAGTACGGCATCAAGTCCACCGCCCAGCAGAGCGCATCGGCAGGCGGCGACTTCGACGGACCGGCAGCGCTGGCAGGCGTTGCGGCAGAGCTGGCGGAAAAGGACGCCAACCGCGAGGAGATGATCAAGCACATTCTCGAATGCGAGGAGCAGGGCTACGACATGACCGCCTACAAGCTGGACTACGGCCTCATCACGGAAGAGGAAGCGGAAGCCATCGAGGCGGAGAAAGCCAAGGCGGAAGCCGAGAAGGCCGAAGAGGAACGGGCGATGCGCGACCGGGGCATGATCCGGACGGAAGATGTGCTGAAGATGACCCACGACGGTCAGCCGACGTGCAACCGGGAATGCCATCTGTGTATGAGGAAGAACTGCATCTACCGCAAGGAGTGCTAGGAGCGGACGCAGCGCGAGGCGCGGGATGCCGGCCGCTAGCCTGGTGGAATCAAATATCAAGGGCTGTGGAATTATTTCCGCAGTCCTTTTTTCGCTTCTTTCGCCAGGTCGTATATGAAGTCTTTTTCTTTCATGGAACAGTCTTCAAGGAGGTCTTTGAAGTCTTTGTCATAGGCCTCCCGGGCGACTGTCAGACTGTCGTGCACAAGTGCGTCCAGGGTGGTTTCCAGAGCGTTGGCAATCAGGACGAGGGACGGCAGACTGACTTTCGTTCCGGCATTTTCGACGTTGCTCAAATGCGTCGTCGAAAGTCCCGTCATTTCCGCCAGCTTCTCCTGTGTGATGTCGATTTTTTTACGGGCGTCTCTGATCCGTCTGCCGAGCGCGGCATAGTCAAGTTCCTGCAGGGAATGATCCTCGTGCTTGTTCATATCCTACATTCTCCGGTTAACACTTATGCAAAATCCAGTCAACTATTATTTACGCAGTTTAATTTTACTGACATTTGTGGTAGGATATAATACACCAAACCAATAGATGCAAAGCAAAGTATGCACACAGTTTAAGTACAGCGTGCATGCTGTTTCACAGTAATCGCTTTATGAAAAAACCGGAGTCCCTTTTCTCCGGTTTTTTCGTGTGTCCCAATATAGCAGAATGTGAAGCGCAATACAATGAACCATAAGGCGAGTAGAACAATTTTTTTTGGATGATTTTGCGGCATGGAAAATGAGTTGGCGTTATTCAAAGGTCCTTCGGCCGGGTTCGTTGGTTAGCGATGCTATTCGTGTTTACGGCTGTCGCTGTATTTTGGCTGTTGACAACGAGTGAAGAAGACACAATCACATAGCAGACGTGGGTACAAATAGAGAGTGCGCTTGTACCAATAGTAGCGGATGACAAATCTATTCAGAGGGATATAATAGTATTGGGAGTGAGTTTCTATGATTTACATAACCGGCGATACACATGGCGATCAGGTAATGTGGTACAACAACATCGACTCTTTTCTCAAACCGGGCGATACGATCATTGTGGCCGGTGATTTTGGAAAGGGCTTTTACGATGGTCCGTTCTGGTCGGAAGAACTGTTCTATGATCATTTGGAAGAGCAGGGTTATACCGTGCTCTTTTGCGATGGAAATCATGACGACATTGATTCGCTGAACCGAATAGAGGAAGCAAAGTGGAACGGCGGACGCGTGCATTTCATCAGAGACAATGTGATTCATCTGATGCGCGGCGAAATATATACAATAGATGGCGCCAAGGTATTCGTTATGGGCGGAGGATATTCGCTTGATAAGGAACGCCGGATCCCGGGTGAAAGTTGGTGGCCGGGCGAGATGCCGCGGGAAGCTGAATACCAGAACGCGCGATACAACCTGGAACGCAGTAACTTCAAGGTGGACTATATCCTGACGCACACCGCCCCGACCGAGGCTATAGACCAGATGGTGGATCTTGACCTTCCCATGATGCGGGCAGCAACCGAAGAACTGCCGCTGAACAAGTGTCTCCAGAGTATTGCAAAAGCAACAAGCTACCGCAAATGGTACTTTGGCCATTTCCATATCGACGCTGAACTGGAGAACAATCAGCTCGCGCTGAAAAACGCAATCCGGGAGCTCCATACCGGAGAAATTGTGAAGATGCGCGTGTAATTCAAAGCGCAAGTAATTCAAAGCACCGAAGAGAACACCAGGAGAGAATTATAATGCGAGAAAAACAAGTAACCTTCACCAAAGTCAATATCGAAGTAGAGGACGACGAGGGCATCGGCACCAGAACCGAAATCGAAACCCGCGCCCGCATAAAAGAACCCCTTCCCGCGCAGTGCATCGTAACAAGAGGTCTCCGGGAGGGGACCCTCTATATTTACACACGGGAAAGCTGGGACGATCTCATGCGCCGCATGGACAGAAAGTACAAAGAGGCGGCATGCTCCGAAACGCAGAAAAGAGACATTCGGACGATCAAGAGATACTTTGTCGCAGAAGCGGCGCTGGTTGAGGTCGAGCGCGCCGCCGATGGAGTTTGCACCTTGCCGATTCCGGAGCCTTTGCTCGCGTACTTTGACGTGAGCAAAACCAAAAGCTACATCTCCCGATTTGTAGAGGCAGGCGAGGAGCTCTTTGGCGCCAGATGGGAACTGGTAGACCTGGCAGCAAACACAACGGCTCTCTGCTATGGTAAGGCCCAGGAAATCTACGGCAAGGAACTGCCCGCCGAAGTACAAGACCGCCTCGAACTGGAACTGGCCCCAATCATAAACAACGGCTTTCTCGACGCGATGCTCTTCGAAAAGCAGCTGCTGGACCATGCTGCGAAAGCAGGTTGGCATGCGATAGGTTCCGGCGGAATCGGAGCGTCCTTCGTCGCGTTCCTGCTGGGGATGATTAAAGTCAATCCGCTTCCGGCGCACTATTACTGCCCTCACTGCCATCATTTCGAGTGGCCGAGCGGGCTGGACAACGCGGGCGGCGCAGGCGTCATCGGCTATGATCTGCCGGAGAAGGTTTGCCCTGAATGCGGGCAGAAATTCAAGGGCGACGGCATCAACATTCCCTTCGAGGTTCTGACGACTTGTCGCTTCATCAAAGCTCCCGGCGTCACGATTAGAGCGGATTCTGAGACCATTGCCAAACTGCAGCAGTGGGTCAGCGAAGAGTACAAGGAAACGCCGCTCCCCGAGGAACCCTGGTACATCGAGGCAGCAGACGTCGGCGAACTGCTCGCAAGCGATAAAGCAAAAGCACTCCTGCAGAATTGCGCCCCAACTTTTCTGAACCAGATGCGGGTTTTGGCAATCGTAGACGGATTGACGGACTGGGGGCAGGATGTCACCTCTCTGGATGAGAACCTGCCGATCTTCCGCGATGATATCTACCTGCGGCTGATTCATAATGGCATGTCAAGAGAAGATGCCGATGCAGTAATGACCCAGATCCGCAAAGGCCGCCTTAGCGCGGACAGAAACGCCTGGATGGTAGAGGCTATGGAAGAAGCCGGTCTCGATCCGGCATTCATCGAAAACTGTAAGAAGATCCGCTATCTCAGGAACAAGGCAGACCTCGCGGAAGAACTGATTTGGTTTCAAAGATAAACCGCTGGTTGACTCCTTTCATGTAGCCAACCCCGCCCCGGCATGATATAATACAGGCATTAAAAGGGGATTTGCCGGATGGAGAAGCTAGTATTTTTTAAGAATAAAAAAACATCACTTCTAATCATGGTGGCAGCTACCATAGCTGCCATTGTTGTAATTTTCATAATTCTCGGGCAGCGCGCGCCGGATCCGGATACGCCGGAATACCAGGTGGCAACGGTCAGCCGCGTGCACATGACCCAGACGCTCACCGCCTCCGGCAAGGTGCAGGCAGGTGAGACGACAAAAATCCCCTTTGACAAGGGCAAAGCTTTTCGTACCCTGGCGGCCGAGAAGAACGAGCTCGTCCGGAAGGGGCAGCCCCTCGTCTATTACACCAACGGAACGCATACCGACGCGCCCATCACCGGCATCGTGAAAACGATCCGGGCGCCGAAGAGCGGCGCGGCGACCGGCGACGCCTATTACGTCACAATGGACAACACCCAGAACCTCTATCTCAATGTCATGATCCCGGAAGACAAGATCAACGTCGTGTCGAAGGGAGATCCTGCGGACATCGTGATCAACGCCTACGCGAACCGGGAATACACGGGCAAAATCATCAGCATCCAGGGTGTATCCTCCAAGATGAAATCGGAAGAAGCGGGCGACAGCGAATCGGACGATAGTGACGACAGTGAAGACGGCAGCGCAGATACAGATACAGACGAGGACGAAAACTACGACAGCGAAGAGGACGGCAGCGACTACTCCGAAGACGGCGAATCGGAAAGCACTGCCTACTACGCCATCAACATCGCTTTTGAAAACGACGGCAACCTGCGCCCCGGCATGAGCGCCAGCGTCGTGATCACCATATCCGACCGGGATGACGTACTTGCTGTTCCGGTGCAGGCGGTGCGCTTCGACCGGAAGAGCCGCCCTTACGTGGAGCGGATCGACGGTAAGAACATCACCAAAGTAAGCGTCGAGACAGGGGAGAGCGACCCGGTCAACGTAGAAATCAAGAAGGGCCTCACCGAAGGCGATCAGATAAGAATAAGGAAGAACTGACAGCAGATGATAAAACTGGATTCTCTGGTAAAACGATTCTCTCTGGGAGAGGAGACAATAGCGGCAGTGAACGACGTCAGCCTGGAGGTCGCCGAAGGCGATTATATCGCCATCGTCGGACCGTCCGGCTCCGGCAAATCGACACTGATGAACATCATCGGCCTTCTGGACAGAGCGGACGAAGGCGTCTATTTGTTTGACGAAAAAGACGTCACCCAGCTGACCGACGATGAGCAGGCCGAGATCCGGAACGGGAAGATCGGGTTCGTGTTCCAGAGCTTCTTCCTTTTGCAGAAGCTGACGGCGGTCGAAAACGTTATGGTGCCTTTGCTGTACAGAGGTATCGGCGAGAAAGAAGCCAAAGCAAAAGCCGAAGCCATGCTCGGCAGGCTCGGGCTCGCGGACCGCATGACCCATATGCCGTCCCAGCTTTCCGGAGGACAGCAGCAGAGGGTGGCGATCGCGAGAGCCCTGGTCGGAGATCCGGCGCTCATTTTGGCGGACGAGCCAACGGGAGCCCTCGACCAGACCACCGGCAGAGAAATCATGGGGATCTTTGAAGACCTGAACCGCAGCGGACAGACCATCATCCTGATCACTCACGATGAGTCGATCGCCGCGCGAGCAGAACGGATCCTTCGCATGGAGGACGGCGTCTTAAGAGAGGAGGCGAGAGGATGAGCCTGGCAATGACCCTGCGACTGGCGTGGAAAAACATATTCGGCAACCGGCTGCGGTCCGGTCTGACGGTCCTGGGCATCGTCATCGGCATCACCTCCGTGATCCTGCTCGTGGGGATCGTCAACGGAGCGACCCAGAGCATCATGCAGGAAATGTCCGAGGGCGGCGCCGACATCGTGACCGTCTCCGTCTGGGACGAGACGAAAGCCCTCGATTATGAAACGATCCGGAAACTGGATCGCGTCGAGGCAGTGGATGCCGTCGCGCCGTACACGACAGCGACCGCATCCGTTTCCAAGGGCGGCAACAAAGCCAAAGGCGCCACCGTGCTTTGCGTGGGAGAGAGTTATCTGCGCGTCCTCGGCTACAAACTGAAATCGGGCCGGGATTTCTCGCCCATCGACCTTGAGAACAGCACAAAGGCCGTCATCATCGGAAGCGATATCGCGGACAAATACTGGAAGAAGAAAAATCCATGCGGTGACACGCTCAAACTGGATGGTGACGACTATACGGTCATCGGCGTGCTGAAGAGTATCGGCTCAGCCAACGGCAACAATGTGGACAAGACCATCATGGTGCCCCTGACGACGATCGTGTACCTGGGATATGAGCCGGACTTTTCCGAAATTTACGCAAAAGCAGAAAGCGAGGATGTGGCGCTGCAGGCAGCGAAAAACATCCGGAAATATATGCGGACCGAGTTTGGGTTCGAAACAGACAACTTCGATGTCTTTACACAGCAGTTGATGCTGGAAGACATGAAGAAGACCAACCGGATCCTGTCGCTGCTGCTGGGTGGGATCGCGTCGATCTCCCTTTTGGTCGGCGGCATCGGCGTCATGAATGTCATGCTGGTTTCTGTGACGGAACGGACCCGGGAGATCGGCATCCGCAAATCCCTCGGCGCCAAGAGGCGAGACATCGTCAGGCAGTTCCTGATCGAGTCCATGGTGCTCAGCGTGTTTGGCGGGATCATCGGAATCGTGCTGGGGCTTCTGCTGGGTCGGGTCGCCGTTCTGGTCGGTTTCAGCTTTGCGCCGGGGATCAGCATGGTGCTGATTTCCTTTGGCGTCAGTGTTGCGGTCGGATTGATCTTCGGGATCCTTCCGGCGAACCGGGCCGCGGGACTGCGGCCGGTGGAAGCGCTGCGGTATTGAGAGAGGATTAGTATATGAAGAAGATATGGATCATAGCAGGGATCATCGCGCTGATCATCCTGAGCGCGATGGCTTTTGCAGAAGAAGAGATCGTCAGCGTGAGCGGGGATACGGTCAGAGCCGGAGAAGAGCTGAAGTTCCGGATCGATCTGGAGAAGATCGACCCGCATGAATACGGCCCTTACGAGCTTGCCTTCGCCATTTCGCCGGAGGAGACCCGGGAGTGTTTCGATTTCAAAGAAAACGTGGACGTCCGATTCAACGTGGTCAACGGGATCTGGTCCGTCTCGTCGGAAGAGCTTAGGGACCTGAAGGCGCTGAACGGATCGGTCAGCCCCCACGCGGCCATCGAAGAGGAGACTGAGTACACGGTGACGGTGACCATCGCGGGTCGGGACAAAGTCACGGAGGAAGAGTTTACGTTCACCGCGCTGCCGGAGGAAGATCCGGGCGAGGACCCGGGCGACGACCCGGACGAAGAACCTGGTGAAGAACCCGAGGATGACGGAGACGAACCGGAGGACGCTACCGACGCTGCCGATGCGGAAGAAGAGACTGCAGCCGCGAAGGATGTGGACGGCGGATCTTCAGACAGCGGATTTTCCGATGACGGCGGGGAGGAGCCGGACCCGAAGTACGTGTACCAGGGCTCTGCCAACAACTATCTGGAGTCCCTGGAGATCTCCGGCCATGAGTTGAACGAGACGTTCCATAAAGTCCGGACGATCTACTTCGTGGATACCGGCGCGGACACATCGAGCCTGGATGTGAAGGCGGTCCCCAGCGACAGAGGCGCCCGAGTCGATATTGCGGGAAATGGGGACGTATCGGAGGAGATGTCAAAGATCGTCATCAAGGTGACGGCGCCGAGCGGTGATGAGCGGACGTACCGCGTTTATGTGAGACACAACGAGGAATAGGAAAGCGATATGAAAAAGCCAAAACGCAAAGAGAAAATAAAGGGAATGTCCCGAAAGAAGAAGGCGCTTCTTCTGCTTCTTTGTCTTCTGCTGATCGCAGGCATCGCATTTGCCGTCCACCGGCATAGCGCACAGCCCGCGGAGGAAGGCACCATGATGGAGACGGCGGCAGCTGAGGTCATGGACATTTCGAAGAAGGTCTCCTCCAAAGGCGAAATCAAAAGCGCCCTGGACGAGAAGATAACGCCCCACGCTTCTTATAAACTGGAAAAGATCGCGATCCAGAAGGGCGAAGAGGTGAAGGAGGGCGACACGATCCTGTTCTACACGAACGGGACGAGCATGACCGCGCCGTACAATTGCGTGGTCAAGGACTGGAGCCTTCCGGACAGGAATAAGGTGTTAAACAACGACCATTACGTGGAGATCGAGAGCACAGACGTGCTGAAGATGGAGCTGTCCGTGTCGGAGGATAAGATCATGCTGGTCAAAAAAGGTCAGCCGGCCAGGATCACGGTGAAAGCCGCGGACAAGACTTATGACGGCGAGGTCACCTTCATCAGCGACATCGGGGAGTACATGGACGGAACCTCGGAATTTCAGGTCGATGTGCTCTTTGACAACGACGGCAGCCTGAAACTGGGAATGAACGGCAAAGCCCGGATCGTCCTGGGGCAGGTCAAAGACGTCATCGGCGTTCCGGTGGACGCCGTCTACGATGACGGTGAAGCAAGCTACGTCACAGTCCTGAAGGAGGACGGTACCCAGAAGGATGTGAAAGTCACCACCGGATTTGAGAACAGCAAGTACATCGAGATCAAGAGCGGTCTGAAGGAAGGCGATCAGATTGTCGTCCCGACCGATGACAGTGAAAATGAAGAATATTTCATGTATTAAGCATACGAACGATTTATGAGCATGAAAAAACCGCGGCCCCTTTCCGCGGTTTTTTCGTCGTTCATCATTATTATCCGTTTTGTGAGGAGGTGTGTCTATCGACAGTGTTATAGTAATACAGTTACATGTCGTTTGGTGGTTGTTTATGTGTTGGCTTTGTGAAGATGTGAAAAAAGTGCTATACTGATGCTGGCCGACAGGGAGGGACCGAACAACAAATGGCAAACCAGATAGACATGCTCCATGGATCACTGATGAAGAAGCTTTTGCTCTTCGCGCTTCCGCTTGCTGCAACCGGAACGGTGCAGCAGCTTTTTAATGCGGCGGACAGCATCATCCTGGGACACTTCGCGGGCAGTGACGCCCTGGCGGCAGTCGGAAGCACAGCGCCGATCATCAATCTGTCCATCAACCTGTTCATCGGCCTGTCCGTCGGAGCCAGCGTAGTGATCGCCAATTATATCGGGCAGGGACGCTCCGACCGCATCAGCGACGCGGTGCACACGGCCGCGATGCTGTCGTTGATCGCAGGAGTGACGATCGCTGTGGTCGGCATTTGCATCAGCCGGCCCATGCTGCAGGCTATGGGCTCCCCGGACAACGTCATCGACCTGTCGACGACGTACCTGAGGATCTTCTTCTCCGGCATGCCGTTCATGATGATCTACATCTACTTCTCGGCGATCCTGCGAAGCAAAGGTGACACGAAACGGCCGCTGGTGATTTTGCTGGGCTCCGGTGCCATTAAGGTAGCGGTGAGCCTGCTGTTCGTGGTTGTGCTCGGCATGAGCGTGCGGGGGGTGGCTTTGGCGACGATCATTGCCAACTTTCTGAACAGTGGAGCGCTGGTGTTTCTGCTGCTCCGTGAGGAAGGCCCGTTCCGACTCAAATTAAAACGGCTGCGGATCAAAAAAGAAGACTTCATCCGGATCCTCAAGATCGGCGTCCCCGCGGGCGTGCAGAGCATGGTGTTCTCGTTTTCAAACGTCATCATCCAGTCGACGATCAACGGGTTCGGGTCCGACGCCATTGCGGGATCCGCGGCGGCTGTCAATTATGAATTCTTCTGCTACTTTGTGCTGAACGCTTTCGGACAGGCGGCGGTAACATTTACAAGTCAGAACTACGGCGCACGAAATCCCGAACGGTGCAAGGAAGTCTTCCGGGATTGCATGCTTCTGGGCGTAGCAACCATGTTGATCTGCAACTTCGGATTTTTCTTCGGGAGGTCGTTCTTCGTACTGGTGTTCACCACAGACGCGCTGGTCATTCCGTGGGCCATGATCCGGTTCAGCCACGTGCTGATCTTCCAGTGGATCGCTTCATCCTATGAGATCAGCGGCCAGTGCATGCGGGGCATGGGTCACTCGCTGCTGCCGGCGCTCGTTTCCGTTCTGGGGACCTGCGTTCTGCGGATCGCGTGGATCTACACGATCTTCCAGTCCTTCGGCACCTTCGAGATGCTGATGAACATCTATCCCATCACGTGGGCGATCACAGGCGTCGCGACGATCATCGCCTTCGCGGTTATCAGCCGGAAAGAGTATCGGGGGATGAGAGGGTAAGAATAATGCAAAAGCACTAAAGCCGGATCGACACTTCCCCGCTGGTAAGTGTCTGCCGGCTGCCGTCATCGTATTCAACCATCAGGCCGCCGTTGTCATCGATTCCCACGGCCCGCGCAGGATGGCCGCCCAGCTCCTGGGTGGGGTCTTTGCGGTAGGTGCCGGTGTAAACCATGATGTGCCTGCCGATGACCATGGAGCGGCTGCGGTAGGAGTCCATAAACCCGGTGAGGTCCTCTGTATAGCGGAGGACTTTTTTGATGATGGAGGCGGCGAGCTGCGCCTTCTCGTATCCGGTCAACTCTTCTCCGGACGCGGCCGATATGCTGCCGGCGATGTCGGCCAGCTCGGGCGGGAAACTCGCGTCCGAGGTGTTGATGCCGATGCCGATGATCAGAGAATCGATCTGTCCGCTCTCGAAGTCCGTTGTGGCCTCCGTGAGGATCCCGCAGACCTTCTTATTGTGAACATAGATGTCGTTGACCCATTTGATTTTGCTCTCGCATCCGCAGATCTCGTCGATGGCCTCGCTGGTGGCAGCCGCGGCAGCGACGGTCACCTGACTGGCCCGGCTCATGTCGAAGGTGGGCTTGATGACGATGCTCAGATACAGACCATCCTTCGGGGAATAGAATCCGCGGCCAAGCCGTCCGCGGCCGGCGGTCTGCTGACGGGCGATGAAGGCGGCAGGAGCAGATGGGCTCTCGCCCAGAACGTAGCGCCGCGCTTCCAGGTTGGTGGAATCGGTAACGTCATACACAAACAGCGCCATATCGCGCAAATGCAAAGGCAGGGCGTTACGGATCGAGTCTTCGCTGACGGCCGTGCCGCCGGCGGGCATCATGTAGCCCCGGTTGGTGACCGCCTCGATCTCGTAGCCGGCAGCGCGAAGCGCCTTGACCGCCTTGGAAACCGCCGCTCTGGATACGCCCAGTTCGTGGGAAAGCTCCTCGCCGGAAATGTAAGTGTCTCTGCTCTGTTCCAGTGCCTCCAGCACTGCGTCTTTGACCGCCATTGCGTGTATCTCCCTTCTGTTTCTCGTTCGCATCGGTGCTTCAAATCGGCTCCGATCAAGCCTAAGCAGACCTGAGCAGACCCGAATCAGACCCGAATTAATTGTAAACTTTCGGCATGGAATTAGCAACCGGCATCTGCCCTTGACAGATATACCGCTCCAGCGGTATAGTGTGGTCATGAAAGAGTACTTGCGCGAAAGACACTGCTCCATATACAGTATTTCGAAAAAATGCGGAATCCCGTACAGCACGCTCAACGACCTTGTGAACGGGAAGGTACCCATCGATCAGTGCCGCATTGGTTTGCTCAGGAAATTGTCCGACGCACTGGGTCTGTCCATGGACGAGGTCTACGGGCTTTGCGCGCGAAAGCCGGTCGTTGCCCATACCGCATACGATATCGATGTCCGTATCATTATAAAGAACAAAACCTACTTCGCCTTGTTTGAATACGAGGCGCAGCCTGTTGAACTGCCGCTTTGCAGGGTCTGCGATGACGCCGGATATTATATCGAGGAGATCGCCAGATGGCGGACAGAGGCGTACATACAAGAGCGCAGGATGGAATCGTTTGGGAAAGGCACAGGGGAATGGAATACTATCTGATGCGAAAAGATGAGGTCGTTACGATCTGCAACCTCACTGAGGACGGCCAGATGATATCCTGGTCTGACCGATTCAGGAATCCGGAGCTTGCGCCGCTGGAGCACCGAACGCACCGGGCGTACCTGAGACGCTGGTGGCAGAACCGCCAGATTCCTGTCAGTCAGGGGCATCTTGAAAGTATGTTGACGGAGAAGGGTCTCGCGGATTCCGGGGAATTCCTGATCCGGAACCTTGGACTCAGCCTTACGGACTACTATTGGATGAAACCGGTTGGATCCGTCCTGAAGTGGAAGGATGTCAGCCTGTTCCGAAATGATTTCAAAGAAAACATCCTGCAGTCTATCGATGCGGGATGGAACAAAACCCCAAGAAGCTTTACACCCAACAGTTCTCTTCGGGGCGAACTTGAAAAGAGCTGGCTCATCCGAAAAGGGGAACGATATCTGGTCAAAGGTAATCATGGAGAACTGTCCAGCGAAAGCATCAACGAAGTCATCGCTTCGGAGTTTCACAAAGCCCAGGGGTACGATAACTTCACAGAATACAGCTTGCTGCGCATCAAGGACAGACCGTACGACTTCGGATGCTGCGCGCAGGCTTTCACAGACGAGAACAGAGAACTGATTTCGGCGTACGCGGTCCTGACCTCCGAGAAGAAGCCCTCCGGTATGTCCCCCTACGAGCACCTGATTCGATTGGGCGGAGCGCACGGGATGGATCAAGATCAGTTCAGAGCAGACCTGGAGTATCAGATCCTCAGTGACTATCTTCTGACCAATACGGACAGGCATATGGAGAACATAGGGATCCTGCGCGATGCGGATTCTCTGAAGTGGATCAGAATGGCACCTATATTCGATACAGGAAAAGCCTTTGCAGCAGGGGGTGTTGTGCCTTATACTGAAGAAGAGATCGATGCTGTGGAAATCAACAGTTTCGAGTCCACGGAGCGAAAGATTCTCAGACTCGTCCGGGACAAAAGCAGAATCGATATGGAGAGGCTGCTGCCGCCCGATGTGGTTCGACAGAAATATGAAACAGACAGTAAAATATCACCCGGCAGGATCGAACATATCGTCAGATTGTATAAGAAAAAAATAGAAAAGATCGAGAAAATATAATTGAAAACAGTTTTCGGTTACTACAAAACCTATATCCCGTTCATGCTCATCGTGCTGGTTGCCCTGTTCGGGCAGGTCTGGTGCGAGCTTTCGCTGCCCCGCTACATGTCGGACATCATCGATAACGGCATCGTGGCAGGTGACATGGGGCATATCAAAACCGTGGGCATGATCATGATCCTGGTCGCTGCTCTGGCAGCGGTCTGTTCCATCACAGGCAGTTTATTTGCCACCCTGACCGCCGCGAAGAGCGCCCGCCGCATCCGCGGAGACATCTTCCGCAAGGTCACTTCCTTCAGCGAAGCCGAGCTGAATCAGTTTTCCACGGCGTCGCTGATCACCAGATCCACCAATGACGTACAGATGGTCCAGCAGGCTACGACCATGGCCCTGCGCATGATGCTGTTCGCCCCGCTGATGGGAATCGGCGCGGTCGTGATGGCCCTGCGCACGAGCGTGTCCCTGTCCTGGACGGTAGGGCTTGCGCTCATCTGTGTGCTCGGCCTCATGCTGTTTTCCTTCGCGGCCATCTTCCCCCGGTTCAAGGTCATGCAGGACAAGCTGGACCGGATCAATCTGATCATGAAAGAACGTCTGTCAGGAACGCTGGTGGTGCGGGCCTTCCGCACCGAGGCGAAGGAGGAGCAGCGCTTCGACGACGCCAACATCGACCTGACCAGACTCTACATATTCGTCAACAAGTGTCTGGCGTTTATGATGCCGACCATGACATTCATTATGAGCGGCGTCGGCCTTCTCATCATCTGGGTCGGCGCGCACCTCATCGAAGCGGACAAACTGCTGATCGGCGATATGCTCGCCTACCTGCAGTACGCCATGCACGTCATCATGAGCTTCATGTTCGTGACCATGATCTTCGTCATGCTGCCCCGGGCGGCGGTCTCCATGAAGCGGATCGGCCAGGTCCTTGACACGAAGGTCTCCATCAACGACCCTGAAGAAGCAAAAGCATTACAGCCCGGCGCGGACTGCAGTGTCGAGTTCCGCGGCGTGTCCTTCGCCTATCCGGATTCCGAGGAGAAGGTCTTAAGCGATATCAGCTTTACTGCAAAGGCAGGACAGACGACGGCGATCATCGGCGGAACCGGCAGCGGCAAGTCCACCCTGATCAAGCTGATCCCCCGGTTCTTTGACGCCTCGGAAGGGCAGGTCCTGCTTGCCGGAACGGACGTAAAGGATCTGACCCAGAACGAACTGCGCGCCCACATCGGGCTCGTGCCCCAGAAGGGGATCCTCTTCAGCGGCACCATCGAGAGCAATCTGCGCTACGGAAACGAGAACGCGACCGAAGAGGAGTTAGTGCAGGCGGCGCGGATCGCCCAGGCAATCGATTTCATCAACGAAAAACCAAACGGTCTGCGGGAGCCGATCGCCCAGGGCGGCACCAACGTCTCCGGCGGACAGATGCAGAGGCTTTGCATTGCCCGCGCCCTCGTGAAAAAACCGGATGTGCTGGTCTTCGACGACAGCTTCAGCGCACTGGACTTCAGCACAGACAAGGCGCTCCGCAAAGCACTCAAGGATAATATCGGCGGCAGCACGTTCATTATTGTCGCCCAGCGCATCAACACGATCCTCGACGCGGATCAGATCATCGTGCTGGACAACGGCTGCGTGGCGGGCAAAGGCACCCATAAGGAACTGCTCGAAAGCTGCAGCATCTATAAGGAGATCGCCCTTTCCCAGCTGAGCGAGGAAGAGCTTGGCAAGGCGCAGATCGGCGCACCGGCAGAAGACGGCACAGCTGCGGCAGCTGACGGAAAGGAGGTGGAATGATGGCGGACGTAAATGAAGAACGCAAGGCACCTCCGAAGCAAGGCGGCCCGGCAGGGCGCGCGGCGCGCATGATGCCGGGTGAAAAGGCCCGGGATTTCAAGGGGACCATCCTGACATTGTTCGGGTACCTGCGGCCATACCGGTGGCAGCTGGCCGTCGTTGTTACGATGGCTTTGCTGAGCACTGTTTTCGCGATCGTTTCGCCGACGGTGCTGGGCATGGCGACGGATATCGTCGTGAAGGGCGTCATGGGCTCCGGCGTGGATTATCACGCGCTGCTGACCATCATCCTGATCCTTGTGGGACTGTATCTGCTGAGCTGGCTGTTCGGCGCGATCCAGAGCTGGGTCATGGCCATCGTCTCCCAGAAGATCATCTACACCCTGCGCGATAGGATGTCGCGGAAGTTGGACAGACTGCCTTTGAAATACTTTGACCGCGTCTCCTATGGCGATGTGCAGAGCCGCATGATCAACGATATCGAGACCATCAACCAGACCCTGACGGCCAGCATCACGCAGATGATCACGGCGGTCATCACCCTCGTCGGCATCCTGGTCATGATGCTGCGCATCAGCCTCGTCATGACGCTGGCGGCCCTGGTCGTGATCCCCGCTTCCATGCTTGTCATCAAGCTGGTGGTCAGCCGCTCCCAGGGGCACTTCAAGAATCAGCAGAAGTATCTGGGCATGGTCAACGGACACGTGGAAGAGATGTACTCGGGCCATGATATCGTCAAAGCCTTCAACCGGGAAGAGCTGTCCGAGCAACAGTTCAACGAATACAACGACAAGCTCTATGAGTCGGCGTGGAAATCCCAGTTCCTGTCGGGACTGATGATGCCGCTGACTATGCTGATCGGCAACATGGCCTACGTGATGGTCTGCTTCCTGGGCGGATACCTGGCGCTGAACGGCAAGATCTCCATCGGCCAGATCCAGGCGTTCATACAGTATGTGCGTTCCTTTAACCAGCCGGTCCAGCAGGTGGCCAACATTACGAACCAGCTCCAGTCTACCGCCGCGGCTGCGGAACGGATCTTCGAGCTTTTGGACGAAGAGGAAGAGAAAGCCGCTTACGGAACAGAAGAGGGCGCGCCGCCGATCAAAGCGGCAATGGCGAAGGGCGCGAAGCCGCTGAAGGGCAGCGAAAACCTCTGGTCCGCCACCCTCCGGTACATGATCGAGACAGCGAAAGAAGCGGTCCGCGTCGGATCGTTAAAATACGATTTCACCAAGGACGTCGACGGGGACGTAGCCTTCGAGCACATTCGCTTCGGGTATGATCCGGCCGAGCCGATCATCAAGGACTTCTCCTTTGAAGCAAAGGCAGGACAGCGCGTTGCCATCGTCGGCCCGACCGGCGCAGGCAAGACCACTCTCGTCAAACTGCTCATGCGGTACTATGAACTGGACAGCGGCAGGATCCTCGTGGACGGCGTGGACATCCGCACGCTGAGCCGCCATGAGCTGAGAAGCAAGTTCGGGATGGTTTTGCAGGATACCTGGCTGTCCAGCAGTTCCATTCGGGAGAATATCCGTTACGGCAAGACGGACGCCACCGACGAGGAGGTCGAGGCGGCAGCCAAAGCGGCCCATGTGGATCACTTCATCCGCACCCTTCCGGGCGGCTACGACATGGAGATCAATGAAGAGGCGACCAACATCTCCGCCGGACAAAAGCAACTGCTGACCATCGCGCGGGCGATTCTGGCCGACGCGCCGATCCTGATCCTGGACGAGGCGACCAGCTCTGTCGACACTCGTACGGAGCGGATCATCCAGAAGGCCATGGCCAATCTGATGGCCGACCGGACCAGTTTCATCATCGCCCACCGGCTGTCCACCATCCGGGACGCGGACCACATCCTCGTTCTGAACCACGGCGACATCGTCGAGCAGGGCAGCCACGACGAGCTCCTCGCCAGGGGCGGCTTCTACGCGGATCTGTACAACAGCCAGTTCGCTCGGTGAAGCTCTGCGCGGAGCGGTACGATCGCCAGTGCGCGCACGTTCGCCGCAGAGCGTATTCACATACCGGCAAGATAGTCACCCATCTTTGTTCGTATATGCAATCTGTGCAAGATATGGGGCAAAATCCTTTGAATCTTTCACAGACAGGCCGTTTTGTGAGAGAAGAACGGAAAAGATCCGTGTATCTTTCACGCCGTGAGAGTACAGAGGAAATAATCGTCCATTCTCTCACAAAAGAAACACAAGGCGGGACATTTCCGCGGATTCACCTGCAGGATCAGCTGCTGCGCCGGTGCTGAGATTTTGATGGCTTTTTCGATGGAATTTCGAAATAAAATGAAGCAAAAAATATGAAACTAACGCGATTATTATAGGCTGTTTGTGGTATAATAGGCGGGATGAAATAAGCGAAAAAACAACCACGAGATAGAACTCGGAGAGGCTATAAAATGGAAAAGAAAAAAACACCTGTAAGCACCGTCATTTTCTATATAATCGGAATCATTCTGCTGATCGTCGCGGCGTTCATGCTGTGGACAGCGGTGAACTATACGAAGACGTATCTGACCTCCTATGAGGCCACATTCAAAGACATGTGGACCAACTCGGTGCAGTACATCATCACCCAGTTCGTGCCGTACCTGGGCATGGGTGTGATCTGTATTGGTATCGGCAGAGCGATCTACGGATCGGCGAACGCGAAAGTCGCGCAGGCGGCGGAATCGGCGGAGGCTCCAGCTGACGCTGCGGAGACTCCGGCAGACGCACCGGCCGATGGCGCTGCAGAAGCCACTGAAGCTGCAGAAGCAGCTGCAGACAACGCCGAAACAGAAGCACCGGCGAAGGCAGCTGCCGGTGTTGCGGCAGCCGGAGCAGCCGGAGCGGCAGTGGGCGCCGGCGCAGTCAGCGCGAGCCAGCTGGAAGAGCTGATCAGACGGATCGATACGAACCGGGAAGTGCTCAGCATCAAAATCGAAGAAAAAGAAAAGCGCGACTCCTTCCGGATCAAGGAACTGGAGAAGAAGGTCGACGGCTTCCTTTCCGATGTGAAATACATCAACGAGCCGCTAGAAGAACTGGTATATAAGCAGGCGGCAGGCATCGATGACGCCGCGGAAGAAGCAGAAGATATTGCAGCAGACACCGCGGAAGAAACCGCAGCAGTTGCAGCCGCGGCCGTCGCGGCGGCGGGCGCAGCCGAGGCGATCGACACGACCGAAGCCGAAGAGGCAGCGACAACAGCCGAAGCCGAAGCAACCGAACCTGCACCGGCAGCAGCGGTCCCGCAGATCTTTACCGTATCACGCCGCATGACAGCACCGGCGTGCCCGGCATCAGAACCGGCGGCAGAAGAACCGGCCGCCGTTACCGAAGCAGGCGTCGTGCCGCAGATCTTTACCGTATCGCGCCGCATGACAGCGCCGGCATGCCCGGCAGTACAGGGCTAGCAGCAAGGAACGCGCAGCGAAGCAGGGAGAACGCATGAAGAGATATAAGTCATCACGCATGATCAGAATGGAGCACCTCAATCACCACGGAAACCTGTACGCAGGACAGGGGATCGAATGGATGATCGAGAACTCATTTATTGTTGTAAACTGTGAGTACGGCGATCCGCAGGGGCTGCTGTACAAGAATACACATAAGTTTGATTTCTATAAGTCGGTCAACCCGGGCGACATCGTCTACTACGAGGGACTGATCGTCAGGACCGGGCGGACCAGCATCACCATCCGTGTCGGCCTGTACGATGAGAAAACCGGGATCTTGCACGCGGAAGGGTTCACCACCTTTGTTTCTGTGGATCCGGAGACAGGAAGCCCTGTTCCCCACGGCATCGTGCTTGACGATCCCGCGGACGAGGAGGAAGTCAAGTGGAGAGAGGAAGCGGACAGCTTTTTCAAAAAGAAATAAACAAAGAGCCGGAATTTTATGTTCCGGCTTTTTTAGAGGGCCTCGTTGTGGTATAATATGCGATTGGAAACAACTCTCAAAGCTAGGAGAATACTATGTTTGATAAACTGGATTTTATAACCGAAAAGTACGACGATCTGTCCCGCAAGGTATCCGATCCCGATGTGATCGCCAACCAGCCGGTATGGCAGAAATACATCAAGGAAATGGGCGAGATGGAACCGATCGTCAAGAAATACACTGAGTACAAGAAGGCCAAGGAGGATCTGGCAGAAGCGAAGGAAATGCTGGAAGACGGCGACGAGGAGATGCGCGAGCTTGCCAAGATGGAAATCAGCGATCTCGAAGACACCATCGCGGACGCGGAAGCCGAGCTGAAGGTACTGCTTTTGCCGAAGGACCCGAACGATGAGAAGAACGTTATCCTGGAGATCCGCGCCGGTACGGGCGGAGAAGAGGCGGCGCTGTTCGGGGCGGACCTTCTGAGAATGTACACCCGTTACGCGGAGCGCAACCGCTGGAAGACCGAGCTGATGGACATGAACGAGACAGGCATCGGCGGCGTGAAGGAAGCGGTCATGCTGATCAAAGGCAAGGGAGCCTACTCCAAACTCAAGTTCGAGAGCGGCGCCCACCGGGTGCAGCGTGTTCCGGAGACGGAGTCCAGCGGCAGAGTGCACACCTCGGCAGCTACGGTGGCCGTGCTTCCGGAGGTCGATGACGTAGAGGTCGATCTGGATCCGAACGATGTCAGAGTGGACGTATACCGCGCTTCCGGAAACGGTGGCCAGTGCGTCAACACCACCGACTCAGCTGTCCGGCTGACCCACGAACCGACGGGTCTGGTCGTTACCTGCCAGGACGAGAAGTCGCAGATCAAGAACAAGGACAAGGCGTTCAAAGTCCTCAAAGCACGTCTCTACGATCTGGAGATGCAAAAGCAGCAGGACGAGATCGCGGGCCAGCGTAAGAGTCAGGTGGGGTCCGGCGACAGAAGCGAGCGGATCCGGACGTACAATTTCCCGCAGGGCAGAGTGTCCGACCACAGGATCGGACTGACGCTCTACAAGCTGGATTCGTTCCTGGACGGAGATCTGGATGAGATCATTGACGGTCTGATTACAGACGATCAGGCGAAAAAGATGGCGGAATTCTAAAGGCAGGCAGCTATGGCAGACACGAAGAACACACTCATATTAGAACCAACAAAAGAAAATATCGAAAAAGCGGCGAAGATCATCCGGCAGGGAGGTCTGGTAGCGTTTCCGACAGAGACAGTCTACGGACTGGGTGCGGACGCGATGAACGCGGACGCGGTCGGCAGGATCTACGAGGCAAAAGGCCGGCCCAGCGACAATCCGATGATCGTGCACATCTCAAGAGCGAGCGATATCGGACAGCTGACCCCGATGCTTTCTCCGCAGATCGTAGAGATCATCGACAACTTCTGGCCGGGACCGCTGACCATCGTCGTGAAGAAAAAGCCTTCCGTTCCGGACAGGACCACAGGCGGACTGGATACCGTTGCCGTCCGGCTTCCGGACAGCGAGATCGCAAGGGATCTGATCAGCGCGGCCTGCTGCCCGATCGCAGCGCCCAGCGCGAACCTCTCCGGCGGCCCGAGCCCGACAAGGGCGAAGGATGTGGTCGCGGATATGATGGGCAGAGTCGACGCCATCATCGAGGGAGAGGACTGCAGAGTCGGCATCGAATCCACAGTACTGGATCTTTCCGGCGATGAACCCACGATCCTCCGCCCCGGCATCATCACAGCCGAAGCCATTGAAGCGGCCCTGGGACGGGAAGTCAAATACGACGCCTCTCTGACGGACGCGGCGAAGCATGTCCAGCTGGATCCGGCCGGCGGCGTCGGCGAAGCAGACTTTAAGCCCAAATCACCGGGCATGAAATACAAACACTACGCGCCGAAAGCGGAAATGCTCGTCGTCGAAGGCGAGCGCGGCAAGGTCAAAGCAGAGATCGAGCGGCTCAAGGCGCTGAACGAAAAGCTCGGCAACCGCGTCGGAGTGATTTTGTTCGAGGAAAAAGCGTTCCTGGAAGCAGCCCATGACTTTTTCGCAAGGCTCCGGGATCTGGACAGCGAGGGCGTGGACATGATCCTCGCAGGCGCGCTTTCCGACAGCGACGGCGTAGGGTTTGCGGTCATGAACCGGATGCTGAAGTCGGCAGGATACAACATCGTGAAGGTGTGACAGGCAGCAGCCGGTACGCAAGTTTAGGGAAAAACAGGAGGAAGACATGCTGATAGCAATTGCGAGCGACCACGGCGGATTTGCGCTGAAGGAGACAATCAAGGAATACCTGCGGCAGCGGGGCGATAAGATCGTAGATCTGGGAACGACCAGTGAAGAGTCTGTAGACTATCCGATCTACGGCAAGGCATGCGGAGAGGCAGTGGCCTCAGGCAAGGCGGACCGCGGCATCGTTTGCTGCGGAACGGGAATCGGCATTTCCATCGCCGCCAATAAGGTCAAAGGCGTGCGCTGCGGCCTTTGCACGAGTGTTGAAATGGCGGAGCTGACGAGAAAGCACAACAACGCCAACGTGCTGGCCCTCGGCGGCAGGACGACGGAGCCGGAGCTGGCGCTGGAGATCGTCAAGGCCTTCCTCGATACCGAATTTGAAGGCGGCCGGCACAAACGCCGCACAGACATGCTCGATGAGATGTAGCGGGCAGCACGAACACAGAAACCAGCGCGGGAACGCGTTGAGATAAAGCAATTTCACATAATAGAAGAAAGGCAGGAAAAAATGGGAAAAATCTATGTTTTCGATCATCCGTTGATTCAGCACAAGGTTGCAATGATCAGAGATAAGAACACAGGCACGAAGGATTTCAGACAGCTGGTTGAAGAAATCGCGATGCTGATGACCTTCGAGTCCACCAGAGATCTGGCTCTGGAAGACGTCGAAATCGAGACACCGATCTGCAAGACAACGGTCAAGATGCTCAAGGGCGAGGACGTTGCGATCGTTCCGATCCTCAGAGCAGGACTGGGCATGGTCGAGGGAATCCAGAAGATCATCCCGAACGCTAAAGTCGGACATATCGGACTTTACAGAGATCCGGAAACACATGAGCCGCATGAATACTACTGCAAGATGCCGGAAGACATCGACAGGAGAAAGATCCTGGTCACCGACCCGATGCTCGCGACCGGCGGCAGCGCAGTGGCAGCCATCAATTTCATCAAGGAAAGAGGCGGCAAGGACATCACGTTCATGTGCCTGATCGCAGCACCGGAAGGCATCAAGGTCCTGCAGGAAGCACATCCTGACGTAGACATCTACATTGCGGCAACCGACCGGTGCCTCAATGAGAACGCTTACATCGTACCGGGCCTGGGCGATGCCGGCGACAGAATCTTCGGAACCAAATAAATTCGAATAACGAACCTAAATCCCGGAGCAGCCCGCAGTGCCCTGCGGGCCTGCTTTGGTTCTCATTTTTTACTGACGGATTATAGATAATACACAATACATTATAGGAACAGGAGATACAAAAGAGATGGATTACAATCTGATCCCGGATAACGTAAGTAAATTCGACAACGTATATGACGTCCTGAAGGAGCGCGGCTTTATCGAGCAGTCCACGGACGAAGAAAAAGTCAGAGAGCTTTTGCAGAACGAGAAGGTGAAGTTCTACATCGGCTTCGACCCGACAGCGGACTGCCTGCACGTGGGCCACTTCATGCAGGTCATCATCATGATGTATATGCAGAAGTTCGGTCACACTCCGGTCGTTCTGATCGGCGGCGGCACCGGCATGGTGGGCGATCCGTCCGGCAGAACGGACATGCGTCAGGTCATGGACATTGAGACCATTGAGCACAACTGCGAGCAGTTCAAGAAGCTGTTCGACCAGTTCCTGGAGTTCGATGAGGAATGGAAATACGAAGGCAACGAAGGCGTTTATACGCCCGGACACGAGAACAAGACTCCGGAGCCGGGCAAGGCCATCGCGGTCAACAACGCCAGATGGCTCAGACCGCTCAACTACATCGATTTCCTGCGTGAGATCGGATCCCTGTTCAATATCAACACCATGCTTCGGGCGGAGTGCTTCAAGCAGCGTATGGATCGCGAGGGCGGCCTGACGATGTTTGAGCTCAACTACATGCTCATGCAGAGCTATGACTTCATGGTCATGGCAAGAGACTTCGGCGTGAAGATCCAGTTTGGCGGCAACGACCAGTGGTCCAACATCATCGGCGGCGTGGATCTGACGAGAAAGAAAGTCGGCAAGGAAGTATACGGCATGACATTCTCCCTGCTGACCAACAGCGAAGGCAAGAAGATGGGCAAGACCCAGAAGGGCGCTCTGTGGCTCTCACCGGAGAAGACGTCTCCGTACGAGTTCTATCAGTACTGGAGAAACGTCGGCGACGCAGACGTGGAGAAGTGCCTGCGGATGCTGACCTTCCTGCCGATGGACGAGGTAAAACGCCTGGCTTCCCTGGAGGGTCAGGAGATCAACAAGGCGAAGGAGATCCTGGCGTTCGAAGTAACCAAGCTCGTTCATGGCGAAGAAGAAGCTGCAAAGGCACAGGAAGCCGCGCGCGCGGCCTTTGGCGGCGGCGGTGCGGCAGCAGCCAATCTGCCGGTCGTTGAGATCGAAGCAGATGCTCTGCAGTCCACAGACAAAGAAGGCAATCAGCTGGGCGGCCTGGGTGTAGCGGCATTCCTCACCAAGCTGGGTCTTACGGGCAGCAACCGTGACGCCATGGACGTGATCCGCCAGGGCGGTCTGAAGATTGACGGCGAGAAGATCACCGATCCGAAGACGCTCATCAAACCCGAGACTTTCCCAGCAGACGGTATGCTTGTTGAAAAAGGCAAGAAAAAGAAAGTGATCGCGAAAGTGAAATAAATGCGCCACACGATGGTAGGTGACCTCACCGTTTCCGCCAATAATCCCCTGAAAAGCAGACTGCTCTCGCCGGTTGCGTTTGTTGAAGAAATGGAAGGTGAATCATGGATACAAATACAATAGAGATTGTAAACAGGGGGATGCGATGCCTCACGGAGAAGCTGGGAGTCGTGGAGGCGGAAAAATTCATAGCAGCAATAATCAGAAATAAATTTGATTATACTGAGTGGCAGAAGGAGTATTTTGATGCAAAAGCTGCCGATGAGTTTCATGAAGAGGCAGTGGAATACGCAAACGAGAATCCGTATGAGGGTGATGCGGAGAGAGTATAACAGACATTCGCAGCAGGCGCTCAGATAGGCTAATATTTGAACGCCTGCTTTAGTCAATCTTGCTACGGGAAAAGTTTATATAAAGATTTCACCTTCCGCCAGGATCGCGGCGCTGCCGCCGACCTTGATGGCGTCACCGTTCGCGAGTGAGCGGATCTCCGATGGGCGGCCCATGGCTTCGCCCTGAATGAAGAGACATGACGCCTCGGAAGGAATCACTTCATTTCTCTGTAAGTAATAGGTTAAGGAGCCGTTGGCCGTACCGGTCGCGGCTTCTTCGTCTATATCGCAGACCGGAGCGAAATCCCGGCAGTACGCGGTCACATCATCACGGCCTCCCGCCGCGCTGCCGCCGCGGTGCGCTCCTCCGTCTAGCGTAAACGCGTGGATGCTGAGGACGTCCCGGTCTCTCGTAAATTCTGTAAGAGCCGGAAAGTCCGGAGCCATGCGGCTCAGCTCTTCGCGGGTCGCGACCGGAAGCATGATGTCCGGAAGTCCTGTGGAGATGATCCCCGGTTTCAGACCGCTGCCGTCGCCGCCATAAGCGAGGCACTGCGCTTCCAGAACCGGGATGTTGTCCTCATAGCGGATCCCGAGGATCGTGTACAGCTCCCGCAGCGTCGCCTCATCATCGATGATGCCCTTGTACTCCGGAGCGGCCATATCCATCAGGATGGAATCCTCGCCGATGACGATGTTCAGATCGCCCGCCAGAGTCTTGTTCAGTACAGTCGTCCCGGCCTTGACCAGTCCCGCCTGCCGCAGGCAGTGGAAGCTGGCAATCGTAGCGTGTCCGCAAAGATCCACCTCGACGGCCGGTGTGAAATAGCGTACATTGAAGGCGCCGTAGGCGCCGTCCGCGTCGGCTTCGCCCAAAGGCCGGATAAACGCAGTCTCCGAATAGCGCAGCTCCGCAGCCGTCTTTCGCATGGTTTCATCCGGCGGGAAATCCGCGCCCGGAGCCAGAATGACAACACCTGCCGGGTTTCCCCCGAACACTTCCTTTGTAAATGCATCTGCAATATAGAATTTCATTTCCTGCACCTCCCGGCACCATTATATATCAAAAGGTGTGACAAGGGGACGGTTCTTTTGCCACACGCAAAAGAAAACCCCCGCTCAAATGAGCGGGGGTTTTCTGAAGTTTAATTATTACACCGATAATGTAAATTTCAATTAAGAATCTTACAGAAGGTTGTAAGCTTTGCCTACTTCTGCCAGAGCTTCGTCCAGTGCAGCCAGAACCTTTTCGATTGTCTCGTCAGCCTGTACGAGAGGCGGCTCGATTCTTACTGTCTGAGCGTTAACCAGAGTACCAGCAGTCATGACGTTTCTAGCAAACAGAGCCTTTGTTACTTCGTGACCAACTTCGTCTGTCGGGAATTCCATGCAGATCAGCATTCCGGAACCTCTGAATGTTGTCAGAACGTTCGGATACTTGTCATGCAGCTTCTGCAGTCCAGCCAGGTACTTGTCGCCCTTTGCCTTTGACAGAGCCGGCAGATCGTTCTCGAGCATGTATCTGATTGTTGAGATAAATGCTGCGCAAGCGAGCGGGTTACCACCGAATGTCGGGGATCCGAGGATCCATGGGTTCTCGAACATCTTGCCTTCCTGACCTGTGCCAACGCCGGACTTCTCATAAGTCCAAGGTCTTGCGATGATACCTGTGATCGGTACCAGACCACCGGAGGAAGCCTTACCATAAGTCATGATGTCAGGGCAAACTCCTTCATGGTCGCATCTCCACATTGTGCCTGTACGTCCAAGACCGGTCTGGATCTCGTCGAAGATCAGAGCGATGCCGTGTTCGTCAGCGATCTCTCTCAGAGCCTTGAGGTATCCATCTGGTGGAATCATAACGCCAGCTTCGCCCTGGATCGGCTCTACGATGATACCTGCAACCTTTTCGCCTACTGCTTCGAGGTTTTCTACTGCAACCTTAGCTGCTTCCGCATCACCATACTTAACATGCTGTACCTGCTGGATCATCGGGATGTAGTCTTCTCTGTAAGCGCCCTTGCCGCCCATGGAGATAGCACCCATGGATTTGCCGTGGAACGCGCCTACTGTTGAGATGTACCATCTGCCGCCTGTTGCCAGTCTGGCCAGCTTCAGAGCCATTTCTACAGCTTCAGCTCCACCGTTTGTGAAGAAGCAGTACTGCAGATCGCCAGGTGTGATCATTCCGAGCAGGTGAGCCAGGTAACCTCTGAGCGGGTCAACCAGTTCCTGTGAATGGAGTGAGTATCTGTCGAGCTGTGCCATTACTGTCTTCTTGATTTCAGGATTGCCATGTCCGCAAGCGAAGATACCAAATCCGCCGAGGCAGTCGATGAACTCAGTTCCGTGAAGATCTCTGAATACGTCGCCTTCGTCTTCCCATTCGATGAATGCAGCGTCTGTGGATACAGACTTTCTGTACTCAAGCCATCCTGGGTTTACGTTCTCATTGAAGTTTGCGATGGATTCCTTCATGATAGTGTCTTTCTGCTCTTCAGTAAGGGAATCAGCTTCAATCAGGCCTACGATTCTTTTAGCTTCTTCTAAAGCTTTTGCCATGTTTCTTTCAGTCATTTTATGACCTCCTTAAATATGAAATACTACTCGCTGTCCAAGAGATGACAGCATCGGTATAATTACTAGCATGCACCTTGAGTGGTACATGACTACTGATGATATTATAGCCCTTTTACGCGGTAAAGGAAATGACAAGTTTGCAGTATATTGCCCAATAAGTTGAATTATATTGTCAATTTACGAATATTAATGTACACACGCATAAAAAACTGCAAATCGCGAAGATATGGTATAATAAAAGCACCATTGACAATAAAGAGGAAGCTTATATTGCGATCGCCTGCGGCGATCTGAATCAACACACCATGGTTAGGAAGATAGGACTGATAACATTAATTATGGCTTTTGCGGTATCGATCGCAGGAGGCGCGCTGTTTGTCATCACGTATTACACAAGCGAATCGTATCTTGCTCTGAACGGGAGCGAAGCAATCACAGTGGGGCTGCACGGCAAATTTGAAGATCCGGGGACGGACGCTGTGCTTCACGGAAAGGACGCTGCGGACAAAGTTGTCACAACAGGCAAAGTCGACACAGGCGTTCCCGGCACGTACACGCTCGAGTACCGGGCGGGAAACTTCACGGTGCAGCGGACGGTGACTGTCCTCGACAAGATGACTCCCGAGCTGGAGCTTACCGGCGGACCGGTCACGATGCAGCTGGGCGAGGAATACAGCGAGCCGGGGTACACGGCGACGGACGAGGACGGAACGGATCTGACGGACGCCGTGAAGGTCAGTTCTCTCGATCAGAAGCGGGCGGGCAGCCAGCTCCTGGAATACACCGTTTCAGACAGCAAAGGCAACACGACCGAGCTGACCCGCCGGGTGACGATCACCCCGAATACGGAATACGAAACGTCCGGGCTTCCCATTTGTATGTACCATTATGTCTATGACGAAAACGATATCCCCGCGAAGGTGAACGGAAATTACATCAGCAAGGAGGACCTTGCCGAGGAGCTGGCTTTTCTCAAAGAAGAAGGCTTCTACTTTCCCACCTGGCGGGAGGTGCGGGATTATGTGGACGGCGAACTCCTGCTGCCGGACAAGAGCATCGTGCTGACCTTCGACGACGGCGCGTACTCCTTCCTGGACAACGGGATCCCGGTTCTGGAGCAGTACAAGACGCCGGCCACCAGCTTCGTCATCACCAGTAAAAAGGGCAAGAAAAAGGTAAGGAAATACCGGAGCCGGTATGTCACCTACGAGTCCCATTCCCACGATATGCACAGAAGCGGCGGCAAAATCGGCCACGGCGGTATCTTCACAGCCATCGCGCCGAGCGCGGGGCTGGCGGATCTGAAGAAGTCCATCGAGATCGTCGGAAGCGGAGACGCGTTCGCGTATCCCTTCGGGGACGTCAATGAGAACACTCATGCGATCGTAGAGCAGGCCGGATTCCTGTGCGCGGTCACAACGCAGCCGGGCCGGGCTATGCCGGGTGATGATCCGCTGCTTCTCCCGCGCCAGCGTATGAGCCGCAACCAGAGCATGGAAGCGTTCCGGAGTATGGTGATGCCGCAGTCGCCGGCGCAGTCTCAGGCGGCCGGGGCAGCTGAAGAGGATGCTGACACGAACGCCGCCGATGCCGGCGATTCAGATTTTGACAAGGCTACCGAATGAGGATAGAATGTGCACAGTATATTTAACAAGGAGATAAGATTATGTACCCGAAATTAATTGTAAACATCGATAAACTGAAGGCAAACATCGACGCCTGCGCGAAGATCACCAAGGAGGACGGCGGATGCTCCCTCATGCTGGTCACCAAGGGCGTCTGCGCCGATGAGAAGGTCTGCGATATGATCATGGATCATCCCGCGGTCGACTACATGGCGGACTCACGCATTCTGAATCTGGCGAAATACCACGACAAAGCCAATGCAAAAGCAAAGCAGACGGTTCTGCTCCGCCTGCCGATGCTCTGCGAGATCGAGGAAGTCGTTCGGTACGCTGACGTGAGCTTCAATTCCGAGATGGCCACACTGAAGGCCCTCAACGAAGAAGCGGCCCGCCAGGGCAAAATCCACAAAGTCGTTCTGATGATCGATCTGGGCGATTTGCGCGAGGGTATGTTCTTCAAGAACGAGGAAGAAATCTTCAGCACGGTGGATGCCGTCGAGGCCATGGACAATCTGGAACTGCACGGCGTGGGGACCAACCTGACCTGTTACGGCGCCATCATTCCGAAGAACGACAATCTGTCCGTGCTTGCGGATTTTGCATCCCGGATCGAAGAGAGAATCGGACGGAAGCTGGACATGGTCTCCGGCGGAAACTCCAGCTCCATCTATCTGATCTGGAAGGGACAGCTGCCGGAGAAGATCTCGGGTCTGAGACTGGGCGAGAGCTTCCTGCTCGGAAACGACACCGCTTACGGCGAGACCGTGCCGGGCGCGGTCCACGACACACTGATTGTCGAGGCGCAGATCATCGAGCTCAAGGAGAAACCGTCCCTGCCGATCGGAGAAGTCGGCAAGGATGCCTTCGGCAATGTGCCGGTCTATGAGGACAGAGGCATCATCAAGCGCGCGATCCTGGGCATCGGCAAACAGGATACGGAAGTGGACGGCATGATTCCGGTCAAGCAGGACGCGGATGGAAACTGGGTGGACGATACATCCATCGAGATCCTGGGAGGCTCCTCGGACCACACCCTGATGGATATGACGAAGGCAGACCGGGAGTACAAGGTCGGTGATACGGTGACCTTCCGTCTGGAATACGGCGCCATGCTGAAGGTGGCCACAAGCCCGTACGTAGAGAAAGAATACAGATAGGGTTTTAGACAGAAAGCTATGGGTTACAGAGTACGGACGAATATTTTCGAAGGGCCCTTCGATCTGCTGGTCTATCTGATCAGCCGCGCCCGGATGAGCATCTACGACATCCGGATCTCGGAGATCACGGCTCAGTACATCAAATATATCGAGGAAATGAGGGCGGCGGATGTCAATCTGGCATCCGAGTTTATGGTGCTTGCGGCCCAGCTTCTGGAGATCAAGTCGAAGATGCTGCTGCCGCGGATGACGGTCGATGAGGAGGGGGAGACGGTTTACGAGGATCCCCGTACGGAACTGGTGGCCAAGCTGGCCGAATACCAAAAGTACAAGGCGGCCTCTGAAATGCTGGAGGAGCGGCGCGAGTACGCGGCCCTCTCTCTGGAAAAGCCCCAGGAGGATCTGTCGGAGTTCACAGGCGAGCCCGACGAGTATCTCATTCTGGACGCGGAGAAATTCCGGATAGCCTTCGAGGAATTCCTGCTGCGAAAGAAGCGGCTGGACGAGATCCGCGCCCACCACATCCGCACGGAGAAGCAGCGGATCACCACCGAGGCGAGAATGACCGGCATCAAGAATTTTTTCCGCGGGCTTCCGGAAGGGCAGCGGGCCAATTTCAATGAGCTGGTCCAGGACAAAGAAAGTAAATACGATATTTCCGTGACCTTTTCATCCGTGCTGGAACTGATGAAGGAACGACAGCTTGACGCCGAGCAGAAGAAACTGTTCGGGGACATCGAAGTCTACGCAACGGATGGTCTGGAGGATGCCGCGGACGAGGATGCGGCAGATGAGGCTGCGGATGATGCGGCTGAAGCGGTGGACAAGACCGCAGCGGCTGAAGCGGCGAATGAAGAGGCAAGCGAAGCAGCAAGTGAAAACGAGGTGGCAAGGGATGGCGAGTAAAACAATCAAATCAGCAATTGAATCCATGATGTTCGTATGGGGCGAACCACTGCAGGTCAAAGACATCGCGGACATCTTCAACGTAGACCGAAAGGATATCTATAACGCCTGCAAGGAGCTTCAGGCGGAGTACGAGGAAGAAGGCCGCGGCATCGTCATCCGCGAGGTGAACAAGAGCTTCCAGTTCGTGACCCGCAAAGAAAACCGGGAGTACATCGAACGGCTCTGCACGCCGGTCCGGCGCAGGAAGCTTTCGCAGTCAGCACTGGAGACGCTGGCCATCGTGGCCTACAAGCAACCGGTGACAAAGGGTGAGATCGAATCGATCCGAGGCATTCGGTGCGATCGCGTGCTGGAAGGCCTGGCGGCAAAAGACCTTGTGACCGTCGTCGGCCGCTCGGACGCAGTCGGCCGCCCGAACCTCTACGGCACGACCAACGAGTTTCTGAAGCAGTTCGAGTTCGAATCCCTCAAAGACCTGCCGAAGATTGAGGATCTGGAGGGCGTACTGTACGAGGCGGAAGAGCCGCCAGTGATCAATGGAGTCGTCGGCCAGATGTCCCTGGAGGAGCTGACGATGGGCGGACAGGAAGGCGAAGCCGAGGAGATCAGCGAGGCGCCCGGTGAAGCATCGGATCCGGCGTAACACGGCGCGTCAGGACGCAACACGATAACAAATGTTGACACGAACGAGGATTTGCCCTCTCAGTGTCAACATTTTTGTTGTTTTTGCCGTGAATCTGGCGATTTAGGATGATTCTCGGTCAAAATGTTGACACGGGGAGTGGCTTTTGCGGATCGTGTCAACATATAGGGATCGAGGACATAGGGACCGAGGACATAGGGACACGAGGACATAGGGGCCGCCAGCCCGCACCGCCCCCCGAGCCTTGTAACTTTACGACTCGCTACTTCTTTAAGTCGCAGCTATGACAACAGAAAAGTGTCAAAGCTGCGGTTTCTTGTTTTTTTGCATAAGAAAAATCCGGCCGAATATGACAACAATTGAACATTTTAAAGCAATGAAGAATAATAATGATGTCATCATTATTCTTATATTATTTCGGAAGGAGGTTTGTTATGTCGTTAAAAGAGCAAAACGAGATAATCAGCAAAGAGATAGCGACATTCAATGCCAGAAAGTCCCTGGTTGCCGCGGCGATCATCATCATCGCGACATTCATACTCAAGATGTTCCTGCCGGAGGATCCTGCCCAGTTCGGCGTGCTCTGCACGATACCGGCGCTCCTGATGATCGTCTACATCTTCGTTACGAAGAGAATCATCGAAGCGCTGACGATCGGCGCGGTAGTTGGATTTATCATGGTAGGCGAGAGCGGCTCGAACACGCTGCAGGCGTTCAGCGATTCGCTTCTGGCAACGATGATGTCGGAGGACATCGCGTGGCTGATCATCGTCTGCGGACTGATGGGCGGCATCATCTCGCTGATCGAGAAATCCGGCGGAGCCCACGCGTTCGGACAGTGGGCGTCTAAGAGGGCAAGGTCTGAGAAGCCTGCTCTGATCTGGGCGTGGCTTTTGGGCATCGTCATCTTCATCGATGACTACCTCAACTCCATGACAGTCGGTTCCTGCATGGCACCGCTTACGGACAAGCACAGAACTCCCAGAGAAATGCTTGCCTATGTATGCGACTCCACCGCGGCGCCGCTGTGCGTACTGATCCCGATCACGACCTGGTCCGTATTCTGCGGAAGAATTCTGGTCAAGAACGGATGGCAGGTCGGCGATGCCAGCGAGATCGAAATGTTCGTCAAGACGATTCCGTTCAACTTCTACGCGTGGATCGCGGCCCTGATCGTACCGCTCGTCATCATCGGCGTCGTACCGAAGATCTTCGGCATGAAGAAAGCGTACGAGAGAGTGGAAAACGGCGGACCGCTCGCGCCTCCGGGATCCGAGAAGATCTCAATCCTGTCCAGCGACAAGGAAGACGGCGATCTGGATATTCCGGACAACCCGCGCATGTTCAACTTCTTCGTTCCGATCGTATGCCTGGTCGGCTTTACAATCCTGTTTGACACAGACATGGAGATGGGCGTGCTGGCGACTCTGGTCGTTATGTTCATCATGTACATGGCCCAGAACCTGATGTCGGCAGCGGAATTCTGGGATATCATCATCAAGGGTATCCAGAACATGATCCTGCCGCTGATGCTGATGGTCATGGCCTTCGTATTCGCGGACATGAACGAGCAGATCGGCTTCACCAAGTGGTGCATCGAGTCAGCGACCAACATCATGACTCCGGCAACCGCGCCGATGATCATCTTCCTGGTACTGGCCTGCACCGAGTTCATCACAGGCACCAACTGGGGAATGTACATCATTGCTCTGCCGATCATCATTCCGCTGGCAATGAACATTGGAGTATCGATGCCGCTGGCAGTCGGAGCATGCATCTCCGCCGGCGTATTCGGTTCTCACATCTGCTTCTACTCAGATGCGACAGTACTGACGTCAGCAGCTTGCGGATGCGACAACTTCCGTCACGCGTTCACCCAGATGCCGTACGGAATCATCTCAGCGATTTGTTCCTTCATCATGTACGCCGTATTCGGCTTCGTGATGGCATAGGATCCTACAAAGACAATAATGCAAAAGCCATAAAACACAGGCAATCAAAAAAGAGGCACCGTACCGTGAACGGTGTCTCTTTATTTATGAAGTCTTATTCTGTCCAGCTGCGCAGCAGCTCGATTTCCCGTTTGTATCCTTCGAATTCGTTGGGCGTTTCCAGGATGCAGGGAAGGCCTGCCAGCTTCGGATGATTGATGCAGCGGCCGATCACGCCCAGCCCCAGCTCGCCCTCGCCGATGCAGGCGTGACGGTCCTTGTGGGAGCCCGGCGGGTTCTTGCTGTCGTTGATGTGCAGCGCCTTCAGGTACGGCAGGCCGACCACCCGGTCGAACTCATCCAGCACGCCGTCCAGGTCATGAATGATATCATAGCCGGCGTCGCTGATGTGGCAGGTGTCCATGCAGACGCCGATTTTTTCTTTTAAGCGGACGCCGTCGATGATGGCGGCCAGCTCTTCAAATCTGCCGCCCACTTCGGAGCCTTTGCCGGACATGGTCTCCAGAAGTACGGTCGTTGACTGGTCCGGGGAGATGATATCGTTTAATAACGATGTGATCATTTCGATGCCGGCGTCGATCCCCTGTCCCACGTGGCTGCCCGGATGGAAGTTGTAGTAGTTTCCCGGCAGGTATTCCATGCGGTCCATGTCTTCGGTCATGCAGAGCTTCGCAAATTCCCGCACCTTCGGTTTATCGCTGCAGGGGTTTAGGGTGTACGGCGCGTGGGCGACCAGTTTGCCGAAAGGGAGCGCGCCGCCGGATGCTGCCGCGCCGCCGAGTGCTGTCGCATCGCCGGCCCCGGTTCCTGCGCTGGCCAAAAGTTCCCGCAGCGCTGCCGCGTCGTCCGGATCGATGGCTTTTGCCTTGCCGCCCCGCGGGTTGCGTGTGAAGAACGCGAAGGTGTTGGCGCCGGCGCGGATCGCCTCGCGCCCCATCGCTTCGAACCCGTTCGCGGATGATAAGTGATAGCCCAGATAAAGCATTTTTTTACTGTGCTGATTCCAGCGCGGCGCGCAGAGCGAGTGTCAGCTGGTCGGCGCAGGAGGTCTGCTTGAAGCCGCAGGTGTTGCCGGCGAGCTTGGAGATGACTTCGTCAGCGGTCCAGCCGTCGATCAGTTTGGAGATGGCTTTCAGGTTGCCGTTGCAGCCGCCGGTGAAGACGACGTTGCTGACAATGTTGCCATCCAGATCAAATTCTACTTTCGATGGGCAGACGCCCTTCAGATAATATGCGTGTCTCATTCTATGTAATCCTTTCGTGCGCAGCAGCCGAACCGGGCTGCGGCCTTTGCGGCGTGCGCTTCTTAAATGTTGTTATGATTTCCCATTTTTTGAAAATCTTCATATATAATAACATGCAGAAGTTATTATAGCATACATAAGACGAAAGGAAAGAGCAGCCATGAAGAAAAATACGGGAAACAAGAAAGGCCTGAGATTCCTCTTCGCTGCGGCGTTCATCATGATTATGGCGATGGGAACCATCGCGCTGACCGGATGCGGAGGAGGAAGCGGAAACGAAGGAGGCGGACAGGAAGCAGCCGAGCCCGAACCGATCATCAATCCGATCACAGGCATTGAAGTGGAATCTGAAGATGCACTTCCTGCAAGGCCGATTCAGGTGTCCATTCCGAACGATACATACGGAGCCGTTCCGCAGTCCAACATCACACAGGCGGATATCATCTACGAGATGCCGGTGGAAGGTGAACTGACAAGACTGCAGGCAATATACTATGGAGAGATTCCGGAGGAATTCGGACCGAACCGGAGCATCCGGTATTACTTCGCGGATCTGGCGACAGAATACAAGGCGGCTTCCGTCGGATACGGATGGGGCAAGCACGCCAGAGATCAAATGAAGAGCAACAATGTCCACTACCTGAACGGTATGGATCATCCGGAACTCTGGAAACGTGTCGACAAGAAAAAAGCGCCAAACAACGCGTACATCGAATGGAAGGATGTAGAAGCGTTCGGCAACGAGCACCACTGGTTTGACGAGAAACAGGTCATCGAGCCTTGGACCTTCAGAAACGACAAGTGGACGGAAGAGCAGGAACAGGCAAAGGCTGACGCGCAGGCAGTGATCGATGAAAAGAGCGAAAGCACAGAAGAAGCGGACGTTCAGGCAGTCGAAAAAGCGAAGAAGATCGTCGAGTATGTACCGGAAAAGGCTACCGATCTTCACGTCAAAGCCCTTGGATGCGACAGCACCTGCACATGGGACGCGGAAAAAGGCAAGTACCTGAGATACTGGTACGGCGATCCGTATGTAGATCTGGAAACCAACGAGCAGCTCGAGTTTGACAACATTCTCGTACAGAAAGTCCACAGCGACATCATGACGGATGAGAACGGTGCGAGCGATCCGAAGGGCAGACTGACCATCGACCTGTACGCAGGCGGTGAGGCGCTCCTCTTCACACAGGGCGAAGTCGTCAAGGGCACATGGTCTAGAGATGGCGCAGACAGCAGAACTGTCTTCAAGGACGAACTCGGCAGAGACTTTGCGTTCACCCCTGGCAAGACATGGGTCTATGTCCTCGATCAGGATAAGGACTTCTCCTATGAGAACAACGCTCCTGAGGAAACAGAAGACACAGAAGCCAGCGAAGCAGCAGAATAAGCTGAAACGGCTTGACGGAACGAGAACAATAAGAGTAAATAGTAAATGAGACGGTGGGCCTTGAAGCCCACCGTCCTCGTTTTGTCTGTTAAAAAGAGGCTGCCGCGTCTCTACAACGGATATGCGGCAGCCCCCTTGGGGTTTGACTTTATTTGCGTGGCTCTATTTGACCCGCACCTTAACCGTTACGGTCTTCCAGGCAGAGGCTTTGTAGTTGGCGGTTCCCGCCGCTCTGACTTTGACCTTGACTTTGTAGGTTCCTTTCTTCAGCTTTTTCTTTACCTTGATCTTGCCGGTCTTCGCGTTGACCTTAAACTTCTTTTTGAAACTCTTCTTGCCTTTCTTAGCGGAGACGAGTTTATAGGAAAGTGTACCCTTCGCGTTGCTTACCGTGAAGGCCGCAGTCCGCTTGACGTACCGTGATTTTTTCTTCAGTTTCTTATACTTCACCTTTACGGATTTTGCCTTCAAGGTCATTGGGTTGGCGGCCTTTTTGATGGTGTAGGTTCCATCCGTCGTGCCGGTATATTTGCCTTTGCCTTTGACGATGACTATGTAGGTCCCGGCGGCTTTTGGCGAAGAGATGGTCTTGCCTTTGCTGTTCTTGATCGTAAACGTGTAGTCCGTTCCGGCTTTTAACTTCCGGCCCTTCACGGTCTTGATCGTAGGCTTGTGAACCTTACCGTTATAGGTGAAGGATGATTTGACGAACCGGACCTTCGTTTCCGTGATGTCGAAAGGCTCTGAGACTTCGACAATAACCGTACCGTCATTTTCAACATCATAATTTGAATCGTCAAACTCCACCCCAACAGTAATGGACGCCATCCCTCCGCGGACTCCGGTAACAACGCCGTTATCATCTACTGTTACAATGTCTTCGCTCCAGCTCTCAAATGTAAACGTCGCACGGACTTTCGCGTTATCGAGCTTAGGAGATAGAGTTACCGTTTTACCGGCTTCGACCTCCAGTCTTTCAGGAACCTCGAGGTTCACTGTAATTGGGGCGATCTTAACTACCGGTTCCATGCATACCGGTTCCGATTCTGCCTGAATCATATCGTCTCTTACGGCCTTATACCAGACATAGTATTCCCCGGCATTGGTTGCAGTGGGAACAGCTGTGGTGAACTTGGACGCATCCGGTGCCGCGTCACTCGTGCCAAGGGCGTACTGCATTTCGCCGGCTTCTGCTTTGCCTTCCTCTATGAGTGCCTGCGCCTTGCCGGTGTATTTCAGATTTTTCTTAGCAACCGGGGGCTCGGAAACGACAGCGGAGTTTAGTTTCACCTCAATCGTGTAGGTGTTCGGGTTGTCTTCCGTACCGGCATAATCCCCAAGACCTGTTACGGTTAATTCGGCGGTCTTTGCTTCGGCATCAAAAGCTGTGCATGTTACATTAAAATCACTGCCATATTCTAGAACAGCTGTCTCTGCAACAACTTCATTACCTTCACTGGACGGGAAATACTCAGCGGAAATGACCTGTTCTGAGATAGCGGCCTCGAGCGCCTCCTTAGTATCGCAATCGTAATTCTTCTTCAGTCCGGTCACAGTCAGCAGCTGCTTGTCGAATTCCTTGTTCAGGATTTTGGCTTCCATATCTGCCGAGGTCAGACCGCCTTCTTTCCACGGTTCTCCATAATAGTCATCCAGGAACCATACCTGCTTGTGACCCTCGCCGACAAAGTTTGAGCGCTGGTCATAATAGGAAACATGCCGGGAATCGGCTTCCGGAGTTTCATATTTATATGGTGCCGAAGGATATTTTTTCTTCGCGTTCTGATGACGCGCAAAGTCCTTAAACCACTCGCTGTACGGCACATCGTAATATGCCTTGAGTTCGCTGCAGACTTGCGATTCCCCGTCGTCATTAAAATAATCAAACGTGTAATCGGTACAGTCCTTGATCTGACGCGATTTGTAATCGACTTTGCTTCCGCTGCAGTTAAAATTGGGCTCATAGATGGGCACAAAAGGATTCGATTCTTCGGACATCAGGAACGCGTTCTCTGTTACATCGACATAATATGACTTTCCATTGATATCGGGAATATAGTTGATCGTGTGATCCAAATTGTCCGGATCCGTTATGACGAACAGGCATGGGAGATCGGCAGCGTGGCACAGCTGCGAGTAGAAAATCGCAATGCCCGCGCAAACGGATCGTTCATTCATTACGCCATAGGAATCCCACTGATGACTGTAATACTCGAAATTATAACCGCCGCTCCAGAATTCCCAATCATAGCTGGCAATCTTGTTCGCCGCGATCGCAAGGTTATAATATTTTTCCAGATCGCTCATCTCGGGCGTTATGTTTTTCGCCACGACTTCTTCGATCGCTGCGATGGTTTCTTTCTTCTGTACGTTTGACAGGACGAAGTTCTTCGTGAACGTGGACTTGTTGTGATGCACGCCCTGTTGTCCATCGGTCTCTTCATCCGCCGAAAAGGTTTTGAGCAAATACTTCGTCTTGTCAGGTGCGGAACCGTCGTCTCCTTCCGCCGCCCATACAGGCTCCGCAAATGACATGAAAAACGCAGCAGTTGCAATCACAAGCGCGAATAACATTACAAATGGTATTCTGTTTTTTGCTGTCATCATTTTTCTTCCGCCCTTTCCTTTTTTCTAATCCCTGCTGACGATGTCCTGCAGTACGGTGTTGGCGACGGCGCCGCCGACTTCCGAACCGTAACCGCTGTTCTCTACAACGACGACGAAGGCGTACGGATTGTCTTCGTCATTGATGAAACCGACGAACCAGGCGTTTGGATTGTCCTGGCCCTCTACTTCGGCAGTCCCGGACTTGGCGCAGAGCTCCAGTCCCGGGAAGGCGCCTTCACCGCCGTAATGGTTCTCGACGTTGTTGCGCATCATGGAGGTCAGAGCTTCCGCGGTTTCTTCCTCGATCATATCTTCCGTTTTCAGTGCCGTTGTCGCGGCGTCGATCTTTTCGGAGACGATGTTGGAAGGCTTCACGATGGACGGCATGACTGCCGTGCCGCCGTTGGCGATGGCGCCCATGTAGACCATCATGGAACATGGATTGACCATGTCGTGCCACTGACCGATACCGGTCCATGCCAGATTGACTGCCGCGTCCGGGTAGTCGAAGGATCCGGCCTTTGTTTTCATGCCATCGATGTCATAGCTCCGATCCAGGCCGGTCTTACGGACGTATTTTTCCAGCGTCTTAGGTCCGAGCTTCTCGGACAGTCTGGCGAAGTAGCAGTTGCAGGAAACCTCCAGGGCCTTCTTTAAGGCTACAGGGCCGTGGGCGTCCAGATCGGTAACCTCGTCGCCGTGGTCGTAATCGATGCTTCCCGTACAGTCCACTTCGAAGCTGTAGGCATCGTCCTGGGTTTCGAGAGACGCCGCCGCAGTGACCAGCTTAAAGGTCGAGCCCGGCGCGAAGGAAGCCGAAATGAAGCGGTTGATGTACGAGCCCTCCGGGATCTCATATGGCGGATCATCCGGATCGTAGGTCGGCGTGCTCACCATGCAGACCATCTGGCCCGTCTTGTAATTGTATACGCCGACGGTGCCCTTGCGGCCTTCCAGGGCCTCGTACGCTGTGGCGCAGACGTCCGCGTCCAGCGTGAGGGCGACATCCTCTCCGTCGTTATGGAGAGTGTAAATGCCGTTGATGAAATCAAAACCGATCATCCGGTCGAGGAATATCCGGTTGGCGCCGGTCGCGATGTTGTTATCTTTGTCCCCGGTGATGTGCAGGCAGGCTGACCGGATATCTGAATCGTCGTTGAAGACCATCCCGTCGGAGGTGTTGCGCATGAGCAGGTCGCCGTCCCGATCA
>Ga0256404_1000228_pt1 | contig 142119 bp, 122 predicted proteins | sample RumenRJG_01DNA_FD_185990 | JGI IMG/M metagenome (GOLD analysis project Ga0256404, IMG submission 185990) | Bovine rumen microbial communities from Lethbridge, Alberta, Canada - RJG_01 | ecosystem: Host-associated > Mammals > Digestive system > Stomach > Rumen | place: Canada: Alberta... | reverse complement strand
AAATTAATTTTTCATAAAAATTTGTGAAAAGGTATTTACTTTTCAATTCATTATGATTATAATAATAATAAATTCACCGTTCAAATCTAACGTAACCCTGTGTTTTAATGAGCAGAATTGACGAAAGGGCACACCAATATTACGTTGATATGCCCTTTATTTGTTCCATTAAAAGGATTGCGCATAATCCGACTTAATCCCCATCTCCTGCTTTTTCCTTGATATAGCCTTCCTCAGCTTATGATCCACCTGTGAACTGAGTTTTCGCTGAGACTTGTCATAATCATCGGAGATGATACGGCTGACACTTACAAGCAAACCCAAAGCAGCACTGGCAAAAGCGTCAGTGCTGCTTTCTTCTGCAACGGTTTCTTCGGTATCAATATCTACCACCGATGCAGGAGTATCCGGTTCTTCTTCATCTGATTGCTCCGGTTCATTTGTAGCAACAGCCGTGGTGCTTTCTTCCGGTACACATATCGTTTCAGAGACCGGCGCAGTAAACTGTACTTCATCTGCTGTCTTTACGATCATATTTTTCACCGACCTGAAATGCTCGTTATCAACCATTGACGGTAAATCCACCTTTGCAGAGGAATAGAAGTCATGTTTGCTCTGCTCCATGTCACACCACAGCCGATACATTTTCTGTATAGTCTCATTCTGCGAAAGCCGGAAAAATATCTCATCTACTGTCCGCTTCGTATCTTTTGACAAGTAGCCATAGACCTTTTTTCCTTTTGTATTTTGGAGCTGTTCGTGGAGCTTCCGCATAAGGTCAACGATTTCGGTATCATTACAACTATTGTCAGTAATATCACTCGTAAGCTGCTTCATAAGCTTTGCACTCTCAGCTTTCAGAAGGTCACGTGTATCTGTCTGCTGCTGATAAAGATGTTTCAGCTCATCGGCATAAATATCATTCATAAAACCGCTGCGTATCGTATCGCAGCCCTGCTTTGTAAGAAATCCCTCACGTTCATTTGTCGAGTACACGACTATATGAACATGGGGATTTGTTTCCTTATCATGAAAAGCAGCGTACCATTTCAGATTTGCCATATCTATTTTAGACTGCTTCGCTATGTTCGGTATCTGCCGCTTTATGAGTTCTCTCCATGCATTAAGGTTATCGTACCCCATTTTCTGAGCATTGTCCCTGCGGAGAGATACAACGTGTGTCCACACATTTCCTTTGTGTTCCGATACCTCTTTTGCAGCTCTGCTCAGATTTATTGGTTCATCAGTTTGCGAGAAAAGCCCATGCGATCCGAACTTAACAGCACCGGGACGGTTTGCAAGATAACCGATATAGTTTTTCTTGCTTCCCAGTATATCACTGTTATGTTCGATAGTCTCAGCGATAAACTTAGACGCATTCTTCTGCGTAGGACTGCTTTTGTATTCCTCATAAGAGAAACTGTTTTTGCTGTCAGAGAAGTCTTTCAGCAAAGAAGAAATAAGCTCCTGCTGTTTTTTTGTAGCAGGAGCTGTTCCGTTATTTTCTTTCACTGTTGCCGCTCCCTCACGGGTAGCGATATACTTAACGTAGTTAGAAAGATTTTTACTGCTGCCGCATTTGAGGTATCGGCTCACCACAACTAACCTCGGCATCGCTTACTCCTTCTGAAACTCAACCGCATCTTCGTAACTGATAATGCCGTTTATGCGGCGGACTTCGTTCACACACATCACCTGTAATTGTCTCAAAGTTTCATCGTCAATATCATTTACTGCCGCAAGCATATTTGAAATCTTTCCAAGCTCGACTGCAACTTTGAACATCAGCCGTGATAATCTCTGCTCCGTTCCTGAGATAGTGGCTTTCACTGTTTCCGTTATAAGCGGCGATATGTAGTTCACCGATCTTTCTTCGTCAAGGTAACCGATATAGAACGAGATTGCTTTCTCTATGAACTCACTCTGCGACTTGCAGTTGTCGTGTTTGTAATGCGTTCTCACATTTTCTATCGTCTGCGGATACACCCACAGCGGAAATTTTATTTTGTTGTCAAATGCCATTTTTATGCCTCCGACTCCTAAGTTTTTACCTATAAACAGGCATCTGCGGAGCTGCAACCCCGAAATTTTCATTTTGCCGAAATTGCAACCCCGAAATGCAAATGCTGTTTTTTCTCAATATGCGGTCGGCTTCGCCGTCCGCTGTGACCGCCGCGACCACGCGGTTTTATCTTGCAACACTTTAGTCACTGCCCCGATCCCTTGAAGGGCGCGGCTTCTTAGCAGGCCTGCATTCTGATGTCAGCTCTATATACTCACGGACATTCTGCGGCACCGCTTTTGTGTAAAGCTGCTCAGCGTACTTGTCGATCTCCTGTGCAAGCGAGGTGTTCTTCTGCGACAGATACATCTCAAGCGCCGATAACTTTTCATCGCTCATTGATAAAACTATCCTGTCTTTCACGTCATAGTCACCTCCGGTTCTTCTTCAAAATCTTCTGTTTCTTCTTCATAAAGCTCCTTTGCAATAGGAGTAAAAAGGCACTGACCTCTGCCTGATACAGCTCCGTATGAAGTCATAGTGCCGCCCTTGGCACTGAGTATGCTGCTGCCGAATCCTTCCATATCAACGTCAGCGAATACCTCAGTGTTAAAACCAACGGGAAGGTTGTTGAACAGATATGCCTTGCCAAAAATACTTGCGTCCAGTGACAGCGGATCAAACGAATACTCATCAAGGCATCCGATCAGGCTATCCGTTCCGGCTATACTGATAGTGCCCTCGAGTTCCATTATCGCTTTCAGCTTGATCACTTCTTCTGGATCGAGAGCAGAAAGCTTCTTTGCTAAAGCGTTCAGTACAGATATATCAGTCTGCCTTACGGTCAGCCGGTGTATCATCGGGAGTGCCGACTCAGTGCTTATGCATATCATATCGTTCACCTTGCAGCCCATTCGGGTTTCAAATTCTTCAAGCTCATTCTGGCTGAACGGGAACGTCAGCCATTCTGTTTTCTCCCTGTCAGGAACCCGGTTGGAGTTGTCTGCCGCCAATTGCAGACGGAAGAAACCGGCTGCCTCCTCCGGCAGCTCAGGTTCTATTTCCGGTCGGATATATCCGCTGGTTTCTATGTAGTAATCACCTGTCATATATCCGCCACGCTCTTTGAGGACTTCCTCTGCAACTTTTTCCTTATCAAGAAAATCAATAATATCATATTGGCAGTCATAGAAAACCGGAAGCCATTCGTTCTCAAATGCAAGCTCTCCAAGTTCATCGTTATTACAGCAGGAGTAGCTCTCTATGCTTTCAAGGCCGTATGTCATATCAAGCAGTTCCGAAATATCCGCTCTCGGATATTCGGTCATGAGAGCGACCATTTTTGCTTCTTCCTGTTCGTCCATATCTTCAAGGCGCTGTGCAAAAAGATTCAGCTTTTTAAGCTCATCGCTGCATACGATCTGAAATTCATTTCCGACATATCCCATATCAAGCTCGTTTATCTGCACTGTAAAAGGAAATTCGTTCCTCAGCTTATCGCAAAGATCCCTGAGCTGATAGCTGTTCTTAGGGAATCGTTCATAAAGGTTTATGCTTCTGTATGATATATTCACATTCATTGTATCATCTCCATTTCAATTTCTTCCTGCACTGTTAATGCAGAGTACAGTTCCTGTCCCGGACCTGACAATGCACCGTAGGAGGTCATTGTTCCGCCCTTGCGGTCAAGGACGCTCCAGCCGACCGATATGAGATACTCTGTGTTCATTACGCTCATATCGAAATTCTCCGGGAGCTGTCTGCGGAGGTATTCTCTGCAATAGTCACTTACACACCGCACGTTCCAGTCAAGCTCAAATTCATAAATGCTATCCAACGCACAGAGCGCTCCGCCTGCACCTCTCAGTGAACGGCTCTCCATTATCGCTTTCAGCTTTACAAAGTCATAGCTGTCAAGCTCGGCAATTCTTTCAGATACTTCGTTCAGCTTTGAAATATCATAGACCGCCTTAATATTTGGAAGAGGTGAACGGATATCAAAAACTGTTTTGCCTGTCATATCATCGGAACAGGGAAGTGGTATCCACTGCGCTGTTTTTTCATCTTCTCCCACAAGTAACTGTAACTCATTCCGTGGCGGTTTGCCTATGGTTATTTCCATATCCGGTAATTCAAAATCAGCAACTTCACAGTAGTAACCGTCAATGAAAGTGCCCTTGAACTGCTCCGCTGCAAGTCTGCCGATGCTTTCCCTGGCAAGATGCTCCACAAGCTCATCGGGACAGTTTTCAACCTCCGGTATCATATTGTTGTCGATAACTACCTCGCCAAGCTCTGCATAATTACCACAGGGATATATCGGATATGCGTCCAGACCGTATGTAACAAGTAACAGGTCATCGAGGTTGTAGTCATCGTGAGCAAGGAGAACAGCAGTGAATCCTGCAAGTTCAGCCGGAGGAAGCTGTTCAAGCCGCTGTGCAAGGATATTCAGCTTGAATATATCATCATAGAATCCGCCCTCACGCATAGCCTTCGGGATACGCTCGTCCTCAATGTTCATATATACATTGTTGTACCGGTTGTCTGCCCCTATCCTGTCAAGCATATCGTAAAGCTCCGGCGGTGAGACCGGAAGCGTTACAGTTATGCTGTATTTGTCATTGTAGTTATTTCGTATTCGTACTCTCATAATTATCACGCTCCTTTCGTTGCTTCAGTTTCCTCCTGCGGATAAGTAATGTCTCTGAAAGTACACCATTTAGTCCAGTTTCCGTCGGACAGAGCCTGACGCTGAATGCCGCCCATAGCAGAGGAGAAAATGACTTCACCTCCGCCAATGTACACTCCGAACTCCTTTCCGTTGTAAACGCCTATACCCTCAATGTCAGGTATAGAGTCGATGTCACCACGAATGGTATATACCAGATTCACGGTATCATCAGTGAATGTCCTGCTTTCAGTATCGTAGCGGATATATCCCATTATCAGCCCAGCATTGTCAGCACACCGGATACGGTCATCGCCGGTACGCTCACCGATGCTGTTCTCAGCATATCCCCACTGTGAAACATATGCGTTCCTGCACCAGGCTGCAAGGTCTGAGGCGTTCTTTGAAGATGTGTCAGTGAACATATACTCATTGATAGTGGCGTTCATAACCATTGTGTATGTTCTCATAAACTCATCATAGTCGATTGCAATGCCGTATTTCTCGTTCAGCACCGGTATCAGCTTTTCATTGCCATTAAAAAAATAACCGGCATACTCAGTAAAGTCGGTAAGCCGGTCATCATCCAAAAATGACATATATATGAGCTGTGCTTTTATGGTCTGCTCCTGCAAGCCGAGCGCTTTCATTGCTTCTGCTATCGCATTGCCGTCAGCTTCGGTGTTCTCTATCTGCTCACGCTGCTGCGGATCGAGCTGCGACATATATTCAGCTTTGTCAAAGGTGTAATCTACCTCCGTCGGCTCGATCTCTCCGAGCGAGAACAACACTGCTATCGGCGCGAGCATCATAAGGAGCAGTCCGAGAGATATACTTCCGGCTATTATTAAGACTTTGCTCCGCATATTTTTGTCGAGTGCAAGGTCAACAGCTATTTTTTTGAGCAGTGCTTTTGCCGCTGCTGCAAGTGTTCCCATATTTCCTCCTGAAAAAAGCAAGAGCCGCATAAGCGGCTCTTCTCGTCATATATTAAGATGTTTTTCTATTACTGCCATTATTTCCTCAATTCGTTTCCCACCGATTCCCTTTATCTCACGGAGATCGTTTTCAAGAGCTGGCAGATCAATGAGTGTTTGTGCCTTATCTTCAAGCAGACCGTCTGCATATTTCATCAGGAAATTGTGCATCTCTTCACGGCTCATCTTTTTGATCTTACGATAGGTATCTCTGTCAAGCATAGGACCATCGTTCATAAATATCCCTCCAGGCAAAGTATTGCTTCTAACATATTATATCACCATATCAACCATAAGTCAATTTAAAGATAAGCCGGAAGCAGTTAACGCCCTCCTGCCTTTCCGAAGAGCTTTTCCTTGTACGCAGGTGCGTGGACCTGCAGCAGATAACGCTCATTGCCGCACCGGAACAGGCACGTTCCTTTCTCGGAATGTCCGATGAGGTCATACTCTGAACGGATAAGCTGGAGTATATCCATAAACTCCTCCGGCGAGGCATTTCCCACATTGAAAAGGAAATTGTGATTTGGAATACTCATAAGCGGCTTTGTAAACTCCTTTACATCCGGAGCGAGAAAGTCCTCCACGTTCTGCGAGGCAAGTATGAATGAAGATTCCTTTTTGCGGACACGCTTCATACCGTTCCTGATGTACTCGATCGCTGTCATATTTGAAAGGAAGAGGTATGCTTCATCAAGCGCCGCCACTGTATTGCCCCTGCCGAGAAGCTGATCGTTCATATATGAGAGGATATTGAAAAGCAGTGTGTTTTTCAGCTGCCTGTTCGTGTCCATAATTCCTTTAACACCAAAGCATACGAACTCGCTGCCCCTGATGTTTGTATGACCGTTGAAATACTGAGTCTCAGCACCTCTGCACATACTGTAAATTCCGAGGCAGATATTCTGCAAGGTTTCCTCAGTATAGAGGTTTCGTTTGTTCTTGTCATAGCTTTTGTATTCCTTTTCCGTCAGTTCATAGAGGTCTGACATCACCGGATAATCTGAGAAAGAAAGCTTTGAATAGTCGGTATCATCGTCAATACCGAACCGTGAGTACAGTTTCAGCAGCATTATCTCCAGTGTATCGATCTCGCTGTCGGTGAAATCCTTGTATGCACGGAAAAAGTCCTTGAGATATGATATATGCTGACTCAGACGGCTCACTTTTCTTAGCTTTTCAGTCTTATCATTTTCAAAGACAGCTTTTGGCTCTAACGGATTTATCATATACTCTCCCGACATCATATCAATGTATGTACCGCCGAGGTTATTGCATAATTCCTCATATTCCGCTTCCGGATCAAGGCATATTACCGATTTTCCGGCTTCACGGATATTGCACAGAAGCAGCTTCATAAGGTAGCTTTTGCCCTGACCTGAATTTCCGAGTATCAATATATTTGAGTTTGTCTTGTCATCAGTCCTCCTGTCGAGGTCAATGACGATATTTGCTCCGAATTTGTCCTTGCCTATGTAGAAGCCGCCGGGATCGGTCTTGCCGGAATAGTTAAGCGGATAGAGATTGGCAGCGGAGCTTGCCGGAAGCACCCTCTCATACTGCACTCCGAATACGTTGCTGCCGTTTGGTAGCACTGACAGAAAGCCCTCTTTCTGCCTCAGCAGCAGGCGGTCAACTGATATTTTTGAACGGGTAAGCTCCATCTGTATATCTGACTGCAATTCTCTCAACTTGTCCTCGGTATCAGCTTTCAGTTCAATGAATACCGCCGTGTGAAGCAGGGATTCACGGTCACGCTTCAGCTCTGCCAGCAGCTTCACAATATCGCTTATGTTTTCCTCAGCGTTGACAGTCTCGCTTATGTCATTGGTCGAGGTCATCATACTGTTTTTACGCATAGCCTGCTGTACTATCTTCCTCTGTTCCATTGGCGATACCAGCCGGTTATATATCCTCAGTGCAACTCCGCTCCGGTCTGCAAGATGAGATAGAAGCGCAGTGTCCTCGGTGTTGGGCGGATATTCCGTAACTGCCCATACGCTCTTGTAGTAGTTTCCGCAGACGTAGTGGTCAGTGAAAAAACGTACCGTTCCCGGCAGTACCCTGTCAAAGAAATCCTTTGAATCATCATCTGTATCGGGTATCATATCGCCATTCATGGTCGTACCGAAGTACAGCCCAAGCATTCGCTTTATCTCCGGCTTTTCAAGTCTGTGTGCAGTGAAGCCGTGATCGGATATTGCCTTGCCTATGCGGTTTATGATACTGAATATCTGTTCCGGCTTTTCTTTCCGGAAACGATATATGAACATAAACTCCCTTGCTGATGAAATACCTGTCTGCATTTCATCGAGGAATTCAAGGTCAGCCGCAAGGAGCTTTTGTACAGCTTCATTCTTTTCCTCTGCAAGTCTTTTTCTGACATATTCCTTGTTATCATCAAAGCACTCACAGCTGTCCAGAGCCATTATCTCAAGCTCCGGAACAACGCTCAGCACCATTGCAAGGTCGTGCATTTTGTTTTCGATGACCTCCGGCGGCAGCACCGATATGTTTGTGGGTTCAACGTGATAGAAAACAAATTCGTTCCTGTCAGTCCTTATACCGTATTCTGTGAAATTTCTCAGTCCTATCAGTTTCTGAAGGCTGCTTTTCTTAGCCATTGTTTTCTCCTTTCTGCCAGCGGTACTCCTGCTGTGTAGTGCAGAAATACCTTGCGGCATTTATCATATAGTCCATGATCGCTGTGTCCTCAGCCCTGAGCGACAGAAAAGCGTAACAGGCTGTCATCGCCATAGGCACCGCAGTCCACAGCTTTGCAAATAGCATCACCGAAATTATGATGCCTGTGCAGATAATAATAAAATCCCGGATATTCCAGAACCACAGCTTTACCGTTGCCCTGAGATTTTCGGGATAGATGTATGTTTTCATATATTATGCTCCTTTACTTTTTCCCCACAGCTCTTACTAATCTTGAGCCCATAGAAACGGTACTGCTGACATTGACCATACTTACCTTTACGGAAGTATCAAGTCCGTACATCTGAGCAATACGAGGTACTTCATTTGCTGAAAGGCAGATACCTAAAGCCAGTAATGCGTGCTGGGTATATGTGAGCAGTCCTAAGTACAGTATCGTAGTCTGCAGAAATGCCGTCAGGCACGTTGCTATGACCTGTTTGCACCAGCCCACAAATCCGTCTGTGTATCCTCTCGGTACACTGAACATATACAGGCTTCCAACTGCTATCTGACAGAGCAGAATTCCTCCGCGCTTGATGTTGGCAAGCACTACCTTTATCACGCAGTATGCAAACAATATCATAAACAGCAGATTGAAAAGCGAGACATCAGATGCAAGTGCGATTATTACTTTCATTCCGGAATCTGCAACTGTTTCATTCGTATCAGCTACAAAGCTGCCGATGAGTTCAGTTGCAAAGGTCTTTTGCAGGGAGGTGCAGAATGAGTACAGCCGCTGCGGAACTACCGTTATGAGGTTTGCAGCAAAGAAACCTTTCAATACATTAAGGCACGTTCCCTTGATGTTCGCCCGTCCTGACTCATAGGCAATTGCCGTATCAAATACCGCAACAATTATTCCGCACACAAACAGTATCCACCCGATGTTGTGGAAAAGTTTCACAAAGGAATTCACCCATGCAAGGCCGAAAATATCAGTGGTGCTTTCATTTATGAGTGCGAACAGATCTGCAATGCCGCCGTAAATGAGATTGAACAGCCACTGGAACATTATGTCCCATATCTTGTCTGAGATCGCGTCAACAGCACTGCCCACTGTATTGTCCCATGCAGATGAGATCCCGTCACCGATCCAGTCTATGGCATCTCCTATCCAGTCGAACAAGTCATATCACCCCAATCCTGTACAGGTTTGAGGAAGTACCGCCGTTATCACGCTTGCGCTGCATTATTATGAGCAGATTCTTGTCCTGTAATCGCTTTATAGCCTGATTAACAGTTGAACGGTGCATATTCACTGCCTTTGCAATGGTTGTCTGTGAGGGAAAGCATTCACCCTCGTTATTCGCCTTGCTGCACAGATACTGATACACGTTTATCTCAGTCGAGGTCAGTCTCAGCTTGTATATTTTCTCTGGTATTATCATTTTTACCACCGGCTTTCTTAGTCTTTAGTTTTGGCTTCGTTTCGGGGAACTCGAATACTTCGGCTGAGGATACTTTTTTCTTCTGCGGATATTTCTGCTCCACTGCCCTGAACAGCTTGTCACGCTCCATATATGCGACCATTCTCGCGCCCTTGTCCGGCAGTATGAAAGGTTCTTCAAATTCTATGCCCCACCTGAAGTACAGCTTCAGCGGCGATATCATCGGATGCGTTCCGGTTTTCATAACTATGAACTGTCCTTTGGGCATTGATTTGAGCTCATCGACTGTCATCAGAGGTCTTCCTGTCATTTGCAGGGATTGTGACTTTTCCTTGCCTGTGGAAACTGAACCGGTCTGTACGGTCTGTTCGCCAAGCGCCTTTGACAGGACTTCCGCTGACTGCGAGTTTGGAGCAAAGCCGCCGAATATGGTGAGCTGAGTATTATCCGTGATTATCTCCATACCCTCTTTGCCGTATTTCTGTTCAAGCTGTGCAAAGCTCTGTATTATCGCCACTATGGATATTTTTCTTGAACGTCCGGCGGAGAACATTGCTTCGATGCCATCAATCTTCGGAAAAGTGCCCATTTCATCGAGGTAGAACATAACGCGGTTATCAAGTGTTCCGCCTTTCTCATCAGCGATAACAAGTATCTCACGGTATAGCTGCTGAACGAGCAGTGAAACCATAAAATACTTGCTTGTATCTTCCTCCGGAAGTATTATGAATATTGCTGATTTCTCTGAGCAGAAACGCTCTGCGTCAATAGCTGTGCCGAAACAGAGCATCTGTTCAAGCTCACTGTCGAGAAAGGTATTCAGTCGGGAAAGCGCTGTACTCATAACAGAAAGCATTGCCTGATCTGCTGTATTGAGCGCTGCGCCTGCAAGCCATTTGGCTTTGTGTTCACCCGGAAGCATTTCCATAAGCTTTGTGAAGTACATCGCATACTTGTCCTTTGAATTCTTCGGCGGCGACTTTTCTATGAGTTCCTGTATCAGCTTGAAAACCGAAACTATATGCCTTTCGTTCCTGTCTCCGAACTCCGCTAAAAGCAGTATTATGGAGCTTAACAGTCCCTCAGCGGCATCATAGAAATATGCATTCGCACCATAGCCTGCACTGTCACCGCCGCCGATATTGATTATCGTTTTAGCCGTTATCTTGGCATACTTCTCAGCCTTTGCCTTTGCGGAGAGGTTGCTTTTATCCGCCAGATATATGTCCATATATTTGTTCACAAGGTGCAGTATGTTATTTCCATCGCTTCTTGTCGGATTTCTGAGGTCAAGCACGGAAACATTATATCCGTAGTATTTCTTGGCAATTTCTCCGTAGTTTCGAGCCACGTCCCCCTTGGTATCGCTGCTGATAAATGACATTCCGCTTGCACAGCAGAACTCGATATTCGGGTACAGAAAGTAGGCTGTCTTTCCCACGCCTGCCGCTCCTATCATCAGCGTATGGACATCGCCGGTATCAACAAGTGCAGTCGTATGAGCAGTTCCTCTGCATCCTATGACAGTTCCCTGTATCTCCGGTAAGTTCTCACCCCTGCGCCATTTCTGAGGCTCAAATGGCAGAGAGAAAAAGGTGCGGCGTATCTCGGCTTTTGTAGCCCAACGTGCAGTTCCATACTGACCGTCACCGACTGTTTTAGCCTTTATTCCGTTGATGTTTCCGTTGTCAAGCAAGTTTACCGCAACAAAAAATATCAGAAAACCTATTGCCAGCAGTGTTAAAATTACTATCTGTTTTTCATTCAAGACCATACTTCCTTTCCTGCTATATATATTAATTAAACTGGTATATTCAAATACCCCTGTTGTCCTCTGCAACACCCCCTGTTGCCTAACCGAATGCAAGAGCCGCTTCCGTTTCTTCGCTTTGTTCCGGTTCTGAAAGGTTCTCTTCAACAGCGATTCTCAGCACTGAATCCGCAAGCTGATACAGGAGTTTCGCCGTCAGGACAGACTGCTCCCTTGTGCGTGCTGTCTGCTGAAAATCACGCTCCACCGTCTTGAAAACCTCCCTCACACGGCTTCGCTTCTGCTCCGTTTTGCCCTTGTCGGTATATGCCCTGTACTCTTTCTTCAGTTTGGCACAAAGCCCCTGAAAACTGCCGTTATACTCTGCCTGGTGCAAATAGAAAACCGAGCCTGTTACTGCAAGCTCGGTCATATACATATTGTCTCCGCTTTTGTATGCCTTGAGGAGTTCATTCATAAAGCCGCATGGGTTAAATGAAAGCTCACGGAGGCTGTCAAGCATTTCATAGTACCTGTTTTTCCGTAAGTGAGGGACGGCAGGGAGCGCTTCAGCGCCGTTAAGTGCTTTAAGCTGCTCGTTCCAGTCCTTGTACTCAGGAGCGCACCGATAAATATCGGTATATCCGCGCTCTATGAGAATATCCCTGAGCCGTTCATATCCGTCAATGCCGCCCTCATCGTTATCTGTGCAGATGCAGATGTGCTGCAATGCAGTATGGGTTTCAAGTGCTCTCAGCAGTGGATTCTCATACACGCCATTCAGGGCTATGTAGCTATGCTCCTGCCAGTTTTCGGGATTGAGCGTTATGAAACTCAGCAAATCTATGGGAGCTTCAAATACATACATTCTATCTGATGTACCGAAGTGTGAAAAGCTGTACCTTGTATCAGAACCCTCGACAGTTATGCGGAAAGAGTTTCTGTAAGTGGAGGTGGAGCGCTTGCCTGCCTGCCGGGGAATTCCATTTTCATCGAGTCCAACGAATACAGCGTTGTGATGTTCCTTGTCCTCATAGAGCTTGTGTGCTTTTGCAAAGTGCGTTATGATCTCAGGTGCGATGAACCGCTTCTTTATGAGGTAGGCATATACTCTGTGCATATCCTCATTTGCTTCCGGCAGCCTGAACTCCTTTTTTATTTCTGTTTTTCCTTTTGCCGGAGGGCTGTGCTGCTGCGGAGTTACTGTATATCCCAGCAGGCTCTGAACTGCATCTGCGAAGCTCATACCGTAGTAATACTGCATGAACTTTATAGCTCCGCCGCCTGTCTGGTTCTTGTGGTCAAACCACCTGTTTCCGGACATTGTGATGCTGTCGTGCTTACCGCTGCCGTCTGTATATATCAGCTTGTACTCCCGTCCGGCACGTTCAAGCTTTTCGCCCCTTGCACTCAGGAATTCTGCAAGTTCCACGCTGTTGGCTGAATGCTTCTGTTCTTCTGTGAATGGTATGTAGGGCATAGGTCACCTCAGATGTTGACAATATTCCAGATATATGCCGGAGCAGTCAGCGAAAACAGAAGGCAGCCAAAAATTACAGCAATGGGCGTCCATTCTATCTGCCCCCTCTTTCGGTATTCCATATACATAAGGCCGATATTCACGAACAGCAGTATAGCCAGTACAACGTCGATAACAGGGAAAATGACGTTGTTTGTGACCGTCTTTATCTGTCCCTTAGCCTGATTCCATGTACCCTCAACTGCTCCGGCAACATCGCCTGCGGCATTGGCATTTATCACCGCACAATTAAGCAGCATTACAGCCGATATTACAGCACTTATGATCTTAGCTTTCGTCTTATTCAATGTATCAATCCTCCATTTCAACAAGCTTCCCGGTAAGGATAGTCCTTGCGTTTGTAAACTCATAACTGCACGTTGACAGCGAAATAAACCTGTCATTGTCGCTGTACTCCATATCTCTCCGTACTGCTGACTTTTCAAGGATATGCGAAATCCACTGAGCTATGGGCATACTGCCGTTGTACATTTCATCGTGCCAGTCCGTCACAGCACAGGAGAAAAAGTCTATCATATATACAGTTTCCGGCGTTGCAAGCCAGCCATAGCGGTGACTTTCAAAGAAATCCTTTTCCTTGAAGTCCACAACATCTGCAAACATTGTGCCGTTCTGCATATTGTGTGCATAGACTATGTTTATCGGATTCTTGAAGCGGCTCTCGCAGCGGTGATCAAGGAATACCGAGCCTGCCTTTAGTCTGCTGCCGTCATAGGCGTGACTGATATAGTAGTCGTTGTCACTGTACTGCATTACCGGATAGCTGACCGTAGTGCCAGGGATATACAGCCAGCCCAGAGCATTCGGATAGCTGTCTTTCAGTTCGGCGGAAGTGATGATCAATTCCTCTTTTATCTCCTGCGATATATCCGGAATTTCCGGTGCTGAAGTCTGTATGCTCTCATCAGTTATTGGCGCAGTTTCCGAAATGACCTCCGATAAGGAAATCTCATCAAGAGCCTCGATCGCTCCGGGCTTCGGCAGATATTTCTTCATATCGTTTTCCTTTACACTCTGCCGGATATCATCTTTTGTGAGCATGAACGCACCTGCGAAGAGGAGGGCGGCTGATACAGCCGCCGTAACCCTTATGATGTTTTTCTTATTCATTCCCGTCACCCTCAATAAAGTCCGGACAGTAAGACGAAAGATCGTCCTCGGATTCGTCTGTTTCCTTTGCAATCTTTCTATACTTGTAAACAGAAAGGAAAATGCCGAAGATTCCGGCGATAAGCATAACATATCCAAGCGTACTTCTGCCGGTATCGCCTGTGGGAGGAACATTCTCCTCAGGTGCTGTATCATTTTCAACAGTTATCTCCACGGCATCGCCGTTTTCGGTTATCTCAACGGGATACTCCTTATCAGACAGGATATATCCCTCAGGCGCAGCTATTTCCTTAACCATATATCTTCCACAGGGAATGTCAGCAAATCCAAAGTTTCCGTCCTCGTCCGATGTGCTTGTAAGGTAAGCGCTTTCTGCTGTAAATTCTGTTTCATCAGCTCTGAAAAGTCCGAATATCGCCTTTTCAAGAGGCTCTCCGTGTTCACTGACCTTCTTGCCGTTTACTGAACCTCTTTTGAGGTCATTCACAAATGTTCCGCAGTTGATATCGACAGTGGTCATCTCCTGTCCCATATATTCAAAGTTCACAAGGTACTTTTCGCCGTTGATGACATAATGCTCATCGGTTGCAATTTCCTGTACATAGTATTGACCGAAAGGAATCTTTTCTGTGATAGTGGCTGAAAGCCCTTCGCTGAGAGATACCTGTGCAACAAGACCGTCCTCAGGAATAACCGCACCGTCAGCGGCAGTGATGTCCTCAGCAGCAAACAGTCCGAACTCTACATTTCTGTATTCTTCATTGCCGCCGATACTGAATAATTCATCGTGTTCCATTGTTTTTTCAAAGTGAATATTCACTTTCTGATAGTCGTTATTCACTCTGACAGCCGTATCTGTCACCGCAGCTTCCTGACCGGCATAGGTAAGCTCAACTGCCTTTGTTTCAGTGTTTCTCACATATCCGTAAGGTGCAGCAGTTTCCTTTATTTCGTACTTTCCGAGATAAAGCGGTTCAGTTTCAGCATAACCGTTTTCATCGGTGATAAGGCTTGCGACAATATCTCCTGCATTTACACGGATCGTTCCGTCCGGCGTTATTATGTCCTCTGCGGCTATGACCTCAAACTCTGCACCGCTGAGACCGCTTTCCTCAAAGACCGGATAATATGCCGATGTACCGACAGTATGTATTTCTCCGCTTTCATCAGCCCATATTGCAGGTGCGATCGCCTGAACACTCGTAAAGATGTCACCATGCTTGCTTACAGATATCCTGCCTTTCTGAGCAGTATCTGCCTTTGTTACCCTGATGATATTCACAGCTTTTTCCTCACTCGCATTATCAGCATTTACCGTGAAGGGAACAGGTGTGCTGTCAAGGACATATCCGACAGGGGCCTGCACTTCAATGAGCGTGTAATCACCGTATTTAAGGCTTTCGGGAGTGATTAGGATACCCTCATTGTTGGTGTAAAAAGTATCAGTACCGAGGTTCACAAGGTTTCCGTTGCTGTCATATATCTGAAAGCCTGTGCTCTCATAGGGAATGGTCTTGCCAGTCTCAGCATCGACCTTTGTTACATGGATATATGATCTGAAAGGCTTGTTGTTGAGGATATATTCATAGGTCTTGCCGTTTTCAACAATGTTGACATCAAAATCAGCAGCAAAAGCCGCATCGTTCACGGTCTTAACCTGATGAACTGTATATATGCCGTAGGGCATATCCTTAGTCTTAGCATAGCCGTTCTTGTCAGTAACAAGAATATCACGCTCAGTTTCCTTTGCCTTGTCATAGCTGCCTGCACTCTTGAGATATACCTCAAACTCAGCGCCGGATTCAAGGTTCTCAACTGTATCGTCCTCATCGTCACTGTGCTTGATTATCGAGATATTTCCTTTTTTAAGGACATTATCGAATTTAACAGTGACTGTTTCACTGGCAGTGAAAGAAGCTGTCTGCTCTGCCGGGATAACATATCTGTCCGGCACATTTTCCTCGCTGACAGTGTATGTTATGGGAGCTTTTGTGCTGAAATCGTAAACGTGAAGTCCGTCAAACTCCGCAATGCCGTTCTCATCGGTAACAGCAGTCTTTGAATGCTTTTTTTCGCTGTCAGTCCATGTCACCTTAAACTCACGGTCACCTGCATTGCCGTCCTCGGAAGTCTTATTGATAAGTATTTTTCCGCTTGAAATATCCTCCTCCACATTCACATTGGAATTGGCTTTCAGCGGTACAATATCCGGCGAAAGGTCATAGCCTGTCGGAGCTTTTATCTCCTTTACATAGTACTGCTTGTTGGGCAGTTTTATCGAGCCTGTTCCGTCAGCGCCTATGGCTATCTCACTGACCTTCTTGGTACAAGCTTTGTCGGTGAAAACGCCGTAGACTGCCTCAGAGCCGTCAATGCTGCTCTTTCCGCTTATCTTTACACTGTTGTCTGTGCTGAGGACTTTTGTTATCATAAATGTCGCATTGTCCTGTGCTATGCGGAAAGCATACATATTCATAGAGGTAGCTTTCTTTCCGTCTGTGCGGTTGTTGATGACGCAGCCCTCTGTGCCGTTTGATTCGATGCGCCAGTGAGTTCCACCGTCGCCCTTGCCGTCACCGACCGTCTTGTTATTGATGTATGATTCATTTACGCCTATACTTTTAAGGTAAGCGATAACGTCATTTCGGCTGTCAAACTCTCCCATATATATCCAGGAGTGATCTTCGCCGTTTGTGTTATCAGCAATTACTACTGATCCCGGCGTAATAGCAGATCCGTCAGCGCACTCCCAGTAAGGCCGCTCCTTGTATGGAATATTTGCCTTTTCTACGTCAATTTTTGAGGTGATGCCCTTGTAGGTGATAGTGCATTTGTCGTCAACAGTCAGCCAGTGGTATGTATCCACCGGAACAGGATTGTTCCAGCTGAAACCGCTTGTGCTGTAACCGAGATGCGTAAGGGTGTAATAGATAAGTCCGGAGCAGTCAACTCCCTGACTGCGGACTGTTTTCAGGTCAAGTGGTGAATAGCTGTTCTGATAATATATACCTGTATATCCCTTGCTGCCCCAGCCGTATGGTGAGCCGAGAAGAGTTGCCGCTTCCGCAATGACTTCATCGGCTGTCGGAAAGGCTGTGTTTTTAACTGTAAGGGCGGCTGAAGCCGATATATTGTTTACAGTTACCGGACCTCCGATAACAGAAATGGCGCAGAGACTTGCCATAAGCCCTGCGCCGATCTTCTTTATTCTGTTTTTTAGTTTCATAAAATTACTCCTTTGCTTTATTATGCAGTTCATCATAGCTTTGGTCGCTGATGATGCTGCTGTCTGCGATATGGTTTCCGTCAGTATCAATGACCTCCGTGAAGCAATAGTTGTAGTCGAGAAAACAGCCGCCCTGAGTATCGAGGACGTACCATACGCCGTCAACATTTACGATATTTGCAACGTGACCGCATATGCCTGCGTCCGTCCACACAAGAGCGCAGTCAAGTCCGACTTCGCTGCATTTTTCATAGGTCTGACAGGCATAGTTCACGCACGTTCCGCTGCCGTTTTCCTGCATATATTCATATACAGACTTTGCCCTGTCATAGTCCGTTTCTTCGGGAAGGGGAGTTTCAGGCTCAGTTACAGAAACAGGGCTGTATATATCTGGCAGTTCTGTGCTTATAGTCTGCGGTTTCTCACAGCTTGTGAGCATAGTCAGAAACGCTAAAATGGCGGTTATTTCTTTCATATTCATTCCCCCTTGCGGTATTTTTACCACAATACCACAAATACCGGGGAATGTCCATAAGTGCCGGAAAATTCGACCTAACCACCAAAAAAGGGAGCCCCTTTCGCCTTTTCGTTTGCCATTTTTATGGAACGGCACTTTACGGCTCGGTAACCCACTTTAATTTAAACTGCAAGTTGTCTTATGATGCGCCCTGTTTTTCGACCTCTTGCTCAGATCACGGCTTTACATCGCCATTGACATTGCTTCTTCCTCTGATTCTTCTTCGTCAAGCTCTTCGGATTCGTCTTCATCTTCATCGAAGTCTTCGTCCTCTGATTCCTCATCTTTGGGTTCTTCTTCATCATCGAGTTCTTCGGATTCGTCTTCATCTTCGTCGAAGTCCTCCTCCTCTGATTCCTCATCTTCGGATTCGTCTTCATCTTCATCGAAGTCCTCGTCCTCAAGGTCTTCTTCATCGGGTTCTTCAGCTTCATCCTCGTCAGACTCATTTGTTTCAGCAATCTGAGCATTTCTCAGCTCCTGATCCCTGTTGAGTTCAGCCTCAACAAGACCGAGGACGAAGTCCTTCTGCGTGATGTTGTGACGATGCAGATACTCTTTCAGCCTCTGAAACATATCTTCCGGCATCTGGAATGCCATTGTTCTTGTCGGTCCCATATATTTCACCTCCTGCGGCTGAATCTTGGGGTGCAGTTCATTGTACAGCGCCTGCGAAACGAATTCAGCCATCGTCATTCCGTTATCTTCAATGAACTGCCGTATTTCTGCGTGTAAGTCGGCATCAATTTTAACTGTTATGCCTTTCTTTTCATCTGCCATAGTTTTCACTCCTTAATAAGTTTCGTACCGCATTCTCAGCGATCTCGTCTGCTGTCACACCCTGTTCAGCTGCTGCTTTCTCAAGCTCTTCCGAAAGGGGAGACGGTATAAATATTTCTTCGCTCATAGCACCTCCTGTATGATTTCCTCATCGTGTTCCGCCAGATTCTCCGCAATTTCTTCCTTTGTCATATATATCAGCGGATCGCGGAACATTTCTGTATATTCTTCTATCTGCCGGTCAGTCAGCGAGACCTCTATGCCCTCGCCGTACTTGTTCTCACCATTGCCCACTACCATAAATGTGCCGTGGATTATGAGACTGCCGACCTTGCGGTTGGGCTGACAGTCTTTCAGCAGGAACTCCTCATCGCAGTAGATAAGGGCATTATCGTCCTGTGCAAAATATACCGGCTCTATCAGTCCGCCGACAACGCTCTGCTTGGCTTTCAGTTCATCGCGTATCTCAGCCACATACGGCTCTTTTCCGCATTCGACAATAAGGACTTTCAGCATATCGCTGCGGTCAACTTTTTCAGCATCGAAGTCTGTTTTCTGAAATCCGATACTGTCGCAGTAATAGAAGCCTTTCTGCTCGCCCTCACATACTTCAACAACATCTGATACCGACATTGAGTGTCCATAATATCCGGGAGGGAATTTTGTATTGCACATTGCAAACACTCCCTCAATATCCCGACAGTTTACGATACCGCCATATACCTGACGGTATATATGCGGATCAATGCCGCCTTTTTGCTGAACATCAGTGAAGCTGCGGAACATTAAGTTATGCTCGTCTTTTTCGTCATTTATCTGAAATATCCTTATCCGCATTTTCGGAGCTGTAAGCTGTTCAAGTTTTGTTTTCGCCCACTGCGGAAGCTGCTCCGTATCGGCTGCTCCTAAGAAGTCGCTGCGGTGGAAACAACATTCCTCACCGTCAGCAAGTATCTTTCCGAACACCTTACCGCCCAGCTTATCCGGATAGCAGCCAAAGCCGCTCATAGCATAGAAATACTGGAAGTAGGGCTGGCGGAATTCCTCTTTCAGGGCTGACGGCTTGATTATGAGGAGCTTTCCGGCATACTCTTTGTCATCCGGGATACACCTGCTGCTGTCAAGCACTTTAAGTCTTTCGCTCATCAGCACCTCCTGTTAAGATACTGCTTTCAAGCACCTGAGCTGTTATTTCCTCTCCCATTGTGAAGCGGATGATCTGCTCAGTTTCCTCTGTACGGACAGAACCCATGATAACAATGTCATCGTTATCGTCAACAAATCCTATCGTGTGAATTATCTTTTTCATTATCATATTCCTTCCTCGTCATCGTCAAGAAATGACAGCTGACGGTATGTATTTCGTCTTTCGGACGTATCGTAGTTGCTGATAAATACTTCGTGATATTCAGCACCGCTTTCGTATCTCTGAGCAAGGTTATTGAGCCTTGTGACCGCCTCGATGTATATTCCGGGGATATTCCACAGCTTCCTTATCTCAGGGCAGTCGTTGTATGACACAAGGAACTTTCCCTCACTTTCAAGCAGAGCATTTCTCAGCCTTATGTGGTCCTCTCCTGTGAAATCCACGTCCTTGTAGAAGCTTTCCGTATCGTAATACGGCGGATCGCAGTAGAAGAAGCTCTCCGGTCTGTCATACAGCCTTATGAGTTCCTCGAAGTCCCTGTTTTCAACAGCGACGCTTTGCAGTCTTGCGGCAGCTCTTTCGATAAGTGGGAATTTCTTCCACATTGGAACAGGCTTGCAGCAATACTGGTCAGTCTTATGACCGTAGCTGTACTGTATGAGATAATAGAACTTCGCCGCCCTGTCGTAATCACGGAAACGGGCGAACAGTCCTCGTCTGCGCTGTTCAACGATACAGCGGAAATCATCACGGGCATTTATCATATATCTGAGCTTGTGTATGAGCTTACGGGGATTTTTCCTGACGCAGCGGTAGAGGTTGACAAGATTGCTGTTGGCATCGTTGTACACCTCAAAGGCTTCAGGTGTCTTATGGAAGAGCACCCAGCCTGCGCCGCCGAACACCTCGATATATCGCCCATAGCTCAGTGGAAAACGTATCAGTATTTCGTCACGGAGAGACTTCTTGCCTCCCACCCACGACATGAAACTGTTCATACGCCTCCTTTCCGCCGCCAATTATCAATGTGCGCCGGAAACAGAAAAGCCGCCTGTATCAGGAACATTCCTGTTCCCGGCAGGCGGCTCAAAAGTTATTTTTCTTTGCCTGTAAGCAGGCATTTATCAGTCCTTTCTTAGTAGTATAGTCCGCTGAAGCGTCAACGGCGTTGCAAAGCTGATGATACTGCTTATGTGAAAGCACAGTCTTTGCCTTTTTGAGCATTGACCGCACATCACCAGTAAGTACAACGCTTGCTTTTTCGTATCTTTTGCTGGTTCTCATAATACCTCCGTTCTCTAAAACTATCAGGACGTATTCATGATCCATTCCTCCTTTATCGCTCCGATATTGGCTGTTTCAGCCGAGCCGTCGCTGTTTTTGAAATATATATGTTAACAGCAGCTTTAACTGCTGGGACAGGCTACATACCCATTTCCATTTCTTCTTCGCTGCAAGGCTCAACGTACTCCATAATAATGGCGAGGGCTTCCTCATATCTGCCGGAGGAAGTCACTCTGCTGTACATTTCCTGCGCCTCATCAGCCATATCATTATTCCTGAGCGTTCTTGATGCTATCCCAAGGATATTGAAAATATTGCCGTTTGCACCTATTATGGGACACATTGGCTTTTCTCTCTCTGCCATTTCAGTTCATCTCCATTCCGCTGGACTGTTCCTGAGAATAGTCCGTATTGATGTATTCATCGAGCTTAACGCTGTCGGCGAGATAACTGTAATCATTCTTATCAACGAATTTACTGTGCCAGTACTCGTCCATCTCAAAAGGCTCTTTACAGATTATTGTACCCCAGTGATTGACCATTACAAATGGCTTTATTTCGCATATCTCGCCTGTACAGTCATCATCATGTCTGACATCATAAACATACAGGTCTTGCGGTACTGTATCGCGGTCAACTCTCATATTCGTGAACAGGACTGTCTTTCCGAACATTTCCATAAGCTCGAAGCTTTCCTCTGCCGCATTTACTTTCATAACTGCATCTCCATATCAGGTTCTTCATTTTCCTCCTGCTTTATGATATGGAAGCTGTCTGTACCGGGGACAAGTGACAGTCGGCTTCCGTTATCCCACTTAACTAAAATGCTGCATAAATCATCGACACCTACAACTGTTCCGGTAGTACCGGGCGGTATCGGTCTTGGATCGTCGTTCATACAGTCGCAGCATATTCTTGTTCCGACAGGATATTTACTGCGGTAATATTCAATTTCTCTTTCACTTGGTATTCTCAAACTTCTCACCTCACTGAAATATCGGCTCTATTGCCCAGTTCTTCATAAACCATAGGTGTATGAAGATCCTGCCGAGCCTTTTGGTTTTTATCTGTTCCTTATGCAGGCGCTCATGAGCTTCGACTATTTTGTTCTCCCACCAGTCGCACAGGTCGTCAAGCTCAGATTCCGAAAGTGTACGGTAGCACTCGCAGTTCAGGCAAAGCATAAGCCTGCCGTTCTTTTCCTCAAACGCCGGAACTGCCGAATATATCATACGTCCAAACGCCGCAGGCAGGACTAATGTTTCAAGTTCCTCGCTGACCGCTCCATAGATCTCGCTGCGGCACTTTTTCTTCTCAGGTTCAGTAAGGACACGGAAATCCTCTGTGTTATCCCACGGATTTTCATACGGTGCTTCTCCCTTGACAATTATGGGCGAAAATAGTTTCAGTTTTATCAGTTTCATTTGTACCTCCGATCATAAAGAAAGACCGCTGAATTCTTCATCAGCGGTCATTGTTTGTGTTTCTTCTGTTGTAACGGTTATCTCAGGCTGAAATGGGAGTTCAAGGTCACAGTCCTTATCAGAGCAACGAGAGGTTTGAGTGTGAGAATTGGATGTTTTTGCAACCTATGAATATTCAGAGTGTACATAATTGTTTGTCTAAAGGCACGTATTGTGAAAAAAACAGTCGTTATTTTAGCACACATCAAAAAATGTAAGATACTCTGCATAATCGCGCCCAGTGTTTTTCCAATAACCTATATACTTGAATTGATTTCGTTTGATTTCTTCTATTTTAGCTATTAGCGTAGGCTGTGTTTTTTTATCTGCTATCTTTAATTCTTCATTTATTAAATGACAAACATGCAATTTTGTAATGAGCGCGAAATAAGGTCCGCAAAAACTATGATTAGGATAGAACCATTCATTTTCGAGATTCATATACTCAGTAAGAGTTTCTTCTAAATCAATAATAAATGCCTCTTGATCATTTTTATAGCAGTGTGTAAGACAATCTAAGATTATGTTTTTATAGGCAGAAAAACAAATATTGCCATATTCTGATTTTTCCTCTAATAAACCGCCTATATATTTTTTCCACTTTTCTCGCACTGAAAAACTAATATCGTCTAAAACATCATCGTGCAGTTTTTTTCGTTCTATTTCAATACGGTTAAATTTGCTCATTTCTGTTTTATGAATGTAAATACTAAAATCAAACGGTAAACATAGAACAACCTCGATCCTTAGTTCAGCTTCACTGTTATTCAATATATAGATTAACCATTCAGGAAACTTTCCCATTTTTTCGCATTCAATGATCAGTTTATCAGCTAATGAAGGATCAACAGTATACAACCTTCTGACAATTTGAAGGAAATCAGCTTTCCTGTCGTCTTGGGAGAAGAAGAATATCATCAATGCAGCACCTAATAAAACATTACCATTATTAATTTGATCTAAAGAGAAGAGAGTGAATTCATCACATAATAATTCTGCTAAATTGAAAATATCCCAAAAGTATAATGCACTATTAATAAAATTGTACGTTTCCTGGGAATCTAACTCAGTTAAGCACTTTACAGATTTTATGAATAAAGGATCTGTTTCAAGTAAGCCATAAGTAATAATATGAATATAATAATCAGTGTTAATATCTTGCATTTTTGTATACTGATTAACATTATGGTAATGATCGCCTAATGGATTTCCAGCCTCTGCGTGCATATTATACTCCCTTCTTCCATACAATACAAGATTTGTCCGATAGTTGTGTCCAAAGTCTATCAAAAGCATCTAATATATATTCGGAATGTTCTACTAATTGAAAAATATGGTGTTCTTTTCCGATGGCATTGATAGATTTTCCAAGTGACCACACATGACAGCGTTTATCTCGATAACAAACAATCAAGAATCTATCATGAAATTTATAACCAAACTCACCATGTTGACAGCGAAATTCCAAATTTACTCCTATTGAATCTCTCGAATTTAGTTTATTAAATTGTTCGGTTTTCCATTTTTCATAATCCAATTCACATTGAGTTAATTCTTTTTCGAGTTTTGCAGAATGTGCTGATGAGATAGCCATCATTTGAACATTATAATATTCTGAATAGAATAATGTATTTAGTATATCGTCTGCAGACAAGTACGGATCCCATAAACAAATGCGTTCTACACTACTATCGCGATTTATTAGCGTTCGTATGTCTTTTAATGCACGCAAATTCTCATCAGCCTTTTCTCGGCTATTAGAGTACTGCGAAAAAGATAAATTTTTTTCGAGGTCCTCTAATCTGCGATCATATTTTCTTTTGTTGGTTATAATTTGATATTTATGTCTTTTGGAAATCGGAGAAGATAGTGTTGCATCGACTTGCTTTAATGTGATGGAATCATTTTTTATCTTTCGCCTCATCCCTGAATCGATTGTCATGTTAAAAGAAAAACCTTCAATCACTCCATTTGCAGTAAAAACAAACATTATCAATCCCGAATTAAGATCTTGAATAGTTAGTTGTATTTTATCAAAATTGTATACACCAATTAATTCTAACTCTTTTTGTTCCTCTGTAAATTCTTTGCTACAAAAGCCGGTAACTTTGCCGTCAGAGTAATTATACACAGTGCTTTGGTATTTCTTATCACGAGCCCTTTGATCAATTTGAAAATCAATATATAGTTTCTTAGGATCAAACTTTCCTTTGATTTTAGAACATATACTAGGAAATAATATTTGTGACGGAAACTGGAATATTATATTTCCTAACCTATCGCGCAATGACTGAAGATTAATAGGGATTACTTTGTAAATTTCCTCGCACAGATCGTAGACTCCCGTTTCTTCTAAAGGGAATTTTTTATCACAATCAAAAAACTCAATAATATAACTACCATTTGTATTATTCTTCAAAACAGAGTTAATAGGGATAGAATGATCGTGGGGGACGAATGATTCAGGACATATTTCCATGCTTCCGAGATGTACTTCTCCACCAAGTCCTATATCTAATAAACAATCGTTCTTCTTATTTGCATATTCACAAAGTTTAATATATGTTTGATATACATCTTCCATCTTAAAGAACTGTCGCATTATTCCCATACTAACTTCTTCAGTTATGGATTTAAGTTTTGGCGTAAGGTTTTCTGGATTATAATCTATATCCTTTTTTTCAATTGCAATAAAAATAGTAAAAATATTTATAGGATTCTTGCCTGTTGCTTTATCAAATATAAAAACGGAGACGCACTCAAAAGCATTAAAGAATCCAAGAGCACCGGATTTAAGGAAATGCTCAAAAGAGCTATCATCTATTGCTATATTGTTCATATTATACTTTGCCTCACATTGTCTAAAATTTCATCACGTACATTACTTATAACAACAATACTAACAGATATAAGATTCGATAATCTCATACAGGTGCTCAAGTCTATCATCATTTAATCCATCATAGTTAACAGCAAGTCGAAAATCAAATGTTCGATGAAAGTCATCCATATAATCTACATATACAGGATCCTCACAATCATCAAATTGATCAGAGGTTATGTCAATAATTAATCCATCTTTCAAATCTTGCTCCGTATAATGAATCTCTTCTGTTTCTTCTTCTGAATCCTGAGTTCTATATGCTGAAATCAAGTCAAGATAATCATCAGGTAATGCTGTTGTTGTGGGGATTCCAACTCTTCTGTCTTTCAATACAAGCCATGCATGCGTCCAATCATCTCGTTGTGTAGATATCCAGATAGTTTCAATCCCGTTTTGTAACAAATATTCAGCCAACAAGTAACTGGTATCGCCACAACAGCCAGTTGGAAATTTTTTAAAGCAAAAATCCTCCATAAATTCATGGGCACGATATGCTGCATCAATGGCATGTCGGAATTTATGAGCTAATTGTTCTATATGTTTGTCAGTCATAAGGTACCTCCTTTTAAAACACTAATCTAATACTGCAACGACGGATACTTTCTTATTTGTATGCATATACTTTATCTCTATTATACTTCATATATCCCGAAAAAGCAAGATATTTTACGCACATAGGACAGAATTCCCTCCGCCAGTAATTATGGGGTCACTGACAGAGGGGAGGATTATTCAATCTATCAGCATCTCCACATCATGCATAAGGAAATGCAGCTTATCAATCCTCTTGTTTATAAAGGCCTGCGTAACCGCAGTCAAACGTGCCGTGAAATTTGAATTCGTTGTTTTCAATTGTTACTGTTACCATAGTATTTTCCTTTCCCTATCATGCGGATTTGTTTCCACTTTGTACATTTTGACGAATGACAACCAATCTACGAAGTATCGAACCCTCTGTTATCCAATCTACGCACTAACCTCACTGCGCAGATTGGTTGTCAGGCGTTTTGAGTTCGTAGATGTTTTTCCAAATACAGTAAAAAGCCGGTTAGGGTTGACTTCGCAGATTGACTGTATAGCCGAAAGCTGCCGTAAAATCGGCACTTTTACGCCTTATCCCTTGACATCAATACTACGCACTCAACGTGTGCTGTGCCAAGCAAGAGAGCACTTTATCCCCACACCAAAAAGCTCTGCTTACCGCGTTCACTCAAAGTATCGGAGATCAAATTGAGCCGCTTGTGACTGAAGCTTGTACTGCCGAAGTATCCGTCGAAGTTGTACACAAGTATTATAACATAGTCAGAATCATCAGGCTTGTTAGCGATGCAGTAAGCGATATCTGATACTGCTTGACCTTAGCTTTCCACGCCGCATCGAACTCCTTTTTCAGCAGTTTAGCCTTGAAAAGTGTTGCCTTGCTCATATGAAGCTTCACCTTTTAGTTCAGAGTTGTTCTTATGACGAGCTTATCAGTAGTTTCGAGCTCTGGCGGAGTTGTTATCTCCTTATACAGCTCTGCTATGGATTCGGAATCGCCGTCAGCTACTACCACATAAAGGTCATCGACTTCATTATTTTCAAGATACTCCATAAGCTCATTGAGCTGACCGAGAGTATCGCTGCTGCATATTTTAGCACATATTGCTGTTTCCGCTACATCCTGTCCGTATATTTCTATCTCATAGCCGTAATTGTTCTTACTGGTCAGGTTTATTTCATGCGGAGAAATATCCAGTCCGATGCGCGAAAGCTGATTTTCAAGGCTTGCGCTGTATTTCGGAAGGCTTGTAAACATTATTTTTTCCTTATATTTAATTAGTACGCCTATCAAATTATCATCTCCTTAAATAGCAAGACCGAGGCACTCGTCCTCGGTCGGTTCTTCTGTTTGGTTTTCGGATAATTCCTGAAGCTCCGAGTCAATGGCATTGCATATCGTCCTTGCAGTCTCCTGTACCTCATTGAGGAAACGGTTTAGCTGTTCAAGCTGCTTGCCATGACTCCATGAAGCTATATATGGGAAACTGTAGTCGCTTGTGTCTATGCCGTACCTCGAAGCCACGATATATGCTACTGATTCGGCTTGGACTTCCTTATCGCTTCGGGAAGTGTTCACCGTTGGGAGCTTTTTGTCAGGATCGTGCAGCAGGGCATGAGCACATTCGTGAATGGCGGTCTTAATGGCTTGTGCGCCACTGAGATTCTCCTGTATCACTATACGCTGCTCACCGTAGCTGTAATATCCCTTTGCTCCGCTTTTAATGTTCTCAAAATCCACGGGCAGACCTGTTATATCGTGAACGGCGTTAATCACGGCTTCAACCTGTTCGTCCTCGACAGCCTCATTCAGCTCATGGACGTATTTGGGTATCGGCTCTCCACTGGTCTGCGACACATCAAAAACATACACCTTTTTGAAGCCTATGGATGTCTGCTCGACCTCGACCTTTTCCTTTTTCTCCGAGCCGTCAGCGTTATATACCTTATTACCGCTGCTGTCCCTGGCAGGCTGCTCCTTGAGTTCCTTGCTCTTGAAGGACATCGGAGCGAGTATCGCTATGCCTTTTTCTCCCTTGTTGATAGTTCTGCCAAGCTCTTTCCACTTGCCAAATGCTGCCACAAGGCTTGCATCGGGCTTTTGGAGCATAATCAAGATACAGTTGCCGGCAGAGTAATTTGTGAACTTACTCATATACCGAAGGAATTTCTTGTAGCTGTCAGACTCAAAAACAGCCTTAACGCCGTTGTCTATCTTTTTAAATAGGTTCTGCATTTCCTCACGCTTCTCAGCCTTATATTCAGCTTTCTGCTGCGGCGTGAGCTTTTTCTTCCATGCCGTATTATCGACCTCCAGTCATTTAGAAAAGTATTTATATATGAAAAAAAGCCGACTCTGTATGGCTTCTGTACGAAACCAACAAAATCGGCTTTGAAATCGGTTGAAAATTCTATATTCTGTTATTGGCTTTTGGGCGGCGAATATCCGTAATTTGCTCCTGACGACATCCGTAACGGCTTCAAAACTACCTTTTGGAAGGGTTCGAATCCTGTTTTTTCGGTTTGGGATCTACGGTTTCACAAAAAAAATCTATGTTCTTTGATATGCAAAAACTCCCGAAAAATCGGGAGTTTTTGGCTTGGAATCTATATTGTATCATAGATATGGGGTGGGAGATGGGATTCGAACCCACGGTCTTCGGGACCACAATCCGACGCTTTAACCAGCTAAGCTACACCCACCATAAGTATTATAAGAAAAAATTGGCGCGCCTTGCTGGATTCGAACCAGCGGCTTACTGCTTAGAAGGCAGTTACTCTATCCAGCTGAGTTAAAGGCGCATAGATAAAATGAGCAGCCTAAGCTGCTGTATGGAGCGGGTGATGGGAATCGAACCCACGTAACCAGCTTGGAAGGCTGGAATTCTACCATTGAACTACACCCGCATATCGTTTCAACAGAAAATATTATATCACAAACGCAGATGGATGTCAATAGAGAAAGGTGAAAAAAGTCGTAATGCACAAAAAAGATATGCAGCCGAAGCGGCGAAGGGACAAAATGACGGTATGGATCGGTGCTGGAAACTCCGGAAAAATCTTCTTTACAAAGCTCAGAATATATGATATAATGTAAAAAAGAAATTTACATCCAATATAAACAGGAGAGGATATTATGAAAAAATTATTATGTACATTAGCAGCTGCTTCACTCATGGCTACAAGCTTTGCGGGCTGCGGTAAGGACAAAGACAGCAAGTCCTCTGGCGGTTCGGATTTAAAAGGCAAGTGGGAGTGTACTGAAATGACATCAGGCGGTATGACGATTACCGAAGTACCTTTTATCGGTGCACCTGTTTCAGCACTTTTTCAGCTTGAATTCAAGGATGACGGAACATTTTCTATTACTTCCGGTATTGTTGGCGGTGAAGAGAATGGTGTAGATTCAGATGATGAATTCGGCAAGTGGGAAAAAGTGGATGACAATACTGTAAAACTTAAAGTTGAACCTGATGCTGATGATTCAAGCGATAGCGGAGAGATCAGAGAAGTAACCGGTAAGCTGGACGGTGAAACATTCGTTATGGAATATGAGGAAGACGGCAGCAAGTCTACCATTAAGTTTAAGAGAGTTACAGAATTCTCAACATTCATCATGACAACTATGGATCCAAGTTCGATAAGCTTTGAAATTGGCGACAGCGATATTGAAGGTGAAAGCATTAGTTTTGATGACGAAGACTGATAAATGTAATTGTAAAGGGACTGCTATAACGGCAGTCCCTTTAAATTGTTATAAAGAAACATCCAAAGGGGAGCTTACTCTGGCGGAATCGCGGCAAAAAATTACCGAGCCCATACTTTCAGGCTCGGTAATTTACTTTTTCTATTCAGTGAAGCTGACTTAAAGAAGAGTTTGCTTCTTTATGGCTGTTTGAGTTAGTCGTCGTCTTCGTTTTTCTTTTTGTCAGAAGCTGCAAAATCCGTGGTGTTGAGGTAGTTTGCAGGGTTTTTACATACACCGAGGTATCTTACCTCAAAATGGCAGTGATTTCCGGTGGAGTTTCCTGTTGTACCGACAAGACCTATAAGCTGTCCGCGGTGTACTTCCTGATCTGCTGTTACGAGGACTGTACTCATATGACCATATACAGTCTGATAGCCGTTATCGTGCGCTATCTGTACTACATTTCCGTATCCGCCTGAATTCCAGCCGGCTGATATTACAACACCGTCGGCGGCTGCATATATCTCAGTGCCTCCGGGAGCGGCAATATCAAGTCCTTTATGATTTCTGTCGCTCATATAAGGATCGCTGATGTATCCTCCGTTTACAGGCCAGCCGAATTCGCCTGAACCTGTGAGCAGCGTGTTCGGACTATCCGGATGTGCTGAATATATTCCTACGCCTATCTGTTCAGTAATAGGATCTCTTGTTACCTGTGAACTGATGACCTTGCGTGAACGTTCGATACCGTCGATATAAGTTATCTCATAATTGGTATGCTTTTCGCCCTTTGCGCCTTTTACAAGTACCTGACGCATACCTACATTCAGAGCAGAGGTCTCGACCTCTATGGTTTCATAGTCGAGGAGTGAAAGCATTTCGGATTCCACGACGTACTTTATCGGCAGATAGCTTTCGGTTTCGGTTATATTAATTATCTGACCGGCTTTGATCTGATCTGCGAAAAGCGGATTGAGTTCGCGCAGTTCCTGTGGATCCATGTTGTATTTCTGGCATATGGAAACGAGTGAATCACCTGCGCGGGTGACGTATATTCCTCTTTTCTTGACAGATGATGTAAGCTTGTCGATAGTTTCCTGCTGATCGAGGATACTGCTTGAAAGGTAGATACCCTGTGTATATTCTATCTTGTTCTGGTAATCGACGTCTTTTACCTTTCCGCCTGCATCAAAATTCAGCAGACGTTCATCAAGGGCTTCCTGTATAGGATCTTTATCTGTTACAGCGCCGATGAATTGTCCGTCTATATATATGCCGTAGGCTTCTGTAAGTTCTTCATCAGAGGCTTCAAGCATTTTGTTTGCGAGCATTTCGGTATTGAGAAGGCGATCCTCCTCGTTGATTATTTTCAGTGAGAATTTAGCGGAAAGGTCAGGACCGCTGTCGCTGTTATAGGATATTCGCTGGAGAACATCCTTTTCGGCACGGTCGTATTCCGATTCCTCGGAGATAATACCGATATTCTTTCCGTTGAATTCAACGCTTATTCCGTATTCAAGACCTGCGCCGTACTTTATAACTCCGATCAGGAACGCAAATGAAACTATCGGCATAATATAGTTGAAAGCTGTATAGAAAATTCCGCCCTCTCCGAAAAGATATGACAGAATGAATCTTGACAGCGCTTCCATATATGAACGCTTGTCCTGTTTCTTTGCTTTTTTGACTGCTTTCTGGAGTTCTATGTTTTTCTTATGGCGTTTTCTCAGGGATTCGGTAAAATACCTGAAAAGCCATACGCAAACGTTTGAAAGTCCGCGGAGCATATCCTTGAACTCGTAAGCTACCGTTCTGAGTGCTCCGGCAATGCAGAGCAGCAGGAGCGTGAACAGCTTAACAGTAGAAAGTCCTGCACGTAGGCACAATTCAGCTGATTTTTGAAATATGCTCTGGAGTATTCCTGCGTTTTCAGGCTGATATTCGCTTCCGTAGCTATTCTCAGGACGTTCCTGAGGCATGACAACAACTCCTTTCTGTCGGTTCCTTCCTAAGGGTTATGGGTGTGATACCTCGTCCGGGATAGGAACGTATTTACAAAACAGTTACATTGTAATATTATAGCAATAGTCAGTGAAAATACAACGAAAAATATGACGAATTTTCCGGTTGAGGCTATATTTTGTATATTCGCACAAAAATCCGGTTTGATTTTTGCTTGAATGGTACAAATAGCCGGACGGTTATATAGTGTCTGCGAATATTGCAGCCATATCTTCCGGAATATCCGCTGTTACGGTTATTTCGTTTCCGGATGTCGGCTCTTTGAACGTAATGCTGCCGCAGTGGAGCGCCTGACGTTTTATGTATTGAAGTGAGCCGCCGTACATATCATCACCTGCGAGTGGGTGACCTGTATACGCAAAATGTACTCGTATCTGATGAGTTCTGCCTGTTTGAGGGATGACCTCTGCGAGGGAGTGTCCGTTTGCGCGTTTCAGTACCTTATACAGGGTCACTGACGGCTGACCGTCCGGGCGGACGCAGCGGAGGATTATTGATTCTCTTTCGCGGGCGATAGGTGCGTCTATGCGTCCGGAGTCCGGAACATCGCCCTCAGCGGCTGCGTAGTATATCTTGCGGCAGCTGCCTTGAAGCAAGCTTGAAGCGTGTGCGTCCTTAGCTATTATGCAAAGACCGGAGGTATCCTTATCAAGACGATTTATCGGACGAAATGTGAGTTCCGGATAAAGTGCGGCGAAGCAGTTGCCAAGCGTATCGCCCTGATGTTTTATTGAAGGATGCACCGGAACTCCTGCCGGCTTGTTGAATACGACCAGCCGCTCATTCTCGAATACCACTGGTATTTTAAGCTCGGGATTCGGTTCGAGGAAGCTCTGATCTTCAAATCTGAGTATTATTTCGTCTCCGGGATAGACGGTATCTATGCTTCTTATCTGGATGCCGTCTCTGGTTATTCCGTTGGTCTGACGTTTCAGACGTGTCAGCAGTCTTTTTGAGACTCCGCTCTGCCCCAGAAGGAAGCTCTGGAGAGTTGTGGACTCTTTCGTGCAGACTTTCAGTTTCAGTTCTCTCAAGGTACTCCTCCTCTTTTATGAATATGTCCACGCTAAGCGCGAATGAAGTGCAGAGCAGCGGCAGTACAAACGGAGCAGCGGCGATGCTCATTATTGCCGGCAGACATATCAGTGACAGTTTCAGGAAAACGCTCCGCCTGCCGCGCATGAATCTCAGTGAGTACAGCACGTTTCTGAGAGGGCTGCGTTCGGGATATTTCGTCAGCAGAAAGGGGACTGCGGTGAAGCTGAGCTTCAGCGATAGCCACATAATAACGGATACGACAGTGAGTGTTACTGCGTGTAAAGTCATAAAAAGCCCCGATGTTGAATGCCGGCTGTTGAAAATATCGTATGCGGCAACAGCGAAGAATGCTGCCGGTATAAGTGCTGCGAGGCTGAAAATTTTGGTCCATATAAGAGCGGAAATGCTCCTGCGGACGCTGCCTTTTTCGGTAAGGACTTCAGTGAGCGGAGTCAGCGGAGAGTTTTTTTCGCTGCATATCTCACAAAGCCGGTAGGCGCATATATATACCAGCGGCGCAGTAACAGTCCAGCGGACTATCGTGAATCCGGCGGTGACGGCAATCTGTAACGGGATGCTGCCATCGAACAGGCTCATGGGTGCTTTTTCGCTGAAATACAGGAACATCGCATAAAAGCAGGCCTCTGCCGATCTGAAGAATATCCATGCAGCTATCGGCATAAAACATATAAGCGCTGTAATTGTCCGTTTGCCGCGCAGCAAAGAGTTTGAATAATGTAATAGCTTCAAAATTTTCATAAGTACCTCCGCGGTCAGTCTGCTGCGTATAAAGAGGAGATGTCCCGGCAATATGCGCTATCCTGATCATGGAGATATTATGTGTAAATTTTTGAAAATTATACGGTATCGTCGTCTTCTGTGCGGTCGTAAGGACAGTAGCCTAAGATCTCGAAAGCCTGAGAATTAAGCCACATCTGGGCGGTAACGATTATATCGAATCCGCCGCCGGCTTCGGCAGTTATCTGCGATGGCGGATACTTTGGTATACCGTAGCAGCTGAGCATATTTGAGATTATGCCGCTGTGGGTTATCATAGCTGTATGTGTGATACCTTGTTCCATCATGTCGGTGATGACCACGTGGAGGGCTTTGAAGGTACGTGCAGTAAGCTCTTCGAGGCTTTCGCCCTTAGGCGGACGTGCTTCCTTGCCGCCGCGCAGCCATGTGTTGTAATCTTCGCGTTTTGCGAGCTCGTCAATGCTTTTGTTCTCGAATTCGCCGAAGTTCAGCTCCCTGAGGTCATCGACAACGCACATTTCCGTATACGGGAAAAGTATTTCCGCAGTTTCAGTGCAGCGTTTCAGCGGCGAACTATATACCTTATGTACTGACGGATAGACGAATTCATCAAGCTTTGCGGCGAGATCAGCTGCCCCTTTCTGAGAGAGCGGAAGATCAGTAGTTCCTATGTAAATGCCTTTTTCATTGGCTTCAGTAAGACCATGACGCAATACGCTTATACGGTAGCCCTTCATAATTAACCCACTCCTATATAGTTAATGTATACAAAAATATGTTGAGAATTTTTAGCCGTTAGTGATTGTTACAAAAAAACGCCTTAAAAATCCTTATTCTTCCATATTTCTACTTATTTACAAATTATACAATATGTATTATAATAGTATTGTAGCTTATATTTGTAAAACGTTCATGCTTGTGGCAGCAGCAAGCTGGATCTAATAAATTTCCGGTCACAGGAGGAAAAAATATGAATTCAGATTTTGCAAGAATTATTACACTTCAGAGAAAAGAACGCCATATCAGCCAGAAACAGGCTGCCAGCGATCTCGGCATCTCTCAGGCTCTCCTCTCTCATTATGAAAAGGGCATCAGAGAATGCGGACTTAACTTCCTCGTTAAGATCGCTGACTATTATAATGTATCATGTGATTATCTGCTTGGAAGAACTCCTGAACCAGAGGGCAAGACGATCTCTATTGAGGATATACCGGATGATGACGGCAACAATAATCTTAAAATGCCATCACCTGAGATCATCAACTTCAACCGAAGGATCATCAATAACTCGATCAGTCTTCTGTTCAGTCTCTCTCAGAAAGCTAACAGTATAACTCTTATAAGAGAAGTATCGTCTTACCTTATGCTGTCGGTATACAAGCTGTTCAGAATAGTCTACAATGCTAACCCTCATAACGATCAGAAGCTTTTCCGCATCCCTAAGGTCATCGCTAACGACAGCGCCAATGCTATCGTATCTATGAGCGAGGCAAATATCAAAGCCGCTTCGAGCGGTATCGCACTTGACGGCAACGACTGCGTTGATAACTTCGATACATTATATGTAACTACGGCAACATTGCAGAAAGATTATGCACAGTATTCATCATCGCTCCTCAATCTTATCAAGCGAAGCGAGGAAAGCATCTCGCGTACCCGAGCCAAATACAGAAGCGACGGTAAATAAGCAGCTATATTATATTATAGCATCTTTGGAGATCTTTGAAAAGAGTTTTTTGATATTTTATGTCAACATAAAGGAAGGAATTGTAAGATGAAATTACAGCATCTTGAATATGTTATTGCGATCGCTCAGGAAGGCAGCGTTACCAGAGCTGCAAAAAAGCTTTATCAGGCACAGCCGAACATAAGCATTGCACTGAAAGAGCTTGAAGAAAATATAGGCATACAGATCTTTATCAGAACACCTAACGGTATGATACTCACTCCTGAGGGAGAGGCCTTTCTTGCAAGGGCAAGAAGCATCGTTGATGAAGTACATTCGCTTGAAAATGATTACAAAGAACACGTCGGCAATAATACTACACTTAAAGTTGCAATGTCACGTTCGCCTTATTCGGCAGCTTCTATCGGTCATCTGATAAACAATTCAAAGTTCTTTGAGGGCAGCAACCTCACTGTTCATCTTCTTGAAACAAACACGCCTAAAGCCCTTGAGGACGTATGTGCGGGAAAATTCGATATAGGTGTTCTGAGAACTCCTGTAAGTTATCTTGATATGCTCAATGAACGTATCAGGAATAAGAACCTCATCTCCAAAACAATTATGGAGTATCAGCTTGCCCTTATGATGAGGGAAGATCATCCACTTGCTAAATATGACGACGTTCCGGTTGAGCTCCTTAAAGACTATCCTGAAGTGATTCACGGCGACGATGAACCGGAAATGCTCAGAAGGGCTTCTATCAACCAGGAGCTTCATATAGAAACGAGCGGCAGAAAGATCTATATCTACGACCGTGGAACTCAGATCAGTATGCTTTCGACTGTCATAGGTGCGTATATGTGGGTAACACCTGTGCCGGCAAGTGTACTTGCCCCGTTAAAGCTTGTGGTCAGAAAGTGTTCATATGCAAAGAATCTCAACAGAGATATTATAGTGTTCCGAAAGAGCAGTGAGAATGATCCGCTCATACAGGAATGCATCAAAACTATAACTTGGTTTGCAAACAGAATTGATGAGGATATAAAAAAAGAGTGAGTAGCCGTAAGACTACTCACTCTTTTTTAAAGGATGGAATTGAAAAAATCATTATAAAAGACAAGCAGCATTTGTCCTTCGAGTATATTATAGCACTAATTCTACAAAAATGCAAATATATAATCACAATTAATGATATATATATATTATATGCCACAAAAAACGCGATATTACGTGCTTTTTAAAAAATGCCAATCTTTATTTTTGGTTATTGGTTAATTAAATACAAAAATGATAGACTGTTTACATCTCAGTTTTGAGCATTTTTTCATGGAGTTTTTGAACAAATTATGTACGTGAAAAATATTAACACAAAAAAGAGTGAGTAGCCATATGACTACTCACTCTTTTTAAAGGATGGAATTGAAAAAATCATTATAAAAGACAAGCAGCATTTGTCCTTTGACTATATTATAGCACCTCTTACTGCAAAAATCAAATATATATATGTTATTTCGATATAAAAATCTTATATATCTACTTTGGGGCTATATATCGCGCTATAAGCGTGGTGACCAAAAGTCATTATTTGTCGTTGTCTGCCGGTTTAGCACCGTCAAATACGTATATGAACTTAACACTGCCGTCCATATTGTCCGAGATGCCTGAGAAGCTTGTGTACTCTCTGGAAACGTCTCTGACAGCCTTGAAGTTGTTCACAAATTCAGGAAGCTTTTTATCAAATGCAGCTGCGATCCTTGATACGCCTTCATCGTTGAATTTTGCCATGCCGTTCTTGAGCTCCTCTGAACCGTTCTTGAGCTGGGTTATTCCGCTGGTGAGAGCACCGCAGCCGTCCTTGAGTGCGTTTGCGCCGTTCCAGAGCTGAACTGAGCCTTCTGCAAGCTTGAGTGCGCCGGCTGCAAGTTCATTTGAAGAAGCTGCAAGAGTTGATGTACCGTCAGCAAGCTGAGAACTGCCGCTGAGAAGCTGTGAAAGACCTCCGTCAAGAGCATTTGCACCATTGCCCAGCTGGTCCACGCCGTCATCAAGTGTTACGGCACCTGTTTTCAGCTGTGCGAGACCTTTGTTGAGGTCAAGAGCGCCGGCTGTGAGCTTTCCGAGACCTCCATCGAGTTCACCGGCACCGGCTGCAAGTCTGTCGATACCGGCTGCAAGAGCGTTGATGCCGTCGGAGAGCTTTGATCCGCCTGCGGTGAGAGTTGTGATTCCGTTATCGAGATTGGCTGTACCCTTTGAAAGCTTTTGAGCACCGCCGTTTATGAGGTCTGTTGAGGTTGAAAGCTTTTCGGCACCGGCTGAAAGTGCCTTTCCGCCGTTATCGAGTGTAGTCAGACCGCTGTTGAGGGCTTCTGCACTTTGCTTGAGTGCGTTTGCACCGGCTGCGATATTGCCGTCAGATGTCATATTTTCAGCGAGCGCTTTCTGCACTGCTATTGTCTGCTGGAGAGTCTGGATAGCGGTTGCGAGTTCGGTCGAAGGGTTTTGTGCATAAAGCTGCTGGAGAGCGGCGAGCGCATTTTCATTATTTGTGATCGTGTCGCTGAGAGTTGTACCCACAGTGTCGAGACCTGCCGAAAGGTTGCTTGCGCCGGCTGCGAGGGCAGCTGAACCGTCCTTTGCGGAAGCTATACCTGCTGAAAGCTGCTTGGCTGAATCGCTGAGCTGTGAAGCGCCGTCTGCAAGCTGCTGAGTTCCGTCTGCGAGCTGTTCCGAGCCTTCCTTGACTGCGGAACTACCTGCTGTGAGTTTATCTGCGCCGCCTGTAAGCTGTGCTGCGCCGCTCACGAGTTCGTCTGAGCCGTTGTCAAGCTGTGCAATACCGTCAACGAGGGCAGCTGAGCCGTCCTTTGCGCTGCCGAGACCTTCGCTGAGAGTTTCAGCGCCGGCACTTAACTGTTCGGCACCGCTTGCGAGTGCAGCCGAGCCGTCATCGAGTTTAGCGATACCGTCAACAAGTGCAGCTGAGCCGTTCTTTGCGGACTGTATACCGTCTCTGAGTGCAGCTGTGGAATCTGCTATCTTCTTAGCGCCGTTTGAGAGTGCGGAAGCGCCGCTGCCGAGTTTTTCGCCGCCGTTTTTAAGTTCGAGAGCGCCGGAAGCGAGCTTATCAACACCGTCAACGAGAGAGCCGGTCTTGTCGGAAAGAGTAGTAAGACCGTCATAGAGCGAAACAGTACCGTTTAAGAGCTTATCTGCGCCGTCTGTGAGTTCCTTGAGTTCGTCTTTTAGCTTGCCGTAGTTGAATTCGCCGTCGAGATCAAGCTTTGAGAAAACCTCGTTGCTTACGGCTGTTACGGTAGTTCCCATTTCAAAATCCTTGACATCTGCTGTGAGTTCGACATATTCAGGTATCTCTATGTCGAAGTCTTCTATCTCATCGAGTCCGAGACTTTCGTTGAGTCCCGGGAAGGCAAGACCTACAACAATGAGGCGGTTGCCGTCAGAAAGTATCTTGCCGCTTGAGATTTCGGCATTCATGAACTTATCCGAGTTGAGAAGCATTGCGTTGGCACACATGAACGGAACATAGAGCTCTCTGTCTTTTCCGTTTACATTTTTAGTTACTTTGGCGTGGTTTGTGTATTCCCAGCGGATGACGAGGTGACCACTCTTGCCGATAAGGGAATCCGGTTGCATTTCCTTGCCGTCGAGGTAGTATTTGATATTTACATCAACAGGAAGCTCCTTTGAAGAAGTGCCCTTGTAGTAGATGTCTTTTCCGTCTGCATCCCAGTTCAGCTGAGTGCCGTCGGATGTGAACTCCTCATCGCCTTTTACATTAACTATATCGGCAAGGGATGAAATATCCTTGATAGAATCAAGTGAAGGCGAGTTTTTGAGCCAATCGCTTACAATGACATTCTTTACTTTTGAATTGCTTTCGCAGAGAACATAGACTGTTTCGTCCTTATAGGCTGAACTGTCTTTCGGAGCTCTTGTGTTAGTATTTTCAGACTTCTGCGAAGAAGCTGAACTTTCTGAAGCATTATCGTTGTTATCACTGTTCTTTGCAAAAGCGATAGTAGTTGTTGTACCTGCTGATATAGCGATTGCAACTGCACCGGCGATGAATTTCTTATAATTTTTCATACTTATTACTCCTTTACTGTTTTCTCTGTATTCAAGCGGATCTGAACTGTGTCTTATTATAATTGCTGTAATTTTCCTTTTCAGGTCGAAAACCTGAACTTGTGCGGCAGATTACGCCGTCGAGCAGCATAAACATCGAAGGAAGCATTGTTATTACGATCACCATTGAGATCATTGCGCCTCTTGCAAGAAGCATACAAAGTGAAGAGATCATACCGATGTCGGAATAGAGTGCAACGCCTATTGTAGCTGCGAAGAAGCCGAGCGCTGATGTGATGACCGACTTTATTGATGTTTCGAGTGCTATGCTTATGGATTCTTTTTTATCTTTACCGCTGTATCTTTCCTTGCGGTATCTTGTTGTCATGAGGATAGCGTAGTCGACTGTTGCGCCAAGCTGTATAGTGCCGATTACTACTGATGCGATGAATGGGAGTTCTGTATTTGTGAAGTATGCCAGACCAAGATTTACCATGATCGCAAGTTCGATAACGGATACAAGTATAACAGGCAGTGATATGGATTTGAAAGTAAGTGCGATTATCAGGAAGATGACTGCTATCGAGAGTATGCTTACAACGTTGAAGTCCTTGTCAGTGATATTGATGAGGTCTTTAGTTGCCGGCGCTTCACCGATGAGCATTGCCTTATCATCGTATTTTGCAGCGATCTTGCTGAGATTTCCGACCTGTTCGTTGACTTTATCGGAAGCAACTTCGTACTCTGAGCCTATAAGTATGAGCTGGTATTCATCGCCTTTAAGCTTTGAGCGGAGATCCTCGGGGATGACCTCTTCCGGAATAGCAGGTCCTGCGAGTGTATTGAAGCCTAATGTGAACTGAACGCCGTCTACCTTATCCATTTCCTTGAGCATTTTCGATTCTGTTTTTGCATCGAGATTTGTGTCTGCAAGAAGGATGTGGGTGCTGTTCATGTTGAAGTCGTTTGAAAGCTTCTCATTGGCTGTGACACTTTCGAGTGAAGAAGGGAGAGTGCTGTCAAGTTTATAGTATACATCATAGTGACCGTTGCCGTAAACAGCAGGTATCAGCAATGCTATGCCTATCATGAGGAATGCCGCTGAATTCTTAACTATGAATGATGAAGTCTTTTTGAAGTTAGGAAGGAATTCTCTGTGGGAGGTCTTTGCAATCGCTTTATCGAATATGAGTATCATCGCCGGGAGAATTGTTACACACGCTATAACGCCGCATACAACGCCCTTTGCCATTACGATTCCGAGGTCAAGACCGAGTGTGAAGCTCATGAAGCACATTGCAAGAAATCCTGCAACTGTTGTGAATGAACTGCTGACTACTGACACTACTGTGTTTGCTATCGCATGAGCCATAGCTTCCTGCTTATCATCGGGGTATACAAGAAGCTGTTCCTTGTAGCTGTGCCAGAGGAATATTGAATAGTCCATTGTAACGCCAAGCTGAAGTACAAGTGCGAGCGCCTGTGTGAGGAAGGAGATTTCACCGAGAACGAAATTCGTTCCAAGATTCCATACAACTGCAAAGCCTATGCTGAGCATGAAGAAGAGCGGTATCAGGAATGAATCCATTGTAAGTATAAGTACAAGACTTGTGAGGAGAACGGCTATTACAGCGTAGATAACGGATTCACTCTTGGAAAGGTTCTTCATATCAAGTGTTATTGCAGACATACCGCTGATGAAGCACTGTTCATCGGTGATTTTTCTCATTTCTTCGACAGCTGCGAGAGTTCCGTCGGCGGAAGTACCTTCATCGAAGAAAACAGCCATCATCGTGGTATCGTCCTTGGTGAAGAATTCCTCGATGTCGCTTGGGAGTATCTCCTTAGGTATCTCACAGTCTGTTAGCGACTGGTAGCATACAACGCTTGAAACGTGGTCTATTTCTTCAAAACGCCGGGCGGTTTTCGCGACATCCTTATCGCGCATGCCCTCGGTCATTACAAGTGAGAAGCCTCCCTGACCGAATTCATCCTGGAGAATATCCTGACCTACCATAGTGTCTATATCTTTTGGAAGGTAGGAGAGAATATCATAGTTTACTCGTGTGTTGATATAACCGATAGCGGAAGGTATCATCATAAGAACTCCGAATATAAGTATCAGAGTTTTGTGCTTTGCAACCCATTCTCCGAATCTAAGCATATTATCAGTCCTTTCTGGAATAGTTCTATTGATCTATAATATAGTATACGATAAAAATGACCGATAGTCAACCGGTTTTGAAAGAAAAAATGACTTTCGGTCAAAATTTTGTATACCTGCACAAATCCGAGAAACAAAATTAGTGACTTGCGGTCAGTTTTTCTCTTGACAACCATGTGTCCTATCGTTTATAATAGATTTAGAAAAGTCAAGGAGGTGCATTGAATGGGAAAAGTTGATACAAATAAACTGCAGAAAGAAAACTCTCTGCTAAAAACAGCATATGAATTTTTCACTACCAAAGGCTTCAGTAAGACCTCTATTTCTGACATAGTCGGAAAAGCCGGAGTTGCTAAAGGAACGTTCTACCTCTATTTCAAAGATAAATACGATATAAGAAACAAACTCGTTTCACATCAGTCAAGTCTTCTTTTCAAAAACGCCATTGAAATGCTCGGTGAAAATGCGAATGAACTCAGCTTTGAAGACAAAATGGTAAAAATAGTTGATAGTATCGTGAATCAGCTGAACAGTAATCAGTCGCTTCTGACGTTCATTTCCAAGAATCTCAGCTGGGGAATTTTCAAATCTGCTCTTACCTCTCCGTCTTCAAATGATGATGTGGACTTCTCTGAGGTTTATTACAATATGATCAAAGAAGCTCCGTATGACCTTAAAGATCCGGAAATAATGCTGTTTATGATAATAGAACTCGTTTCTTCTACCTGCTATTCCACGATCCTTTATAATGAACCATGTTCCCTTGAAAATCTTAAGCCGTATCTTTTCGCAACTATCCGTACTATGATCGCTCAGCACAAAGCAGTGTGAATAAAAGAAGCCTCACATTCATTGAATGTGAGGCTTTTCTTATTTATTAAATATAAGCCTTCTGAGAAGGATGTCGTCATAACCGTTGAGTTTGCCGTCTTTGTTCATGTCGGCAAGCTTCCAGTCAATGAGATAGTTTGTTTTTCCGAGGAGATAGTTCTGGAGTTCAACTATATCTGCAATGTTAACTTCACCATCTGCGTTGACATCTCCGAGATCAGATCCGGAGTTAACTGGTTCAATGACAAACTTCTGTCCGTCTCCGCCCCAGAATTCCCATTGGCATATATTAGCGCCGGGTTCTTTGCTCATATCATAAACATCAAAACAGGACTTATAGTCTGATGCATTTGTTAGTATAGAATAAGAGCCGTCTTTATTGCAGATGATCTTAAACAGATCAGAACCTTCTTTATCAATGGTCATATAGGCTATATCAGCACCGTTTTCAGAACTATTATCCACAACAGCAACATTTACTGGAATAAACGGAGTAATGCCGTGAGTATCAATTCCTATCCATCTGTCAGAGTCTGCATTGCCGCAAACTATCCACTTCTGCGGCTTTGCGGTCTGTATGAGACCGCCATATTCATTCATGCCTATGTAAAGTCCGCTGTTGACATTCCGGATAGTATACTCTCCGTGTGGAATTGCCGGATGTACCGGTGTTATGTTCCATAGCTGGCACTCATATTCGTGGTAGGCGTACTGATTGATGTTTCCGCCGTTTTCCTTTGACCACTCAAAGACATCAAGAGCGCCCTTACCATCGGAGCATTTTGAAACAATTCCATAGGAAGTTCCACTCTTAATTATCTTAAACAGCTGATTTGCAGCGCCTGTGTAGGTCTGTAATTCGACATTTACAGCGTCGGCTGCGGAATCCTCTGCAACTGCGATGCACTTTGCCTCATCACCTGCTGATACTATCCTGCACCATTCATCGTCCACTGAGATGAGTTTCCACTGCTGTGCCCAGAGCTTGTTGACTTCCCACTGCTGGATATTAGTACCGTTTGCAAGTTTGCCGTTCGGAAGGTCGATAGCAAGTCCGCTGTTGACGTTGGTGATGTAATAGGGAACTCCGCTGAGAAGATCGGTTTCGCTGATTTTAAGTGATACACTCGGCTCTCCGACCGTATCATTATTCAGAACGAGTTCCGAATTTTTATCGGTATAATCAGCTGTTGAGGAACGCTCACTTCCTGCAAAAGCGGTATTTTTAGCGCCCCAGATCGTCTGGTTATTGTTTCCGACAGCGGTAAATGACATTACCTTTTTGCCGCTTTCGTTTTCAGCAGCTGTAAAAACTCCGGAATAACGCTGTCCGCCGATAGTGATAACTGCATTTGCGCTTCCTGCATCCTGTTCCCAGCGACCGCTTACTGCGCCGGAAATGGTATGATCGGCATTGAGCTTGATGTTCTGATAGCCAATGATCTTGCCGTCGGTAGAATTTCCGTGATTGATATATTCATAATCACCGACAATATCTGATTCATTATAGCCGCCCGGAGAGATAGTATCTCCGCTGTATTCAAATGGTGCTGTGACCGGCCAGCCTTCCTCGTTGAAAAACATCTGATGAACTCTTACTTCGTGGAATTCAGCGCCGTCGTCGAAGCGGGTGTGGTAGAATAAGAACCATTTACCGTCATCATCGCGGAGTACGGAGTTGTGTCCGCAAGCCATATAAGCTGTGTTGAGACTGCTGAATTTGTAGTTTCCCATAACTTTAAGACCAACGCTGTCGAGATTGGGGTTAGAGGGGAGAACAGCCTGTCTTCCGGCTGGATCAGTAAACGGACCTGTCGGGCTCTTTGAACGGAAAACGCGCATATTATAGCCGCCTGTTGAGGTGAGTACGCCATAGGTCACCCACAGATAGTAATAGCCGGTATCAGCATTGTACTCGATAAACGGTCCTTCACCGGATTTTCCGTAGCCGCCGGATATTTTTGTACCAAAATAGCTATCGACCATTCTTCCATCGGAGGTTTTACCGGTTTTGGGGTGGATGCACTTTCCAGTGGTCTTGTCTATTTCAAGGGTGAAAATGCCTCCCGACCATGAACCGTAGCACATATACATTTTTCCGTCAGTGCCGTAATAAATGGTGGGATCAATGGCATTAGGAAATAACTGATTGTTGTAATTATTCTTGTTGAACCAGCTGTTGTTGAAAGTGACTTCGCCGGAAGCAATGAGTTCATCGACATTGGTCGAGGTATATTTCCGGTTCACGTTTTTTGTTTTACTGGTGGCATAGCTGTCGTTATTGGTGAAGCCTGAGTAGATGAGGGTATCCACAAAGGTATATGGTCCTTCAATGTTTTTTGCAGCAGCATATGCGATGACAGAACGCATATAAGTTGAGGATGCACAGAAATACATAAGATAAGCGCCCTTAGTTCCGTCGGGATTTATGTAATCAGGATTCCAGATCACATCAGGAGCCCAGACTGCAAATCCGTTTTCACAGTCTTCAAGGTCTTCACCTGCCCATGCAAAAGCCTTTTTAAGATTCTGTGAGAGGTTGCCGAACTCAACGTTATCAGGTGTTGTATAGCCGTTTGTGAAGCGCGACCAGTTCTGGAGGTCTTTGGTCTTTGCCGCTTCAATGTGTGAACCGAAAACATAGTATGTATCGCCGTTCTTGATGATAGAGGGATCATGAACGGAAACCCGCGACTTGTTTGCGGCATCAGCAGTAGATACAGGCTTCATCGGAAAATGTGCCGAGGTAAAAATTATTGCGCCGGCAATAATTCCAGCGGCTGCCTTCATGAAAGAAAATCTGCCCATATATAAACTCCTTTCAAAATATTATAAAAACTTCCCTGTATGCCTGAGAGTAATATACATATAGAAGTCTGATATTTCTATAATTGGAACACGCTTAGGTATGCAGGGAAGTAATATACTATTTATACTATTTGTTTTTGTTAATTGTACGTCTTACGATGACTTTAAGTCTTTCACAGGTATCCTGCGGAAAATCAGTAATAAACTTTATTGCCTGATCGTGAGCCTCATCGCTTGGAAGCTTTAAGAAATTGTGGAAGAATGCATATATCTCATTGAACGTTGAAAATATCTCTTTAACAGCGTCTTTTCCCTGAGGTGTGAGAACAACACTGTTGCCGAAGTCTTCATATACGAGCCCGCAGTTTGCAAGGCAGCGCAGCATTTTGCTTACACTTGGACGTGATACTCCGAGGTGGCGTGAAATATTGACACAGCGGACATATTCATCTATATCCAGTAATTCTTTTATTGCAATCAGGTACTTGATCTGACCAGCACAATGTTTCATATATATTCTCCTTATTTGTCTGAGTCGATCAGATGCCAGTAGCCTTTAAGGTAAACAGCACCAGATATAATTGTGAGTGCAGTAGAGATCCAGATGAGTATCGGTATAACGATGTCATTTACAGCGTCTTTGAAGGCGCATGGGAAGCCAAAGCTGAAATCATAGCAAAGGCTGAGCCAGAAGATTATCGCTATGATAGTTACCATAGTGAAAGCTGTTTTGAGTTTGCCCCATATTCCGGCTGCCACAACTATACCGCTGTCTGCTGCGAGCAGACGAAGACCTGAAACCATGAATTCTCTTGCGATTATGATGATGATCGGTATCGCGCCTACGTTTACTTCTTTCATTTCTACGAAAACCGTCAGAGCGGCGATAACGAGTACCTTATCCGCAAGAGGATCGAGGAATTTTCCGAAATTGGTAACAAGTCCGCGTTTACGTGCTATCTTGCCATCGAGAGCATCGGTTATTGAAGCTGCTGAGAATATGACAAGTGCGATAAGAAAACTGAACTTGAATTCCAGATACATGAACAGAAGGAAAAATGGTATGAGAAGCACTCTCAACAGAGTAAGCTTATTTGGTAAATTCATTAGTCTATCACCTCACCGATAAGATCATAATCAAGAGTATCTGTGATCTTTATTCTTACGTATTCACCGATGCTGAGACGGCGTGAAGAAGTAAAGAAAACTTTTCCGTCAATATCCGGAGCATCGTTTTCGGTGCGTCCGAACCAGCATTCGCCGAATCTGTCGAAGCCCTCAACAACAGCAATGAATTCGCTGCCAAGAAGCTTTTCATTGTTTTCGGCACTTATGAGCATCTGCTGTTCCATAATAATATCAGCACGGTGTGAAGAGACCTCTTCGTCTATCTGATCCGGGAAATTATAGGACTTTGTGCCTTCTTCGCGTGAATAAGGGAAGCATCCGAGTCTGTCGAAGCGTATCTTCTTTACGAATTCAGCCAGTTCATTGAACTGTTCCTCTGTCTCTCCGGGGAAGCCTGTGATAAGAGTTGTACGGAGTATAACACCCGGTATCTTTTCTCTTATATGTGTGAATAGAGCTTCAAGCTTTTCAGGATCGCCCCAGCGGTTCATGCGGCTAAGGATGTCTTTATCGCAGTGCTGGATAGGGATTTCGAGATACTTGACAAGCTTTTCCTCAGAAGCGATCGTTTCAAGGAGTTCATCTGTGATACGCTCAGGATAGCAGTAAAGTGTTCTGATGCGTTTAAGACCGTCTATGCGGCAGAGCTCCCTCAGAAGCTGCGGAAGCTTTGATTCACCGTAAAGATCTTCACCATAGCGTGAAGTATCCTGCGCGATGACTACAAGTTCTGTAACGCCGTTTTCAGCCATAAAGCTTGCTTCTTCGAGCGCCTTTTCAATTGGTATGCTGCGGAATTTTCCTCTGATCTGAGGTATTGAGCAGTATGTGCAGCAGTTTGAGCAGCCCTCAGCAACTTTCAGGTAAGTAAAGAAAGGCAGTGTGGAAATTATACGTTTTCCTGTTATTTCGGCATCAAGCTTCGGAGCGAAGTTGATATATCTTTCATTTGCGAGGACATGATCAAGAACGTCGATAATGTCCTTGTTATTGCCGATACCTATAACAGCGTCTGCCTCCGGGAATAGCTCAGCGGCTTCTTCTTTGTATCTTTCTGTAAGGCAGCCGGTTATGACTATCTTTTTCAGGCTGCCTTCTGCTTTAAGTTGACCGAGTTCGAGAATAGTCTCGATGGCTTCCTCCTTGGCTGATTTGATAAAGCCGCAGGTGTTTACGACTGCAATGTCTGCCATTCCCGGCTCTGTCACGAGCTGATAGCCGTGACTTTTCAGTTTATACAGCATACGTTCGGAATCCACAAGATTTTTTGAGCATCCGAGCGATACCATTCCGACCTTGATAGGCATTATTGTTCCTCCAGTGTTTCATTCATATTATCAAAATAATCCTTGATAGTGCAGTTTATCTGTGAAAAATCATAGCCGCTGCGTATCAGCGAATTCTTTACCTTGTCTATGGCTCGTTTGTCGTTTATATCTGTCAGATAGCGGGAATACTTTTCGCTGAGCAGCCGCATGATGTTTTCCTCGAAAACATCGTCATACTGCCGCAGAGCGTCCTCAGCAGTGAATCTGCTGATACCGCGCGAGACCATCTCGCGCATTGCACGTCTCTTCCCGAATTTTCTGACTTCTACATATTTATATGCAAGCTTTTCTGCATAGCGTTCATCATTTATAAGATTTTCGCTTATAAGCTTCTGAACAGCAGCTTCGCAGAGATCAGGATTCTTGCAGTCCTCGGAGAGCTTTTTCAGCATTTCCGAAGCGGAATAGTCTCTGTAAGAGAGTTTATTCAGAGCGGTGTTGTAAAGGCGGAGGAACACTGCCGCGCGCATTATATCCCTTATCTGCGGAAGATCAAATTCAGCGCCTTCACTGATACCGTGATCCCATACTATCTCAGCACTGAGTACGACAGTGCGTCCGTTGCTGAACGTTACTCTGTAAGAATTTTTATCATTAAGCTTAACAGCAAGAACTTTCATTATCAGTCAGCAGGGGTGAATTCCTCAAAATCCTCTTCGATGTCGGCAAGAATATCGTCAGGATCATCGGCGTTCTGAGCACTGCCGGATGAAGCAGCTGTTACAGCCGGAGCTTTTTCCTTTGCCGGAGCAACAGAGTCTTCAAGCTCTGATTTTCTTGCGAGGATCTGATCTTCTATCTCCTTCATGAGAGCCTCATCGTTCTTGAGTATCTCCTTGACATTATCGCGTCCCTGACCGAGTTTCTGGTCATTATAGCTGAACCACGAGCCGCCCTTCTTTATGATGTCGAGCTGAACTGCGAGGTCAAGGACTTCGCCTGTACGTGATATACCTGTGCCGTACATAAGGTCAAACATACACTCCTTGAACGGGGGAGCGACCTTGTTCTTGACTACCTTGCACTTTGTTGAAGCGCCGATTATCTGGTTTCCGGACTTGATAGTCTCGCCCTTTCTTACCTCGATACGAACGGATGAATAGAATTTCAGAGCGCGTCCGCCGGGAGTAGTTTCAGGGTTGCCGTACATAACGCCGATCTTCTCACGTATCTGGTTGATGAATATTGCAACGCAGTTGGATTTTGATATAGCTGCGGTAAGCTTTCTCATAGCCTGAGACATAAGTCTTGCAAGCTGTCCGACATGGAGATCGCCCATTTCGCCGTCGATCTCGGCACGGGTCGTCATAGCTGCGATCGAATCGAGCACGATGACATCGATAGCGCCGGAACGGATAAGAGCCTCGGCTATTTCAAGAGCCTGTTCACCGCTGTCCGGCTGTGAAACGAGGAGATCATTGATATTGACTCCGAGTGCGTTTGCGTAAACCGGATCGAGAGCGTGTTCAACGTCGATGAAGGCAACTTCGCCGCCAAGCTTCTGAGCCTGAGCGATTATCGAAAGTGCAACGGTAGTTTTACCGGAGCTCTCAGGACCGTATATCTCGACAATTCTTCCGCGCGGAACGCCGCCGATACCAAGTGCCATATCAAGAGTCATAGAGCCTGTCGGGATCGCAGCAACGTTGAGTTTTTTCGTCTCACCGAGGCGCATTATCGAGCCTGCGCCGTATTTCTTTTCGATCTGCTTTAGAGCACCTTCAAGGGCAGTTTTTTTATCGTCTTTGTTTTCAGCTTTCACTACTGATGCTTTTTTTGCAAGTTCTTTTTTTGCCATGTTCATACCTCCGGTATCTGAGCGGCGACTGTCCGGACTATTCCCGAAAAATCGCGGCTGAAAGTAATATTTGTAAAGCCGTTTGCGGCGAGTATATCTCCAACCTGTTCATGCTGAGCGTCGCCGAACTCATAGCAGAGCCAGCCGCCCTTGTTCAGGTGATTTTTCCATATTTCAGTTATGCTTCTGATGAGATCAAGACCGTCGCTGCCGCCGTCGAGGGCGAGTTCCGGTTCGTAGGTGACCTCAGTCTGGAGCTGATCCATTTCTTCTTTTGTAAGGTAAGGCGGATTGCTAACGATAATATCGAAGCATCCGGTGCTCCCGACGGAGCTTTCATCAGTGACATCACACTTTATCAGGCTGATGTCTGCGTTATTCAGTGCCTTGTTCCTTTCAAGGTAATCAAACGCCTTATCTGAGAGCTCATATGCGCTCACTTTCGCGGAAGGCAATTCCTTTTTCAGAGTTATTGCAATGCATCCGCTGCCGGAGCAAAGATCAGCTATGACCGGTACAGTTAAGCCGTTTTTCCTGCAAATGCCAATTATATTCTCAACGAGCAGTTCCGTTTCCGGGCGCGGTATCAGAACGCCTTCGCCGACATAAAACGGATAGCCGTAGAATTCCCACTTTCCCAGCAGATACTGGAGAGGCTGTCCCTTAGCGCGTTTGGCAGTAATATCGCGTATTTTAGCTGCGTCATTCTCTTCGACTGCTTTCATTGGTGAAAACAGCGGATTTTTGTCGCCGAGAATATCCTGGAAGATACACAGTGTATCGAATTCAGCGGATTCCTTTCCTGCGGCGTTGAGGAGATTCAGACATTCATCAAAGAGTTCGCGGCGGTTTACCACTTGTCTTCCTCCTTATCCTGAGGGATGCAGGGAGTAAGAGCTGCAATAGCTATCTCTATCATGCTGTCATCCGGTTCGCGGGTGGTAATCCTCTGCATTGCGAGACCGGGTGCGGAAAGTATCCTTGTAAAGAGGTTATCATGGTTTCCGGCAAGTCTTATGCATTCATAGGAAATGCCGACTACCAGCGGGAGAAGCACAAGGCTTGCAACTATTCTCTGCCATGTTACAGTGAACGGTATAAAGCACATGACAAGTATTCCCACTATGAGTACGATGAATATGAAGCTTGTGCCGCATCGCTTGTGGAAGCGTGTCTGCTTGCGTACATTCTCAACAGTGAGAGGGAGCTCGGCTTCGTGGCAGGCAATGGTCTTATGCTCAGCGCCATGATACATATACTGTCTGCGGATGTCTTTCATAAGACTGATGATGACCATATATCCCACGAATATTGCTATTTTGACTATACCCTCGATAAGCGAGCGAAGTATTCTCTTTTCTTTTACAGCCGGGAAAAAACCGACTATCCATTTGGGCAGAAATAAAAAAAGACCTATCGCCATAACTATTCCGAGAATCATTCCGGCATACATCATGGCACTGAATATTGCTGAGGCATTTTCCTCTTCGGCTTTTTCTTCCTCTGTAAGCTGTTTCTCAGCGGACTTCATCATGTATTTATATCCCTTTGAGAGCGAGGTCACAAAGCTTGTGCAGCCGCGTATAAGCGGGACCTTTCTGTACCACGGAGCATTCTTTCCGTTGCGTTCGTTCCATGTTTCGAGGTCGATAGTACCGTCCGGAAGCCGGCATGCCATAGCGCCGGTATTCGGACCAAGCATCATGATACCCTCGATGAGAGCCTGTCCGCCTATCTTGGACTTGAATTTTTCAGCCGATGGCTGCTGGTTGTTTTTGCTCATTAAAATATCTCCGTTCTTAGCTTTGTATAGCCGGAAGCTTTATAGTAACAGTAGTGCCCTTGCCTTCACCGGCACTTGTAATGTTCATAGAGCCGCCGTGCATACTTACTATCTCATCGGCAACCGCAAGACCGATACCTGATCCGCGTCTTGTATGGTTAGCCTTGTAGAATTTTGTCTTGACCTTGGAAAGGTCGGATTTTTTGATGCCGCAGCCTGTATCGCTGACAGAAACGATAACTTCTCCGCCGTTTTCAGAGGCGTTTATGGTAACGGTATCGCCGGCTGAAGAATACTTAACGGCATTGTCTATGATATTAATGAATACCTGACGTATACGGTTTTTATCACCAAATACGAAAGGAAGCATTTCGGGATCATTATAGATAATGTTTATCTGTTCACGGCGGGCTTTGTCGCTGTATATGAGAACAGCGTCTCCGAGTTCCGCGAGGATGTCCATATTTGCGCTTTTCAGTGTGAAGTGGCCGTTCTGCATACGGGAGAAATCAAGCAGTTCCTCAACCATCTGCGAAAGACGTTCGGTTTCATTGACTATTACGCCGACACCCTTTTTCATGGTCTCGGGATCTTCGCCGCCGTCCACCATGAGGGTTTCCGCCCAGCCTTTGATAGCTGTCAGAGGCGTTCGCAGCTCGTGTGATACCGATGATATGAATTCATTTTTCATTGCCTCAGCGGTTGAAAGCTCATCCGCCATGTGGTTGATAGCGGTGCAGAGATCGCCGATCTCATCGTTGCTGTTGTTGTCTATACGGACCGAGAAATCGCCCATTGCGAATTTGCTTGCAATACCGCTTATCTGTCTTATCGGTTTGACGATAGATCCGGCGAAGAACAGACCTGTTGTGATGATGATAAGGAGTATCAGAAGCGAAACTATCGTGATTATGACGATATATGTCTTGATAGTGTTATCAATATCGGTAAGTGAGGTGACCATACGAACGGACGTATATTCGCCGTTCATTGAGGTTATCGGTACAGAGACGGCAAGTATTTTTTCGCCGCCGTTGAGCTTGCCGATATAGTAGCCTTCGCCGTTTACCATAGCGTCCTCATAGTCGGGCATAGGAGCGTCCGCATCGGGCGAGAATCCCGATGAAGTGAGGACGACTCTTCCCTTTGAGTTTATTGCCATGAGTTCGATTTTGTCCTTTTCGTTGAAGGTTTCGAGCATATTACGCATTTCTGCCGAGAAATTCGCGGCGCTGTCCTGTGAATGTATGCTGAGGACGCTCGTTACGGCGTTTATCTTTGAAAAAAGGTACTGCTTTGCAGAGTTGTAATAATAACTTTGCAGGGCGTAGATTATCGCCATTTCGATAACGAGCAGCGCAAGTACGATAACGCCGAGGTTGTTGACTGCCCAGCGCTTTGTGATACTCTTTTTAGCCATTACTGCGAATCATTCCATTTATAGCCATAGCCCCATATCGTAATGATATATTTCGGGTTAGAAGGCTCTTCTTCGATCTTCATGCGTATACGTCTGATATTAACGTCCACGATCTTGTCATCGCCGTAGTAGCTTTCACCCCATATGTGGTTAAGGATACTTGCGCGGTCAAGAGCGGTATTTTTATTGTTCATGAAGAATTCAAGTATCTGGTATTCGACCTGTGTCAGCTCTATCGGAGAGCCGTCTTTGGTGACGGTACGGCTTTTCAGATTCAGGACGAAAGGACCTGATTCGATAAGAGACTGCTTCTCATTCTTTATGAAGCTCATGCAGACTCTTCTGTAAATAGCGTCCACACGCGCGGTAAGCTCTGAGGGAGAGAACGGCTTTGTGATATAGTCGTCCGCGCCTATCATAAGACCGCTAACCTTATCCATTTCCTGTGTTCTTGCTGTAAGCATAATGATACCGATAGTCGAACTCTTCTCGCGTATCTTCTTGCAGACGGTGAATCCATCAATGCCGGGCATCATAATATCAAGCAGAACAATATCGAAATTGCCGTGTTCTGTTTCAAAGGTCTTGAGGGCAGCTTCACCGCAGTTAACGTCAACAACGTCATATCCGGCACGTTTAAGGTTAATTACCACGAATTCGCGGATAGTATCCTCGTCCTCACAGATAAGAATGCGTTTCAAATATATCAGCTCCTTTTCATGTATCAGTTTGCAAAAGTGAATCCTACCGCAATATCTCCTGCGGCAGCCGAGAGATCATCATCGTATAATTCGGAATATGGCGGAATATAGGCAAGATATGAAGTTTCGCCCTTTGTTTTCAGGAGCATATAACCGTTTGAGAGTCTGTCCTCGCGTGAGGCAGTGTCCTCGGCACAGTATATACGCAGGAGTTCTCTTCCCATCTGTCCGTCAGAATAAGTGCAGAACACCAATTCTCCGCCGTTTATAGCATCTCGCTTTACAGTTACTCTGTTGCGCCAGTTCTTAGGAAAAATGAAAATATATCCCTCATTAACACTGTAATATGAAGTATACTTTCTTTCAAGGCGGTTATCCTTGCTTATATACATCCAGTTGGTAAGCTTCATCTGTTCGCTTTCGGAGACATCCTCATAGCCGGCAGCGTTTATCTGAACCGGTATCTCAAGCATTCCATCGCCGTCTATGTCGGACGAAGAGCAGCCAGCCGGACGTACTGTAACGAGTGAATCCTCGGGAGTTTCAAAGACCTTATTCAAGCCGCTGCTGTCCATATAGATGACATCGGTCTGAATGGCGCCTGTTCCGGAGAGCGCGTCGATATATAGACCTCTTCTGCCGCCGCCGATGTCGCCGTAGCGAAGACTGTCGAATTCTGTGAAGTTTCCGCTCAGACGCTTGCTGTATTTATGGTAAAGCCCATCCTCATTGAGCTTATAGACCTCAGCAGTTGCCGGAGCTCCCATTGCTGAGCCGGCAAGAAGCAGGAATTCATTCTGACCGTCTCTGTCGAGATCAGTAACGTCGATGAATGAGCATGAAGATGAGAAGTTAGGGGATAATCTGCCTTCCTCAGGAACGTAGTTATAGATAGTAACATTTTTTTCGGAGCGGTTGATAAGGCTGCTTCCGATTATGATATTTACTCTGTTGTTGCTTCCGAGCTGTGAGATCATAACTTTTTCAATCTCAGCGCCTTCGATAGGATCATCACTTACCGAGCGCCATTTACCCTCATCCTGATCGAGAACATTCATGCGGAGAGTATTTTCTTCCATTGTCAGACCTGTTCTCTCATAGAAAACGATAGCTTCGTTTCCTCCGTCGTTGTCGATGTCCTCGACTATGAACGCCGACAGATACTTACCTGATTTTGGGTATTTAAGGCTTATCGAAGGACCTGTTGCATCGGTGAGAGCGCTATATATCTGTTCCTGTTCAACGCTCAGCTTCGGCGGAGTCATGAGATTATCAATGCTCGAACCAAAAGCGCAGCCTGTGAGCAGCAGTGCTGAAGGTATAGCTGCCAGCAAAAGTGCTGTTATTCTGTGTTTTTTCATGATATGCCGGAAGATAGGGGATCATCTTTCTTCAAGTTTAACGTATTCGCGTTCTTTGGCGATAGTCTTGTATGCGGGACGGATTATTCTTCCGCCGGTGAGTATCTCCTCCATACGGTGAGCAGCCCAGCCTGCCATTCTTGCGACAGCAAAGAGCGGTGTGAAGAGTTCGTCCGGAATGCCGAGCATTCGGTAAACAAGACCGGAATACATATCAACGTTAGCGCACATTGTTTTTGTGCTGCCTTTTTCCTGAAGGAATATCTCAGGAGTAAGGCGCTCTATGGTATCAAGGAGACGGAATTCAGCTTCGATCTCCTTGCCCTTAGCGAGTTCAAAGGCTTTTTTCTTGAGGATGAGCGCACGGGGATCTGATACAGTATAGATAGCGTGTCCCATGCCGTAGATAAGACCTGAGCCGTCGTTAGCCTCTTTGCGGATGACACGGCGCATATAATCGGCAACTTCGCCCTCGTCCTCCCAGTTCTTGATGTTAGCCTTGAAGTTATCGAGCATATTTATTACCTGAAGGTTAGCGCCGCCGTGACGAGGTCCTTTGAGTGAGCATATAGCTGATGAATATGCGGAATATGGATCAGTTCCCGATGAAGTGAGTACGCGGCAGGTGAAGGTTGAATTGTTACCGCCGCCGTGTTCAGCCTGAAGCATGAGCAGGCGGTCAAGCATCTGAGCCTCGTCCTTTGTGTATTGTCTGTCAGGACGCAGAAGAGAGAGTATGCACTGGGCGGTGTTCTCCTCATAGTTGATCGGGTGCATTATCATGCTGGAATTATCGAATACTCTGCGCTTGACCTGATAAGCATTAGCCATTATGACAGGGAGCTTGGCGATAAGGCTTATAGCGGTACGCATTTCGTTTTCAAGCTCTTTGTTCTCGCATTCGTCATCGTAGGAATAGAGAGCGAGTACAGAACGTGCAAGCTTGTTCATGATATTTTTGGAAGGTGCTTTGAGGATCATGTCCTCAACGAAGCCGTTCGGAAGATCTCTTTTCAGCGATATATATGTGTTGAAGGTATTGAGTTCCTTCTGAGTGGGAAGATGACCGAAAAGCAGCAGGAAGGTTGTTTCCTCATAGCCGTAGCGGTCCTCGGCTTCAACATTTTCAACGAGATCGTTGATACTGTAACCTCTGTATATAAGCTGACCGGGGATAGGTTCTACCTCACCCTCGTTAAGTATATAACCGTGAACATTGCAGATATTCGTAATACCGGCAACAACACCTGTACCGTCGCTGTTTCGGAGACCTCTTTTAACGTGATATTTTTCGTAAAGCTTTGGATCTATTTTAGCATTTTCAGTAAGATCTCTGCATAAATCTGTAATATTGGCACCTGAAATGAAAGACGGCATCATAATCACACTCCTTTGAGAATATTCACAATTAATTATACACTATATTTCGTGCTGTGTCAAATATTATTTGGGTATATAAATATTTTGGTGATTTAATACGCATCTGACGTTCGCAATTGCTAATTATACCACAAACACAAATTCAGTCAAGACCAAGACAAGCGCCATAAATGGCGGTCTTGACAGAATGTGTGTTTGTAGTTTGGGGCAATTACGCAAACGCCCAGCCACTTCCGACCGCCAAAAAAGTTATTTACCCTATTATTTATTATTATCCGCGCCAATAATTGTGTTTTTTTGTTTCAGCGCGGAAGGAAACGGAAAAGGAGAGATAGCTATGAAAAATTATTTTGCAGCAGCTTTGTTTCTTGCGGCTTCGATCGCGGCAGCACCTGCGGTTCCGGTTTATATTGCAGGTTCGGGAAAACAGGTAGTCGCAGCTGAGGGAAAAATACCTTCTCAGGAGAGCACTGAGCCTCTGACCGATGAAAATACAGAAGAGGTCACCGAAGAAACGTCAGTGATCGTTGATGAAGCCGCTGAAACGTCATATACCGGTACTCCGTACAGAGTTCTTGACACTGCTTCCGGAGAAGTGCTTGAAGTTCCGGAGAGGGACTATGTTATAGGTGCAGTGTGTGCGGAAATGCCTGCAAGCTTCGGGGAAGAGGCTCTCAAAGCGCAGGCTGTTGCGGCTCATACCTATGCAGAACGTCAGCGAAAAAAGGAGCGTTCAGCACCACATGAGGAACTCGGCGGTGCTGATTTTTCCAATGATACCTCAAAGTATCAGGGATTTTTTACAAATGAGCAGACTGAGAAGTTCTACGGTGAGAATTTTGAGGCGAATTATGGGAAGATCAGTGCAGCAGTTGACGAGGTCCTGCCCTATATCCTTACATATGAGGACGAGCCGATAATTTCAGCCTTCCATTCTATGTCGTCCGGAAAGACAGAGAGTGCGGAGAATGCGTGGGGAGCTTCGGTAGACTATCTCGTTCCCGTGGACAGCAGCTGTGATACTTCAGCTCCGAAGTACCTTGAACAGCAGCATTTTGAACGTGAATCACTTGAATTCATGCTAAAAGCGGCGTTTCCGGATATAGAACTTGGCGAAGATATGTCCGAATGGGTAAAGGTGATAGAGGTTTCAGATTCGGGAACGGTACTGACTGCACAGGCAGGCGATATGACTGTTACCGGAAACGATATTCGCACCGCCCTTGTACTGCGCTCTGCCTGCTTTGATGTTACGTATGAGGACGATGAAGCGATATTTACTACACGCGGCTATGGTCACGGAGTCGGAATGAGCCAGTACGGGGCTAATTCAATGGCTGCCGAAGGAAAAAACTGGAAGGAGATACTGGAGCATTATTATTCCGGCTGTAATATCAGCAAACAATAAACTCTGTAATCGAAAAAGGGCTTGCTCAAAACCGAGCAGCCCCTTAAATTACGTATTATGCCATGAACGGCGGAACGGGAAGTCCGTTCGTGCCAAAGAGTTCAATATCGGCGTAGTTCAGCCATTTATAGCGGATATTCCTTACCCTGATACAGGTGCGGACGAATATCTCATTGCCGTGTATCTCAGCGTTTGCCGGAACAAAGATACCGTCATCGGCGGCGATTTCAAAGCCGCTTAGTTCGCCCCTGACCTCAAATCCGGAGCAGTTATCGAACCTAAGCATTATACCGCCCTTAACCGCATAGAAGTCCCTGAACAAAGGCGGCAGCGTTTCCGACCTGTCTGCAATTGAGTATACCTCCGAAAGCGCCTGAAGATAAAGTCTGTGACCTATCTGAGACTTGTCCTTCGGGTGTATGTTATCCAGTTCGCCGCAGTCGGAAGCGACTGCGATACCGGTATTTTTAACAGTGTTGAAAACTTTCATCTGTTCATCGCGGATCATTGCCCATCTGCGAGTGTCCTCTTCGTGTGAATACCTGAACATAGGCAGTTGCACTATAATGAACGGCAGCTTATCATTGTGCCATATTGTGCGCCAGTTGTCGATGAGAGCGGTAAGAAGAGCACTGTAAACAGCAGGGCGGTGATCGTCGGATTCGCCCTGATACCACAGAACTCCGGCGATAGTATACGGACATACACGTTTTACCATAGTCTCGTACAGACCGCACGGCCGCATCGGATTCTTTATTCCCGGCGGTCCGGAATAAGGATTCTCACCGCAGCGTTTCAGCACCTCTTCCCAGCTCATACCGGGATCTTCCGCATAGCATTTTTCAGCATTTGCGTCCCATTCAGCCTGTTTCTGACGGTAATCATTGTATTCGGCGATCATCTCTTCAGCGGACTTTCCGGCGATAGCTTCTTCGTAATCTTCGATGTAAGGTCTGAGGCGTTCATCGCGGACAAGGTATTCGCGTTCAAGCCATGCAGAAGCGGAAGTTCCACCCCAGTTACAGCCGATAATGCCGACTGTAACGCCAAGCTTGCGGCTGAGTTCCTTTGCGAAATAATAGCCCGCAGCCGACCATGCTCCGGAGTTCTTTTCGGATGCTTCCGACCAGCGGCTTTCAGCCTCGGAACGCAGCAATTCATCGTCTGTCATGCTGCACTTAGGTGTATAATAGAAGCGGACGTTCTCGCGGCTGCAATTTTTCAGTTCTTCTTTTCCGTGGATATCGTTGTGGAGTTCAAACTCCATGTTGGATTGTCCGCCGGCAAGCCATACCTCACCGACGGCAATGTTGCGGTATACTATTTTAACAGCACCGCAGCTTATCTCGACTGTGCATTTACTGCATTCGCTTACGGGCGGAAGAACAGCTTCCCAGCATCCGCCGGATATTACAGCATAAGCGCTCACGGATAGTTCTGGGATACAGACGGTTATTTCACGTTCAGTGCCGGAGCAGGTCCCGAAAATACGTATCGGAACTCCTCGCTGGAGAACCATATTATCACTGAAAACTGCTGCTGTTTTCATAGAGTGCCGCTCCTTCCGTGATCAGAACTTGCTATTAATGATGCCCTGTCTTACAAGCTGGACAAGGAACAGCAAACGTGCTTCATCACGCAGTTCCGGCTTTGCCATGTAGTACATATAGTGCTCGACAAGGTTCAGCAGTTCGATGCTGCGTCCCTCTATCTTGAACTGTTCAAAGCCCATAGGTATGTATTTTTCCCATATAGCCTCAGGACTGATGTGTGTACTGAGGTCTTTTATCTGGAATACAGTACGGCTCATGCAGGGACATTCGATAAGTGACTGATCCACAAATTTATCAAATTTAGGATCGGCGGTGAAATCAAAGTCTTCCTTTGAGCCGCTTTTGAGGTATTCAGCGTAGACAAGCTGTTCGATACCGATAGCCTTGTAATGGTCAGAACGTCTCTTGCATCCCGGATTACAGCAGGCATTTACGAGAAGCTCGCACTTTTTCTTATCCTGTATCTTTTCAAGAACATCGAATTTGTTATTGAGATCATAGTCGATAACGACGATGTGGTAATCCTTTGAGATCTCATCATAAAGCTTATCAGGATCGGTGATACGCTTACAGGTCGAGCTGGTTATCTTGTAGCTGGGGTAGTTCTTGCGGATATACTCCTCAAGCAGCGGTGAAGCCACTATTACCTCATTCATACCATTATCAGCATAGTGCATTATCGCATTGCAGAATTTATCGCTGAGGTGCTTCTTTTCGAGCATAGGGTTCGTGAAGGTGAAGCGAAGCGGGATACCGCGGTCGTTGAAATTCTTTATAACGGTTTTAATGAAGTCTTTGTCGCTCTTTCCGTACTGGAAGCGTCCGCCGTTCCATATTGCCGGCGGGAAAGTACCGTAGACCGAAGCTATCTCAACGCCTTCGCGGAAATACTGCGGACAATCATGCAGCATCTGAGCGAATATGATGTTGAATTCATAGTGTTTTGAAAATCCTGGCAGGTGAAATCTTGCTTTCATGTTGACAGTCTCCTTAGTTGAATTTCATAACGCCTGTATTTTCAAGCAGCTTCAGAAGGAAGAAACGTGCTTCATCACGGCATTCAGGCTTAGCCATATAGTACATATAGGTCTCGATGACATTTATCGGACTTGCTGTTCTGCCTTCGATCTTGAACTGTTCAAAGCCCATAGGGATATACTTATCCCAGATGTCATCAGGTGTTATGTGGGTTTTCAGTTTACGGATGTCGAAAATACCTCTCTGCGAATACGGACAGGCACGGAAATTCTGTGGATCGTGCTTTTCAATATCAAATGGGAGATTCGGGTATTTTCTGATATGCTCACAGTAGGCGATCTGCTGTGCGCCGATAGCCTTATAATGCTCGATCCTGCGCGGACATTCCGGCTCGCAGCAGGCATTTACAAGCAGTTCGATGTCGTTCTTGCGCGGAAGCTTTTCAAGTACATCGAATTTATTGTTGAAATCGTAATCAAGAACTACGATGTGATAGTCTTTTTCAAGTTCAGCGAGAAGAGCCTCCTCAGTATTCAGACGCTTGCAGGTAGAGCTTGTAAGCTTGAATTTAGGATAATTCCTGCGAAGGTACTCTTCAAGGACAGGGGAAGCAACGATAGCTTCATTGAGACCATTGTTTGAGAGATTGAGTATCATGTTGCAGCGGTCATCAGAGAGGTGCTTCTTTTCCAGAACCATATTTGTGAAGGTATAGCGGAGAGGGATACCTCTGTCGTTGAAGGTCTTTATAACGCCCTTGATAAAGTTTTTATCAGTCATACCGCCCTGAGTTCTGCCGCCGTTCCAGAGACAAGGCGGAAAAACGCCGTAGAACGATGCGATCTCAACGCCCTCACGGAAGAAATCCGGACGGTTTTTCAGCATATCTGCAAAAAGCAGATTTAGTTTAAAATTTCCCGAAAAATCGGGCAGATGAAAACGTGCTTTCATTAAGTTTCTCCTGTATTTATTATTCTGAGGTCATGAATTATGGAAGGAAATGCAGTCTCCGCGCTCGGAAGCTATTTCGTATCCGGCGGATTCTATGCGCCTTTGCAGACATCCCCGGCATTCTGCGGCTTCCTCTCCGGTACATATTTTGTTATCGTAGAGGTCGTATTTTTTTCGTACCATAACCGGTGAAAGATTAGGCATAACAACATTGCAGCCCGTCATGAGACCGAGTTCTCTGCCGTTCGGAGCGATAGTTCCGAGCGCCGTAGTTGCCGGCAGAAGCACACGCGGAAACATCAGACGGAGTATGCCGAGCAGACGCAGGGTGAGCTCAAGCGTTCCGCCTTTCTCTTCTGCAAAAGGCGTATTATGATGAGGTATAAACGGACCTATTCCTATCATCTGCGGCTGGAGTTCCTGTAAAAAGCGAAGATCGCAGATAATATGGTCAACGGTCTGGAACGGAGCTCCGACCATGAATCCTGCACCTACCTGATAGCCGAGCTCACGCAGTGCAAACAGGCATTCTTTGCGCTTTTCAAGGCTTAGTTCAGCCGGATGCAGTTTGGAGTACAGTTCAGGTGAAGCAGCTTCGTGACGCAGCAGATAGCGGTCAGCGCCGGCTTCTTTGAAAAGCTTGTAGCTCTCGCGGGAGCGCTCGCCGAGTGACAGAGTTATAGCGCAGTCCGGATAAGAACGACGTATTTCTGAGATGATGTCCGCCATGATTTTATCGGTGAAGAAGGAGTCCTCACCGCCCTGCATTACAAAGGTGCGGAATCCGAGTTCGTAGCCGTTTTTGCAGCAGGAAAGTATGTCCTCCCTGCTGAGACGGTAGCGTTCAGCGGACTTGTTGCTTCTGCGTATTCCGCAGTAGAGGCAATCGTTTTTGCAATAGGACGATATTTCGATAAGTCCGCGGAGAAACACCTTTTTGCCGTAATACTTCCGGCGTGTTTCGTCCGCATATTTTTTCAGCAGTTCCGCAGCTGAGGTATCATCAGTTTTTATGAGTGCGGAGAGTTCCTCATTGGTAAGATCGCCTGTGCGGTAAAGTTTTTCTACAATATCAGTCATTTTAGCCGCCCAGTCTTATCATTTCGTCTATACAGCGGCGAGCCTTTGTGATGAGCTCGTCATCCATAATCATCTCGAAAGCCTCGCCGCCTTTTCCGGCGATAGCGAGGAGAGAATTGTAAATATCCGGCAGAGTTGTTATTTTCATGTTGTGGCATACGATGTCCTTGGTTACCGGATAGAATTTCTTATCAGGACATTCATACTGCAAATGCTCAGCAATTGAGGTTTCAGTTCCGATTATGAACTCCTTTGCGTCAGATTTTTTGGCAAAATCCATAATGCCGGTAGTTGAGCCGACATAATCAGCAAGAGCGGTCACCTTCGGCTGACATTCCGGATGTACAAGGAACAGTGCTTCCGGATGCTCTGCTTTTGCATCAAGGACTTCCTTTTCAGTTACCTTTGCATGAGTAGGGCAGCCGCCGTTAAGCAGCTTTATGTCCTTTTCGGGACATTTCTTTTTAACGTAGTCTCCGAGGTTGCAGTCCGGGATAAAGAGTATCTTATCGTTATCAAGTGCCTTGACTATTTTTAGTGCGCTTGATGATGTTACACATACATCGCATACTGTTTTCAGTGAAGCGGTAGTATTGATATATGCAACGACAGTTCTTTCCGGATCAGCAGCTTTAACAGCGCTTATCATTTCGGCATCCATTTGTTCAGCCATTGGACATCCGGCATTTTTGTTAGCAAGATATACGTGCTTCTGCGGAGAGAGCATCTTCGCAGTTTCAGCCATGAAATGAACTCCGCAGAACAGGATGTTCTCAGCGCTTATACCTTTTGCATCAACGCTGAGCTTATAGCTGTCGCCGGTAAAATCGGCTATCTCAACTATCTCCCGTGCCTGATAGCAGTGTGCGAGGATAGCGGTATTGGTTTCTTTTTTGAGTTTCAGGATCTCATCCTGTAATTCACGTACTGTCATAGGTTGCTCCTTTTCAAATATCAGAGGCTGCTCTCAGCGATAACCTCTACCTCTGCGAGAACGTTCTTTGGCAGAGTTTTAACGGCTACGCAGCTTCTTGCCGGCAGACTGGTGAAATACTTGCCGTAGATCTCATTGAAGGCTGCGAAATCGTTCATATCAGCGAGGTAACAGGTAGTTTTAACAGCCTTGCTGAAAGAAGAGCCGGCTGTTTTGAGTATTTCGCCGAGGTTTTGCATTATCTGCTCTGTCTGACCGGCTATATCGTCAGCCTCAACAGAGTTGGTCAGCGGGTTGATAGCTATCTGACCGCTTGTGTACACCATACCGTTCGAGACGATAGCCTGAGAATAAGGTCCGACAGCAGCCGGAGCTTTTTCTGTATGTATTTTTATCATAGACATTGCCTCCGTAATATATTCATTTTGGACATCAGTTGCTGTTCATGAGCTGATTAACGAACTGTTTTGCTGTACGCGGTGAACGTCCGCTGCCGGATGTAAGTGCGAACTGTAAAGCCTTGAGGTTGAAGTTATCTTCCATCTTTACTCCCTTGGATTTAGCGATAGCAGCAGCTATCTCAAGGTAGCCCTTCTTATCCGGTGCACTGAAATTAACGCGCAGACCAAAGCGTGAGGGAAGTGAGAGAGCTCCCTGTGCAGAGTCATTCACATGGATGTCATCGCTGTCGCGGTCAGATAAGCTTTCCTTAACGAGATTAGAGCGGTTGGTTGTGGCATAGATGAGCATATTATTTGATCTTGCCGCAGAGCCTTCAAGGGTAGCCTTGAGAGCGCCGGAGGAGTCCTCATCAGCGCTGAATGTAAGATCGTCGATCAGGATTATGAATTTAAGCGGATTGCAGCATATTTCCTCGACAATATCAGGAATATGGCTGATCTGATCTTTGGTGATCTCTATGAGACGAAGACCGTTTGCTGCATATTCATTGACGATAGCCTTGACGGTAGATGATTTGCCTGTTCCGGCATCTCCGTAAAGGAGGACATTCTGAGCATATTTGCCATTGATGAGAGCAAGAGTGTTGTCAACTACCTGCTGTCTCTGGTTCTCATAGCTTATGAATTCGCTCAGGCGCTGAGGATCAGGGTATTTGAGAGGTGTTATCTCTTCATTGCGGTAAATGAACATATGGCTCTTAGCCCATTTGCCGTATCCGTAATTGTCGATCTCACGGATACGCTGGAGATAGCTTTCGATAAAGTCTACCTTGGAATTGATCCAGCGTGGGAAATTGCCGTCGTGGTGGGCAACGGATATGAAGTCATCCGGAGTGAGCTGTGAAACTTCCTGAAGAAATTTGAGTTCATTGAGGAGGCATTCCTGCATCTCTCTCGGCGGAACGTTGCCTTTAGCAGCTTCCTGAATAAAGATATTATCATCTTCAAGGGTGATCTTCAGCAGATACTGGCTTAGATCTATTGTGTTCTGGTTGTAGAGTTCAGAAACGAAGTCTGAATAATCTCCGAGATAGCAGGAGAGATGGCGGCTGTCAGAACCTATGAGTATCATAAGCTTGTTGAATACCTCGTCCTGAGCAAGTCCTCTGAAAATAGCTACAAGGTCACGGCTGCGGCATAGTTTGATCAATTTTTCATTCATGTTAGATTACCTCGATTACTTTATTTGTAATTTCTGTGCATGAGAGTGGAGTATTGCTGGAAGTTCCCAATATATCCGCAGTTCGGTGACCTGCATCGAGAACCGCGTTGACTGCATTTTCGATACAGTCGGCTTCGCTGGAAAGTCCGAAGGAATAGCGAAGCATCATTGCGCCGGATAGGATAGTTGCTAAGGGGTCTGCTTTATTCTGACCGGCTATATCAGGCGCACTGCCGTGTATAGGCTCAAACAGTCCGCGCGTTGAAGCGCCGAGCGAAGCCGAAGGCAGCATACCTATCGAACCGGTTATTTGTGAAGCTTCATCGGAGAGGATGTCTCCGAACATATTCGATGTTACTATGACATCAAACTGATCTGGATCGCGTATGAGCTGCATTGCAGCGTTATCAACGAACATATCGCTGTATTCAACTTCGGGATATTCTTCTGAAAGTCCGTGCATGATCCTGCGCCATAAACGCGATGTTTCGAGCACATTTGCCTTATCAATGCTGCAAAGCCGTTTGCGTCGTTTCATAGCGGCTTCAAAGGCTGCGCGTCCGATACGTTCGATCTCCATAGGGCTGTAAGATTCGGTATCGAAGGCTTCTTCACCGTAGCGTCCCTGCCGGATGCCTCTTTCGCCGAAGTAAATACCTCCGATCAGTTCGCGTACTATGAGTATATCAAATCCGTTTGCGACTATTTCATCTTTGAGCGGCGAGGCGCTGCGCAGTGCGGGATAGAGCTTTGCCGGACGCAGATTCATGTAAAGTCCAAGTGCTGAACGTATGCCGAGGAGTGCCTTTTCAGGACGGTTATTTCCGGGCTGGTCATCCCATTGAGGACCGCCTACCGCACCTAACAGTACGCTGTCGGAAGCAAGGCAGCCGTCAACAGTTTCCTGCGGCAGCGGCACACCGGTTTTATCAATGGCACATCCGCCGATGAGATAAGGCTTGAAGTTGAATTTATGTCCGAACTTAGCGGCTGTTTTTTCGAGGACCTTCACGGCGCTGTCAACTATTTCAGGACCTATGCCGTCGCCTCGCAGCAAAGCGATGTTGTATTCCATAAAGCACCTCATATAAGCGGTGTAATGATATAAAAGGTATCAGAACACTGTTTGTTAAGTAATAACGCCGTTGGCGATCGACTGTATCAGTCCGCCGTTTTCGATTATCTTCTGTATGAACTCGGGGAACGGCTGAGTGCGGAACTCCTGATTAGTAGTGATGTTCCTTATAATGCCGTTATCGAGGTCGGCTTCGATCTCGTCTCCCTCGGAGACAGCGTCCACAGCTTCGGGACACTCAACGATAGCGAGACCGATATTTATGGCGTTGCGGTAGAAGATACGCGCGAAGCTTTTTGCTATAACAAGCGATATACCGCTCGCCTTTATTGCTATGGGAGCGTGTTCGCGTGAAGAACCGCAGCCGAAATTATGTCCGGCAGCGATAATGTCTCCCTGTCTTACTCTGCTTATGAAGGTCTTATCGAGATCTTCCATGCAGTGGGCAGCGAGTTCTTTGTGGTCGCTGGTATTGAGATAACGAGCAGGGATGATAACATCAGTATCAACGTTGTCGCCGTATTTTATGATATTTCCGGTGAATTTCATTTTTCCGGCACCTCCCATGGGCTTGTTATCCTGCCTGTTACTGCACTTGCGGCAGCAGTAGCCGGACTTGCAAGATATACTTCGGATCCGGGGTGTCCCATACGTCCGACGAAATTGCGGTTGGTAGTTGCGACTGCCCTTTCACCAGCGGCGAGTATTCCCATATGTCCGCCGAGACAAGGTCCGCACGTCGGAGTTGATACAACTGCCCCGAATTCGATGAATGTCTTCAGCAGACCAAGCTCCATAGCTTCGAGGTAAACTCTCTGCGTAGCCGGAATGACTATAACGCGGACGTTTTTGGCAGCCTTTCTGCCTTTCATGATCTCAGCTGCGATCTTAAGGTCTTCGAGTCTTCCGTTGGTACATGAGCCGATAACGACCTGATCTATTTTTATATCGTCAATTTGTCTGAAAGTACGTGTGTTTTCGGGCAGATGAGGAAATGCGACCGTAGGCTCGATCTGAGAGAGGTCGATAGTAATGGTGCTGTCATAATGCGCGTCGGCATCAGCTTGGAACACACGAGGTTCAGCGCCGCCGTGAGTTCGGATGTAATCAAGAGTAATGTCATCCACATCGAAAATACCGTTCTTTGCACCGGCTTCGATAGCCATATTTGCGATACAAAGTCGGTCGGACATAGTCAGCGAAGAAAGACCCATTCCGGTGAATTCCAGCGACTTGTAAAGAGCACCGTCAACGCCGATCATGCCGATGAGGTGAAGGATGACATCCTTTCCGGTGACGTATTTCCTGAGTGAGCCTGTGAGTTCGACCTTTATCGCGGATGGCACTTTGAACCATGCCTTGCCGACAGCCATTCCGCAAGCCATATCAGTCGAGCCGACACCTGTCGAGAATGCACCGAGAGCGCCGTAGGTACAGGTGTGTGAATCAGCACCGATGATGAGATCACCGGCAGATGCAAGTCCCTTTTCAGGGATAAGGGCGTGTTCTATGCCCATTTCACCAACATCATAGAAGTGAGTTATATTAGTATCCATGCAGAAATCGCGGCAAAGTCTGCATTGCTCCGCAGCCTTGATGTCCTTGTTTGGTGCGAAGTGATCCATTATCATAGTGACTTTGTTTCTGTCAAACACGCTGCTTTTGCCAAGCTTTGCGAACTCTTTGATAGCTACCGGAGACGTGATATCGTTACCGAGAACGAGATCGAGATCTGCGAGGATAAGCTGTCCTGCCTGTACGCTTTCCAGACCGGCATGAGCAGCAAGTATTTTCTGCGTCATGGACATACTCATTTATATCAGCTTCTTTCGTTGAAGCGAAACTGTTTATCAGCTGCGCCTGTTGATTATTGCGCCTTATCTGCGCTTGATACCTGCCGGGCATAGCGCCTTAGGCAGCATCAGATGTTTTCGCTGTAAGGAATGTATACAAAGGGTTTTCCGGCAAAGGCAAGTATCAGGTTCCCGGCGATAAAGAAAGGAAGTCCCAAGAGGAAACTTTGTCGTTCCCGTGCGGGAGAAACAGCTTTCAGTCCGATAACGGTACAGTTATCATAAGCAACATCAACATTGGCATTGTGATAGAATTTGCTGTAATATCTGTCGATGTTCTTCATATAGTCAAGAAAGCCGTCACTGTATTTGTCGGTCACGATAGCTGTCATTTCAAAGCCTTCACAAGCGCTATCGGCACGATCGGTATTGATCCAGTGCTGAAATTCTTCATCATCAACTATAAGCGGACATAGTTCGCCGCCGATCGGGATGATATAACAGTGTTTACCGTTCTGTTCAGCCCATTCTATTGGTCTGCTTCTGTTTGCACCTGTCATACTGCCGTAAAGGATCTCAGGATTACTTATCGTGATACATTCTCCTTTGCTGACGCTGTCGCCCTGCTTTATGCTGCGCGGATCAGAGACTTTTGCCGCTCTGAAAGCGCCTATAACGAAAAGTACAAGAGCAGTGGCAAGCAATACAGCTGAAATGATATGCTTTTTGTTGGGACTGAATTTTCTTATGCAGTTTTCAGACATATAACTATTCCTTTCGAAAACATAAGAAATGGCATACATTATCGGGATATGATCTGTTTATTTTACGGTTTTCAGGCAGTTATCTCCGCGCTCGACCGCAACTATACCCGTTCTGCACATCTCCATTATGCCGCACGGTTTGAGGAGTTCTATAAAAGCGTCTATTTTTGATGTCTCGCCGGTAAGCTCACAGATAAGAGCAGTCGGCGAATAATCGACTATTTTTGAACGGAATATTTCAACGGCAGTCATAATATCCTGTCTTGATTCCGATTTGTTTCTTACTTTTATGAGCAGAAGCTCGCGGATAACAGTGTCGTTTGCGTTCAGCACCTCGACCTCTCTTACATCGTGGAGCTTCTGGAGCTGCTGGAGAATACGTTCCTTGATGTCGTCATCGCCGTGAAATGAGATAGTGATTCGTGAGAAACCGCTTGATTCGGTCTCGCCAACGGTGAGGCTGTCGATATTGAAGCCGCGGCGTGTGAACATTCCCGAAACGCGGGAAAGTACGCCTGAGATATTGGAAACGAGAACTGCTATGACATATTTATTTTCCATTATCCCACCTCACTTAATTTCGGTAATGATGTTGTCAATAGATCCGCCGGGCGGAAGCGTGGGCAGAACGAGCTGATTACAGTCAACAGCACAGTCGATGACAAAAGGTCCGTTGTATGAGAAAGCTTCCTCGGCAGCAGCTTTGAGTTCCTGAGTATTTGAGCAGTGTATGCCTTTTGCACCGAAAGCTTCCGCAAGCTTTACGAAGTCGGTTTTGCGGCTGAGGACCGTATTTGAATAGCGTTTGTTGTAGAAAAGCGACTGGATCTGGTGGACCATTCCGAGAACGCCGTTGTTCATAATTACGATAACAACAGGTATCTGGTTGGTTACAGCCGTTGCAAGTTCGTTCAGATTCATTCCGAAGCTGCCGTCTCCGGTAAAGAGAAGTATATGCTTACCGGTAGCGATCGAAGCGCCGATCGAAGCGCCTATGCCATATCCCATAGTACCGAGCCCTCCGCTTGTAAGGAAAGTACGCGGCTTTTTAAGAGGGTATCTCTGGGCAGTCCACATCTGGTGCTGACCGACATCGGTAACGACTATTATGTTTTCGGGAGCAGCAGCGCTTAATGTATCAATAATGTCGTAAGGGGCGAGATATTCGTTCTCCGGAGCATCGCTGTGGCTGCATTTTACATAACAGTTTTCGCAATCCTTGGAATGACGGATCTTGAGGGCGCTTTCAGTACGTTTGAGTTCTTCGATGCGAAGAGCGTCGATACGTGCAGCCCACTCAGGGTTATTGTGATCTTTTACCATAGCGGTAAGTCTTTCAAGAGCGTCGAGGATGTCGCCTCTTATAGGGAGATAGGCTGTGATATTCTTCTGTAATTCAGCGCCGTCTATATCAATATGGATTATTTTTGAATTTTTACCGAAGCGTTTGGTGTTGCCTGTTGCTCTGTCGGAGAATCTGACTCCAAGAGCGATGATGAGGTCTGCTTCGTCCTCAGCAACAGAGGAAGCAAAATGGCCGTGCATCCCCTGCATACCGAGAAAATTCGGATGTTCGCATGAAACAGCGGAAAGTCCCATGAGGGAGCATCCCATTGGTGCGTTGAGTTTCTCAGAGAATGAGATAAGAGCCTTGGAAGCCTTTCCTGTTATAATGCCGCCGCCGAAGTAGATATAAGGCTTGCTGCATGAATCAATGAGTTCCACAGCTTTGCGGAGTTTATCTTCTGGTGCGTAGATTATAGGATAAGGGATAACGGGCTGTGCCTTTGCTTCAAACTCGCATTTTGCAGTCTGGATATCTTTTGGAATATCCACGAGGACAGGTCCCGGTCTGCCGGATTTAGCTATTTTGAACGCCATACGTATAATATCGGCAAGTTCTTCGATATTTTTAACGATGAAATTATGCTTAGTTATAGGCATAGTCACACCGACAATATCTACCTCCTGAAAGCTGTCCCTGCCTATCTGGCTGCATGATACGTTTCCTGTAACAGCGACCATAGGTACAGAATCGAGGAAAGCGGTAGCGATACCTGTAACGAGATTTGTAGCACCCGGACCGGATGTAGCGATAACAACGCCGACCTTGCCGGTTGACCTTGCATAACCGTCGGCAGCATGGGCTGCACCCTGTTCATGTGCGGTAAGAATATGGTGAACGCGGTCACGCGCGTCGTATAATTCGTCAAAAAGGTTGATGACCTGACCGCCCGGATAGCCGAAAACGGTATCGCAGCCTTGTTCAATCAGAGTTTCAACAACGATTTTAGCGCCTGAGATCATCATAATAACAAATCCTCTAAGTTGTTTATTTGTGTGGAATACAGCATATACAAAAAAATCCGGCACTCTGCCGGATGAAAAAGCTTCATTGCCTAAAGTGACATAGTAATATCAAGCAAGAGCGCCATTCGGGCAGAATGAAAAAAGACGGCAGCCAGAAACGTTCACGACCTCGTCTGCTATAATGACATCATCGGAAGAAAAATACATTGAGTTCATTATAACACCGCTCCTTAACCTATTAATATCGAATTGTTTCTGAAAATATATACAGAATAAGAATACATTATATATTCTACCACTTTATTGCAACAAAATCAATAAGCAGCGAAGTTTTTTAAAATAATTTGGGTAATATGAATAATTTCAACAGTTGCAATTGTGCATAATATTAATTTTGAGAATGAGCTTCATTCTGCTGGGCATTTATCATGTTATTTATTGCACTTACAAGCGCCTTCCTTGAAGAAGTGACGATATCGTCATCAACTCCTGCGCCCCAGAAGCTCTTACCGGTTACGCTGAGAACCTCAACGTAGGATACAGCCTTTGATGCGGAACCGACTTCGAGAGCGTGTTCGGTATATGCGTTGATGCTGTAATCAATGCCGGTACATTCACGGATGGCATTGCTGACAGCGTCCAGACGACCGTTGCCCTTTGCAGATACGCAGTTTTTAGCGCCTTCGAGCATGATCTCAACTTCTGCGGTGATACAGCCGTTCTGCTTGTAATGGGCGGAAATAATGTTGAGCGGGGTTATTATATCAACATAGTTGGTCCTGAAAATGTTGTATACCTCGTCCGGCATGAGCTCCTTGTGCTTGTGATCGGAAATGCTCTTGACAAGATAACCGACAGCCTCGCGCATTTTCTTCGGAAGATCATAGCCAAAGCGGGTTTCGAGTATATATCCGATACCGCCCTTTCCGGACTGGCTGTTGATACGTATGACATCCGATTCGTATTCTCTTCCGATATCGTTCGGATCAAGCGGCAGATATGGGACATTCCAGTGAGTATCGCTGTTTTCCTCGCGCCACTTCAAGCCCTTTGCGATAGCGTCCTGATGAGAGCCGCTGAATGCAGCGAATACAAGCGTTCCGGAATACGGCTGGCGTTCGTTGATATTCATGCCGGTAACGCGGGTGTAGAATTCTACGATACCGGGTATATTGCTGAGATCAAGCTCCGGATCAACACCCTGCGAATACATATTCATCGCAAGTGTGATAATGTCAACATTTCCGGTGCGTTCACCATTTCCAAATAAAGTTCCTTCAACGCGGTCAGCACCGGCGAGGAGTCCGAATTCAGTATCAGCGACAGCACATCCGCGGTCGTTATGCGGATGAAGCGATACTATGACATTTTCGCGGTATTTCAGGTTCTCGCACATATATTCCACCTGATTAGCGTAGATATGCGGCATCGAAAGCTGGACTGTGACCGGAAGATTGATTATGACCTTATCATCAGGAGCGGGCTTCCAGACATCAAGGACTGCATTGCATATTTCAAGAGCAAATTCCGGTTCAGTTCCAGTGAAGCTTTCCGGAGAGTATTCAAATCTGTAATTGCCGCTGTATTTTTCGCGGTATTTTTTACAGAGCTCCGCACCTGAAACGGCTATCTCTGTTATTTCTTCCTTTGTCTTGTGGAATACCTGTTCACGCTGTGCAACAGAGGTAGAATTATAGAGGTGTACTATCGCGTTTTTGCAGCCTCTGAGCGCCTCGAAGGTCTTTTCGATGATGTGCTCCCGTGACTGTGTGAGGACTTGTATCGTAACATCGTCCGGAATGAGACCTTTTTCGATCAGTGTGCGGCAGAAGTCATATTCAGTCTCAGAAGCAGCCGGGAAGCCTATTTCTATCTCCTTGAAGCCGAGACGTACAAGCTCCGCAAAATATTCAAGTTTTTCAACGAGGCTCATAGGTGTTATAAGAGCCTGATTTCCGTCTCTCAGGTCAACGCTGCACCATATCGGCGCCTTGTCGATATACGGCTTTTCAGTCCATTTCATTGAGGTTTTCGGTGCTTCAAAGAATTGACGTGTATACTTGCTTGTGTTTTTCATAGTTATCCTCCGTTCTGTTTTGTAGAGTCTGTTTCTCGAATGCATGGGGGAATAAAAAAAGTCCCCTCCATGTCCTGCATGGAAGAGACGAAGCTGCGATATACTCCGTGGTACCACTCTTCTTGACGTATCAAACGCCCACTCATCTGCGTCCTGCCAACGCATATCTCTGTAACGGGAGAGCCCGTTCAAGCCTACTTGCAGTGGATCTGCTTTAAGCCGACTGCTCAGGGATGAGTTATGACCTGTTTAAGCCTGCTGCCTTTCACCATACGGCAGCTCTCTGTGAAAACATCGACAGGCTTTGTTTCCCTTCATAGCATTTAACTATTGTAAGTGTATTATACACTATATCTGAGCGGATGTCAAGAGTTTTTTGGCTTTCCGCGTATAATATCCGTAAAGGCAAAAGGGATGCGGCAAAGTATCGCATCCCCTTTTAATGTATCACTTCTTGAACTTGTCGATAACATCGCCGACTTTGTCCTTGACATCGTCAACCGATACCTTTGAAGCAACTTCCTTAACTACCTTATTCACTTTCTCATCCGGAAGATCTATTCCGGTAGCGTCCTCAACGGCTTTGATAGGATCTTTGTCGTTGATAAGAGAGTTAGCAGCTTTTTTGATGTCCATAGTGAGACCTTCTTTCCGTAAAAATTATAAATATATTATATCATGCTTTTTTACAAAAATCAAGAGGCAATGCTCAAAGTTGTGTTATAAGTTTCTGCTGAGGTCTTGTGCGGCGGCGAAAAAATTGACAAAGCCATGTCAGAAGTGGTATAATATAAAACGATGTGCAAATACACTTAAATTGAACAATTACAAAAAAGAAAGAAGTGCTGAATATGACAAAGATAACAATTTTCTCAGGCTTTCTCGGTGCTGGTAAGACTACTCTTATCAAAAAACTGATAGCCGAGGGTTACAAGGGAGAAAAACTTGTTCTCATCGAGAACGAATTCGGTCAGATAGGTATAGACGGAGGTTTTCTTCAGGACGCAGGCGTTGAGATAACCGAGATGAATTCCGGCTGTATATGCTGTTCACTGGTAGGAGATTTCGGAAAGGCTCTTGAAAAGGTCCTCACTGATTACGCTCCCGACCGCATACTTATTGAGCCTTCCGGCGTTGGAAAGCTCAGCGATGTTATCCGTGCAGTACAGAATATCAATGCACATGATGTCATCCTCGACGGCTTTACTACCGTTGTTGACGCTAAGAAGTGCAAAATGTACCACAAGAATTTCGGCGAATTCTTCAACAATCAGATAACCTATGCAAGCTGTGTTATCCTCAGCCATACAACAGGTCTTTCAGAGGAGAAGATCGGCGAGGCTGTAAATATAGTAAAGGAACTCAATCCTGTTGCACCTGTCGTAACGACCGAATGGGATCAGCTTACAGGCGAACAGCTTACTGACGCTATGACTCAGAAGAACACCCTCGATGACGAATTGAAGGAGCTTCTTGAAGAGGCAAAGCATCATCATCATGACCACGATGAGCACGAGCATCATCATCATGACCACGATGAGCACGAGCATCACCACCACGATCACGATGAGCACGAGCATCATCACCACGATCACGATGAGCATGAGCATCACCACCACGATCACGGTCCGGACTGCACCTGCGGATGCCACGATCACGACCACGAACACCACCATCACCATGCTGACGAAGTATTTATAAGCTGGGGTAAGGAAACTCCTAATGCTTACACTCAGGAAGAGATCAGCACTATCCTCGGTGAACTTGGTAACGAAGAGAAATACGGTATTATTCTCCGCGCAAAGGGTATCGTAGCTGGTCAGGACGGCAAGTGGATACACTTCGACTACGTTCCGGGTGTTCCGGATGTACGTACAGGAAGCGCCGGTACTATCGGCAGACTTTGTGTTATCGGATCAAAGATAAATGAAGCAGCTATCGCAGAGCTATTCCGCGCAGAATAACAGGGGGAGTGAATATGCCGCAGAATAATAATGAAGTTCCGGTCTATCTGTTTCTGGGATTTCTCGAATCAGGCAAGACTAAATTCATACAGGAAACTCTTGAGGATAAGCGTTTTAATTCAGGCGAGAGAACTCTTGTACTGGTATGTGAGGAAGGCGTTGAGGAATACAGCGATGCGAAATACCCCTCAAAGAACGTTGTTATCCGTAATATAGAGGATAAGGAAGAACTCACGACCGAAAATCTTGATAAGCTTGTAAAGGAAAGCCGTGCGGAGAGAGTAGTTATTGAGTATAACGGTATGTGGCTTGTGAACGACCTTTTCAAGGCTATGCCTGAGGGCTGGGCTGTATATCAGGTGATGTTCTTTGCAGACGCTTCAACGTTCCTCAATTATAACAGCAACATGAGAAGTCTTGTTGTTGATAAGCTGAATCTCTGCGAGCTTGTGGTGTTCAACCGCTATGAGAGAAGCATGGATCCTAACGAGTTCCATAAGATAGTGCGCGGAATTAGCCGCCGTGCCGAGATCGCTTATGAATATACTGACGGAACAGTTGCTTATGATGACATCGAGGATCCGCTGCCGTTTGACGTTGAAGCAGATGAAATAACGATCAACGATGACGATTATGCCCTCTTCTATCGCGATATTATGGAAGATCCGATGAAGTATGACGGCAAAATAATTACGTTCAAGGGAATGACAGCCAAGAACAGCAAGTTCCCGGCAGGTACTTTCGCGGTCGGCAGAAAAATCATGACTTGCTGCGTTGAGGACATACAGTACTGCTGGTTTGTGACCGAATCCGCCGACGACTCTGAAATACAGGATCGCGGCTGGATAATGGTAAAGGCTGGGATAAAGGTGCAGAAGCATAAGTTCTATCGTGGGAAAGGTCCGGTGCTGAGAGTCATGGAAATGTCCAAGGCAGCACCGCCGGAAAAGGAAGTTGCGACCTTCTATTGATCGGGAAACAGGCTGTATTATGAGAGTGTATATGTTCTGGAAATAACGGGCGGAGCAAAACAGGCAATTATTCAGACAGCAATTTTTTGTGTAAATTATACATTCTGTTAATCTGCGCGGTGCTATATTTGTATTAAACATAGGACTTCGCAAAATCCCTTGATTATACGTGAGTATTATGTTAAAATGAATATGTACCCGGTCACTGATACCAGATCAGCCGGAGTGCATATGATAAAAGTTATTTCCGATATACTTCTCTATAAAACAGTTCATTTGGAACTAATATCCCCCAAAAGAAAAGGCTGCGTTCAACGCAGCTTTTTCTTTTTTTGTCATAAGTCAGCTATTTGAATATATAAGCCAGCTGCTTATTGTTTATTGTTGACAAAAATGCACAGTGAGGTTGACGTTATTTTAAATATTTGATATAATGTAATCATGGGATTCTATACTCTTTAGGATATGGCGCTTCTGAGATCTGATAGAATACTTAAAGGGGGAGTTGATTTGAAAAATATGACCGGAAGCAAGCGGATAATTTATAAGATAGTATTATTTCTGATATGTATAGCAGTGAACTGCGGCGGAAGAAAGCTTGCTGAAACATTTTCTCTTCCCGGTTTCTTTGATGCCTATGGCACATTCTTTGCAGCATATGCTCTTGGACCTTTATACGGTGCAGCGGCAGGATTTATATGCAATGCAATATTCTCGCTTGCAAATATCAGTTCTGTTGCATATGGCCTTGTGGGTATATTCATAGGTGTATATGTCGGGAACATGGCGAAAAAAGGAGCTTTTTCTGCTATATTCAGTACAGTGACAGTTGCACTTGCAGTTGCCTGCGGTGCAATGGCTATATCAGTTCCGATAAATATTATTCTCTTTGATGGCAGCACGGGTAATATCTGGGGAGACGGCGTTATTGAGTTTTTGTGTGAAAATGGAGTATACCGCCATGCAGCTGAGGTAATCGGAGACCTTTATATTGAGTTCCCGGATAAGCTTCTGACAGCTATCGTTATATACCTGATAGTCAAGCTTACATCAGCTAAGGATAAGAGTGCAGTAAAGGACATTGCCCGGAAAACATCAGCTGTTTCGGCAAGCATACTGATAATGCTGATGTGCTTTCCGATAACACCTGTTACCGCAGATGCAGCTGAAGAGGTTCAGCAAGTTTCATACATACAGAATGTATACAACGGTTCAAACGGACTTCTCTGCGGTCATGCCAATGCCATAACTCAGAGCAGCGACGGCGTTCTCTGGATAGGTACTTATGCAGGACTTTACAGGTATAACGGAAGCGATTTTGTACACATAGATTATTTTAACGAGGTAAGAAATGTTAACTGCCTTTATGATGACGATGATGAGAGGCTCTGGATAGGTACAAATGATAACGGAGTTGTAATAGTCAGCGGCGAAAAGGTACTGGGATCATCGGAGCAGAGGGACGGTCTGCCTTCAAATACGGTGCGTTCGATAGTTGCTTCTTCAGACGGTGATTACTATATCGGCACAGCTTCTGGTATTGCTATTATTTCTGCGGAGAATGATTACAGTGTGATCGCAGCCTTCCCGGAGATAGGATATGTAAGTTCATTATCTTCTGATAAAAACGGCAACGTTTCAGCAGTAAACTCCGAAGGAACGCTGTATATCATCAATAAGCGCGAGATCATTACAACGCTTACTCTTGATGAAAAAGGCAAGAAGATCTCATGCTGCAATTTTACTCCGGAAGATGTACTCTGTTTAGGTACTAATGAAGGCTCTTTGTATGAATATAAGGTCGAAAACGACTCTCTCAGGAACATCAATTATACAAAATGCAGCGGGCTCTCCAAGATCAACAACATTTATCCTGATGTTTACGGTGATACATGGATTTGCGCTGATAACGGAATAGGCTACATAGATCCGAACAGCAAGTTCACAAAGCAGGAGACCGGTGATTTCAACTACTCTATTGAGAATATGATAGTCGATTATCAGGGAAATCTCTGGTTTGCTTCATCGCGTCTCGGACTTCTTCAGCTTTCACGTTCATCGGTCACTGACGTTTTTGCTGATGCAGGAATAAAGCCAAGTGTTGTGAATTCAACATTTATTTCGGAAGGTCTGCTCTATGTCGGAGCAGATGATGGACTTATCATAATAGATCTTGCTAAGAATCAGGTCGTTGAGAACGAGCTTACAGCGGCACTTGATGGAAGCCGCATAAGATGTATAACCGCGGATAATAATAGCAATATCCTTATTTGCAGCTACGGAGCAGGTCTGACGATGCAGAAAAACAGCGGTGAGGTCGTATCGCTCACCGACAGTATTCCGGAGCTTGGAAAACGTGTAAGAGTTTGTTATGAACTATCCGACGGAACACTTGCAGTAAGCACCTCTAACGGTATATTCTTCATAAAAGACGGCATTATCAAAGAAAGCATTCCTTACGGTGACGAATTTGGTCATGCACAGGCACTCTGCTTCCTTCAGTCTTCAGACGGCACTCTCTATGCCGGTACTGACGGCAACGGCATAGCAGTTATCAAGGACGGGGATTTCCGTAAAAAGCTTACCCGTGATGACGGTCTTACTTCAGAGGTAATACTGAGAATGATAACAGATCCGGCTGACGGAAGTATATATATCGTTACCTCGAACAGTATCTGCCACATGGAAGACGGCAAGATACAACAGCTGAATGCTTTTCCTTATTCCAATAACTATGACGTTATCATTGATAACGACGGCGAGATACTTGTAACAGGCAGTGCCGGAGTTTACGTCATGAATAAAGAGGCACTTCTGAGCGGAGATCCTTCCGAGAGTATTCTCATAAATTCCAAATCCGGCCTTGTTTGCTCGCTTACGGCGAATGCGTGGAATTACGTGGATTCCGAAAAGAATGTCTATCTTTCAGCAGACAGAGGCGTTTTCTGCTTCAATCTTGATAAGTATCTCCTCAGGCAGAAGGAGTACCGTCTTAAAGTTAAGGGAATAAAGCTTGATGATAAAGCTCAGTATGCTGACCTCGATTCAGTTATCAATATCGACCGTGACGTTACAAAGATTGAGTTTATTCCCGAGATCGTCAATTTCACCCGCGATGAACCGATCATTTCCTATAAGCTTGAAGGCTTTGACAGCAATTGGGTGACAGTTTCAGAAGGCGAGTTCTTCTCGGCTAAGTATACAAATTTAAAGCCCGGTGATTATACATTTCGTCTGACTGTACGTGATGAAGAAGGAAATATCCTTTCAGAACGTGCTTATAAGATCAGCAAGGAAAAGGCAATGTATGATAATTACTGGTTCAGATTCTATATGCTTGGCGTTGCGGTGCTGTTTATAGGCTGCCTTACATGGTATGTGGCAAGGAAGCGTATGCAGCATACGTTTGAACTCCAGCAGGCAAAGCTCTCCCTTGCACTCCAGCAGGTCAAGCTTGGCAACCAGACTATCGTTGCTATTGCCAAGACTGTTGATGCAAAGGATGTTCGTACAAGTAAACACTCCCAGCGAGTTTCAGATTATTCAGCACTCATCGCCAGAGAATACGGCTTCACAGAGGCGGAACAGGATAATATCCGCAATGCTGCGCTTCTCCACGATATTGGCAAGATAGGTATACCTGATTCTGTACTCAACAAGCCGGGCAGACTTACCGATGAGGAGTATGCTATCATGAAAACTCATGTTACCCGTGGCGCTGAGATACTAAAGGATTTCACGATCATCGACCACGTTGCCGAGGGTGCAAGATACCACCATGAACGCTATGACGGCAAGGGTTATCCGGATAAGCTTGCCGGTGAACAGATACCTCTCTATGGAAGAATAATATCAATTGCGGACGCTTTCGATGCTATGACTGCAAATCGTGTCTACCGCAAGCGTCAGGATTTTGATTATGTAATGGGTGAGCTCCACAAGGGAAGGGGAACTCAGTTTGATCCCGAGCTTCTTGATATTTTCCTCAAACTCATTGATGACAAAGTTATTGACATCGACGAGCTTTACGCTGAATCAGCTGCGAAAGATCAGGAGAGCGAAAAATCAAAAGAATAGTATCGGCACTTGATGCGAAATATTTCCTGAGCTGACATTAATATAACAAAACAGTTAGCATGATTTGAACGGAGAGATCTTTATGACCGATGAAAACAGAATTAAATATTATGATTTACTCATTAGTATGATCAATAATCTGACTTCCTTTGATAATTTCAAACGTGAGGAATTAAAACGCACAACTACGGAGTTCTGCAAGCTTTTCCGGCTTTCAAGAGGAACTACCGAGTTTTACCGGACACCTACCCATGAGAAGAATAATCAGGGGGAGATCTATACGGATTATGATACAGGCGAAGAATCGGATGCTGTCATTGAGCATAGGTTTGTTACATCTTCGATGGCTGTTCTGAAGGGAACGCTTTATATGGCAAAGGGCGAGAAGCCTCTTGATGATGAAGAACGCGAAAAAGCAGACGCTGTTCTGAGGATCATTATGAGCTTTCTTACCCGCAACAGACTCCTCGGAATTGTTGAAAGGTTCGCGTTTTATGATGATAACGGCTATCCGAACGTAAGATCATTCATGCGCTATCTTGAACGGTTGAAGGAAAATAACGATATAGGCGGACATACTGCTGTTCGATTCAATCTGCGCCATTTTACACTCATAAATCAGCAGATAGGCAGATATTCCGGAGATATGGTCATCCGCAATTATTATTCAATGCTTGAAAAGGCTATCGGCAATAAGGGATTGATATGCCGTGTCGGCGGAGACAATTTTGTTGCGATATTTGAAACTTCAATAGTTGATGAGATAGTTGAATTGCTTCGTGGTGTTCCTGTAATATATGATCCTGCAAGCGGAAAACGTATAATGGTGTCTGCAAGTGCAGGTGTATTCTCAATGCCTGATGGCTATGATGTCGATATTGCCGGCGATGTTATGGACCATGTTCTTGCTGCAATGCAGAGTGCAAGGACTGGCGGCAAGGACAGTATCGTATTTTACAGTGAACAGATGGACAAGAACAAGGAAAAGGAAAAGAAAATGCGTTTGCAGCAGCTTTTCCCGATAGCTATAATAAACAAAGAGTTCAAGGTGTTCTATCAGCCTAAGATAAACGTGAATACAGGCGAACTCGTTGGGGCAGAGGCTCTGTGCCGCTGGTTTCACGATGACAGGATAGTTCCGCCTATGGAATTTATACCGCTTCTTGAACAGAGTATGGATATATGCACTCTCGATTTCTATATGCTCGATCATGTATGTCAGGATATAAGCCGATGGATAAAAGAGGGCAGAAAGATAGTCCGCATATCAGTTAATCTTTCGCGTAAGCATATGATGGATGTTGATCTGCTTGATCATATCCTGAATATTGTTGATAAGTACAGCGTTCCTCATAAATACATTGAAATAGAGCTTACTGAGACTACTACCGACGTTGAATTCCGTGATCTGAAGCGTGTTGTAAGCGGACTTCAGCAAGCCGGTATATATACCTCGGTGGACGATTTCGGAATGGGGTATTCCTCACTTAATCTTATCCGTGAGATACCGTGGAACGTTCTGAAGGTAGACAAAAGCTTTCTGCCGGTCGATGAGGATGATGATAAGAGTACAAGAAGTGTTATGTTCAAATACGTTGTTTCAATGGCAAAGGAACTTGGTCTTGAGTGTATTGCGGAGGGTGTTGAAACACAGAATCAGGTCAAGATCCTTCAGGATAATTCGTGCTTCTTTGCACAGGGATATTATTTTGATAAGCCGCTATCGTTGCATGATTTTGAAGCGCGTCTTGATATTCCTGATTATAAGTACAAGCTTGATCGTTAGTAATAAAAATAGGACGACCTATGTGTTGTACTCATATAGCAGCTTTATCAGCAGCTTACCGGGGCAAAGCTTTCCTCAGAAAGGTTTGCCCTTAATAAATTACTGATAAACTTTTATATGGGGAGCGCACATATAGTCGTCCTATTTGTTATCTTTTCTTCTTTTTCTTTTTTCTTCCATTTCCGGAAGTATTTTTTTCAGTTTTTGCTTTGACCTCAGGCTTTTTCTGTTCAGCTTCTTTGGTTTCGGGAGCGGCGGATGATTCCGGCTGCTCTTTAGCTTGGACAGGCTCTGAATTATCGCTGACTTTTTCAGCAGTTTCGAGTTTTATTTCAGTACCCGTCTCAGAAACTTCGCCTTTAGACTTGATTATCTGCACATTCTTTTTTTTCGGAGCAGTTTCAGTATCCGGAGTTTCCTTGATGCCAAGCTTTCTGCGCTTTTTCTCTTCAAGATTTGCGAGAACTACCGGATTATGAGTTTTGTCGTAGAAGTAGATGATGAACAGTGCGATTATACCAAATACAAGTGCCACAACACCGGTATTGAATCCGGGCGGAGTATAGGTCATAGAGATGGTATGCTCACCGGGTTCGAGGTCATCGAATTTGATACCTATGAAAGCATCTGCAAGTGCGACCTGACCTTCATCTCCGGATTTATTCACAAGGCGCTGTTCCTTGCCTTCTCCTTCGTATTTTACGAGGTTATCGTATTTTTTACCGTCAACCTCGATAGTCCAGCCCGGTTCATAGGGGATAGAAGTAATAAACACCTGATCCTTATTGGTTACGATCGTACCTTCGAGGTGTCGGTCGTTGGTTTTATCCATGTCGATATGCCACTGATTCTTTTTTAGGATGTCTATGTCCTTCTGGAACGCCTCGCTGTCGAGGTAGCTGAAGTGGAAGCCGTCGTCCTTTCTTACCATGAGGTATTCGTTTTTGCCGGTATATTTTTCTTCTTCGCCGTTACCCTTGATAGTGAATCTTGTTTCGACTTCCTGTCCCTTTTTGAATGGACCGAGGCGTACAATAGGATCTGAATTGTTCTCAAAGTAAGTTGCATAGCTGTCATAGTTGCTGCTCTTTGAGCCTTTATATTCGCCGTCTGTGTCCTTAACGCCTACCCATACGTAGCAGGCTTTTCTGAGCTTTGAATAAGTAGAAAGATGCATATAAACAATTCCGTCAACAGGAGCTGTAAAGCGGACATTTACATATGCATAACCATAAGCCGTAGTCGGGTAGGATTCATAGCAATTGTGAACACAGCCGGTTTCGTCGGGATAGTAACTGAATTTTACATTTTTGTTATCGTAAACGACTTCCGTGGGGATGTCCTTATAATACTGAGCATCCTTGTTGCCGACCATAGTTCCGAGGAACTGATTGATAGCGTGGAAAGGGTTGGTCTGATCGAGATAAGGCACATCAAGGATAGACTTATCTGACATCCAGCCGATAGAGAGTGCGTTCGGGTTCTCGTAAACATCGACCGTGCTTGTTATAACTCTGATGTTAGTATCATCATAGCGCTTATACTCGATATTTTCGAGCACTTTTTGATAGGATGAATCAAGAAGCTTTTTGGTAACACTTCTTCTTGAAGGATCGTCGAGGACGTATTTTACACCGAGAAGAGAATCTGATACAGGATTATTGCCTTCATATTTTGATTCAAAGCTTTGTGTGAAATATCCGAGGTGTTCAAGAGCCTGAATTGCCTTTGAATTCATGACTGAGCTTGAATGCGAGATACCTTTGAGCCCGTATGCCATATTGTCGTTTACCATACGGTTATAGGTCTTTTCAGCTCGGTAGAAGCTTCCGTCATAATCTTCAAGAGTAGCTGTTATGTCATCAGGAGCGCTTGTGATCTCGGCATAGGAATTATAGCAGCTGTTGCCTACTTCCTTATAGATCTTTCTGAACGAATCATAGCAGTTATAACCGCCTTCAAAGCAGACGACGCAGGCTGTTGCGACCAACAGGAAGCTGCGGAGATTTTTACTTTTTGTGCTGCTGAAAATGAAGATGATAATGATATATACAGCAGCGAGGAGAGCGCCAAATCCGAGAGTTCCGAGCCAGATCTCAGTCCAGTAGTCTTTACCGAAGTTCATATCGTTTTTGTAGAAGAGTCCCTTTGCCGGATACTGGAATTTTGATTCATTATAGTTATACTTTGATGAAACAGTAGCGCTGCATAGTATGAGTATACCAATGAAACTGAAAATACCTGTTCCGTAAACTACCGGGCTTGAATACTTGCCGAATTCGCTTAATATGCTGTCCTTGCTGAGACGCAGACCGTCGAGATTTGCAAAGACCTCAGCCGCCATTGAAACAAGTATAAATGATATGATGAAGGAGAATCTGTATGGGAGCCAGTTAGGATCCTGACCGCCGTGCCAGTACATATTCAGCGGCTTTACATACATACTCGTTACCATTACAGTGAGGAGAAGTCCATGACCGACTTTTCTGTTCCACTTGATATTCTTATTGAAGAAGTAGAGCGGTGCAAGGACAAAAGTGAGAACACCGCAGTATATCTCAGGTCTGCCGTAGAATCTTGTGCCTTGATCAACGTTTACAGAGTAATATTGATTTGGCAGGAGAGTAGGGATGAGTTCAGGCAGCTTGAAGAGGCGTCTGCTCCAATCGTATCTTGGTTCAGAGAAATCGAATTTACCAAGCTGGAGAGCGTGGTAGACCGGCAGTATCATTATCGCGCTGCACATCAGGACTACTATCGTTGAAAGAGCCATAATACCGGTTGTTGCGGCGTATTCCTTTAAGCTCTTGAATTTGCGCTGTGTTCCGAACATCAGGTAGTAGAGGTAGTAGATCGCAATGAAAATGGCTATCATGAAGCCGATATAGAAGTTTGCGATGAACATAAGAGCAGTCGGGATAATGTAGCCAAGCTTTCTGCCGTCGTCAACAAGGTGTTCGATACCGAGTATTATAAGCGGAAGAAGTATAGGACCGTCTATCCACATAGGGTCTATGAGCTGAATTACCACAAATGCCATCATTGCATACATTACTGAACATATCAATGAAGGTCCGGGAGCTAATTTCTTGGATTTCTGAGCGTATATACAGAATGTGAAGCCGCATGAGCCTACCTTGCACATCTGCATGAGCATTATCGCTTCGAGAATATGTTCTCTCGGCATGAGTATCGGTATCAGTGTGAATGGACTCGCCAGATAGTAGCCTATGATACCCATGAAGCCTCCGGAAAGGTTGCGGCTCCAGTTGTAGAAAAGACTTCCATCGCCCCAGAAAGCGTCTCTTATGCCCTCGAAGTAGTAGATGTACTGACCGTTGAGGTCGAGAGTGAGAACAGAGCGTTTTCCGAAAGGATAAACATCATATCCGATATATGCGATCAGTGTTAGCAGGAAAGGTATTGCAAATGCAAGAACGCACATCCACGGATTGAATTTCTGACCTCTGTAAGATGAGATACTGTCGGAAGCAGTCATGGCAGGCATGGAGCTGCCGGAGCTGCGAGGCTTGAAGTTATTGGACTTCTTATTACCGCCGGGATTGTTTGAGCGTTTGCTTTTCACCGCGGCCGAAGCATTAGACTTAGCCAATTTTGTTCCTCCTTTGTTATCGTCTGGGGATCTGTCATTACTGCATATCTGGATATAAAAAGTCCAGAATACAGGCGCAATGCTAAAACAAGCCATAATCCCCGATTTTAAATACTAAATTTAATTATACTACATTATTTCGTATTTTGCAAGTAATATAACGGATTTAGCGCGCTTTTTTATGAATTGTTTTTTATTTGGATCAAATGCTGAAAATTGAAAATTTTACTTGCAAAATTATTTGTAATGTGGTATAATGTATTCGTTGAAATTCTATTTTTATTGTTAAATATAAACAATAAAGGGTGGCGTATATGAACAAATTGCTTTCAAAGATTATATCAGCTGTGGCGTGCTGCGGAATTGCATTGGGTTCGGGTAAAGCAGTCAGTGCTTCGTATTCGGGTGATAACGAGCCTGTGGACTATAATGGCGCATACTATTTGGAAAGTATGTATCCTAATGGAAATGCTCCGGATTTTTCAGAATCAGCAATAAAACCGACTATATCGGTAGAGCAGAAGATAATCAAGTATAATGACAGTGTTCCGGGCTCTACGCAGAAGGTCGAGATAAGTATAAGCGGTGCGGAAAAAGCCTATGTTGCGACAAGTATACATATTCTGTTTGATAACAGGCTTATTGTTGCAAACCCTTATAAGCCTCTTGAAAGAGGAAATGCAATATCCAGCGATAAAATTGATTATAAGAGTCAGTTGAATTACCGCTATGAGAGCGACAACATCAAGGGCGAATTGTGGGCTTATACCGTAGGGGACGATAACTACGGCAAGGACGGCGTTATGTATACCGCTGAGTTCATTATTCCGGATGATGCTAAAGAAGGCGATGTTTATCCGATAGGTATAGAATTTGAGGCTGATGAATATACAAGCGATATGTTCACTAATGTTACTAATAATTATGCCGGCAGACTGATGCAGGGCTGGATATTTACAAAAGGTATCGAAAATGGCTATATCAAGCTTGAATCTCCTGATTATCAGCCTCCGACAGAGGATACTCAGCCGAGGATAATACCGGATGGTGTTAAAATGACCGTCGGCAGTACGAGTCAGCTTCTGCTCATGAACGCACCTCCCGGCGAGGAAGTTATGTGGACAAGCGATAATCTTGGTGTTGTTACCGTTGATAATGGACTTGTAACTGCTGTTGGTACTGGAAAGGCTACGGTATATGCTATATGCGGCAATAATCTTATGATGAGTTATATAACGGTAGGTCCGTCTGATGCAATACGCGGCGATGCTAATTGCGATAGTGATGTAAATATGTCTGATGTGGTCATCGTAATGCAGTCGAATCTGAATCCGACGAAATACGGTCTTAATGGTACAAGTACGGATAAAATCACAGTTCTTGGCGAATCAAACGGCGATGTTGACGGAAGTAAAGGACTTTCGCTTAATGATGCTCTTACGATACAGAAATACACGCTGAAAATGGTGGATATACTATAACATAAAAATGACGTTCCTCTGGAACGTCATTTTTGATGCGGCATATAAAAAGGACGACCAGAGGTCGTCCTGAGCTTCAATTATCAGACTGCTTCTTTTTTGTTGTTTTTACCAACAGCCTTATCTGGAATGCTTACCTTTTCAATATCAGCACCGAGCTTACGGAGTTTACCTTCCATGCAGTCATAGCCGCGTTCGATGTGGAAAATATCCTCGATCTCAGTGATGCCCTGAGCAGCGAGACCTGCAATAATAAGTGCAGCACCTGCTCTGAGGTCACAGGCTTTTACAGGAGCACCCATAAGCTTGCCTGTACCTTCGATAAGAGCGACTTTGCCGTTTACGGTAATATCAGCACCCATGCGTCTGAGTTCGTCAACATAGCGGAAACGCTGTTCCCAAACGCCCTCGGTGACAATGCTTGTGCCTTCTGCGAGAGTAAGGAGAGTAGCTATCTGAGGCTGCATATCAGTAGGGAATCCGGGATGCGGAGTAGTTTTTACATTAGCCTTTACGAGAGCGCCTTCTACCCAGACTCTTATGCTGTCGTCGTACTGCTCGATGCTTACGCCGATCTTCTCAAGCTTCTTGGTTATAGACTCGAGATGCTTCGGGATGACGTTCTTGATAAGAACATCGCCTTTTGTAGCGGCAGCAGCGATCATGAATGTACCGGCTTCGATCTGATCCGGTATAACGGCATAAGTAGTACCATGGAGGTGTTCAACGCCTCTGATCTTGATAACATCAGTACCGGCGCCCATGATGTTAGCGCCCATAGAGTTGAGACAGTTAGCAAGATCAACAATATGCGGCTCTTTAGCAGCGTTCTCGATAACTGTAAGACCTTCTGCCTTGACAGCAGCGAGCATAGCGTTCATGGTTGCACCGACTGTTACAACATCGAAGAATATCTGGCTGCCTCTGAGCTTATCTGCTTTGAGGTCGATCATTCCCTGACTGAGGGAATATTCAGCGCCGAGAGCCGAAAATGCTTTGAGGTGCTGGTCTATCGGACGATCGCCGAGCGGACATCCGCCTGGCATAGAAACTCTTGCCTTATTGAATTTGCCGAGAAGAGCGCCGAGAAAATAGTATGAAGCGCGCATTTTTCTTGCAGTTTCATACGGAACGCAGCATTTATCTATACCGGTAGGATCAATTCTGTAAGTATCTTTGCCGATGTTTTCGACAACTGCGCCCATTTCCTTGAGTATGCGAAGGCTTATATTGACATCGCTGATCGAAGGAACGTTTTCGATAACACATGGTTCATCTGCAAGAATTACAGCCGGGAGTATTGCAACAGCAGCGTTTTTTGCGCCGCTTATAGTGACCTCTCCGGTAAGACGTCTGCCGCCCTTTATAACAAATTTATCCAATTGATTTCTCTCCTTAATTTTCAGGATATATATATCTTTTCCTGAACTTCTTTCTTTTGTCTATCTTATTCGGAAACAGTTTCGGTTTCCGGCTGAGTGGAAGCTTCTGTCTTAGCCTGTGTTGAAGCTTCTGAAGATGCAGCAGTATCTGAATAGTCTTCGATGTACCATCTCAGAGCGCCGCCGTCATATTTTGCAACCTTCATTGATTCGATAACAACAGGAGTTACAGGCTTATCATTGGAGTCTGTTTCTACCTGCTGGAGTTTGAATACAATATCAAGTCCGTCGTAAACCTGTCCGAAAACGGTATATTTACCGTCAAGGAAAGGAGTACCGCCAGCCTTCATATAGGCTTTTTTAGCAGCTTCCGGATAATTTGCAGCGAACTGGTTCTCCGGATATTTCTTACCTGTAACGATATAGAACTGGCTGCCGTTTGTAGCGGTTGAGCCGCTGTTAGCGTAAGCGACTGCACCTGCTGTATGGATGAGATGTGAATCAGTGCCGCCATCGAATTTTGCGCCCCATATGGACTCTCCGCCGCGGCCTGTACCCAGAGGATCTCCGCCCTGTATCATGAAATTATTAATTATTCTGTGGAATGTAAGGTTATCGTAGTATCCCTGTTCAGCGAGTGTTCTGAAGTTCTCGACACCTTTTTCGGCGTATTCAGGGAAAAGCTTGATCTTAACATCGCCGTAATCCTTGATAGTCATAATAATGACTGTTTCGCCTTCTTCAGGTGCTGTGTAGTTACATACTTCAGTACCGAAAGGTTCATTTGCATTAGATTTTGTTGCGCTGGTAGTAGACTGTGCAGCGTTGCTGCTGCTGTCTGAGATACTGATATTCTTCTGACCGCATGAAGCAAGAGATGCAGTGAGCATAGCACTGCACATTATAGCAACTGCAGCTTTTTTGAACATAATATTCACTCCTTGAAATAATTTGTGAGATCAAGTAATTCACAAAAAAATCAATTCAACTTATTTATTATACACCAAATACGGTGCTTTGTAAAGAGCTTGCATCTGTTTTTGTAACAATCAGGCAAATCGCCTGACGAAACGGAACACATTTGCTATAATATGCTATCTTTTTTCTATTTCGTCTCCGTCGGCGAATTTGTCTATTTTCACTGATATAACTTTTATCTCTTCTTTAGGCATAAGGTAATCGCCGTTTTCCTGGTTTTCAAGTGAAGCAAGCTTATCAACTATGTCGTATCCCTTATAAGTCTGACCGATGATAGTCATTTGCTGAGAGAAATTAGGGATACCGCCCTGTTTTATGAACGCTTCTGCGAGTTCAGGAGAGAAAGACGAGTCTCTGACATCCTGACTGAATTCCTCGGTAAATTTGACTGAATTAAGTATAATGAATCTGCTTCCGCAGTAATAAGTACCGCCGCCGAAGATCTTTTCTTTAAGTGTCTGGTCGTATGTTGTATTCAGCATACATACAGCACCTCTGAAAGGCCAGAGATTCTGGTGCAGTTCGCGCTCGACGTGTTCGCTGTCCTGAGAATAGCTTCCGTTGATCGAGCCGTTGCGGTTAGGTGCTCCCATAGCGGAGTAGGCGCCGTTCTGAGCATCGAAAACATAGGTGTCGTTGTAAGCACCGCTTTCTGCAAGTTTTACGAAGTTATTTACGGCTTCGGGAGCGTATTCGGGATAGAGCTTGAAACGCACTTCACCGATCGTTGTATCAACTATTGCTATCTGGTCACCGACCTTGGGTTCTTCAAGCTGAACGAGCCTGAATGTAGAGAGATCAATACTTATTGGTTTATTGTTATTCTGATCGCGTGTTGTTGCGAACAGCATGAGTGCAAGTGAAAATGCTCCCATAGTAAGCGTCATCAGAATGAGCATTTTAGGGAAATTATTCTTTTTTGTCATCAAAACAACCTCTCTGTATGATACATAAAATAATTATATAACAAGATAACAGCTTTGTCAATATCTATTTTGACCTTATCGGTCATTCTTATACAATAAACAACGTTATTGACCTAAAAAAACGGACTGCATGAAGCAGTCCGTTGAGCTATCAGAGCTTTTTCTTTTCGTTTTCGATGATCTTGAGAAGATCGTCAACTGACATATCGGAAACAGGCTTTTTCTTAGTGGATTCGGAATCAGTTTTTCTGAGGATGTCTGTAATATCAGGCGAATCGCTCTTTTTCGGAGCGTAAGCGTTTGCAGACTGACTTCTCAGAGGAGTTGTTCTCGGGACATCGTTTCTGGACATTTCAGCAAGCTGAGCCTTTGAAAGTACGCCTGTGTTGTCCGGAACACTTGATGCAGCGGAAGTATCTGTGCTGGCGTTCTTGATGCTGAAAGTACCTGTGCGCTCGGCTTCGGCAGTTTTTCTGAGCATTTCCTCGCGGAGAGCATCTGCGGTAGGAGCGGTAGATGAAGAACCGCCTACATTTCTTGCTGCAAATGCGGATTCAGCGGAGCGCTGGCTTCTGAACTGCATAGTGCGTTCTTTTTCCTTCTGGTAAGGCGAATCGTGGTTCACCTGCTTCTGGCTGAAGTTTTCAGCGATAGACATTTTCTTGCGTTCGAGTTCATCACTTGGCTGTATTTCCTGTGAAGCCTCGAAGAGAGGAGTTCCGTTCTTGACATGAGAGTGTCTCTGAGGAATTTTCTTAGCTTCTTCGTCGTATTCATAGAAGTCGAAATTATCATCTTCATCGGAATCACTGCCGGAAGAAGCGATCTTGACGATGAGGAGTATAACAAGGATAACGCAGGGAAGTATAAGAAGAGCGAGTATACCCTTGATAGATGTTGTGAATCTGATGAAAGCACCGAGATCCTTGCTTTCGGGATAGCCTGAACATACTGCAACGATCTTGTCCTTGGAGATAGTACCGTCGTTGTCCGGACCAGCCTTGTCGATATGTGTAGCGTCCTTTGTGCCGTATTTATCGTTTACGCTGTCAGCGTTGATGATCTCGCGGACACGGAGCTCATCAGGCTTATCAGCCGGATAGCAGAGAACTACCTGACCGTTTGTGATAGACTGGTTTTTAGCGTCTTTAGCAAGAAGTGCAGAGCCTTCCGAAACGTAATTGCCCATGTTGTCTTTTTTATCTACAACATAGATATACCTTCCGAGGATATGAGGGATCTTACCGTTTGAGAATGCAACGTTAACACCTGCGGCAACGATTATCAGCAGTATGCAAACGATAACCAGGAAGCCTTTAAGTATTGAGAATCCTTTATTCTTTTCCATTTACGATCATCCTTTTCTTTTTAATCTTTTTCTATCGCTACACATTAATAATAAATATTACTATGAAGTGTTATTTGCCGCCTTAGATAATCAAATCAAAAAGCGGATAAAAATATTATAACACATATTGCGACAGATTTCAAACCTTTTTATGGTTTTATTTTTTAAAAATATATGCTTATCTGAAAAAGTATCTTTTGTTCGTCAGAATTCACTAAAATTGACTGTTAATTATTTACGATTCGTCATCGTGCACAATCAATGCCTGCTTATTTCTCGCCTGAAACGCCTTTTCTTTGTTCGTTTTTCGCAATATGTATATTTCGTGGATAAATATTTGTTGAAATATACAGTTGCAAAAACTATGCAAAAATAGTATAATTGAAATATACCGTTTGTAAATATATGTGTCAGGGGTGACGGCGGTACGTGCGCGGAGGCTGATACGCATTATACGTTTTGTATTAACGCCGCGTATTCTGTAACAGAATGGAGTTTTTATAATGGCTAACAAAAAAGTTAATCCTCTTATGAATGTTATCAGGAGTGAGTTCCCGAAGAAATTGCAGCTTCTTTACAGCGTTTCTCCGGAGGATGCTTCCGACAAGCAGGTCTATCAGGTGCTCTCCTCTATCATCGTTGAGATCCTCGGCGCAAAGAGACAGAGCTTCATCAACCATACCCATTCCATAGGCGGAAAACAGGTCTACTATCTTTCTATGGAATTCCTTATGGGACGTTCACTCAAAACAAGCATTTATAACCTTGAACTTGCTGATGATATTACATCCATGCTCAAGGAATATGATATAAATCTCGATAAGATATATGAATATGAGCCGGATGCAGGTCTTGGAAACGGCGGTCTCGGACGTCTTGCTGCCTGCTATCTTGACGGTCTTGCTACGACAGGTTTCCCAGCAATGGGCTACTCTATCTGCTATGAATATGGTATCTTCCAGCAGAAGCTCGAAGACGGCTGGCAGACAGAGCTCCCTGATAACTGGCTTCCCGGCGGTTCAGTATGGCTCGTTCCTAAGCCGGAGCTCGCTATCGACATCCATTTCGAGGGTGATCTTCAGGAATACTGGGATAATCAGTATCACTATATCTCCCATGTGAATTACAATACTGTTGTTGCAACTCCATATGATATGTATGTATCCGGCTACGGCGGAGAAGGTGTGTCTGTACTTCGTCTCTGGTCTGCTAAAGCTCCTAACTTCAATATGGAGATGTTCAACAAGGGCAATTACGAAAAGGCGCTTGCTCAGAACTCTATTGCAAACGCTATCTCGAAGGTACTCTATCCTAATGATAACCATCTTGAGGGTAAGAGTCTCCGTCTGCGTCAGCAGTATTTCCTCTGTGCAGCTTCTATCGGCGACATCGTAAACACACACATGAATGTTTACGGCACTCTTGAAAACCTCGCTGATAAGGTCGCTATACACATCAACGATACCCACCCGACTCTTGCTATCCCTGAACTTATGCGTATCCTTCTTGATGACTGCGGCTATACATGGGAAAAGGCATGGGACATCGTTACACGTACTTTCGCTTACACCAACCATACTGTTATGGCTGAAGCACTCGAAAAATGGGATGTCAACCTTGTTAAGACTGTTATTCCGCGTATATTCTCGATCATTGTTGAGATCAACAACCGCTACTGCCAGTCACTTATGGAGAAAAACGGCTACGATAGTGCTAAGACTACAAGAATGTCGATCATCAAGGATAATACTATCCATATGGCTACTCTCTGTGTTGCGGCTTCACACAGCGTAAACGGCGTATCAAAGCTTCATTCAGAGATCATCAAGCAGTCGGTATTCCACGATGAATATGAGAATACTCCTGAAAAATTCAAGAACGTTACCAACGGTATCGCTTACAGAAGATGGCTCACACAGTCCAATCCTGCGCTTACAAAGCTTCTTTCAGATACTATCGGCAAGAAGTTTATCAAGGATTCTGATGAACTTGAAAAGTTCAGAGCATTCCAGAACGATGAGGAAGTTCTCGGCAAGCTCCTTGAAGTTAAGAAGGCAAGCAAGGAAAGCTTTGCTAAATATGTCATGAAGGAAACCGGCACAGCCCTCAATACTGACAGCATTTTCGATGTTCAGGTAAAGCGTCTCCACGAATACAAGAGACAGCACCTCAACGTTATGAATATACTCACGGATTACGCTTATCTGCTCAATAATCCTGACGCTCCTTTCACTCCTAAGACTTATATCTTTGCTGCTAAGGCTGCTCCGGGTTACTATCTTGCTAAGCAGATAATCAAGATGATCTGGGCTATCTCGGAAGAGATAAGGAAAAATCCGCATATCAATCAGAAACTTCAGGTCGTATTCCTTGAGAACTACTGCGTAACACTTTCTGAGCACCTCATGCCGGCTGCCGACATCTCAGAACAGATCTCACTTGCAGGTACAGAGGCTTCGGGTACAGGATGCATGAAACTCATGCTCAATGGTGCTATCACTCTCGGTACTCTCGACGGCGCTAATATCGAAATAAGAGAGGCTTGCGGAGAAGATAATATAATTATCTTCGGTATGACAACTCCTGAGGTGAATGCTCTCAAGGCTAACGGCTATAACCCGATCAACTACTACAACAGCGATAATCGTATACACGAAGCTATCGAGCGTATGTATCACGGTATCAACGGCTGCACTTTCAATGATGTTGCTAATTCACTCAAGGAAAGCGATCCTTACATGGTGCTTGCTGATTTCGACAGCTACCGCAAGGCTCAGCAGTATGCAACTGAGTGCTATAACGATAAGATGAAGTGGGCTAAGATGTCGCTCAACAACATTGCCGGTGCAGGTATCTTCTCTGCTGACCGTGCTGTTACTGAATATGCTGATAATATCTGGCATTTACGCTGACATCCGAAACTCAGCTGCATTTCACAATAATCAAACCACGCATTTTAGGGGACGTTTTTGCCGTCCCCTATTGGCGTGTTTAAACAAAATCACTATTGAAAACGGAGACAACTATGAAACCTATATACGACACTTGGGATCTGTCTTATAAATCAATTTTCGGTGCGGTGAGACAGTTTGAGACAGTTCGTTTCTCAATACGTCTTTCAAAGGACATACATCCTGATTTTCTGCCTGTTATGGTACTCTTCCGTACCGGATTCAAAGAGAGATTCCTCACAATGCACTGCACCGGCGAAGAAGAAGACTGCTTCGTTTACTCCGCTGAGTATAATGCAAGATATACCGATGTGCATTATTACTATTTCTCTTATACTCAGGGCGGTCTGCGCCATTACATCAAAAAGACCGACTGCCATTACGGTACAGTCGATACAGGTGATCTCTTCCAGCTTACAGTTTATAGCAGTGAGTATCAGACCCCGGATTTCCTTAAGGGCGGAATTATGTATCAGATATTTCCGGACCGCTTCTGCCGGAGCGGAAAGCAGCACGAAAATGTGCCTTCTGACAGGATAATCCGCGATGACTGGAATGGTACTCCCTACTATAAGCCGGATCAGAACGGTCATGTATGGAACAACGACTATTTTGGCGGCGATTTTGAAGGAATAAAATCGAAGCTTGGCTATCTCAGCGATCTCGGAGTTACCTGCATATACCTCAATCCTATATTTGAATCACATGAGAATCACAGATACAATACCGCTGATTACATGAAAGCAGATCCGCTGCTTGGTACTAATGAGGAGTTTGCCGAACTCTGCGCCGAAGCTGAAAAATACGAGATCTCGATCATCCTTGACGGCGTTTTTTCACATACCGGCGCGGACAGTGTGTACTTCAACAAGTTCGGACGCTATCCCGAACTCGGAGCATATCAGTCTAAGGACAGTAAGTATTATGAGTGGTATAGCTTTATAAACTATCCTGATACCTACGAAGCGTGGTGGGGTATCGACACTCTCCCGAATGTATGGGAAAATAATGAGGATTACACCGAATTCATCTGCGGTGACGAGGGTGTACTTCACTACTGGCTCTCACAGGGAGCAGCCGGTTTCCGTCTTGATGTTGCTGATGAACTGCCGGATCAGTTTCTCAATAATCTTCGCAGAAGCGTTAAGAAATTCGATAAGGACAAGATCATTATCGGTGAGGTCTGGGAGGACGCTACAAACAAGGAAAGCTATGGCGTAAAGCGCCGTTATCTCCTTGGCGATCAGCTCGATTCGGTTATGAACTATCCGTTCCGCGAGGCTATCATAAATTATGTTAAAGGCGGAACATCGCGCGAATTCATATATTCAGTAATGAATATCCTTGAAAACTATCCTAAGCCTACTATCGACGTTCTTATGAATTTCGTCTCAACTCACGATATAGAACGTGCTATCAACCGTCTCGGCGGAGAGTATTGTGATGATAAATCCAAGGACTGGATGGCTGAACGCTGGCTTACTCAGGAGCAGTATCAGCACGGAAAGGATCTTCTCAAGGCTGCAATGGCACTTCAGTTTTTCCTGCCGGGAGTTCCAAGCATTTACTATGGCGATGAAGCCGGACTTCAGGGGTATAAGGATCCGTTCAATCGCCGCTGTTATCCTTGGGGCAATGAGGATCATGAACTCATCGCTTACGTAAAGGAACTCAGCCGTGTAAGAAAGTCTATCCCGAACCTGAAGGATGGAAAGGCTTATTTTGCCCTTGTTGACGGTCATTCGCTTGATGAGCGACTTGCAATATTCACTCGTCTGGGACAGAAGGAAGACTATCTCTTCTTCATTAACAGAACAGGTGAGACAGTTACACTTCCTCACATTGACGAAACCCTCGATCTCTTCAAGGATTTTGCTCCTTTCTATGGAGAATTCAGCGACGGAAACATTACTGTTCCTCCTTATGGCTATTCAATAATCAAAGCACGATTTATTTACAAATAATAAAATGCTGCATCGTAACTGAAACGATGCAGCATTTTTGTTAAAATAAGAATTTATCTTTTACTGTGTCTGAAAATAGTTTTTGAAGGCGAATGTATATATTGTAGAATGAAACAAAGAATACATATACTGAATCAATACTGAGAAAGTGAGGACACAACAATGATAATGTTCAAAAAGACAAACGACATGACTGTATACCGCAGAAGAGGATGTCCTGTGTGTTTAAAATTCGCGTGTATGACGGCTGTTGCCGGAATGGTCACAGCTGCTGTGGGCGGAGTTCCGTATCTTATCATGGAGTTCTGCATACGCTGAGTAATGATAGCTTCTTTCATCCCCCATATATGAAGAGACTGCTGTAATTTACAGCAGTCTTTTCTGTTATAAAGTTTTGAGCAATTCCGGAAGCTGTCTGAATTCCGGCAGTTCCGGCACGGTCTGAGCAATACTGCCAAAGCCATAGGCGGCGTGAATAAAGTCAAGACCAGCTTGCATAGTTGCATCGTAATCTCCCTGAATATCACCGATATAGAAGGCTTTATCGAGCGAGTTGCGCTTTGCTATAAGAGCGATATTATCGCCTTTGCTTTTCAGATTATTTCCGTAGCACTCGATGTCATCGAAATACTTCCCGAAGCCGTAATGCTCAAGAAATGCTTCGATATAGCCTTTCTGACAGTTGCTTACGATATAAAGGGAGTATTCTTCTTTAAGGCGGATGAAAGTCTTTTCGAGATCAGAGTAGAGAATACCGCCGTGTTCGCGCAGATAGCGGTTTTCGTTTTCGCAGCATTCTTCAAGAAGCTCCATGCGCTTTTCCTGTGAAAATCCTTTGAAGATAATATCTGCGATCTTATCCATAGTGAGTCCCATGACGCTCATAATATCACTTTTGGTGATGCTGATGTCAGTATATCCGAGCGCTTTGAGTTTTTCGTTCCATGAGGCGGCAACGTTTTCTGAGGAATCCCAGAGTGTGCCGTCCATATCAAATATCAGACCTTTTTTCATGTTTCACCTGTCATTCTGTTGTAAATTTCGTTAAGCTGCGATCTGTCGTGCTTAACTTCATCGAGTATCGTTATCCTGCCGGTTCTTACGGTTCGTGCTTTTTCCCACATATCCGCGAACATATCCTCGGTTATGCCGTAGGAAGCCGGTGAAATATCAAGCTTATGTGTCTTGAAATAGCTCAATATTCCGCTGGGATCCTGTCCCTGAAAGATACAGGCAGGGATAGTGCCAAGCGCTACTGCAAGACCATGAGATATTTTTATATCCGGATAGTATTCTTCAATAGCGTGGGCGAAGAGGTGTTCGCTGCCGCTGCACGGACGTGATGAACCGGCAATTTCCATAGCAAGTCCGCCCATAACGAGGGATCTTGAAAGTATCCTTATGAATACGCGGCTTTTCGTGTCCTTCTGGTCGCAGTGGTAGACAGAATCGAAGCTCATCCTGCTGAGGGCATAAGCGAAATCGTCTATCTGTGAAGAGGTCTTGGAGGCTGAAAGCTTCCAGTCAAAGAGGGCAGTATGTTTTGCGATAGTATCACCGATTCCTGATAGAGTCTGACCTTCCGGCGCGTTTATTATCATGTTGGTATCAACTATTATCGCAGTAGGTATCTTGCAGGCAAAAGTCTTACGCGCTTTGCCGTAGGTCTCAAGAACCGAGAAAGGCGAGGCGAGCGAATCATTACTGAGGGAAGTCGGCATACAGATATATACGGCTTTGCTGATATGAGCAGCGTATTTAGCAGTATCAAGAACTCTGCCGCCGCCGATGCCGATAATGATCTTAATGTCCTCAACGCAGACCTTTTTTGCTATCGAAACAGCTTCATCGAAGCTTGCACTGTTCATTGCAAGGATCTCTGCATCGCCGAAATCATGACTGATGTCGGTGATCTTGTCCTTGTATATGTTTATGAGGAACTCTTCTGAGATAACAATGGCTTTCTGACCGATTATATCCGGGATATATCGCTTTACGATCTCATCCGAGTGAAAGAAAGCGTCTTCTTCGACTGCAAGGCATATCGGAAGATTAAAACGGGTATGCTGGTTCATAATATCACCTCTTGTGCGGATCTGTTTTTAGTATTATAACACATTACGAAACAAATATCAATAATACATCGGCTGAAAAAAAGGACTTCCCGTCAGGAAGTCCTTATATGAGCATGATATTATGTAGTAGGAACTTCAGTTGCATTTACGAGCTCGAGGTACTTGTTGCTGGAATCCCATTTGTAAAGACCGGTATTTACAAGAAGCTGGAGATTATCCGCAGTGATGACTGTTGGTTCGAGCAGATATGACTGAATGTATTTAGTGCCGTTGTTATAGGAATCAGTGTCAAACTTGGTCTGAACATCGAGTTTATCAACAAGACTGGCAGCAGGAGTTTCATCTGAAAGGATAGTCTTGCATACCTCAAATGCTACCTTTGCTTCATCATGAAGGTTTTTATAAACAGTCATTGACTGTTTTCCGTCAACGATATTTCGGAGATTCTCTGCGTCGCCGTCCTGACCGGTTATGATCGGAGCGTTGCTTCCTTTATAGTCAGATTCGATAGCCTTTGTTACTCCGAGTGCAGTTGAATCGTTGGAGCAGAGAGCAACATCGAGAGATTTTGTGGTGTAGTAGCTGGAAAGAGTGCTCTTCATATTGCTTTCAGCGTTTGCAGTGGTCCAGTCTTTTGTAGCGACCTGTTCGAGAGTATTCTTGCCGGAAGGGATATTAAGCTTGCCGGATTCTATGTAAGGCTGGAGAGTTTCATAAGCGCCGTCGAAGAAATATCTGGCATTGTTATCTATCGGATCACCTCCGATGAATTCAATATTGTATGTTGAAGAAGAATTCTTGAGATCAAGCTTATCTTTTACAAATTCAGCCTGAAGCTTGCCGACAGCATAGTTATCAAAAGAAATATAGTAGTTTACAGCGCTTGTTTTCATGATAAGGCGGTCGTAAGCCACGATCGGTATATCAGCAGTTTTAGCGCTGTCGAGAGTATCTGAAATCTTAGTTCCGTCAACAGCGGCAACGAGAAGAAGATCGACTTTATCGGAGATGAGCTTGATAAGGTCGTTGTTCTGTTTTGTGGCATCGTTATTTGAATAAACGAGTTCAACATCGTATCCGGCTGCTTCAAATTCAGATTTGAGGTATTCACCATCGCTGTTCCAGCGTTCAAGTTCTGAAGCGGGCATAGCAATACCGATAGTTTTTTTCTCTTCTTTTTTTGTTGAACCGCATGAAGTGAGGGCAGCAACAGTTGCCATAGATGTAATAACGGCCAAGAGTTATTTCATGTTTTGATTTCCTCCTTGAAATATAGTCCTCATGAGGGTGAGGACATTTTCATAATTATATTACAGTGCCATAATCTAATTCTAAGCCTGTTGTGCAAATCTGTCAATAGACGGTGTTGAAATTTGTTTGTTTGCACAAAGCTGAGAGAGCGAAAAGGTTCAGGTTTAGCTATAAATCGAATCTGCTTGATTTTTGAGAGTTATGATAGTATAATGTTAGATGTGACCGCTGAATCGAAGAAACATTGCGGCGGTCTGAAAGGAAATACTTTTGAAAAACAGGATATTAAGATCTGCGGCTGCATTTTTTCGTTTACAGCCGGTACTCGTTATAGCTTTTTTTGCAGCTCTTGCAACAGTATTCATTATACCTCCGGACAGCGGTTATAAGGGATATTGCAGCCGCACTGTACTGATACAGCTTTTTGCACTCATGCTTGCTGTTTCTGGTTTCAGGAGCATTGGTGTATTTGACTGCGCTACACGCTATATACTGCAAAAGACAGGCAGTCTAAGGTCGCTTGGCAGAATAATGATACTCATATGCTTTTTCACTTCGATGCTTGTTACGAACGATGTTGCACTGCTGACGTTCGTTCCGCTGACTGTACTCATATACGCAAGGATAGATGATGAAAAGAGCCGCATCATGACGATCGTTCTTGAAACAGCTGCCGCAAATCTCGGAAGTATGATGACTCCGATAGGCAATCCACAGAATCTGTTTCTCTATGATGAATTTCACATGACAGCTGCGGGATTCGTCCGGACTATGCTTCCGATAGGCGGGATAAGTCTTGTACTGCTCATGGCGGCTTCTTTCATACTGCCGAAAACTGAGTGTGCAGCACCTGAAAGTGAAACAGTCAGTGTATCAAAAATGAAAGCAGCAGTATACGGTGTTTTATTTGCGCTGTGTCTTTGTTCGGTCCTAAGGCTTGTACCTGACTATGTATGTCTGATAGCAGCGGTTGCGGCAGCGCTCATATGTGATGTGAAACTGCTCGGAAAGGTAGATTACGCCCTTCTTGCGACGTTTGTATGCTTTTTTGTATTCGTAGGAAATCTTGCACGTATCGGCGCTGTCAGCGATTTCTTCTGTAATATCCTTTCCGGACGCGAAATAGTGGTAGCAGCTGCGCTTTCGCAGATAATAAGTAATGTTCCGGCAGCTGTGATGCTTGCCAGCTTTACGGATAACGGAAAAGAGCTTCTTATAGGTGTTAATATAGGCGGGCTCGGTACACTTGTCGCATCACTTGCAAGTCTGATCTCATTTCAGATATATCGTAAGTCCGAGGGCGCTCAGCCTTTGAGATACCTTGCAGCATTTACACTGACAAGCTTAGCGTTCCTTGCTGTACTTCTTCCGGCTGCAATTCTGATGTAAAGTGGTAAATTGCATAAAAAAACGGCAACTATTTCAACAGAAATGATGGTTGAAATATGGCAAAAAATGTGTTATAATGTATAAATAGGATAGTTCCGCTGATGCGGCAGCAACACATTAAAGGAGCAGGACATGAACATAGAAGTTGCAAGAATCAATAATGCGATAAACGCAGATCCGATGACGTTTGTAAAGGATACAAATGCGGATTATATGTATAAATTGAGAAATATAGCCGAAAACATTGCTAAAACCAGTAAGGAAAGACCGGTTATACTTCTTTCAGGTCCTTCCGGCTCGGGCAAGACCACTACTGCACTGATGCTTGAAAGGATACTTGATAATATGGGACATGAAACACATACCATTTCAATGGATAATTATTTCTGTCCGCTTACTCAGGAAGAAAAAGAACTGTCAGCGCTCGGTAAGGTTGACCTTGAATCACCTGTCCGTGTTGACAAGGAGCTTCTCAATCAGCAGATAGAGGCTATCAGCAACTGCGAAGAGGTTAAGATACCAAAGTATAACTTCAAGAGTTCAACGCGCGATGGCTATGAAAGAATACTCAAACGTAACCCCGGCGAGCTTGTTATCTTCGAGGGAATCCATGCATTTAATCCCGATGTTATAACGGTTGAGGAGAACTATCTTTCAAAGATATATGTCAGCGTCAGAACGAGGGTAACCAGCGGAGATGTATGTCTGCACCCTTCAAGAGTGCGTCTCATGCGCCGCATGATAAGAGATAAAATGTTCCGCGACCGTTCACTGCGCGAGACTATGAATATGTTCGCAAGCGTTGAATCCGGCGAAAACAAATACATAATGCCTTATAAGCATCGTTCTGATTACGATATTGATACCTTTATGGCTTATGAGATCAGCGCATACCGCGATACTCTCATAGACCAGCTGCGTGAAATGAGTGATGTTCCGGAACTTGCAGAGGCTATAAAGGTGCTTGAAAAAACAGTTCCGATAGATCATAAATTTATAACTCCGGATTCGCTTATCTGCGAATTCATCGGAAACAGCGAATACGCTCACTGATACACTTCATTTATCTTATCAATGCCTTAGGGCAGATCGGAGAATCATATGGAATACCTCGAAAACCGTGAATTATCATGGCTCAAATTCAACAAAAGAGTTCTCGAAGAAGCTACTGCACCGGAAAATCCTCTGCTGGAAAGGCTCTCGTTCTCAGCTATATATCAAAGCAATCTTGATGAATTCTTTATGGTCAGAGTCGGTTCTCTGACCGATAAGGCTAAGTCTTCACCGAAGAAAGTAGACTCTAACAGCAACATGACTGCCGCTCAGCAGCTCGATGCGATATTTACTGCCGTAAGGAGACTTCAGCCGGCTGTCGAATCAGCTTATTTCAATACTATGAGCGAGCTTGCCGCTTACGGATACGAACACGTAAGCTTTGATAAAATAACGCCGGAGGAGAAAAATCTCCTTGAGCTCTATTTTAAATACGAGATAAAGCCGTTTATTTCGGGAATAGTCGTGAATGATGCCATGCCTTTTCCGTTCCTTAAAAACAAGGAGATCTATGCTGTTGTTCAGCTGGGTTCAAAGAAAAAGGCTTCTATCGGTATCATTCCGGTCAGCCATGACCACTGTGAACGCGTTATCCCTCTTGGAAACGGCGGAAAGCGCTTCATTCTCCAGGAGGAAGTCGTTCTGCATTTTGCACACCTTATGTTCAAATCCTATAAGGTGCTCGACCGCGTTCTTGTAAGAGTAACCAGAAATGCCGATATTATGGTATCAGGCAAGGAAAATGATTTCCGTGAACGTATGGAGGAGCTTGTTGTCAAGAGAAGCAAGCTTGAACCGGTAAGGCTTGAAATATCAGACGTATTCTCAAGCGATGCTCTCGATTATCTTTGCAAGAAGCTTAAACTGAAAAATGCGAGGGTATTCACTTCAATGATCCCGCTCGATCTTTCTTATCTCTATTCGCTTCAGGATCTTGATGATAATGAGAAACTTCATTTCCAACAGCGCTCACCGAGAAAACCGGCATCATTATCCGATACAAAGCCTGTATTCGCACAGGTCAAGTCTAAGGACATCCTTCTCAGCTATCCATTTGAGTCAATGAACCTTTCGTTTATAAGACTTCTTCAGGAATCTGCAAACGATCCAAAGGTTACTTCAATAAAAATTACACTCTACCGCCTTGCACGAAACAGCAAGGTCATTGATGCTCTTTGTACTGCCGCTGAACAGGGCAAGGAAGTGCTCGTAATGATAGAGCTTCGTGCCCGTTTTGATGAGGCTAATAATATTGAATGGTCCAAGCATCTCCAGAAAGCCGGAGTTAAGGTCATATACGGTCCTAAGGACTACAAGGCGCATTCAAAGCTGCTGCTAATTACCAGAAATGCTCAGGGCGGAGGATATGAATACGTTACCCAGATAGGTACGGGTAATTATAACGAGAAAACATCTGCGCTGTATACCGATCTGATGCTTCTTACTGCCGACAGAGCTATCGCTGAGGACGCTGAAAATATATTCAGTTCGCTCATTAATGGAACTTTTGTCGAAAAGACCAATAAGCTTCTTGTTTCTCCGCTTGCACTTCGTCCGCAGGTGCTGGCAATGATGGATGAGCAGATAGAGATAGCTAAAAACGGCGGAAAAGGCTATATTGCCGCAAAAGTCAATTCGCTATGTGATAAGGTCATAATGGCTAAGCTTGTTGAGGCTTCACAGGCTGGAGTTAAGATCGAACTTGTTGTAAGAGGCCTTTGCTGCCTTATCGCAGGTGTTGAGGGGTATACAGACAATATCGCTATAAGAAGTATCGTCGGACGTTTCCTTGAACACAGCCGTATTTTCATATTCGGTACTGACGGAAAGGATCAGAAGATATATATCGGTTCAGCTGACTATATGTCGCGTAATACGATACGCCGTGTAGAGGTCGCAGCACCTGTTGAAGATGAAAAGCTTAAAAAGCGTATAAGGGATATGTTCCATGTGCTTATGACGGATAACGTTAAGGCTCGTATCATGCATAACGACGGTACCTACGTCAAGATAGTACGCAGACGCGAGAACGATCAGCCTGTTAATTCACAGGAGATATTCTACGATGATGCTTATCAGAGACTTGAGGACAAAAAGAAAAAGCAGGAAACCCTTCGTCAGAACCGGGAAAAGGCTTCTGAGAAGAAGCCGGCTGCTAAGCGCAGCTCTAAAAATGCTGCCGATAAGGTCAAGACTACATCCAAGCGCAGCACAGCTAAAAAGACTTCGGGAGCAGCTGAAAAAACCGGTGCAAAGCGCGGCAGACCGCGTAAAAAGTCTGAAATTTGAAAATAGTAACCACAAGGACGGCTTAAAACCGTCCTTGTTTTTGTATAAGGTGATCGATAATTGAGAAGTGGCTTTGTTTCGACAAATATATTATTCAGGAGCATAATATTTTGCTGCGTGTGTTGCTATTTTAACGATAATGTGATATAATGAAGTAATATGATAGTAAAATAACGATCCCCTTAAGGAGTAGATATATGAATACTGAAACTTTACTGGAATATTCACGTCCTGCTGAAAAATTCACTGAGGCGCTGCCTGTCGGAAACGGCAGGATAGGCGGTATGATCTACGGCGGAACTGCCGAAGAGATCATCAAACTCAATGAGGATTCGGTATGGTCAGGCGGACTGCGCCACAGAGTAAATCCTGATTCGCAGGAAGGTCTTGTTGAAGTCCGCAAGCTTCTCGAAGAGGGAAATATTCCTGAGGCTGAGAAGGTCGCATTTGAGAAAATGCAGGGCGTAACGCCTAATATGCGCCATTATATGCCGCTCGGCGATCTCCATATCGACACTGTTCTGGAAGGAAAAGCAAAGGATTATGATCTCAGTCTCGACATATCCTCAGCGGTTTCACAGACTACCTTCACAGTGAACGGCGTGAGATTTGTCCGCGAGGTGTTCGTATCAGCTCCGGACGAAGTAATGGTGATACGCATTTCGGCGGATTCAGCCGGAAGCCTTAACCTTTCCTGCTATATCGACGGCAGAGATGATTATTATGATGATAACCGTCCGTGCGAGAAGAATATGCTCCTCTACACAGGCGGAACAGGTAGCCGTAATGGTATATTCTTCGCAGCCTGCCTCGGTGCAAAGGCTATCGGAGGCGAACTGCGTACCATCGGCGGAAAAATAAGGGTAAAGAACGCTGATGAGGTAATGCTCGTGCTTTCTGCAAGAACGAGTTTCTACGGCGAAAACTATGAGGAATCAGCGATCGTTGATGCCGAAATGGCTCTCCGCTGCGAATGGGATGAGCTCTATTACCGTCATGTAAGCGACTACAAGGAGCTTTTCAACAGAGTTGAATTCTCGCTTGAGGATAACAGTTCCGCTGATCTTTCTTCACTTACAACTGATGAGCGTATCGAACGTCTGCGCGGTGATGAACTCGATAACAAGGAGTGTACCCGCCTTATCCACGATAACAAGCTTATCGAACTCTATTTCAACTTCGGGCGCTACCTCATGATCTCCGCAAGCCGTGCCGGTACTCAGCCGATGAATCTTCAGGGAATATGGAACGAGGATATGCTGCCTTATCTTGGAAGCAAATTCGCTACCAATATAAATGTTGAAATGAATTACTGGCCGGCTGAAAGCTGCAATCTTTCGGAATGCCACCTTCCGCTGTTTGATCTTCTTGAGCGTGTCTGCGAAAACGGAAAGACTACCGCTAAGGAGATGTACGGCATAGACAAGGGATTCGTATGTCATCACAGTACCGACATCTGGGGCGATACTGCACCGCAGGATATGTGGGTGCCGGCAACTCTCTGGCCTACCGGCGGCGCGTGGATGGCTCTGCATATTTTCGAGCATTATGAATACACTCTCGATAAGGAATTCCTCGCTGAAAAGTACCATATTCTCAGGGAAGCTGCTGAATTCTTCACTGAATTCCTTATTGAGGACAGCGAAGGCAGACTTGTAACAAGTCCGTCTGTATCGCCTGAAAATACCTATATCACTGAAAACGGAGTCAAGGGCTGTCTCTGCATCGGACCTTCAATGGATTCGCAGATAATAACAGTTCTGTTCAACGATGTTATAAAGGCTTCGGCTATTCTCGGAAAGGATGAAGCTTTCGCAGAAAAGCTGAAAAATATGCTCGAAAAGCTTCCTCAGCCTGAGATCGGAAAATACGGTCAGATCAAGGAATGGGCAGTCGATCATGATGAAGTCGAAGTAGGTCACAGACACGTTTCCCAGCTTTTCGCACTTCATCCGGCTGATCTCATAACCCCGAACAAAACCCCTAAGCTTGCTGACGCTGCAAGAGCAACTCTCATCCGCAGACTTATCCACGGCGGCGGTCATACAGGCTGGAGCTGTGCATGGATCAGCAATATGTGGGCGCGTCTTTACGATGGCAGAATGGTCTATGAATATATCAAGAAGCTTCTCACTCATTCCACAAGTCCGAATATGCTCGATAATCATCCGCCTTTCCAGATAGACGGAAATTTCGGCGGAACTGCTGCTATCACCGAGGCACTGCTCCAGTGTACACGCGGAGAGATCATACTCCTTCCGGCACTTCCTGAAGAATGGAGCAACGGTCATATCTACGGTCTCCGCGCAAAAGGCGGTTTCGGCATTGATCTTGAATGGGAAAACGGTAAACTGAGTTCAGCTGTTATAACATCAGATCACGGAAGCGAGTGCCGTCTGAGGACGAACTGCGTTGTAAGCATTATCTGCGACGGCGTTAATGTCGGCTCAAGGATAGAGGACGGCGCTGTGATATTCAACACCGAAGCCGGCGAAAAGTACATCGTTAAGACCTGATACGGGAGGTATCATGAAAATATCAAGATATATTTCTCTTGCCGCAGCAGCAGTTATTGCAGCTATGCCGCTGGCTTCATGCAGCGGAAAGAGTTCGGGCGGAGTAAGCATAAAAGAGGTCGAGGAAACTACCGGTCAGCCGACTACTTATCCGGTGCCGTCCGAGACTTATCCGGATTTTCCTGTTAATTATCCGAACATAGAGAAGACCGACATAGGTATACTTTATGAAGCTGAAAAAGCCGATAAAAGAGGTCCTCTTTCGGTAGAGCACGATAAGATGAATTACAGCGGTGAGGGCTATGTTACCGGATTTGATGAAGACGGCAGTTCTTCCGTGACCTTCAATGTTGAATCACCGAGCAATCAGCATTATGATGTTTCGTTCAATATCGCCGCAGATAAGCCGGTTAAGTGCCGCATTGAACTAAATGGCAATACCGTTACCTCGTTCAAGACATCTTCCGATGGTCAGTTTACCGAGATAACGCTTTACGGAGTTTTCCTAACAAAAGGAAAATCGCAGATAGAAGTGATCCCCGAGGACGGAAATATCTGTCTCGATTATCTCAAACTCATCGACAGCGACCGTCTCGGCGAGATAAGCTATGATGCAAACATTGAATTATCCAATAAGCAGGCTGGCGAATCCGCTAAGCTGCTTATGGATCTTCTCACTGAAAACTACGGCAAATACATGATGACAGGTCAGTATGCTGCCGATAACGATAATTCCGAACTTGACCTTATTTATAGTATCACGGGAAAATATCCGGTGATACGTTTTACCAATTTTTCAGTTGACAAGGGCTCGTTCGATGAAAGCTTTGCGCGTATCGAAGCCTGTGCGGACTGGTGCAGAAACGGCGGAATATCCGGTGTTTCATGGTACTGGGCTTCACCCTCAAATGTGAGCTCGATAAAGGCTGATGAGAGCGATTTTGACCTCTCGAAGGCTGTTACGGATACTGATATTGCAATGCTCTCTCAGGAAGAGATACGAGGTCTCTATGGTGAGGGAAATATTTCCGAACAGACTTACAGTCTTATCCTCGATATTGACAGTATGGCTGGACAACTGACCTCTCTGAAAAACAAGGGTATCGCTGTTCTGTGGAGACCTCTCCCTGAGGGCAGCGGCGACTGGTACTGGTGGGGCGCAAGCGGTCCGGAAGCCTATAAATGGCTTTGGAATCTGATGTATAAACGCATGACCGATTACTTTGAACTCGATAACCTTATATGGATATGGAACGGTCAGAGCGAAAGCACTCTTGTGGATAGTTCAACCTACGACATTGCTGCTGTTGACCTTTATGTAAGCGGTGCAAGAGACTACGGTGACCGATTCTATGAGCACTTCGGCGGTTTGCAGAATACGGTCGGAAAGGATAAGTTCATAGCCATAAGCGAATGCGGAAGTGTTCCTGATGTGGATACCTCGTTCCGTGATAATTCGGTATGGTCGTTTTTTGTACTGTGGTCAGGGGAATACATCGAGAATACAAAGGGAGAATACTCCGATAAATATACGAGCAGGCAGTCTCTTATAAGACTTTATAATTCAACCGGCGCTCTTACGCTTGATGAATTCAAGGAGATGCGCCTTTCAAAGATGAACGGCGGACAAGCTGCGTCAGCCGCTGATGTCACCGAAGAGACCTCTGCTGAGGAAACAACTGCTGAGACAGAGGAGTCCTCGGATGAATGACGTTACAGAAAGGAGTTCGCTATGCCATTTGCAGATATAAAAATACGCAGACCTCTTTCGCAGGCACAGATCGAACTCAGAGACAAAATGCTTGCCGAAGTTTCAAGCGATAAGTATCGTGCAGTAAGCTTCAAACTGATGGGAACTCTCACAGTTATGCCTTTTTCCGGTGAAAATGACATCTTCACCATTATGGAAAAGGATATTGCGGATATACCGCATGACGAAAAAACATCCTTTACTGATATGCGGTGCCGTGCGGCAGAAGCTGCATTGAAAAAATATGCAACTCCTGCGAGAGTTACTCTTGCTAAGATATACAGTATTCTTGCAAAAATGAACAGTATAAGCAAAGAGGATGCCGATCGTCTTATGGCGCGAGAGTGCGAGCTTTTGGAAAAATACGCAGTTCCGCGTGAATGCTCGAAGCTGCTTTTCCGCAAAGCCAAAAACTGCAAGAAGCGCGTTATCGTTACTGCCGAGACGATATATCCATATGAAACAGTTAAGAATATCCTTGAAAACTGCGGGTATGGCTCTTATGATGAACTTGTTATGGTATCGGATATACCTAACTGCACCAGTGAGAGCTATTATGACGCTGTACTGAAAAAAGCCGGAGTTTCCGCAGATAAACTCCTGCATATCGGCAGTGATGTGGCATTTGATGTTGAACTGCCTATCATAAAAGGCTCAAAGGCACTGCTTATGGCTTCACCTGATGTGCTTATGGCAAAATCAGGAAGAGTGCGCGGATATGCCGAGGAAAAGGATCTCTTCAATTTCGATGACATCAGTTATCTGAAGCTTCGCCTTGTCTTCGGGCTCTATTCGCTGTATGCCTTCGATGCGCCGCAGAACAAGAATGCACTTAGCGATTTCTGCTGTGATGAGTATATGATGGGCTTTATTATACTTGGCAGCCTTGCACTTGCTGAACCACAGCCGAAGCTTTCAAAAATGCAGGAAACTCTCATTGAAGCTATGCAGCAGAATGAAAAAATGACCGCCGGAAGAGACGATCTTCTCGATATGTTCAGCGTATATTTTGCTGATATAAGGGATATAGCCGGATGTGAGGGATGTCAGCTTCCGTTGGATTTCGCAGAAAAATGCTGTCCGGCAAACGACAGAAAATTCCTTGAACCCTATCTTTCAGCCGATACTATGAAAAAATGGAGCCGCTCTGTCAAAGAACCCGAAATTGTACCCGTTGCCAGAAATCGACACCAGCAGAACGCACTTTCCAGACTTGCCGACAAAATGTTTCCGCCAAATACCAAAGTCAGAAACATTGTCGACGGAATACTCGCAAAAGGGCACAAGCATTCTGACTGAATCATATATCCTTTCCGTATATCCTACATTTCCCAGCAATTTTTACATTTCCCCAGTTTTATTTACACAATTCCCCTAAATAAACCGTTGCGTACCTTGCGCCGGCTGTGATATTATTATATTCGGACACCGGAACTGCGGTATCCGGAAGAACATTCCGCCTTATGCGGATCAAGATCACAGGGAGGTTTAAATTTAATGAACAACAAGATAAGAGTACTTATCGGAGACGATTCAGCAGAAACAGGAGTAAGTGTTGCAAACAAACTCAGGGAGAGAGGAATGTATGCCTATACACGCCGTAAGGATTGTACAGTCATACTTGAATCCATCAAGAATGATCCGCCGGATGTTGCGGTTCTTGATATAAATGCCCAGAACGGTGATGTTGTTTCTGTAATGAAAAGGGTGCGCGAACTCGGCGTGAAATTCCCGGTATTTATAGTAACATCACAGTACGATAATGAATTCATAGAGCGTCAGGTCATGGATAACGGTGCTTCCAAATTCCTGCTGAAGCCTTATGATGCGGATGATCTTTGCACAGCAATAACCTCTGCTCTCGGTGACAGAGCCAACAGCCTCAGCGATGATATGGAAGTAGTAGTTACGGATATGATACATCAGCTTGGAGTTCCCGCACATATCAAGGGCTATCACTATCTCAGAACGGCTATTCTTTACTCTATCGAGGACAAAACTCTTCTCGACAGCGTTACAAAACTGCTCTATCCTACCGTTGCGAATATATATGATACGACCTCTTCGCGCGTTGAACGTGCTATACGTCATGCTATTGAGATAGCGTGGGACAGAGGTAATGTTGATACACTTAACTCATTTTTCGGATACACAGTTGACACTGGAAAAGGCAAACCGACTAATTCCGAATTTATCGCGCTTATAACCGATAAACTCAGGCTTCGCTATAAATCAGCGCTCAGAAAGGTCTGATAAGCAATAACGCGGTGATTCCGGAATATATATATTAATAAACAATACAAGGAGGAATCATCATGTCATTTAAAAAAATCAATCTTTCAGACCTCAGCTTCAATCCGTTTTCAAAGATAGGCAAGGAGTGGATGCTTCTTACTGCCGGAAATAAGGATAGTTTCAATACCATGACAGCTTCATGGGGGCAGCTTGGCGTTCTCTGGAGCAGAAACGTACTTACCTGCTATATCCGTCCGAACCGCTATACTTTTGAATTTGTGGAAAAGAGCGAATATTTCACTGCTTCATTCTTTGGCGAGGAATACCGCAAAGCCCTCTCTTACTGCGGTTCGCACTCCGGAAGAGACTGCGACAAGGTCAAGGAAACTGGTCTTACACCTGCTGAGATCGGCAAAACTATGACATTTGCTGAAGCAGATATGGTTTTCGTATGCCGTAAGCTCTACACCTACGATATGCAGGAAAGTGGCTTCGTTACAGATGAAGGAATTGCCGAGCAGAACTACTCCTCTGCGCCTTATCACAAGGCTTATATCGCCGAGATAGTTGAAGCCTATGTGAAGGAATAAGCTGATAAAAAAAGTTAAGCCCCAAGGCATTGCCTTGGGGCTTATTCATTATAAGGTCACGGAGAATATCCGTTTAGCTGTACTTTGTTTTGTAAAGCATCCAGACAACCTCAACAGCTCCGATGCAGATGAATGCCAGCATAGTTTTCATGCTTGGCTTCTTGACCTTGAACCGGGTTATGAATGCAAGTGCGATGATAAACAGCGCACAGCCATAAGCATTAGGAAAGCAATCCGCACCGATGTCCTTATGGAAGCTGTAAAGAAGCGGAAGTATCAAGGCGACGCTTGTTACGGGCAATCCTTCATAAACTTTTCTTACGTCCTCGGTCTGTTTTTGTCTGTCCTCTTCTGCAACGTTGAAATAAGCAAGTCTTATAACTGCACACAGAGGGAACATTATCAGCACAAGAATATCTGCCCAATCGTCCATACCGATCGAATAACCGATAACTGAAGGCAGAACTCCGAAACAAACTGCATCGCACAGCGAATCTATCTGTATACCGAATTTCTTTTCACTTTCTGTTCTGTTCTTTTTAGTACGCGCGACTTTTCCGTCGAACATATCACACAAGCCAGACACCATGAGACAGATTATCGCATATTCCGGATGAGGTCCGCAGTCTCCGATGCCGAGTGCGAAAAACATTCCCAGAACAGACGAGATCAGACTCATATAAGTGAGAATGACTGTGTAGCTGTAATAACCAATCATAAATATTCCTCTAATAATAGTATATGATCTAAGAACGCGGATAAAGGTTCTTTGATCGTTTAAAACACAGCAAAGGCGCTGTGAAAAAGTTTCAATAACGTGAATGTAATTATTATATCACAAACTGTCGATGATTTCAAGTGTTTTGAGATATTTTTAGAATAATGTTAGATAAAATCTGGTGTATTATGTTATGGTATAATATTATTCAGAATAGACCTTTGCTGCAATGTCCACGGTTTTTTTAGCGTCCTTAGCGTAAAAATCGGCATTGATCTGTTGTGCATAGGATTCTGTAAGAACAGCGCCGCCAACGACGGTCTGACATTCCGGATACTGTTCATTAAGCAGTTTTATGGTAGTTTCCATAGAGCCGAGTGTAGTGGTCATGAGGGCGGAAAGTCCTACGAGTTTGACCTGATGCTTTATTGCGGTGTCGACGATAAGCTGAGGATCAACGTCCTTTCCGAGATCAATGACCGTAAAACCGTAGCTGTCGAGAAGTACCTTGACAATATTCTTTCCGATGTCGTGGATGTCGCCTTTTACGGTCGCAAGTACGACCTTTCCCTTTGAGACGGTCTCAGAGTTACCGAGCGAAAGCTTATTCTTTATTACCTCAAAGCAAGCCTGTGCAGCACCGGCAGTCAGTATCAGCTGCGGCAGGAAGATCTTTCCCTTTTCAAACTTATCACCGGCAGAATCAAGCGCAGGTATCAGGTAATTATTGATGATCTCCATAGCGTCAACAGTGTTAAGGAGTTCTTCAGCAGCTTTAACGGCTTCGTTTTTGAGTCCGTTTTCAACAGCGTACATGATGTCCGGTGATTTTTTGTCGGAAGCGGAAGGGGCAGGGGCTGCTTTAGGTGCATCTGCCTGTGCGTAAACGCTGATGAAGTCAGCGGAATTGCGGTCGATGCCTGAAAGGAGACGATAAGCGCGGACAGCGCCGATTATCGACTCGATATTCGGGTTTATGATAGGCAGATCAAGACCGCTGTGAAGTGCCATAGTAAGGAAAGTACGTGTGATGAGCTCACGGCTCGGGAGACCGAATGATATATTAGACACACCGAGAACGGTTCTCAGACCAAGTTCGGTCTTGACGCGGTGAAGGGCATTGAGAGTCTCCATAACGCCATCCTGTTCGGCGGATGCGGTAAGGGTAAGGCAGTCGATAAAGACGTTTTCGCGCGGTATACCGTAAGACATAGCCCGATCGAGTATCTTCTTTGCGATAGCGAATCTGCCCTCAGCAGTTTTGGGGATACCCTGCTTATCAAGGGTAAGACCGACTACGGAAGCACCGTATTTTTTTACGAGCGGAAGGATAGTTTCAAGTGAATCCTCTTCGCCGTTTACCGAGTTTACGATAGGCTTGCCGTTGTAGACGCGCAGACCGGCTTCGAGAACTTCGGGGATAGTGGAATCGAGCTGGAGAGGCGTATCGCATATGCTCTGAATAGCTTTAACAGCGGTTACCATCATCTCTTTTTCGTCGATGCCGGGCAGACCTACATTGACATCAAGTATTTCAGCGCCGGCGTGTATCTGCTCAACAGCCTGACTGAGGATATAGTCCACATCATGTGCAAGAAGAGCCTCTTTGAAGCGCTTTTTGCCGGTAGGATTGATACGCTCGCCAATAACGCGCGGCTGGTCTATGACAACGCAGTTCACAGAGGAACAAGCTGTACTTTTAGGCGTTACACTGCGTGGGGTGCGTTTCATATCCGAAAGTATCTTCGTAACGGCACTGATATGTGCAGGGGTAGTGCCGCAGCAGCCGCCGAATATCGTAACGCCGGCTTCGGCAAGTTTAGCAGCACTCTCTGCAAATTCTTCGGGACCTACGTTGAATTTATTGGTGACAGGATCAGGCAGACCTGCGTTTGGTTTTGCAATTACAGGAAGGACGGTAAGGGAACATATTTTTTCAAGAACAGGGAAGAGCTCCACAGGACCGAGCGAGCAGTTTACACCGAGAGCGTCAACGCCGAGACCTTCGAGCAGAGATACCATACATTCCGGAGAAACGCCGGTAAATGTACGCATATTCTCTTCAAATGTCATTGTGACGAGGACTGGCTTATCTGAATTCTCTTTTGCCGCGAGCACAGCTGCCTTTACCTCATAGAGGTCTGTCATCGTTTCGATGACAATAACGTCGGCTTCACTGCCTGCAAGGACTATCTCCTTGTAGCAGTCATAAGCCTCCTCAAAGCGGAGCGTGCCGGCTGGTTCAAGAAGCTGACCGATAGGACCTATGTCCAGAGCAGCGAGAGCTTTTCCTGCGACAGCGCGTCTGACGTTTCTTACTCCTGCACTCACTATCTCTTCGACGGTGTGACCGCTTCCGCGCAGCTTGAAGCTGTTTGCTCCGAATGTATTGGAATAGATTATATCAGAGCCGCTTTCGGCATACATACTGTGTATTTTCATTATAGTATCCGGATCGGTTATGTTGAGAAGTTCCGGAACGTGTTCTGTTACAATGCCAAGAGATTGCAGCATAGTACCCATGCCGCCGTCAAGGAAAACAAATTCTCTGTTTTCGAGCAGATCATAGAAACCTTGGGACATAATTATATTACCTTTCTGTGTGATTGTGAGATCAGCTGTTATCGCCGCGTGTATTTGACTGCGTTTTGAACGTTCCGAGGAGACGGAAATAATCAAGATTTTCGGTAAGATCACGCAGTACGGCTTTAACGCTTGGATCTGAGAGCTTTCCACTGAAATCAAGGTAGAAAAGAACATCGAAGCTGCCGTCCTTGATAGGTCTGTTCTCAATGCTCAGAAGGTTCATGCCGTTGACGTAGAATTTGGTCAGGAGACGGTAAAGACTACCTTCCGTATGTGGGATACGCAGCATAATGCTGATAGCATCGGAATCCGGATCAGCCTGCATATCCTTTGATATGCACACGAACTGAGTACGGTTGAGAGAGCAGTCCGCGATATTTGTTGCAATGATGCTGAGCCCAAGACGCTTTGCACATTCAGGCGAGCATATAGCAGCGTATTTCTTTTCGTCCGGGCTTTTGGCTACCATTTCCGCAGCAAGAGCAGTATTTGCGTATTCAGCGTTCCTGAATGAATTTACAGTGAGAAAGTCGCTGCACTGTGCGATAGCTTGCGGATGCGAGTAAACGCATCTGATCTCGTTCAGGGCTGTTCCCGGTTTAGCTGCGAGGCAGTGATTTATCTCAACACATACCTTTTCAACGGTGAAAACATCATATTTTGCGAGAAGGTCGTAGGTGCTGTCTACTGTTCCGGCAGTGGAGTTATGTACAGGCAGAATGCCGTAATCGAGTTCGCCGGACTGCACAGCCTTGAAAACGTCTTCGAAGGTGTGATAGAACGTGATTTTTTTGTTGCCGAAGAGAAGTTTTGCCGCAGTTTCGGAGTTAGCGCCGGTTGTACCCTGACAGCCTATCCTTTCAGCACCTGGAATATTTGGTAAAGAAGTGCTGTATTCGTTTGAATTTGCGAGTATCCTTCTGTTCTGGAGAATTTTGCTTATATCCATTATGGTTGTGAAAAGTGCAGCAGTACCGGCTTCGAGAGACGGATCACCTGTGAGAGCTTTTATGCGGTCGATGATCTGCTGCTCTCTTCCACCTTGAAATACCGGCATTTCATGTGAGCGTTTGTATTCTGCAACATCTTTGCAGAGTTCCATTCTCTGTTTGAACAGATCGAGTATCTGCTGATCTATTTCGTCAATACCATTGCGAAGCAACTGAAGTTCGTTCATATAAAACCTCCGGAGAAATAACTTTGCCTGAAATCAGGGCGATTTCGGCATATTGCATCCGATGCGGAACTTTTTTCACCCTCAGGACACAATATCACAAAATACATTATATCAGATTTTTTTGTGAAAATCAATAAAAAGCAGATAAATATATTGCAAAATGCATTGAAGGTGTGTTATAATATAATAGTATATAGTGAGAAGTTGTGTTTATTTGAAGAATAATTACAACTGCTTGCAAAAGAGGTATGGTGGATACAGTGAAAAAAGTACGTATTTTAGGAGTGGATCCCGGTTATGCGATAGTGGGCTTCGGAGTCCTCGATTATGACGGAGTGAAGTTCACACCTATCGAATACGGCGCAGTTCTTACAGAAGCCGGAGTCCCTTTTCCTGAAAGACTGAAAGCTATCTATGAGGACATTGAGTTTATTTTTGATAAGTTCAAGCCGGATTGCATGGCAATAGAACGTCTTTACTTCACTACCAACCAGAAAACTGCTATCGACGTTGCTCAGGCAAGGGGAGTTACTGTGCTTTCAGCAGCGAGAAGAAACATACCAGTTTCGGAATATACTCCGCTTCAGGTAAAGCTTTCGGTAACAGGCTACGGAAAAGCTGAAAAGAAGCAGGTCATGGAAATGACGCGCCAGCTGCTTGGTCTCGCACAGATACCAAAACCGGACGATGCTGCTGATGCTCTTGCAATAGCCATCTGTCACGGTCATTCAATAAGATGGCAGTAAGCGGAGAGAGTTTTTAACAGCAGGGGTACAAAACAGCGATCACGCATTGATTTAAGGATTATAGCATATGATATACAGTTTAAGAGGAAAATTAACAGTCAAGGAGCTGGGCTTTGTCGTGATAGAGTGCGGCGGAGTCGGCTATGGCTGTAAAACTTCATATAATACAGTCGCCGCTATTGGCGAGATAGGCAGTGAGGTTCTGCTCTATACGCATTTATACGTCCGTGATGATGCTGTTGAGCTCTTCGGATTCGCTACATTGCAGGAACTCAGCTGCTTCAAGCTGCTTATATCAGTATCCGGAGTCGGCCCTAAGGCGGCTACGTCGATACTGTCCGATGTTTCGCCGGAACGCTTTGCGTTTCTCATCGCTTCGGGCGACAGTAAGGCGTTTACCAAGACTAAGGGCATCGGCGCTAAAACAGCACAGCGTATAGTTCTTGAACTCAAGGACAAGATCTCTTCAGAATCGCTCAGCGGAAGTGCTGCTTCGGACTACGCTGAGTTTGCAGCTGTATCATCGGATACAGCAGGTGCTTCTGTTACTGAAGCACTCGAAGCACTTATGGTTTTAGGTTATTCTCAGGGAGAAACGGCTCCGATACTCGGAAAGCTTGATCCTTCACTGACTACGCAGGAATTGATAAAAGAAACATTAAGAATAATGGCAGCAAAAAATACACGCTGAATTCAGCCGAAAGGGAAGAATACTTATGATGAATCTTGACGAATTACTCAAAGCAGCTATAAAAGATCCCTCAAAGAGGTCGGTCTTTTTGCAGACACTTATCAAGAGCGATGTTTATGTTATCTGTAAAAACCCTGTAAAGCAGGAACGCGACAGGGCTGAAGGCGGTATACAGCTTGAGCTTATCACTACTCAGAATCCTGATGGCGATGTGTTTATCCCGTTCTTTACAAGCTACCGTGCGCTTCAGCAGTTTGCAAAGAGATATGTTGACTGCTATAAGATCAACTGTCTGAGACTTTTCGACCTTATACAGTCGGTATCCGCAGTTCTGAACCCTAATTCCTATGGTAAGGAATTTTCATCACAGGAGATCAAGAGCATACTTCTGGTTGCAAGAAATCTCAAGATCAAGGCTATTTCTTATAACGAGGCAGATATAATCTCATATCGTCCGGTGGAGCATTCCGTAGGTCATATCACAAAGGCTGCTGCAAAGTTCCTTTCAAAGCAGCCGAATGTTGACCGCGCTTTCATCATGGAAATGATAAAGGGATGCGAAAAGCCGCAGATACTCATAGTCCTCGATATGATAGGAAGTACAAGAAAGCTTTTCGTGCCGCTTTCAAAATACCTTTCAAAGATAGTCAAGGCAAACGAACACCTCTGCTTCATCAGCTATGAGCAGGATATGGGCAAAAAGGCTGCCGAAACAGTTGATCCCTTCTATGTACGCAAAAAGCGCTACTTTGAAAAATAAGCGGGGAGCCCCCGCTGGCGTCCACGTTGACGCTTGTTTCACTCGCTCATTTTTTTGTAGGGCTTAAACGTACTCGCTAACGGCACTAATAATGAATGGGATTCTCAAGGGAGGTTCTCCCTTGAGCGGATTCCAAATGCAGAGCCATTGGTGGGGCGTGGGGCAAAGCTCCACATATAGCGACAAAGCGCCTCGCAAAGGGTGAATTGAAAAACAGTCCGGGGGACTGTTTTTCAAGAGGGAACGCCTTGCAAGAGAAGGCGTTCCCTACAAACGGTATCAAGTCACGATATTTCAATCCGTCCGGTTAAAGCCGGACACCATAACAAAGAACAAAGAACTAAGAACTAACAAGGTGAAACAAATGATACAAACAGAAGAAATGGAGTTTGCTCCCCGGGTGATATCTCCGGAGAATATTCAGGAGGACAGCGATATTGAGGTAACTCTGCGTCCGCAGACTCTGCATGATTATATAGGTCAGGAGAAGGTCAAGGATAAGATCGCCATCTACATCGAGGCTGCTAAGCGCCGCGGTGAACCTCTCGACCATGTTCTGCTGTATGGACCTCCCGGTCTCGGAAAGACTACTCTATCTTCAATAATTGCCCATGAACTCGGCGTGAATCTTCGTGTAACGACAGGTCCTGCTATCGAGAAGCCCGGCGATCTTGTTTCGCTCCTTACAAGTCTTTCGGATAACGATGTTCTGTTCATCGACGAGATCCACCGTCTTTCGCGTGCTGTTGAGGAGATACTCTATCCTGCACTCGAAGACAGAGTTATCGACATTATAATAGGTAAAGGTCCTTCAGCACGTTCGATTCGTATGGACCTCAAACCTTTTACGCTTATAGGTGCGACTACCCGTGCGGGACAGCTTTCAGCGCCTTTGCGTGACCGCTTCGGCGTTATTGAGCGTCTTGAACTCTATTCAAAGAACGATCTTGCGGATATTGTACGCAGAAGCGCGATGATACTCGGCATACCATGCGATAACGAGGGCGCAGCTGAGATAGCAGGAAGGGCAAGAGGTACACCGCGAATCGCTAACCGTCTGCTGAAAAGAGTGCGCGATTTTGCCGATGTTATGGGAAATGGACAGATAACACGCGAGATAGCTTCTATCGCTCTGAGCAGGCTCGAAATTGATGCGCTCGGTCTCGACAGCCTCGACAGGCGTATGCTCGAAATGATAATCAAGGGCTACGGCGGCGGTCCTGTCGGACTTGAAACGCTTGCTTCAGCTATCGGAGAAGAATCTGTTACCTTGGAGGATGTCTGCGAGCCGTTCCTTATGCAGCTCGGCTTCCTCGGAAGAACTCCGCGCGGCAGGTGTGCTACAAAGCTTGCTTATGAGCACCTCGGTTTTAAAGTGCCGGAGCAGGATACACCTCAGAGCAGTGGTCAGCTGACATTCTGAAATGATCGGAAATAATAATTTCCGGCATAACTGCGAGTGCTTCAGGCAGGATGATGCCGGAAAAATGATAAACGGACAGGCTCTCGGCGTTGTCTCAAAAATGCGATACGGACTTTGCAGGATGAGCTTCAACGGCTGTGAGGTCATAGCAGTATATAATGCGCTGATCTATGCAGATGCGGCACGTCCGCTCCCCGAAATTGCAGTGTATATGGAGAAATTTCGTATGCTCATGGGAGTATTCGGGTGCAGCCCTTACAAAATAGGCAGAGCACTGAGACACTTCGGGGCGAATCAGGAAAGGGTACGCAGTGCAGAAAACGCTGAGGCTTTTATCGTTACGTTCTGGACGAAGATACCGTTTCTTTCGTCTTTGCATACGGTTTTCTGCGTCCGTAAAAATAATGGGATAATAGTATACAACAGGTACAATAACTGCGGTGAGCCGCAGTTTTGCCGGAATATAGAAGAGGTAACAGGAAAACACAGACCTGTTGCGATATATACGATTTACAGAAATAAGAACAAGGATATACCAGGAGAATAAAATGTCAAGACTTTTTGGAACAGACAGCGCTAAGGGAGTTGCTGTCGCTGATCTGTCGTGTGAGATAGCCATGCAGGCAGGAAGGGCGTCTGCGGCTGTGCTTTCAGGCGGAGAAGGTAAAAAATCGAAGATAATCATTGCTAAGGACGGGAAGCTGTCCTCGGATGTGCTTGAAGCGGCTGTATGTGCCGGGGTTTGTTCGGCTGGCGCAGACGCTGAGGGGGTCGGACCTGTGCCTGTTCCGGCGGCTGCAAGGCTTGCAGGGGAACTCGATGCAGATGCCTGCATAATGATCTCTTCTGCCGGAACTGACGGAGAATCGAGCGGTATACGTATTTTTTCGCCCGAAGGAAGACGTTTCGGGAAGGATACCGAGGAACAGATAGAGCGTCTTGTTTTTGGTATAGGGGCTGATTCAGTCCTCGCGCTGCCGAAAACTGAAATGGGAAGAATGCTCCACAGCGATGATGCCGCTGAAAGATACATCAAACGTGTAAGATCAGCGATCAAGACCGATCTTTCGGGGCTTAAAGTGGCTCTGGTATTTTCGGAGAGCTGTGCTGCGATAACCGCTGAGAAGCTTTTCAGTGAGCTTGGTGCTGAGGTGCTCGTTCTGCCTGAACCTGAAGATGAATTCAGTTCGGAGATCGAGATGGGGCTTACCAAATTTGAGAGACTTATGGAGTTCGTTCCGGCTAATGGCTGCGATTGCGGTCTTGCCTTCGACCATGACGGCTCGGGCTGTCTTGCCGTTGATGAAACCGGAAAGTCCATTGACGGCGATTCGCTGCTTGCAATATTCGCAAAGGACTATAAGCAGCGAGGAAAGCTCAACGGCAACAAGATAGTTGTCAACTATATGAGCTGTCTCGGATTGCTGAATTTTGCACAGGAAAATGATATTATTGTGCTTACTTCTGGGGCTGGCGACCGCTATGTCCTCGACAGGATGACAGAAGAAAAGTGTAGTCTTGGCGGTGAAAAAAGCGGACATATCATATTTCTGGACGATTCGCCTATCGGTGACGGTCAGCTTTGTGGTGCCAAGCTGCTTGAGATTATGAAGCGTTCGGGAAAAAAGCTGAGTGAACTATCCGATGATATGCAGAGACTTCCCCAGGTAGTCTTCAATGTCAGAATATCGCCGAATAAAAAGGAAATATGGAAGAACGACAGCGTTATTACCGGACTTATAAAGGAAAATGAGGAGCGTCTCGGCAGCGACGGAAGAATAGTAGTCCGTGAATGTGCCGGAACAGAGCCTTATATCCGCGTTCTTGCGGAGGGACCTGATTTTGGCTCGATAAACAAGATGGCTGTTGAGATCGCTCAGAATATAAAATCGCGCTGTGCGGCTTCGCGCCCACGGCAATAAGTATAAGGAGTTGCTACCTTGAGAACAGCAGAAAACTGGAAGGATTACGTGATCCTTGATGCATCTGACGGCGAAAAGCTTGAAACATGGGGCGGTATCAGTCTTATAAGACCTGATCCGCAGATAATATGGAAAACGGATAAGAAGGATATGATGTGGAATACTGCGGATGGTCACTACCGTCGCTCGAATCAGGGAGGGGGCAAGTGGGAGTTCCGCAAGAGACTTCCGGAATCGTGGAACATAAGCTACCGCGAACTCACCTTCAATATCCGTCCGACAGGCTTCAAGCATACCGGTCTTTTCCCTGAACAGGCTGTAAACTGGGATTTCATGGCAGAGAAGATAAGAAATGCTGGCAGGGAAATAAATGTACTGAACCTTTTCGCATATACCGGCGGCGCAACTCTTGCGTGTGCGGCAGCCGGCGCTTCTGTGTGTCATGTTGATGCGGCAAAGGGTATGGTGCAGTGGGCGAGAGATAACGCAGCTGCGTCAGGGCTTACTGATAAGCCTATCCGCTGGATAGTGGACGACTGTGAGAAATTCATCGCCCGTGAGATACGCCGCGGAAGAAAATACGATGCAGTTATCATGGATCCTCCAAGCTACGGCAGAGGTCCGGGAGGCGAGGTCTGGAAACTCGAAAACTGCGTTTACGATCTTGTGAAACTCTGCTCGGGAGTCCTTTCGGATGATCCGCTGTTCTTTCTGATAAACAGCTATACGACCGGACTTTCACCGTCTGTTATGGGATATATACTCGGAAGCGTACTCACCGGAAAATACGGCGGAAACGTTTCCTTTGACGAGATAGGACTTCCCGTAAAGTCTACCGGAATGACGCTTCCGTGTGGCTCGACGGCGATATTCAGCCGATAACAGGAATGCTTATGAACAATATCATAGAAATACATGATCTTCATTTTGCATATAAGGGCAATGAGAACGGTGAAGAAAAAGAAGTTCTGAAAGGTATTGATCTTAATATCCGGGAGGGAGAATTCCTTGCGGTATTAGGTCATAACGGTTCGGGAAAGTCTACTCTTGCCAAGCATATGAATGCAATACTCCCGCCGACAAGCGGCAAAGTTACCGTGAACGGTATAGATACAGCCGATGAAGACCGGCTTTTCGAGCTGAGACAGTGTGCCGGAATGGTCTTTCAGAATCCGGATAATCAGATAGTATCATCAATAGTCGAAGAGGATGTCGCGTTCGCTCTCGAAAATCTCGGCGTTCCTTACGAGGAGATGCGGAAACGTGTTGACGATGCTCTGAAATCTGTGGGAATGTACGAATATCGTTTGCATTCGCCAAGCCAGCTTTCTGGAGGTCAGAAGCAGAGAGTTGCTATTGCCGGAGTTATCGCGATGAGTCCGAAGTGTATAATCCTCGATGAACCTACTGCTATGCTTGATCCAAAGGGACGCAAAGAGGTCATGGAGACTATACGCCGTATGAACCGTGAACACGGGATCACAATAATACTAATCACACATTATATGGACGAGGCTGCTGCCTGCGACAGAGTTGTCGTCATGGATGAAGGCAGGATAGTCATGGACGATATTCCGCCAAAGGTCTTTTCCCGTGTGGACGAGATGAAGAGAATAGGTCTTGATGTTCCGCAGGTGACGGAACTTGTCTGGCAGCTGAGAAAATCAGGCTGCGATATATCACCGGAGATAATTTCCGGCGAGGAATGTGTTGATGCGATCATGAAATTATTCAAATCCTGATCGTGCATAAGATCTGAAGGGAGATTAAATTGGCAATACTTGAAACACAGCAGCTTACCTATACTTACAGCATTGATACTCCCTTTGAGAAAACAGCGGTGGATCATGTTGATCTTTCAATAAATGAAGGTGAGATCATCGGACTTATGGGACATACCGGTTCTGGAAAGTCTACACTGATACAGCATTTCAACGGTCTGCTGTGCCCGACATCAGGAAAGATACTTCTCGATGGAAGGGACATCTGGGCTGATAAGAATAAAATACGCGATGTTCGCTTTCAGGTGGGACTGGTGTTCCAGTATCCGGAATACCAGATATTTGAAGAAACTGTTTTTAAGGATATAGCGTTCGGTCCTAAGAATATGGGGCTGAGCGATGAGGAGATAAAGCAGCGGGTTCTTGAAACAGCCGAAGACATAGGACTTTCCGAGGAGCTCATGGAGCGTTCGCCATTTGAGCTTTCGGGCGGTCAGAAAAGAAGAGTTGCTATCGCGGGAGTTATGGCGATGCGGCCGAAGGTGCTTATACTCGATGAGCCGACAGCCGGTCTTGATCCGGCAGGAAGAGACCAGATATTCGCACAGATAAAAAAGTACCACGAACGCAATAAGAACACTATCCTCATAGTTTCTCACAGTATGGAGGATATTGCTTCGTTTGCCGACCGTATACTGGTAATGAATCAGGGAAAGCTTTTCTGCTTTGACGAAACAGTAAAGGTCTTTGCAAGGGCAGAGGAAATAGTGAAGATAGGTCTTGATGTTCCGCAGATAACAAAGGTGTTTCTTGAACTGAAACGCCGCGGACTCGATTTTGGAAAAGAAGTTTACACAGTTGATTATGCAAAGGAACTCCTTCTTCGTCATCTGAAAGAAAGAGGGGGACTGTGATTTGCTGAAGGATATTACTATCGGACAGTATTTTCCGATGAACAGCGTGATACACAGTCTTGATCCGCGTTTCAAGATAGTGATAACGCTGCTGATGATAATCATGCTGTTTTCAGGCGGCTCGATGATATGTCTTGCGATAGGGGCGGTGTATACCGTTATGGCAATGCTCCTTTCAAGGATACCGCTGAAGCTGTTCTGGAAAAGTGTCAGACCGCTTATGCCGTTTCTTGTGATAACGGCGGTGCTGAATATATTTATAATCAGATCCGGAGATACGCTCTGGAAATGGAAATTTATTAGTATTACAGAGGATGGTCTTAATTCGAGCGCGTTCATGATAATCAGGATAACGCTGCTGGTTATGGGAAGTTCGATACTTACTTATACGACTTCGCCGATAACTCTTACCGATGCGATAGAGCGTCTGCTCTCTCCGCTGAAGAAGCTGAAATTTCCTGTTCACGAACTTGCTATGATGATGTCGATAGCGCTGAGATTCATACCAACACTTATTGAGGAAACCGATAAGATAATCTCAGCTCAGAAGGCAAGAGGCGCTGAGATAGATTCGGGAAGTCTTTCTCACAGAGCTAAGAATCTCGTTTCAATACTCGTTCCGCTGTTTATATCTTCGTTCAGAAGAGCGGACGAACTTGCGACCGCTATGGAATGCCGCTGTTATCACGGCGGTGAAGGCCGTACAAGGCTGCGTCAGCTCAGATCATCGTACAAAGACTATATTGCTTTGATCATAACTATTGTATTCCTTGCGGCTGTTATTGCGGCAGGAAGAATATTCTGAATAAATATAATAAGAGAGAGATGTTACCAATGGCTAATAGTAGTAATAAAAAGAAAAAACAAACGTCAAACAAAAAGGCAGTTACAAACAGGAAGCCGGCTGCCGGCAAAAAGCCTTTTTCTGCCAGAAACAATAAAACGGTAAGAAAAAATGCTGCATCCGCAAAGGCTCTTACGCCTGAAATGGAGAAGAAGCGTCTCGAAAGAGAGCAGTTCTTTGCAAGGGTGCGAGGAAATGTCTTCTATCGTTACCTTTATGGTCAGGGCTGGCTGTATTTCGTGCTTTCTTTCGTAATATCAGCTTCGATAATGCTTTATGCGTTCGCACAGGAGGGAATACATCCTTTCGGCAATAATCAGATGCTGGTAGTTGATCTGTGGCATCAGTATTTCCCGTTCTTCAGGGTAGAAAGAGAGAAGCTTCTGACAGGAGGTTCGCTGCTTTATTCATGGCAGAATGGCCTCGGTTCAAACTTCATATCGCTCATGGCATACTATGCAGCGAGCCCGCTCAACTGGATATCGATACTGTTCAGTGAAGACGGTGTCAGGGATGCCATGATGTATATACTTGTTATGAAGATAGGCTTCGCAGGAGCATTTTTCCAGCGCTTCCTGAGATACACATATAACAGGAATGATTTCTCGACCTGCGTATTTTCAGTAATGTATGCTCTTTGCAGCTTCAATCTCGGTTACTACTGGAACGTTATGTGGTTCGATACAGTAGCTATCTTCCCACTTGTAATGCTTGGTATAGTTGCGATATGCCGTGAAAGAAAGTGGAAGACCTTTACTTTCTCACTTGCACTTGCACTTATCTCGAACTACTATATCGGCTATTTTGTATGTATATTCTCAGTGTTCATGTTCCTGGCAGCAAGCATTATCGAGTTCAAAAGCATCAAGGACTGGCTTGTAAAATTCTGGATAATGCTTCGTTCCGCACTTCTCGGCGGTGCAATGAGCGCGTTCATGCTGATACCGGCTTACTGCGGTCTGAAACTATCTTACAGCAATGATGAACGCTCGGTATTCCAGAAACTCAAAGACATTCTTTCCGGCGACTTCAAAAAATATGAAAGCTGGACAAGTATTTTTGCTAATACTATTTCGTATAATGAACCGACAAAGGTCGAAGGTCTGCCGAATTTCGCCTGCGGTATGCTGGCTATCGTGCTTATTGGCGTATTCCTTTTCTCAAAGGGCATAAAGATAAGAGAGAAGGTATCTTCAACTATCATGCTTGCGATCATCGCAGTGAGCTGTAACCTTCGCCCGCTCAACTACATCTGGCACGGATTCCATTTCACAAACCAGATACCTTACCGTTTTGCATTCATTTTCAGTTTCGTCCTTGCGGCGGCTGCTTACAGAGCGTATGCCATCATGCTCAAGAACGGTATAAAGTATTATCAGCTGGTACTCATGCTGATAGGTCCTGCTACCGTATTCTATCTCAACTACTATGTGAAAAAGGAAGATTTCAAGATCGAGGGTGCTATCAAGAGCTCACTCATAATCACAATAGCTTATCTGCTCATATTCACTGCGGCTAAGGTATTCCCGTTCAGGAATAAGGCTGTCCGCAACACGATCATGAGCTTTGCACTGGCAATAGCTGTTTTCAGCGAATTTGTAAGTGTTGCTAAGACAGGCGTAAAGACTGTCGGAAGCAGTTCGTATACCTCCTATCCTACAAGCTATGATGAGGTTGAATCGCTTCTCTCTGCTGCTAAGGAGTCTGAGGATTCACTGTTTTACCGTACTGAGGTAACAGATACCTATACTCTTAATGACAGCGCACTTTATGGTTATTACGGCATTTCACAGTTCTCATCAGTAGCAAATGTTTCCGTAACAAGACTCTGCAAGCGCCTCGGAATGTATGCTTCCGAAGCTGGAAACCGCTACTATTATCGTATCAATACACCTGTTGTAAACGCACTGTTCGGCGTTAAGTACATGATAAAGAAGGGCAGTCCGCTTGAGACTGAGGGATATGCTCTTGAATATGCAGGCTCAGCCGGAAAATCAGGCACCTGCTATCTCTACAAGAACAAATATAATCTCTCGCTTGGATTCATGGTCGATAAGGACATCCTCAGAGTCGAGGACAAGGAAGCCCTCAATCCGTTTGAGTATCAGAACAGCGTCATGAAATTTGCAACAGGCAGCAGTAAGCCTACCTTCCTTGCTCAGGTCGTAAGCCTTGCTGAATACACGAATATGAGCGTTACAAAGAATGGATACGGAAACTATAACTTCACCCGACCGGATAAAGACAGTACCAATTCCTATACAGAATATACTTTTGAATGTAATGACGATATGCCGCTCTACGCCTATGCAAGCTGTAACGATTCCTGTGATAAGATACAGGTCAGATATGACGGAAAGGTCGTTGACAGCGGAAATCTCATCAAGAAATATCCGGTAGTATTCCCGGCTGGCGACGGCGTAAGCGGAAAGCAGTCTGTTATACAGATAAACTCGGATTCTGAGCATAATTCGGGCAATTTCAAGCTTATGGTATATGCTCTCGATCTGAAGGCTTTTGAAGAGCAGTATGCACAGCTTGCTGATGAACAGTTCCAGATCACCGATTTTGCCGACAGCAGGATCGAAGGCAACATCAAGGCTAAGAAGGACGGTGTCCTCTACTTCTCGATACCTTACGAAAAGGGCTGGACAGTCTATGTTGACGGCGAAAAGGCTGAGACATTCGATGTGCTCAATTCAATGCTCGGCGTTGAGGTTTCAAAAGGCGAGCATGAGATAAAGCTTGTTTACTGTCCTGAGGGCTTTAAACTCGGAACTGCAATAAGCGTTTCTGCATTCGTTATCACCTGCGGACTTATATGGTATGACAGACGCCGCAGAAAGAAGAAGTTACCGGTTGAAAAGCAGCCTGAATCCGGAGAAGGTCCGGACAATGCTCCTGAAAAGGAAGAGCCGGCTGAGGAAAAGGTTATCCATACCGGTGAGATATACAATCAGGAGGTTGAAGAGATCTCAGCAGCTGCTTCTGAGCCTGTTGAGCCGGGAAAAAACGAAGCTGCTGAAATAACTGCTGAGCCGGAAATTAAGGCTCAGACCGAAGCTCCGGCAGAGAATGCGGAGAATGATGCCGAAAATCCAGTATCGGGGGAAGAGAATGAGAAATCTCAAAGTGATGATAGCTTACAGGGGAACTAAGTATCACGGCTTCCAGCGGCAGAATAATGCGCTGACGGTTCAGGAAGTTGTCGAGCGCCATGTTTCAAAGGTCCTTAACGAGCCTGTTACTATTATCGGCTGTTCACGTACAGATACCGGGGTTCACGCCAATAACTACTGCTTTAATGTCAAGACCAGCAGTAAAATAAACTGCCGCGGATTCGTCCGCGGCGTGAACGGCGAACTTCCGGATGATATATCAGTCCTCAGCTGCGAGGATGCGCCTATGGATTTTCATGCAAGGTTTGATTGCGTGGGCAAGGAGTACGTCTACAAAATTCATTGCAGCGAATCAAAAAATCCTTTTGCGACCGACCTGATGTATCATTACAGGAGACCATTTGACCTTGAAGCGGTAAAAGCTGCGGCAAAATACTTCGTCGGCGAGCACAATTTCACGTCTTTTTGTGCTGATTGCTCAAATGTTTCAACGCCTGTCAGAACAATATATTCATTCAAAATAGAAAATAGTGGTGATTCTGTATTAATGCTTGTAAAAGGCAACGGTTTTTTGTATAATATGATTAGGATAATGGTCGGTACGCTCATCGAGGTAAGTGAGAAGAATATAAAGCCTGATGATATACCCTATATCCTTGAAGCTAAAGACCGCCTTAAAGCCGGCAGAACTGCTATGGCACACGGACTTTATCTGAATCGTATCTTCTATTCAGAAGATGAACTGCTTAAAGATGTAAACTGATGCCGGATACGTTGTTTTACGGCAATGCACAGAACAAAAGAGTATAAAGGAGATGAAAGACTTGCCGGTATACGATGCCGATGATATAGTCGAACTCAAAAACAGAAAGAAGCGCCGACGGAGACTGATAAAGCTTGGAGTTATAATCCTTCTTGCATTTATATCCGCGGGAATGTATTTCACCAGAGATACATGGTATCCTAAGCTTCGCGGAATAGGAAAGCAATATAAAACCATCGTCAATTCGGGACAGCTTGCAACGGGTAATTTCCCGATCGAGGTGACGAGCGGAAGCGATTATCAGCTGAGATATACTGTTAAAAAGGTACTTATACTGAGCGATTCAACGCTTTATTACTATAATACCGACGGCTCTCTGCTGAAAAAGCGTCAGCACGATTATTCAAATCCTGTCCTCAGAGTTGCTAACGGAAAGGCTATGGTATATGAGAGCGGAGGAAACCGTTTTTCCGTCGAGGATGAGGACGAGGTGTTCTTCACAAGGGAGTTTGATGAGAACATACTCTTTGCACGTATCAGTTCTGAGGGCTATGCAGCAGTTGTAACAACTTCTGAAAACTATAACTGCGAAATGATAGTATATAATCGAAAGGGCGAGATCATATACTCAAGAAAATGCGTAGACCGTGTGAGCGATATTAGCTTTATTGATGACAGTTCAGGCTGCATGATGACCATGATAAAGGCAGAAAATGGTACTCATGTTACAACAGTTCAGGAGATAGATTTCAGCGATAAAGAAGAGAAATGGACTTCTCCCGGACTTAACACACTTGGTCTTGAAGTATTCGGATCGTCAGAGGGGGCGTTCGTTTACGGACTTGATTCCTGCGGATATGTCGACAGGAACGGAAAAATCAGTTCATATTATAAGTATGAAGGAGAACTTGCAGCAGCAGCAAGTATAAGCGGCAAATCAGCCGTGTTGGTAAATAATGAGGACTCCAGAAAATATAATGCTATATTATTTTCTGGGAACAGTTCAGAACCAATCATTATAGATCTTGAAACACCGGCAATAGAGGTATCGGTTTTCAAAGGTCTGGCTTACATACTTTGTCAGGATGGAATCTATACTTACGATTTTACGGGAGCACTCCGTTCAACGGCTAAGGCTAACGATTCATACACAGGCTTCGTTAGAAGCGATAATCATATATTCCTGAAAGGTTTTAACAGAATAGACAGGATAGATTACGATACATGATCTGATAAAATGGGTTGGTGATAAATATGGGCGAACAGTTCTGGTGGTTTTATGATGTAATAGCATTGGCGGTAATATTTACCTGTGTATTTATTTCCGCAAGAAAGGGTGCAATGCACGCAGTATCTATGCTGATAGCATATGTGCTTGCGTTTGGTTTAGCATTCTCGTTCAGCGCAGCTCTTGGCGGAGCTATCGCTGATAATCTGATAACAAACAGCAATACGAAAAAGATAAATACTACTCTGAGCGGATATAAGTTTACAGCAAAGGTCACGGAATATATCGATACGCTCGACTATGATGTAAATGTTGATTCAAAGCAGATCGAAGAGATATACATAGGCAATAAGAATTATAACGATGAACTGCTGAAGTATGTCAATAACAGAAAGGGTAAGAAGGTCGAGGAGGACCCTATGCGCTTTGCGAAGCGTATGAATGAGTGCTATTCTCAGATGATAAGAAGCATAGTCGGAGAAAATCTCAATAAGTATTCGGCAGAGGTGGCTGCAAAGAAGGTCATCGACGATCCGGAGTCATTCAACGAGCTCATCCCTATGCTGATGAATAAGGAAGATAAATCAGAAGCGGCTGAATACATATCCGAGAACTATGTTCAGGAGGCTTATGAAACTATATCAAAGCTGCTCTGCTTTATAATCATGTTCACTCTCGCTTTCATTGCGCTGCTGATGTTCTTCAGATCAATGCTCGGAAATCAGTATCATGAGATGAGGATACCGGCACACGTCGGAGGTGCTCTGATCGGCATACCGAAGGGCATCATACTATGCTTTGCCGCTGCGGCAGTAATAAGGCTTTATGTTGTGCTCGGCAGCGATGAAATGTTGTTCTTCAATTTCAATGCTATTGATAAGACATACATTTTCAAGCATATGTATAATAATGTTGCAGATATGATGTAACATAAAGGATGTTGGCGGGATAGTTCCGCAAAAAGGCAATAATAATACAGGAGGATACAGCCTGATGATAATGTGCAGCAAATGCAAGAAAAGACCTGCGGTGGTGTTTATAACATCAGTGCAGGGCAATGAGAAGAAGAATGAGGGACTCTGCCTTTCGTGTGCGCGAAAGAACAATATCCCTCAGGTGGCAGAATATATGGATCGCCTTGGCATAACTGATGAGGAGATCGATCAGCTTTCCGATCAGATGATGGGAATGCTTGATGGAGATTCCTTTGAGATGGGCGGTTCAGGTCTGATGCCTGATTTCATCTCAAATATGTTCGGAGGGGATGTCCCTCAGGACGAAAATGCTGACGATAATGCAGAGCACGAACCGGATAAGAGATCCGGCGGAGAGGCTTCAAGTGAAAAGCGTGAAAAGAAAGGCCTTTTCGGCAGAAATAAGGAGAAAAAGCGCAAGGAACTGAAATTCCTCGGAAGCTACTGTACTAACCTTTCACAGAAGGCAGCCGACGGCGAACTTGATAACATAATCGGCAGAGATAAGGAGATCGCGCGTGTTGTTCAGATACTTTCGCGCCGTACAAAGAACAATCCTTGCCTTATAGGTGAGCCTGGTGTAGGTAAGACTGCGATCGCAGAGGGTATAGCTTTGCGTATCAATGAGGGCAATGTACCTTTCAACCTCGCTGATAAGAAACTCTATCTGCTTGATCTTACTGCTCTTGTTGCCGGTACTCAGTTCCGCGGACAGTTCGAGAGCCGTGTTAAAGGTCTCGTTGACGAGGTAAAGCGCGAAGGAAATATCATACTCTTTATTGACGAGGTACACAATCTCGTCGGAGCAGGCGATTCAGAGGGCTCAATGAATGCCGCAAATATCCTCAAACCGGCACTCTCACGCGGAGAGGTGCAGGTCATAGGTGCAACAACATTCGGTGAATACAGAAAATATATTGAAAAGGATTCCGCTCTTGAGAGACGTTTTCAGCCGGTAACAGTTGCCGAGCCGACTATCGAAGATACAGTTGATGTCCTTCTTGGTATAAAGAAGTATTATGAGGAATACCATAGGGTACACATTTCAGATTATCTTGTGAGAGTGTGTGCCGTTCTCTCTGAGAGATATATCACTGACAGATTCCTTCCGGATAAGGCGATAGACCTGCTTGATGAAGGTTGTGCAAGGGCTTGTATACGCTCCCCTGAGATAGCTGAGTATTCAAAGATGAAGAAGGAAATTGAAGTTCTTGAAGGAATGGAGAAGGAGATCTCAGAACAGCAGGAGCCGGATTATCAGGCACTTGCCGAGGTCAAGGGCAAGCTTATCCACGCCCGCGAGGATGTTGAAAAATTAAAGGAAAAGGCAGAGAACGTTCAGGTCACTGAAGGCGACATCACTAAGGTCGTTGAACTGTGGACCGGTATCCCTGCAAGCAAGATAGCTGAAACTGAATTCCTGAAGATCGCTAAGCTTGAGGATGAGCTCAAAAAGCGTGTTCTTGGTCAGGATGAGGCTGTTGAGACTCTTGCAAAAGCTATCAAGCGTACAAGAGTGCGTCTCAATAAGCGCCGCAGACCTGCTTCGTTCATTTTTGTAGGACCTACCGGTGTTGGTAAGACAGAGCTCGTAAAAGCTCTTGCGGAAGAGATGTTTGATTCGCCGGAGCCGCTTATACGTCTCGATATGACGGAATATATGGAAAAACACTCCGTTGCGAGGATGATAGGTTCGCCTCCCGGATATGTCGGATACGATGAGGCTGGACAGCTTACCGAAAAAGTGCGCCGCCGTCCTTATTCCGTTATCCTCTTTGACGAGATAGAGAAGGCACATCCGGACGTTATGAACATCCTCATGCAGATACTCGATGAGGGCAAGATAGACGATGCTCAGGGCAGAACTATCAACTTTGAAAATACCATTATCTGCATGACTTCAAATGCAGGTTCGACCGATAAAACTGTCGGAGTAGGCTTCAACAGAACAGAGAATGAGATCTCGAAGGATAAGGCTATGAAGGGACTGCGTGATTTCCTGCGCCCTGAATTTATCAGCCGTATTGATGAGATAGTAGTGTTCAGACAGCTTACAAAGGAGAATTTTGCTCATATCGCAGCACTTATGCTCGATGAGATGAAAGAGCCTCTTGCTGAGAAGAATATCACTCTCAGCTATACTGATGAAGCACTTGAACTTATTGCTGAGAAGTCTTTCGGAAAGCCTTACGGTGCGCGTGACATACGCAGAGTCATCCGTCAGGATGTCGAGGATAAGATCGCGGAGATCATAATAGAAAAGGCTTCTGAAACTGAAAGTATTGATGTAAGTGTTGCAGACGGTGCGATCAGTGTTGTGAGAAAAGCAAGGGAGCAGTCAAGTAATGAATAAAAGGTTTCTCGCACTGGCTGCTGCCGTTGTTATGACTTTTTCGGCTGCCGGATGTAGTTCTGACAGCAGCGGAAGCAACAGTTCATCAGCTGCCGGAGCTTCGGGCAAGACGGATATGTTCGTGAGCAACAAGCTGTTTGAACAGGACTACGAAGGCGTAAATGATATAGACGAAGGTCCGGTGCTCTCAATAGGTAAAACAAAGGCAAAAGCCGGTGGTATTGCCGAGGTCAAGCTTTATGTCGATAATGCAAAGAACAAATGGAGTATGTGTGCGCTGCACATAACCTATCCGGATGTTCTTGAATGTATAAAAGACGAAAACGATGAAGCAAAATTCAGCACCGGAGAGGCTCTTGAAAAGTCTATTGCTGCGGTAACGCAGGTATGGGATTCTAATCTTCCGGATGATTTACAGGAAAACAAGCGCTTTGCAGCTTATATTACCACTATTTTCGATGGAAATATAGGCGGTGACGGTGAAATATGCACATTCTATTTCAAAGTTCCTGAAAATGCTGAATCAGGTACAGTCTATGATATAGATTATTACTATTCAAGCAACCAGTATACGAAAGATGTCTTCTCAAACGATCAGGAAGACGCTGAAATGGAAAAATATGCATTTTCACATTGCAAGAGCGGCTCGATAACCGTTGAATAATACTTACGGACGACAAGTGGGGATTCACCCTTGTCGTCCGTTTTTTATATCCATGAATATGCCGGCATAAAAATGTTATTTTTTGCATTCTCTGTTGCTTTATCTGTTTTTTTATGTTATAATACTAATTATGAACAAAAGTATATGGAGAGTGAACAAATGAATAAATATAAAAAACTCGCGTTCAACACCATGATATTCGCAATAGGCAGCTTCGGTTCAAAAATACTTGTCCTGCTGCTTACACGTCTTTATACCAATAATATAAGCCCTGCGGATTCAAGCACTAAGGAGCTTCTTGAAATAACCGCCTACTTCCTTATCCCTATCTTCACTTTCTCTATGACTGAGGCTATCATCCGCTTCGGTCTCGATGACAGATACGATAAAACGGAAGTGTTTACTACGGCAACGGTATTGAATACTCTCGGTCTCGGAATTATGATAGTGTTGTCTCCGTTGTTCCGGTTGTTCCAGTTTTTCGATTTTCTTAACGGCTATACTGTACTATTGATGATATATGTCTGCACTTCGGCATTCCGGGCGCTGTGTTCTCAGTTTGTACGTGCAAGAGGTCTCGTTAAGCTTTTTTCTCTCGATGGCATACTCGCAACGCTTACACTTCTCATTTTCAACATTGTTTTCATCTCAAGCCTGCATTGTGGCGTTAAGGGCTTCATGCTCTCGATAATCCTTTCCGACTTATGCTCGGCTATATTTCTTATAATCGTCGCTAAGCTTTACGATTTTCTTGATTTCAAGCGATACAACAAAAAACTTGCTACAAGCATGATGCGCTTTGCTGTTCCGCTTATCCCGACTATTGTTATGTGGGTAATAACCGGCTTCTCGGACCGTCTTTTTATCCGCTATATGCACAGCGACAAGGTTGCGCTCGGTGAAAGTGCCGCAGGTATATACGGCTATGCGACTAAAGTTCCGAATCTCATTTCAATGGTCTCGACTATCTTCTTTCAGGCATGGAATATGTCGGCTATCATGGAAAATGATTCAGCCGACAGAAGCAGGTTCTATGAAAAGGTCTACTCCGCTTACGAGTCTATACTCTTTATCGCTTCTGCATTCCTGATCGCAGGTATTGAGATCGTTACTCCGATATTCATAAGCACATCACGCTTCGGTGAATACAGCAGCGTTTCACAATACACTCCGATACTGGTAGTTGCGGTACTGTTCATGTGTCTCGATCAGTTCCTCAGCAGTATCTATACTGCTACCAAGCATACCAAGAACTCATTCTGGACAAGTTTTGCTGCAAGTATGGCAAATATAGTCCTCAACTTCTTCCTTATTCCTGAATGGGGAATACAGGGAGCTTGCATCGCTACATTCCTCAGCTACTATCTCTGCTTCTGGTCGAGAATGATAGATGCCCGTTACTATGTTCCATTTAAGTTTGATCCTGTAAAATCCTGCATAAATACGACCGTTCTCTTACTTATGTGCTGGGCGATGATAGCTAAGCTTCCGCTTTATGGACTCTGGCTGTTCATAATGCTTGCTTTTGAGCTGGCTGTAAACTACAAGGCACTTATTATAACAGTAAGAAAGATCACGGGAAAAAACGAAGCCTGAAATTATGGACTGCACTGACTGAAGCTGTGCAGTCCTTTTGATTTGGGTTATGAATTTAAAAAAATTCCGGACACTTGACATTTTATATTACCTGTGGTATAATGTCGGTAGAATATTAAACCGTTGAAGAAGAGTAAGTAATTCCGGCATGGATTTTCAGAGAGCCAGTGGTCGATGTGAACTGGTATGAAGCGCGGGAATGAATGGACTTCTGAGGGCGAGCTGAAGGCAATGTTTCATCGCAGATGTGCTGTGTAGGCGAGCCGCAGTGGAACTGCGTTAACAATCCGGCATACGAGAAAGTATGCATTGAGTGGACGCAGAGCGTCAAGCAGGGTGGCACCGCAGAATGAGATTATCACTTCTGTCCCGGCATATGTATTGTCGGAGCGGAAGTTTTTTATTGCTCCGGCTAAAAACTTATTAAAACAGTTAAGGAGAATTGCTATGTCAAACGAAAAGATTCCATACAAGATCTATCTTGAAGAAAAGGATCTGCCAAAGCAGTGGTACAATGTTCGTGCTGATATGAAGAAGAAACCGGCACCGCTTTTAAATCCTGCAACAGGAAAGCCATGTACTGCTGAAGAACTCAGCCACGTTTTCTGTAATGAACTTGTACAGCAGGAACTCAACGAGACTGATCCTTATATCGCTATTCCTCAGGAGATACAGGACTTCTATAAGATGTTCCGTCCGTCACCGCTCATCAGAGCTTATTTCCTTGAAAAGAAGCTTGGCACTCCGGCTAAGATCTACTATAAGTTCGAGGGCAACAATACAAGCGGAAGCCATAAGCTCAATTCTGCTATTGCTCAGGCTTACTATGCTAAAAAGCAGGGACTCAAGGGCGTTACGACCGAAACAGGTGCAGGTCAGTGGGGTACAGCACTTTCAATGGCTTGTTCATATTTTGATCTTGATTGTCAGGTATACATGGTAAAGGTATCATATGAGCAGAAGCCTTTCCGCCGCGAGGTTATGCGTACATACGGCGCTAACGTAACTCCTTCTCCTTCTATGACAACAGAGGTCGGCAGAAAGATACTTGCTGAATTCCCTGAAACCGGCGGAAGCCTCGGCTGCGCTATCTCAGAGGCTGTTGAGGCTGCAACTTCACAGGAAGGCTATCGCTATGTCCTCGGAAGCGTTCTCTCACAGGTACTTCTCCACCAGACTGTTATCGGTCTTGAGTGTAAGACTGCACTTGATAAATACGGTGAAAAGCCAGACATCATTATCGGCTGTGCAGGCGGCGGTTCTAACCTCGGCGGACTTGTTGCTCCGTTTATGGGAGAAAAACTCCGCGGCGAAGCTGATTACCAGATCATTGCTGTTGAGCCGGCTTCTTGTCCGAGTCTCACACGCGGTACTTATGCTTATGACTACTGTGATACAGGTAAGATCTGTCCTCTCCAGAAGATGTATACTCTCGGAAGCGGCTTCATGCCTTCACCGAACCATGCTGGCGGTCTCCGTTACCACGGTATGAGCGCTATCCTCTCTGAACTCTACGATCAGGGACTTATGGAGGCTCGTTCGGTTGAGCAGACATCTGTATTCGAGGCTGCTCAGCAGTTTGCAAGAGTTGAGGGTATTCTTCCTGCTCCGGAAAGCAGCCACGCTATCCGTGTTGCTATCGACGAGGCTCTCAAGTGCAAGGAAACAGGCGAGGAAAAGACTATCCTCTTCGGTCTTACAGGTACAGGATATTTCGATATGTACGCTTATGCTGCTTACAATGACGGCAAGATGAGCGACTATATCCCGACTGATGAGGAGATCGCTAAGTCAATAGCTAATCTTCCGAAGATCGGCTGATAAAAAGCTGTTTTTCCGGAAACATGAATAATTCTGTTTCCGGTGGCATAATATCAATAGGCAAACATATCTATACTTCTCTTTGCGGACTCTTCGGAGTCCGCTTTTTCTATACATATTATTCTGCGATGATGCTGTGATAACAAAAAGGAGACTGTCGTGAGACAGTCTCCTAAAAGTTTTTGAGTTCTGCATTTATCAAAGAGTGTCGATAATTTCAAGTGAGTGCTCTTCGTTCATAGTTCTGCACATTTCGATGAACTTATCAAGAGGAACGTTTTTAAGCTGTTTATTACCTCTGATGTTGATAGAAACGAGATCGTTCTCGGCTTCGTTATCACCGATTATAACTACATAAGGATCCTTGTAGTCCTTGAATTTTCTGATCTTGTTCTTCATGTTATCATCGGTGTAATCAACTTCAACTCTGATGTGGTTCTTCTTGAGGAGGTCAGCGACTTTCTTAGCGTAGTCGTTGTGGTCTGTTCTGATCGGTACGATACCTACCTGCATCGGTGAGAGCCAGAATGGGAATGCTCCCTTGAAGTTCTCTGTGATGATACCGATGAATCTCTCGAATGAACCGAAAATAGCACGGTGGATCATTACAGGCTGCTTTTCGGAGCCGTCAGAAGCGATATACTTCATCTTGAAATTGAGCGGAAGCTGGAAGTCGAGCTGGATAGTACCCATCTGCCATTCACGGCCGATAGCGTCCTTCATCTTGAGGTCGATCTTAGGACCGTAGAAAGCGCCGTCTCCCTCGTTAAGCTCATATCCGTCCGGACCGTACTTATCTTCGAGGATCGCCTTGAGGTCAGCCTCAGCCTTGTTCCATACGTTTATGTCGCCCATGTAGTCATCAGGACGTGTTGAAAGCTCAGCCTTGTATTCAAGACCGAAGGTATTGTACATTTCAGTAGCGATGTCCATAATGTCGTTGATCTCGGATGCGATCTGCTCCTCTGTTACGAGGATGTGAGCGTCGTCCTGTCTGAACTGCTGAACACGGAAGAGACCGTTGAGCTCTCCGGACTTCTCCTTACGGTGGATAACGTCTACCTGATTGAATTTGAGCGGAAGCTCCTTATATGAACGCTGTCTGTTCATGTAAACCTTGATAGCGTTAGGACAGTTCATCGGCTTAGCGCAGTAAACCTCGTTGTCCTCTTCAGCAGGGATTACGAACATACCGTCCTGATAGTGATCCCAGTGACCGGATGTTACCCAGAGTTCCTTCTTTGAGAGTACAGGACCTGAGATTTCGGTGTAGTTGTGATCTTCGTGAACGCCTCTCCAGTATTCAAGGAGAGCGTTGAAGAGCTTCCAGCCTCTCGGGAGCCAGTAAGGCATACCCGGAGCAGTGTGGTCGAACATGAAGAGACCCAGTTCTTTGCCGAGCTTCTTGTGATCGCGAAGCTTAGCCTCTTCGATCATTTTGAGGTATTCATCGAGCATTGAAGCCTTAGGGAATGCAATAGCATAAACACGGGAGAGCATCTTGTTCTTCTCATTTCCTCTCCAGTAAGCGCCTGTACATGAGATGAGCTTGAATGCCTTTACCGGTGAGGTGTCCATAAGGTGAGGACCTGCACAGAGGTCAGTGAACTCGCCCTGTTTGTAGAACGAGATAGGCTCGCCCTTGCCGACGTGTTCTTCACAGAGTTCAACTTTGTAAGGCTCGTCCATTTCTTTCAGCTTAGCAATAGCGTCCTCAGGTGAGAGTTCAAACTGTTCGAGAGCAAGACCTTCCTTGACGATCTTTTTCATCTCAGCTTCGATTTTTTCAAGCTCTTCGGGAGTGAAGGGCTTTTCGAGGTCGAAATCGTAGTAGAATCCGTTTTCGATAGCAGGTCCGATAGCGAGCTTAGCTGCCGGATAGAGTCTCTTGACTGCCTGTGCAAGAATGTGGGATGCAGTATGCCAGAAAGTCTTTTTGCCGTCTATCACGTCAAATGTACATACCTCGAAGGTGCAGTCGCTGTCGATCACTGTGCGGAGGTCCTTGACCTCGCCGTTGATCTTCACGCAGCACGCAGCCTTGTAAAGTCCCATACCAATGCCCTTTACGATCTCAGCAGCGGACTGTGCGGATTCGATCTCGCGGACACTGCCGTCTTTTAATGTTAATTTTATCATGTTAAACGCTCCTTTATAAATTGTTTTATTGTTTACATTACCCAGCCGGTTATCTCAAATATGCCGGCGAAGAGTTCAGCGTGGACGTATCCCTGCATATAGCCGTCATCGGTACCGGTATCGAAGCAGACTACGATCTCGTCCTCGTCGATGTCTACATAGACGTTTTCAATGGCGAGTATTTTGGCGAGGGCATCAGGATCTCCGCCCTCATAGTAGCCTTCGTCGATCAGTAAGGACGCTATCTGGTTCTTACCGCCGTCCACTTTTGCGAGTTTCTCGGCGATAGAGGTGAGGTTCTTCATGATCTCCGACTCATCATCAACGTAAAAACGTACTATCTGAGGGGAATCCCAGATATTGTAAGGGAGTTCAAAAGCTTCTTCCTGTTCATTATACTTTATATTGCTCAAAATCTCACCTCCTGAAAACAAAAAGCCCCTTACGCCTTTAAAGGCACAAGGGACGAATTATCGTGGTTCCACCCTGATTCACACAGCAACAGCTGTATCTCATTGGCTCGATAACGGGAGCAGCCGGCGTTTATTGGACGCACTCAGAGGTGGTGTGCTTCAACATCCTTGCCATACAGCCTCGCACCAGACGGCTGCTCTCTGAAAACGGCATACAGAATAGCCTTCCTCATCACAGATTTACGATATTGTACATATCATAGCACAATTTTTGATTTTTGTCAAGAGGCGGAATGAAATTTTGCCGCATTTCATAGGTAAGCGGTAAAGTCTCAATGTGTAAGCCAGCGGAGGCTCTCCGTTATACAGAAACACTTGTGATGTACGATTTGTGCTGTGAGCGAGTACGTGCAGCATTACTTTATAAAGTGAGCGAGTGGAACAAGCGCCAACGTTGAAGGCGCGGAGGCTCTCCGTTATACAGAAACACTTGTGGTGTAAGATTTGTGCTGTGAGCGAGTACGTGCAGCATTTCTTTATAAAGTGAGCGAGTGGAACAAGCGCCAACGTTGAAGGCAGCGGAGGCTCTCCGTTATACCAGAACGCTTGTGGTGTAAGATTTGTGCTGTGAGCGAGTACGTGCAGCATTTCTTTATAAAGTGAGCGAGTGGAACAAGCGCCAACGTTGAAGGCAGCGGAGGCTCTCCGTTATACAGAAACACTTGTGATGTACGATTTGTGCTGTGAGCGAGTACGTGCAGCGTTTTCCGACAAAGTGAGCGAGTGGAACAAGCGCCAACGTGGAAGGCAGCGGAGGCTCTCCGCTGTCCGCGAGTGACGTACAAGCGTATTCACCAAAAACACACCATGCAAATTGCGAATTTTCTCTTTTCTATCTATTGATTTTAAAGAAAATATCGTATATAATTGTAATTGTGACAAAAATGTCAATGTGATATTACTTTAAGGAATGATTTATTATGGCTAATAAAGTTGTTAAATTCGGCGGAAGCTCCCTTGCTGACGCTAACCAGTTCAGAAAAGTTGCTGATATTATAAAGAGTGACGCTAAAAGAAAGTACGTTGTACCTTCTGCACCGGGAAAGCGCTTTTCCGAAGATATAAAGATCACAGATATGCTCTATAAATGCTGCGAGCTCGCCGGAAGCGGTATGGATTTTTCTGCTGAATTCCAGATCATCCGCGATCGTTATAATGGTATCATCTCTGAGCTTGGTATAGATATGTCTCTCGATGATGATTTCGATTCTATTGTAAACGAACTCAAGGCACGTCCTGCAAGAGACTTCGCTGCAAGCCGTGGCGAATTCCTTAACGGCAAGGTGCTTGCTAATTACCTTGGCTTCAACTTCGTCGACGCTGCTGATGTTATCGTTTTCGATACTAAGGGTACTCTTCTTCTTGACCAGACTGTAAAGGCAGTACGCGAGAAGCTCAGTGGTCTTGATAACGCTGTTGTTCCCGGATTCTACGGCAAAACTACCGAGGGCTACATCAAGACCTTCTCGCGCGGTGGTTCTGATGTTACAGGCTCTATCATTGCAAACGCTGTCAAGGCTGAGATTTATGAGAACTGGACTGACGTTTCTGGATTTCTTGTTGCTGATCCGAGAGTCGTTGATAAGCCGGATGTCATCGAGACAATTACTTACCGTGAACTCCGTGAGCTTGCTTACATGGGGGCTTCCGTTCTCCATGAGGACGCTATTTTCCCTGTACGTTCGGCAGGTATCCCGATAAATATCAGAAATACTAACCGTCCTCAGGATGCTGGTACTATGATCGTTTCAAACGATTATGATTTCAGCAAGGAGAGTCTCAATCGTACTATCACAGGTATCGCAGGCAAGAAGGGATTCAGTACTATCAATATCGAAAAGGCTATGATGAATAATGAGACCGGTTTCGGTATGAAGGTTCTTCAGGTACTCTATGAAAACGGTCTTTCATTCGAGCATATGCCTTCCGGTATCGACACTATGAGTATCACACTCAGCACTGATAAGCTCGAACCGGTACGCGAAAAGGTTCTTTCAGGGCTTCGCAAGGCTGTTGAGCCGGATCATCTCGAGATCGAGGACGGTATCGCTATGCTTGCAGTCGTAGGACGCAGAATGAAGAATACAAGAGGTACTGTTGCACGTATCTTCGCTGCTATGGCTCATGCACGTATCAATGTTAAGCTGATAGATCAGGGCTCAAGCGAGCTTAACGTTATAATCGGCGTAAGCGAACATGATCTTCCTGAGGCTATCAGACGTATCTACGATATGTTCATCAATTCCGAAAAATAAGGCGGGGTGCCCCCGCTGGCGTTCACGATGACGCTTGTTTCACGCGCTTACTTTGACAAAAAACGCTGCACGTACTCGCTCACGGCACAGAGAATGTACCGTGGGCGTTTTTGTAGTTGGGGTGCCCCCGCTGGCGTTCACGATGACG